>JAESFY010000018.1_pt1 | contig 376225 bp, 384 predicted proteins | sample 9266201 | NCBI WGS metagenome assembly JAESFY01 (sample SAMN14515071, study PRJNA621656) | algae metagenome | isolation source: Nodosilinea sp. WJT8-NPBG4 and co-occurring heterotrophs from soil, lower... | place: USA: Pinto Basin, Colorado Desert, California | collected 2006-05-27 | reverse complement strand
CCTTGTCCTCACCGAAGACGCGCTCGAGGAACTCGATGATGGTGGCGCTGAGGCTGGTGCTCACGATGACTCCTGCTGGTGTGGCCGGTCGCCGGGGTGATCCGGCGTTGGTGCAGAAGTTAGGGGCCCGGCGCGCTGCGGCCATCGGGGATCGGCCACAGTCCGGCGCCGCGGGGGGACGGGGGGCGGCACCCGGGGGGGATTAGGGGGTCGGGGGATCGGACCCCCGATCGGGTCGGGTTCGGCCGGTGGGGCTAACGCGCTGCGCTCAGGGTCCGATGGCGGGGGAGGGTACGACGACGAGGGGAGGGCCGGTGACCGGTCCGCGCGGGGGGTACCAGCTCGGCATCGACCTGGGCACGACGTTCACCGCGGCCGCGGTGTGCCGGTCGGACGAGCGGCGCTGGGTGGAGCCCGAGGTGGTCGGCCTCGGGTCCCGCAGCGCCACCGTCCCCTCCGTGCTGTTCCTCGCGCCCGACGGCGCCGTGGTCGTCGGGGAGGCGGCCGAGCGGCGCGCCCACACCGATCCGGACCGCGTCGCCCGCGAGGTCAAGCGCCGCATCGGCGACCCGACCCCGGTCGTGGTCGCCGGTCGCGCCCACGCCCCCGAGGAGCTGTCGGCGCTGCTCGTGCGGTGGGTCGTCGACCGCGTCGCCGAGCGGGAGGGCGGGCCGGCCGCGCGCATCGCCGTCACCCACCCCGCGTCCTGGGGCCCGCACAAGCTCGGCCTGCTGGCCGGGGCGCTGGGCGCGCACGGCCTCACCGCCACCTTCCTCGCCGAGCCGCAGGCGGCCGCGCTGCACTACGCCGCGGCCGAGCGGGTGGAGCCGGGCTCGACCATCGCGGTCTACGACCTGGGTGGCGGCACCTTCGACGCCGCGGTCGTGCGCAAGGCCGAGCCGGGACGCGCGGGGGCCGCCTTCGGCCTGCTCGGACGGCCCGAGGGCCTGGACGGCCTGGGCGGCATCGACTTCGACGAGGTGGTGTTCGAGCACGTCCGCGAGGCGCTGCCGGAGGCCTTCGCGGCCCTCGACCCGGCCGATCCCGCGGTGCTGTCAGCGGTGGCCCGGATCCGCCGCGACTGCACGGAGGCCAAGGAGGCCCTGTCGGCCGACACCGAGGTGACCATCCCGGTGCTGCTGCCCGCCGCGCGCGGCTCGGTGCGGCTGCACCGCAGCGAGTTCGAGGCGCTGGTGCGCCCGCTCGTCGAGGAGACGGTGACCGCCCTGCGCGGCGCGGTCACCTCGGCGCATCTGACCCCCGAGCAGCTCACCGCCGTGCTGCTGGTCGGCGGCTCGTCGCGGATCCCGCTGGTCACCCAGCTGGTGTCCGAGGGGCTGGGCCGGCCCGTCGCCGTGGACGCCGACCCGAAGAACGCCATCGCGAAGGGCGCGGCGCTGGCCGTGTCCCCCCGGCCGACGGCGTCCTGGCCCGGCGTCGCGGTGCCGCCGGTGCCGGCCGGGCCGACCGTCGCGCTCGCCGGGGCGGCCGCCGCCGCCGCCGGGGCCGCCGCCCGGTCCCGCTCGGCCGCCCCGCCGCCGCGGCCCGCGCACACCCCGCCCCGGGGTGCGCCGCGCGTCGCCGGGCCGGTGCACGAGCCCGCCACCTCGTTGTTCTCCGGCCGCGACCCCGACCCCGCCCCACCGCGCCCCCAGGTGCGCGCACCGGCCCCGGTCCCGGCCGCCGGGCCGGAGGACCGCCGCCGCGGACTGCTGGTCGGCGCGGGGGCGCTGGCCGCCGCCGCCGTCGTCGTCCTCGCCGTCGTGCTGCTGAACGGCGCGCCCGCCGGGTTCGACGCGACGGGCACCAGCGTGAGCACCTCCCCGACGCCCAGCCTCGGCGACCCCGGCAGCGCCGTGCCGCCCGCCGCTCCCGACCCCGCGGTGCCGGCCCCGGGCGGGGGCGGCACCGCCCCCGACGCCGGCGGCGCGGGTGCGGGCGGGGGCACCGGTGGAGGCGGCGGAGGCGGCGGGGGCGCGGCACCGGGCGGCGGTGCTCCGCCGGCCGGCGGCGGCGCCCCGGCCGGTGGCACCCCGCCGGACGCCGGTGAGCCGACCGCACCCGACGGGGCCGCGACCCCGGCTCCCGGCGGCGACCCGACGGCCCCGGTCGGTACTCCCGCGCCCGCACCGACGCCGGACCCCACCCCCCTCCCGCCCGCCCCCACGCCGACCGGTGACGCGAGTGGTGGTGGCGGCGACGCCGGAGGAGGAACGGGCGGTGGGACCGGCGGCGCCGGAGGCGGGCCGACCGCGGTCCCGGTCCCCGTCGACACCGGCACCGCGGCCGGCGGGTCGGGCGGCCCGGTCGACCCGAGGCTGAGCGCGCCCGCCGGCGTCTGAACCCCACGAGTTCCCCTGCGCCCCGCGCGGGGGTGGAGCCGGGCCGGTGCGGAGGGGAGCCCCGCACCGGCTCCGGTCCCGTCCGGCCCTCCTCCGGGACCGCCGTCGGCGGCCCGGCATGCTGATCACCGTGGTGGGGCCGTGCTGATCGGGCTGGGGGCGGCGCTGGTCGCCATGCTGCTCAACAGCCTCGGCGCTCTGCTGCAGGCCGCGGGCGCCCTGCGCGCCACCCGCCGGCGGCCGGTCGCGGTGCAGCCCCGCTACCTCGCCGGGCTCGGCGCGGACGGGCTGGCCTGGCTGTGCAGCGCGGTCGCACTGCGCTTCCTGCCGGTGTTCGCGGTGCAGGCCGTGCTGGGCGGGGCGATCGCCCTGACGGCCCTGGCCGCGCCGCGGCTGTTCGGCACCGTGCTGCGCCGCGTGGACCGCTGGGCGGTGGCGGCCTGCCTCACCGGGCTCGTCCTCGTCGCCGCCTCGGCGGGAGCGGCCCGCCTGCCCGTCCGCTCCCCCGCCGTCGACGTGGTGCTGCTCGTCTCGGTGCTGCTGCTCGGCGTCGCGGTGCTGGTGCTGCGCCGCGGGCGGCACGGCTGGCCGCTCGCCGTCGTCGCCGGGCTGGGCTTCGGCGGCGGCGCGCTCGCCGTCCGCGCCGCGCACGTGCAGAGCGGGCCCGACCCCGCCGCGCTGCTCGCGCAGCCGGCCACCTACCTCCTGCTGGGGTTCTGGGCGGTCGGGCTGATCGGGTACACGGCCGCGCTGTCCCGCGCCGACGTCGCGTCGATGACGGCGCTGCTGACCGTCACCGAGGTGCTCGTGCCGGGCCTGGCCGGGATCGCGCTGCTCGGGGATCCGGTGCGGGCCGGCTGGATGCCGGTGCTGGGGGCCGGGCTGGGGATCGCCGTCGCCGGGGTGGTGGTGCTCGCCCGCTCGCCGGTCGAGACGCGCCGGCACTGAGGCGGGCGAGGTCCGTTCCGTCCACGACGCTCCCGGGAGGATGGGGGCATGCCGACCTGGGACGACGTCGTGGCGATCGGGCGCGGGCTGCCGGAGGTCGAGGAGTCGACCTGGTTCCGCACGCCGTCGCTGAAGGTGCGCGGGAAGGGCTTCGCGCGGCTGCGCTCCGAGGCCGAGGGGCTGCTGGTGCTGATGTGCAGCCTGGAGGAGAAGGAGGCGCTGCTCGCGTCGGGCGACCCGGCCTTCACGACGACACCGCACTACGACGGGTACGGCGCGGTCCTCGTCGACCTCGACCGGGTCGACCCGGGGCACCTCGCCGAGCTGGTGGAGGAGGCCTGGCGGCTCAAGGCCCCCGCTCGCCTGGGCCGCGAGCGGTGACCCGCGCACGCGCCGGTCACCCGCGCACGCGCGCGGGTGACCGGGGGGTGCGCGGTTCAGCGGCGGACGAGCGCGCGCAGGTCGGCCCGGCGCGCCCACGCGATCGCCGCGCAGACCACGCCCAGCACGATCGGCGTGGCGGTGGTGGCGGGCGCGTCGAACACGGTGATCTGCGTGTACGCAGCCCCGATCATGAGCCCGACGAGTCCGACGGCGGCGGCCGCGGCCAGCCGCGGCACGAGCAGACCGATGCCGCCGGCCAGCTCGACGAGGCCGATGGCGTAGCGGAACCAGTCGCCGGCGCCGATCTCGTCGAACATCGCGACGGCGTAGGCCTCGCCGAGCAGCTTGGGCGCGGCCGAGGCGACGACGAAGAACACGCCGACGAGGATCTGGCCGGTCCACAGGACGCGGCGGGTCGGGGCGGCGGTGGTCGTGGCGGTGGCGGTGGTCGTGGCGGTGGCGGTGGTCATGGCGTCCTCCCGGGTGGTGGTGCGGTCACCGGTGGGACGACGCCGGGCGCGGGGACTCATCGGCGCCGGCGGAACTCCCTCGTGCCGGGGGCGGGCCGGCTCCTAGGGTCGTCGACGTGTTCGTCACCCGCGCCGCCCTGCGCACCGACCTCACCGCGCTCGGCCTGCGCCCCGGGGACGCCGTGCTGGCGCACGGTGCGCTCAGCCGGGTGGGACGCCTGCTCAACGGGCCCGACGCCGTCGTCGGCGCCCTGCTCGACGCCGTGTCCCCCGGCGGCACCGTGCTCGCCTACACCGACTGGGACGCCCGCTACGACGAGCTGCTCGACGCCGACGGTCGCGTGCCGGACGAGTGGCGCGAGCACGTCCCGCCCTTCGATCCGGCGACGTCGCGGGCCAGCCGGGACAACGGCGCCCTGCCCGAGTTCCTGCGCACCTGGCCGGGGGCGCGGCGCAGCGGCAACCCGGGCGCATCGGTGGCCGCGCTCGGCGCCCGCGCCGCGTGGTTCACCGCCGACCACCCCCTCGACTACGGCTACGGTCCCGGCTCGCCGCTGGCGAAGCTGGTCGAGGCCGGCGGGAAGGTCGTGATGATCGGCGCGCCGCTGGACACGATGACGCTGCTCCACCACGCCGAGCACCTCGCCGACCTCCCCGGCAAGCGCGTGATCCGCTACGAGGTCCCCCTCGCGACGGCCGACGGGGTGCGCTGGCGGACGGTGGAGGAGTTCGACACGGCCGACCCGGTCGTCGAGGGGTTCGCGGACGACTGCTTCGGGACGATCGTGACCGACTTCCTCGCCACGGGTGAGGGGGTGCGGGGTCTCGTCGGCGCGGCGGAGAGCGTGCTGGTGGACGCGCCGGCGGTGTGCGCGTTCGCGGTGGAGTGGATGGAGCGGGCCGTCGGGCGCCGCTCGCCGTGATGCCGCCCGAGCAGCAGCCGGTGCCGGCAGGTCGAGCTGCCACGCCGGCGTCCGGGGTGTCCGCCGGACAGGGCGCGCCCCAGCGCCAGCCCGCGCCGGGGGAACGGGATCGAGCACGGGGGGAGTACGCCGACGGTGAGCACCCCTCGTCGGCGAACTCGCTCGACCGTCCTCCGGTCCGGGGCGAGCATCCGTCGCTGCAGGGAGATCATCGTGGACGGAGGGCCGACGTGGCGCGGACCGGAGCGGCGCTGACGCTCGCGCGGGCCTTCCAGGACGACGCGATGTTCCGCTTCATCGAGCCCGACGAGGACCGCCGCCGCCGCGTCCTGCCCTGGTTCTTCGGCGCCGCGCTGCGGCTCGGCCGGCACGACGGGCGCGTCGACGAGCTGGCGGGCTCCGCCGCGGCGATCTGGCTGGTCCCCGGGCGGACGACGCTCGGGCCGCGCGCGCTGCTCCGCTCCGGGCTCGCGGCGGCACCGCTCCGGCTGTCACCGCGCTGACCGGCGCGTTCGAGCGCGAGGCCCGCAGGGCGATGACCTCGCCCTACTGGCACCTGTTCATCCTCGGGGTCGACCCGGAGCACCAGGGCCGCGGGCACGGCGGACGGCTCATCGCCCCGGTGCTGGCCGAGGCGGACCGCGCGGAGCTGCCCTGCTACCTGGAGACGACGGAGGAGTCGAACACCCGGTTCTACGAGCGCCACGGCTTCACGACGACCGTGCACCGCGCGGGAGCGGACCTGCCGGAGTTCTGGACGATGATCCGCGCGCCGCGCTGACCGCCGCGGCCGGGCTCACGCGTCGGCGACGGGCTGCCGCAGGATCGTGCGCAGGCGGGCCGGGTCCGTCCGCCGCGGGTCGCTGAGGTAGATCTCGTGGTGCCGGCCGACCATCCGGAGGCCCCGGGAGGGGATGAACTCCTCGTGCATGCGCCGGAGCAGCTCGGCCTCGTCGTCGAAGGACCCGACGTGCAGGGCCTGGACGCAGTGCCCCTCGGACAGGGTGTCCAGCCGCAGGTCGTCCAGGCGCGCGGGCCGCTTCCGGCCGGCGACCCGCTCGACCGCCCCGGCGAACAGGTCGGCTGTGATCCAGTCCGGGACCATGGTCATGAGGGTCCAGCTCCAGCGCGACTTGTCCCGCGCGCTGGTGAAGGTGTCCATGTCCTCGGACCACCACAGGCCCTCCAGCGGCATCACCACGTAGTCGCGGTCGAGCGCCTCCCGGCTGGCGGACCTCAGCGCGTACGCCACCGGGTACAGGGCCGACACCGCGTCGCCGTAGACGGGCGTGTTCGGGTCCCCGTGGCCGTCGATCATGAGGTACTGCAGGTCGGGCACCTCCACGACCCGCGGCGCGTCACGCTGGGCGGTGTAGCTGGGCAGTGCGCGCTTGAAGTCGACCTTCGCTGTCACGGGCGCTCCAGGACCGGGATCGTGGCGGGGACGGGTCGCCCCGGAGCCTCCCGCGGAACGGCCCACCTGTCACGGCCGCGCCGGCGCCGGTTCGAGCGCGGTCCGCACGGCGAAGGCGCCCAGCAGGCCGCCGGCCGCCCAGCGCTGGGCGGTCATGACGCGCGGCCGCGCGGCCAGGAACCGGGACAGCGCCGCCGCGGTCAGGACGATCAGCCCGTTCACGGTCACCGCGACGGCGATCTGGACGCTCCCGAGCTGGAGCAGCTGCCGCCAGCTCTCCCCCGCCGCGGGGTCGACGAACTGCGGCAGCAGGGCCGCGTACATCAGCGCGATCTTGGGGTTGAGGAGGTTGGTGAGCAGGCCCATCCCGAACAGGCGCGCGTCCGACTCCGGGTCGAGCTCGCGGGCCTCGAACGGCGAGCGCCCGCCCGGCCGCAGCACGCCCCACGCCAGCCACGCCAGGTAGAGGGCCCCGGCGATCTTCACCGCGGTGTGCGCGGCGGGGACGGCGGCGAACAGCGCCGACAGCCCGGCGGTGGCGGCCAGCAGGTAGCAGAGGAACCCCGCGGCCGTGCCGGACAGGGAGACTAGCCCGGCCCGCCGTCCCTGGGAGATCGCCCGGGAGGCCAGGTAGATCATGTTCGGCCCGGGCGTGAGGACCATGCCGAGGGCGACCAGGAGGACGCCGAGAGCGGCGGACAGCTCGATCACGAGACGCTTCCCTTCCGACGGGGCGGTCCGAGCCAACCACGTCCCGCGACGGGCGGACCGGCGGTGTGGCGCGACCATCACGGGCGAGCCGGGCCCCGCTCGCCCGCCGCTCCGGCGGCTGATCGTCGTCGGATGTGCGGCGACGCCCCGGCCCGGGCCGTACCGCACATCCCGCAGCGATCACCCGATCACGGGAGGCAGCTCCGGAGGCGGGGGCATCAACTCTCAGTCGGACCGTTGCGCGAGCAGGGTGTCGACGATGCGCTGGGCGTGCGGTCCGGCCCGGTCGTGGCCGACGCCGGCACCGAGCACGGCAGCGGTGAGCCCGGCCAGGGCGAACGGCGCGATCGCCGTCATGAGCAGGTGCAGGAACAGGCTGTCGCGATCGTGGTCGAGCAGTTCGCCTCGGGCGTGCAGTCGCGGCAGCAGCGGGTCGAGCAGATCACGCAGCGGTGCGATCCGCTCGAGGATGTGCTGCAGTCGCGCCGAGGGCTGCATGCCTTCGAGCAGCAGCAGCCGAGCGATCTCGGGGTGGCGCTGTGCTGCTGCGCTGAGCCCGCGGACGATCGTGGCCAGGGCGTGTTCCGGGTCATCGGCGAAAGCCGTCTCGTCAGCGAGAGCCTCGTCGATGCACCGGCGGAAGGTGGCGTCGGCCGCGTCGACGACCGCGATCCAGATGCCCTCCTTCGATCCGAAGTGGTGGCGGATCAGTCCGTGGGTCGTGCCGGCCGCCGCGGCGATGTCGCGGGTGCTCACCGCCTCGAAGCCGCGGGTGGAGAACAGGGCCAGGGCCGCGTCGACGATCCGGGCCCGGGTCCGCTCCGCGACGTCGGCGGGGCGCCGACCCTTCGTGACCGACATCCGGCCCACCTCCGCAGGAACGATCGCTCCCAGCCCTGCCGCAGCATAGCGATGCGACCGGATAGCTACTCCTTGACGCCGGTCGCGGCACCGCCCTACCCTCGATGCTGTACAGTCGGATACCAAAGCTCGGGTGGGCATCATCGGCGCCGGCCCGGCCGGGCTCGCCACCGCGGTGGCGCTGCAGCGCTACGCCCCTGACGGCTCGGTCGAGGTCACGGTGCTCGACCGGCACAGCGGCCCCGCCGACTCACCGGGTCTGGAGTACGGGATCCAGGCGCGGGCGATGCGCGCGCTGCACCGGGTCGGCGCCGACGGCGCCGCGCGCGAGCGGGGACAACCGGTCGATCGGTTCGACTTCCACGACCGCGACGGCCGACGCCAGGTCAGGGTGCGCGTCGACCCGGAGTGGTCGATCGGCGTGCTGCGCCGGGAGTTCCTGGCCGACCTCGCCGCGCTGGTCGACGCGCCGATCCTGCGCGAGCACCGGGTGAGCGCGGTCGACGTGCTCGACGGCGGGCTCGGGGTGCGGGTCGGGTTCGCCGACGGCCGGGAGGGCCGGGAGTTCGACGTGCTCGTCGCCGCGGACGGGATCGGCTCGATCGTCCGATCCACCTTCTTCCCCGAGCACACGACCACCCGTCCGCGCGGGATAGGCATGGTGTACGTGCTCGCCGACGCCACCGACGTCCCCGACGAGGTCCTGCCGCCCGGGTTCCTGGAGATCGCCGACGGGTCGACCATCCGGTTCGTGCGCGGGGCGTTCGCCACCTCGGTGTGGTTCCCGGCCGGGCGCCGTCGGGTGACGCTCGCACTCGGCGCCGACGACGCCAGCCGGGCGCGACTGTGGGCGGAGCAGGGGCTCGCGCCCGCGACGCCGTGGGCCGGCATCGACGGCGCCACCCGGGCAGCCCTGGCCCGGCGGATCGCGGCCGACACCCCGGGCCCGGACGGGTTCTTCCTGCGCGCGCTCGACCTCGTGACCGACTGGACCAGCCCCGACGTCTACCTGTGGACGCTGCGCGACAACGATCCCCTGCCCCGGCCCTGCACCGACCACGCCCCGGTGGTCGCGATCGGCGACGCCGCCCATGCGTTCCTGCCGACCCTCGGCATGGGCGCCAGCCTGGCCATCGAGGACGGCGAACGACTCGCGCGCCTGCTCGGCCACCACCTCAGCCGCGGCGCAGCCCCGCACCGCCTCCACCCCGACGTCCTCCTGCCGTTCGGGCGCCAGCGCTACCCGGTCTGGGTCGATCTGGTCCACCGGTCCCGCGCCGGGCTGACCAACTGGCGCCACGAGACGGTCGACCAGGGCTACGTCGTGTCGCCGTTCGTCCCCACCCGCCCCGGCTCCGCGCTGGTCCGCGGCTACGAACGGCTCCGCGGCCGCACGATCCTCCCCACCTGAGGACTCCGGTCGGCCAGGGAGGACCAGCGACGCGGACGGACTCATCTCCGACCGGCTGTCGACCAGGAGCCGGCCGACGCGACGGAGGCCCAGACTCGCGGTAGTGATCCGCTGAGCTGGGCCTCCGGTGTTGAGCGGATGACGGGAATCGAACCCGCGTATTCAGCTTGGGAACCAGCGCCGTGGCCACGGTGCAGGCGCTTGACCTGCGGCGGAGGATGTCCGGCACCGACCTTTGTTGACCGTGGCTCGCCCCGGCCTGTTGCTCGACTGTTGCTGAGTGAGCGATGTAGTAGCTCGCACGCTGTAGAGGTCTGCCGGAAGCTGCCCAGGCGGCCCCGCAGTAGTCCGCACCTGCGACTCCTCTAGTTGCCGACGTAGCGCGGACCCGGTCGGACGGGGAGGAACGAGACTACGACTGAGACTAGGGAAGGTTGCTGAGGATCTTGGTTGGTAGGGGCTGACGCATTGCGGCCGGTCAAAGTGGGCGACAAGACGGAGCTTCGCTAGCTACTAGACTCGCCAGGATGACGGGTTCAAGCAATGACCGCACACAGTCCGACGAGGCTTACCGGGCAATTGGTCGCTACGTGTACTGCTTTTCACGCCTGATCTACTGGATGCGGTCCGAGTGCGAGAACGCCGTGGGGAATCAGCATTTAGCGCAGATACTCTGCGGCGACATGGCGGCGGACCAGATCCAGCGCGCGTTCTTTGGTATCTGCAACGAGCGGTACACGGGAACTGAAGAGGACAAGCGAATTGGTAAAGCAATTCGAAAGAAGGTCATTGCTGCCATCGAGTTCCGAAACTCGCTCTCGCATGGGGATTGGCTCGTTGGAGTACACGACGGCGATGGGACCACATATCCTCCTGAACTTAGCCGTGTACGCCCGGGAAGTAGTACACAATGGACCGGCTGGCAGTTGACGCCGGATGAGCTTGATGAGAAGTCCGACGAGCTAGAGAGCCTGCGACATGACGTGCACTACTACGGCAGCACGGCTGGAGGAATTCTGTCTACTCCCTGGGAAGGAGTAAGGGGAGCTATTACCCCTTCGGACGTCTTCGTTATGCGCGATGGGGTCGCCGTTCGCGATGGCAAGGTAAAGTTCGACGGCTACGTTTCATAACCCAGGGATCCGGTGATCTCCTCGCGGCGCGGGTTCATCCCTGCCAGGCCGACGGCCGGCGTGCAGCCCACGCTTTCCCGGGTTGCACGTTGGCCGTCGGTCTGGCTGCCCTTGGGCGTGCCGTGAGGAGATCACCGCTCCGCAGCTCTAACCCGGATCTCTGAGCGGTGCCGGGGTCCGGGGCGGCGCCCCGGGTGTTCGTGGTGTGCGGGTCGTTCGTCGCGCTGCTCGTGGTAGTTCTAGAAATCGGGCCCGTCGTGCTGGTGTGGCGTGGCCGGGTAGCCGGTACCGCCGGCCGCGACCGGGCCGGAGGTAGAGGGAGCGGACGGCGGGGCCGGCGTAGCCGGCCACGCGCGCCGCCGGTAGGCGGCGCCTTGATCCCATAGAGAGCGATTCGGCAGCGCTGGCCACCACGATGCCTACCGCACATGGTGGCCCTGCCAGTGCCATCCCGTCGACCTGGCGCAGCCCGACCACGCGGACGCTCGCGGGCAGCCCTCGACGCCACCGCCGGCCGAGGTCCCTGAGCTCTGCCCGCGGGAGGCCGCGTGGTAGCTCTTCGGGAGGTCGTCGGGATCGCACGCCCCATCCTCGAGACCTGCCCGCCCAGCGAGGGCCGTCGCAGTAGGCGTTGTGAGCGACGATAGATTCGGCCGATGCCATCTAATTATCCCAAGCTGGGTACGTTCGATTTGTTGCAGGGCCAAACTGGCTCGTCCATCGGTGCAGCCTTCGAGCTAGCGCGTCCAGCCAAGCGAGATATCCGGTGGAGCAAGGACGGCTGGGACATACTCGTGGACGCTCAATGTTCGTGGATGATGGTGCGCGGCCCCGCTGGCCCCCGTCAGTTTGAAGACGTACTGGAGTCGTGCGCAGAGAATGCCCAGAAGGGTCTCGATCTGGTATCAGCGCAGATCGGAGCCCACCTCATCGTTTCGAACTTTGAGAACGAGCAACTTGTCTGGTGGTCAACAAGCGAGGGCGTTATCGTCAGGCAGGTCTCAATAGGCTCGACTACATTCGACGCGTCGGCGAGCATCTCCGTGGGGGACGGACGAGGCAACGTAATTCCTCCCACGCCCGACTCGGGACCAAGATGGCATGAAAGTTTTCGATACTATCGTCTGTCGCAGGCAACCACAGACCTATTTGACTCGTACCGAAACGGATATTTGGCACTTGAATCGATACTCAGCGATATCGCACCACAGAGAGTGAAGCAGAGTGGTGCGATCGCCGAGGGTGAAAGTCAATGGTTCCGACGAGCACTGGCAGAATCCGATGCAAGATATGGGTTGATGCAATGGGTGCCGAAGGTGGTCGCCGACCCTGTGCAGCAACTGTATCAAGATCTCTACGTCGGTACGCGCTCAGCCGTATCGCACGCGAAATCAGGACGTCGGGTCCTACTACCGCAGAACGCGGCGGAGAGGCGTGAAGTGACGTCGAGCCTTAATCAGCTTATGGCCTTATATCAGGGATTGGCCACGTCACACTTTGGAGTAAGCTGGCCGGGCGGGTCCTTAGCTACCCGCGCAGCCGCCGCATCGATCAGCGCCATTTTCAACGGATTGGATATGTATCTGTCAGACGATGAGTCTCCATTTAGCGAGTCGGAAACATCCCCGAATCCCGCGGGCGGGATGCTCGTCGGCATGACCGCCGACGCCGAACCTAACGTGCAGGGAAACTCAGGAACTCGACAGTGGAGCATTGACACGGCAACTCTCGCCCCGCTTTCATTCGTGCGCAGGATAGTTGGGTTGCATCAAGGTTCCGCCGCTTCGGTGAGCCTCTTGCCGGACAGGCTCTACGTGCCGGGGATTCATCGTCTAGAGGTCGTGCTAGGAGTACGAATACTGAGTGCTCGTAGTCCCCGCTCAGGGTTCGCCTACTGAGGTTGCCGGGCCGCGGATTCGGTGTCGCAGCCGCGCGCCGCGCGGGGACCGGTAGCCTCCGGGAGGTCGCTGATACAATACGCCTTTCCCGGAAACCTGCTCGCCGGGCGAGGAGATCACGCACTCCGTTACTGCCCTTTGAGAATCTTCAGGAATTCAGCAGAGCTAACTTCGTAAGGCTTACTGGGTGACGCCAGAGGTAGGGGAGCAAGAGTGAAGAGGTCATAAATAAGCGTGAGCATTGCGATCAAGAGGCGCTGCACTTCCCCAGCGCTCAAGTCAGCATGGAGGCCCTTGTTCGCTGCGGAGTCAATTGCGTCAACGCGATTGCCTACGTCGACCAGAGTCGAGATCATGATGTCGCGCTGCGTCTTTGACTCAATTGACTGCTTGATGTAGGCCCACAGGCGGTTCCGATACTCGGCCTGCCCCACCTTGCGACCGTCAACCTTCTCGGACTGTGGGGGGTACAAAGCGTCCGCGATACGCTCCAGCAACCGACGACACGACAGCGCGACGTGGGCCAGAGAGTCACCGGTATCTAGACCGTCGAACGCTTTGAGCGCGCCATGAAGCTGGCGGACGAGTCGCGGATCTAGCTTGGCCACACTTAGAGTGATCTCGTCCACGATTCGTGAGAGCTGATCAATGACCAGCTCCTCCGACTCGCCGACCATTTTCGCATGCTCGGGATTATCGAATGGGTCAAAGTAGGTCCCCTGCGCTCCCGTGTCTTCCCACTCAACCGCCTCGAAGAGACCACGCTCTTTCCAGCGCTCAACCTCGTGCGGATCTCGATCGTCCTCAATCTCGACTGCATAGGCTGCATACATCAGCCGAAGCTCAGAGCCGATGACCCGATAACGCGGCGGGAGCGACGAGTCATACAACAGCCACGAAAACTCTCCTGGCTGCACCTGCACAGCACCAAGATAGCCACGAGTCTCACGAAGCTGCTCATCGATCAATCGGGAGTCCTTGGCGAGCAGACCTTGAGCTACAAAAGCCGCAATGGTCTTGGTTGCGATTGCACTATATAAGTCACTACTTGTGAAGCTCGACCACACTGGCTGTCGAATCCCTAGAAGATACTGCGTCATTGCTTGAGCATGTTCACGACTTGGCGCGAGAACCTTTGAGGCCATTGTTCCGCAGAGAATGTAGACATGTCGTCGATGCACAGGAATCATATTGGCGATGGCAGCAATTACGGCGACATCAGGCGGATTGCGAAACGGATCGTCGTAAGCCGTGTCCTCGTCAAAGTAGAACGCAGTTCGCATGCGACTTCCTCTCGACTTCATGCGTCAAGCGCCAGAATAGGCGCGGTGCGTACGGCGAGCAATGGCAGACGCGCACCGCGCGGGAACCGGCGCTTGCGCCGCACGCCCCGCGCGAGCCCTTGCGGCTGCATCGGACACAGTGCCGCTCGGCGCCGGAGGCGCCGCCTTGAACAAGGTAGGGGAAGTCTGAACACAGTGGCCCGGCGTGGCGCGACGCGCGGTTCACCACAGAGTCGGGATCGCTGCGATGGTCTTGTCGTCGTGCCGCTTCGCTCGTGGCAGCAGTCGACCGTCTGGGTCGGTGGTCCTTTCCCACTCGTGCGTGCGTTCGAGTAGAGCAATCAACTGGTCGGCGTTGTGCTCGGCGATCTCGTGCCAGGCAGGCCGACCGTGGTAGTCGATGACGTCGGCTGCGCCGTCAGTGGCGAGTACGGCCCACTCGATCCGGTCGGCGGGAACCGTCGCCGTCACGGCGTGGCGAGCAGCGGCAGGGTTAGTTTCGGCGATCCAGTAGCCCTTGGGCAGATTCCGGTGGGTTCGTTGCGCGCGCTGCAGGGCGGCCAGTGCCGCTCGGTGCTCGTCGGTGTAGCCGGCTCCGACGGCCAGTTTCCTCCGGTACTCCTCGCGTTCCGGCAGGCGGAGTGCGGCCAACCGGTCGTCGGTCAGTACTTTCACGGCAGTGCCGAGCCCGTGATGGATGGGGCTGTCGCCAAGTACGTAGAGGTCCGCTGCGTCGGCCTGCGTGCGCAGGATGGTGACGGTGCTGGACGGCGACGGGCCCACGCCGAGGCGCAGGGCGGTGCTGGCGTGAGCGATGGCAGTGGCGACGACCTGGGTCAGGTCCTGGCCTGGATTAGTGGCAAGCTGGTCGGCGATCGCCTCGCCAAGGGTGGCGGCGTACTCACCGGGGTCGACGTTGACCGGGGCGAAGGCGGAGGCACCGTCAAGCAAGATTACGGCGTGGTCGGTGACGAAGACCCGATCCGCGTTGCTGCTGCCGCCGGCCAGGGTGGCGGTGTGGACCTTCACCGCGTCACCACGGGTGCGGCCCGGTGAGTAGTTCGCTCCCGGTCACGGTGAGGTCATCGAGCCGGCAGCGCACGACCAGGCTGTACGACCCGGCGCCGGCCTGGGTGTGCAGCTCGGCGAGGTGATGGGCGAGGTAGTGCACGACCCCGCGGGAGCCCGGGCTGTGGATGCCGGCGATGTGCACGATCACGCGGTTATCGTCCGTCCGACGGGAGAGATAGCCGAGGTCAGCATCACCGCGGGGTTGCTCGGACAGCGGCGAGCCGAAACGCTCCCCCGTCGTCTTGTCCTCGATCCACCACCGGCCGGCCTCGCGGACCATGCCGAGCCGCGGGTCGCTGGCGAGCAGCTCGGCGCCGATCGGCGCGGACTTCGGCCCGCAGATCACCACCGCGTCGCCGTCGGGAACGGTGGTGGAGTCGGGCGGAATCGTGAAGGGCTCGGCAGCCAGGGCGAGCGTGCCGAGCAAGGTCGCGGTGTCCTCCTGCGTGGCCAGGTCGGCCGCGTCGACGTAGCTGCGCATGCGCGTGTCAGTGCCCTCGCGCAGCGGCACCCCGACCCGGACCGGGCCGACCCCGAAGAACGCCCGCTCCCGGGCCGGCGCCCCGGCTCGGATCTGCGTGACCCGGCCCTTGGTGATGCCGAGCGCGGCGGCAATCTCGGTGTAGCTGAGGCCCTGACCCTCGTGAGCCTCCTCGATCGCCTCGCGGCGCAGCCGGGCCAACTCCGCGGCGCGCTGCTGGTAGATCGACATAAGGGCGGTGGCCCGACGCCCGCGGCGGAGCGGGTCCGGGTCTCGCCGGACCTCGTCGAAGTCGTCGGGGCTACTCACCGTCGTGAGTTTAGGGGTCCTTGACAAGCTGGCGGTAGGCGCCTACCTTCTGTTTACCCCTCCTCAACAGCCGCGGACCAGACAGGCCCGCGGGTTTAGGGGGGTAAACGAGGAGCAGTCACGTGGCGATCACCAACAAGATCCCGGTCCGGTTCGGCGACGTGTTCCCCCACGGCGCGTTCGTGGTGGGCGAGGTCGAGCCGGTGCGGGACTTCGAGAAGTCCACGCGGGAGCGGCCGGTGCAGGCCACCGACCGGGACACCGGGATGCCGGTGTGGTCGGTGTCGGTCCTCGACCCCGACCCCGACGCCCGCAAGGACGCCAAGACGATCACGGTCAAGATCCTGGCCCCGGTCCAGCCGGTGCCGCCGGAGGCCGCGCCGGGTCTGCCGATCCGCCCGGTGGAGTTCGACGGCATGACGGTGACCCCGTACCTGAACGAGAACGGCGGCCGGGCCCGTGTCGCCTACTCGTTCCGGGCCACCGGGATGCGCGCCCCGTCCATGAGCGGCGCCGGGAAGCCGTCCCCGCGCGGGTCGGAGGCGGCCTGACCGAGAAAGGCGGAGGGGAGCACGGCGGCAACCGGGCTCCCCTCCTGATCTCCCAGCACCACACGCCCTGGCAGGCACACGAGTTCCGGAAGGACACCGACCCTAGATGAGCACCACCCCCACCACCACGAACCCCGACCGGGCGGCGGCGTTGTCCGCGCTGCTCGCCGGCTACGAGACCACCCGACGCACGATCCTGCGCGAGCCGCACGGCACCGACCTCGACGCCGCCCGCCGGGCGGAACGCCTGGCCCTGGTGTCCGCGCGGATCACCGGGGCATGGCGGCTGATCGCCGCACACGCCGTCACCGACCACACCATCCCCGCGGTGTTCCTGCGGGCCGCGGTGATCGCCGAGGGCGACGCCCGCGACGACGCCCGGTTCTGGCGCGACACCGCGGCCGACTGGCGCGCCCGCGCCGAGGGCCGGCCCACCTCCGACGCCGCTGGGGCCCTGTCGAACTGGCACGAACTGGGGGTGACGGCATGACCACCACGACCAGCACGAGCACCCGAAACGCCACCGTGAATGGTGTCGTGTGGTGGGCCCTGGCAGCCTGCCACGACCTCGACCCGGAGACCTTCTACCCGCTCGACCTCGCCCCGCGCTCGGACGCCGTCCGCCGCGCCCGCCGGGTCTGCACCGGCTGCCCCGTCCTCCCGGAGTGCCTGGCCGACGTCATGGCCTCCGAGGACCCGGGCCGTCGCTGGGGCATCATCGGCGCCACCACCCCGGACGAACGCACCGCCCTCTACGCCCGCCAGCGCACCACGGCCGGCGACGGTACGGGGGTGGCAGCATGACCGCCCGTCGCGGTTCGGCTGTCAACGCCGTCCTGACACCCACCCGACCGGGACAGGGCCGGGGTCGGGTGGTGGAGAACGAGGAGTTCGCCGCCTTCTCCGCCCGGATCATCCGCGCCGCCGGCCGCCGCATCGCCGCCGGTGACGTGGACGCCCTGCCCGCACTTGCCGCCCTGTCCGCGGAGCTGGACACCGCCATCACCCACGCCGTCACCGGGCTGCGGGAGGCCGGCTACAGCTGGGCCGAGATCGCCGCCCGCCTCGGCGTCACCCGCCAAGCCGCCCACCAGCGCTTCACCACGACCACCGGTGCCAGTGGGCCGGCCGCGACCTCGGAGGTGGCGTGATGACCACCGGACAGGTCGTGCTCCTGCTCGCCGGCACCGCCGGGGCGCTGTGGGTGCTGCACTGGGTCGGGCAGATGCTCACGAAGGTGCTCGAGGCCCTGGCCGCGGTCGCGGTCGTATTCGTCACCGCCTGGCTGCTGGTCAAGGGCGGCTGGTGGCTGAGCCGGCGGGTCGTGCGGCACTGGCGCACCTCCACCACCACCGCTCTCGTCCTCGCCTGGTCCTACTGGCTGGGCTGGCCCTCCCTGCTGGTCACCCTCGTCCTGGTCGCGGCCGGGCTCGGGGTGTGGCGGTGGCTGGGGCGGGAGTCGTTCGAGACCTGGGCCGGGGGCCGACTGCGGGCATGGTGGATGCGCTGGGCGATCTACGCCCCCCGCATGCCCAGCTGGCTGCGCGCCTGCGGGCTCACCGTCGCCGACCGCGGCCAGCCGGTCACCGTGCAGGTCTCCCCGTTCCGCCGGTCCGCGGTCCAGCCCAAGGTCAAGCCTCGTCGCGACCAGTGCCCGCGGGTGGTCGGCGTGCGCTCGGGCGGATCGTGGGACGAGGTTCGGGTGCGACTGGTTCCCGGGCAGACCCCGGAGGACTTCGACGACGCCGCCCGCGGCCTGGCTGTCGCCCGCGGCGTGCGCCGCTGCCAGGTCCGCGAACTCGCACCCGACCTGGTGTCGGTGGACTTCCAACGCCGCGACCGCCTCGCCGACCTCGTCCCCTGCACCCCGCTCGCCGACCTCGCCCCGATCGCCGGCACGCAGCTCGACTTCCGCAAGGTCTGGTCCGGGCGCACCGAGTACGGCACCGACTGGCACCAGCCCCTCGCCGGCGGTCACACCCTCACCGCCGGCGCCACCGGCGCGGGTAAGAACTCCGTCGGCTGGGCCCCCATCGTCTCGATCGCGCCGGCCATCCGGGACGGTCTGGTCCGGGTGTCCGGGATCGACCCGAAGGGCATGGAACTGGCCTACGGGCGCGGGATCTTCCACCGCTACGCCGTCGGCTCCCGCGACGCGCTCGCCCTGCTCGACGACCTGATCGAGGGCATGGAAGCGCGCAAGGAGGAGTTCGCCGGCCGGCTGCGCACCGTCCCCATCACGAGTGAGCACCCGCTGGAGCTGCTGGAGTTCGACGAGATCGGCGCCCTGGTCCGCTACGTCGGCGACCGCAAAACCCGCGAAGCCATCGTCGAACGGGTCGCGCTGCTCACCACCCAGGGCCGGGCGCTGGGCTACACCGTGCGCGGCTATGTGCAGGAGCCGACCAAGGACACCGTCCCGGTGCGGGAGCTGTTCCCCCGCCGCATCTGCCTGCGCGTGGCGTCCAAGAGCCACGTCGGGATGGTGCTCGGGGAACACGCCTACGAGCGCGGGGCCTGGGCCAACCGGATCGGCGAGCACGAACCCGGCGTCGGCTACCTGTTCGGCGAGGGCATCCGCGAACCGCTGCGCGTCCGGGCGGCCTGGGTGCCGGACGAGACGATCAAAGAGCTGGAAGCGTTCGTCACCGCCCCGGCCCTCGCGGCGCTCCCGCCGGCCTCGCCGTGGGCGCTGCCCGCACCTCCAGCGCCGGTCCCCGCGGCCCCGAGCGCAGGGGGCTGGTCATGACCACCGTCGAGAACCCGCCCACCGTGGTCGACCACGACCAGCTCACCCGCGCGCAAAAGGCGATGCTCGCCCTCACCGGCGACGTCGCCCGGCAGCTCGCCGAGGACCACGGCGTCTGCGTCCGCCCCCTGGCCATGCGGCGGATCGACCTCACCACCGGCCGCGTCGACGTCGTCCCCGTTCCCTGCGGAGCGCGGCGGGATGACGTGTGCCGACCGTGCGCGGAGAAGCAGCGCCGGCTGCGGATGGTCCAGTGCCGGGAGGGCTGGCACCTCGACGACGAACCGCACCCGGCGCGGCCGGCGCCGACGGAGCGGCAGAAACAGCTCCTGGCCATCCGCGCCGACCTCCACCACGCCTACCTCCTCGCCAAGACCGACGGCGACGAACAGGAATGCGCAGAGATCGCCGAGACCGTCGCCGAGCTGGACGAGGAGATCCGCGCCGCCGGAGTCACGGGCCGGCTGCCCTCGCTCGACCCTCCCGAGCGCCCGGCGCGGAAGCGGTCCACCCGGCGGCGGCAGGACGCGCCGAACCTGCCCCGCCGGCCGGTCGAGAAGCGCACCCTCGGTCAGGTCTACGGCGGGAAGTACCGCCCGTCCACCTTCCTCACACTCACCCTCGACTCCTACGGCCGCGTCGACGGCAACGGCGCCGCGGTCGACCCGGACACCTACGACTACCGGCGCGCCGCGCGGGACGCGATCCACTTCCCGAAGATCGTCGACCGGTTCTGGCAGAACACCCGCCGCTGCGTCGGATGGGACGTGCAGTACTTCGGCACCATCGAACCGCAGCGCCGCGGGGCACCGCACTTCCACGCCGCCATCCGCGGCACGATCCCCCGCGCCGAGCTGCGCCAGATCGCGGCCGCGACCTACCACCAAGTGTGGTGGCCGGCCCACGACGAGCAGGTGTACTCGGGTGACCGGTTGCCGCGGTGGGACGACCGCACCAAGGGCTTCGTCGACCCCGACACCCGTGAGCCGCTACCCAACTGGGACGAGGCCACCGACCCCGCGGTCCTTGTGGCTCCAGGGCACACGGTGTTCTTCGGGGCGCAGGTGCACGTGAAGGGAATCCTCGGCGGCACCGAGGAAGCCGCCCGCCACATCGGCTACTTGACCAAGTACCTCACCAAGGACGTTGCCCACGCCGCCGGCCACCTTCCCACCGACGACGGGCCGGAGATCCCGCCGCGACTGCGGGAGCACCACCGCCGGCTCCTCGCCGAGCTCGCGGTCACCCCCTGCTCGCCGCGGTGCGGGATCTGGCTGCTCTACGGCGTGCAGCCCCACGGCGCCCGGCTGTCCACCGTGCCGGGGCAGTGCAAGGGCAAGGCCCACAAGCCCACCCACCTCGGCATCGCCGGCCGCCGCGTCCTCGTCTCGCGCAAGTGGTCCGGCAAGACACTGATCGACCACGCCCACGAGCGCGCGGCGTTCGTTCGGCAACTGCTCGAACGCGCCCGCGTCCAGCCCGGCTACGCCGTCGACGACGGCCCGTACGAGTGGGAACGAACGAAGGCCGGCGACCCTGATGTGCCCACCCGACCGGCACTGCTGGCCGTGGCGATCGCTCAACGGCAGCGCTGGAAGGCCGACTACGACGCCGCCCAGGCCCTGGCCGGCGCACCACGCGACGACCGTTCGGCAACTACCGGCCACGCTGCCTGAGGAGACGCGATGACCAAGTACCTGACTGTCCCGGAGGCGGCCGAGCACCTGAACACCTCGGTGCGATTCGTGCGCCGGCTCATCGCCGAACGACGGATCGCGTTCCACAAGGTCGGCTCGCACGTTCGCATCGCGGTCACCGATCTGGACGCCTTCGTCCAGGCCGGCCGGGTCGAGCCAATCACCCGCGCCTCAGTGCTGGGAGGCGTGGCCTGATGCCGAACAACAAGGGTCGGCGCCGCCGGTTCGGCAGCATCCGGACGACGGCGGCCGGGGAGTTCCAGGCGAGCTACCTCGGGCCGGACGGGCGCCGGCACTTCGCGCCGCACCGGTTCAAGCGCCAGCGCGACGCGGATCGGTGGCTCGCGCAGGTGGAAGCGCTCGTGGTGGCGGGAGACTGGACCGACCCGGAGCGGGCCAAGGTCTCGTTGGGGGAGTACGCCGAGCAGTGGATCACCCAACGGCCGGCCCTGCGTCCGCGGACGGTCGAGCTGTACCGGTGGCTGCTGCGTCGCTACGTCGTCCCGCACATCGGCACCGTCCCGCTCGGCAGGCTCACGACCGCGACCGTTCGGCAGTGGCGGTCGGACCTGCTCACCAAGCACGGTGTGTCCGAGACGATGGCAGCCAAGACGTACCGGCTGCTCCGCGCTGTGCTGAACACCGCGGTGGAGGAGGACCAGATCATCCCGACCAACCCGTGTCGCATCCGCGGTGCCGACCGGGAGAACCGTGCGGAGCGGCCGGTGGTCACGGTGGCGCAGGTGTTCGAGCTGGCCGACGCGATGCCCCACCGCCGCTTCCGTGCGCTCGTGCTGCTCACGGCGTTCGGCTCGCTGCGCTGGGGTGAGGTGACCGCCCTGCGGCGTCAGGACGTCGCGCCGGACGGCAGCAGTGTCCGCGTGGCCTTCGCCCACACGGAGGTGGCCGGCCGCGGGATCGTCGTCGGTCCGCCCAAGTCGCGCGCCGGAGTCCGAACGGTCGCCATCCCTGCCGCGATCCGCGCCGACCTCGTCGAGCACCTGGCGCAGTTCGTCGACCGCGGTCCCGACGCGCTCGTGTTCACGGGTGTGCAGGGTCGAGCGCTGCGGCGCGGGGCGTGGAGCCAGCGGGTCAAGTGGCCAGAGCTGGTGCGCAGGCTCGGGATGACCGGCGTGCACTTCCACGACCTCCGGCACGCGGGGAACATCTGGGCGTCGAAGGCCGGCCTGTCGACCAAGGACCTCATGGCCCGGATGGGGCACGACGACATGCGCGCGGCGTTGATCTACCAGCGCGCGACGAGCGACGCGGACCGCCTCATCGCCGACCGGCTGTCAGCCCTCGTCGACGAGCACCGGGGCCGGAGGACGCCCGAGGAGGACGGCGACGACAGCGGCCCGACTGGCTCGCTGGTGCCGGTGGCCTGACGGTGGCTTGTTGCTGGGCTGTTGCTGCGCGAGGAGCCGGCCCGGGTACGACGAAGGCCCAGCACCAGGGGAGCGATCCTCTGAGCTGGGCCTTCGGTGTGGAGCGGATGACGGGAATCGAACCCGCGTATTCAGCTTGGGAAGCTGATGTTCTACCATTGAACTACATCCGCAGCGTGCAGGACAGAGCCTAGCAGGTCACCTACAGTGATCGCAGCACCACGGACGTACACCCGTCCGGGTGGTCTTCGACCGGGGCGACGTGCACCTGGAGGAGAAGGCCTCGACGCCTCCGGGTGGGCCGTTCACACTGGCGGGGCCCCCAACCAGGCCAGCTCCCCCGGCCGACAAGGACCGAGCATGTCCCAGGAAGAACAGCTGGGCTCGCTCCCGGAGCAGGACCACGATCACGATGTCCTGCTGATCGCCGGCAGCCGCCCCGAGGTCGCCCGCCTCGCGCCCGTCGCCACCGCGTTCGCGAACGCCAACCGGATCACCGCGCTCACCGTCGCCACCGGCACCGACCCGATGGCCGTCCACGAGGCGTTCGAGGCCCTCGGGGTGCCCGCCGACGTCACCCTGATCCAGCGGGAGCGGCCCCCCGTCCACCCGGCCGGGATCGGCGCGATGCTGATGTCGCGCCTCGACGAGCTGCTGGTCGACCTGGACCCGTCCGCGGTGATGGTCTACGGCGGCGGGATGACGGCCGCGATGGCGGCGCAGGTCGCGTTCTGGCGGCAGATCCCGGTGGTGCACCTGCAAGCCGGGGTGGCCAGCGACGACCTGCTCTGCCCGTTCCCCCAGGAGGCCAACCGGCGCATCATCGGCCAGCTCGCCTCGCTGTTCCTCACCACCGGCGGCGCCGCGCTGGGCAGCCCGATCGGGCCCAACGCCATCCCCGTCGGCGACACGATGGCCGCCAACCCGGCCCCGGCCGACCTGCGCTACGCCCGGCTGGTGCGCCGGGTGCGGGCCGGCGGGTCGAAGCTCGTCCTGGTCGGGCTCGACCGCGGCGACTCCCTCGGCGTGCTGGCCGGCCTGCCCGACCTGCTGGAGCGCGAGCCGGGCGTCGAGATCGTCGTGTACGGGGAGCTGGCCGCGCACGGCGCCGCGGCGCCCCTGCTGCGCCACGAGCGGGCCACCGTCTCGCGGCGCGTCCCGCTGGCCGAGCTGGTCGGTCTCATCGCCGCCGCCACCGTGCTCGTCTCCGACGACGCGGAGCTGGTCACCGACGCCCCCGGCCTCGGCACGCCGGCCGTGCTCGTCGACGGACCGCACGTCCCGCAGCCGGGCGACTCGATCCGCAGCATCGGCTCCCCGGACGTCATGACGACGGTGCGGCAGGTGCTGGCCGTAGCGCCCGCCCGCTCCGCCCCGTCCTCCGACGGCCGGGAGGCCGTGCGCGTCGAGCAGGCCGTCGCGTGGATGTTCGGCCTGACCGACTCACCGGTGCTGGCCGAGCCGGTGATCCCCGGACCGACGCTCCCCGAGCCCGACCCCGCGCCGCGGAGCGAGGAGGAGCGGCGCCAGTAGGGTGCCCCCGTGCTGCTCTCCGACGGCGACCTGCGCAAGGAGCTCGACAGCGGCCGCCTCGTGCTCGACCCGTGGGACCCCGCGATGCTCCAGCCGTCCAGCATCGACGTCCGGCTGGACCGGTTCTTCCGCGTGTTCCAGAACTCCCGCTACACCCACATCGACCCCCGCCAGCAGCAGGACGAGCTGACGACGGTGGTCGAGCCCGACGGCGACGACCCGTTCGTGCTGCACCCGGGCGAGTTCGTGCTCGGGTCGACCTTCGAGGCCGTGACCCTGCCCGACGACCTCGCGGGGCGGTTGGAGGGGAAGGCGCTCGCCATCGACACACCGGTGCCCACACCGGCGGGTTGGCGGACGATGGGTGACCTCCGCGTCGGCGATCTCGTCTTCGGAATGGATGGCACCCCGTGCCCGGTCGTCGCCGCGACGGAGGTCATGCTCGGTCGTCCTTGCTTCGAGGTTCTCTTCTCGGACGGCCGTTCCGTTATCGCCGACGCAGCTCACCTCTGGCTGACGTCGACCAAGAACGCCCGCAAGCACCACGGCGGACGCCCGGCTGCCGTGACGACCGCCGGGATCGCGGCGTCGCTGCGATGGCGCGACGAGATCAACCATCACGTCGCGCTCGCCCGGCCCGTGCAGTACGACGTGGCCGAGCTCCCGATCGACCCCTACGTCCTCGGCGTGTGGCTCGGCGACGGCACCAGCACCAAGGCCGAAGTGACGGTCGGGGAGGGCGACGAGCAGATCCTCGACGAGATCAGTCGGGCGGGGTACGCCGTGTGGAGCGCGACCGGTCCGCGTACCTTCCGGATCGGCGGCCTGGGCCGTGGGCAGGCACACCGAGTCCGGGATGCCGCCGGCCGCTTCGGCTCGGACGGTTCACTGTGCAGCACGTTGCGCTCGCTCGGGCTGCTGGGCGACAAGCACGTACCCACCAGGTACCTGCAGTCGTCCGCCCCCCAGCGCCTGGCTCTGCTGCAGGGCCTCATGGACTCCGACGGTCACGCGGACGTCCTCGGGCGGTGCGAGTTCATCAACACCCGCGAGTGCTTGTCGGATGCCGTCTTCGAACTCGCCGCGAGTCTGGGACTGCGCCCGTCCAAGCGCAAGAAGCCCGTCACCTTCCAGGGGGTCGAGCACGGCGTCGCCTACCAGGTGAAGTTCACGCCGCGCCTGCCCGTGTTCCGCCTGCGCCGCAAGCTGCAGCGGTTGAAGACCGACGGTCGTGACCACCGGCACCGCGGCATCGCCGACGTCCGACCCGTGCCCCCACAACCGGTGCGCTGCATCGAGGTCGGGGCCGCCGACGGGATGTTCCTCGTCAGCCGGTCGTTCATCCCGACGCACAACTCCAGCCTCGGCCGCCTCGGCCTGCTCACCCACTCCACGGCGGGGTTCATCGACCCGGGCTTCACCGGCCACATCACCCTGGAGCTGTCCAACGTCGCCAACCTGCCGATGACGCTCTGGCCCGGCATGAAGATCGGCCAGCTGTGCCTGTTCCGGCTGTCCAGCCCGGCCGAGCGCCCCTACGGCAGCGACGGCGTCGGCTCCCGCTACCAGGGGCAGCGCGGGCCGACGCCGTCGCGGGCGTGGCGGGGGTTCCACCGCGTCGAGACGCGGCGGGGCTAGATCGAGCGCGGGTCCCAGCGGAAGTCGCGGCGGGCGAGCACCGCGAAGACGGCCGCCCACAGGACCAGGCTGACCACCCCGGGGAGGACCGCCGGCAGGCCGAGCAGCCCCGGGGCCCAGGTACCGCCGGTGAACGCGAGCTGCGTCAGCTGGCCGAGCGGGGCGCCGGGCACCAGCACCGCGGCCTGCCACGGCGAGTCGACCGGCACCTGCGGCAGCGCGAACGCCGCCGCGAACATGACGAAGAACAGCGGCAGCGTGGTGATCTGCGCGCGCTCGGGCGTCGGCGTGACGTTCGCGGTGGCGAACCCCGCGGCGACGCAGAGCGCGAACCCGCCGATCACCGCGAGCAGCACCGGAACCGGGTCCAGCGCGAGCGGCATGCCCAGGAGCACGTCGATGAGCAGGTAGAGCACCAGGTGCAGGACCGCGATCGCCACGCCCGGGCCCGTGACGGCGAGGAGCACCCCGAGGTCGGACAGGCCCGACGTGCGCATCCGCTTCAGCACGCGGGTCTGCCGGCGCGACACCACCGCCTGCGTGATCGTGATGTAGACGCCCATCGTGAACGTCAGGACCAGCTGCAGGGCGACGATGGTCCCCCACGGCCCATCGTCGCCCCCGTCGAACGTGAACGCGAAGAAGACGCCGAACGCGACCGGCAGGAACAGCGCCGAGATCGCCGCCGTCCGGTTGCGCACCAGCAGCTTCACCTCGGCCCCGGCCAGGGCCAGCACCCGGCTCGCCGGCGTCTGCCGCACGGCCGGGTCCTGCACCGTCGTGGTCATGATCGGACCTCCTCGTCGCGCACCGCGTGGTAGATGTCGGCGAGCGACGCCGGCGCCGCCCGCAACCCGGACAGCCGCACCCCTCGAGCGGCGGCCCAGGTCAGGAACTGCGTGAGATCGGCCTGCAGGTCGTCGGTGCGCACCCGCACGCGGTCGCCGTCGCGCTCCAGCGCCCCCCCGAGCGCCGGGAGCTCCGCCGTGCCAGCGGGCAGCGTCGCCGAGAACCCGGACGGCTGGGCCGCGACGATCTCGGCCAGCGTGCCGGAGACGGCGAGCCGACCGGCGTGCATGATGGCGACCCGGTCGGCCAGCGCCTCGGCCTCCTCCAGGTAGTGCGTGGTGAGCAGCACCGTGCGGCCGGCCTCCTGCAGCTCCTGGATCGCGTCCCAGGTGCGCCGGCGCGACTCCGGGTCCAGCCCGGTGGTCGGCTCGTCGAGCACCACCAGCTCCGGCGACCCCCACACCGCCATCGCCAGGTCCAGCCTCCGCTTCTCCCCGCCCGACAGCTTGCTCACGGCGACGTGGCGGCGGCCGGTCAGCTCGAAGCGCTCCAGCAGCCGTCCGGGACGGTCGGGCCGCGGGACCAGCCGCTGCCACAGCTCGAGGGTCTCCAGCACCGTGAGCTCGTCGACGAACCCGCCCTCCTGCAGCTGGACCCCCATCCGCGGCTGCAGGGCGGCGCGGTCGACGGCGGGGTCGACCCCGAGCACGCTGACCTCCCCGCCGCTGCGCGTCCCGAAGCCCTCCAGCACCTCCAGCGTGGTCGTCTTGCCGGCGCCGTTCGTGCCGAGCAGCGCGAACACCTCCCCGCGCCGCACGTCCAGGTCGATGCCGCGCACGGCGTCGAAGTCGCCGTAGCTCACCCGGAGGCCCCGCACGGTGATCGCCGCGTCCCGGTCGGCGGCCCGCGGTACGGCCGCGGGGCCGGTGGTCGTCTGCGTCATGGGGAAGAGGTTGCCGCGCCGGGACGGGCGGGCAGTAGTCGCGACGGTCATCACCGGGGCTGACACCGCGCACCCGGCGGCATGACAGCTGTCATCGGCCCGGCGGACGCGCGACCGCCCTGGGCTACGGTGCGGGCGTGGACACCCCGCTGCCCGGGTTCGAGGAGCGTCGCGTCCGGACGGCCCGCCGGTACGGCCGGATCGGCGTGATCAGCACGATGGGCTACCTGCTCCTCGTGCTGATCCCGGTCGTCACGGGCTTCACGTTCCCGGGCTACCTGCCTTGGCTGCTCGTCCTCTACGTGGTCGGCTTCGCCCTGCACCTGTGGCGCATCCGCGAGCTGATGACGTCCCTGGGCCGCCCGGCCGCGCCCTGGTTCGTCGCCGCGGCGTCGCTGGTGGGGCTCACGATCACGCTCGTCGGCGTCGTGTCCGGGCCGTTCGGGGCGCCGTGGTCCCTCGTGGCCGGCGTCCTGCTCGGTGACATCGTCGGCGGGCAGCGCGCCCGCACGACGGCGTGGTGGGTCGTGTCCGCCACCGCGGTCACCGGCGTGGGGACCTGGGTGGCCATGGCGGTCGCCCTGCCGACCGGCCCGGACCGGGACGTGCTGCGCTGGATCAACCTCGTCATCGTCGTGCTGTACGTCGGCGGCATGTGGGTCCTGGACGTGGAGCGGCTGTGGTGGCTCAAGGCCGTCATCGACCTCGACGGGGCGCGGCGCACCGCCACGGAGCTGGCCACGGCCCGCGAGCGGCTGCGCCTGGCCGACGACCTGCACGACATCCTGGGCCACGCGCTGGAGGTCGTCGCGTTCAAGAGCGAGCTGGCCGCGCGCCTGCAGGACGCCGACCCCGCGCGGGCGCGGGCGGAGATGGAGGAGGTGCAGCGGGTGGCCCGGGAGTCGCTGTCGGAGGTGCGGGCGCTGGTGCGCGACACCCGCTCCACCGACCTCGTCGACGAGCTGGCCGGCGCCCGCGCCGTGCTCGACTCGGCCGGGGTCGCGCTCGTCGTCCGCGGTGACCCGACGACGCTCGGGCCGACCTCCCGCAACGTCCTCGGCCGGGTGCTGCGCGAGGCGATGACGAACGTGCTGCGGCACGCCCAGCCCAGCCACTGCACGATCCTCATCGAGGTCGACCGGGACGGCGCCCGCCTGGAGGTCGTCAACGACGGGGCGCTGCCCCCCGGCGACGGCTCGGGCACGGGGCTCGCCGCGCTCGACCGCTACCTGCGCGAGCACGCCGGGCGGCTCGACGCCGGGCCGACCGAGGACGGCCGGTTCCGCGTCGACGCCCGCCTCCCGGCGGGGGTCAAGTGATCCGCCTGGTCCTCGCCGACGACGAGTCGCTCACCCGGGGCGCGGTCGGCGCGCTGCTCGGGCTGGAGTCCGACCTGGAGGTCGTGGCCGAGGCCGGCACCGGCGACGAGGCCGTGGCCGCGGTGCAGCGCCACCGCCCGGACGTCGCCGTGCTCGACGTCGAGATGCCCGGCCGCGACGGCTCCGAGGTCGCGCAGTGGGTGGCCGCGAACGCCCCCGGCACGCGGTGCATCATCCTCACCCGCCACGCCCGGCCCGGCGTGCTGCGCCGCGCGCTGTCGGCCGGGGCGGCCGGGTTCGTCACGAAGAGCGCACCGGCGTCCGTCCTCGCCGACGTGATCCGCCGCGTGCACGGCGGGGGCCGCTACGTCGACCCCGACCTCGCCATGACGGCCCTGATGACCGAGGAGTGCCCCCTCACCGAGCGCGAGCTGGAGGTGCTGCGCCACGTCGACGCCTCCGGCACCGCCGCCGACATCGCCCGCCGGGTGCACCTGTCACCCGGCACGGTGCGCAACTACCTGTCCTCGGCCATGCACAAGCTGGGTGCCGGCACCCGGCTGGAGGCGGTGGAGCGGGCGCGCGACCACGGGTGGCTGTAGACGCGTGTCCCGCGGCGGTGCGCGGCGGTAGCGTCGCGCAGCGATGGACTCCTCGTCGCACCCCCCGCCGGAACGCCCCGCGCTGCCCGCGGCACCGCAGACGCTGTGGAAGCGGCTGACCGGCACCCGGCGCGGCGCGGCCGGGCTCGGGATCGTCGCCGCGGCCCTGCTGCTCTGGCCCTTCGCCGGCCTGTCGTGGATCCCCTGGCTGGCCGGGCTGGCCACGCTCGTGCTGCTCGCCGTCCTGCGGCTGGACCGGCTGCTGTCCGGGTGGGTCTGGCACGTCGGGGGGCTCGTCGTCGTGGCGGGCCTGATGGTGTCCACCACCCCGTGGGCCTGGGCCCTGGCCGCCAGCATCGGCGTGCTCGTCGCGGGGCTGTTCCGGCTGCCGGCGTGGCGGCTGGCGGCGCTCGGGGCGGTGCTGTGCCTGGCCAGCGGGGTGGCGTTCACCCTCGCCGGCGCGCGCTCCGCCGAGGCGGCCCGGGCCGAGAACCGCGCGGCCAACGAGCAGACCTACGCCCTCACCGGTGAGCGCACCCCCGAGCGCGTGCTGCCGGCCCTGCTCGAGGGCATCGTGCAGGGGGACGCCACCGCGGTCTGCGGGCTGCTGGACGTCCCGGCCCGTGACGCGTTCACCGCCGCGGCGGGCGCGCCCGACTGCGCGGCCGCGGTCGTGTCGTTCCGGGGCGCGGCGGGCGCGACCGTCGGCGACTACGACGAGCTCGACGCGAGCACGGCGGCCACCGGCGACACCTGGGTGACCGACGGCTGCCGCACCGCGTGGGCGGGCCCGTCCCTCGGCGGGCCGGACCTCGGGCGGGTCGTGGTGCGCAGGTCCCCGCCCCCCGGCGGCACCTACTTCCTCGCCGGCTTCGCCCCCTGCTGAGCCCCGTGGCACGCCGGGGGCCGGTCCGCGGCGATGCGGCCCGGCCCCCCGGTGCGTGGTGCGGTCAGGCCTGCGCGTCGCCCGCGGCCGGCGCCCTGTCCTTCGGCTCCTCCCCGGGTGCGGAGGAGCCGTTGGCGGAGTGGCCGTTCGCGTGGCCGTCGGTGGCCGGGTCGCCGCGCTTGACCGCCTCCAGCAGCATCTGCGACACGTCGCGGATCTCCACGTTCTCCCCGACGCCCTCGCCCTGCTTCTGGGTGAGGCCGTCGGACAGCATGGTCTTGCAGAACGGGCAGCCGACGGCGATGGTGCCGCCCGCGCCCGCCTGCGCCCCGTCCGCGCCGCTGGTCTGCGCGACCGCGCCGGTGTCGTTCAGCACGGCCTCCGCCGGCGCGCCGGCACCCAGGGTGGCCAGGGCCTCCTCGGTGCGGTTGACGTTGACCCGCTGCCCGATCCGCTCCTCCATCCACATCCGCGCCCCGCCCGCGCCGCAGCACATGGAGCGCTCGGCGTGGCGCGGCATCTCGGTGAGCGTGGCGCCCGAGGACCCCAGCGCTGCACCGATGAGCTCGCGCGGCTCCTCGTAGACCTCGTTGTGGCGACCGAGGTAGCACGGGTCGTGGTAGGTGACCGGCGCCTTGGCGTCCTCGGCGGGCGCGGCGACCGGGACGAGCTTGCCCTCGCGGACCAGCTTGTTCAGCAGCTGCGTGTGGTGGACGACCTCGTAGTGCCCGTCGAGCTGGGGGTACTCCCGGCCCAGGGTGTTGAGGCAGTGCGGACACGTCGTGACGATCTTGCGCGTGCCGGGCTCGCGGCCCTCGAAGACCGTGTTGAGGACCTCGACGTTCTGCTGGGCGAGCATCTGGAACAGGAACTCGTTGCCCGAGCGCCGCGCGGGGTCACCGGTGCAGGTCTCCTCCGGGCCGAGCACCACGTACTCCACCCCGGCGCGGTGCAGCAGCTCCGCGGTGGCCTGCACGGTCTTCTTCTGCCCGTCGTCGAACGCGCCGGCGCAGCCGATCCAGAACAGGTACTCGACCTCGGGGGCCAGCTCGCCGTCGAACACGTTGACGGTGAAGCCGAGCTTCTTGGTCCAGTCCAGCCGCTCGCGCTGGTTCTGGCCCCAGGGGTTGCCCTTGTTCTCCAGGTTCTTGAACAGCGCGCCCAGCTCGGAGGGGAACTCCGACTCGATGAGGACCTGGTGGCGGCGCATATCGACGATGTGGTCGACGTGCTCGATGTCGACCGGGCACTGCTCGACGCACGCCCCGCAGGTGGTGCAGGACCACAGCACGTCGGGGTCGATGACCCCGCCCTGCTCGGCCGTGCCGACCAGCGGCCGCAGCGCCTGCTCGGGGCCGGAGCCGCGCACGCGCTCGAAACCCGACTCGGGGACGCCGTGGTAGTCGTCGTCCTTGAAGCCGGCCTTGAGGTCCAGGCCGCCCTCGGTGGGCATGTCCTTGCCGCCGATCATGTACGGCGCCTTCGCGAGCATGTGGTCGCGCAGGTCCATGATCACGAGCTTCGGCGACAGCGGCTTGCCGGTGTTCCACGCCGGGCACTGGCTCTGGCAGCGGCCGCACTCGGTGCAGGTCGCGAAGTCGAGCATGCCCTTCCAGGTGAAGTCCTCGATCTTGCCGCGGCCGAAGACGTCGTCCTCGCCCGGGTCCTCGAAGTCGATCGGCTCGCCGCCCGACTCCATGGCCGGCAGCGGGCCCAGGGCCTTGGGCAGGCGCTTGGCCGAGACGTTGATCGGCGCCGTGAAGATGTGGAGGTGCTTCGAGTAGGCGATGATGATCAGAAACGCGAGCATCACGCCGATGTGGAGCAGGAGCCCGACGGTCTCCAGCACCTGGAGCGTCGTCTCCGACAGCCCGGACAGCAGGTCGCCGATGCCGATCGAGACCCACGCGCCCGACTCGTAGGGCAGGTAGCCCAGCGCCGAGGCCGGCCCGCGGAACAGGAACATCGTCCACAGGACGTTGAAGATCATGAACAGGATCAGCCACGCGCCGTTGGTGTGGCTGCCGTAGAACCGCGACGCCCGCGCCTTGCGCTCGGGGGCGTTGCGCAGGCGGATCACCGAGAACACCACCAGCGACACCAGCGCCAGCACCGCGATCGTGTCCTGCAGGAAGCCCAGCACGGGCCAGCGCCCGATCAGCGGGATCGCGAACTGCGGGTCGAACAGCGCGCCGTAGGCCTCGAGGTAGACCGTGGCCAGGATGACGAAGGCGTAGAAGGTGAACAGGTGCGCCAGACCGGGCACGCTCCACTTCAGGAGCTTGCGCTGACCGAACACCTCGACGAACTGCGCGCGGACCCGCTCGCCCAGACCGTCCTTGCGGTCGTTGGCGGGTTGCCCCGACCGGATCAGCTTGTAGATCCAGAACGCCCGGCGGCCGGCGAACGCCAGAGCGATCGCCGTCATCCCCAGACCGATGACCAGACGCAGCACTTCCACGGGAGGACCTCCAGGCTCGGTGCGCGAGTGGTGGACCGCGCACCGTCGTCGAGCAGACTAACGGGGCGCACCGACATCGACGTCCCGGCAGATCAGGCCACAACTTACCGGCCGGTAACCGACTCTGGCGAACCCGTCGCGCGTGATGCGCGCCGCACCTCCGCACCCTGACCCGACCGGCGCAGCGCTCCCGGCGTCGTACCCCCGAACGAGGGATGACCGGGTCCTGCGGCGTGAGGTGCGCGTGTGCGCCCGGGACATGCGGCCCGGAAAGGGGTGACGCGGGGCCCTCGCCCTAGGATTCGCCCGGTGAATCGTGCTGTACTGCCCGACGGACCGTGCCCCGGGCCACCACCCCGGCCCGGGCTGATCCGCGTGATCGGTGCGGCAGGCGCCCGGTCCGGTGCACCTGACCGGCCCGATCTGGAGGAGTCGCCGTGAGCACACGCGACGCGATCACGACCGTGCTGGCCCAGCCCGGCGGCCTCAGCACCACCGGCCTGCAGGGCTGGATCCAGGACAACGTGGTCCCGCTGATCCTGCTCACCATCGCGGTGATCCTGCTCTGGCTCGGCGGCCGCGGTGACAACGCCGGCGTCGCCCGCCGCAGCGTCGGGTTGATCATCGGGCTGGTGGCGCTGGGCATCGCCGTGTCCGGCAACGGCCCAGCCATCGGCACGTTCCTCGCCTCCCTCATCACGGGGTGACGGGGTTGCTCGTCAGCACCGACGACGAGGTGTACCGGGTCGACTCCGTGTGGCTCGGCCCGCCGCGCGCCACGTTCCCCTGGCGGGCCCGCTACGTCTCCTACGGCGTCGGCCTGCTCGTCATGATCCTGGTGATGTTCGTCCAGCGCCGCATCGGCATCGGGCTCGACTTCTTCTCGGTCGCCTGGGCGCTCGTCATCACGGTGGCCGTCACCCGCCTGCTCGGGCAGCGCATCGGCTACGAGCGCCCGCTCGGGCAGGTCCTCGCGCTGTTCGGGCACGAGGTGCGGGGCCCGCGGGCGCGCACGGCCACCGCCGGCGGTGCCGTGCGGTCGGGGCACGTCCGCATCGGCGAGGCGGTGGCCCCGGCGCGCCGGGGCCGCTCCGCCCGTGCGACGCGGAGGCGGGAGGGGCGCGTCCGTGGCACGGGCTGACCGGCGCGACGAGCGCTCCCGCGAACCGCGGAGGCGCCGGGGACGGGCGCTGGCCGGGGAGGCGAAGCTGCCGACCTACACCCCCGACATCGCGCTGCGCTCGATCGAGGGGCACCTGACCCGCACGAGCACCCAGGTCATGGCCTGGTACCGGCTCGCGGCGCAGGCGTGGAGCTTCCGCAGCGACTCCCAGCGCGAGGTGCTGATCCGCCAGATCGCCGCCCAGCTCGGCGAGCTGCAGGGCCGCTGGCTGCACCTGCGGGTGACCACCCGCCCCTACCCGGTCCACATGTGGGCCGAGTCGTTCGACAACAACGCCATGGGCCGCATGCCCGACGTGGCGGGCGCGCTCGGGTGGGACGGCTTCCTGGAGGGCGAGCAGCGCCACCTCATGGGCCTGTCGATGTCGGACAAGGAGGTCTTCCTCGGCATCGAGGTGTCCGGCCGCGGCGCGCTCGACCGCTGGGTGGAGGCCGCCGCCCCCGTCCTGCGCAAGCTCGCGCCGTCCGCCGTGCAGGCGGAGCTGGCCGCGCTGGGCAGCGAGGTGGCCCACCTGGACGAGCTGGTGGCCGGCAGCGGCCTGGACGCCGTGCCCGCCTCCGCCGACGACCTGGCCTGGCTGCTGCGCCGCAGCTGCGCCCTGGGCCTGCCCGCGCCCCGGACGCTGGCGATGGTGCCCCGCGGCGCCACCCGCTGGGAGACCGAGGACCTGGCCGCCTTCACCGACGGCGTCGACCTGCACCAGGAGCCCTACGCCCCGACCGTGCAGGTGATCGGCCGGATCCGGGCGCAGACGGTGCGCCGCCACGTCGCCGTGCTGTCGGTCGGGCTGATGGAGGGCCTGCGCATCCCGGAGGTCGACGACCCCTGGATGCAGCACTCCGACCGGCTGCCCTTCCCCGTCGAGTGGTCGGCGCGGATGTACATCCGGCGGCCCGAGGAGGTGGCGGGCGAGCTGCAGCGCCAGATGGGCAAGGTGCGCAGCCAGATCCGGCACTACACCCACGACCACGACATGGACCCGCCGATGTCCCTGGCGCGGCAGGCCGAGCGGGTGCTGGCGGTGGAGGACGAGCTCACCACCGGCCTCACCCAGCTCAACACCCGCCTCTACGGCTGGTGGCGCGTGGCCGTGTCCGGCAAGGACGAGGCCGAGGCGGTCAGCCGCGCCCAGCAGGTGCTCGACGTCTACCGGCCCAAGGTGCTGATGGAGCACCCCGAGGCGCAGTACAAGTACGCCCGCGAGTTCATCCCCGGCGAGCCGCTGGCGTCCACCGCCTACCGCCGCCGCGGGTCGGTCACCTGGGCCGCCGCGGCCGTCCCCGCCGCCACGGCCAGCGTCGGCGACCGGCGCGGGATCATGATCGGCGAGACGTGCACGGCCACCCGGCGGCCGGTGGCGTGGGACCCGTGGCTCGCGCAGGAGGTGCGGCGCACGTCCGGCCTGACCGCGGTGGTCGGCGGCCTGGGCGCCGGCAAGTCGTTCCTGACCGGCCTCATCGTCTACAAGACGCTGCGGTCCGGGGCGCGGTGGACGGTGCTCGACCCGTCCGGCCCCCTGTCCGAGCTCACGCGGCTGCCCGAGCTGGCGCCGTTCTCGCGGCACATCAACCTGCTGCGCGCCGACCCCGGCATCCTCAACCCCTACCGGGTCGTGGCCGAGCCGCGGCCGGACCACTTCGCCGACGAGGAGGACCCCGAGCGGGCGTGGCGCCGCGAGCGCAGCCTCGCCGCCGCCACGAGACGCCGGCTCGCCCTCGACGTGCTCACCGGGCTGCTCCCCTACGACATCGCCAAGCTCCCCCACACGCGGATCGTGCTGCTCCGGGCCGTGCGCGAGGTCGGGGGCGCCGTGGACCGGCACCCCGGGCTGGTGATCGACGCCCTGCGCCGGCACGCCCGCGACGGCGAGGAGCACGCGGGCGTCGTGGCCGACTTCCTCGACGAGCGCCGCGAGCTGCCGCAGGCCGCGCTGCTGTTCCCGGACACCACGCGCGACGACCCGTGGGAGGCCGACCGGGACTTCCGGCTCACCGTGCTGACCATGCAGGGGATGACGCTGCCCCGGCCGGGCAGCCCCCGTGACGAGTGGACCGACGGCGAGTCGCTGGCCGTCGAGCTGCTCAACCTCGCGTCCTGGCTGACCCAGCGCACGATCTACGAGGCCGACCGCAACCAGCGCAAGGGCGTGGCGCTGGACGAGACGCACTTCCTGTCGCAGGTGCCCACCGGCAAGGTGCTCATCGACCGGCTGGCCCGCGACTCCCGCAAGTTCAACGTGCGGGCCCTGTTCGCCTCGCAGCTGGCGGGCGACCTGCTGCGGGTGTCCGGGTTCGCGTCGCTGGTCAACGCCGTCTTCGTCGGGCGCACCGACGACGAGGAGGCGCAGACCGAGGCGCTGCGCCTGCTCAAGGTGCCCACCGGCGTCGGCTACGAGCAGATGCTCGGCACCCTCTCGCCGCGCCCGCGGCACGACGACCGGCCCGACGACACCCCGCGGCAGTTCGTCTTCGCCGACGGCCACGGCGGGGTCGAGAAGATCCGGATCGACCTGGAGGCGCCGCACCTGGAGCACGTCCGGGCGGCGCTGGACACCAACCCCGACGCCAGCCGGATCTCGGTCCGCGGGGTGCCGGTGGCCACCCGCGCGGCCGCGCTGCGCGCCCCGGACGAGCCCGCCCCGGCCCTGCCGTCCCTGGCCGAGATCGTGGCCGACGACCTCCCCGACGACGGTCCCGACCTGCCCGACGAGCGCGACGGGTTCGCCGAGCTCGACGACCCCGACGGCCTCCTCGACCCCCACCGGCCGACCACCGGCGGCCGCGTGGCCCACACCGGCCTGCCCGGCGTCCCGGCCGGCGCCGAGCTGCTGGACGACGACCTCGGCGACCTCGACGACCCGGTCGACGTGCCCGTCGCGAACGGCAGCCACGCCCCCGCCGCCCACGACGCGCACGCCGGCGGCGCGCGGGCCGGGGAGGCCGTGCGGTGATCCCCGGGGGGCTGCCCCCCGGCCTGCTGCCGGTGGGGCTGGTGCTGGCGGCCGCGGTGGTGGCGGCGTGGCGGCGGTCCCGCTCCGCGGACGCCCCGCGGCCGCGTCGGCGCCGCGCGCTGCTCGTCGTCACCGCGCTCGTGGCGGGGACGGTGCTGGTGGGCACCCCGGCCCTCGCGCAGCCCTTCGACTGCAAGGAGAGCCCGGAGCCGGACCGGCCCGGCTCGGGGCTGGTCGGCTCCCTCGACCCGCCGACGCTGAGCGCCGGCGAGCCGGGCAGCGTGTACAACGAGGTCGGCTACGCGGGCCTGGTCTGGCACAACTACGACCTGGGCTGCGCCGGCCAGGCGGTGTTCAACCCGGCCAGCACGACCGACACCTGGCTGGGCAACCAGGCCCTCAACATCGCGAAGTTCGCCGTGGGCGGGGTGAACTGGGCGCACTACCTGATCGCCGACGGCGGCGAGGTGCTCGCCCCGCTCGACGGGCTCATCACCACGGCCACGCGGGCCATGTACGACGCGGTGTTCGCCACGTTCATCGGGCCGGTGCTGCTGCTGCTCGCGCTGGTCCTGCTCGTGCTCGCCCTGCGCGGCGACCTGGCCCGGCAGGCCCAGCGCGGCGCGTTCGCCCTGGTGGCGCTGGTGGTCGGGTCGGCCGCCTATCTCGCGCCGGTGGAGTGGTCGCGGGCCGCCGACGGCCTGCTGCTCGACGGCGTCACGCAGATGCAGGAGGGCTTCCTGGGCAACCTCGGCCTGGGTGACCGCGACACCCTGCCCACGGTGCTGGTCGACCAGGTCGTCTACCAGAACTGGCTGCGCGGCGGGTTCGGCGCCGCCGACGCCCCGCAGGCCCAGCAGTTCGGCCGCGACCTGCTGCGCGCGCAGACGTTCACCAAGGCCGAGGTGGCCGAGGGCCGGGCCACCCTGGAGCTGGCCGAGCAGAAGAAGACCGAGTTCGCCGCCATCGGCGAGCAGCTCGGCGACCGGTACCCCTACTTCACCGGCGAGGCCGGCAGCCGCACCGGGGCGGGCGTGCTCGCCGTGGTGCAGGCGCTGTGCATCGCGCTGTTCCAGCTGCTGTCGAAGGTGCTGGTGCTGGTGGCCATGCTGGTGCTGCGGCTGCTGGTGATGACCGCCCCGGCCATCGCCGTGGTCGCGGTGCTCAAGCCCGACATCCTGCCGGCGCTGCTGCGCGTCGGCGGCGCCGCGATCGTCAACACCCTCGTCGTCGGGGCGCTGGCCGGGCTGCACGCGCTCCTCGTCGTGTCGCTGTTCGCCCCCGGCTCCGGCGTCGACCTGTGGCTCGCGCTGCTCGTCACCGGCGTCGTCACCGTCGTGCTCTGGGCCGTGGCCCGCCCGTTCCGCCGACTTGTGTCGATGGTGTCGCTCACCCGCGAGCAGTTCGGCGGGATCGTGCCCGGCGCGGGGGACGGCCCGATGTCGCGGGTGTGGCAGCGGATGCGCGGCGGACCGGAGGAGGACCGCCAGAGCCGCTGGTGGGACGAGCGGCGCAGCGGCACCGGCGGCGCCGGGTACAGCGGCAACCGCCCCGAGGCCGAGCCGGTGGCGCGCGTGCGGGCCACGGCCGAGCGGGTCGAGCCGCAGCGCGCCGGCGTCGGGCCGGCGCCCGAGCCCGCGCTCGTGCCCGCCGCGCGCCGGCCCGCGCTCCCGGCCGGGTCCAGCCGTCCGGGCGGCCGGCCCCCGGGCTGGGCCGAGGCCGGGGAGGTGGACGACCGGTCGCTGTACCGGCGGCCCGACTCGGTGCCGCTGCGGCCCGGCGGGGCGCGTCCGGTGCAGGCCGAGATCGTCGACGGGGTGCCGGTCTACCGGATCTACCGCCCGCGGCCCGCCTACGACTCCGTGCGCGGCGGCCGTGCCGATTAGGTCGCCGCGGGGCCGGGCCGCGGCCTACCGCTCCCTGTGGGCGTGGCCGCTGCGCTCGCCGGCGCGCCTCGCCCTCACCGTCGCGGTGCTGGCGCTGGTCGCCGTGGCCGTCACCAGCGGGCTGGCCGCCCTGTCCCCCGCCCCCGCGCCGGGCGCGTCCGCCGCGCCGGCCACGTCGGGCGCGTCCGCGACCAGCCGCCCGCGGACCGCGACGCGCACCCCGGAGCCCACCGCGCTGCCCCCGGTGCCCGACCTCGTCCCGGCCACGCTGGCGCCCTCGGCCGCCGACCCGGCCGCCCTCGACGTCGCCGGGCGCTGGGCCGCCGCGTGGGTGCGCCCCGCCGAGGGCACCACGGCCGCGCAGTGGCTGGAGGGCCTGCGCCCGCTGACCACCGAGGAGTACCTGGGGGTGCTGGGCACGGTCGACCCGGGCAACGTGCCCGCCACGCGGGTCACCGGGTCCGCGCGGGCCGTCCGGGCGGCGGAGAGCTCCGTGCGCGCCGAGGTGCCCACCGACACGGTGACGCTGCTGGTCCTCGTCGTGCGCACCGAGCTCGGTGAGTGGCGCGTGTCCGGCTACGACCAGGCCTGAGGGAGCGGGGAGTGCGCCTGCTGCGCCCGATGCGGCTGCTCGTGCCGGCCGTCGCCGTCGCCGTTGCGCTCACCCTGGTGCTGCTCGTCGGGTTCATCGCCTTCACGATCAACGGCGGCGGCAGCCGGCCCGCCGCGGACGTCTACTCCTGCGACGCCGGGCTGAGCGGCGGCGTCGGGCTCGCCGGTGCCGGGGGTCGAGCCGGCACCACGGCGGCGACGCTGTCGGACGAGCAGCGGGCGAACGCCGCCACCATCATCGGCGTGGCCCGCGACCTGGGCGCCCCGCCCCGGGCCTGGCTGGTGGCCCTGGCCACCGCGATGCAGGAGTCCACCCTCCGCAACATCGACTACGGCGACCGGGACTCGCTGGGGCTGTTCCAGCAGCGGCCCTCGCAGGGGTGGGGCTCGCCCGCCCAGGTCACCGACCCGGTCTACAGCACCACGATCTTCATCGAGCGGCTGCTGGAGGTGCCGGGCTGGGAGCGGATGCCGGTCACGGTGGCCGCCCAGACCGTGCAGCGCTCGGCCTTCCCCGACGCCTACGCCAAGTGGGAGGGCCTGGCCGCCGACCTGGTGAGCCAGCTCGCGGACGTCGCCGACCCGGCCGGGTGCGGCCGCACCGCCGTCCTCGCCGAGGGCGTGGCCGGCACCGCGATCGCCTTCGCCCTGGGCGAGGTGGGCAAGCCCTACCTGTGGGGCGGCACCGGGCCGGACCGCTACGACTGCTCGGGGCTGCTCCTGCGGGCCTGGCAGGCGGCCGGGATCAACCTGCCGCGGGTCTCGCGCCAGCAGTTCTACGCGGGCGGCCACCTGCCGGTGCGCCAGATGCAGCCCGGCGACTTGTTCTTCTACGCCACGGACAGGTCGGACCCCTCGACCATCCACCACGTCGCGATGTACATCGGGAACGACCAGATGGTCGAGGCGCCGTACACGGGCGAGTTCGTGCGGGTGCGCCCGATGCCGTGGGACCACCGGGAGCTGGTGCCGTTGGCCACCCGGCCCGGGACGACGCCCAACCGCGCCTGATCAGCGCACGCGGCTGTGCTCGACCTCGAAGCCCGTCGACCGGGGCGGGGTCGTCGGGGCCGCGCCGAGCAGCTGCCGCAGGCCGGGCCCGAGATCGCGCCGCATGAACGCCTCGGCGTGCTCGCGGGAGGTCCACAGCGCGACGACGCACAGCTTCCCGTCGGCGACGCCGGCGTAGCGCGCGACGAGCCCGTCGGGCTCGGGGAGGATCTCGGTCATGAGCCGGTCGAGGTTCGCGACGGTGCCGGCGGGCGAGTCGTCGACGACGGTGACGTAGGACATCGGGGGGCCTCCTGGGCGGTGCGCGGCCGGGGATCGACCGGTGCGCAGGACGCTACGAGCGCGCCGGGCCGGCGGCATGGGTCGGATCGCTCACCCCGGTGCTCGACCGGGCGCTGCTCATCCGGGCGGCCGCCCACGCCGCGACCTGGCTGCGGGAGGTGAAGCCGAGCTTGGTGAGGATGTGGGCGACGTGGTTGCCCGCGGTGCGCTCGGAGACCACGAGCCGCTGCGCGATCTGCCGGTTGGTGAGCCCCCGCGCCACCAGCTCCGCCACCTCGGCCTCCCGGGGGGACAGCCCGCCGTCGCCGGGCCCGAGGCGGCGCAGCAGGTCCGCGCTGGGGCCGGCGAGCGCGGTCATCCCGAGCGCGCGCACCAGCCGGTCGCTCTCGGCGGCGAGCCCCCGGGCCCGGTCGCGGTCCCCGGGCGCGCCCCGCGCGGTCAGCGCGGCGGCGAGGTGGTGGGACGCCTCCGCGAGGAAGCCCGGCGCGCCCGCGCGGTCGCAGCGCGCCACCGCGACGTCGAGGTCGGCCACCGCCGCGTCGAGCCGGCCCCGGGCGAGCGCGCCGATGCCGAGGGTCAGCTCGGCGGGCCCGCAGTAGGACACCCCGCTGCCGACGACGTGCTCGCCGCGGAACGGCTCCAGCCCGGCCAGCGCGGCCACCAGCTCGGCGTCGCGGCCGAGCCCGATCGCGACGAGCGCGGCCAGCGCCGAGCCGGGGGCGACGAAGAACACCGGCCACGACCAGGCCTCGGGCGGTCCGGCCCGGCGGAACTGCACCGCCGCCTCGTCCGCGCACCCGGCCCGCAGCAGCAGGTAGGCCCGCGCCACCCGGCCCATCGTGCGGAAGCGCGGCGGTGGCTCGACCCAGGCCCGGGCGAGCGCGAGCCCGGTCGCGGAGGTCCCGACGTGGCGCGCGAGCGCCCACTGCGCGCCCAGGAGGGCTCCGGTGGCCGAGGACGGCTCGATCGTGCGCATCCGCTCGTAGCCGCGGGTCGCCGCCTCCGCCGCGTCGCTGAAGCGGCCCTGGGCCTGCGCCACGCAGGAGGTCACCCGGTCGAGGTGCCACGCGGCGACCGGCCCCCCGACCCGGCGGGCGTCGGCGGCGAGCGGGCCGAGTTCGTCGGCGGCGGCGGTGATCGCCCCGTCCTCGACGAGGGCGTCGATGCGCCACAGCCGCCCCCACAGCGCGGTGGGGGCGTCGCGGGTGCGGGCGGCCACCGCGAGCGCCTCGGCGGCGAGCGCGAGGCGCTCGGGCCGCCCGTCGGGGCCCGGGCGCGCGTCGTGGCGGGCGCGCAGCGCGGCGACCAGCGCGCGGTCGTCGCCGGTGCCGCGGGCCAGGTCGAGGGCCGCGGAGGCCGCCGTGCGGGTCAGCTCGTGGTCCCCGGCGTAGAAGGCCAGGTGGCTGCGCCGGGCCAGCAGCCGGGCGCGCAGGACCGCGTCCCCCTCCTCGCCTACGGCCAGCAGGGCCTCGCGGCCCAGGCCGTCGAGCACGGCGGCGACGGCCGGGTCCGGGACGGGCTCCAGCACCAGGGCGGCCTCGGCGAGCAGGTCCGGTCGGCCCGCCGCCCGGGCGAGGTCGGCGGCGGCGACGGCCGCGGCGAGGGCGCCGTCGAGGTCACCGGCCAGCGCGCACGCCCGCCCCAGGTCCAGCCGGGCGCGGCAGGGTCCCTCGGCGTCCGGCCAGGCGGCGGGGACGGCGAGGGCGGCCCGGTAGAGGCGGACGGCCTCCTCCGGGGCGAGCCGGCGCACCGAGGCGGCGGCCGCGCGCAGCGCCCACCACCGCGCCCGCTCGCCCTCGCCGTAGGGGGCGAGGGCGAGCCGGTGCCACGCCAGCTCGGCCAGGTGCTCGTCCAGCTCGCCCGCCCAGTGCGCCTCCAGGGCGTCGGCGGCGGCGCGGTGCAGCGCCACGAGGTCCGCGGTCGGCACCGACGCCCGGACGGCGTCGCGGGTGAGCGCGTGGACGAAGCGCAGCTCGCCCGCGCCGGTGCGGGTGAGGAGCCCGGACGCGACCGCGGCGTCGGCCGGGCCGAGGCACCGCTCCACCGGGACGCCGAGGACGCCCGCGACGACGACGGGGGCGAACCGCCGCCCGAGCACCGCGCCGGCCTGCACGAACCGGCGGACGTCGGGGGCGAGCCGGTCGACGCGGGCCCGCACCGCGTCGCGCACGGTGCGCGGCGCCGACCCCGGCCTCCAGGTGCCGTCGACGACGGCGCGGGCGACCTCGCGGACGAAGAAGGGGTTGCCGCCGGTGACCCCGTGCACCTCGGCGCCGGTGGCGCCGGTGGCCCCGAGCGCGTCCAGCTGCCGGGCCACGTCCTCCGGGTCCAGGCCGTCCAGCCGCAGCAGCTCGGCGCCCGGCGCCCGCTGCAGGTCCGGCAGCACGCGGCCCAGCGGGTCGTCCGGGTCGCCCTCGCGCAGCGTGGCGAGCAGCAGCAGCGGCACGGACGGCGCGCGGTCGGCGAGGTGGCGCAGCACCAGCAGCGAGGACGCGTCGGCCCAGTGGACGTCGTCGAGGACGAGCAGCAGCGGGCGGGCCGCGGCGTGCGCCAGGACCGCCCCGGCCACGGCGTCGACGGCGCGGAAGCGGTCCGCCGGCGACTCCGCCGGGCGGTCCGCGGCGGCGCCGGGCAGCGGCTGGCCCAGCCCGCGCAGCACCTGCGACCAGGGCCAGAACGGCGGGGCGCCGTCGGTGTCGGCGCAGTGCCCCCACACCACCGCCGCGCCGTCGGCGTCCCGGGCGAGCTCCTGGGCGAGGCGGGTCTTGCCGATGCCCGCCTCGCCGGCGACCAGCACCAGCCGCCCGCGCCCTGCCGTGGCGTCGGCGAGCCGGCCGCGGAGGGAGGCGAGCTCCCGGTCGCGACCCAGCAGGCCGGCGCCGGCGGTCACCGGCCCAGCATGGCACCGCGGCCCCGGCCCCGGCACCCGCCGCGGCGGGCTGGGAGGCTGGAGGGGACGTACGACCCCAGGAGCGAGCGATGCCACCCGAACCGGCTGCGCCGGCGTCCACCACCCCCGTTGCCGACTACCTCGACCGCCCCGCACCGGGCGCCACACCGGACCACCTCGTCGTGCCCCGGTCGCTGGCCCAGTCGATGCCGCTGCGCTGGCAGCAGGTGTTCGTCGGGCTGCTCGCCGACCTGCACGACGCCTACGGCCACCTGCCGTGGCCGGAGTACCGCGTCGTCCCCAGCCGCTGGGAGCGCCTCACCGACCTCGACGAGGAGCAGCTCGCCGGGGCCGGGTACGTCGCCGACCTGGGCCCGGACGGCGAGCTGGAGTACCGGGACGCGCGCGACGAGCCGGTGTCCGACCCGGAGGCGCACCGCGTGCTCGCGACGGTGGAGGACCCGCTGCCCCGGGCGGCCGACGGCCGGGTCGTGCCCCGCCCCGCCGATCCGCTGTAGGGGCGGGAACAACGCGGCCCCGGTGGCCGTTGGGACGGGCAGGCAAGTTGAGCGGTACCCACTCAACCCCGAGTGGGCGCGCCGTGGCAGACTTGAGCCGGACCAACGCAACCAGCACTACCACCGGAGGCAACCACCATGGCTCGTGCGGTCGGCATCGACCTCGGGACCACCAACTCCGTCGTCGCCGTCCTGGAAGGCGGTGAGCCGACGGTCATCGCGAACTCCGAGGGCCAGCGCACCACGCCCTCGGTCGTGGCGTTCGCCCGCAACGGCGAGGTGCTCGTCGGGCAGTCCGCCAAGAACCAGGCCGTGACGAACGTCGACCGGACGATCCGGTCGGTCAAGCGCCACATCGGCACCGGCTGGGCGACCGACGACATCGACGGCAAGAAGTACTCCGCGCAGGAGATCAGCGCGCGCGTGCTGCAGAAGCTCAAGCGCGACGCGGAGTCCTACCTGGGCGAGACGATCACCGACGCCGTCATCACGGTGCCGGCGTACTTCGAGGACAGCCAGCGCCAGGCCACCAAGGAGGCCGGCCAGATCGCGGGCCTCAACGTGCTGCGCATCGTCAACGAGCCCACCGCGGCCGCGCTGGCGTACGGCCTGGACAAGGGCGAGAAGGACCAGACGATCCTCGTCTTCGACCTCGGCGGCGGCACGTTCGACGTGTCCCTGCTGGAGATCGGCGAGGGCGTCGTCGAGGTGAAGGCCACCAACGGCGACAACCACCTCGGCGGCGACGACTGGGACGAGCGCATCATCAACTGGCTCGTCGAGAAGTTCCGCAGCAGCCAGGGCATCGACCTGACCCGCGACAAGATGGCCATGCAGCGCCTGCGCGAGGCCGCGGAGAAGGCGAAGATCGAGCTGTCGAGCCAGAACTCGGCCACGATCAACCTGCCCTACATCACCGTCGACGCGGACAAGAACCCGCTGTTCCTCGACGAGACGCTGTCGCGCGCGGAGTTCCAGCGGATCACCTCCGACCTGCTCGACCGCACCCGCACCCCGTTCAACCAGGTCATCAAGGACGCCGGCATCTCCGTCGGCCAGATCGACCACGTGGTGCTCGTCGGCGGCTCCACCCGCATGCCGGCCGTCACCGAGCTCGTCAAGGAGCTCACCGGCGGCAAGGAGCCCAACAAGGGCGTCAACCCGGACGAGGTCGTCGCCGTCGGCGCCGCGCTGCAGGCCGGCGTGCTCCGCGGTGAGGTCAAGGACGTCCTGCTGCTCGACGTCACCCCGCTGTCCCTGGGCATCGAGACCAAGGGCGGCGTGATGACCAAGCTCATCGAGCGCAACACCACGATCCCGACCAAGCGGTCCGAGGTCTTCTCCACGGCCGACGACAACCAGCCGTCCGTGGCGATCCAGGTGTTCCAGGGCGAGCGCGAGATCGCGGCCTACAACAAGAAGCTCGGCATGTTCGAGCTGACCGGCCTGCCGCCCGCCCCCCGGGGCGTGCCGCAGATCGAGGTGTCGTTCGACATCGACGCCAACGGCATCGTCAACGTGTCCGCGAAGGACCTGGGCACCGGCAAGAGCCAGGCCATGACGATCACCGGCGGGTCCGCCCTGTCCAAGGACGAGATCGACCGGATGATGCGCGAGGCCGAGCAGCACGCCGAGGAGGACAAGCGCCGCCGCGAGGAGGCCGAGGTCCGCAACCAGGCCGAGACGCTGGTCTACCAGACGGAGAAGTTCGTCAAGGAGAACGACGACAAGCTCCCGGCCGACATCAAGGACGAGGTCAACAAGGCGATCACCGAGACGCAGGAGGCCCTCAAGGGCACCGACGGCGAGGCGATCAAGGCCGCGTCCGAGCGGCTCGCCACCGAGTCCCAGAAGCTGGGCCAGGCGCTCTACGCGCAGCAGGCCGCCTCCGGTGAGGCGGGTGCCCCCGGGGCCGACGCCGGCGCCGGCGCGCAGCAGGCCTCCGGCGAGGACGACGTGGTGGACGCCGAGATCGTCGACGAGGAGAAGGACAAGAAGTGAGTGAGCCCGACCGCAGCGAGCACACCGAGAACGGTGACGGCGAGCGGGTCGTGGTCCGGGACCGGCGCCGGGTCGACCCGGTGACCGGCGAGGTGCGCCCTCCGGCCGGTGACGAACCGGCCGGGGTGGACCCGGAGTCCGACCAGCCGATCGCCGATCCCGCGGCCGACGCCATGGCCGACCTGGCGACCGCCGAGCTGGCCGCGCAGGTGGCCGAGCGCACGGCGGACCTGCAGCGCCTGTCCGCCGAGTACGCCAACTACCGGCGCCGGGTCGACCGCGACCGCGAGGCCGTGGCCGTCTCGGCGCGGGTGCAGGTGGTGTCCGAACTGCTCACCGTGCTCGACGACCTCGACCGCGCCGCCCTGCACGGCGACCTGACCGGCCCCTTCAAGTCGGTGGCCGACAAGCTCGTCGGCGTCGTGCAGAAGCAGGGCCTGGAGGCGTTCGGCGCCGAGGGCGACCTGTTCGACCCGGCGGTGCACGAGGCCGTCCAGCACGAGGCGTCCGACGCCGCCGGACCCACCGTCACGGTGGTGTCCACCGTGATGCGCCGCGGCTACCGCGTCGCCGACCGCGTCCTGCGGCCGGCGATGGTGGCGGTCACCGACCGGGCGGCCGAACCGGCCGAGCAGCACACCGAGCAGTAGGGGGAGGAGGCGGGATGACTCAGCGCGACTGGATCGAGAAGGACTTCTACCGCGAGCTGGGCGTCGCCTCCGACGCGTCCGGCGAGGAGATCAAGAAGGCGTACCGGAAGCTGGCTCGGGAGCTCCACCCCGACGCCAACCCCGGTGACGCCCAGGCCGAGGCGCGGTTCAAGAAGGTCTCCGAGGCCTACGGAGTGCTCAACGACGACAAGAAGCGTCGCGAGTACGACGAGACCCGGGCCCTGTTCTCCGGCGGAGGCGGCTTCCCCGGGGGCGGTTTCCCCGGCGGGGGCGGCTTCCCCGGGGGCGGGACCCAGGGCTTCGACTTCGGCGACATCTTCGGCCGCACGGCCGGCGGTGGAGCCGGGGCCGGGGGCTTCGGCGACATCCTGTCCGACATCCTCGGCCGGCAGGCCGGGGGCCGCGGGGGCGCCGCGACCAGCGGCGCCCGCCGTGGCGCGGACGTCGAGACCGAGCTGCGCGTCGACTTCGTGCAGGCGGTGCGGGGCGCCGACGTGCCGATCAAGCTGTCGTCGCCCGGCCGCTGCGAGCGCTGCGGCGGCTCGGGGGCCCGGCCGGGCACCACCCCGCGCACCTGCCCGACGTGCAGCGGGCGCGGCCTGGTCAGCCGCAGCGAGGGCGCGTTCGCGTTCTCCGAGCCCTGCCGCGACTGCCGCGGCACCGGCCGGCTGATCGACGACCCGTGCCCGGAGTGCGGCGGCGACGGCGTGAGCACCCGCACCCGCTCGCTCACCGTCCGCATCCCGGCCGGTGTCGACGACGGGCAGAAGGTGCGGCTCAAGGGCCAGGGCGAGCCCGGCCGCGGGGGCGCCCCGGCCGGTGACCTCTACGTCACCGTGCACGTCACCCCGCACCGGCTGTTCGGACGGTCCTCCCGCAACGCCGACGACCTCACCCTCACCGTGCCCGTCACCTTCCCCGAGCTGGCGCTCGGGGCCACGGTGACCGTGCCGACGCTCGACGCGACGGTGTCGCTGCGGGTGCCGCCGGGCACGGCCAGCGGGCGGACGTTCCGCGTCAAGGGCCGCGGCGTGCAGGGCCGCTCCCGCACGGGCGACCTGCTGGTCACCGTCGAGGTGGCGGTGCCGGCGCGGCTGGACGACGAGGCCACCGCGGCCCTGCAGGCCTACGCCGAGGCCACGAAGGGCGACGACCCGCGGGTCGACCTGCTCCGGGGTGGGCGATGAGCGAGCGTCAGCGAGCGAATCATCGACACAGCGCCTCGTGTCAACGCCGACCGAGCGCTAGCGAGGGAGTGCGATGACGCTGCCGCCGGGGACGGCGCCCGACCAGCCGGTGTTCGTCATCTCGGTGGCGGCCGAGCTGGCCGGGCTGCACGCCCAGACGCTGCGCAGCTACGACCGCCTGGGGCTGGTCAGCCCCGGGCGGTCGCCCGGGGGCGGGCGCCGGTACTCCGCGCGCGACATCGCCCTGCTGCGCGAGGTGCAGCGGCTCTCCCAGGAGGAGGGCGTCAACCTCGCGGGCATCAAGCGGATCATCGAGCTCGAGCAGCAGGTGGACGAGCTCCGCGGCCGCCTCGACGCGATGGCCCAGGAACTGCTGGCCGCCCGCACCGCCGCCGAGCAGGCCGTGGCCGGGGTGCACGCGTCCTACCGGCGCGACCTGGTGCCGGTGAAGCGCGAGCAGGCCCTCGTCGTCTGGCGCCCCGAGCGCCGCCGCAGCTGAGGCCGCTCCGTCAGTCCATCGTGAACGGGTCGTAGCGGATCCGGTCCAGCGGTGTGCCCGCGACGAGCATCCGCGACACCGTCGCCCGGATCATCGACGGCGAGCCGCAGACCAGCACGTCGTGGTCGGCCCAGGCCCCGTAGCGGGTGACGACGTCGGCGAGCGTGCCGCGCTGGGCGCCGCTCTCGTCGTCGTCGGTCTCGACGACGGGGATGACGTCGAGCCACGGGTTGCTGTAGGACAGCTTGCGCAGGGCCGGGAAGTCGTAGAGGTCCTCCCAGGTGCGGCCGCCGACGAACACCTGCGTGCGGGGCCGGCGCTCCTGCCCGGCGAGGTGCTCCAGCACCGCCTTGATCGGCGCCATGCCGGTGCCGCCCGCCACCATGAGCAGGTCGCGGTCCGACGCCGGGTCCAGGCCCATCCGGCCCATCGGGGGGCCGATGCGCCAGGTGTCGCCCACGCGGGAGTGGGCCACGATGGCCCGGCTCACCCAGCCGCCCTCCACGGCGCGGACGTGGAACTCCATCACGCCGTCGCGGCGCGGTGCGCAGGCCGGGGAGAGGTAGCGCCACAGGCGGGGGCGCTGGGGCGTCTCGACCGAGACGTACTGCCCGGCCCGGTAGGGGATCGGCTCGCTGGCCTGCACGGTGATCTTGGCGAGGTCCCAGCCGAGGCGCTGGTGGCCGACGACCCGGCCCAGCCAGGACGCGGGACCGCGCTCGGCCCCCGCGGCCTCGCGCATCGCCCCGGCGACCACGCCGTAGGCGTCGGTCCAGGCCTTCTCGACCTCCGGCGTCCACGCGGGCCCGGCGAAGCTCGCGATCGCCGACAGCAGGGCCGCCCCGACGGCGTCGTAGTGCTGCGCGATCACCCCGAACTTGCGGTGGTCGCGCCCGAGCTGCTGCAGGAAGGGCACCAGGTCGTCGGTCTGGTCGACCATCTGGACGACGTGGACCAGGGCCCGCAGCAGGCGGCTGCGCTGCACCTCCATGTTGACGGGGAACAGGTCGCGCGTCTCGGGCGCCCGGCTGAACAGGGTGGCGTAGAAGTGCCGCCCCAGCTCTTCGGCGCGCGGTTCGACCAGCGCGAAGCTGGAGCGGATGATCTGCACCATCCCGGACGCCTCGGACCGGGGCCGACCGACCGTGGGGAGATCGGCGGTGAGGAGCTGCTCGGCGGTCATCGGTGGACGGGTTCCTCTGCTCGACGACACCCCGGCCGGGGGTCCGGGGCAAGGTGGTGCTAGCGGGCCAGACTAGTGCACGGATCGTCGCGTCCTGCCACCGCCGAGCCCCGCTGCAGGACCCTGACCGGGGGAACCCGGCTCACCGCCGCCGGCGGCGCCACCACCCGACCACCACGGCGACGACGGCGAGCAGGCCGAGGACGAGCCACACGACCCCCGCCAGCACGGCGGCGCCCGTGACCGCGACGGCCAGGAGCACCGCGACGCACGCGCCGAGCGCGACCCAGGTGAACCGCAGCGGCCGGTCCTGCCGCAGCGCCGCCCCGATGGCCGGGCGGGCCGCGCGGGGCAGGTCGCGGCCGAACCACCACGCCGCGGCCACGACGACGGCGAGCACGGCCGCGGCCGCGACGCGGGCGGCGCCCGACGGCCCGTCCGCGGCGCCCGCCCCACCCGCTCCGGCCACCACGAGCACCCCCACCACCAGGGCGATCCGCAGGAACCAGGCGAGGTTCCACAGCACGGCGGCGACGTTGCGCAGCACCATCGGCTCGGTCGGGTCGAGCTGCCCGGCCGCGACGAGCCCGCGCAGCGCGGCCCCGGGGCGGTGCGCCCGGACGTCGAGCACGGCCAGGTCGTGGCGCGCGGCGGCGTTGCCCGGGTCGAGCCGCAGCGTCTCGGAGTAGCCGCGCCGGGCGGTGGCCGTGTCGCCCAGGTCGGAGGCGATGTCGGCGAGACGCAGGTGGGTGCGGGCGTCGTTCGGCGCCAGCACGACCGCCCGGGCGGCGACGTCGCGCGCGTCGGCCAGGCGCCCGGCCAGCTGCAGGACGCGGGCGTAGTTGAGCACCGCGAGGGGCTCCTCGGGCGCGAGCACGACGGCCGCGTACCCGGCGTGGGTGGCCTCGTCGTGCCGGCCGAGGTGGGCCAGCGCGAGCGCGCGGATCCGGTGCACCCGCTCGTCCTGCGGGCGCGCGGCGGCCGCGGCGTCGGCGGCGGCCAGGGCGTCGGGGGCGCGGTCCGCCTCCAGCAGGACGGCGGCGAGCTCGGTGAGCAGCGCCCCGTCCCCCGGCTCGGCCGCCAGCGCCCGCCGCGCCTCGCGCTCGGCGTCGTCGAGGCGGCGCAGCGTGCGCAGCGCCGCCACGCGGTCGGCCGCGCCGTCGATCGCGCCCCGGCTCACAGGTTCCGGTTCCTCTTCAGGTAGGCCGCCAGCTCGTCGTAGCTGCCGTCGGTGTTGGCGAAGGTGACCACGTTGCGCGCGGTGGCGAACCACGGCCCGGTGCTGGGCCGCACCTCCCCCAGCGCGGCGGTGAGGTCGTCCTGGCCGATGGGGCGGACGGTGCCGGTGCGCACCGAGTCGGCCAGCGCCCGCTCGGTGGCGGTGGTGCAGACGTGGGCCAGGTCGGCGCCGGAGAAGTGCTCCGTGGCCCGGGCGATCCGCTCCACGTCGACGCCGGCGAGCGGGCGCCCCGCCAGGTGGTGGCGCAGGATCGCGGCGCGCGCCGCGGCGTCGGGCGGCAGGACCAGCAGCATCCGGTCGAACCGGCCCGGCCGCCGCAGGGCCGGGTCGACGTCCCACGGGTGGTTGGTGGCCCCGAGCACGAACAGGCCGTCGTCGGGCTGGTCCAGCTCGGCCAGCAGCGTGTTCACGGTGTTGCGCAGGCTGGAGGAGTGCGTGAGGTGCGAGCGCTTCTGGCCCAGCGCGTCGACCTCGTCGAAGAACAGCACGCACGGCGCGTGGCGGCGGGCCGCGGCGAAGACCTGCGCCAGGTTCCGCTCGCTCGACCCGGTCCACATGTCGAGCACGTCGGCGACGCCGACGGAGAAGAACGCCGCGCCCAGCTCGCCCGCCACCGCGCGGGCCAGGTAGGTCTTCCCGCAGCCGGGCGGGCCGTACATGAGCAGCCCGCCGCCCAGCCCCTTGCCGAAGGCCCGCGCCATCTCGGGGTGGCGCATCGGCCCGAGGAAGGCCGTCTCCAGGCGCTGCTTGACGTGCTCCATCCCGCCGACGTCGGCCAGCCGCAGCGCCGGCCGCTCGACGTCCTCGACGACCGGGGTCGGCTGCTCGAACACCGGCACCGCCGGCCCGAGCTCCTGCTCGGCCCGGTGCCAGTCGAACGCCCCGGTGTCGACCGGCCCGACGGGCCGGGCGATGAGGGTGGTCAGCCGCTGCAGCAGGGCCACGGCGCCGGGGTGCCCGGGCTGGTGGCCCAGGGCGGCCGTGCAGTGCGCCAGCGCCTCGGGCAGCCGGTCCCGCTCCACGAGCAGCTCCGCGACGTGCAGGCGCAGCGGGACGTCGGCGGGCGCGGCGTCGACGGCGGCGAGCAGGGTGGTGAGCAGGGAGTCGTCGGGCACGGGGGCAGTATGGCCGCGGGGGGCCGGGGACGGTCCCGGTCGGGCCGGTCGGTTCGCGCAGCGCGCGGGCGGGCGGCGCGACGCGGGCTGGAGCTGCGCCTGCCCCGGGTGGCACGGTGGGGGGCGTGCGCGCACAGGAGTTCTGCGAGCGGTTCGGGCTGCGGGTGCCGGTGCTCATGGCGCCGATGGCCGGCGCGTGCCCGCCCGCGCTGGCCGCGGCCGTGGCGGGAGCGGGCGGCATGGGCGCGGCCGGGGTGGTGCTGGACCCCCCGGAGCGGATCGCGCACTGGGTCGAGGAGTTCCGCGCCCTGTCCGAGGGTCCGCTGCAGCTCAACACGTGGGTACCGGACCCGCCCGTCGACGACCCCGCCCGCGTGGCGGCGGCCCGCGACGCCCTGGGCCGTCTCGGGACGCCGGGCGAGCCGGGACCGCCGGCCCCGGACTTCGGCGCGCAGTGCGAGGCGATCCTCGCGGCCCGGCCGACCGCCGCCTCGTCGATCATGGGCCTGTTCCCGCCGGAGTACGTGCGGCGGCTGCACGACGCCGGCATCGCCTGGTTCGCCTGCGCCACCACGCTCGACGACGCGCTCGCCGCCCAGGAGGCCGGCGCGGACGTCGTCGTGGCGCAGGGGCTGGAGGCGGGCGGGCACCGCGGCACGTTCGACCCGGACGCCGCGGAGCGCACGCAGGTGGGCCTGGTCGCGCTGGTGCCGCACCTGGTCGACCACCTCGACGTCCCGGTGGTCGCCGCCGGGGGCGTCGCCGACGGGCGCGGGGTGGCCGCCGCCCTCGCCCTCGGGGCGAGCGCGGTGCAGGTCGGCACGGCGCTGCTGCGCAGCCCGGAGGCCGGGATCGACCCCGGCTGGGCGGCGGCGCTCGACGGGCTCGCCCCCGAGGCGACGGTCCCCACCCGCGCCTACTCCGGCCGGCTCGGCCGCGCGGTGCCCACGCCCTACGTCACCGGCTGGACCGGGCCGGTGGCGCCGTACCCGCAGCAGCGGGCGCTGGTCGCCCAGTGGCGCCGGGGCGAGCCGGGGGGCGTCGACGGGGTGAGCCGGTGGGCCGGGCAGTCGGCCGCGCTGGCCCGCCCCGAGCCGGCCGGGGAGATCGTCGCCCGGATGTGGCGGGACGCGCAGCAGATCCTGCGGACCTGAGCGGAACAGACTCAACTCTCCTGCCGTTGTAGGAGTCAACGGGCACGATGGTGCTGCCCGACGAGCGAACCGCACGCAGGAGGAGAAGTCCGGGATGGACTCGTTCAACCCCACCACGAAGGCCCAGCAGGCCGTCTCCGCCGCCGTCCAGGCCGCAGCCCTCGCCGGCAACCCCGACGTCGGCCCCACCCACCTCCTCGGCGCCCTCCTCGCGCAGGGCGACGGGATCGCCGCGCCGCTGCTGGCCGCCGTCGGCGCCGACCCCGCCGCCGTCCGCACGGAGGTCTCCGCGCTGGGGCAGAAGCTGCCGTCGGCCGCCGGGGCCACCGTCGGGGCCCCGCAGCTGTCCCGCGACGCCCTGGGCGCGATCACCGCCGCCCAGCAGCTCGCCACCGAGATGGGCGACGAGTACGTCTCCACCGAGCACCTGCTCGTCGGGCTCGCGTCCACGCGCAGCGCGGTCGCCGACCTGCTGCGCCGCCACGGCGCCGGGCCCGAGGCGCTGCGCGAGGCGTTCGCGAAGGTGCGCGGGTCGAGCCGGGTGACCAGCCCCGACCCCGAGGGCACCTACCAGGCGCTGGAGAAGTACGGCGTCGACCTCACGGAGCGCGCGCGCTCGGGCGACCTCGACCCGGTGGTCGGGCGCGACACCGAGATCCGCCGCGTCGTGCAGGTGCTGTCGCGGCGCACCAAGAACAACCCCGTGCTGATCGGCGAGCCCGGCGTCGGCAAGACCGCGATCGTCGAGGGCCTGGCCCAGCGGATCGTGGCCGGCGACGTGCCGGAGTCGCTGCGCGGCAAGCGGGTGGTGTCCCTCGACCTCGGCTCGATGGTCGCCGGCGCGAAGTACCGCGGCGAGTTCGAGGAGCGGCTCAAGGCCGTGCTCAAGGAGATCACCGAGAGCGCCGGGCAGATCGTCACGTTCATCGACGAGCTGCACACGATCGTCGGCGCCGGCGGCGCCGAGGGCGCGATGGACGCGGGCAACATGATCAAGCCGATGCTCGCCCGCGGCGAGCTGCGCCTCGTCGGCGCCACCACGCTCGACGAGTACCGCCAGCGCATCGAGAAGGACCCGGCCCTGGAGCGCCGCTTCCAGCAGGTCTACGTCGGCGAGCCGTCCGTCGAGGACACCGTCGGCATCCTGCGCGGGCTCAAGGAGCGCTACGAGGTGCACCACGGCGTCCGGATCACCGATGCCGCCCTGGTCGCGGCCGCGGCGCTGTCCGACCGCTACATCACCGCCCGGTTCCTGCCGGACAAGGCGATCGACCTCGTCGACGAGGCCGCGTCCCGGCTGCGCATGGAGATCGACTCCCGGCCCGTCGAGATCGACACCGTCGAGCGCGCCGTGCGCCGGCTGGAGATCGAGGAGATGGCGCTGGCCAAGGAGTCCGACGCGGCGTCGGTCGACCGGCTCGCCGCCCTGCGGTCCGAGCTGGCCGAGAAGCGCGAGCAGCTGGCCGCCCTGACGGCGCGCTGGCAGAACGAGCGCGGCGCGATCGAGGGCGTCCGCGAGCTCAAGGAGCAGCTGGAGGCGCTGCGCGGGGAGTCCGAGCGCGCCGAGCGCGACGGCGACCTGGGCCGCGCGGCCGAGCTGCGCTACGGCCGCATCCCCGAGCTCGAGAAGAAGCTCGACGCCGCCGTGGTGGCGCCGGGCGAGGAGCTGATGCTCAAGGAGGAGGTCGGCCCCGACGACGTCGCCGACGTCGTCTCGGCGTGGACGGGCATCCCCGCCGGCCGCATGCTCGAGGGCGAGACGGCCAAGCTGCTGCGCATGGAGGACGAGCTCGGCAAGCGCGTGGTCGGGCAGACCGAGGCCGTGCGCGCCGTCTCCGACGCGGTGCGCCGCGCCCGGGCCGGCATCGCCGACGAGAACCGGCCCACCGGGTCGTTCCTGTTCCTCGGGCCCACGGGCGTGGGCAAGACCGAGCTGGCCAAGGCGCTGGCCGGGTTCCTGTTCGACGACGAGCGCGCGATGGTGCGCATCGACATGAGCGAGTACTCCGAGAAGCACTCGGTGGCCCGGCTCGTCGGCGCGCCCCCCGGCTACGTCGGCTACGACCAGGGCGGCCAGCTCACCGAGGCCGTGCGGCGCCGCCCGTACACCGTGGTGCTGTTCGACGAGGTGGAGAAGGCGCACCCGGACGTGTTCGACACGCTGCTGCAGGTGCTCGACGACGGCCGGCTCACCGACGGCCAGGGCCGCACGGTCGACTTCCGCAACACGATCCTGGTGCTGACCTCGAACCTGGGCAGCAAGGGCGGGCCGGACCTCGACGACGCCGCCCGCCGCGCGTACGTCATGGACGCGGTGCAGCGGCACTTCAAGCCGGAGTTCCTCAACCGGCTCGACGACGTCGTGGTGTTCCACGCGCTGTCGACCGAGGAGCTCACGCACATCGTCGACATCCAGATCGACGTGCTGCGCACCCGGCTCGCGAAGAAGCGGCTCACGCTCGACGTGTCCGACGCGGCGCGCGAGTGGCTCGCCCTGAACGGGTTCGACCCCGTCTACGGGGCGCGGCCGCTGCGCCGGCTGGTGCAGTCGGCCATCGGCGACCAGCTCGCCCGCGAGCTGCTGGCCGGCGACGTCCGCGAGGGCGACACCGTCCGGGTCGACCTGGACCCGACCGCGGAGGGCGGCACGGGCGGCCTGGTCGTGGGCCGGGCCCTCCCCGCCACCGTCTGACGGCCGGCTCACCGGGTACGCCGGGTTGCAGGAAGGCCACCTCCACGCAACGTGCTTGCGGGAAGGTGGCCTTCCTGCAACCGGGGAGCACGGCGCGCCACCCCCGCGGACCAGTGCGCGCGGGACTAGCCTCTCGCGCGTGGGCATCCCTGCGGGCGTGTGGTTCGTGATCGCCGTGGTCGCGCTGGTGGCCGGCGCGGCGCTCCTGGTGCTGGACCGCCGCGGCGGGCTCGGGGGCGGCGGTGTGCGCGACCGCCGGCGCTGGGCCGCGGCGCGCGGCTGGGAGTTCCAGGAGACCGATCCGGTGCTGCCCAGCCGCTGGCGCTACGGCACCATCCACCAGGGCGGGCCGGGCGTCGCCCGCGACCTGATCAGCGGTGACGTCCCGACGCCCGACGGCCCGCGGCAGGCGTACGTGTTCGACCACGAGCAGGCCGGGCGCCGCAGCTCCGTGCTCGCCGCGGTGCAGCTGCGCGACCCCCTGCCCGCCGCCGTCGAGCTGCGGCTGCCCTCGGCCCCGCTGCCCGACGACGCCGGGCTGGACCTGCTGGAGCCCGTGGGCGAGCGCTACGCCTTCGTGGCCGACGCCGACGCCGTGCGCCCGCTGCTCACCGAGCGGCTCGCGAAGGCGGGCGACCGGGTCGGCGACGACGTCGAGCTGCTGTGGGCCGAGGAGTCGTGGGTGCTCGCCACCGCGCCGCTGGGCTCGGACAGCAACCGCATCCAGGACCTCGTCGCCGACCTCGCCGAGGTCGCCACGGCGCTGGAGGTGGCGGCCCGGACCGCCAGCCGCTGACTACGCTCCTCACCCGTGCCCACTGCCCTGATCACCGGCGCCACCGCCGGCATCGGCGCCGCCTTCGTGCGCCGGCTGACCCGCGACGGGCGCGACCTCGTGCTCGTCGCCCGCGACGAGGAGCGCCTCGACGCAGCCGCCGACACGGCGCGCCGCGCGGGGGTCGCCGTCGAGGTGCTGCCCGCCGACCTCGCCACCGACGCCGGGCGCGCCCGCGTCGCGGAGCGGCTGGCCGGCGAGCCGGTCGACCTGCTCGTCAACAACGCGGGGTTCGCGCTGGGCCAGGGCTTCCTGGAGTGCGAGCCCGCCGACCTGGTCCGCCAGCTCGACGTCAACGTGGCGGCGGTGCTGCAGCTGACCCGCGCCGCGCTGCCCGGGATGGTGCAGCGGCGCCGCGGAGGGGTGCTCAACGTCGCGAGCGTGGCGGGCTTCCTCCCCGGGCGCGGCTCCACCTACAGCGCCGACAAGGCCTGGGTGGTCACGTTCACCGAGGGCGTCGCGGCGTCGCTGGAGGGCACGGGCGTGCGGGCGATGGCGCTGTGCCCGGGCTTCGTCCGCACCGAGTTCCACGAGAGGGCCGGGGTCGACGTGGGCGACCGCACCGGGCCCCTGTGGCTCGACGCCGACCGCGTCGTCGACGACGCGCTGGCCGACCTCGCGCGCGGCCGGACGGTCTCGGTGCCGAGCGCGCAGTACAAGGCGATCGTCGCGGTGGCCGACCTGCTGCCCCGCGCCGTGGTGCGCCGCGTCGTCGCGACCTTCGACCGGGACCGGACGTGACGGCCCACGGCGGGCCGGAGCTCGCGGAGCTGTCCTCCCTGGTCCGCGAGCTGGGCGTGGTGCACGGCCGCGTCACGCTGTCGTCGGGGATGGAGGCCGACCACTACGTCGACCTGCGCCGGGTGACGCTGCACCACCGCGGGGCGCCGCTCGTCGGGCGGTTGCTGCGGCTGCTCACGGCCGACTGGGCCTACGACGCCGTCGGCGGGCTCACCCTCGGCGCCGACCCGGTGGCCGCGGCCGTGCTGCACGCCGCCGCCGCCGAGCCCGACGCTCCGCCCGTCGACGCGTTCGTCGTGCGGAAGGCGGCCAAGCAGCACGGCATGCAGCGGCTCATCGAGGGGCCGGACGTCGCGGGTCGCCGCGTGCTCGTCGTCGAGGACACCTCCACGACCGGCGGGTCGCCGCTGACCGCGGTGCGGGCGGTGCGGCAGGCGGGGGCCGAGGTGGTCGGGGTGGTCACCGTGGTCGACCGCGACACCGGCGCGCGCGAGGCGATCGAGGCCGAGGGCGCGGCCTACCGCGCCCTGCTCGGCCCGGCCGACCTGGGCCTGTAGCGGGTCCCGCTCCCGTGCCGGACGGAGACGGCGAGGGCGGACCCAGCGAGTGGGCGGCGCCCGGGCAGGTGGGGGTCGGACCGTGGCCGGGCGGGCCGGCGGCGTGGCCCGCCGACGAGCGCTACGACCCCGACCTGCTGCGCGACGGCGACACCCGCAACGTGGTGGACGCCTACCGGTACTGGCGGCGCGAGGCGGTGGCGGCCGACCTGGCCGCCCGCGCCCACCCGTTCCACGTGGCCATCGAGAACTTCGGCCACGACCACAACATCGGCACCGTGGTGCGCACGGCCAACGCGTTCGGCGCGGCCGGGGTGCACGTCGTGGGCCGGCGGCGGTGGAACCGGCGCGGCGCGATGGTGACCGACCGCTACCTGGCCGTGCACCACCACGACGACGTCGCCGGCGTGGCCGCGTTCGCCCGGACGGCCGGGCTCGCCGTGGTGGCCGTGGACAACACCCCCGGCGCGCAGCGGCTGGAGACGGCGGACCTGCCCCGGGAGTGCCTGCTGCTGTTCGGCCAGGAGGGGCCGGGCGTCACCGGCGAGGCCCGGGCCGCGGCGGCGCTGACCGTGTCGATCGCGCAGTTCGGGTCGACGCGGTCGATCAACGCCGGGGTGGCCGCGGGCATCGCGATGCACGCCTGGGTGCGCCAGCACGCCGACCTCACCCGGGCGTGGTGACGCCCGGCGGTCAGGAGCAGCGCCCGCACGGCCGGTCGTCGCCCGGCGTGGGCACGAGGTCGTCGACCGGAACGACCAGCAGCGCGCGCACCGGCTCGCCGCCCGGCGTGCGGTAGAGGTCGTCGGCGGCGTAGAGCCAGTGCTCCGCGCCCGGGAAGTCGAGCAGGTGCACGTCGCCGTTGCGCACCTCCACGCGGTCGCCCGCCTCGAGCACGCGCCCGGCCCGGACCAGCTCGCCCAGGTCGTTGAGCACCGAGGCCGCCGTGGCCTGGGTGGTGGCGAACAGGATGAGCTCGGGGTGGCCGAACCCGGTGAGCCCGACGGTGTAGACGAAGGGCGGCGAGTCCTCCTCACCGAGCACGGCCTGCAACGCCCAGCCGTAGCGCCGGATCGTCTCCTGCTGCCACGCGCCGTACTGCTCCATGCTGTCCATGCGTGCACGCTACCGCAGACCACTGACGTTCTTCGAACGTCAGGTCGGTTCACGACCTAGTGCCCCGCGTACTCCGCCGGACGGGCCAGCATCGCGAGCAGCATCGCCGGGAGCATCAGCACGTGGCCCAGCGCGAACACGGCGTCCGCGGACAGCAGGCCGGCCCAGTACGGCGGGAACAGCACGAGGAACGGCAGGTACATCGCGAGCGCCATCTCCGCGATCGGCGCCCACCCGTGCCGGCGCCAGGCCATCCACACCGCCATGCCGATGGTCATGTCCGTCGCCATCACCAGCGTCATGCCCTCGACCGACGGCACGTGCGGCCACAGCATCCCGAGCAGCAGCATCCCGGCGAGCATGGCGACGAGCATCTGGACGTAGTGGACCCAGAACCCCCGGTCGCGCAGCGCCCCGCGGGCCGTGACGCCCGGGGCGCTCACGCGCGCACCGCCGCGTACTCGCCCACGCGCGCCATGACGTCGGCGCCCACGCGGTCGGGGTGCCCGGCGTCGAACGGCGGCTGCGGGTCGTACTCGACCATCACCTGCGCGGCGCGGGCCGCGACGTCGTCGACGAGCAGCTCCACCAGACGGATGGCCATGTCGATGCCGGCCGACACGCCCGCCGCGGTGAGGATCCGCTCGTCGAGGTGCTCGACCACGCGCCGGGTCACCGGCTCGGCGCCGAGCTCGCCGAGCAGCGGCAGCACGCTCCAGTGGGTGGTGGCCGCCAACCCGTCGAGCAGGCCGGCCGCGGCCAGCACCAGCGAGCCGGTGCACACCGACGTGGTGAACCGCGTCCCCGGGTGGACGGCGCGCAGCCACTCGACGAGCGGGCCGTCCAGCTGCTGGCGGCTGCCGACCCCGCCGGGCACCAGCACGACGTCGGGCGCGCGCACCTCGTCGAACGCGGCGTCGGCGGTGAGCCCGAGGAAGCCGTTCTCCGTGCGCACCTCCCCCCGGCGCTCGGCGACGAACACGGGCTCCAGCTCGGGGACGCGCTGCAGCACCTCGTAGGGCCCGATCGCGTCGAGCGCGGTCAGGCGGGGGAACAGGGCGATGGCGACCTGCACGTCAGGTCCTCCTCTCGGCGAAGACTCGCCGGTAGTGGTCGGGCGGGACGCCGAGGCGCCGCAGGAACGCGCGGCGCATCGTCTCGGCCGAGCCGAAGCCGGCGCGGGCGGCGGCGACGCCGACGAGCACCGGTCCGGACTCGAGCAGCCGGCGGGCGGTGTCGACGCGCACCTGCTCGACGTAGTCGCCGGGCGGGCAGCCCAGCAGCCGGGTGAACTCGCGGCTGAAGTGCCGCTCGCTCATGCCGCACCGCCGGGCGAGGACGGGCACCCGCAGGTCGGCGGCGGGCTCGGCGTGGATGAGGTCCTGCGCGGCGCGCACCGACGGCCGCGCCGCGGGCTCGGTCCACACCGGCGCGGCGAACTGGCTCTGCCCGCCCGGGCGGCGCAGGAACACGACGAGCTCCCGCGCGACGGCCTGCGCGACCTCGACGCCGTGGTCGGCCTCCAGCAGGGCGAGCGCGAGGTCGATGCCCGCGGTGACACCTGCCGAGGTCCACAGCCGCCCGTCGCGCACCCAGATCGCGTCCGGTCGGACGTCGACGGCGGGGAAGCGCCGCTCCAGCTGCCCGGCCCACCGCCAGTGGGTGGTGGCCGGGTGGCCGTCGAGCAGCCCGGCGGCGGCCAGCAGGAACGCACCGGTGCACACCGACGCGACGCGCTCCGAGCGCGCGGCGGCGCGGGCCAGCCAGCCGAGGAACGCCTCGTCGTCCAGCAGGGCGCGGGAGCCGAACCCGCCCGGGACGAGCAGCGTGCCGATCGGTCCGGTCTCCGGCAGCGCCGCCGTGGCGACGATCTGCAGCCCGCTCTCGGCGGTGACGGGCCCGGGCTCCGCGGCGACCAGTGCGACGTCGTAGCCGGGGTCGACGTGCCCGGTGACGGCCCGCAGCACCTCGTGCGGCCCGGTCACGTCGAGGGGCTGGATCCCGGGGTAGAGCGGGACGACGACCTGGTGGGGCGGCACCCGTCCACCGTCGCGGCTGCCGGGGGTGGCGTCAACGACAGGTAGCCCTCGGATCCGGCCACGCCGGGGGTCAGGCCGCCTGCGCTCCGGGGGCGCGCCGCGCGCGGACGATCTCGACGACGATCGGCAGCACCGACGCGACGACGATGAGCAGGAGCATGAGCTCGATGTTCTCGCGCACGAAGGCGAACTGGCCCAGCCAGAACCCGAGCAGCGTGACGCCGGCGGCCCACAGCACGCCGCCGAGGAAGGAGTAGGTGAGGTAGCGGCGCGCGTCCATCCGCCCGACGCCGGCCATCACGGTGATGAAGGTGCGGACGATCGGCACGAACCGGCCCAGCACGATCGCGCGGGTGCCGTACCGGCCGAAGAACTCCTGCGTGCGGGCGACGTGCTTGGGCTTGAACAGCCGCGACTCGGGCTTGTCGAACACGGCCGGGCCGGCGGCGCGGCCGATGTAGTAGCCGGTGAGGTTGCCGACGAACGCGGCCACCACCAGCAGCGCGCACACGAGCCACAGCGGTGCGCCGATCGCGCCCTGGGCCACGAACAGCCCCGCGGTGAACAGCAGCGAGTCGCCGGGCAGGAAGAACCCGAGCAGCAGGCCGCACTCGGCGAAGACGATGAGCGCGAGGCCCACGAGCGCCCACGGACCGAGCCAGGCGATGATCACGTCGGGCTGCAGCCACTCCGGACCGAGGGCTAGGGTCTGCGTCCCAGGGGTCAGCGTCACAGCGGCGAACCGTAGCGGGTGGCCCGGGTCACCCGAACGCGGGCAGCACTCCCGGGGCGAGCAGCGACAGCAGGGCGAGCGCGCACCCGAGCACCGCGCCCACGAGCAGCCACAGCGCCAGCAGCGCCGGCACCGACGGGCCGGTCCGGGGCGGTCGGGCGCGGGGCGGCACCACGGGCCGTCCGCCGCCGCGCGCCTGCGCGCGCAGGGCCTCGGCCAGCCGCCGCTCGGACTCGTCGGTGCTCAGGGTGCCCCCCCGGGTCGCAGGACGTGGGACACGGCGTCCAGCGCGCGGCTCGCCGTCGACTTCACGGTGCCCCGCGTGATGCCGGTGGCCTCGGCGATCTCGGCCTCCGACAGCCCGCCGTAGTAGCGCAGCACCAGCACCTCGCGCTGGCGCGGCGGCAGCGTGGCCAGCGCGTCGACGACGGCCTGGTGCTCGGCCGAGAGCATCGCCAGTGACTCCGCCGACCGCGCGTTCACCTGGTGCGGGGGCACGTACTCGCGCGCCGTGCGCCGCCGGCGCAGCACCGAGCGGGATCCGTTGACGACGGCGGTGCGCAGGTAGCCGACGGCCGCGGCCTCGTCGCGCAGCCCGGCCCAGTGCCGGTGCAGCCCGGCGAACGCCTCCTGCACGACGTCCTCGGCCGTCGCCGGGTCGTCGACCAGCAGGATCGCGAGCCGCACGAGACGCATGCGGTGGTCGCGGTAGAGGTCGGCCAGCGTGAGCGGCGCGGGTGGAGCCGGGGCGGGCGCGGGCGCGGGCGCGCCGAGGCCCCCGCCGTCCAGTCTGCGCAGCCGCGACAGGGTGCGCTCGACGGCGCCCTCGATCCCGTCGGCCACCACGGACCGCATGCTAGCGAGCCGGGTGCGGGATACTGCGGGCGACCGCGACCCGTGCCAGGAGGACGTCCGCCGTGCCCATCGCCACGCCCGAGATCTACAACCAGATGCTGGACAACGCCAAGAGCGGGCGGTTCGCGTACCCCGCCATCAACGTGACCAGCAGCGAGACGCTCAACGCCGCCCTGCGCGGCTTCGCCGAGGCCGAGAGCGACGGCATCGTCCAGGTGTCCACGGGCGGGGCCGAGTTCCTCTCCGGCACGCGCGTCAAGGACATGGTCGTCGGCGCGACCGCGCTCGCGGAGTACGCCCACGTCGTCGCGCAGCAGTACCCGGTGAACATCGCGCTGCACACCGACCACTGCCCCAAGGACAAGCTGGACGGCTACGTCCGCCCGCTGATCGCGATCAGCCAGGAGCGCGTCGACCGCGGCGCGAACCCGCTGTTCCAGAGCCACATGTGGGACGGGTCGGCCGTCGAGCTGGAGGAGAACCTCTCCATCGCCGCCGAGCTGCTGGAGCTGGCCGGCAAGGCGCGCATCGTCCTCGAGGTCGAGATCGGCGTCGTCGGCGGCGAGGAGGACGGCGTCGCGAACGACATCAACGACAAGCTCTACACCGCGCCGGGCGACTACGAGCGCACCGTCGAGGTGCTCGGCGGCGGCGAGAAGGGCCGCTACCTGCTCGCGGCCACCTTCGGCAACGTGCACGGCGTCTACAAGCCGGGCAACGTCAAGCTCCGCCCGGAGATCCTCAAGCAGGGCCAGGAGGTGGCCACGGCCAAGCTCGGGCTCGCCGAGGGCAGCAAGCCGTTCGACCTGGTGTTCCACGGCGGCTCCGGCTCGCTGATCGAGGAGATCCACGAGGCCCTCGACTACGGCGTGGTCAAGATGAACGTCGACACCGACACCCAGTACGCCTTCACGCGGCCGATCGTCGGGCACATGTTCGAGAACTACGAGGGCGTGCTGAAGGTCGACGGCGAGGTCGGCAACAAGAAGGCCTACGACCCGCGCTCCTACCTGAAGAAGGCCGAGCTGGGCATGGCCGAGCGCGTCACGCTGGCCTGCCAGAACCTGCGCTCCGACGGGCAGAAGCTGTGAGCATCGGCGGCAACCTCCTGGGGCCCGAGCCGACGCTGCTGCCGGTCGACCCGGCCGCGGCCGAGCTGACGGCGGGCGCCGACCCGGCGGAGGTGGCGGCGACGCACCCGACGTCGGCGATCGCCTGGGCCGCGCTGGCCGAGGGCGCGCTCGCCGCCGGCGAGACCGTCGCGGCCTACGCCTACGCCCGCACCGGCTACCACCGCAGCCTGGACCTGCTGCGCCGCAACGGCTGGAAGGGCTTCGGCCCCGTGCCGTGGTCGCACGAGCCCAACCGCGGGTTCCTCCGCGCGCTGGCGGCCCTGCACCGGGCCGCGGTGGCGATCGGGGAGACCGACGAGGCGGAGCGCACCGCGACCTTCCTCGCCGACTCCGACCCCGCCGCGCCCGCGGCGCTGGGGCTGTAGGTCCCGTGCCCGCGGTGGCGCGGCTGCGTCCCGGCCGGCTCCGGGAGCAGCTGCGCACCCGTGGGCGGCGGGTGGCGCTCTCCGCGCTGCCGATCGTGCAGTGCGCGGTCGCCGCCGGGCTGGCCTGGTTCGTCGCGCAGGACGTCGTCGGGCACGCCCGGCCGTTCTTCGCCCCGATCGCGGCCGTCATCTCCCTCGGGCTGTCCCTGTCGAGCCGGCTGCGCCGCGTCGCGGAGCTGGTCCTGGGCGTCAGCCTCGGGGTGCTCGTGGGCGACCTGCTCATCGCGCTCATCGGCAGCGGCGCCTGGCAGATCACGCTGGTCGTCGCGCTGGCGATGACGATCGCGGTCTTCGCCGACGGGGCCACGCTGCTCGTCGGTCAGGCCGGGTCGTCGGCGGTGCTGGTGGCGACGCTCCTGCCGCCGGGCGACGCGAGCGGGTTCGACCGCTGCATCGACGCCCTGATCGGCGGGGTGATCGGCATCGCCGTGGCGGCGGTGCTGCCGACCGACCCCGTGGCGCCGGCCCGGCGGGCGTCGCGCGCGCTGCTCGACGAGCTGGCCGGCGTCCTGCTCGGCACGGCGGGCGCGCTGCGCGAGCGCGACCCGAGCGCGGCCGCGGCGGCCCTGGAGCGCGCCCGGGCCAGCCAGCCGCTGATCGACGAGCTGCGCACCGCCCTGCGCGGCGGGCGCGAGATCACCACCGTCGCGCCCCTCTACCGGCGCCGCCGCGGGGTGCTCGGCAGGTTCGCCGACCTGGCCGATCGCGCCGACTACGCGATGCGCAACACCCGCGTCCTGGTCCGGCGCACCTACCAGTCGCTGTGCGACGACGAGCCCGCCGCGCCGGAGCTCGCCGACGCGCTGGGCGAGCTCGCCTCCGCGGTCGACGCGCTCACCGCGGAGCTGGGCCGCGAGGGCGACCGCGAGCGCGCCCGGGGCCCGATCCTCGACGTCGTCCGGCACACGGTCGCGCTGTCCGAGGACTGGGTGCCCGGCCCGTCCGAGCAGGTGGTGGTGGCCCAGCTGCGCTCGATCGCCCTGGACCTGCTGCAGGCCACGGGCCTGCCCCGCGGCGAGGCGCTGGCCGCCATGCGCGGGGCCGACTGAACCGGCACCGCTGCGGTGATCGCCGCGGGACGCACGGGGACGCCCGCCCGAGGGCCGCACCGTGCGGCTGGCCGCGATCACCGCGGCTACCGCGCCGGCTCCCCCAGCCGCACGGCGACGACGCCGGCGACGACGAGCAGCCCGCCGAGCAGCTGGACCGGGCCGGGGACCTCCGCCAGCAGCAGCGCGGAGAAGACCAGCGCGAACAGCACCTCGAGCAGCGCCACGAACGAGGCCATCCGCGAGCCGAGCCGGCGCGAGGCCGCGATGCCGGTGACGTACGCCAGCGCCGCCGTGACCAGCCCGAGCGCCAGCACCGGGCCCCACCAGGGCACGTCGAGGCCGCCGAGGACGACGGGTGCGGTGGTCGCGGTCATCGTGACGACGCCCAGCGCCCCGGCGACCAGCAGCGCGATCCCGCCGACGAGCAGCCCGCCGGCGGCCAGGACGACGCCGGGCAGGCCGTGCGACTCGTCGGCCGACAGCACGAAGTAGGTGGCGGCGCCGACGGTCGCCGCCAGGGCCCAGACGATCCCGACGACGCTGATGTCGGCCCCGGAGAGCAGGTCGAGCACGAGCACGAGCCCGGCGATCGCGGTGACGGCGCCGGCGACCGTGAGGGCGTTGGGGCGCTGGCCGTGCCGCGCCCAGAGCCAGCCGAGGACGAGCACCGGCGCCGTGTACTCCACCAGCAGCGCCGCGCCGACCTCCATGTAGCCGACCGCGGTGAAGTAGGCGAGCTGCGTGCCGGCCACGGGGACCAGGCCGTAGGCGACGACCAGACCGGCGTTCCGCCCGAGCAGGCCCCACCGCCCGCGCAGGGCGACCACCGCCACGGGGACGAGCACGAGCGCCGCGACGAGCACCCGCACCGCGACGGCGGCGGCGGGCGTCCACCCGGCCTCGAGCAGCCCGCGGGCGAACGGCCCGGACAGCGCGAACGACGCGGCGGACGCGACCGCCAGGCCGAGCCCCGACACGGTCCGGCTGCTGTCATGAGTCAAGGCCACCATGGGTCATGACGCTATGCCCGCGGGTGTAATGTGTCAACATGGTTTTCGGTGATGACACCGACGCGTCCCTGGTGGCCGCGGCGGCCCTGGTCAACTCGGCGGAACCGCCCGACACGCTCACCACCACGGCCGAGCTCGACGCCTTCTACGCCGAGCACGGCTACACCGGCTCGCACACCCGCGACGCAGCTGAGCTGGCCGCCGTCCGCGCGGTGCGGGCGCCGCTGCGCGCGCTGCTGACCGCCGACCGGGACACCGCCGTCGTGCTGGTCAACGAGATCCTGGCCGCGCACGAGCTCCGCCCCCGGCTGGTGCGCCACGACCACCTCGACTACCACCTGCACCCCACGGCGCCGGGCACGCCGCTGGCCGAGCAGATCGTCGTGGAGACGGCGATGGCGATGGTCGACGTGATCCGGGCCGACGAGATGAGCCGCCTGTCCGTCTGCGCCGACCCGACCTGCGGAGGCGTCGTCGTCGACCTGTCCCGCAACCGCTCGCGCCGGTTCTGCAGCACCACCTGCGGCAACCGGGTGGCGGTGGCGGCGTACCGGGCGCGGCGCGGCTGACCCGTCCTCCCGGATCTTGCCTTCGCGCGCGCTCGAACCCCTACCGTCTGCGCTGTGACCGCAGCACAGGAGAAGATCGGCAGCGGGTTCGGCGCGCGCAGCACCGCGCGCGAGGTCCTCGACGGGATCGACCTCACCGGACGGCTCGCGCTCGTGACCGGCGGCTACTCGGGCCTGGGCCTGGAGACCACCCGGGCGCTCGCCGGCGCCGGGGCGCGCGTCGTGGTGCCCGCCCGGCGGCGCGCCGCGGCGCAGGACGCGCTGGCCGGGCTGGAGGGCGTGGAGGTCGACGAGCTGGACCTGGGCGACCTCGACTCGGTGGCCGCGTTCGCCGACCGGTTCCTCGCCCCGGGCCGCGCGCTCGACATCGTGATCGCCAACGCGGGGATCATGGCCTGCCCGGAGACGCGCGTGGGCCCGGGTTGGGAGGCGCAGTTCGCCACCAACCACCTGGGGCACTTCGCCCTGGTCAACCGGCTGCGGCCGGCCCTGCGCCCGGGCGCGCGGGTGGTGGCCGTGTCCTCGCGCGGGCACCACCTCTCCCCCATCCGCTGGGACGACCCGCACTTCGCCACCGGCTACGACAAGTGGCAGGCCTACGGGCAGGCGAAGACGGCCAACGTGCTGTTCGCCGTGCACCTCGACGTTCTGGCGCGCGACGCGGGAGTCCGGGCGTTCGCGCTGCACCCGGGGGGCATCCTCACCCCGCTGCAGCGCCACCTGCCGCTGGAGGAGCAGGTCGCGATGGGCTGGGTCGACGAGAACGGGGTGGAGCGGCCCGAGCGCGGCTTCAAGACCCCGGAGCAGGGCGCCGCCACCCAGGTCTGGGCGGCCACCAACCCCCGGCTGGCCGGGCTGGGCGGGCTGTACCTGGAGGACTGCGACGTGGCCCCCCTCACCTCGGAGGGGGGCCGGGGCGTGCGCGACTACGCGGTCGACCCCGAGCAGGCGGCCCGCCTGTGGACGCTGTCCGCGGAGCTGACCAGCGTGGACGCGTTCGCCTCCTGACGGACGCGCACCGGTCGGACGTCCGCGCACCGTGCACCGTGCGCGGACGTCCGCTGCGTGCGCGGCTCAGCCGACCGGCACCGGCACCACCGCCAGCGCGGCGTCCAGGCGGCGCAGGGCGGTCACCGCGTCGGCGGCCACCGCGGTGGCCAGGCAGCCCCCGCGGGCCAGCGGCACGAGCGACCACCAGTCGTCCACCACCGCCGCGTCAGGGTCCGGGCCGCCGACGCGCACCTCGGTGGCCAGCACCCGGTGTCCGGCGAGGTGCGCGGGGGAGCCGTGGAGGGCGGGGTCACCGAGCTCCTGGGCCTGCACGAGGAGCGGACCGGCCGGGCCCTCGACGCGCGTGCACCCGCGGTAGCGACCGGACGCCTCCCCCGTGCGGCCCGCCACCAGGACCTCCCGGGCCACCAGCCGCGCCCCCTCGCCGAGCTGGGCGTGCAGGGTCGCGGTGTGGTCGGCCCGGCGGGTGACGACCGTCGGCTCCGGCCGGTGGGCCAGCGTCGCGCCCTCCCCCACGGTGAACCGCAGGTCGAGCCGGCTCGTCCCGGCCAGCGCGACGGCCGCCGCCACCCCGGTGAGCACCACCTCCGCTCCGGGCCCGACGACCACCTCCAGCCCGACGTCGTCCCCGCCGAGCGGGGTGGCGGCCGACCCGACGAGGTGCACGGTGAGCGGACCGGAGCGCGCCAGCGCCCCGCGCCGGGGCACCAGCGACAGCGGAGCCTGCGACCTCAGCTCCCGCACCACCGTCCGGTCGCCGTCGCGGGCGACGACGAGGCGGGCCCGGGCCCTCAACACCGTCCCGCCCTCCCGCTCAGCGCGGCACCGCCGCCACCTGGGCGAGCACCCACTCGGTCACCGCGCCCGCCCCCGGGTCCGCCACCAGCGACTGCACCACCACGGGCCGGCCCTGCCGCACGCGGTGCGCGTCGGCGGTCATCACGGCCATGTCGGCGCCGACGAGCGGGGCCAGGTCCTCCTTGTTGATGACGAGCAGGTCGGCGGTCGTGACGCCCGGGCCGCCCTTGCGCGGCACCTTGTCCCCGCCGGCCACGTCGACGACGAAGATCTGCCGGTCGACCAGCCCGCGGCTGAACACGGCCGTGAGGTTGTCGCCGCCGCTCTCGACGAGCACGAGGTCGAGGTCGCCGAAGCGCTCCTCGAGCAGCTCGACCGCCTCGAGGTTGGCGGTGATGTCGTCGCGGATCGCGGTGTGCGGGCAGCAGCCCGTCTGCACGGCCTCGATGCGATCGGGGGCGAGCACGCCCGCCCGACGCAGGAACTCGGCGTCCTCGGTGGTGTAGATGTCGTTGGTCACCACGGCCAGCCGCAGCCGCGGGGTGAGCGCCCGGGCGAGCGCGGCCACCAGCGCGGTCTTGCCGCTGCCGACGGGCCCGCCGATGCCGATGCGCACGGCCCGGCCCCGCGGGTCCGGCGCGTGGTGGTGGTCGGTGTGGTCAGCTGACAAAGAGACGCACCTGCTCCCGGTGGTTCCTGACGTGGGCCTCGGCCATGAGGTCGAGGACGGGTGAGCCCGCGGCGGGCAGCTCGGCGGGCGGCCCGGCGGCGGCGCGCACCGCCCGGGCGGCGACGTCGTCCACGGGCAGGGCGACGACGACGGCGTTGACGGCGAGCGGGTCGAGGCCGAGCAGCCGGACCGCGGCCGACGCCGGACCCGAGACGGTGAGGTAGGCGACGCAGCGCGCCGCCTGCGCGGGATCCGCGACCACCACCCCCGCCAGCAGCGCGTGGTGCGGGCGGGGGTGCACGGCGACCAGCGCGTCGAGGGCGGGGGACGGCCAGGCCAGCCGCGCGGCCCGCAGCGCCGCCCGCCCCTGGGCCCGCGAGGCGCTGCGCTGCGCCGGAGCGGGCGTGCGGGCGTCGAGCTCCGCGTCGAGGACGGCGAGTTCGCACTCCGGAGCCAGGACGCTGTCGTACGACCCTCGCGACCGCGTTCCGGCTCCGGAGTGCGGGCCGGGGCGTGGCGCCGTCACCGCTGCGGCTGCCGCGAACGCCGCCGCGACCAGTCCCGTCGTCGCGAGCCGCCCGGCCAGGAACGACCGCAGGCCGGCGACGTCGCGGAGCAGCTCGCGCGCGACCGCCTCCTCGACCCCGCCGGAGTGGGCGTGCCCGCCGCCGGGGAACCGCGCGTCGGCGAGCACCAGTGCCGCCGTCACGTCGCCGCCCCGAGAGCGGGAGTCGGACGCCGGTCACATCCGCGGAACCTCCCGGGGGCGCCCGACGTCCTCAGTGCATGCCGTTCCGCCTCCCACCCGCCCGGCTGGCCCTCGCTCTGCTGACCTGGGCCGCCGCCACCCTGTTCGGGCTGCTCGTCGCCGCCGGCACCCGCATCGGCCCGGTCGTGGTGAACCTCAGCTACAACCACGGCATCCACCTGGGCGACCTCGTGGCCTTCGCGGGCGCGTACCTCGTCGCCGGGCGCGTCACGCTCTCCCTCATCACGCCGCGCCGCGTGTTCGCCGACCGCTGACCCATCAGAACAGGAAGTAGCGCTGGGCCATCGGCAGCTCGGCCACCGGGTCCGGCACCACCAGCTCGCCGTCGATGCGCACCGCGAACGAGTCCGGGTCCACCCGCACCCGCGGCGTCGCCGAGTTCCCGACCATGTCGGCCTTGCCCACCCGCCGCGTGTCGGCCACCGGGAGGATGGGTTTGCGCAGGTCGAGGTGGTCGAGCCCGGCCTCCAGCGCGGCGGGGGCGACGAACGTGCGGCTGGTCGCGGCGGCCACCAGCGGGGCGGCGCCGAACATCGGCCGACCCAGCACGGGCTGCGGCGTGGGGATCGAGGCGTTTGCGTCGCCCATCGCCGCCCACGCGATGAACCCGCCCTTGAGCACCAGGTGCGGGCGGACGCCGAAGAACGCCGGGTCCCACAGCACGAGGTCGGCGAGCTTGCCGACCTCCACCGACCCGATCTCGTCGGCGAGGCCGTGCGCGATGGCCGGGTTGATCGTGTACTTCGCGACGTAGCGCCGGGCGCGCAGGTTGTCGGCGGCCCCGTCGCCGGGCAGCGCGCCGCGCGCGGCCTTCATGACGTGCGCGGTCTGCCAGGTCCGGATGACGACCTCGCCGATGCGACCCATCGCCTGGCTGTCCGAGCTGATCATCGCGATCGCGCCCAGGTCGTGCAGCACGTCCTCGGCGGCGATCGTCGACGGGCGGATCCGGCTCTCCGCGAAGGCGAGGTCCTCGGGCACCGAGGGGTTGAGGTGGTGGCAGACCATGAGCATGTCGAGGTGCTCGTCGAGGGTGTTGACGGTGTGCGGCCGGGTCGGGTTCGTCGAGGACGGCAGCACGTGGGCCTGGGAGACGATCTCGATGATGTCCGGGGCGTGCCCGCCGCCCGCGCCCTCGGTGTGGAACGCGTTGATCGACCGGCCGGCGATCGCGGCCAGCGTGGACTCCAGGAAGCCGGCCTCGTTGAGGGTGTCGGTGTGGATCGCCACCTGCACGCCGGACGCGTCGGCGACGCGCAGGCACACGTCGATCGCCGCGGGCGTGGTGCCCCAGTCCTCGTGCAGCTTGAACCCGCCCGCCCCGGCGCGCAGCTGCTCCCACAGCGCGGCCTCGCTGACGGTGTTGCCCTTGCCCATGAGCAGGACGTTGATCGGCAGGTGGTCCAGCGCCTGCAGCATCCGGGCGAGGTTGCGCGGCCCGGGCGTCACGGTCGTGGCCTTGGTGCCGTCGGCCGGCCCGGTGCCGCCGCCGGCGAGCGTGGTGATCCCGGACGCCAGCGCGGTGTCGACCAGCTCCGGGCAGATGAAGTGGACGTGGCAGTCGACCCCGCCCGCGGTGAGGATGCGCCCGTTCCCGGCGATGATCTCGGTCGACGGGCCGATGACGAGCGCGTCGTCGACGCCGTCCATCACGTCGGGGTTGCCGGCCTTGCCGATGCCGACGATCCGGCCGTCGGTGATGCCCACGTCGGCCTTGACCACGCCCCAGTGGTCGAGCACGACGGCGCCGGTGATCACCAGGTCGGGTGCGCCCTCGGCCGACGTGCGGGTGGACTGGCCCATCGACTCCCGGACGACCTTGCCGCCGCCGAACAGCACCTCGTCGCCCGATCCCGCGCCGCGGCTGCGGTCCTCGGTGACCTCGATCAGCAGGTTCGTGTCGGCCAGCCGGATGCGGTCGCCGACGGTGGGGCCGAACAGATCGGCGTAGCGGGCGCGGTCGACGGTGCTCAATCGAGCGCTCCCGCCGACTCCGGCCGGAGCCCCGGCACGACGCGCGCCCCGGCCAGCGGCACCAGCACGACCTCGCGCTCGACGCCCGGCTCGAACCGCACCGACGTGCCGGCCGGGATGTCGAGGTGCATCCCCCGGGCCGCCTCGCGGTCGAACTCCAGGCCGGGGTTGGCGGCGGCGAAGTGGTAGTGCGAGCCGACCTGGACGGGCCGGTCCGCGGCGTTGACGACGACCAGCGTCGTGCGCGGGCGTCCGGGGTTCAGCTCCACCGGCTCCTCGCCGGGGAGGACCTCGCCGGGGATCATGCGATCGGGGAGTGCACGGTGACGAGCTTCGTGCCGTCCGGGAACGTGGCCTCCACCTGCACGGAGTGCAGCATCTCGGGCACGCCGTCCTGCACGTCGGCGCGGCCCAGCACGTGCCGACCGCTCTCCATCAGCTCGGCGACGGTGCGCCCGTCGCGCGCGCCCTCCAGCACGTGCACGGTGATCAGCGCGATCGCCTCGGGGTGGTTCATCCGCAGGCCGCGGTCGCGGCGGGCCTGCGCGACGTCGGCCGCGACGTGCACGAGCAGCTTGTCGCGCTCCTGCGGGCTCAGATGCATGGCGGCCATCCTCACGGCGCCGCGTTGCGGCGGGGTTGCCGCCGCGTTACCGGCGGGCGCGCAGGGCGTCCCACCACCGCGGTCGGAACCGCGGCAGGCGGGTGGCGCGCTCGTCCCGGCTCTCGGCGGTCAGCTCGCCCGGCAGCCACCGCGACGGGAGCGCGTCGCGGTCGAGCAGGCCGTCGGACCAGCGGTGGAGCAGCCCGTCGCCCGCGGCGACGGCGGGCAGCGCGCGCGGGACCAGGGGCCGGTAGGCGGAACCGATCCAGCTCCACGCGACGGGCCGGGCCGGCAGCCCGATCCACTCGCCGGCCGGGGCCAGGAACAGGTCGGCGTCCGGTCCGGGTCCGTACAGGGTGCGGCCGGTCCAGGTCAGGCCGCGCTGCACCGACGCGCTCGCGTAGAGCGCGCCCGTCGCCCCGGCGAGGGCGACGAACAGCGCGACCAGCGCGGCGGGGTCCGCGGTCCGGTCGACCGTCAGCCGGTGCGCCAGCACCGGGCCGCGCCCGCCCCCGGCGAGGCTGCCGTCTTAGCAGGGCGGGGTGCCGCGGTAGAACAGCAGGCCGTCGCCGTGGGCGGCCGCGAACCCGGCGTCGCCCTCGTCGTCGAAGCGGTGCCGCAGCGGCTCGGACGGCCCGAAGCGGCTAGGCAGGGCCGCGGGCAGGTGGGCGCGGCAGGCGTCCAGCCACCGCCGCGGCAGGTCGGTCGGAGTGCCGGCGCGCCGGGCGTACCAGCGCAGCTCCACGACGTCGACGGTCCGCTCGGTGCGCGGCTGCGGCCGGTGCGTCGTGCCGCCGGTCCACAGCCCGTCCGCCGGGTCCTCGACGACGCCGTCGACGCCGGCGAGCGCGCGGGCGAACGCGACGGCCCGCTCGACGTCCGCTGCGCCGCTGCCCTGCACCACGACCGGGACGCTCCACCGGCAGGCGCCGAGCCGGTCGGCGAGCGGCCCGTCGACGTCGGCCGGCTCCACCTGGGTGGGGACGTCGCCGGGCTCGACGGGCTCCGCCCCGCCCAGGTCGGCGCAGTACCGGCCGGCGTGGAGCAGGACACCCGCGCCGAGCTCCACGCCGGCCGCGGCGGCCAGGCGCTCGTGGTCGGGACGGTCCGGCAGGTGCACGCTCAGGTCGCGGGACACCCGGCCATCCTGCCGACCGGTTCCAGGGCGACCTCCCGGCCGCTCCAGCGCCGGCGCAGCCAGCGGTCGTGGCTCGCGACGACGACCGCGCCGGGGCTCGTGCCGAGCGCGTCCTCCAGCTCGTCGCACAGCGCGGGGGACAGGTGGTTGGTCGGCTCGTCGAGCAGCAGCAGCTGCGGCGCGCGGGCCACGAGCACGGCCAGCTCGACGCGCCGGCGCTGCCCGACCGACAGCGCGGCCAGCGGGCGGTCGAGGTCGCGGGGCGGGAGCAGCCCGAGGTCGGCCAGCGGCACCGCCGCCGGGCCGGCGGCCGCCGCGTGGACCTGGCGGGCCGTGCCCGGCCCGGGCGGGGCGACCTCCTGGGCGAGCAGCCCGACGCGCAGGCCCCGGCGCCGGTGCACCGACCCCTGCGCCGCCACCCGCCCGGCCAGCACGCCGAGCAGCGTCGACTTGCCGGCGCCGTTCGCGCCGGTGACGAGGACGCGGTCGCGCGCCCCGACGTCGAGCGCGGCGACGCGCAGCCGGCCGGGCACCCGCACGTCGCGGAGCGCGGCCGCCGGACCGGGCACCGCGTCGCCCAGGACGCCCGCGAACCGCAGCGGCTCCGGCGGGCGTCGGACCTGGTCGCGGGCCAGCTCGTCGAGGCGGCGCCGGGCGTTGCGCACCCGGCGCGAGACCTGGCTCTCGACGCGGCCGCCCTTGTAGTCGTACAGGAGCTTGGACTGGTTGCCGCGCGGCCGGCCCGGCGCCACGTCCCGCGCGGTCACCGCGACCGAGCGGCGCAGCCGGTCCAGCTCGTCCTGCTCCGCGGCCCAGCGCTGCTCCCAGCGCACCCGGGCCGCCCGCCGGCCGTCGAGGTAGCCCGACCAGCCCCCGCCGTAGCGCGTCGGACCGTCCGGGGCGGGGTCGAGGTCGAGCACGTCGGTGCAGACGGCGTCGAGGAAGGCGCGGTCGTGGCTCGCCGCCACGACGACCCCCGGCAGCGACCGCAGCGTCCGCTCCAGGAACGCCGCCGCGGCGTCGTCGAGGTGGTTCGTCGGCTCGTCGAGCAGCAGCGCGGCCGGGCGGCGGACGAGCAGCGCGGCCAGCCCGACCCGGCTGCGCTGCCCGCCCGACAGGGTGCCCAGCCGCCGGTCGCGGGCGATCCCGGCCAGGCCGAGCCCGTCGAGGGCCAGCTCCGCGCGGCGGTCGGCGTCCCACGCGTCGTGGTCCTGCGCCCACTCCAGCAGCTCGCCGTAGCGCTGTGCGGCGGCGGGGTCGGCGAGCCGCGGCGCGAGCGCGTCCAGCTCGCGGACGGCGGCGCGGGCCTCGCGCAGCGCGTCGTCGAGGACCTCGGCCAGGGTGGCCGAGCCGGGCCAGGGCAGCTCCTGGGTGGCGAACCCCAGGTCGGCGGGCCTGGTCACGCTGCCGGCGTCGGGCTCCTCGACGCCGGCGAGCAGCCGCAGCAGCGTCGACTTGCCGGCGCCGTTCTCCCCGATCAGGCCGATCCGCCGCCCGGGGGCGGCGACGAGGGAGAGCCCGTCGAGGACGGTCCGGTCGCCGTAGGCGCGGACGAGGTCGTGGGCGAGGAGGGCTGAGGGCACGGGTGCACCACCGGGAACGGGTGTCCGGGCACCGGCCGGGCGGAGCCGCGGGCCGGGGCGGGGGTGCGTCAGTGCCTCATGTCGTGGACAGTCTCGCGTCTGGCGCAAGCGGTTTCCGGGAACCCGACGGCATGACCGGTCGTTCCCGCCCCGTGCATCTCCTCGTGCGTTGGGTGCTGGCCCCGGTCGTCCGGCTGCTGTGGAGGCCGAGGATCTCCGGGCGCGCCCCGCACGACGGCCCCGTCATCATCGCCGCCAACCACCGCGCCGCCGTCGACACCGCGGTGATCGCGCTGACGGCCGGGCGGCGCGTGTCGTTCCTCGGCAAGGCCGAGTACTTCACCGGCCGGGGCGTCAAGGGACGGGCGCTGGCGGCGTTCCTCTCGGCGCTCGGCTACGTCCCGGTCGACCGGGGCAACGCCAAGGCCGGCCTCGCCGCGCTGCACGCGGCCCGGCAGGTGCTCGAGGCCGGCGGCGCGTTCGCGATCTACCCCGAGGGCACCCGCTCGCTGGACGGGCGGCTGCACCGCGGCCACACGGGCGTCGCCAGCCTGGCGCTGGAGACGGGGGCCCGCGTCGTGCCGGTCGCGCTGACCGGCACGGAGCGGGTCCAGCCGGTCGGCACGCGCCTGCCGCGGCTGCGCCGGGTGACCGTGCGCTACGGGGCCCCGCTGGACTTCTCCCGCTACGCCGGGCTGTCCGGATCGAGCGCGATCCGCCGCGCGGTCACCGACGAGATCATGGACGCCATCGCGGTGCTGTCCGGCCAGGAGTACGTGGACGCCTACCACCAGCGCCCGGCCGCCTGAACCCTCCGCACTCCGGAGCCGGGACGCTGTCCGGGGCCGGGCCGCGGCAGCGTCCCGGCTCCGGAGTGCTGTTCAGGGGCGGACGAGGAGCCAGTCGGCGGTGTGGCGGTACCAGGTGCGGCGCTCGAGGGGGCGGGGGTGCTCGACGCCGTCGGCGACCGGGGTGAACGGCAGCCCGCCGAGCTGCACCGCCCGCCCCCGGGCCGAGCCGCGGCCGCCGGCGGCCAGCGGCGGCACCGGGCGGGCGGTCCCGTCCGGCAGGGCCCCGCCCCACCCGGCGCGCACCGCGAGCCCGTCCGGCCGCACCCCCACGACCAGCCGCCGGGCGCCGCCGCGCAGCACCAGCGCGTCGTCGCAGTAGCACTCCCCGGTCAGGTCGCGCACCTCGGCGCGGCCGACGAGGACGCCGCCGGTGTCGTCGCGCACGAGCGGGGTCGGCACCGCCGTCCCCTCCCGCGCGAGGTCGACCGCCGCGCCCCCGGACGGCAGCCCGAACAGCGCGGCGACGGCCGAGCGGCCGGCCGGCAGGTGGGCCACCTCGATCCCGAGCCGCTCGGTGCGCAGCAGGCGCAGCACGACCGCGGCGAGATCGGCGTCGGTGCCGTGCACGACCACCCGCCGGGGCTCCCGCGCCAGCACCGGGTCGACGTCGGCGCGCTCCGGCCGCGCCGGCAGGGCGACGGCGGGCACCCCGGGGACGGCCGGGGCCCCCCGTCTACCGTGGAGCGGGAGCCGCTCCTGATCGCCGCAGACCAGCAGCACCGCTTCCGAGCCCACCGAGACGTCCACCCCTCCCATACTTCGACTGGAGTGTCACATGCCGGCGATCGTGCTGATCGGAGCCCAGTGGGGCGACGAGGGCAAGGGCAAGGCCACCGACATCCTCGGCGGCCAGGTCGAGTGGGTGGTGCGCTACCAGGGCGGCAACAACGCGGGCCACACGGTGGTGCTGCCCGACGGCCAGGACTTCGCCCTGCACCTCATCCCGTCCGGCATCCTCACGCCCGGCGTGCAGAACGTGATCGGCAACGGCGTGGTCGTGGACCCGGGGGTGCTGCTCGGGGAGCTGGCGGGCCTGGAGGACCGCGGCGTGGACACGTCCGGCCTGATGATCTCCGCCGACGCCCACCTGATCATGCCGTACCACGTGGCCATGGACAAGGTGACCGAGCGCTTCCTGGGCAAGGCCAAGATCGGCACCACCGGCCGCGGCATCGGCCCGGCCTACCAGGACAAGGTCTCCCGGGTCGGCGTGCGCGTGGCCGACGTGCTGGACGAGAAGATCCTGCGCCAGAAGGTCGAGGCGGCGCTCGCGCTGAAGAACCAGGTCCTGGTGAAGGTCTACAACCGCCGCGCGCTCGACGTCGACGAGGTCGTCGACACCGTGCTCGGCCACGCCGAGCGCTTCGCCCCCCGCATCGCCGACACCCGCCTGCTGCTCAACCAGGCCCTGGAGCGCGGCGAGACGCTGCTGCTGGAGGGGTCGCAGGGCACCCTGCTCGACGTCGACCACGGCACTTACCCCTTCGTGACCAGCTCGAACCCGACGGCCGGCGGCGCCGCGGTGGGGTCCGGCATCGGCCCGAACAAGATCACGCGGGTGATCGGGATCCTCAAGGCCTACACCACGCGCGTCGGCTCCGGGCCGTTCCCGACCGAACTGCTCGACGCCATGGGCGAGCACCTGCGCAAGGCCGGCGGCGAGGTCGGCGTGACCACCGGGCGCCCGCGCCGCTGCGGCTGGTTCGACGCCGTGATCGGCCGCTACGCCGTGCGCGTCAACGGCATCACCGACTTCTTCCTCACCAAGCTCGACGTGCTGTCCGGGCTGGACACCGTGCCGATCTGCGTGGGCTACGAGGTCGACGGCCGCCGCGTCGACGACATGCCGATGACCCAGACCGACGTGCACCACGCCGTCCCGGTGTACGAGGAGGTGCCCGGCTGGTTCGAGGACCTGTCGGCCTGCCGCGACTTCGCCGAGCTGCCGGCCGCCGCGCGCGCCTACGTCGAGCGGGTGGAGGAGCTGACCGGCGCGCCGGTCAGCGCGATCGGCGTCGGCCCCGGCCGGGACCAGACGATCACGCGCCCCGTCTGAGCGCGCTGCCTGATCAGTTCGCGCACGGCCCGGTGTCGACCGGCCGGTCGATCTGGGCTGCCGGGTTGACCACGGTGGACACCTGGGCGTTGGTGAGGACGAAGCCCGTCTCGCTGTCGTCCAGCGCCGCGCCGAACACGACGCCGACGACCTGGCCGGCCGAGTCGACCATCGGGCCGCCCGAGTTGCCCGAGCGCACGACCGCCCGGACGGTGTAGACCTCGCGCGTGACCTCGCCGTCGTCGTAGATGTCCGGGCCCTGGAGCTGGATCGTCTGCCGCACCTTGCCCGGGGACGGGGTGTAGGGGCCGTCCATCGGGTAGCCGAGGATGATCACGTCCTCACCGACGCCCGCGGGCTGCGGGCGGAACGGCAGGGCCGGGGCGTCCAGGTCCGGCACGCGGATGACGGCGATGTCGATCGACGGGTCGTAGACGACGACCGTGCCGGCGAGCTCGCGGGTGCCGCCCCGGCTGCTGCGCACCTCCACGCCGACGTCCTCGGTGCCCGCGACGACGTGCGCGTTGGTGACCACGACGCCGTCACCGATGACGAACCCGGTGCCCTCCAGCGCCCGCTGGCACGACGGCGCCCGCCCGCGCACCTTGAGCACGCTGTCCTGCAGGTCCGCGACGACGGGGCTGGCGGCCAGGGCCGGGTCCGGCGGGCCGACCTCCTCGATCGGCGGGCTGTCGAAGGGGCTGCGCAGGATCTGCGGGAAGCCGGAGTTGTCGAGCAGGTTGCTCAGCTCGTCCGGGAGCGCGCGGGCGCTCGCCGGCATGACCCGGTCGACCCCGCGCAGCACCTCGGAGCCCTGCACGGCCGAGGCGAGGCCGGGGAAGCTGGCCGAGGCGAGCGGCAGCGCGACCAGCCAGGCCGCCACCACCACGGTGAACGCCTGGAGCACGGCGCCGAGCGTGGAGTCGACGGCCAGCGAGCGCTCGCCGGTGATGCGGTCGCGGATGCGGCGGCCGAAGAAGACGCCCGTCGTCTCACCGATCGCGACGAGCAGCACCACGACCAGGATGCTCACGATGATCTGGGCGTTGGCGTTGTCGATCCCGGCCACCAGCAGCGGCGCCAGCCGCACGCCGATGATCGCCCCGGTGAGCACGCCGACGAAGGACAGGAACGCCACCGCGACCCCGTGGCGCCACCCGGACACCCCGGCCACCAGCGCCAGGGCGACGACCACCAGGTCCACCCAACTCATGCCTCGGTGATCCCCTCGTCGACGTCCGCGGCGGCGGACCAGGCCTCTTCCAGCCCGAGGACCCGGGTGGCGTCCCACGGACGCGCCCACCCCCCCAGATCCAGCACGGCGGACAATAGGCCCCCCGTGAAACCCCACACGAGCAGCCCCGCCACGAGGAACCCGGGCCCGACGTAGCCCGAGGGGTGCCCGACGCAGAGGCGCCGGGAGGGGTCGGCGAGGTCGGCCAGCGGCACCCGGACGACGGCCGCGGTCTCCCCCGCGTCGACGGCGTGGACCGCCGAGGGCCGCTCCCAGTGCGCCACCACCGGGGTGACGACGAAGCCCGACGGCGGCAGGAACAGGTCGGGCAGCTGGGCGAGCGGCACGACGCCGCCCGGGTCCAGCCCGGTCTCCTCCTCGGCCTCGCGCAGGGCGGTGGCGACGGCGTCGGCGTCCTCGGGGTCGGCGCCGCCGCCGGGGAAGGCGACCTGCCCGGCGTGGGTGCGCATGGTGGCCGCCCGCTCGACGAGCAGCACGTCCGGGCCGTGCGGCAGCTCGTCACCGAGCAGGATCAGCACCGCCGCGGGCCGGCCGTCCTCGGGCGGGGGGATGCCGTGGCGGCTCAGCGCGGCGGCGTCGGTGCCGGCCAGTCCGCGCAGCAGGGGACGCAGGTGCGCCGGCGCCCGGTCGGGCCGCAGCCGGGGGCCCGTCACGCCGGGCCCAGCCGGGCCACGGCCGCGGCCACCTCGTCCGCGGTGCGGAACGGCACGGGCGGGTCGACCCGCGCGGCCGTGCCGTCGGGCCGGACGACGTAGGAGTAGGGCAGGCTCGGGGGCACGTCCAGCGCGAGGCGCACGGCGTTGCCGCTGTCGACGGCCGAGGGCAGGCCGAGGTCGAGCTCGCCGAGCAGGCTCAGCGCGGCCCGCGGGTCGTCGTCGAGGTCGACCAGCAGCACGGGGACGGCGCCGGGCCGGGCGGCGTACTCGGCCAGCACCGGCAGCTCCGCGACGCACGGCGGGCACCACGAGCCCCAGAGGTTGACCAGGACGGTGCGCCCGGCCGTGGCGGCGCCGAGGTCGAGCGGCCCCGGCGCGCCCAGGCAGCCGACCACGAGCCCGGCCAGCGGCCCGTCCGGCACCGGGGCGCCCGTCGGGGCGGGGCACGGGGGCAGCTCGGCGGCGGCCCGGAACGACGCCAGCTCGGCGTCCGGCACGGCGACGGCGGTCGGGGCAGCCGCGGGGGCGCCCGGGGCGGGCGCCTCGGGGCCGCGCGGCCACAGCGCCACGACGGCCAGGGCGACGAGCAGCACCACCACCAGGGTGGAGACGATCTCCGCCCGGCCGGCCCGCCCGGCGGGCGCGGTCACGGCGCCTCCGGCGCGGGGGCCGGGGCCGCGTCCTCCACGATGCCCGCGCGGGCCAGCAGGAACTCCCGGGACGGGCCCTTGACCAGCGCCGCCGCCTGCACCGGGTCCACGGGACCGGTGCCGTAGGACGGGCAGTCGGCGGCGAGGGTGCAGGCGCCGCACGCGGGCTTGCGGGCGTGGCAGACCCGCCGGCCGTGGAAGATCACGCGGTGCGACGCCATGGTCCAGTCGCGCCGGGGCACGAGCGCACCCACGGCGTGCTCGACCTTCACCGGGTCCTCCTCCTCGGTCCACCCGAAGCGGCGGACCAGCCGGCCGAAGTGGGTGTCGACCGTGATGCCGGGGACGTCGAAGGCGTTGCCGAGGATGACGTTGGCCGTCTTGCGGCCGATGCCGGGCAGCGCCACCAGCTCGTCGAGCGTGCGCGGCAGCACGCCGCCGTGCTTCTCGACGACGGCGGCCCCCAGCCCGATCAGCGAGTTCGCCTTGTTGCGGAAGAACCCGGTGCTGTGGATCAGCCGCTCCAGCTCGGCGCGGTCGGCCTGCGCGTAGTCGAGCGCGGTGGGGTAGCGGGCGAACAGCGCCGGGGTGACCAGGTTGACGCCCTTGTCGGTGCTCTGCGCCGACAGGATCGTGGCGACGGCGAGCTCCAGCGGCGTGGTGAAGTCCAGCTCGCAGTGCGCGTCGACGTGGGTGGCCGTGAGCTCGCGCAGCATCCGGCCGACCCGCCGCGACCGGCCGAGCGGAGGCTCGCCCTCCGCGATCCGCTTCGCCAGCCGGGCGGTGGCGCGGGGGGACGGGCGTGCGGGCGGGCCCGGGGCGCTGGCCGGAGTGCTCACGCCCCCGAGCGTACGGGCGCCCCCCGACCGGACGGATTGGCGCAGGTCGGGTCACGGATGCGTATCGGCTGCGCGACGGGAGCACCCCCGGTCCGGTGTAACGGCGGGGGGTGCGGGAACATCTCCCTCGACATGACTGCCTGGCTGTCCGTCCTCGTGCCGCTGCTGGTGATGTTCTTCGCGCTCGGTATGGAGCGCGTGGAGTCCAAGCTGCGGGAGTCCACGCTGCGCACCGACGAGCTGGACGAGCTGCTGGAGCGGCCCCGTCCGGACGAGGTGCGGGCTCTGTTCCGGTCGGGCACCGGCCGCGCCCTGGAGCTCTTCCGGTTGCGCAACCGCGCCCCCCGCACCAAGCAGGCACCGCGACGGAGCAGCCGAGCGGCCTAGCAGTGTCGCCCGGACGCGGCAAGGGGTTGGGGCGGTCGCCATGACACGCAGCCGTCCCCCACCCCCTACACTGGCGCGCCGGTGATCCGCCGCGGGGCAGCGGCCGGGACGAGGAGCGGTGCAGTGGACGAGGTTCTGATCCGCGCAGGGATCTTCCAGGGTGTGGAGCCGCACGCGGCGGAGGCCCTGGCGCAGGCGCTGGAGCCTGCCGAGTTCCCGCGCGGGCACGTGATCTTCGCAGAGGGCGAGCCGGGCGACCGGCTCTACATCGTCGGCACCGGCAAGGTGAAGATCGGCCGCAAGTCGCCGGACGGGCGCGAGAACCTGCTGATGGTGGCCGGCCCGTCCGACATGTTCGGCGAGCTGTCCATCTTCGACCCGGGTCCGCGCACGTCGTCCGCCACGGCCGTCACCGAGGTGCGCACGTTCACGATGGACCGCGCCGCGCTGCGCGAGTGGATCGGCAAGCGGCCCGAGATCGCCGAGCAGCTGCTGCGCGTGCTGGCCCGCCGCCTGCGCCGCACCAACAACATGCTGGCCGACCTCATCTTCACCGACGTGCCCGGCCGCGTCGCGAAGTCGCTGCTGCAGCTCGCGCGCCAGTTCGGCTCGCAGGAGTCGGGCCTGCTGCGCGTCACCCACGACCTCACCCAGGAGGAGATCGCCCAGCTCGTCGGCGCCTCCCGCGAGACCGTCAACAAGGCGCTCGCCGACTTCGCCCACCGCGGCTGGCTGCGGCTGGAGGGCAAGAGCGTGCTGATCCTGGAGCCCGAGCGCCTGGCCCGCCGGGCCCGCTGACCCCCGGGGCGCGTCCCCCGACCGAACGGCACGTCCGCCCGGACGTGCCGTTCGTCGCGTCCAGGGCCGCGCCGCGGCAATGAAGTGGTACGGCCGTGCCATTCTGTGCCACCCTGGGGCGGTGTCACCCTCCGCCGCCCTCGCCGACTACCGCGCCGCCCTGACCACCCCCGGCGCGGGCCTGCCCGCGCTCGCCTCCGCCGTCGGGCGGCTGCCGATCGCGATGCTGACGCTCGCGACGCTGCTCTACGTCGAGGGCATGACGGGGTCGTTCGCGGTGGCCGGGCTGGTCTCGGCGGGCGCGCTGGTGGGCGTCTCGGCCGGCTCGGTGCTGCAGGGCCGGCTCATCGACCGGGTCGGGCCCACCGTGCCGCTCCTCGTCGCCTCCGGGCTGCTGGTGGCGGCCGCGGCCGCGCTGGTGCTGGCCGTCGAGACCGGGCAGCCGCCCGTCGTGCTCGGCCTGCTGGCGGTCGTCACCGGGCTGACGCAACCGGCGCTGCCCGGGTCCTCCCGCGCGCTGTGGGGGCGCCTGCTCCCGGCCGGGCCGCACCGCGACGCGGCCTACAGCTACGAGGCCATCAGCCTGGAGGTCTTCTTCATCCTCGGGCCGGCCCTGGCCGTGTTCCTGGTGCTCGCGCCGTGGCCGGGCACCGGCCTCGCCGTGGCGGTCGGCGGGCTCGCGCTCGGCTCGGTCGCGTTCGCGCTGTGCCGCCCCGTGCGCGCGCAGGGCCGGGCCGAGCGTGGGCCGGGCCTGGGGCTGTTCGGCGCCATGGAGCGGCCGGGGGTCCGCACCGTCACGCTCGCGTCGCTGGGGTTCGGGCTGGTCGTCGGCTCGGTCGAGGTCGGGGTCCCCGCCGTCACCGACGCGATCGGCGCCCCGGCGCTGGGCGGGGTGCTGCTGTCGGCCTGGTCGGTGACCTCGGTGCTGGCCGGCGTCCTCTACTCGCTGCGGCCCTGGCCCGAGCCACTGCACCTGCGGCTGCCGTTCCTGCTCGCGGTGTTCGCGGCGTGCGTCGGCGGCATGGCGCTGTCCGGCACGAGCGGCGGGCTGCCGGTGCTCGTCGTCGCGATGCTGCTGGCCGGGGCCGTCATCACCCCGCAGGTCACCGCCCACTCCCTCGGCATCGACCGCACCGCGCCGGCCGGCACCGCCGCCGAGGCCTTCGGCTGGGTGATCACCGCCGCCACGCTCGGGATCGCGGCCGGCCAGTCGTCCGCCGGCGTCGCCGTGGAGCTGGCCGGGCCGCCCGCCGCGTTCACCCTCGGCGCGGTCGCCGGCCTGGTGGTGGCGGGGCTGCTGTGGCTGCTGCGCGGCACCCTCGCCCCGGCCCCGGCGGCGGAGCTCCCGGTCCGGGCCTGACGGCCCCCGTGCGCGCGTCAGCGCAGGTGGTCGAGCTGCGCCCGGACGGAGAGCTCGGCGGCGGGCCACAGGGACTCGTCGACGTCGGCGTACACCAGCTCGACCACCGCGCGGGCGGACGCGTCGGGGCCGAGCTGCACGAGCGCGTCCCGGACCTGGTCGAGCCGCTGCTCGCGGTGGGCGAGGTAGGCCGTGGCCGTGGCGGCGGCGTCGGGGAGCTCGGGCCCGTGCCCGGGGAGGACGGCCGTGCCCGGGGGGAGGTCGGCCAGGCGGCGCAGCGACTCCAGGTAGGGCCCCAGCCGTCCGTCCGGGTGGGCGATCATCGTGGTGCCGCGCCCGAGCACCGTGTCGCCGGTGAGCACCGCCGTGGGCGCGCCCGGCCCGTCGAGCAGGAACGACACCGAGTCCGACGTGTGCCCGGGCGTGGTCAGCACCCGCAGCTCGACGCCCGCGGCCGCCACCACCTCGCCGTCGCCGAGCGCCTCGGAGCCGAGCACGAGCGTCGGGTCCAGCGCCCGCACCGGCGCGCCGGTGAGCTCGGCGAAGCGGCGGGCCCCGCCGGCGTGGTCGGCGTGGCGGTGGGTCAGCAGGACGAGCGCGACGGGCCCGTGCGCGGCGACGGCGTCGAGGTGCGCCGGGTCGTCCTCGCCGGGGTCGACGACCACGCAGCGCTCGTCCCCCGGCGCGCGCAGCACCCAGGTGTTGGTGCCCTCCAGCGTCATCGGCGAGGGGTTGCGCTCGAGCAGCACCGACGCCAGCGGCGTGACGGTCCGCAGCTCCCCGTAGGCCGGGCCGGTCACGGCGCTCCGCCCGGCCGCAGGTGCCCCGCCGCCACCTCGAAGCCCGGGTCGCCCGGCAGCACGACCACCACCTCGTCGCCCTGGCGCTTGACCCGGGGCACCACCGGCGTGATCTCCCGCCCCGCCGCCGCGGCCAGCACGGACGCGGTGTCGGCGTGCTCGGCGATCTCCTGCAGCGTCCGGAACGTCGGCGCCATCAGCTCCAGCTCCCCGGCCTTCCAGCGCTCCAGCGCCTCGGCCGGGGTCCACCAGCGCGCCTCGACGGCCTCGGTGGTGTGGGCGTCGGCCTCCTGCCCCTCCGGCACGGCGGCCACGAAGAACGCGGTGTCGTAGCGGCGCGGGGACTCCTCGGGGGTGATCCACCGGGCCCACGGGGCGAGCAGGTCGGCCCGGACCCGCAGGCCGGCGGCGGTGAGGACGTCGCCCAGCGACCGGCGGCGGGCGACGAGGTCGGCGCGCGCGCCGGGGTCGACGGCGGGCGGGCCGCCGTCGGGGCCGACGGCGAGCAGCACGCCGCACTCCTCGAACGTCTCGCGGACGGCGGCGAGCACCAGCCCGCTCGCCTCCCGCGGCCCGGTCGCGAACCGCTCCGCCCACCAGTGCGGGCCGGGACCGGTCCAGAGCGCGGGGTCGACGACGTCGCCGGCGTCCACCCCGCCCCCGGGGAACACGGTCATCCCGCCCGCGAACGCCATGCCGGCCACCCGCCGCTGCAGGAACACCTGCAGCCCGGGCGCGTCCCGCACGAGCAGCACCGTGGCCGCGGGGCGGGGGACGGCGGGTTCTCGATCCATGCGCCTCACCCTAGGTGCTCCGCCCCGCGCGGACGGGCCCGCCGGACCGTCCGGGCATAGGGTTCGGGCCGTGCGCGTGGGACTGATCGGGGCCGGACCGTGGGCGAGCCAGGTGCACGGGCCGGTGCTGGCCGCCCATCCGGAGGTGGAGCTGGCCGGGGTGTGGACGCGCCGGCCCGAGCCGGGGCAGCTGCTGGCCGCCGAGCTGGGCGCGGTGGCCGTGCCGGAGCTGGACGCGCTGCTGGAGGACGTCGACGCCGTCGCGCTGGCCGTGCCGCCCCGCGCCCAGGCCGCGCTGGCCGTGCGGGCCGCGGCCGCCGGCAAGCACCTGATCTGCGAGAAGCCGCTCGCGGACGACCTCGCGGGCGCCCGCGAGGTGGCCGACGCGGTGCGGGCGGCCGGCGTGCTGTCCTCGGTGGTGCTCACCCTGCGCTTCGACCCCGCGATCCGCGCCTGGCTCGACGGCGTGCCGCCCGGGGCGGGGGCCGACAGCGTCGGCGTGGCCCGCTGGCTGTCCGGCTCCCTGCTCGGCGGCCCCTACGCCGCGTCGGGCTGGCGCGCCGAGCACGGGGCGCTGCTCGACCTGGGCCCGCACGTCATCGACCTGCTCGACGTCGCGCTCGGCCCGGTCAGCGGGGTGGAGTGGGCGCACCGCAGCGACCCGGACGTGTGGAACCTCGGGCTGCGGCACGTCGGCGGCGCGCTCAGCACCGTGGCGCTGTCGCTCCAGCTGCCCGTCGACCCCTCGGAGATCGAGCTGGCCGTGTTCGGCGGCGTCGGCCGGCACCGGGTCAGCGGCCGGGTCGCCGACGCCCGGGTCTGCTACGCCGGGCTGCTCGACGAGCTGGTGGCCGCGTTCCGCGGCGACGGGCCGCCACCGCCGCTGGACGCCGCCCGCGGCCTGCGTCTGCAGGAGATCCTCGACGAGGCGGTGGTCGCCGCCGCCCGCTGAGCCGGCTCAGCCGGCCAGGTCGGGCGGCGTCGGGCGGGACGGCCGCCCGTCCGGGGTCACGCCGGTGCGGCGGGTGGCCCGGGAACGGGCACCCACGCGCAGCTCGGCCTGCAGCCGCGCCAGCAGCTCGCGGTCCTCGTCGTTGAGCCGGGCCGCGGTCTCGGGCGGCAGCAGGGGTCCGGGCTCGTCGGCCGGAGCGGGCGCCAGGTCCGCCTCGGCGGTCGGGGCCTCGCCGCCGGAGCTCGGCCGCACCGCCCAGTCACCGGTGATCCAGTCGTCCGACCACGGCTCGGCGGGGGGCTCCGCGGACCGGCCGGACTCCTCGGTCCGGTGCGACCGGTGGGTCCCCCGGGACTCCTCGCGCGACAGCGGCAGGCGGCCCAGGCCGAGCGGGTCGTGCTCGTCGATCACCGGCTCGGGCTCGGGCCGCGCGACCGGGACGGCCAGGGGACCGGTCGCCGGGTCGATCAGGGAGGCCAGGGCCGGCGCGTCCGGCGGCGCGGGGCGCAGCGGGCGCACGACGGCGTCCTGCGGCGGCTCCTCCACCGGCGCGAGCGGGCGGGCGCGCCGCCCGGTCGGCTCCGGCGCCGCGCGGCGCAGCGGGCGCACGGCGGTCGGACGCCGGACGGGTCCGGGCGCGGCCTGCTCGTCCACCGCCGCGGGCGGCTCGTCCGGCCCGTCCGCCGGGGCGGGGTCCGGTGCTGCCGGGCGGCGGCGGGGCAGCACCCCGTTGGTGGGCCAGCGGGGGCGCTCGTCGTCGACGGCGGGATCGACGGACGCCGGCTCGAACGACACCGGCCCGGAGTCGACGCGGCCGAACGGGACGGGCTCGGGAGGGCCCGCGACCTCGTCGGGGGCCGTCGTCCGGTCGTCGCGGAGGGGGACGGTCTCCTCGGGGTCGGCGACCGGCTCGGGCTCGGTGCGGTCGGCGACGGTCCCGGGGGCCGCCCGGCGGTCCTCGACCGGGGGGTGGTCCTCGGTGCGCTCCGGGCGCCGGTCGGCAGCGGGGTCGGCGGCCGCGCGGCGGCGGGCGTCGTCCCGCCCGGCCGCCCGCGCACGGACCGGTGCGGGGGTGTCGGCCCCGGCGACCGGAGGAGCCGCGTCCAGGGCGTCCCAGGCCGCCATCCGGTCGGCGAGGGACGAGCGCGGGCCGGTCCGCCGGGCGGCCCGTCGCCCCGCGGGTGCGGACGGCTCCGGCTCGGCAGGTGCAGCCGCGGGCTCGACGACGGCGTCCTCGGCCGCGGCGGGCCCGTCGGGCACCGGGTCGGGCTCGACGGCCGCGGCCTCGACGGCGGGGGGCACGGGGGTGGGGTCGGCGTCGGGCAGCGGGACGTCCGCCCGGGGTGCGGCGTCGGGTCCCGGCGCCCCCGCGGGTTCCGGGGCGGGGGCCGCCGCGGGCTGCGGCTCCGGTCGGTGCGGTGCGTCGACCCGCGGAGCCGCGGGCCGGGCGGCGGACCGGGGCTCGGCCCGGTCCCCGTCCACCGGCCGGGCGGTGCGCAGGGCCGTGCGCTGGTAGGCGGGCAGCGCCGTGCCGGCCACCACGACCTCGACCGCGGCGGGGACGCCGGCCCGCTCGCAGGCGGTGGCGAGCCGGTAGGCGAGCACGTCGAGGGGGCGGGCGTCGTCGGCCGCGACCTCCGCGAGCACCACCGGCTGGGGCAGGGGACCCGGCGCGGCGCCGGCCGGGGTGGTGCGCGCCGTGACGTGCAGGCGGCAGCCCGCGACCTGCCGGTCCGACAGGCCGGCGACGGCCGCGGCCAGCTCGTCGACCACGGGCCGGGCGGCGTCGAAGCGGTGGGGGACCTCGGTGCCGGCGGCCGGCGGCAGGGCGGTGTCGGCGTCCAGGTCGGTGCGGGCGGCCCGGGCCGCGGCCACGAGGGCGGCGCGCACGGCCGGCGGGAGGGCGGCGCGGTCGGCGGCCAGCGCGGCGCAGGCGAGCTCGACGGCGCGGGCGTCCTCCCCGACCGCGACGAGCTCGCGGCACCAGGCCAGCAGGTCGTCGTCGAGCCGACCGGCCAGCGCCAGCAGCAGGTCGTGGGGGGAGTCCCCGGTCCTCGGGTCGGCCACTGACGATCCCCTTCCGTCGTGCGGTGGCTAGGCGGGCACGGTGTCGGCCGCCGTCCACAGCGACGCCGCACCGATGATGACCGCCCGGTGGTAGGCGGAGCGCTCCCCGTGCGCCGGGAGCACCTCGACGCACGGTGTGCGGTCGCCGTGTGCGCGCAGCACGCGCTGGATGGTCCCGGTGAGCGTCCAGGGCGCCGCACCCCCGTGGACGAGCAGCACGCGCTGCTCCGGACCCGGTCCCGTCCGGACCGCCTGGCGCAGGTCGACCGCCCCCGGGTGGCCGCGGACGACCGCCAGCGCGCTCAGCGCGGCCGTGTCCGCGTCGGGGGCCGGCCGGAACACCGCGTCTGTGGTGGGGGGCCCGTCGAGCGGCAGGACGGCCTCGAGCAGGCGCGTCGGCGCACCCCAGCGCCCGGCGCTCGCGGCGAGCAGGTCGCACTCGGCGTCGGTGAGCCCGACGCGGCCGCGCAGCAGCTCCCGGGCGAGCACGGCCCCGACGGGGGCGGTGGCGCCGGCGGCCAGCCAGTCGCGCAGCCGCCAGAGCACACCGTCGGGCAGCCGGCCGGCCAGGGCGAGCAGCAGCTCGTGGCCGGCCTGCTCGGCGGACCGGCCGCCGAGCGCCGCGGTCACCCCGCGACCTCGACGACGATCTCCACCTCGACCGGCGCGCCCTTGGGCAGCTCGGCCACGCCGACCGCCGACCGCGCGTGGACCCCGGCGTCGCCGAACACCTCGCCGAGCAGCTCGGACGCCCCGTTGAGCACGGCCGGCTGGTCGGTGAACCCGGGCGCGGAGGCGACGAAGCCCGTCACCTTCACCACGGCGGTCACGGAGTCCAGGCCGACCAGCGCGTCGACGGCGGCGAGCGCGTTCAGCGTGCACAGCCGGGCGAGGCCCTTCGCCGTCTCCGTGTCGACCTCCGCCCCGACCTTGCCGGTGCCCTGCAGCACGCCGTCGACCAGCGGGAGCTGCCCGGCGGTGAAGACGTGGGACCCGCTGCGCCGGGCCGGGACGTACGCGCCGGCGGGCGGCGGGACGGCCGGCAGCGTGATGCCGAGCTCGGCCAGCGTCGCGCTCGCGCTCACGCCCGCACCTGCCGCTTGAACCAGGCCACGAGCTGCTCGCCGTTGGCGCCGGACGTGACGGTGACCAGCTCCCAGCCGTCCCGCCCGAAGTTGTTGAGGATCGCCTGGGTGTTGTGGATCAGCACCGGCGCCGTGAGGTACTCCCAGCGGGTGGGAGAGGTCTCGGTCATGTCTCGGACTGTAGCCAGCGCCTCACCCGCTCCGAGCGGCCGGGCGCCGTACCCGCTCGTAACCTGGACGCCATGACGCTCCCCGACGCGCGGTTGCACGTCGTCACCGGCAAGGGCGGCACGGGCAAGACCACCGTCGCCGCCGCCCTGGCGCTCGCGCTGGCCTCGGGCGGGAAGCGCACGCTGCTCGTCGAGGTCGAGGGCCGCCAGGGCATCGCGCAGCTGTTCGACACCCCGCCGCTGCCCTACGAGGAGCGCCGCATCGCCGTCGCGCCGGGCGGGGGCGAGGTGCGGGCGCTCGCCGTCGACGTCGAGGCCGCGCTGCTGGAGTACTTCGAGATGTTCTACCGCCTCGGCATGGCCGGGCGGACGCTGCGGCGCATGGGCGCCATCGAGTTCGCCACCACGCTGGCGCCGGGGCTGCGCGACGTGCTGCTCACCGGCAAGGTGAAGGAGTGCGTGACCCGGCGCGGCAAGGACGGCGGGCACGTCTACGACGCCGTGGTGCTCGACGCCCCGCCCACGGGCCGGGTGGTGTCGTTCCTCGACGTCACCAAGGCGATGGCCGAGCTGGCCAAGGTGGGGCCGATCCACAGCCAGGCCGAGGGCGTGGTGTCGCTGCTGCACTCCGACGAGACGGTCGTGCACGTCGTGACGCTGCTGGCCGACCTGCCGGTCACCGAGACGCTGGAGGCGATCGAGCAGCTGCGCGCCGCCGACCTGCGCCCCGGCGCGGTCATCGTCAACCAGGTGCGCCCGCAGTGGCTGCCCGACCGCTCGGTCTCGGCCGCGGCGAACGGGCGCGTCGACGCCGAGCGGATCCGGGCCGGCCTGGCCTCGGCGGGCCTCGACCTGCCGGCCGACGTGATCGACGGCCTGGTGGCCGAGACCGTCGACCACGCCGTGCGGGTGCACGCGGAGGGCGTGGCCCTGGCCCGGCTCGACGCGGGCCCGGACCTGCCCCGCCTGGAGCTGCCGACGCTCGCCGACGGCGTGGACCTGGGCGGGCTGTACGAGCTGGCCGAGGAGCTCGGCGCCCCGGCGGTGGCCCGGTGAGCGGGCGGCACCGGTCGGCGGCGGAGCACGACGGAGGAGCGCGATGAGTCCCGCGAAGAAGGTGGCGCAGCGGCTGGACGTCGACGCGCTCGTCGACGACCCGGCCACCAAGGTCGTCATCTGCTGCGGGTCGGGCGGGGTCGGCAAGACCACCACGTCCGCCGCGCTGGCCCTGCGCGCGGCCGAGCGGGGCCGGCGCACCGTCGTGCTCACGATCGACCCGGCCAAGCGGCTCGCGCAGGCCCTGGGCCTGGGCGCGCTGGGCAACGAGCCCGGTCGCGTCACGGCAGCCGACGGCGACCTGAGCGCGATGATGCTGGACATGCGCCGCACCTTCGACGAGATGGTGGAGGCGCACGCCGAGCCCGACCGGGCGGCCGCGATCCTGGCCAACCCCTTCTACCAGACGATCTCCTCGTCGTTCTCCGGCACGCAGGAGTACATGGCGATGGAGAAGCTGGGGCGCCTGGCAGCCACGGGAGAGTGGGACCTGATCATCGTCGACACCCCGCCCTCCCGGTCCGCCCTGGACTTCCTCGACGCCCCGCAGCGCATGTCGAAGTTCCTCGACGGGCGCATGATCCGGCTGCTCTCCGCGCCCGCCCGCGCCGGCGGCTCGGGCCTGCGCAAGCTCGTCGGCGCCGGGTTCACGCTGTTCGCCCGCGCGGTCTCGACGATCCTGGGCGGGCAGCTGCTCGCCGACGCGTCGGCGTTCGTGCAGGCCTTCGACACGATGTTCGGCGGCTTCCGCGAGCGCGCCGAGTCCACCTACGCCCTGCTGCGCTCGCCCGGCACGGCCTTCGTGGTCGTGGCGGCGCCCGAGCCGGACGCCCTGCGCGAGGCCGCCTACTTCGTCGACCGGCTCGCCGGCGAGGGCATGCCGCTGGCCGGGCTGGTGCTCAACCGCACCCACCCGGTGCGCGCGGACCTGTCCGCGCAGAAGGCCCGCGACGTCGCCGACGGGCTGCGCGGCGCTCCGCTCGCCGCGGCCGTGCTCCGGCTGCACGCCGACCGCGTCGACCTGGCCGCCCGCGAGGAGCGGCTGCTCGCCCGGTTCGTCCACGCCCACCCCGGCGTCGACGTGGCCCGGGTGCCGGTGGTGGCGGGCGACATCGCCGACCTCGACGGCCTGCGCGAGATCGGCACCCGCCTGGCGACCCCGCCCGCGGCCCCCGCGGCGGCCCCGGCTCCCCTCCGCTCGGCCCGCTGACCCGGCCGACCACCCGGACCCGCATCAGACCGAGTGCGCCAACCCCTCGGCCACGGCGCGGGCCCGGGCGCGCTCGGCCAGGGCGTCGAGGTCCTGGGGGTCGGAGGCGTAGTAGTCGCGGCGGGCGTCGGTGAGCAGGTCGTGCCACGACTCCACGTCGGGGCGGGCGCGGAGCAGGGCGCGGCGCTGGCGCTCGGTCATCCCGCCCCAGACCCCGAACTCGACGCGGTGGTCGAGCGCGTGGGCGAGGCACTCGGTGCGCACCGGGCAGGTGCGGCAGAAGCCGCGCGTCTCCCGCTGCGCCGCCCCCGTGACGAACAACCCCTCGGCATCGTCCTCGCGGCACCGCGACGCCGTCCGCCAGTTCCACCGATCCGTCATGACCCCTCCCGAGTCCCTGCGTGGTTCGACGACCACCACTGACGGATCCTGAGCGCCACCGGTTCCGCCCGGGAGCGAGTAGAAATACTCAACCGGGGGGCGGGTGAGGACCTGACCGGACGATGACGGGGCGGCGCGTACCCTCGGTGCCCGTGAGAGCTCCCCGCCACCTGATGCGGCCGGTCGGGTTACTGCTCGGTCTGTCCCTCCTGCTCGGGGTCGTGCTGGCCGGGATCGCCTACCCCGCGGCCATCGGCTTCGGGCTGGTCGCCAACGACGCGAGCGACAGCGTCGGCAGCGTGTCCACCGACGTCCTCGACCAGCCGCTGCCCCAGACCTCGATCGTGCTCGACAACCAGGGCAACGTCATCGCCCGCTTCTTCGACCCGGAGCTGGAGCAGAACCGGCGCGCGGTGACCTCGGAGCAGATCTCCCCGGCGATGAAGGCGGCCATCGTGGCCGTGGAGGACCGGCGGTTCTACCAGCACGCCGGCGTCGACTGGCAGGGCACGGCGCGGGCGCTGGTCACCAACTCCGTCAGCGGCAGCATCGAGCAGGGTGCGTCCACGATCACCCAGCAGCTCACCAAGAACTACCTCCTCTTCGTCGACGCCGACACCCAGACCGAGCGGCTGCGCGCCACGGAGCAGACCCCGGCGCGCAAGCTCAAGGAGGCGCAGATCGCGCTGCAGCTGGAGCAGACGCTGTCGAAGGAGGAGATCCTCACCCGGTACCTGAACATCGTCCCCTTCGGCAACGGGGCCGCCGGCATCGAGACCGCCGCGCAGACGTACTTCGGGGTGCCGGCCGCCGACCTCACCGTGCCGCAGGCCGCGCTGCTCGCCGGCATGGTCCGCAGCACCACCGCCACCGACCCGGTGCGCAACCCCGAGGCCGCGCTGGAGCGCCGCAACCTGGTGATCCAGCAGATGCTCGACCAGCAGATGATCGACCGGACGCAGGCGGACGAGGCCCTGGCCAGCCCGCTGGGCGTCGTCAGCCCGCTCAACACCCAGACCAACGGCTGCATCGGCGCCGGTCAGGTCGGGTTCTTCTGCCAGTACGTGCAGGTCTACCTGGCCGAGGCCGGCATCGACCTCGACCAGCTGCGCCGCGGCGGCTACACGATCACCAGCACCCTGGACCGCGCGGCGTTCGACGCGATGCAGGCCTCGCTGACGGCCGAGGTGCCGCCGACGCAGCCCAACGTCGCGAACGTCATGGCGATGGTGCAGCCGGGCACCGACCGGCACCGCGTGGTCGCGATGGGGTCCAGCCGCATCTACGGCCTCGACGCCGACGCCTTCGAGACGAGCTACGGCCTGCCCTACATCGCCAACCCGCAGACCGGGTCGACCTACAAGATCTTCACCGCGGCCACCGCCCTGGAGAAGGGGCTGGGCATCAACTACCAGCTGGCGGTGCCGCCGAGCGGGTACGCCTCCCCGATCTACGTGGACGCCGGCGGCCGCCCGCTCCCGGTGCGGAACTCGAGCGACTACGCGCCGCGCATGACGATCACCGACGCCCTCGCGCAGTCGCCGAACACCGCCTTCGTGAAGCTCATGGAGTTCACCGGCGTGCCCGACGTCGTCGACATGGCGGTGCGGCTGGGCCTGCGCTCGCTCAACGACGCGGACCCCAACGTCCCCGACCGGTCCAGGGCCGAGATCATCAAGGGGCAGCGCCAGGCCTCGTTCACCCTCGGCGTGAGCGAGACGAGCGTGCTGGAGCTGTCCAACGTCGGCGCGACGCTGGCCAGCGGCGGCGTCTGGTGCCCACCCAGCCCGATCGAGTCGATCATCGGCCCCGACGGCGCCCCCGTCGCCCTCACCGAGGCGCCCTGCGAGCAGGTCGTCGAGCCGGGTCTGGCCGACGCGATGCTCAACGCGCTGGGCAAGGACGACGTGCCGGGCGGCACCGCGTTCCGCGCCGCGAACGAGGTCGGCTGGAACCGGCCGATGGCCGGCAAGACCGGCACCACGCAGGGCCACCGGTCGGCGGCGTTCCTCGGGATCGTGCCGCAGACCATGTCCGGCGCGGTCGTCACGTTCGACAACGACAGCAGCCCGGCCACCCTCTGCGACGGCGCCGGCGCCCCGTTCGCCTGCGGCACCGGCACCATCTTCGGCGGCAAGACCCCCGCCGAGACGTGGTACGGCACGATGAGTCCGCTGCTGGCGGACCAGCCTGTGGTGCCCCTGCCCCCGGTGGAGGACCGGTTCCTCACCGGCGGCGCGGAGACCCGCGTCCCGGACGTGGTCGGCGACAGCGAGAACGCGGCCCGCGCCACGCTGGAGGCGGCCGGCTGGACGGTCACCACCCGGGACGAGGCCAACAACGCCCCCCGCGGGACGGTCGTCGGGCAGAACCCGAACGGCACCGCGCTCCCCGGCGAGGCGATCGAGCTGGCGATCAGCACCGGCCAGGTCGGACCCCCGCCCCCGGCTCCCGACTCCGGTGGTGGCGACGGCGGTGGCGACGACGGCGGCGATGGTGACGGCGGCGACGACGGGGACGGCGACGGCGGGGACGGCGACGACGGCGACGGTGAGGACGGCGGCGACGACGGCGACGACGGCTGATCCACCCGCTCCACCCGTCCGGGGCTGATCACCACGCGGCCGGGTGGTCGCGCTCCCGGCAGCCCGGCACGGGGGCGGATCCCGGCCTACCATCCCCGCCATGACCGTCGAGGGGGTGCCCCGGCCGCTCGCCCGTCCGGGCGCCGGGTCGGCCGTGCCGCTGACCCGCCGCCCCGTCGCGGGCGCCGCACCGGTAGCGTCCATCGCCCCGCCCTGGCAGCGGGTCCCGGGCGCGCGGCCCCGCGGTGTCGTCGCGCTCGTCGCCCGCGACGGCCGGCCCGTCGAGCAGCCGGCGGCCCCACCCGCACCGACCCCCGGCGTGCACCGCCCGCCCGTCCTCCGGGCCCGCCCGCCGATCGTCGAGGAGCCGGAGATCCTGGGCCTGTCCCGGCTGGCACGCGGGCGGTTCGGGTCGCGCCTGTTCACCCTGTTCTTCGTCGCCGTGTTCGCCCTGATCGCGGTGCAGACGCTGGTGGAGATCCTCCACGGGTGAGGTGACCGGGGCGCGCGACTACCCTGGCGGGGTGACCTCCCCCGGCGCCGCGCCCACCGCCCACCGGGTGCGCGCCGTCCTGGCGATCCCGGCGTTCCGGCGGTTGTGGCTGGTCACGGCGGGGTCGGCGACGGGCGAGTGGCTGAGCCTGCTCGCGCTCTCGGCGCTGGCCACCCAGCTGGCCGACGGCTACGCGGCCGCCAGCTTCGCCCTCGGCGGCGTCGTCGCCACCAAGCTGCTGCCCGCGCTGCTGCTCGGCCCGCTCGCGGGCGCGCTGGCCGACCGGTTCGACCGCCGCCGCGTCATGGTGGTCTGCGACCTGCTGCGCTTCGGCCTCTACCTGTCGATCCCGCTGGTCGGGGAGCTGTGGTGGCTGCTGGTGGCCACGCTGCTCATCGAGTTCTGCGCGATGTTCTGGATCCCCGCCAAGGACGCCGCGGTGCCCAACCTGCTGCGCCGCCCCGACCAGGTGGAGACGGCCAACCAGCTCGCCCTCGTCGTCACCTACGGGGTGGCGGTGCTGGTGGCCGCGGGCCTGTTCACGGTGTGGACGCGGTTCGGGTCGCTGGTGGCCGGGGAGGCGGGCGAGGCGGCGACCCTGGACGTCGCGGTCGCCTTCACCGGCGTCACCTACCTGGTCATGGCCCTGACGGTCTGGTTCGGCATCCCGGAGATCTCCGGGCGCGCCACGGAGCGCCGGGAGCGCGCACCGGGCGTGCTGGCGCTGCTGCGCGACGGCGTCCGCTACGTCACCGGCACCCCGCTCGTCCGCGGACTGGTGATCGGCATCATCGGGGCGTTCGCGGCGGGCGGCACGATCATCGGGTCCGGCACCCTCTACGCGGCCAGCCTCAGCGGCGGCAACGCCGCCTACGGCCTGCTGTTCGCCGCCGTGTTCGCCGGGCTCGCGGCCGGCATGGGCGGGGCCCCGCAGCTGGCCCGGCGGCTGCCCCGCAGCCGGCTGTTCGGAGCGGCCATCGTCGCCGCCGGCTTCGCGCTGGTCGGGGTGGCGCTGGCCCCGCACCTCGTCGTCGCGCTCGCCGGGGTGGCGCTGGTCGGCGCCTTCGCGGGCGTCGCGTTCCTCACCGGCCTGACGATCATCGGCGCCGAGGTGGCCGACGACGTGCGCGGCCGGGTGGTCGCGTTCGTCCAGTCGATCGTGCGGCTCACGCTGCTGGGCTCGATGGCGCTGGTGCCGGTGGTGGTCGGGCTGGTCGGGGTGCGGCCGGTGGAGCTGTTCGGGCGCGCGTTCCTCGTCGACGGCACGCGCATCGTCATGCTCGCGGGCGGCGCCGTCGCCGTCGTGGTGGGCCTGCTCGCGCACCGGCAGATGGACGACCGCCGCACCGGCCTGCTGCCCGTCCTGCTCGCGGCGCTGCGCCGCACGGAGCTGCCGCGCACGGCGGGGCTGCTGGTCGCCGTGGAGGGCGTCGCCGGCACGGCCGACCAGGCCGGACGGCTCGCCGCCCGCCTGCGCGCCGACGGGTACGACGTCGTCGCGCCGGACGGCTCCGGCGACCAGGAGCGCTGGTCGGCCGCCGTCCGCGAGGCCGCGCTGGGCGGGGCCCGGGCGCGCGCGCTGGCCGCCGCCGCGGTGCGGTCGGACCTGGTGGAGCGCGTGGTCCGCCCGGCGCTCGACCGCGGCGCGGTCGTGGTGGTCGACCGGTTCGTCGCCAGCCCGCTCGTGCGGTTCGGCGTGGCGGCCGAGGAGGTCGACCCCGCCGAGCTCGACGGCCTGGCGCTGTGGGCCACCGGCCGGCTCCGGCCGGACGTCACGGTGCTGCTGGACGGCGCCGCGAGCGCGGGCGGGACGCTGCCGGGCGAGGAGCACGGCCGGGTGCAGAAGCTGCTGGGGCGGATGGCCGCGGCGCAGCCCCGGCGCTACGTGGTGGTGCCGGCGGCGGGCGACCCCGACGAGGTGGCGCAGCGCGTCCACGCCGGGCTCGTCCCCGTGCTGCCGCCCGTGCCGGCGACCGACCGCGCGACGGAACGGGCGACGTCGTGAGCGTGTGGGACGAGGTGGTGGGGCAGCCGGCCGCCGTGGTCGAGCTGTCCGCGGCGGCCCGCGATCCGGCCGCGATGACGCACGCCTGGCTGTTCACCGGCCCGCCCGGCTCCGGCCGGTCGGTGGCCGCGCGCGCGTTCGCCGCGGCCCTGCAGTGCCCCGACCACGGGTGCGGGCACTGCGCGGCGTGCCACACGGTGCTGTCGGGCACGCACGCCGATGTGCGGGAGATCGTGCCCGAGGGGCTGAGCATCGGGGTCAAGGAGACCAAGCAGGTCGTGCAGAACGCGGCGCGCCTGCCGTCCACGGGACCCCACCAGATCCTGATCATCGCCGACGCCGACCGGCTCACGGAGAACGCGGCCAACGCGCTGCTCAAGTCGATCGAGGAGCCCCCGGCCCACACGGTGTTCCTGCTGTGCTCGCCCTCGGACCACCCGGAGGACGTGCCGACCACCATCCGGTCGCGCTGCCGCCTGGTGCCGCTGCGCAGCCCCGCCCCCGACGCCATCGCCGACGTCCTGGTGCGGCGCGACGGCATCGATCCGGAGCTGGCCGCGTGGGCGGGCTCCGTCGCGGGCGGGCACATCGGCCGGGCCCGGCACCTCGCCCGCGACGCCGAGGTCCGCGCCCAGCGCGAGAAGGTGCTGGCCCTGCCCCTGCGGCTGCGCTCGCTGGGCGACGCGTTCACCGCGGCGGGCGAGATCGTCCGCGGGGCGCGGGCGGAGGCCGCGGCGCTGGCCCAGGAGCGCGACCCGGGCGAGCGCGAGGCGCTGGGCGTCGCGATGGGGGCGGGCGGCACCGGCAAGGGCGTCGCGGGCGCGGCGCGGGCGGCGAAGGCGGCGGAGCGCGACCTGGAGAAGCGCCAGAAGTCGCGCACCACCCGCACCCAGCGCGACGCGATCGACCGCGCGCTCGTCGACCTCACCGGGTTCTTCCGCGACGTCCTCGTGGCCCACTCCGGCGCGGACGTGGCGCTGACCAACCCGGACCGCGCCGCGGACGTCCGCCGCGCCGCCGCGGAGTGGACGCCGGAGAGCACCCTGCGCCGCCTGGAGGCCGTCCTGGCCTGCCGGACGGCGCTCGACCAGAACGTGAAGCCCGAGATCGCGGCCGAAGCGATGATGACCCTGCTGCACCGCGGGTAGTCAGCACCCATGGCTGACACCGAGATCAAGGACGACCGCGCCCGCCGCTTCGCCGACGGCCTCCACCGCCTCGACGCCGAGGGCGACGCCGCCGGCCTCGCCGCGCTGTTCGCCGACGACGCCCTCACCCAGCGCTTCGACGCCCGCGGCGAGCGCCGCGGCGAGGTGGAGGCGTTCTGGACGGAGTACCGCGACCAGTTCCAGGACATCAGCACCCGCTTCTACAACGCCGTCGAGGGCCAGGACGAGTTCGCGCTGGAGTGGACGAGCGAGGCCACGCTCGCCAAGGGCGGCCGCCCGCTCACCTACCGCGGCGTGACCGCCTTCGGCTACGAGGGCGACACCATCACCTGGCTGCGCACCTACTACGACTCGGCCCAGTTCGCGGTCAGCCCCGCCGGCACGGGCGACTGACCCCGCGGCCGGGTGCGGTGGCGGGTGACCTACACTCGACGCCGCACCACCCGCCGCCTTAGCTCAGTCGGTTAGAGCGACGCACTCGTAATGCGTAGGTCTGGGGTTCGACTCCCCAAGGCGGCTCCCACCAGGCGTTATCTCCCTGAACAAGATCACCGATCTTGCCAGGGAGGAACGCACTCGTGCTCAGCCCGGACCATGACGGTGCAGCGGCCCGTCCTGCTCCTGCTCTAACCGACCGAGCTAAGGCGGTGGGCGGGCTCACTCTCGCCGATGCCGTACAGGACTGGCACCTAGCCCTGAGGGCGAGCAACAAGGCGCCCCGGACGATCGAGTCGTACATCGAGGCCGGGGAGAAGCTAGCCGACTTCCTCGGCGACGTCCCGGTCACGACGATCACGCACCGGGACCTACAGCGCTACCTGGTCACGATGGCCGAGACTCCGCACCGGGTGACCGGCCGGAAGATCAGTGCCTCCCACGTGGCCGGGCACTACCGCCGGCTACAGCAGCTCTTCCGGTGGCTGGAGGAAGAGGAGGAGATCCCGGTCTCCCCGTTCCGTCGGCTCAGGGCGCCGGTGATCCCGGAGAAGCGGGTCCCGGTGCTTACCGAGGAGCAGCTACGCCGTCTGCTCACAACGCGGGACAAGCGCGCTCAGGCGCTCGTGCGGGTACTGCTCGACACCGGGGTACGGGTGGCCGAGCTGGTCTCCATGCGCCGGACTGACCCGTCGCTCGTGCACGGCAAAGGGCGCCGGCCCCGCACGGTCTACTGGTCGGACACCACTGAACTCGCTCTCCGCCGGTACCTCCGCACCCGGGCGGACGATCACGCGGAACTCTGGGTAGGCAGGCACGGCCCGCTCACCACGGCGGGAGTCCGGCAGGTCGTCAAGACGATCGGCGACGCGGCCGGCGTCCCCGGGCTTCACCCGCACATCTTCCGGCACACGTTCGCCCACCGGTGGCGGATGAACGGTGGCTCCGAGGGCGACCTCATGCGCTTGGGCGGATGGCGGTCCCGCGACATGCTCGACCGCTACGGCGCCTCTGCCGCCGATGAACGAGCGCGTGAGGCGCACCGTCGTGCAGCTCTGGGAGATCGGTTGTGAGGGTGTCCCTCGTCGGTCGGCGGGCTCGTCCCGACCGTGCGGGCGGTTCGGCGTCAAGGGCGTGGTTTCCCTTGATGCCGGGCCGGTCGTGCGGTTGCCTCTGGCGCCGATCGTCGTGGGTCACCCGGCCCTCGGAGGGAGGCCCCGCCCGGAGGGCTACCGCCCCTCCTGGAGCTTCCGAATCTGGTCCCGGAGGTCGTCCAGGTCCCACCGCATGTGTCCACCGACCGTCGTCTCCGTCGGTCGGACCTTCCCGTCACGCGCCCACCGGAACAGGGTGGCGCGGTCCACGCTCAGCTCAGCCGCAGCCGTGCCGGTCGGCACGAGTCTCCGCTTCGCTGTCACGTTCGCATCGTTCCACACGCCCCTGACCACCAACTAGAGCGCCGAGTCCCGACAACGCTTGCAACGTTCGCACCACTCCTGCTACGGTCTCGTCTGCAACGTTCGCAACGTTCGAGGGGCTGGAGATGGCAGCAGAGGTTCTGGGTCAACTGGCCCTGATAATCGTGGTGACGGTGAACGTTGTCAGTCCCGGCCGGGGGCTCGTGACCTCCGGTCAGGGCGACTTCAGCGGGACGATCGTGCTCGACCGTGGTCACACGCGGCTCTCGGTTCCCGGCACCGGCCCCTACCTCGTAGAGACCGAGTCCGGGGACGTCATCTCCCGGGCCCGGTCCTACCGGCAGGGCGCCGAGATCCTCGCTGCCAGAGGGGGCTATCCCCGACCGGCCGTGACGGTCGAGATCGAACACGAGCGCGAATAGCGGCCGTTCTCGGCTGCTGCTCAACCACCAACACACTCACACAGAACAGGAACACCATCATGCGACAGATCCCCGTGGATACCAACCGCGTCACTCTGATCGGCACCGGCAAGGCCGCTGCTCGTGCCGAGTACGTCGAACTCTCCGACGGCCAGCGGCGCCGGTCGGGCAACCAGGCTAAGGACGACAACGGCCTCCCCGTGTGGGTCGTGGACGTCCTGGTCGACGACCCCGATGCGGACCGTGCGGAGGTCGTGGGCGTGCGGGTCTCGTCCTTCGACGAACCGACCACCGAGAAGTGGAAGCCCGTCCGCTTCAAGAACCTGGTGGCGGTCCCGTACGCGGACCGCTCCACCGGCCGTGTCCAGCTCTCAATGCGGGCCGACGGCATCGAGGGACAGGCGCCGGCTCACAAGCCCGCCGCTGCCTAACCGGAGCTTAGCTCCCTAAGCGCTTTACCGGCCCCCGTCCCGCATTGGGGCGGGGGTCTTCTTATGCCTAAATCCGAGGGGAAATAGTGATGTTCTGGCAGCGACGATCAAGCGCTGAGGAATACGAGGTGGACGAGATCGCCCATTCCTGGGTTCGGGCGTGCGAGGGTGCCGGGCTCGTCCGGGAGGTCTCGACTGTCACCGGCCCGACGGTGATTCCGCCGACCGTCACTCACGTTGTGCTCGGTCCGCCCCGCGTGCTGACGGTGCGCCTCCAGCCCGGACAGACGGTGGCGGACGTCCGGGCTCTCGCTCCGAGGATCGCCCCGCACATGGGTGCCTACGGGCTCCGAGTCGAACCGCGCGGGTCGGGCGAGTGGGCCGTGATCACCCTCCTGACGTCCGACCCACTCGCCGAGACGGTCCCAATGACGTACGGGCTCGGCGGCCGGACCCTGCTCGGCCGGCTCGACGACGGTGCCGACCTCGTGCAGGACATGCGCCAGGAAGCGCACACGATCGTCCAGGGCGTCACGAGGTCCGGGAAGAGCGTCTTCACGTACTCGCTGCTCGCTCAGCTCTGCCGGGACCCTGACGTCCTGATCAGCGGGTGCGACCCGACCGGGCTGCTCTGGCGCCCGTTCGCTGGGTCCCGTCATGCCGGGTGGCAGGTCTCCGGGCTCGCGTCGCTCGACGCACACGAGAGCGTGCTCGTCCGCCTGGTCGACAAGATGGACCAGCGGATCATCGACCTACCGGCCGACCGGGACACCATGCCGGTAAGCCCGGCCGTCCCGCTCGTGCTGGTCGTTCTCGAAGAGCTGGCCGGGCTCTACCGGGCCGCTGACGCTGCCAGTAAGGACCAGGGCAAGCGGCTTCGCGCCCTCATCGGCCGTCTACTCGCCGAGGGAGCTAAGGCCGGCTTCCGGGTCCTCCTACTCGTGCAGCGAGCGGAGGCCGCCATCGTGGGTGGGTTCGACCGCGCCAACTGCTCTACCCGCATCTCGTTCCGCACCGACAACCGCGCGGGCGTCGAACTCCTGCACCCCGGCACTGACCCCGTGATCGCGGACCAGCACACCACCGCAGCACCGGGGATCGCTCTGGTGTCGACGCCGGGCCGGCCGCTGTCCCGGATGCGCGCCCCCTGGTTCGGCGACTACTCCGCGTACGTCCGGGCCGTGAAGGTGGCAGCCTGATGGGCCGCCGCACCGTCGCCCCGCGCCGGGCCGAAGGTCCGGGGCGCGGGGCGGGCGAGCGCAGCGAGCCCCTTGGTAATACTGCGGACAACCCTTCCGGCGAGCGGGAGACGCTGCGCCGGGGGCGTAGAGCAGAGGCCCTGCGGTGGCGCTCCCGGCTGTGGGAGCTGTCCAGCCTCCCGCGTCTCCGCAACTGTGGGCGGGTCGCTCACTCCGCGTCCGGCGGTGCGGTCGTGCGGGTCTCGGACACGGACCAGGGCCGGCGGGCGGGTCTGTCGGGGCTCCAGTCGTGCGGGTCGCCGTGGGCGTGCCCGGTGTGCGCTCGGAAGATCGGTAGCGAGCGCTCGGACGAGGTAGCCCGCGTACTGCGGACCGTAGCGAGCAAGGGCGGTTCTGCCGCTCTGGTCACCCTGACGATGCGGCACGACCGTGGGGACCTCCTCTCCGACCTCTGGGACGCTCTGACGTCCGCCTGGGGCGCGGTCACCTCCGGGGGCGCGTACGTCCGTGATCAAGAAACATTCGGGATTCTCGGGTGGGTCCGCACGGTCGAGGTGACGCACGGCGCCGCCGGCTGGCACGTCCACGTTCACGCGGTCGTCTGCCTAGACGGGCCGACTAGCCCGGAAATGATGGACGAACTCGGCGGGCGCATGTTCGCCCGGTGGGAGCGGAAGCTAAGCAAACTGGGCTTCTCGGCCGTGCAGGACCGGGGCGGGCTCGACGTCCGGCCGGTCCGGATGACAGGCGACTCGATCGAGCAGGTAGCCGGCTACATCTCGAAGATCACTCACGAGATCACCAGCCCTTCCACGAAGGAAGGCCGGTCGGGCAACCGGGCTCCGTTCGCGATCCTCCGCGACGCTCTGGAGACCGGCAACGCTGACGACGTCGAACTCTGGTGGGCTTGGGAGAAGGTCTCCGCCGGCCGCAAGCAACTCACCTGGAGCAAGGCTCTCCGCTCGTGGGCGGGTCGGGAGAAGTCTGACGACGAGATCGCCAGCGAGGACCGGGGCGGGGAGTCGGTTCTCGTCCTCCCCCACGCCACGTGGACGGCCGTCCGGCAAGAGGTGGCCGACCTTCTCGACGCCGTAGAGCTGGGCGGGGTGCCAGCGGGCCAGCGGTGGCTTAGGTCGCGCGGCTTAGCGTTCCTGACACCGCAGCCGCGTCCGCCATCGGACGAACGGTGAACCGTGCGTGGTGGGGACCGGATCGGCCCGTCGGTCCTCCGCGCGGGCAGCGTGGACGTCATCGGCTCCGTAAGCGTCCGGGCCTACTCCGCCGGCTGCTTTAGCGCGCTTAGGTCTGCCCTGCGGTGACGACCTCCCGAGCCTTGTCGGTCGCCTTACCGCCGCCCCGGCCCATGCCGGTCGGGGTTATGAACCCTGCTGCTCGTGCACGTCCGATGTGCCCCTTGACCGTCGGCCCCGGCCGTCCGATGACCTCTGCAAGCGGCTCCGTGATGGACCTCCCCGGCTGCCGGGCGACAACCTCGTACGCCAGCGCCAGGTGAGCTAGGTAGTCGTCGGTCAGCTCACTGCCCGATCGCTCCCACGCTTCCGCGAGCCGACGAAGCTCCGGGGCGCGACCATCCAGCACGGGAATGTGCTCGTGCCGCTCGTGCTGCCGGACCTCACGCAGTACCGCAGCGAACGCGCTACTCAGGGCCTTAGGGCTTAGCTCGTGGCCGTCGACAGCGCGGACCGTGACCTCCACCAGCCGTCCGTCGTCGTGGGTCACTTCCGCCTCATAAGGGGCGCTGATCCGACGTCGTTCCTTAGCCATCTACCTAGCGTACGACTGTCGCGGGTTGACAGCAACACGACTGTCGTGCGACAGTTGTAACGGGCACCCCGATGCCCTGACCCGACCCCGACCCGATCTGGACTGCGGCGGCACCACCGGGCCGCAGCTAGGCCGGCGTACGCGATGACCTCCAGCGAGCGACCCGGGCAGCACGGGTCCTACCCGTAGAGAGGAATGACCTTGACTGACGCGCTCCCCGCCGTCTCGGACTGGACGTTCGAGGCGGTACTAGCGGCTCTGCTCGTGATCGTCGCCGAGTGCGATCGGCGCGGTGAGGACGAGGTACCGGGCTCGCTCGCTTGGCACGGGTTAGCCGGCGACCTGTTCGGCGCCGTCAGAAACGCGGCGGACGAGGTGATCGGAGGTGACACGGAGACAGCGATAAACCGCCTGATCGGGATGGCCGATCAGGAGTACACAGAGAACATACTGCGGACTATTCGACCGTAAGGATCAAAATGAATGCAACCGCTAAGCCAAGCGCCACGTTCGGCGCGTGGCGACGCACAGAAGTAGTGAAGTACCACAATCGCCGGAAGACTGTCCACAACCTAGATGCCGAGATCCGCGAGGATCTCCGCGAAAGCGAGACCACCAACATTGAGCACAACAACACTACCGACTGAGCCAGCTCAGAACGCCGAATACTGGACCTGGACGGGCGACCCGTTTGACGAGCCGCTACCGCCAGACGGGTTCGCGCCCGTTCCCGGGGAGCCTGGCCGCTTCCAGCGGGTCGAGACGGCCCCTGAACTGGAGCCTCTCGGCGTCACCGAAAGTCTGGACACGGTTGCCGCCAGTGCCGAGCCACCGGCGCCGGAGCAGCCGGAGGCGGTGCTCCGCTTCTCCCGGCCGATCACCGGCAATGGGATGGCCGCAATTCGGGAGTGGGTCTACTCCGTCGAACGAGAGTTCGGCGGCCAGAGCTTGGCGACGTGTCACTACGCGGCGCTTGTCGGTTACTCAGCGAACCTCAAGACGTTCAGGGTCGAGGCGTCCGATCGGGAAGTCGCACGTCAGGCAGGACTACACCGATCGCGCCTGAAGGGCCACGCACAGCGGCTTGTGGCGGCGGGCTACCTGATGGAGGTTCCCAAGAAGTACCGGGAGACCGGAACTCGATACGTCTTGTCGGAGCCGGTGGACCTACTTCCATGATTCACAAGTGGACTGGATTTACTGTCCACCCGGTGGACTGGATATCCGGGCCATTCTGAAGGTCGGGGTGGACTGGATATCCGGGCCACTCAGCAGGGAGGTGGACTGGATATCCAGGCCATCTCCTTAGGTAGTCTCCTCGGAGAGGAAGATAGTAGCCATCGGAGATACAGCCGAAGCGACTGTGTAGCCGAGCGTAGGCCCCGTTAGGGCGGCGACGGACTGCACCGGCGCCGCCACTTCCAGGTGTCGTCGCCGGATCGAGGCGACGGCACGGCGGGGCAGGAGTCCCCGCCGCTACGGCTTAGACGCCTCTGCGTCGGGAGGGCAGAAGACCCGACCGACGTTAAGTCTCGCACCCTTATTGATTGCTCAACTAAAGGAATTTAATGACAACTACCCTCAATCATGTCCGTACTATCATCTGCGCCTCTTGTGGCGCATCCTTCTCCTACGAGTACTCCGGCGGCCGTAACCGCCGAAAATGTGACCGCTCAGAGTGTGACCGATCGCAGGCCGCTACACGGAAACGACGCTCTCGGGACGGCGACAAGAGGCGTCCCGACGGATACCGTCCTGCGGATTACCCGTTCGATCTCGGTGCACCTGAGGGATTCGACGCGGAGCACTTCGAGGCGACGACCGAGTACCACCGCCACCGACCGGACCGGCGGGCGCAGACTCACTCTGACGACGGCGGTCCGCCGACGGTGGATCGTCGGTCCCTGCCGATCTCTCGGCAGAGGTTCGGGCCCGGCGTCTCGGCACTCCTGGAAGTCGGTCACGGCTACGTCCCTGACGACGGCCGCCCCCGCGACGGGTACCCGCTGCGCTACCTCCGGCGCGAGGACAAGGGTTTCGTCAAGCACTGGATGCGGGAGCACTCGTTCCCCATAGCTGGCATGGCCGGCCAGCCGGTCCGGCCGGGTGATGACCTCCTCCGGGTCATCGGCCGTGGCGACGAGAGCACGGACGACGTCCCTGCCCGGATCGCTCGGCGGTTCTGCTCCACTGACGCGCTGAGTCCGTTGGTCACGTTTTTACTTATATGTGGGGAGGAGTAACGCTCCCTCTGCGCTGTATAGGTCTACCGCGCTCCGAGACCCCGCCCGATGCCCAACGGGCGGGGTCCCTTTTATGCAAACTAATACCAACAACACGAGGAACAGCAATGACCGAACGAGACCGGCTCAGCGCCGGAGTTCGTATGGCCCTGGCGATGATGCAGGGCTCCAAGATGGATAAGGCCCGACGACTCGGGGTGTCGACCAATACGCTTCGCATGTGGGAGTCGGGTCTCAGCGAGCCACGCTCTGAAAATATTTCTCGCCTTGCTCGACAGTCCGGAATGTCCGAGGAGGACATTCGCGCCGGACGCCTCTCTGCCAACTTAAGGACTATGACTAATGACTAACGACCTACAGAAGTTCCGCGACGCTATGCCCTCACGTCTCAACGATGACCTCCGGGTCGACCCGTTCGACCACGTTAACCGCGCGTTTGATCACCTAATTGATCCCGCTACGGGTCAGAAGTTCATTCAGCCCGCCGACGGGCGCGACCTGTTCCGCCGTGACCCTGAGCGGCCCCGCATCGTCCCTGACATGGGCGGGCACGGTCAGCACATTAACCAGGTGGCCGAGCTACAGGACCGCCGGAAGCTGATCACTGCGCTAGCCGGGCTCGGCGCTAAGCCGTGCCGCCCGCTTGTCGAAGCCTTCGAGGTCCACGACGCGATCGTCCGGACCACGCTCGCCCCCGACGTGCCGGACGTACGCCGGCTGAAGGCCGAGGACGCCACCGACGCGGTAGCCGGGTTCGCTGACCAGCTAGCCCGGATCGCCGCTTCCCGGGAGGCTGTGAGCCGACTGAAGCTCGACGCGTACCGCCGGATCGTCTGGGCGTGCAACACGAGCCTTGACGACGTCCTAGCGGACCCTGCGGTCCGGAAGGAGTTCGACTCTGCGGCTAAGGAGTTCACCGCCGCCTACGCCGTGGTCCGGGACTGCCAGTCGATCGCCGATGCCGCCGCCGCTGACGACACCGGGGAGGCCGTAGCAGCATGGCACCGCGCGGTGAAGGCTGTTAACCGCCTGGATGCCGTGGTGGACCTGGTAGCCGGTTTCGCTGCCCCGGAGCAGCACGCGCTAGGTATGCCCACCTCGTTCCGCAAGCGGCTTGGCGCTCCCACGGTGCTCGGCATCTCGGCTGCACCGGGACTTCCTGCTGATCTCTACCGCTCTCTACAGGCGCACGGGGTTAACGGCGTCTCTGCACCGAGGCCCCGTGAGGGTCGCCCTGGCCGGCCCTGGTCCCTGTACGGGGCTCAGCTCGACGCCGGGTGCGTTCTCACCCTGCCTGACGACAGTGAGGACCTGGACGACCGGCGCGCGGCGTACGACGAGGAGGACGCTCGCATCGCCGTCCACACCCCGACCGACGTCGAGGTCGGCGGCACCGTCCCTAGCGGGCACTGGGGACCGCAGCCAGGGATGACGCTCGGCGCCTAGGCGACCGCACGGCCGTGCCGGGATCTCGATCAGGAGGTCCCGGCCCTCGGTGCGTCCGCTCCGACCATCTACCCCCAGGGGAGGCACCCCTGCCCCGTCGTCTCCTGATCGCGGCGTAATGCGACCCTCGGATCGTGTACGGGTTAGCAAGTCGACGACGCTAGCGGTCCGCGCCAAGGTCGGCACGCATTGCCGACTCAAGCAACTCAACCCCCGCGACATAGTCGCGTATCCGTTGCTGGAGAACCCGCCGTCGCTCTTCGTTGTTAGAGAGCTCGTCGAGAGAGGCGATCGTGGCAGCCAGAAGCTGCCGCCGATTAACTTCCTTTGCTACCCGAAGAACCTCCTTCGGCGCGATCAGTCTTAGCGATTTGAATGAGTTGCTACGACGAAAGATTTTGTTTCGTAGACGTAGAAACTCGGCGTGCGCCTCCTGCATGTCGCCGGCACTGCTTATAAACAGATTCGTAACGCGTTGAGCTCTGTCCAAGATCGCGGCATGATCGGAGAGAGTGGTTTGATACGCGGCTCGTTTATCGGCAACGAACCTATGGCGATCCTCGCGCTGCCACAGAGCGTGGTCCCGTTCCCGTTGCTCTTCGCGCTGCAACGCGTCCCGCCATCGTTGCTCCTCACGCTCCTCGCGGTCCCGTTGTCGCTGACGCTGCCACTGTCGATCCTCCCGACGGGTGGTCCACGACTGGGCTACGAGGACGGCTAGCACTGCTGCAAGTGCCGTGATTACCGCATTCAGGACCAAGATTTCGGGCGTCACTCCGGTTGTAGCAGGCATCGAGACAGCTTAAGGCGCGGCGTACGGCCGCGACTAGTACCTTGGACCGATTCCTATATGGTCCGTGTCTGGACGGGCTCCAAGGTCGATCACTCGATGATTGAGGTATCTAATGGCCGAATCGTTTAGCGTTCGCTTCCTGCAGTTCAACCCAGAGTAGAGACTTCCGGTCGTTCTCCCAGTCGAAAATGACCGCGTCCCAGTAATCCATCCAATTAGGGATATTGCTGGGAGGTAAGGCCATTTCGTGCGCCGCTGCAAATGCCTCATAATAGCGCCTGAAGTCGTCGCTCGCTTCGTCAAAGGGTGGCGCCTTGAGCGCCTCCCGAGTGAGTGGAAAGTCGCTATCGGGGAGCATATCGAGAAGCCTATAGACCTCTAGCCGCTTTTCCTTCAGATTCGCCAGAGAGCCTATATCTCTTAGGATCTCTAGGTCGTGCTGAAGGCGCCGCTCCTTGGCGATATCCCGCTTCTGCTTCCACAGGGCGTACAGCGCAATGACGATCGCGAGTAGGCTGAGTACAGCGCTGATCACCTGCACCCAATCTACAAGTAGCGCGGGCAGGCCAACGTCCAAGGCTTCAGACACAAACATATTCTACACAATCGATAGGAAAGCATTGCACGAGACTGAACACGAATGGCTAGCCCGGCTCGCCGACCACGACCCGGACCTCGCCGAGAAGGTGCGTCGGTTCCTGGCGGGTGGTGATGCGGAACCCTTAAGCCACGCCGAGTACGTCCGCGCTGTAGGGATCGCCGGTCCACTTGCGGCACAAGGGCTGAGTTAAGGACGCAGTGCAGTCCCCTACTCGTTCTCATTTGATCCCGGTCCTACGTCTTCCCGCATGATCTTGACTAATTCATCCACTGCCACATCCAGTTTTCTCAAGGGCAGTTGGCTTAACGTCATGGCGAAAGTAAGGAGCGATATCCGCAGGTTCAACACCGCATTGCAAGACTCCAGGACCGCTTGTGGGGCAACTAGCTCTAGTCTTCCGGCAAGTACCTGGAGGTGTTTAGATTGATCCTCCCACCCTGCAAGTCCGAGTGACTCAAGATTTTCCGCGTAGTGCTCCCGATCTCCGGTGCCCTCCCTGGTAATCCGGGTAATCTCGTATCGAGCGCGGGAGAGTCGCTGGCAGGATTGGCGAAGCTCGCCGATGAGTTCAGCGTACGTCTCCCGCCGGTGCTCCAGGAATCGGGCGCGGTCCTCCCTCCTCCAACTCTCACTGTCCCTCCGACGCTGCTCTTCTCGCTCATCCCGGTCCCTGCGAGTCGTCCACCACTGAGCGAGAGCTACGGCGATTACGGCTGCTACGGCCGTGATGATCGCATTTAGGATCAGAATGATGGGAGTGACGCCGGTTGCTGGAGGCACCGCCAGAGAGTAGGCGGGGCGGCTACTCTGCCCGGGTGCCGTCCGATCTTGATGCCGTAGCTGCGATGCTCGGCGTTGACCGGCAGGACGTTGAAGTCCTCGCCGAGTGGCTCCGGGACGACGGGTGTCCGGAGGACCGGCTAGCGATCGTGGTCCGAGCGATCTTGGACCCGAACCACGAACGGTCCGTGCCCGAGTTCTGGACTGGCGCTGAGATCCTCAACGATGACGACCGGTTCACCGTCCGGCGTCAGCCTCCCGGCTGGAGTCGGGAGCGCTGAGCCTCACGGGCAAGGTCCAGCTCTAGCCGGTGTGCCGCATGGCACTGGCACGTCTCGCCCCTGTCCGGTTCGCGTAGTTCGGCGATACGATCTGCGTCGTGGACGATCAAGACCTGCACGAGGTCGCGAGAACGTCCGGGCCGGGTGACCTCGTCACCAGCACCGAGCGCGTCGGCGACTGCGTGGTGGTGAACCTGGTTGGAGACGTTGATCTCTACACGAGCCCGGCCGCGCGGGCTGCCGTTGAGCACGCCCTACGGCTCTCCCACCGAACGTTCGTGATCAACCTCTCGGGCGTGACCTTCATGGGGTCTAAGGGGATGCAGATACTGCTTGATGCTGTCGACGCTGCGTCCGGCCGAGGCGTCGAGTTGCGGATCATCACCGGCGCCGCCGTGGTCGACCGCGCGTTGCACGTGGCTGAGCTGTACCTACGGCTGCCCCTATACCCGACCCGCAAGCTAGCCCTCAGCTAGGCCGGTCAGGCCGATACCCTCCGGCCGTGCCGTCCCACCGCCTGGCACTGCTGAAGCTGGACCCGCGCTCGCTCAGCGACCGGGACCTAGCGGTCGCGGCTACCTACCTACTAGCCGAACGGCAGACGCTCGGCCCTGAGCGAGTCGACCGCGTCATGCGGGAGCTGTACTGCCGGGGGATCGATGAGGTCGGCATCGGCCGGCTAACGGGCTTTCCCCGGGTCCGCGTCTTCCACGCGGTCCATGGCCGGCCTCCCCAGCTAGACGTGCAGCCCGGTACTTAGCCGGACTTGTACTAGGTGTTGACTACGTACAGCGCGGTTGTACTGTCATCGCATGGCGCCAGACGCCATGCACTTGACACCAAACGGGGCCGCCGTTGGCGCGACGACCCCGTCTGGATGGCAACATCTGCAGTGCTAGCCGTTAGCCTCGGCTAGCCGCCATCGCGCCAAAGCGCGATGACCAGTTGGATCAGCAGGATGAGGCCGGTTCGCCAGTTGGCGGGTCGGCCTTCGTCCTTTCTCCGGTGTCTTCCCAGGGTGTCTCACCTCCTCGGATCGGTCGGGCTGATCACCCGACAGGGGAAGACTGCCACAAGATCTAGGGGTGTGGGAAACACAGGGCCCCCATCGGTGCCATTGGCGTCCCCCGAATGGGACTTGCTGGCTGCTCAGGCGGCGTGTCGCGCGCGGACAGTTACCCGAGTGTCCAAGCCAGCTCGTGATGGGCTCGCCTGTAGGCGACTTCAGCGGTCGGCGTGCAGCGCTACGAGGGCTTGACGATCGACACGACGAGCGCCCCCAGCGCAATGAACATCGACAGGACCGTAGCCAGTGCAGACAGCGACGCAGCGACGCCGTTCGTCCTCCGGAACAAGGAACGGACGAGCCGACCCCACAAGCTGCGACGGACAAGCATCTTGACGTTCTGCCAGCGGTGGCTCTTCAGCTCGCAGCCACCGAGGATGCCGGTTGCGTTGCGCCGGCACAGCAGGTGCTCTCCAGTGTTGGGGTCGCGGTCCCGGATCTCAGCTCCACACGGGACCTTCGCTTGCAGCAGGAAGAAGAGGGTGGCCGCCGCCGACATGATCACGATCGGCAGTAGGCCGAGTTGAGCGATGAACCACGCCCACAGGATGATCGGTAGCAGGAGGTAGCCCCAGCTCCTCATGATCCGCCGTCGGGTAGCTCTACTGAGGATGGCTGCCACGAGTAGGTGAACGTACACGCACTGTAGCTAGCTTGGTAGCGGCTGATCGGGCCGATCTTGGTCCCTGCGGTGGCCGAGCGAAAGGACGCTGAGGCACGCATCCCGTGTACTCTGCTGATCGTTCAGGGGCATAACCCCTGGTGAAACGTTGCGACCTCTGGCGCCACTCGTAATGCGTAGGTCTGGGGTTCGACTCCCCAAGGCGGCTCCACGCCTCATCAGGGCTTCCCCGCCAGCCGAGATCGTTGCCGGTCGAGCTGGTTGCAGTTCTGGTTGCAGTTACGCCGCGCGGGCCCGCCGCAGGAGCGCGGCGAGGACGGCGACGGTGTGGGTCTCCCAGCAGGCGACCCAGCTCAGGATGTCGCGCTCGTAGTCGCTGACCGGCACGCCGTCGAGCGCGGCGAGCAGGACGGCGAGCTTGAGTGCGACCAGCCGCTGGTGCGCGTCGGCATGGCTCTCGCCGCGCCGCTTGAACAGCCGGCTGTCCTTCGCGTCGTACGGCGGCGTAAGCGCCCAGGGCGCACGGACGATCGGCGTGCAGTCCGGTTCGGCCATCACCTGACCCTCCCTGTGCAGAAGTATGACAGGTAGTTGACAGCTCGCACAGGCACTTCTACTGTCTCCTCTTGTACACATCCTGTCATAGGAGGCACAGCATGGTCACGGAGAACGTCGCGATCGCGGCCCTCGCCCGCACGGTCGGCGAGGCGCTCCTGAAGTTCGCCGCCGAGTACCCCAACTCCTCCAGCGACGACGACGCGCCAACAGCTGTCGAAGTCGAACTGCCAGTCGGCCGAGGGCAGCGGCAGCAGCAGATCCTTGATCTGTCCGGGCTCGCGACCGAGAGCGGCGTCAAGACCTCGGACGTGGCGAACGAAATCGACTACGAGGTTCCCAACACCTACTCGACCCTGCAGGCGCTCGAACGCAACGGCTTGGTCGAGATGGTGCCGGGCTCGAGCCCGCAGAGGTGGCGGCTTGCGCCCCGCTACCGCAACACCGCGCCCGTGTTCAAGCGTCTGGCCTCGCGAGTGAAGGAGGGTGAGTGGACCACGTACGGCGAAATCTCGATCGCAGTGCGGGGGGACACCAACGCGTCCAAGGGCGTCGGACGTGCGGCGGCGAAGCACGCGGACTTTCCGCACCCCGAACGCGTCCTCATGGTTGGTGGGCAGATCAACCCGAATTGGGTCGATGCGCAGGGGAGAGGCCCCGAGCACTGCAAGCAGTTGTTGCTCCAGCAGGGCGTTCGATTCGACGAGAACGGCTGCGCCGACGTCAGTCAGCGTGTCAGCTGGGACGAGCTTCGTCGACGCGACGAAGCGGAACCGGTCAGCTGAGCGACACTGCGCGGACCGCCCCGCTGCCGCCGCAGCGGGGCGGTTCCGCGTTCCGCACCGCAATGCTGAGTTACTCATCGTCGGCACCCCACAGCGCCCGGCCCATGCGCGCGGCCGCGTCGCGGGCGATCTCCGACGCGACGTGCGTGTAGCCCTCGGTCGTCCGTACGTCGGAGTGGCCCAGGATCTCCTGCACCGCCCGGATGTGGACGCCCTGAGCGACGAGCAGCGTCCCGGCGGTGTGCCGGACGTCGTGCACCCGCACCTCCCGCACGCCGGCCTCCCGCAGCAGCTCCTTCCACTCGGCCCAGTCCTGCCGGGGGTCGACGGGCGAGCCGTCCGGCTGGGCGAACACGAGGTCGAGGTCCTGCCACGCCGAGCCGGCGTGCTCCCGCTCGGCCCGCTGCGCGTCCCGGTGCCGCCGCAGCGCATCGACGAGGTCGGGCGGCATCGTGATCTGGCGACGGCTCTTGCCCTTGGGCCGGCGGAACACCAACCCGCCGCCGTAGCGCTGCGGGCAGCGGCTCGCGTGATGGCGGCAGGCAGCCGGGCAGGCGACGGTGTGCAGCCGGCTCCCGCAGGCGTGCGGGTCGGCGCACCCGTGCTTCCAGGTGTTGCGCTGGAGCTGCCACCAGACCTTGAGGTCGCCGGTCCGCACGTCGACGTACTCCCAGCGCAACCCGAGGGCCTCCCCCTGGCGTAGCCCGCAGGCGAGCGCGACCGACCAGCGAGCACCGTTGCGCCGGCCCGCGACGGTCGCGAGCACGGCGCGAGCCTCGGCGCGAGTGAGCTGGGCCTGCTCGACGTGCTGGACCGACGGCGGGTCGACGAGCGTGGCGACGTTGCGGGCCACCTTCCCGCGCCGGACGGCGATCTTGAGCGCACGGGAGACGATGCGGTGCACCTTGAGCACGTGCGTCGGCGCCTTGCCCGCCCGCAGCATCGCCGCGTAGAGCGCGTCGAGGTGCTCGGGCTGGAGCCGGTCGAGCCGGTGCCGCCCGATGTGCGGGACGATCCAGTTGTTGGCCTTGGACCAGTAGTCGTCGAGCGTCTTGGGCGCGAGCCGCTGCGCCGCGATCGTGTCGAGGTAGGTCGCCATCCACTGCCCGACGGTCGGCACGCGGCCGGCCTTGCGCACCTGCCCGGCGTCGCGGTCCTTCTCCAGGCCGCGGACCTTGGTCGTCACCTTGGCCTCGGTAGCGCCGGTGACGTGGCGGCGGTCGAGCGAGCCGTCCGCCTTGACGCCCATCGTCACCCAGCCGTGGCCGTGCCAGCGCCCATCGGCGCCCATCTAGACCGACGACCGGCCGTTGGGGCGCCGGCTGCGCGCGGTCACGCCGCACCGTCCACGAGCCGGGCCACGTAGTCGCGCACGGCCTGCTCCGGGATGCGTCGGCTCGCGCCGATCTTCACCGACACGAGGTCGCCCGAGTTGATCAGGTCGAACACGCGGCAGCGCGCGATGCCCAGCATCTGCGCGACCTCCTCCACGCGCAGGAGGATCTTCACCGGCTGCGTCATGTCATCCCCCCGACGAGCGCGGTCGCCGAGACGCCGGCGGCGGTGCCGAGGATGACGCCGACCATCACCAGCGGGCCCAGCGTCTTGGCCCGACCCATGATGTAGATCAGCCCGAGGCAGATCACGAGGACGGTGACGGCGATGATCGTCAAGGTGCTCACGGCGTGGTCTCCTTCCTGGTCACCACCGAGGCGTCGGCCTCGGCGAGGGCGTCCCAGGTGACGCGTCGGTGGGCGTGCGCGGCCGCGAGCGCCCGGATCTCCGGGGTGGTGAGGTACGAGCAGCGGGCGTAGTGCCAGTCCTGCCCGTCGGGGACGATCGCGGTGCCGGGCCGGGCGAGCCCGAGCGCGCGGCGCTGCACGTCAGACTCCAGGCCGCCGAGCACCATCTCCGCGGTCTGGGTGTCGTTGACCTGCAGGCAGATCCGCCCCGAGACCTGCGCGCGGATGCTGGTCACGTTCTTGCCGAGATCGGACCCGAAGCGCAGGCCGCACAGGATCACGTGGATGCCCATGGCGCGGACGAGCTGCACGACGCGCAGCAGCTCCCGGAGGATCTTCTCAGCGGACTTCTCGCCGTCGTGGTCGTGCGCCAGCTCGGCCACCTCGTCGACGAGCACGAACACCCGCCGCAGGCGGACGCCCGCCTCCTCTGCCTCGGCGACGTTGCGGACGCCGAGCCCGCGCAGGATCGCGGCCCGCTGCTCAGCCAGCGCCAGCACGCGCCCGCACGATGCGAGCACCTCGGCCTGCGTCGTGCAGACCTCGGTGTAGCGCTCCCGCCACGCCTCGGCCTCCAGCCCGAACTTGAGGTCCCAGAACACGAGTGCGGCGTCCGTCGGCGCCATCGCCGCCTGGAGGCAGGACAGCAGCATCGACTTCCCCGAGCCGGTCGCCCCGCAGACGAGCACGTGCGGGTGCTCGGCGAAGTCGACGACCATCGGGTCGCCGGACTCGACCGACCCGCAGACGAGCCTTCCGTCCGCCAGCGCGCGGGGGCGCTCGGTGACGCGGGACAGCGGGTCGCGACGGAGGACCCGCAACTCGAGGAAGCCCGGCTGCCCGTCGAGCTCCAGCACCTTGACCGCCTCGACGCGGGCGGCGTGGCGCAGCGGGACGCACGCCTCGGCGTACTGGGCGAGGTGCTGCCCCGGCCGCAGGTGCACACGCGCCGTCCAGCCGTGCGGCGTGACCCGGTAGCGGTCGAGCCGCGGGACCGCGTGGACGTCGACGCGCAGCCGGCCCCGGTCGTCGGTGCGAGTGCGTTGGACGGCGAGGCCCGTGTTGCCGCAGAACGCGGTCCAGAGCAGCCCGAGCCGCACGAGCGCGACGATCGTCCACAGGTAGCGCCACGTGGCGACCACGCCCCGGGCGAACGCGGCCAGCACGCGGACGTGCAGGCCGGACGCAGCGCGGCGTGGAATCGCGGGCACGGGGACCTGCACGGTGGCGGTCATCGGGATCCCGCCTCGACCAGCTCACCGATCCACACCCAGCCGCCGCACTCCGGGCAGCCGGCGGTGGCCAGCGCGGCGAAATCGTCCGCGCCGGTCTGCGCGGGCTCCCACACCTGGTGGCAGCCCTGGCACACGAGAACCCCGCGCTCAGGCACCGGTGCTCACCGCCTCCCGGTGCTGGGCCAGCGCGCGCAGGGCGCCGAGCGGCAGGACGTGGGACTCGCGGTCGAGCGGGAGCCCGAGGAAGCCGCCAGTGTCGACGAGGTGCTCGCCCCGCAGGTACGTCCACACCGCGACGCTGACACCGTCGACGAACCCGCGGACCTCCAGCCGGATCGAGTTTTCGTGCTCCGAGCCGAGGACGACCCGGTCCGGGAGCGCGTCGGCCCACGCGAGCAGGCCCGGGACCTGCTCGTCGACATGCACGCTGCCGAGCTGCAGCGCCAGCTCGGGCTGCACACCGTCGCAGAGCACCTGCGCGTGCACGACGGGCGGCAGGTCCGCGAGAGGGAGGGCGAGAAGGCCGACGCCGGCCTTCGCCATCGCGCCGGCGATCCGCACCGAGCGCCCGTCCATCACGCCACCGCCTCGGCGGCCGGCCGCGGCTTGCCGCCCCCCGTCACCGGTCGCAGCGCGCCGGCCCGGTACCAGACCTGCACGCCGACCACCTGCCCCTCCCGGTTCTTCTTCTCCATGACGCCGATCTCGAAGTCGGTGACCTCCACGGGGGTGCCGGGGGCGAGGTGCTCGCCCGGGTTCTTGTCGCTGACGAGCCCGACGTTGATCAGCTCCCGCTGCGGACGCCCGAACGCGACGAACTCCGCCGCGAGCTGCGCCGTCCACTTCGGGGTGCCGTCCTTGGTGACCTCCTGGCGGTACGGGTCGCCGAACGCCGTCTTGGCGTCGACGCCGAGGAGCAGGAGGGAGACGAAGGTGCGGGCCTGATCGACCTTGAAGTTCTGGATCACGGGACTGCTCTCCTGGACGAGGTGACACCCGAGGAACTCCTCTAGGCGAGCTGACGGTAGCACAGACAGCTAGGCACCTAGAGCAGTTTGAACGAGAACAGACGGCAGAGAGCCAGCCACGGCGGCTCAGCGCGCGGGGAAGTCGTACTCCAGGACGTAGGCCGGTGCGGCCTTCACGGTGTCGCAGACCTCGACGGCCCGGCCATCGGTGTCATACGCGGTGCGGAGCACGGTGAGCACCGGCGTCCCGGGCCCGAGCTGCAGCCGGCGCCGCTCGTCGGCCGTGGGCATCCGCGCTGTGACCTCCTCGGTGAAGCGGTCGAGCACATGCCCGCCCTCCTCCAGCCGCGCGTAGATCCCGCCGGGCCCGGTGTCCTGCTCGACGATGCGCGTGCCCTCGGCGAGGTCGGCCGGGATGTACGAAACGGCCGTCTCGACGGGCAGCCCCTCCACGAGGTAGCGCCGCGACCGCACCACCACCTCGGCGCCTGCATCAAGCTGCAGCCGCTCCTGGACGAGCGGCGGTACCGCGGCCCGGCTGACCTCGATCTCGTCGATGCCTGGCGCCACGCCGGCCTTCTCGGCCTCGGCGAGGAACGCGGACTTCCCGGCGTCGCGGTGGCGACGGGCGAACCGGTCCGACGCGAGCCGGCGCACCGGCGCCGGCAGCCGCACGAACACCCCACGCCCCTGCTCGGCGACGACCCGCCCCTCGGTGCGGAGTTCCTGGATCGCCTGCCGGACGGTCATGCGAGCCACGTCGTAGTGCCGCATCAGCTCCGCCTCAGAGGGCAGCTTGTCGCCGGCCGCGAGATCCCCGCGGTCGATCGCGGCGCGCAGCTGGTCGGCGATCTGCCGGTACGGGGCGCGATCGTCGCTCCGGTCGAGCGACCCGAGTGCCACGGCTCCTCCAGACGTGTAGGTAGCTGTAGCTTGGTGACCTCTCGCTGTAGAAGCAAATCGCCATGCTTGGAGGTTCGGTGACCGACACCCCGAAGCACTCGGTGAGCGTCGCCGGCATCGTCGTCCGCGATGACGGCCGCATCCTGGCGATCCAGCGCCGCGACAACCAGCACTGGGAACCCCCGGGCGGCGTTCTGGAGCTGGACGAGACGTTCGAAGCCGGCGTCCGACGCGAGGTGCGCGAGGAGACCGGCGTCGAGATCGAGGTCGAACGCCTGACCGGCGTCTACAAAAACCTCCCACGCGGAGTCGTTGCCCTGGTCTTCCGCTGCCACCCCCGGAGCGGAGCTGTTGGCAGCACGGACGAGGCGAGCCGAATTGGCTGGCTGACCGTCGATGAGATCACCGAGCAGATGGACCCTGCCTACGCGGTACGCGTCACCGACGCACTGTCGGACAGCCCCGCCACCCGCGCGCACGATGGCACCGACCTGCTCCCCGCCTGACCGGATCGGCCTACGGCCAGCCTTCGGCGACCAGGGCGCTGCCCTGGACCCGGCACCGCTCAGGAGGTGGCTCCCTCGCGACGCACTCAAGGGCTACCAGAACCGTCGGCGGGGGCCTCGGTCGTTCGTCCGGCGGCGCGCTCCACCGAGGCCCCCGCCGACGCTCCCGGAAGGGCTTCACCTGCGCCGCGAGGGAGGTAGGCGATTCCGACCAAGGCTGACGCGCCGCGCGACTTCCAACGGCCGCTGTACTCAACGCTGACAGTGTGGCAACGTAAGCCCGATGAAGCGTCATCTATGTCTGGTGACGACCTTTGCATGCCCGCGCATATCAAGAAGGCGCATTACATGATCAGACTACCGGTCCTACACGAACTTTCAGTCGACGAGTATGGACTGTACCCGGGTACCCAGCGGCGACCAGGGCTTAGCTTCGGCACGAGACCCGGCTTGACTCTCGTACTTGGGGCCAATGGTCTGGGGAAGACCACCCTGGTCACCATACTTTTCCGGATGCTCTCTGGACCTGCAGATATCCCCAATATCGCTACTGGTCGAGAACTGGGCAACCGCAAGCTCGACGCGGCACCACTACTACGTGACGAGCGTCGCCTGTTCGCGATGCGCGTTAACGATGACGCTAAAGACGCGGTAGCCACACTCCAATTCACCCTCGGTTCTACGACGTTCGATTTGACCCGGAGCCTCGCCGATCTACAGCTATTGGAACTGGCTGTAGACGGAGTTCCGCATGATAATGCTTCGGAGACCGCCTACCAGGACTTGGTTTGCGAAGGAGCGCGCCTAGCTTCCTTCGGCGACTGGATCCTCATCCTCCGACACTTGGTCTTCTACTTTGAGGATCGCCGCGAACTAGTTTGGGATCCCACGGCTCAACGTGAACTTCTGCGCCTACTCTTCCTATCTGTGGAAGACACGAGGAGGTGGACATCAAGTTCTCGCGAAATCTTAGCGAAGGACAGTCTGTACCGAAACCTCGGATACGCCTTCCGCAAGTCCGAGAGGACGCTGACCAAGGTCGAGCGAAAAGTTGGCACGGCCGACGAGATCCGGCAACAGCTGGAAATTCTTGAGCCTCTCCAAGCCGACGAGCAGGAGGAGCTGTATCGACTTGAGGATGATCTAACAACTGCTGACGCCAGCCGGAAGCGCGCTCGCCTGGACGCTCTCGCAGCCGAACAGGAACATGAATCGGCAATGCGATCTGTCGAGCAGCATCAACTTAGTTCCATTACTTCAGCGTTTCCAAGTGCTTCCGACACGGCAAAATATCTTATTGGGCAAATTCTGGCCGACAAGGACTGCTTAGCCTGCGGCTCGACCGTACCCGATTTCGCCAACGAGCTAGAGGCAAGAGTCCGAAATGGCCTATGCACTATCTGCGGCAGTGAGTCTCGTTCGGAAAGCCACGACTCCACTGGGGTTCGGCGGATTCTAACGCAAGCCATCAAGAAGCTCGACGCCGCCGAGGCAAGGCTACTTGCGGCGACAGCCGAGCGCGACTCCGCTGAAACAGCCTTTAGCCACTTGATAACAAGGATAGCCGAGCTCAACGCCAGCATATCTGATCGATCCCAACGGATCGAAGAATTAGTAAGGCTTTTACCTCCTGATGACCAAAGCGTTCGCAACCAAAGGTCGGAGCTCGCCACTCTTCAAGGTCGCTACGAGAGCTTGTCGATGGAGCTCATGGAGATGCGCGGCGCTTTCAGTAGCTTCGTATCCTCCGTGAACCACAAGATTGTAGCTCAGAAAGACGCGATTAAGCGAACATTCGATGACATCGCCGCCGGCTTTTTGCTCGAAGAGTGTACCCTTGTCTGGGCGCCAAGAAAGGCCCGGTTGGGCGAGTCCGGAGAGTTGATTGAGTTTGCCGCCTTCGAACTGGCGATGACTGGTGCCGACTTCGGCGATGCAGTACGCCGGTCTGGCCCTCAACAGGTATCAGAAAGCCAGAGGGAGTTTATCGACCTAGCCTTTAGAATGGCCCTTATGTCTGCTGCAAGCGAAGCTGGAGCGACGCTTATTGTTGACGCACCGGAGTCGTCACTTGACGCCGTCTTCGTAACGCGCGCAGCAGATGTGCTCACACATTTTGCTACTCGCAATTCAGAGAACCGCTTAATAGTAACGTCTAACCTCATCGACGGAAATCTCATCCCGGAGCTACTCAAGAGAAGCGGTATAAGCAGCAGCCGTGACAGGCGCGTCGTCGATCTGCTTCGTATCGCAGCACCCACTGCCGCCACCAAGAAGCTACAATCAGAGTATGCATCTGTCAGACGACGTCTTTTTGCGCGAGCGCAGGAGATCAGATGATTGACGAGACGCGACAGTTTGATGCAATAAAAAGAAAGATCCGGCTGATCTCGATCCTCGACTCAGCAGCGTCAGCTGGACTCACTCCCTTGCCAGTATCTTCCCTTCATATGATTGCCTATTTTGCAGATGTTCTGGCGCCGGTCTGGAGTCTCCCAGTACTCGACTCCGTTGTACTTAAGCAGCTAAATCGGCCATTCTTTCCGCGACTTCAAGCCGATCTCGACTACCTCGTTGGATCCGGTGTTGTCGTTGTAACGAGGGTTGGATACGTACGCGCCGACGACGAGGACGTTCGGATTGACGCTGACTACGAGCTTAACCAGGATTTTGCCGCACCGATTCTGCGGGAAGTTCGGCAACACGCGCAACAGGCAGAAACGTTAGACTTTGTTCAGGAAGTAGTGTATGCCGTCTCTGCTTTTGGCTTGGATCAGATTCCGGAGTTGGGCGAAGCAGACGCTTCCTATTCAGATCCTCTAGTCGACTTTGGTGATCTTATCGAGATTGCCGACGAGAGCTCTGATGGGTCTAACCGGAGTGCGCGTGTGGCGCTACGTTTCCGCGAGCTAGGCAGCTCGACAACCAACTTGTCGGATGCGGAAGTCGTGCATCTCTATGTCCGTCACTTGTACTCAAGGATGCAGGTTGCCTAGCCTCGACTTTAGTTGGAACGACCAGAGTCTTCGTAGCACCGCACTGGACTACTTTGGCTCCGGGGACGATGCTGATCAACCCACAGAAGTTCGCTTTCTCCGGGGTGTAGCCCGGCTCGTCCGCAAGCGCCTTAAGAAGGGCGACGTGGGCGAGGACGCCATTCCAGCGGTATTTCTACTACTTCCCCGAATCCCGTCGTCGGTGGTGGAAAACAACGTCATTGATAGGCATCCGATGCTCGATAATGGGCGGTCGTCAATTGCTGGTCGTATCTGGTTTGTCGGACCAATGGTGAATAACGGAACATGTATGCCGTTGAAGGCAGACACCGACGACTTGCTGTTCACGCACATCTCGTCAGATCTTGCCCTCGGCGGAGTTCCAGCAGTTCTCTTTGAGCCGAGGACCGACGAGCCAGAATTACGCTATTATAAGGCAGGCATGGGAGAGCCGGATGATTGTCTAGTGATTCCGGTAGGCCGCGGCGTGGTCGGACTAGATGAGGTTTTCGCAGTTATTGATCATGTGTACGAAAAGAAGCTCATAACTCCGGATGCACAGAGCGCAGCGGCGTCTCTTTGGCAAGATGCTGACAAACACTGGCCCGTCAAGTTGGCTGAAGTGACGGTACAGATGTACCTTGATACAGCTCTCAATATAGCTTTTCCTTGGTGTCGAATTACCGATGAGCAGCCCGGCATTAGTGGCCGCACCGATATTGAGATTGAAGAAATTGACCACGTTGCCGGCGCTACCGTCCGGCATGTTCTCCTTGAGCTTAAAGTTCTACGGGACTTCGGTAGCACAGGCAGGACGAAATCCGAAGCAGAAAACCTTAAATGGATTGATGAGGGCGTGGAGCAGGCTTCATCGTACGCTAAGGAACGGGGTACCTTAGCTAAAGCGCTCTGCTGCTTTGACATGAGGAAGGCCCCCTCAAGCCCGCATTGTTTTGGTCATGTCGAGGAGAAGGCAGCAAGACTCAGCGTTGCGTTGAGATCCTGGCGACTCCACGCTACCGCCAAAGAATACCGTAAAGAAGACGTCGCATCTTCGGCGTGAAGCTCACTCTACCTCTTGCTTAAGACGACGATCGATTCTGCCAAGTTTGCTCGCCAGCCCTGCTGAGCGGACGATTTCATGTGCCGAAAAGGACGTGCTTCAGCCACATGCCAGCCGTGTGCGGGTGCAAGTTCTTGAAGAATTTTGGCGACCGGGATAGGTGTTCCAGAGTAGCTGCTGTCGCCAACGACCATCCAACACTTCCCTTGCTCGTCGAGGCTAGACCGAACGTGCGCGAGCACCGTTAGAAGGTCGGCGAAGTACCCACCGATCATCGCTGGAATCCATGGGCTCCAAAGCTTACCTTTGACCTTGTCAAGCTGATCAAGGGTAGAGTCGAGTAGAGGAGATCCATTCGGCGATTGCGGATAATCCCGCGCTAGTTGGACGTGTGACGTTAATGTTGCTGTACGAAGCAGTCTATTGTCTGCACTTTCCCGGAGGTAGCCCAGCATCCAAAGCTCAAGATTATAAACATCAGTGTAGTCGAACGAGTTCGGGTAAGGCGGGGACATAATGGCAATTTGATGTTTCTGATCCGCCTTCAATTTGCGGGAATCTGCACGCAGCACCCTTGCGTCAACTTGGGGGCGCGCACTGAAGGTGCGGAGATCTCTAATTGCCACCTGAGCGCGCTGCGCAAACAGCGCATCGACGTAGTCGTCCACAAGGCCGGCTGTACGCCAATTACGTCTATAGCGCCGTCCCTTTCCACTGACAATGACGTTGCTGACTTGGGTCAGCATACCGCCGATTATGACACGTAAGAGTCGTTGATCATCTGAGTTGGATAGGCCGTCTATTGCATTAAGGATGGCGGCTAGCCTGCCGGCAGTACCTTCATTGAAGATCCAACGATTACTGACTCCGGGTTCCAAGAAAGTTGGTGGCACTGCCGAAAAGTACTCAGATGCTGTCGGCCCGTCCCTGCGAGCGGTCTTACGTACCTCAGCCAACGCACTCGTGATTCTATCGAGGTCGTACTCGCGAAGCTTCGCCCGAATTACATCTGTAAGGAACGGATTGACCTCAATGGTTGTGGAGTTGATGCCGAGCATCTGGCAGGCCAGTGCTGTTGTGCCGCTTCCACCGAATGGGTCCAGGCACCAAGAAACATCAAGATCTGATAACCCAACTGCGTGCCGTATTAGTTCAGGAGGGAACGCCTCCTTAAAGTGGTGCCAAGCCTGGAAAGCTAGTCGAGGAGAACCGTCATTAGTTCCAAAGGAAGCAACCTGACGATTGTTCGTCCACTGCTCAAAAATCGTGGTGTTGACGGCAGGCGAATCTACTGCAGCAGAAGTCGGTTGTGTCCGGACCGAGCCGTCGAGGTATGGCCCACCACTAACCGCTGGAAGCGCAAGTTGACCCGGTGAGCCGTCGATCTTGAGTCGCACGCGCCGATTGTACTCGACGTACTACGATTACTCACACAGGGCACGCATCTACTGTCAACTGAGATTTCATTTAGGCCGTACGCAAGGACAACCATCGTCAAGGGCATGTGCTGCGGGGTCGCCGCAGCGAGACGTTCCAACTGTTCGCAGGTAGGGAGCTAGGCATTCCGCGAATGCTGAACCGTCGTTGACGCAGACGAACCCGCGCCCGTGGCGGAACAGCTGCTTGCGGACCGTCGTGCGTCGGTAGCGGACGCGGCCGGTGGACTGCTCGACCCGCGGCACGGTGATGGTCTTTGTCAGACGCTTGGCGCGGTACCAGCGTCGGGCGATGCGGCCGGCGGCGATCCCGACGTCGGGGGTGACCTGGCGGACAGCCAGCTCCCGGTGCAGGCCGCGGTAGCCCCAGAACCGGCCCACGCTGCCCTCCTCGACCACGTCGGCGTCGGGGCAGCCGCAGTCGGGGCACTCGTGGCAGTCGGAGTCGTAGCCGGCGCCGCAGTCGGTGCAGACACAGACGGTGGTGAGCCACTCGGCGGGCACCTGGTGCTGGTACTCCTTGCTCCCGCCGGTGCCGTACTTGGCGAAGTAGACCGCCATCCGGCGCGGACCGGTCAGCTTGATCCCCTGCGCGTAGTCCACGCCCGTACCGGCCGCGAGGTGGCGGCGGCGCTGCTCCGGGTCGGGGTGGGCGACGATGGCGGCCCAGGTGATCGACAGCCAGCGCCGGAAGTCGACCCGGATCGGCTGCCCGGTCTCAGGGTCCGGCACGACGGTGGTGCCCATCGGCGGGGTGGTGGACAGGTGGAAATGCGGAGCCCCCCGGCGCTGGAACTCCTTCTTCCACGACCCGCGCAGCGGCTCCCCCCACGCCCGGGCGTAGCGCTTGACGAGGGCCTGGAAGTGCTTGGTGGCCGCGTCGGCGGTCGGGGCGACTGTCAGCCAGTCGCCGGGGTAGGTCAGCGTCAGCATCGCCGGCAGCCGGCCGCGGCGGTCCTCAGTGGTGCGGCCGGTGTCGCGGCACCGGGGGCAGCGGTCGAGGTGCTCGTCGTACTCGTGCCGGCAGCCGGCGCAGATGTGGAACTGGCCGTAGAGGCGGGTGTAGTCCAGGTCCGACAGGCGCTCGACGAGCCGGGCGCGGCTCTTGCGCGTCCAGGCCGTGATCGTGCCGCGGGTCGGGAGCGGTTCGGGTATCTCGCCCTCCCAGGTAGCCGCGATCTCGGAGTCCTTACGCCGCCGGTCCACGGCGCGCTCGTGGGTGCGCTCGCCGCGGGCGTAGTCGCGGGTGCGAACCCGGAACACCCCGGGGCTGACGACGATCTCCCAGCGCGGACCCTCGGTAAGCACCGAGTCCGGGCCGACCGCGCCTGCCGTGACATGCGGGATCAGATCAGCCGCGTGCTGCACCAGCTCCGCCCTCGGGAACGACGGCTGCCACAGCGGAGCCGGCTCGGCGTCGACGTCCTGCCGTTCCAGTGCTCGGACATCTATGGCACATGGGACAAGCCCAGCCGGGCCGCCGGGCTCGGCCTGGGCACGGCCACGGCCGAGGCGGCGCCCAGCCTGGCCGGGGCTCCAGCCTCCGGCGCGCCCCGGCCGGCCGGCGCCGCCGCCGGCCGTGGCCCGCGCCGGTCCGGACGGGCGGCCCGGCCGAGAGGTTCCGTGCACGCTGTCAAGTGCGGACGGACGGATGATCGTGGTAGCCAGCGCTGTGGCGGGCGTCGTCGAGCGGGCAGGATCGGCAGCGGTGGCAGTCGCCGGCATCAGGGCCGGCAAGGGGGAGCGGTCGGTCAACGGGAGCCCTCCGGAGAAGGCTCGACCGGGGTGCGTCCGGTGTGCGGACGCGATCTCGGGGCGCGGGCGTCAGACGGTCAGCGTGGTTGCAGTCGTGGTTGCAGTTCGCTGTGGTCTGACCGGGTCGGCGCGCGTCGCATCAGGGCAGCGACCAGCGCGTCCGGACCCCGATGGACAAGCCCGGACGGCGCTGGTACTGCCTCGTAATGCGTAGGTCTGGGGTTCGACTCCCCAAGGCGGCTCCCTCTTCGCACTCCAGGTTCCGACTGCCCCGACCTAGACCGCGTCCGATCCCTCGCTCGCCCTCCCGGGGGCCGCGAACGGGTGGCGGGAGACCGGCTCCCACGGTCCCCCGAGGTAGCGCCACAGCTGCAGCGCCGGCACCGGGGCGGCTTCGGGGACGAAGCCGGCGGCGAGTTCCCCGTGCACGGCCCGGGCGACCTCGGGGTCGACCTTGTTCTGCACGGTGACGTGCAGCCGTCGCCGCCCGCGGTCCTGCGGGAGCAACCAGTGCCGCCAGCGTCGCGCGAGTCCGGCTCGCACCTCGTCCACCTCCGGCGACCGCAGGTCGTAGGCGACGCCGCGGCCCAGGAGCCGCACGCCGACCACCTCGGCGACGGGAGCCGGACCGGTGACCGCCGCAGCGAGGTCGGCCGCCACCGCCTCCACCTCCTCGCCCGGCAGGTGGTGGAAGAGGGTGACGTGCGCAGCGAGGTGGTTGCGCTCGGGCGGGAAGTGCTGGCGCCGCAGCCGGTCGAACCGCTCCTGCAGCTGCGGCGCGAGCTGCGCGGTGACGATCAGCGGGGGCACGGCACCCAGTGTGCGGTCTCCCGAGCCGGCCGGCTCGGCTCCCGCCCCTCCCCGGTCCACCCGCGCCACGCTCCTGGTGGTCAGTCGACGGTGGTGGTGAGCGCAGGGCGTGGTGGCCGGTGCGGGCGTCGAACGCCGTGTCGTCGGCGAGGCGGATGGCGTGGGCGGGGTCGGCCCGCAGGCCGGGTGCGCGGTCGGGCAGGTGCAGCAGGACGTCGTACGTGCCCGCGGGGAGACCGGGCGGCAGGAGCTGGTCGACCCGCACGGTGTGCGGAGTCCCCGGGGCCCATCGGCGCGGGTCGGCGTCGGTCGCCACGACCGTGGACGCCCCCGTGGTCCGGTGGCGCAGCACCACGTCGACCGGGCGCTCGTCGTACGGCGGCGCCACGCCGTCGTTGACCACCGTGAACGCCACGGCGCTCGTACTCGCCCGCCGGGAGATCAGGGGGCAGGGGCTGGGAGACGACCAGGTCCTCGGTCTCGCCGGGACCGGGCAACCACAGCCGGTTCCCCCGCCCGTCGCCGTCCAGGACGAGCGGGTGCGTCGCGCCGGTCGACCGCTCCCGGAGGATGATCTCCACGTTCCGGGGGTTCATGATCCGCGCCCAGCCGTCGTTGCTCATCGTCAACGACATCGTGAACGCACCCGAACGCGGCACCGAGGTGGGGACCTCGGCCTCGACCAGCCGGAAGCGGTAGCCCAGCCCGGCGGCGATCCGGTCGTACTGACCCGACGCCCTCCACGCCGCAGACACCGCGCCGGTACCCGGCTCTGGGCCCACGAGCGACCGCTGCTGACGGCCCTGCGCGCTGCCGCAGGCGATCCCGCCGTCGCGGCCGCGTGGACGGACAAGGCGGCCGGGCGGCGTCGGGCCATGGCGCACCTCGCCGGCCGGCTGGCCGCGGACGGCCACCTGGCGGCGGGGTTGTCCCAGGCCGACGCCGCCCACCTGCTCGACCTGCTGACCAACTTCGAGACGCACGAGCACCTCGCCGGACCCGCCGGGACCGGGCGCACGCCCACCGAGATCACCGCACTGCTGCGACGGCTGGCCGGCGCGGTCGTGCCCGCGCTGGAGCCGACCTGACGCGGAGGGCTCGGACCCGGTCCGCGCTCAGCCCGCGCTGCGGACCCCGTCGACCCAGGCGTCGATCCGGGTCCACCAGTCCCACAACCACTCCACCTGCTCGGGCTCGGTCCGCGGGACGTCCGCGGCCGGCGCCCGCCAGAAGCGCATCCGGACCGTGGTGTCCAGGGGCAGCTCCCGCCAGACGTCGGCCACGGTGAACAGGTGGTCCAGCCCCGCGTGCGCCACCCACACCACGTCGGCCTCCGGCGCCGCGGCCAGCGCGGCGGTGAACCCGCCCGGGCGGGGCGGCAGCACATGGCGCATCTCCTCCGAGCGCCGGGCCATCTCCTCCAGCCCGCGCGCCCGCAGCCGCTGGATGCCGGCCAGCCGGCGGCGCTCGGTGAAGTTGCCGCCCTCCGGGAAGATCACGAAGGCGTCGTCGTGGTCGAGCGCGCTCGCCAGCTCGGCGATCCGGCGCTCGAGGTGGGCGCCGCCGCCGCGGACGAACCGGTTGGGCAGCCGGTTGAGCACCACGTCCAGGGCCGGGTCCCACTGCAGCCGCTCGCTCAGCACGATCCGCGGCTCGCGGTCGTACCAGTCGACCAGGGCGTGGACCAGCAGGAACGAGTCACCGGGGCCGGCGTGGCGGCAGGCCACCACCAGCGGGCGGTCGCGGTACTCGTCGGGGTGCGGGCCCTCGACCTCCACCCGCAGCCCCAGCACCCGCGCGGCCACCCGGAAGAGGACGCGCAGGTACCAGCCGACCAGCCGGTAGTGCAGGAGCTGGAAGGCGGGCGTGCGCAGGGCCAGCCCGAACCCGGCCCCGAGCCACAGCCCGAGCAGCGCCACCAGCACGACGCTCTCCAGCACCAGGGCCACGGTGCCGACCCACAGCACCCGCAGCGGTCGCCACCTCCCCGGCAGCAGCGGTGACAGCGCGGCCGCCACCAGTAGCCAGCCGGGCAGCGTGACCAGCAGGAGCACGGTGAGCAGGACGACCGCGGGGGCGAGCACGACCCGGCGGACGATCCGCGGCGGCGGCGTCACGTGCGGCCCGGGACGCGGTCGCGCAGGTAGTCGGCGGACGCCCGGTACGCGGTGGCGATCCGCTCCTCGGTCGCGCCCGTGACCCGGTACCGCAGCGCGGCCCGGCTGTCCCAGCCCGGGGTGCTGCCGCCGGTGGGCAGCACGTGCACCTCGACCTCGGGCGGCACCGCGGCCAGGTCGCGGGCGTAGCGGTGCCGGCGGGCGATCTCGAAGGCGACCATCGCCACCTCCCACGGCCGCCGGGGCGGTCGCAGGGGCTGGTCGATCCGGCCCACCTGGAGCACGAACACGCGCTCGGCGCCCAGCTCCACCGCCCGGCCCAGCGGGATGCTGTTGACCAGCCCGCCGTCCAGGTAGTGCCGCCCGTCGACCTCCACCGGGGGCAGCAGACCGGGCACGGCCGCCGAGGCCAGGACGGCGTCGACCACCGGGCCGCGGTCGAACCAGTGCTCGGCCGCGTCCTCGATCCCGGCCGCGCAGCAGGTGAACGGCACGGGCAGGTCCTCGATCCGGCGGTGGCCCAGCACCGACGAGGCCATGCGGCGCAGCGGCCCGGACGAGTGCGCGGCCACGCCGCTGCGGGCGAACTCGCGCAGGCGGGCGACGCTGCCGGCGGCGAACAGGCTGCGCGCGTCGGCGGAGCGCCACACCTCCTCCAGCCGGTCGGCGACCTGCTCGGGCGGCAGCGCGGCGAGCACGGCCCCGTTCAGCGCCCCGACCGAGGTGCCGACCACCAGGTCCGGCCGGATCCCGGCCTCGACCAGGGCGCGCAGCATCCCGAGCTGGACCGCGCCGAGCACGCCCCCGCCCCCCAGGACGATCGCCGTGCTGCCGGTGCCCACGGGCCCATGCTCCCAGCCCCCGTTCCCAGGGCCCCGGGCGAGCAGGTGATCGTGCGCCGGTCAGCCCGCGGCCGCGCCGATGACCTCGAGCCACCGGTGCGTGTCGACGCTGGTCGGGATACCGGCGACCTCCCCGTCGCGGAAGCGCCAGATGTGGACGAACGGCATGTCCAGCACTTCCTCCGTCGCCGCACCCCGTCCGCGGTAGGTCCCGAGGACGACGACCGTGTCGCCGCCGTCGATCCACTCCTCGGGCTGGACCGAGAAACCGTCGATCTGCTGCACGAGGGGCGAGAACACGTTCTCGGCCACGGCCTCCGGCCCGTACACAGGCCATCCGCCCCCATCGGAGCCATGCGCACATCTGCGTACTGGCGCCGTCGGCGCTCACCGGGCGAGCTCGGCCGGTTCGTCCAGCCGCGCCAGCTTCTCCGGGTTCCGCATCGCGTAGATCCGCGTGATCCGCCCGCCCTCCACCTGGAAGGTCACGACGGTCAGCTCCCCGCCGGCCTCGATCCGGCCCGCAGACGCGCCGTTGAGCCACAGGGGCGTGGCGGCGAACGCGCCGAGCAGCCGCTGCCCGGCCGCGAGCAGCCCCGCGATGCGCTCGGCCCCGTGGACCGGCACCCGAGCGGCGGTCGCCAACCCGCCGCCGTCCGCGACGAGGACCACGTCCGGCGCCATGACCGCCATCAGCTCGTCCAGCCGCCCGGTGCGCAGCGCCGCGAGGAACCGCTCCACCACGGCCTGCTGCTCCGACCGGCTCACCCGCACCCGCGGCCGCCGGGCGGCCACGTGCTCCCGGGCCCGTCGCGCGATCTGCCGCACCGCGGCGGTGGACTTGCCGACGGCCCCGGCGATCTGGTCGTAGGGCAGGTCGAAGACCTCGCGGAGCACGAACACCGCGCGCTCGGTCGGCGCGAGCGTCTCCAGCACGGTCAGCACCGCGATCGAGACGCTCTCCGCCAGCTCGACGTCCTCGGCGACGTCGGGACTGGTCAGCAGCGGTTCCGGCAGCCACTCGCCGACGTACTCCTCCCGACGGCGGGACACCGTGCGCAGGCGGTTGAGCGCCTGGCGCGTGACGATCCGGATGAGGTACGCCCTCGGGTCGCGCACCTGCGACCGGTCGACGCCCGCCCACCGCAGCCAGGTCTCCTGGAGCACGTCGTCCGCGTCGGCGGCCGAGCCGAGCATCTCGTAGGCGACGGTGAACAGCAAGCTGCGGTGGGCGACGAAGGGGTCGTCGTCGATCACGGTCTCGACGCCACTCCGGACCCGCCCGGACGCGCGGCCAGCGGAACCTCGCAGGAGTCGGAGAAGCCCTCCGACTCGATGCCCAGCGCCGTGTTGCACCGGGCCGTGTAGTTGGCGAAGCCGACGACGGCGCCCAGCTCGACCAGCCCGGCGGCGCCCAGGGCGGCGAGCAGGCGGTCGGACAGCTCGTCGGTGACGGTCGGCGGCGTGGTCGTCATCGCCTCGGCGTACTCCAGCACGTCCCGCTCCAGCGGCGTGAACACCTCCGACTCCCGCCACCGCGGCACCTGGCTGGCCTTGCGCAGGTCCAGCTGCTCGTTCTGCGCCTGGAAGTAACCGAAGTCCAGGCACCAGCTGCAGCCGACCTGCGCGGCGACCGCCATGTGCGCGAACGACTTGAGGCTCTCGTCGACCCGGTCCCACGTCCGGACCCTCCGCCCGAGCGCCATGCCCGCCTTGAAGACCGCGGGGTGGTTCCAGAGCACCCCGATCGACTCGGGCACCCGCCCGAACATCCGGCGGCTGAACCGCGCCACCAGGTTCGCGGTGAGTCCCGTGAGCTCCGCCTTCGGCACGCGTGTCGTCATGGTGTCCTCCTCCTGGGCCGGACTCCCGGGCCCGACCGTTCGGCATGGAGACACCGGCGGGCGCCCGGACGTGACAGCCCGGCGTGGGGCGGGTCCCGTCAGGCCGCGAGCACGAAGGACAGGAAGAAGCCGGCCGCGGTGGCGAAGGAGTTCAGCGGCCGGCCGTGCTCGAAGGCCTCCGGCATCAGGGTGTCGGCCAGCGAGGCGAGGACCGCGCCTCCGGCGAAGGCCAGCGCGACGGCCAGCACCTGGTCGCTGAGCACCCCGGCCACCCCGCGCCCCAGCACGACCGCAGCGGCGAGCACGATCGCGCAGGCGATCCAGGTGAGCATCACGCTGCGGCCGCTCATGCCGGCCTCCCGCATCGACACCGCGCCCACCAGCGACTCGGGCAGGTTGGAGAAGAAGATCGCGACCAGCAGGGACAGGGAGGCCCCGGTGACCAGCGACGTCCCCAGCGCCAGGTTCTCCGGCACGCCGTCCAGCGTCACGGCCGCCAGCAGGGCCAGCCCGACACCGCGACGGGCGCCGGCCGCGGTCACCTCGCGCTCCTCGGGACCCGACTTCCCCGTGATGTAGCGGTCGAGCGCGGTGTCCACCCCGACGAACACGGCCGCGCCGGCGAGCAGACCCAGGCCGGCCCGGACCGCTCCGCCGAGGTGGAAGGCCTCCTCGAACAGCTCGAACGCCAGCGCCGATATCAGCGCCCCGCTGGCGAACGCCAGCAGGACACCGGTCACCCGCTTGGGCGGATCGAACCTGGTCCCCACCGCCGCGCCGATCACGAGCGCGCTGGACGCGGCGAGACCGAAGAGCACTGCGATCAGCATGCGGGACCTCCACACGGCAGGACGGCGGGGCGCACGACTACCCGTTCGACCCGACCCGCACGCGCCGCCGGCACCGGTCGCGGTGAGCGCGGTGCGCAGCCCCGCACCGGAAGATCGCCGCTCCACGGGCCGGGGTCCGTCCGGCGGGGCCTAGGGTTCACCGCATGGCGGACCCACGGCTCCCGCGGACCGACCTGCGGGCGCTGCTGGAGAGCGTGGAGGCCGCGCCGCCCACGCACGCCATCGAGGTCGTCACCCAGGAGCTGGCGGCGACGGTCGGCGCCCGCGAGGTGAGCTTCCTGATCGCGGACTTCAGCGGGCGCGCCGTCGTCCGCTTCGGGCGGGTCCGGCCGGGCGCGGACCCGTCGGGCGCCGACGGCGGGCGGAGCCGCGAGACGCTGCAGCTGGAGGGGACCACCTACGACCAGGTGCTCCGCACGCAGCAGGCCGACGTCCGCCGCACCGACGACGGCGCGCTGCTGACACTGCCCGTCACCGACCGCGGTGACGCCATCGGCGTGCTCGAGATGGCCCTCCCCCGGTACCCGTCCGACGGGGTCGTGGCCGACATCGCCGCGGCCGCCCACGCGCTGGCCTACGTCGTCGTCGCCAACCGCCGCCACACCGACCTGTTCGAGTGGGGGCAGCGCAGCACCCCGTTCTCGCTCGCCGCCGAGATCCAGCGGCGGCTGCTGCCGGGCTCGTTCACCTGCGAGGCGGGCCAGTTCACGATCTCGGGGTGGATGGAGCCGGCCAGCGACGTCGGGGGCGACACCTTCGACTACTCCCTCGGCGAGGACGCGCTGCAGGTGTCGATCACCGACGCGGCCGGGCACGACGTCGCCGCCGCCCTGCTGGCCACGCTCCTGGTCGGCAGCCTGCGCAACGGGCGCCGGCGCGGCCTGACCCTGCGGGAGCAGGCGGACGGCGCCAACGCGGCGGTGGCCGCGCACTCGTCCCTGGGCCAGTTCGTCACCGGGCAGCTGGTGCGGATCGACCTGCACACCCAGCGGGCGACGGCGGTCAACGCCGGGCACCCCTTCCCGCTGCGGCTGCGCGACGGGCGCGTCGAGGAGATCGCGCTGGACATCGACCTCCCCTTCGGCGTGCGGGCCGATCGGTCCTTCCGCCTGCAGGAGTTCCCGATCGCCCCGGGGGACCGCATCGTCTTCCTGACCGACGGCATGCTGGAGCGCAACGCGGCCGACGTCGACGTCCCCGACGCCCTGCGACGCAGCGGCGGCCTGCACCCGCGGGAGGTCGTCCACACGCTCGGCGCGGCCGTCATGCGGGCCACCGGCGGTGAGCTGCGCGACGACGCCACCGTCATGTGCCTGGACTGGTACGGCGGGCCGCCGCGGCTGCGGACCAGCACGGGCGGTGCGAGCCAGCAGCGCGCCTCGTCCTGACCGGCGGCGCCCGCCGGACAGCCCATCCGACGACGTCGACGCGCGGGATCGCGGTCGACGGCGGGACACCGCTCGGCGTCGAGCGGGTCAGCGCCGGCCGGCGCACGAGCCGGTCGCCGACGCCCGCCGGGGACGCAGCCGTCGAGGGCTTGACAGAGATACCACCGGGGGGTACCACTGACCGTACCCCCTAGGGGTACTTCTGACGCTCGACCGGAAGCAGGTGACCGATGTCCACCGGCAGCACGCACACAGGTGCGGACCAGCGGCTCGACCAGGCCGAGCCGGACCCGCGCGGCCCGGCGTCCTCCCCCGCGGACCACGGCGGGCACCGCTCCGGCGGCCGCACGGGACACGGCGGCGGGCACGGTGACCACGCGGCGCAGTTCCGCGACCGGTTCTGGTGGAGCCTGCTGCTCGCCGCACCGGTGGTCGGGTTCAGCCACATGTTCGGCGAGCTGCTGGGCTACACCGTCCCCGCCGGCACGTCGTGGGTGTCGCCCGTGCTCGGGACCGTCCTGTTCCTCTACGGCGGCTGGCCCTTCCTGAGCGGCGCGCTCGGGGAGGTCCGGGCGCGGCGGCCCGGGATGATGCTGCTCGTCGCCCTGGCGATCAGCGTCGCCTTCGTCGCCAGCGGCCTGACCAGCCTCGGGGTGGGCGGGCTCGACCTCGACTTCTGGTGGGAGGTCGCCCTGCTGATCGTCATCATGCTGCTGGGGCACTGGCTGGAGATGCGGGCCCTCGGCCAGGCCTCCGGCGCGCTGGACGCCCTGGCCGCGCTGCTGCCCGACACCGCCGAGCGCATCGGCCCCGACGGCGGGGTGCAGCAGGTCGCCCTCGACCGGATCGCGGAGGGCGACACCGTGCTCGTGCGCTCCGGCGGGCGGGTGCCGGCGGACGGCACCGTCGTCGACGGCCGCGCCGAGCTCGACGAGTCGATGGTCACCGGCGAGTCCCGCACCGTCACCAGGACCGCGGGGGACCGCGTCGTCGCCGGCACCGTGGCCACCGACTCGGCGATCCGGGTGCGGGTCGACGCGGTCGGTGAGGCCACCGCCCTGGCCGGCATCCGCCGCCTGGTCGAGCAGGCGCAGAGCTCGCGGTCCCGGGCGCAGGCCCTGGCCGACCGGGCCGCCGCCGCCCTGTTCTGGTTCGCCGTCACCGTCGGCGCGGTCACCTTCGCCGTGTGGATGCTGCTGGGGCAGCCCGACCAGGCCGTCGAACGCGCCGTCACCGTGCTGGTCATCGCCTGCCCGCACGCGCTGGGCCTGGCCATCCCCCTGGTCGTCGCCATCTCGACGGCGATGTCGGCCCGCGCCGGGATCCTGGTCAAGGACCGGATGGCCCTGGAGAGGATGCGCACCGTCGACGCCGTCCTGTTCGACAAGACCGGCACGCTGACCCGGGGCCGTCCCGCGGTGGTCGACGCGGTCGCCACCGACGGTGCACAGGCCGTCGACCGGCTGCTCGCCCTCGCCGCGGCGGCGGAGTCCGACAGCGAGCACCCGCTGGCGCGCGCCGTCGTCGAGGCCGCCCGTCACCGCGGTGCCGTGCCGGCCGCGTCCGGGTTCCGGTCGCTGACCGGCCGGGGCGTGCGCGCCGAGGTCGAGGGGGTCTCCGTCGCGGTCGGCGGCCCCGCCCTGCTGCGCGACACCGGCGCACCGGTCCCCGAGGGGGTCCGCCGCGCCGCCGAGGAGTGGGCCGCCCGGGGCAGCACCGTGCTGCACGTGCTCACCGACGGCGCGGTCGCCGGCGCGCTCGCCCTGGCCGACGAGGTCCGGCCCGAGAGCGCCCGCGCCGTGCGCGACCTCCACGCCCGGGGCGTCCGGGTCGTCATGGTCACCGGCGACGCCCGCCCGGTCGCCGAGGCCGTCGCCGCCCAGCTCGGCGTGGACGAGGTCTTCGCCGAGGTGCTGCCCGCCGACAAGGACGCCGCCGTCGCCGAGCTGCAGGCCCGCGGCCTGCGCGTGGCGATGGTCGGTGACGGCGTCAACGACGCCCCCGCCCTCGCCCGGGCCGACGTCGGCATCGCCATCGGGGCCGGCACCGACGTCGCCATCGAGTCCGCCGGCGTCGTGCTCGCCTCCGACGACCCGCGCGGCGTGCTCGGCGTCATCACCCTCTCCCGCGCCAGCTACCGCAAGATGCTGCAGAACCTCGCCTGGGCCACCGGCTACAACCTGATCTCGGTGCCGCTGGCCGCCGGGGTCCTGGCCCCCCTGGGCTTCGTCCTCGCCCCCGCCGTCGGCGCGGTGCTGATGAGCGCCTCCACCGTCGTGGTCGCCGCCAACGCCCAGTTCCTCCGCCGGCTCCGCCTCCGGCCCGACGCCGGGTAGCGGCACGGGGCGCCGCCGGTGTCCGCGGGAACCCCCGTTCCCGCGGACACCGGCGCGCCGGGAGGTGCCGGGCACCTCCACCCCGGGACCAGCCCCCCACGCGGGTCCCGAGCGCCGCCCGGGGGTGCGGCACCCCCGGGTGCCGAGGTGTACCCGGGTCGCCGGGGAGGGCTCCCGACGCGCTCGTCCGAGCGGGTGCGGCCGTCGCTGCGCAGCGTCACCCCGCCGGTCCCGACAGCGGATCGGGCGACGCCCGAAGCAGCACGTCATGGTCGGTGCGCGAACGGGGTACCCGCGCCTGACGACGCTCGACCCGAGGAGAGCCACCGATGAGCAGCAGCCAGCCCGACCCCCGCACCACGCCCCTGCAGACCGGGCCCGGACCCGACCGGCGCGCCGACCAGCGGCCCACCGAGGTGCTCGACGGCTCCCACAGCAGCAGCACGGTGCCGCACGACCGCCACGACCTCTCCGACCGGTCCGACCGCCTCGACCGCCGCGAGGAGCTGCACCGCCAGAAGGAGCAGTTCGGCGGGATCAAGTGGGGCGCCGCGTTCTTCGGGTGGCTGACCGCGATCGGCACGGCCGTGCTGCTCAGCGGGCTGGCCGCGGCGATCCTCGGGGCGATCGGGCTGGCCGCCGACCCGGCGCAGGTCACCCAGGCCGGGCAGGTCGTGCAGAACCCGGGTGCGGCCCAGACCGCCGGGATCGTCGGGGCGATCGTCGCGCTCGCCGTCCTGTTCGTCGCCTACTACTGCGGCGGGTACGTCGCCGGGCGCATGGCGCGGTTCAGCGGCGCGAAGCAGGGCGTGGCCGTCTGGGTCTGGACCGTGATCATCACCATCCTCGTCACGATCGCGGTGGCCGTGGCCGGCACGCAGGCCGGCGGGCTCACCGGCATCGGCGGGCTGCCGCAGATCCCGGTCGACGGCGGCGCGCTGACCGCGGCGGGCATCATCACCGCGCTGCTGGCGCTGGCCGTCAGCCTGGTCGGGGCGGTGCTCGGCGGTCTCGCCGGCATGCGCTTCCACCGCAAGATCGACCGCGCCGACCTGACGCGCTGACCGGATGGGGGTGGGGCGCGTCCCCACCCCCTCCGGCGACCACCTGCTCTCCTGCGTCGGCGAGCGGGACCGGGTCGTCGCCGCGCTGTGCGCCCGGGGCGGTCGCGGTGGCCCCGCCGCCGGGTGTGGAGGCCCCGGACCGGGGGTAACCGCGCGGTCGGGCGCCCGACGACGAGGTCGGGCGCCCGCCAGGAGGACGACGTGGAACGGTCGGACGAGGGTCTGGCGCTCGCGGTGGAGCACCCGGTGCCGGGCACGGTGGTGGTGCGGGTCGCCGGGGAGCTCACCCGCACGACGGGGCCGCGGCTCGCGCGGCTGCTCGACGTCCTGGCGGCGCCGCCGGGGCGGGCGCGGCACCTGGTCGTCGACCTGGGGGACGTGCGCTCGTTCGGCGTCGGCGGGCTGGACGTGCTGCGGCGCGCCGCCCACGGCTGCGGGGAGCTCGGCGTCGACCTGCACGTCTGCGGCGTGGCCGCGCGGGCCGACCTGCTGCCGACGGCGGTGGTGGAGCGGCTCGCGGTCTTCCGCACCTACCCGACGGTGGAGCAGGCGGTGCTGGCGCTGGCCGCCGAGCCCGCCCTGCCGCGCGCGTAGCCCGGGCGGCGGCCCGCACCCCCGGTGCGTCCGTGCGCACCGGGGTGGTCGGATGGCGCCATGACAGTGCGCTGGGGTGTCGTCGGACCGGGTCGGATCGCGGACAGGGTGGTGCGGGACCTGCCGCACGTGCCGGGCGCGGTGCTGACGGCGGTGGCCTCGCGGTCGCAGGAGCGGGCGGCGGCGTTCGCGGCCGAGCACGGGGCCGGGCGCGCGCACGGGTCGTACCGGGCGATCGTCGACGACCCGGACGTGGACGTGCTCTACGTCGCCACCCCGCACCCGCAGCACCGCGCCGTCACGCTCGCCGCGATCCGGGCGGGCAAGGCGGTGCTGGTGGAGAAGGCGTTCACGGTGACGCCGGAGGCGACGCGGGAGATCGTCGACCTGGCCCGGGAGCGGGGCGTGTTCGTCATGGAGGCGATGTGGACCCGCTTCCAGCCGGCGATCGTCCGGCTGCGCGAGCTGCTGGCCGACGGGGCGATCGGCGAGGTGCAGTCGGTGCAGGCCGACCTCGGGGCGCAGCACAGCACCGACCCGGCCGACCGCTTCTACAACCCCGACACCGGCGGCGGCGCGCTGTTCGACGTCGGCGTCTACCCGATCTCGTTCGCGCAGATGGTGCTGGGCACGCCCGAGACCGTCGCCGCGCACGGCGTGCTCGCCGCCACCGGCGTCGACGTCGAGGAGGCGGTGCTGCTCGGCTACCCGGGCGGGCGCAGCGCGAGCCTGCTGGCCTCGCTGCGGTGCGCGACGCCCGGCACCGCGCGCGTGATCGGCACGGGCGGGTGGATCGACGTCCCGCCGCGCTTCCACCATCCGCGCTCGCTGGTGCTGGTGCGCCACGGGCACGAGCCCGAGACGATCACCGCGCCGCCGCTGGGCGCGGGGTACTCGCACGAGCTCGTCGAGGTCACCGAGTGCGTCGCCGCCGGGCGCACGGAGAGCGCGGTGATGCCGCTCGCCGACACCGTGGCGGTGCAGGACGTCATGGGCGAGGTGGCCGCGCGGATCGGCCTGGAGCCCCGCGAGGGACCGGCCGAGCTGTAGGGGCGCCGGGGGGACCGTCCGACCCCTCCGTCGGAGGTCCCTCCGGGCCCCGGCAAGAGTTATCCGGTTACCGCGGCGTAAGCCAATCGGACAGGTGGGGGCCTCGCCATCCGGACAGTCCGGTGACGCTCCGTGGACGACCAGCGACCGGGTAGGCGTTTCGCGCCCCTCCGTAGCGTTCTCCCTACGACGAACGACGTTTCCGGAGTGACGGACTCCCCGATGCGGATGCGCATCCAGACCGGCAGCCCGGACGAGGCCCACGACTGGTTGCGCCGCGCCTACTCGGACCACTCCGTGCGGCTGTCCGGTCGCCGCAGCGCGTTCCGCTTCTCCCACCAGGTGGCCGAGTGCGGACCGCTGCGGGTGGGCGTCTGCCGCCACACGATGACGCTCGAGGGCCGCTGGCAGCCCCTGGGCGGGACGCTGCTGTTCAGCCACCTCCTGCAGGGCTGCTTCACCGTCCGGTCGCGCACCGCGGAGATCGTCGCCGGTGTCGGCGACGTGATCGGCTACGACCCGGACGCGGAGCTGGACGCCGGGTGGAGCGACATCCGCATGGCGCAGGTGCGGATCGACCGCGGCGCCGCGGACCGGGTCGCCGCCGAGACCGCCGGTGCGGACCGCGGGACGCAGCCCGTGGCGTGGCATCTGGGGCGCCCGTCCAGCGCCGCCCGCGCGCAGCACTGGCGTCGGCTCATGCGCTACGTCAGCACGGACGTCCTCAGCGAGCCCGAGCTGGTCGAGAGCCCGCTGGTGATGCGGGCGGTGCAGCGCCACGTCATCGTGACGGCCCTGCAGACCTTCCCCAACTCGACCCTGGCCGGACCGGCCGCCCCTCCCGGCGGTGCCGCTCCCGCGGCCGTCCGCCGGGCGCTGGACTTCATCGACGAGCACGCCGCGAGCGACATCGACCTGACGGCGATCGCCGAGGCGGCGCACGTCGGGCCGCGGGCGCTGCAGCGGGCGTTCCGGCGCGCGCTGGACGTGACGCCGCTGGAGCACCTCCGGTCGGTGCGGCTGGACCGCGCCCACGCCGACCTCGTCGCCGCCGACCCGGCCGTCGACACGGTCGCCGCGATCGCGCAGCGGTGGGGGTTCGGCCACGCCGGCCGGTTCGCCAAGGACTACCGGGAGCGCTTCCGGCGCTCCCCCAGCGACACCCTTCGTGGTTGACTGAGCACGGGTGACTGGGGAGGCAGCGATGCTGACGGTGCGCGTCCTGCGGCTGGTGGTGCACGTCCGGACCCGGGAGCCGGTCCTGCTCCTCGGCGAGGTGGACGGCACGCGCTGCGTCCCGGTGTTCCTGCGCCGCCCCCAGGCCGACGTCATCGCGCTCGGCCAGCGCGGCCCCGAGGACCCGCTGCTGCCCCAGGACGTGCTGCTCCCCGTGCTGCAGGGGCTCGGGCACCGCCTCGACGCCGCCGAGATCACCGCCCTGGAGGACGGGGTGTTCCGCGCCGAGCTCGTGGTGGACGGTGACACCCGCGTGCCCCTGCGGCCCAGCGACGCGCTCGCCGTCGCCGTGCGGGAGGGCCTGCCGATCAGCGTGGCCGACTCGATCCTCGACGAGGTCGGCCAGCCGATCTCCGAGCTGTTCCCCGACGGCACCGACGCCCCGCCCGAGCAGCAGCTGGCCGACTTCCGTTCCTTCCTCGACGGGGTCGACCCGGAGGACTTCCGGCGGCTCGACCCCGGACCCTAGAAGCGCCCGCCCCCGCCGCGGCGGCCGCGGGACGCGGTGCCCCCGAAGCTGCCCGGCCCGCCGAACCCGCCGCCGCCGGAGCGCCCGCCGCCGAAGCCACCTCCGAAGCCTCCTCCGAAGCCGCCCCCGTACCCGCCTCCGAAGCCGCCGCCACCGCGGACGGCGCCGGACAGGATGCCGCCGAGCACCAGGCTGCCCAGGTCCACCCCCAGGCCGGAGGCGCCCGGGCCGGACGACCACTGCGCCGCGTCCTGCCGGGCCAGCGCGAGCGCCTCCTCCGCGCGGGCCTCGGCCCGACGCGCCTCCTGCAGCGCGGTGGCGGGATCGCCGCCGGAGAGGGCGAGCTGGAGGTGGCGCTGGGCATCGGCGAGCCGGGTGCGCGCCGGGGCGTCGACGGCCCCGCGGCGGGCGGAGACGTAGTCCTGCGCGGCCGCGACGGCGGCGCGGGCGGTGACCAGGGCCTGCTCCAGCGCGGCGGCGGCGCGGCGGGTGCGGTCGGCCTCGGCCCGGGCGTCGGCGATCGCGTCGTCCAGGGCGGCGCCCGCCTCGTCGACCAGGCGCAGCGCGGCGATCGGGTCGCCGGCCTCCACCTCGGTGGCGGACACCAGCGCGGCCTCGGCGCGGGCGAGGACCGGGGCGAGCGCGGGGTCGCCGAGCGCCCGGGCCTCGGCGAGGTCCTGGTCGGTCTCCGCGCGGGCGGCCGGGAGCCGGGCCGCGGCGTCGGCGAGCTCCGTGCCGCGGCGGGAGGGACCCTCCAGCAGCGCGTCGGCCTGGGTGAGGGCGTCCTCGGCCGCCCGGCCGGACACCACGGCGGCCGGGGACCGCCCGCCGGCCAGGTCCGCTCCCGCCGCCTCGATCCGGGTCGCGGCCGCGGCGAGCAGCTCGCGGGCCCGGTCGAGGTTGCCGGCCACGGGCTCCAGGGCGCCGGGCGCGTAGCGGGCGGACAGCTCGGCCCAGGCCGCCTCGGCCCGCGGGAGCCGCGCCGTGACCTCGGCGCGGCGCGCACCGAGCCCGGCGACGTACTCCGGCGCCCGGGCCTCCAGGTCGCGCAGCGCGTCGAACGCGGCCACCTGCTCGTCGAGGCGCTGGTCGGCGACCCGGCAGGTGCGGATGATCTCGGCGCACAGCGCGCGGCGGGTCGCCTCGTCCTCGGGCACGTCGTCGTCGAGCTGCTGGCGCAGGGTGAACGCGCGCACCAGGTCGTTCCGCGAGCCCTCCACGGCCGCCGCGAACGGGGCCACCGGCCCGTCGCCGAAGTGCGCGCGCGCCGCCGACAGCTCCGCCTCCGACGTGCGCACCGCCTCGTCGACCTCGAGGAGGGCCGCGCTGGCGCGGTAGGCGAGGTCGTCGGTGGCGACGTCGGAGAACTCGTCCCGCGGTGCCGGCGGGGCGGGGGCGGTTCCGGGGTGCCCGGCCGACCCGTCGGAACGGGTGCGGCGGCGCCGGGACAGCAGGTACAGCCCGCCCCCGGCCACCGCGATCCCCCCGACCACCGCGGCGCCGACGCCGAGGCCGCCGGCGTCCGCGGCCCGGCCGCCCAGGGCGTCGGAGAAGGCGATCGCCCCGCCCGCCCAGTCGCCGACGGCCAGGCGCTCCTCGGCGGCGCGCTCGGCCGCGCGCAGCTCGGGCTCGGACAGGGGGGCGTCGCGGTCGACCGACGTGCCGTAGGCGCGGTCCTCCACGGCGACGGCCAGCAGGACGTCCGCGATGCCGAGCTGGGAGAGCCGGGCCGCCTCGTCCGCCCACGCGACCGGGTCGGCGCCGTCGAACGAGTCGACGTAGACGACGAACAGCTGCAGGCCCTCCGCCGCGCGCAGGCGCGCCGCGGCCTGGCCGATCGCGGCGGCGCCGCCGGGGGGGAGCACGCCGGCCCGGTCCTCCACGGCCGCGTCGACGCGCGACGGCGGCTCGGCCAGGGCCGTCCCGGGCAGACCGAGGACGAGCACCACCAGCACCGCCAGGACGGACGACCACCTGCGCACCGCGAGACCTCCGGGATCGGGAACGGGCCCATCATCGGGGTACCCCGGCTGCCGTGCCGGGGGTGACCCGCTCGCTGCACGAGATCCGGCCGGGACTGCTCGCCGCGGCAGCCGGAACGGAGTCCCCCGAGCTGGTCGAGCAGGAGCGCGCCGAGGGCCAGTAGCGCGGTATTGGCTCTGGCCGGTCGGGCCACCGGCAGGAGGATGGGGGCATGGCCGTCGTCGACCTCCGTCCGCTCCCCGTCACCCAGTCGCCCGGTCGCCGGCTCCCGCAGCTGCTCGCGGGGCTGGCGCTCTACGGCACGTCGATGGCGATGCAGATCCGGGCGGGGCTGGGCCTGAACCCGTGGGACGTGCTGCACGAGGGCCTGGCGCTGCGCACGCCGCTCAGCTTCGGGCTGATCACCGCGGTGACCGGCGCCGTCGTGCTGCTGCTGTGGATCCCGCTGCGGCAGCGCCCGGGCATCGGCACGGTGGCGAACGTCGTCGTCATCGCCGTGGCCGTGGACGCCGCGCTCCTGCTGCTCCCGCCGGTCGACGGGCTCGCGCCGCGGGTCGCCCTGCTGCTGGGCGGCGTGCTGCTCAACGGCGTGGCGACGGCCGCCTACGTGGGCGCGCGGCTGGGCCCGGGGCCCCGCGACGGTCTGATGACCGGTCTCGCCGCCCGGACGGGGTGGTCGGTCCGCCTGGTCCGCACCGGGCTGGAGGTCGTGGTGCTCTCCACCGGCTGGCTGCTGGGCGGCACCGTCGGCGTCGGCACGGTGCTCTACGCGCTGGCCATCGGCCCGCTGACCCAGGCCTTCCTCCCGCACCTCACCGTGCGGTCCTGAACGCGTTCAGCCCGGTGCTAGCCTCCGGACGTGCCGGACCGGCGGACCCGCCAGCTCATCGTGGACACCGCCCTGCGGCTGTTCCGGGAGCAGGGCTACGCCGCCACCACGATGCGCGGGATCGCGGCCGCGGCCGGGGTGTCGGTGGGCAACGCCTACTACTGGTTCTCCGGCAAGGACGAGCTGGTCCAGGCGTTCTACGGCGACATCCAGGACCAGCACCGCGAGCGGGCCGCGGCCGTGCTCGCCGCGTCCACCGACCTCGGCGAGCGGCTGCGCGGGGTGCTGCACGCCGGCATCGACGTCATGGCCCCCCACCACGCGTTCGGCGGGGCCTTCGTGCGGGTGGCGATCGACCCGGCGTCGCCGTCGAGCCCGTTCAGCCCGGAGTCGCAGCAGGCGCGGGAGGCCGCGATCGGCCTGTTCCGGGAGGTGCTCGACGGGTCGCGCACCTCCCTGACCCCCGAGCTGCGCGAGGCCCTGCCGGAGCTGCTGTGGCTGAGCCACCTCGGCGTCACCCTGTTCTGGGTGCACGACCGATCGCCCGACCAGGCCCGCACGCGCGTCCTGATCGACGGGCTGGTGCCGCTCATCGCGCGGGGCCTGCGGGTGGCGCGGCTGCCCGCGGTGCGCTCGGTGGTCGCCGACGCGGTGCGCCTGGTCGCCGCGGTGCGGTCCTGACCCGGGCGCCTCAGCGCGCCGCGACCGCCGGCTCGGGCTCCAGGTCGGCCAGCGTCCACGGCCGGACCACGGTGACGAGCACGGCCAGCGCGACGAGCTGCCCGGCCGCGACGACGGCGGCCATGGCGATCGCGTCGTTGCCGAGCACGCCGACCAGCGGGGACACCGCAGCGCCCACGCCGAACTGCACGGCGCCGAGCAGCGCGGCCGCGGTGCCGGCGGCCTCGCCGTGGCGGGACAGCGCGACGGCGGGGGCGTTGGGCAGGGCCAGACCGGTGGCGAACAGCACGGCCCACATGCCGACCAGCACGCCGGCGAGGCCGCCGGACCCGGTGAGGGCGATCCCGACGAGCACCAGGCCGGTCGCGGCGCCGGCGGCCACGGCGGCGAGCAGGATCTGCCGCGGCTCGTAGCGGCGCAGCAGCACCGGGTTGAGCTGGGTGGCGACGATCAACCAGATCGCGCCCGACCCGAAGGCCAGCCCGAACTGCTGCTGGTCGAGCCCGAACTGCTCCTGGAACACGAACGACGAGCCCGCCACGTAGGCGAGCAGCGAGGCCATCGCGAAGCCCGCGACGAGCACCAGCCCGACGAACGTGCGGTCGTGCAGCAGCGCCCGGTAGTCGCGCAGCGTGCCGCGGACTCCCGCGGTGCGGCGGCGGGCGGGCGGGAGCGTCTCGGGCAGGGCCAGCGCGGCCAGCAGGACGAGCAGCGCACCGAGCACGGCGAGGGCGGCGAACACGCCGCGCCAGGACGTCACGGTGAGCAGCCCGCCGCCGAGCGTCGGCGCGATCACCGGCGCGGCCCCCATGACGAGGATCAGCCGCGACAGCACCGTCGCGGCGGCGCGCCCCGAGTAGAGGTCGCGCACGACGGCCATGGTGATCACCGCGCCCGCGGCGGCCCCGAGCCCCTGCAGAACCCGGAACAGGCCGAGGGTCAGGACGTCCGGGGCGACGACGCACAGCAGCGACGCGACGACGTGCAGCGCGAGCCCGGCGAGCAGGGGCCGCCGGCGGCCGAGCGCGTCGGACAGCGGGCCGACGACGAGCTGGCCGCCGGCGAGACCGAGCAGCGTGCCGGTGAGCGTCAGCTGGATGACGGCCTCGGGCGCCAGCAGGTCGGCGGTGATCGTCGGCAGGGCCGGGAGGTAGAGGTCGATCGTGAGGGGGCCGAGGGCGATCAGCAGCCCCAGGACCACGATCATCCGCAGCCGGTTCGGAGCGGTCGTCACCGGAGGGGTCGTCACCGACGGTCCAAGGGCCCCGCCCGGGCGCGTTGTTCCCCGGTGTGATCGGTCGCACCCGATTACCGTGGGGTCATGCTGGTGGAGCGGATGCGGCCGTTCACGTCCACGATCTTCGCCGAGATGTCGGCGCTGGCCCTGCGGACGGGCGCGATCAACCTCGGGCAGGGCTTCCCCGACACCGACGGCCCGCCGTCCCTGCTGGCCGACGCGGCCGCCAACATCACCGGAGGGCTCAACCAGTACCCGCCCGGTCCGGGCGTGCCGGCGCTGCGCGCGGCGGTGGCCGAGCACCAGGGCCGGTTCCACGGCCTGGCCGTCGACCCCGACGAGGTGCTGGTGACGACGGGGGCCACCGAGGCCATCGCCGCGGCCGTCCTCGCGCTGTGCGGGCCGGGCGACGAGGTGGTGACCTTCCAGCCCTACTACGACTCCTACGCCGCCACGGTCGCGCTGTCCGGGGCGACGCTGCGGGCGGTCCCGCTGCGTCCGACCCACCCCGGACCTCCTTCGTCGGCCCTCCATCCCCCGGGCCCCCCGGCCTTCGGTCCCGACCCCGACGAGCTGCGCGCGGCGTTCTCCCCGCGCACCCGCGTCGTGCTGCTCAACACCCCGCACAACCCGACGGGTGCGGTGTTCACCCGGGAGCAGCTGGCCCTCGTCGCCGAGCTGGCCGCCGAGCACGACGCCGTGGTCGTCTCCGACGAGGTGTACGAGCACATGGTGTTCGACGGCGCCGCGCACGTGCCGATCGCGACGCTGCCCGGGATGGCCGAGCGCACGCTCACGATCTCCTCGGCCGGGAAGACCTTCTCGGTGACGGGCTGGAAGGTCGGCTGGGTGCACGGTCCGACCGAGCTCGTCGCGGCCGTGCGCGCGGCCAAGCAGTTCCTCACCTACGTGTCCGGGGCGCCGTTCCAGCCGGCCATCGCCGCGGCGCTCGCCCTGCCCGACGCCTTCTACACCGACCTCGCGGCGTCGCTGCAGCGCAAGCGCGACCTGCTGATGACCGGGCTGAGCGCCGCCGGGTTCACCGCGTTCCGCCCGGCGGGCACGTACTTCGTCATCGCCGACGCGGCCCCGCTCGGCGTCACCGACGGGGTGGAGTTCTGCTGGCGGCTGCCCGAGCTGGCCGGGGTGGCGGCCGTCCCGGTCTCGGTGTTCTGCACCGACCCCGACCTGGGCCGCACGCTCGTGCGGTTCGCCTTCTGCAAGCGCGACGAGGTGCTGGCCGAGGCGGTGGACCGGCTCGCGGCCATGCGGGTGTCGTGACGATCCTCCCTACCGCCGGGCTCGCGGCCCGATGACCATGGGGGCGTGACAGCGGATCGGATCGCCCGGCTCCTCGGTGCGGGCTTCGGCGCGGTGTACGTGCTAGTGAACGCGGGTGCGCTCGGGTCGCCGCTGGACGTCGTCCTGCGCGTGGCGGCCGGGCTGTCCGTGGTGGCCCTGCTGACCGTGCTCCCGAGCGGCGGCGGCGCGGACCGGCGCGGGGAGCGCCCGCCGGTGTTCGGTCGCGGCTACGCGCTGGTGGTGCTCGCCGAGGTGGCAGCGGTCGTGGGGGGATCGCTGGCCCTGGGCGCGCTGGGCCTGCCCGGCGCCCGCTTCCCGTGGCTGACGTTCGTGGTGGGCGTGCACTTCGTGCTGCTCGCCCGGGTGTGGCGGGAGCGGTCGATCGGGTGGGTCGGCGGGGCGCTGGCGGTGTGCGGGGCGCTGGGGTTCGGCGCCGCGCTGGCCGGCGCGACCCCGGCCGCCGTCACGGTGCTGGCCGGGGTGCTGCCGGGGGTGCTGCTGCTGGGCGGGGCGTGGTGGGGGGTGGCGCCCCGCCCGGCGGTGGCAGCAGCCCGCTGATGGCCGCCGTCAGGCGATCTCCTGGCGCGGGGGTGGCCCTCCGGCTACGGGCTGCTCGACCGCGGCGCACGCCGACAGAGGCAGGCCCAGGGCGTCCGCCAGCGCCGCGACCGTGAAGAACGCCGGGGTCGGGATGCGTCCCGTCTCGATCTTGCGCAGCGTCTCGGGCGAGATCCCCGCCGCGGCGGCGACGTCGACGGGGCTGCGGTCGCCCCGGGCCTCCCGCAGCAGGGCGCCGAGCCGCTCTCCGCGCTCACGCTCGGCCGGGGTCAGGGGGATCCGCACCATGCCTCGATAGTAATACCGGTATTGTTATCGGCATGATCGAGCTGAAGAGCCCGGGCGAGATCGACGCCGTCGCCGCCGCCGGGGCCGTCGTCGCCCGCGTGCACGCCGCGGTGCGCGCGCACGTGGCACCGGGCGTCACCACCCGCGAGCTGGACGAGCTGGCCGCCGACCTGATCGCCGCGGCCGGGGCCGTCCCGAGCTTCCCCGGCTACCACCCCTCCTGGGCGCCGATGCCCTACCCGGCCGTCCTGTGCACCAGCGTCGACGACGCCGTCGTGCACGGCATCCCCGACGACACCCCGCTCGAGCCCGGCGCCGTGCTCGGCGTCGACCTCGCGGTGCACCTCGACGGCTGGTGCGCCGACTCCGCGTTCTCCGTGGTCGTCGGCGAGGGCACCGCGGCCGACCGGGCCCTCGTCACCACCGCGGAGCGGGCGCTGGCGGCCGGGATCGCCGCCGCCCGGCCGGGGGCCCGCCTGGGCGACGTCGGGCACGCGATCGCCGCCGTCGCCCGCGGCGCCGGCTACGGGCTGCTCGCCGGCCACGGCGGGCACGGCGTCGGCCGGTCGATGCACGAGGAGCCCCACGTGCCCAACGAGGGCAAGGCCGGGAAGGGGATGCGGCTGCGGCCCGGCCTGGTGATCGCGATCGAGCCGATGCTCACCGCGGGCGGACGCGACGACTACCGCCACGACCCCGACGGCTGGACCGTGCGCACCGCCGACGGCTCCCGGTCCGCCCACGCCGAGCACACGATCGCGGTCACCCCGGACGGCCCCCGGATCCTCACGGCCGGCGTCCGCGCGGCGGCGCGGGCCTGACCCCCCGCCGCGGCGCCTCCGGCGCTCGTGAGCGCGCAGGAGTGCTAGAGCACTCCTGCGCACTCACGGGTGGCGCCAGCCGCCCGTCAGTTCGGCGGGGGACCGCCCTGCACCGCGGTGACCTGCCCCTGCGGCAGCAGCACCTCCTGGCCCTCGGTCAGCCCGGAGCGCACCTCGGTGAACTCGTCGCCCACCGCGCCCGGCGTGAACGGCACGGGCTCCTCGCCGCCGGGCACGTCGACCACCCGCTGCCCGCCCTCGCTGCGCACCACCGACGACGGCACGCGCAGCACGTCGAGCACCGCGTCGACCTCCACCGACGCCTCGGCGGTCTGCCCGTCGCGCAGCACCGGGTCGCCCTCGGTCAGCACGACCGTCGCGTAGTAGTTGACGATCCCCGACACGTCGGTCGCCGTGGGCGCCACGGCGAGCACCTGGGCCGGGCGCACGCGGTCGGGCGCCGCGTCCACGCTCACCGAGGCGAGGGAGCCGGGCCGGACGCGCGCGGCGTCGGACTCCTCGAACGGCACGACCAGCTGGAACGAGTCGACGCCGTCGAGCACGATGAACGCGCCCCCGCCCGTCGCCGCCCCCGCTCCGGAGGCCGCGTCGGTCAGCTGCGGGAGGCGCGCGGTGCTGCCGGGCGCCAGCGTCGTCGCGCCGGCCACGGGCGACACGGTCTCCCCGACCGCACCGTTGATCTCCGACACGACCCCGGCGGTCGGGGCGCGCAGCGAGGTGTCGTCCAGCTCGCGCTCGGCGAGGTCGACCCCGACCTGGGCCTCCCGCACGGCGGCCTCCTGCACCGCGGTGTCGGCCGGTCGGTCGGCGCTCGCGCTGCCGAGGTTGCCCTCGGCCGTGACCACGCTGGACCGCGCGTTCTCCACCGAGACGCGCCCGGAGGCCGCGTCGACGTCGCGGCGCTCCTCGGCCGTGGCCAGCGCGGTCTCCGACGCGATGACCGTGCCCCGCGCCTGCTCGACGGCGTCCTCGGCCGAGTCGACCGTGGCCCGGCAGTCGGTCTGCGCGCCGGTCCCGGTCCCGGTCCCGGGCTGGGTCGCGTTCTGGGCGCCCCCCGTCGAGGCCGGGTTCGTGCTCACGCCGACGGCGGCCGCCGGCGCGGGCGCGTGCGAGGTGGTGGGGGTCGCCCCGCCGCCGTTCCCGCCGTTGCCACCGCCGTTGCCACCACCGTTGCCACCGTTGCCGGAACCACCGGACGCGCAGCTCGCCTCCGCGTCGGCGAGCCGGTCCTCGGCCCGGTCGAGCTGGCCGCGGTCGAAGTCGAGCTGCACCTCCGCGCGCTCGACGGCGGTCTCGTTCGACTCGTCGGTCTCCTCCACCTGCTCCTCGGTGGCGGCGAGCACCTCGCGGGCCTGCTCGAGGGTGTCCTCGGCGGCGTCGACGGCGTTGCTGCCGGTGACCTTGTCCAGCTGCGCCTGCGCGCTGTCGAGCTGCGCCACCGCGCGCTCCAGGGCCTGCTCCAGCTCGAAGTTCTCCAGCCGCGCCAGCACCTGGCCGGCCTCGACGCGGTCACCCACCTTCACCAGCACCTCCGACAGCTCCCCGCCGTCGGCGAAGCCGAGGTTCTGCCGGCTGATCCCGACGAGCGTCCCGGAGGCCGACACCGTGGTGACGACCGGGCCCCGGTCCACCCGCACCACCGGGGGCGGGGCGGGCGAGCCGGTGCACGCCGCCGTCGCCAGCACGGCGAGCAGCGCGACGGACCTGAGACGCATGGGGACTCCACTCACTGGTCGCGGTGCGCTCACTGGTAGCGCAGCGCTTCGATCGGGCGCAGCCGGGCGGCGCGGTTGGCGGGGTAGCCGCCGGCGACCAGCCCGATGAGCAGGCTGATGCCGAAGGCGAGCAGCACCGAGGGCAGCGAGACCACCGGCGCGGGGAAGTCGGGGACGGCGGCGGGCAGCACGATCGCCGCGGTCACCGAGATGGCGACGCCGAGGGCGATGCCCATCAGCCCGCCCAGGCCGGCGAGCAGCGTCGACTCCAGGAGGAACTGCTGGAGGATGGCGCGGCGCCGGGCGCCGATCGCCTTGCGGATGCCGATCTCGCGGGTCCGCTCGGTCACGCTGACCAACATGATGTTGGCGACGCCGATGCCGCCGACGACCAGCGAGATCCCGGCCACCGCCGTGGTGAAGAGCGTGATGAAGCCCAGGAACTGGTTGGCCTGGTCGAGCAGGCTCTGCAGCGCGGTGGCCTGGTAGTCGCGGCCCTCGGGGTCGTCGATGTCGTGGCGCTCGTCGAGGACGGCGGTGATCTGCTCGACCGCCGCAGGCACCGCGTCCGGCGTGCGCGCCACCACGACCAGGGCGCCCAGCGCGTCGTCGCCGCCGAGCAGGTAGGCGCGGGCCGCGCCCAGGGGCATGATGGCGACGTCGTCGGACTGCCCGTCGGACTCGGCCACCCCGATGATGCGGAACGAGGTGCGGCCGATGCGCACCTCCTGGCCCAGGGCCGCACCGGCGTCGCCGTCGAACAGCTCGGCCACCGGGTTGGGCCCGAGCACCACGACCTTGGCGCGGCTGCGCTCCTCGGCGGCGTCGAACGTCCGGCCGACGACGAGCTCGCGGTCGACGACACCCAGGTAGTCGGCCGTGCTGCCGGTGACCGACGCCCGGTACTGCCCGCCCCCGGGCAGCTGCAGCAGCGCGGCCCCGCCGACCGTGGGCGTCACCGACGCGATGTCCGGCGCGGCGACCGGGTCGGCCAGCGCCTCCGCGTCGGCGTCGGTCAGGTCGCGCGGCGCCGACCCGTCGGACGTGGCCGGGCTGGGCGTCACCGTGATCTGGTTGGCCAGCGCGCCGAAGGTGTCGCTGAACCCGGTCTGGATGCCGTTGCCCAGCGCCACCAGCACGATCACGGCCGACACCCCGATGACGATGCCCAGCGTCGTCAGCGCGGAGCGGAGCTTGTTGCTGCGCAGGCTGCGCAGCGCGATCCGCAGCGACTCCAGGACGGTCATCGGGTCGCCGCCCTGCGCACGTCGCTGGCGATCCGGCCGTCGTGCAGGCGCACGACCCGCTGGGCGTACGCGGCCACCTCGTCCTCGTGGGTGATCAGCACGACCGTGCGACCGGCGGCGTTGAGGTCCACGAGCAGCCGCATGATCTCCTCGGTGGACACCGAGTCGAGGTTGCCGGTGGGCTCGTCGGCGAGGATCAGCGACGGCTCGGTGACCAGCGCGCGGGCGATGGCCACCCGCTGCTGCTGCCCGCCGGAGAGCTCGTTGGGCAGGTGCCCGGCGCGCTCGGCCAGCCCCACCTGCTGCAGCGCGGTGCGCGCCCGGCGCCGCCGCTCCGCGGCCCGCACCCCGGCGTAGACGAGCGGCAGCTCGACGTTGCGCGACGCGCTGGTGCGGGGGATGAGGTTGAAGGACTGGAACACGAAGCCGATGCGCTTGTTGCGGATGTCGGCGAGGCGGTTCTCCGAGAGCGTGCCGACGTCGGTGCCGTCCAGCCGGTAGTGCCCGGAGCTGGGCACGTCCAGGCAGCCCAGCACGTTCATCATGGTGCTCTTGCCGGAGCCCGACGGACCCATGATCGCGACCAGCTCGCCGTCCTCGATCACGAGGTCGACGCCGTCCAGCGCCCGCACCCCCACCTCACCGGCCTTGTAGACCTTGGTGACGGCGTTCAGCTCGATCATGCGTCCTCCCCCCGTCCCGTCCGGCGGAGGGCCACGACCGCCACGGCGGGGGGAGCTCTGCGCTGTCCGGGTACCCGTCCGCCCCGGGCTCTCCTGGAGCTGGGGAGCCGCCGACGTCGAGGTGGCCGCACACTATCCACATCACGACACGGTTCCGGAACCGACCCTCCGGATGGTCCGGCCGGTGGATGTCACTGCTCCACCCGACGCCCCGGCGCGCTGCGCGACCCTTCCGGACCGGCGGGTCCGGCGGCACCATGTCGCGCATGACGTTCAGCCCCGGCACCGCCGCCGCGATCGACCGCGCCCGCCGGCACTCCCTCGGGGACGTGCTCCACCGCACCGCGCAGCGGTACCCGGGCAAGCTCGCCGTGGTCGACGGCGACCGGCGGGTCACCTACGCGGAGTTCGACGCGGCCGTGAACCGGGCCGCGCACGCGCTCGTCGAGCGCGGGCTGGCGAAGGGCGACCGGCTCGCGCTGCTGGCCCGCAACTCCTACCAGTACGCCGTGCTCGTCTTCGCCACCGCGCGGACCGGCGTGGTGCTCGTGCCGGTGAACTTCATGCTCGGCCCCGACGAGGTCGCCTACATCCTCACCCACTCCGGCGCGAAGGGCCTGATCGCGGGCGAGGCCCTGCTGCCGGTGGCGCAGAAGGCGCTGGACGCGGCCGGGCTCACCGGTGCCCTGCGCGGGCGCATCGGCGGGGACGCGGACGGGTGGGAGGACGTCGACGCCTGGTGGACGTCCGGGCCGGAGCACGCCCCCGACGTGCCCGTGGGCGACGACGACCCGCTGCGCCTGATGTACACCTCCGGCACCGAGTCGCGGCCCAAGGGCGTGATGCTCTCCAGCCGCTCGCTGATCAGCCAGTACGTGTCCTGCGTGGTCGACGGCGGCATGACCGGCGACGACGTCGAGGTGCACTCGCTGCCGATGTACCACTGCGCGCAGCTCGACTGCTTCTTCTCCGTCGACGTCTACCTCGGTGCGACCAGCGTGATCCTGCCCGCGCCGGAGCCGGCCGCCCTGCTCGCCGCGGTGGAGCGGGAGCGGGCCACCAAGTTGTTCTGCCCGCCGACGGTGTGGATCTCGCTGCTGCGCCACCCCGACTTCGACACCCGCGACCTGTCGAGCCTGCGCAAGGGCTACTACGGGGCGTCGGCCATGCCCGTGGAGGTGCTCAAGGAGCTGTCCCGGCGGCTGCCCGACGTGCAGTTCTGGAACTTCTACGGCCAGACCGAGATGGCGCCGCTGGCCACGATCCTGCGCCCGGACGAGCAGCTGCCCCACGCCGGCTCGGCCGGCCGGGCCGCGATCAACGTGGAGACCCGGCTCGTCGACGACGAGGGGAACCCCGTCGCCCCGGGCGAGGTCGGCGAGATCGTGCACCGCAGCCCGCACGCCGCGCTGGGCTACTACGAGGACGAGGAGAAGACCGCCGAGGCGTTCCGGGGCGGCTGGTTCCACTCCGGCGACCTGGGCGTCATGACGCCCGAGGGCTACCTGTCGGTCGTCGACCGCAAGAAGGACATGATCAAGACCGGCGGGGAGAACGTGGCGTCCCGCGAGGTCGAGGAGGCGATCTACCGGCTCGACGGCGTCGCCGAGGTGGCCGTCTTCGGCATCTCGCACCCGACCTGGATCGAGGCCGTCACGGCGGTCGTGGTGCCGAAGGAGGGCGCGGCGCTCACCGTCGAGCAGGTGCAGGAGCACGCGCGCGGGCTCCTGGCCGGCTACAAGCGGCCCAAGTACGTCGTGCTGGCCGACGCCCTGCCGAAGAACCCGAGCGGCAAGATCCTCAAGCGGGAGCTGCGGGCCGCGCACGCCGACCTGGCCGCCGGGGGCTGAGGGCTCCCTCGTGCGCGGATGCGGCGGCTCCGGCCGCCGCATCCGCGCACGGGGGCGTCAGCCCACCGCCGAGAGCTCCGCGGGCCGGGCGTCGACGGGCGCGACCTGCTCGTGCTCGCCGTCCAGCATCGGGCAGGCCAGCCAGCGCTCCGGGATCCCGAAGGCGTCGACGAGCTCGCGGGCGTGCGGGCGCAGCTCGGCGCACAGCTCGTTGACCGCGGTGACCAGCGCCTTCGTCCGGCGCGCGCCGAGGAAGCCGTGCTCGACGAACCACGCCCGGTCGGCGTCCACGAGCGACAGGCCGTGCAGGACGAGCAGGCGGCCCAGCAGCGGGTGCCGGTCGGCCACGGCGCGGAAGGAGTCGAAGACGATCCGCTCGACGTGGGCGCGGGCGGCGGCGAGCAGGTGGTCCTGCGCGCCGTTGAACACCGCGAACCGGTCGGCGCCGGGCGCGAGGCCCCGGCGCACCCGCTGCGCGGCGCTCGCGACGAGGTGCTCCTCGCGGGCGACGAGCAGGCGGCGCTGCACGGCCGGGTCGCGCAGGTCGCCGCGGTCGAGCAGGGGGCGCACCCCGGTGCGCTCCACCACGGCGTCGCCGACGAGGCCGGCGACGAACCGCGCCCGGCCGAGCGGGTCGAGCCGCCCCACCCGCCGGGCGTGGTCGGACAGCACCGCCTTCGCGACGAGCTGCAGCAGGACGGTGTTGTCGCCCTCGAAGGTGGTGAAGACGTCGGTGTCGGCCTTGAGCGCCGGCAGCAGGTTCTCCGCCAGGTAGCCCGCGCCGCCGCACGCCTCGCGGCAGGTCTGGATGGCGCGGGTGGCGTGCCAGGTGCCGATCGCCTTGATCCCGGCGGCGCGGGTCTCCAGCTCGCGCTGGGCCCGCTCGTCGTCGAGGGCGCCGGGCTCCTGCAGCTCGTGCATGCGCTCCACCAGGTCGTTCTGCGCGACGTGCAGCGCGTAGCTGGTGGCGAGCAGCGGCAGCAGCTTGCGCTGGTGGGCGAGGTAGTCCAGGACGACGACCTCCTCGCCCGTCGCGGGGTTCGAGAACTGGCGGCGGGTGTCGCCGTAGCGCACCGCGAGCGCGAGCGCCTTCTCCGCCGCGCTCCCCGCCCCGCCGGCCACGCTGATCCGGCCGCGGACGAGCGTGCCGAGCATGGTGAAGAACCGGCGGCCCTCGTCGTCGATCGGGCTGGAGTAGGTGCCGTCCGGGGCGACGCTGCCGAACCGGTCGAGCAGTGCCTCCCGCGGGACGCGCACGTGGTCGAACACCAGCCGGCCGTTGTCGACGCCGTTGAGCCCGGCCTTGACGCCGCAGTCGGAGATCGTGACGCCGGGCCGCGGGTTCCCGGCGTCGTCGCGGACCGGGACGAGGAACGCGTGCACGCCGTGGCCGGTCCCGGCCGTCACGAGCTGGGCGAACACCACGGCCATCCGGGCGTCGCGGGCGGCCCCGCCGATGTAGTCCTTGCGCGCCCCCGGCTCCGGGGTGTGGACCACGAACTCCTGCGTCGCCGGGTCGTAGGTCGCCGTCGTGCGCAGGTGCTGCACGTCGGACCCGTGGCCGGTCTCGGTCATCGCGAAGCAGCCGAGCAGCCGCCCGTCGATGGTGTCGCGCAGGTACCGGTCGTGGTGGGCCCGGGTCCCCAGCGCGGCGAGCGCGCCGCCGAACAGCCCCCACTGCACGCCCGCCTTGACCAGCAGCGACAGGTCGCCGTAGCCGAGCATCGCGAACGAGGTGACGACACCGCCGACGTCGCCGTCGCCGCCGTGGGCGGGCGGGAAGCCGCGCCGCGGGCGCCCGCTCGCGGCGAGCTGGGCCACGGCGTCGGCGACCTGCGCCCGGTAGGTCGCGGTGCTCGCGTCCGGGTCCGGGTCGAGCCGCAGCCCGCCCATCTCCCGGCGCACCTCGTCGCGCACGGCGGCCCAGCGGCCGTCGAGCACCTCGCGGATGGTGGTGGTCATGTCGAACCTCCTGCGGTGACGACCCCGGACAGCCCGGTCCAGGCCAGGTCGGTGAGGTGCCGGGCCAGCTCGTCCCGGCTCATGGGGCCGGGCCGGGCCAGCCACCGGTCGGCCCCGCCGCGGACCAGGCCGACGACGCCGTGCCCCCACGGGACGGCGGCGGCGGGGTCGTGCCCGGAGCGGGCCAGGTGCGGGGCGATGAGGGCGGCGGCCTGCTCGCCGAGCAGCGAGACCAGGTCGGCGACGGGGTCCGCCTCCAGCGCGGGGACCAGGGGCCGGTGCACCACGAACCGGTAGACCTCGCGGTCGGACTCGATGAGCGCGAGGTAGGCCTCGATGGCCGCGCGGGTCTGCGCGTGCGGGGACGCGGCGCCGTCGACGGCCCGGCGGATCTGCCCGACCAGCACCTCGGCCACCCGCGCGCACACCGCCGCGTACAGCTCGGTGCGGTCGCCGAAGTGCCGGTAGACGACGGTCTTGCTGGTGCCGGCCCGCGCCGCGACCTCGTCCATGCCCACCCCGGCGCCGTGCTCGCGGATGGCGAGGACCGCGGCGTCGGTGAGCTCGGCGCGGCGGGTCCTGCGGTGCGCGTCCCACCGGCTCGCCCGGCGATCCGTGTTCACGGTACCGACAGTACGCGGTACTGGATGTACCGCTTGTGCGATCGACGTCACGTGCTCCCGGATGGGCCGGATCTCGCGGGTGGATGGCGGGAAACCGCGCGACGGCGGGCAGGGCCGGGCCTAGCGTCGGACGCGTGGTCGTCACCGCTCCCCGCACCAGCTCCCGCGCCCTGCTCGCCGTCGTCGTCACCGTGCTGGCCTGGGCGTCGGCCTTCGTCGGCATCCGCGCGGTCGGGGCGCACTACGACGCGGGGCCGCTGGCGCTGGGGCGGCTGGCCGTCGGGGCGCTCGCCCTCGGCGCCGGCCTGCTCGCGACCCGCCGCTGGGTGGCGCCCACCCGGCGGGAGTGGGCGCTGATCGCGCTGTGCGGGATCGCCTGGTTCGCCGTCTACAACGTCGCGCTCAACGCCGCCGAGCAGCGCGTCGACGCCGGGACGACCGCGATGCTGGTCAACGTCGGGCCGATCCTCATCGCGCTGTTCGCCGGGCTGCTGCTGGGCGAGGGCTTCCCGCGCTGGCTGCTGATCGGGGCGGGCGTCGCGTTCTCCGGAGCGGTCCTCGTCGGCGCCGCCACCGCCGACACCGACGCCGCCGACCTCATCGGGGTGGTGCTGTGCCTGGTCGCCGCCGTGACCTACGCGATCGGCGTGCTCGCGCAGAAGCCCCTGCTGCGGCGGCTGCCGGGCCTGCAGGTGACGTTCCTGGCCTGCGCGATCGGCACCATCGGCTGCCTGTGGGCCACCCCGGACCTGCTGGCCGACGTGGCGGCCGCGCCCGCCGCCGCCACCGCCGGGCTGGTCTACCTCGGCCTGGTGCCCACCGCGCTCGCCTTCTCCACGTGGGCCTACGCCCTGGCCCGCATGGACGCGGGGCGCCTGGGCGTCACCACCTACCTCGTCCCCCCCATCACGATCGCGATGTCCGCGGTGCTGCTGGGCGAGCTCCCACCCGTGCTCGCGCTCGTCGGCGGGGCGGTGTGCCTGGTCGGGGTCGGGCTCACCCGGCGTCGCTAGGGCTGCACCAGGTAGTCCTCGTCGCGGGCGTCGGTGACCAGCATGTGGCCCGGGGCGTGGGTGATCGCCAGGGCCGGTCGCGACTCGGCGATCGCCGCCTGCGGGGTGACGCCGCACGCCCAGAACACCGGCACGTCCCCGGGCTCGGGGCGCACGGCGTCGCCGAAGTCGGGGGCGTCGAGGTCGGCGATCCCCAGCTCGCGGGGGTCGCCGACGTGGACGGGCGCCCCGTGCACGGCCGGGTAGCGGGAGGTGACGGCGACCGAGGTCGCGACGAGCGCGGCCGGCACGTACCGCAGCGACACCACCAGCGGTCCCGACAGCGCGCCGGCCGACCGGCACCGCCAGGACGTCCGGTACATCGGCACGTTGACGCCCTGCTCGACGTGCCGCACCGGCACGCCCGCCGCGGCGAGCGCCCGCTCGAAGGTGAAGCTGCAGCCGATGAGGAACGCGACCAGGTCGTCGCGCCACCACTCCCGCGCGTCCGGGGTCTCGGCGACCTGCTCCCCGTCGACGAAGACCCGGTACAGCGGGACGTCGGTGCGCACGTCGCCGGTGAACAGGGGACCGTCGACGGCGCCGGGCTCCAGCACGTCGAGCACGGGGCAGGGCCGCGGGTTGCGCTGGGCGAACAGCAGCACGTCCCACGCGAGCTCCCGCGGGACGGCGACGAGGTTGGCCTGGGTGAACCCGTCGCACCAGCCGGCGGTCGGGGTGACGAGGCCGGCGCGGAACCGCGCCCGGGCCTGTTCGGGCGTCATGGGGTCTCCAGTCGGAAGCGGACGGGCTGGCCCGGGCGCAGCTGGGCGGCCCGGTCGAGGTCGGCGTCGCGCACCACCGCGACCACCGGGTAGCCACCGGTGACGGGGTGGTCGGCGCCGAACAGCACCGGCTCCCCGCCCGGCGGCACCTGCACGGCGCCGCGGACGAGGCCCTCGCTGGGCAGCTCGCCGCGGTCGAGGCGGCGCAGCGGGCCGCCCTCCAGGCGGACGCCGACCCGGTCACCGCGCGCCGACGCGGTCCAGCCGGTCCGCTCGAGGTCGCGCAGGTCGGCGACCCAGTCGGCCCGGGGGCCCGGCACGGCGCGCAGGACGACGGGCCCGTCGCCCGGCACGGCGACCGGGGCGACGTCGACGAGCGGCAGGTCGCGCGGCTCGGGGCCGACGGCCAGCACGTCCCCGCGGCGCAGGGGGGCGGGACCCAGACCGGACAGCGTGTCGGTGCTGCGCGAGCCGAGCTCGGCGGGCGCGTCGATCCCGCCGCGGACCGCGACGTAGGTGCGCAGGCCGGACGCCGGCGCGCCCAGCCGCAGCTCCTGCCCGGCGCGCAGGGTGATCAGGGCGTGGTGCCCGACGGGCCGGCCGTCCACCGTCGCGGGGGCGGGCGCCCCGGTGAGCGCCACGAGCAGCGGGGCCGCGAGGTCGTCGCCGGCCCGCAGCCCGAGCCCCCCGAACACCACCTCCAGGGCCGCGGCCCCGGGCGGGTTGGCGACGAGCCGGTTCGCGAGCGCGCACGCCCCCCGGTCGGCGGCCCCCGCCGCCCCGACCCCGACGTCCCGGTGCCCGGGCCGTCCGGGGTCCTGCACGGTGACGGACCCACCGACGCGCGTCACCTCCACCACCCGACCGCACGTCGGAGCCGGAACGCTGTCCGAGGGCCGTTCGGGACCGCGTTCCGGCTCCGGAGTGCGGTGGAAGCGGACGCGCGTCCCGGGGGTCAGGAGGGCCGGCGAGGTGCGGTGCGCGTCCCACAGGACGGTTCCCGTCCTGCCGATCAGCTGCCAGCCACCGGGGCTCGCCCGCGGGTACACGCCGCTGTACTCCCCGGCCAGGCCCACCGAGCCCGCCGGCACCGTCGTGCGCGGCTCCGACCGCCGGGGCACGGGGGGCAGGTCCCCGCCGACGAGGTAGGCGAAGCCGGGGGCGAACCCGCCGAACGCCACCCGCCAGGGCGCCGCGGTGTGCGCCTCGACCACCCCCTCGGCGCCGAGGCCGGTGAGCCGGCCGACCTCGTCGAGGTCGGGGCCGTCGTAGACGACCGGGACGTCGACCGCCCTGCCGTCCGGCAGCTCCGCCGACGGGTCGACGGGGAGCGCGCGCACGGCGTCCCGCAGCCGGGCGAGGTCGGCGCCGGGGGCGAGCAGCAGCACCGTCCGCGCGGCCGGCACGACGTCGACCACCCCCGGCAGCCCGGCGGCGCGCACGGCGGCGGTGAGCGCGAGGACGTCGGGCAGCGCCGGGACCTCGACGAGCACGCCGGCGTCCCCGACGGGGAGCAGCCTCACGCGAAGGCCACCGGCGCGCCGGCCGCGCCCTCCAGGGCCCGCCGGACCGCCTCCGCCATCGCCACCGCGCCGGGGGTGTCGCCGTGCACGCACACCGACTCGGCGCGCACCGCGACCTCGCTGCCGTCCACCGCCGCCACCGTGCCCCGCTCGACGAGGCGCACCACCCGCGCGGCCACCTCCTCGGCGTCGTGCAGCAGGGCGCCCGGTTCCCGCCGCGGCACCAGCGCGCCCCCGGGCGTGTAGCCGCGGTCGGCGAAGAACTCCGGCACCGCGCGGAGCCCGGCGGCCTCGGCGGCGCGCAGGAGCTCCGACCCGGGGAGCCCGAGCACCGGCAGGTCGGCGTCGTAGTCCCGGACCGCGTCGACGACGGCGCGGGCCTGGGCGGTGTGGTGCACCGTCGCGTTGTACAGGGCGCCGTGCGGCTTGACGTACCGGACGCGCGTCCCGCCGACGCGGCACAGGCCGTCGAGCGCGCCGATCTGGTAGATGACGTCGTCGGCCAGCTCACCCGGCTCCACGTCGACGAACCGGCGGCCGAACCCGGCCAGGTCGCGGTAGGCCACCTGCGCGCCGACGACGACGCCGCGGCTCGCGGCGGTCGCGCAGGTGCGGCGCAGGGTGGTGGCGTCGCCGGCGTGGAACCCGCACGCCACGTTGGCCGAGGTGACCAGGCGCAGCATCGCGTCGTCGTCGCCGAGCACCCAGCGGCCGAACGACTCGCCCAGGTCGGAGTTCAGGTCCACGGTCACGCCGTCCGCCGTCACAGGTTCGCCAGCCCGCCGATGGACTGGTAGCCCAGGTACAGCGTCAGCAGCCAGGCCAGCACGCCGATCCCGAGCAGCCAGGCCGGGTAGCGGTAGCCGCCGAGCAGGTCGCGGCGCCGCCACGCCACCCACAGCACCACGGTGAACCCGATCGGCAGGATCAGCCCGTTGAAGGCGCCGGCGAACACCAGCAGCGTGACCGGCGCGGTCCCGATCAGCAGGTAGATCGTCGCCGACAGCGCGATGAAGGCGACGGTCAGCAGGTTGCGGCGCCGGGGCGAGGTGCGGCTGGAGGTCAGGAACGACACCGACGTGTAGGCCGCGCCGATGACCGACGTGATGCTGGCGGCCCACAGGATGATGCCGAAGACCCGCAGCCCGACCTGCCCGGCGGCCGCCTCGAACGCGCTGGCGGCCGGGTTGTCCTGGGCCAGGGTGACACCGCCGGCGACCACGCCCAGCACGGCGAGGAACAGCAGCACCCGCATCACTCCGGTGACGAGGATGCCGACGACCGAGCTGCGCGAGATGGCGCCGACGTGCTCGGGGCCGGTGAGCCCGGAGTCGAGCAGGCGGTGGGCGCCGGCGTAGGTGATGTAGCCGCCGACCGTGCCCCCGATGAGCGTGGTGATGACGAGGAAGTCGACCTGGTCGGGCAGCACGGTCTGGCGCAGCGCGTCCCCGACGGGCGGGCCGGAGACGATCGCGACCCAGGCCGTCATGAGGATCATGACCGCGCCGAGCACGACGACGATCCGGTCGAGCGCCACGCCGGCCCGCTTGCTCAGGAAGATGGCGATGGCGATGGCGGCGGAGACGGCACCGCCGATCTTCGCGTCCACCCCGAGCATCGCGTTGGCGCCCAGGCCGGTGCCGCCGACGTTGCCGATGTTGAACACCAGCCCGCCGACCACGACGAGCGCGGCCAGGACGTACCCCACCCCCGGGGCCACCCGGTTGCCCAGCTCGTGGGCGCGCTGCCCGCTGACGCCGATGACGCGCCAGACGTTCAGCTGCACCGCGATGTCGACGAGGATCGACACGAGCACGGCGAAGGCGAACGCGGCGCCGAGCCGGGCGGTGAACGTGGTCGTCTGGGTGATGAACCCCGGCCCGATGGCCGAGGTGGCCATCAGGAACATCGCCCCGAGCACCGCTCCGCGGCTGGTGGCGGAGCCGATCACGGCTCTCGTGCTGTCCGACATGTGTTCTCCCTCACCGAGTTGTGGTGAGCGTAAGGATTGTTCAACGATCCGACAAGAGGGAGGATCCTCCCGTCCTCACTACGCTGTCCGCATGACGATCGACGTCCTCGGCTCGCTGGGCCGCCTCGCCGCCCCCAGCACGACGGCGGAGCGGGTGGCCGACGCCGTGCGCGAGGAGGTCGTCGAGGGCCGGCTGCGGCCCGGGGCCCGCCTGCCCGAGCAGTCCCTGTGCACCGCGCTCGGCGTCTCCCGCAACACGGTCCGGGAGGCGCTGAGCCAGCTCGTCTCCGAGCGGGTCCTGGTGCGCGAGGCCAACCGGGGGGTGTTCGTCGCCCGGCCCGACCGGGACGCCGTGCGCGACGTCTACCGCGCCCGCCGCATCATCGAGCCCGCGGCCGTCCGCCACGGGGAGGCGTTCGACCCGGCGCGGCTGGCCGCGGTGCGCGCCGCCGTCGACGAGGGCGTGGCCGCGGCGGTCGCGGCCGGGTGGACGGGCGTGGCGAGCGCGAACCAGCACTTCCACCGGGCGCTCGTCGCCCTGGCCGGCAGCCCGCGGCTCGACCAGCAGATGGCGCTGCTGCTCGCGGAGATGCGGCTGGTGTTCCACCGGATGAGCGGGGTGCGGGAGTTCCACGAGCCCTACCTGGAGCGCAACGCCGAGATCTGCGCGCTGCTGGAGGCCGGCGACCGGGCCGGTGCCGCGGACGCCGTCGCCTCCTACCTCGACGACGCCGAGGCCCAGCTGCTGGTCGCCTACGACGGGCTGCCCACCCCGGACCCCTGATGCCCCCGGTCTACGACCGCATCGGCCGCGGCTACGCGCGGGGCCGCCGCACCGACCCGCGGTGGGCCGCCGCCGTCCGCGCGGCCGTCGGCGACGCGCGCAGGGTCGTGAACGTCGGAGCCGGGGCGGGGTCGTACGAGGACGGGCTGCCCGTCGTGCTCGCCGTCGACCCGGCGGCGACGATGCTGCGGCAGCGCCCGCCCGGGGCGGCCCCGGCGGTGCGGGGGGTGGCCGAGCGGCTGCCGCTGCGCGACGGCGCGGTGGACGTCGCGCTGGCCGTGCTGACCCTGCACCACTGGCCGTCGGCGGAGCGCGGGCTGGCGGAGCTGCGCCGGGTCGCACGGCGCCAGGTGGTGCTGACCTTCGAGCCCGCCGCGTCGGCGGCGTTCTGGCTGGTCCGCGACTACGTGCCGGCCGTGGCCGGGCTGGACCGCGGCCGCACCCCGACCGCCGCGCGGGTGGCCGAGCTGCTGGGCGGGGCCCGGGTGCGGCCGGTGCCGGTGCCGGCGGACATGACCGACGGCGTGCTGGCCGCGCACTGGCGACGGCCCGCGGCGTACCTCGACCCGGACGTGCGCGCGTGCGTGTCGGGCCTCGCGCAGCTCGATCCCGCGGTCGTCGAGGAGGGCGTGGGCCGGCTGGCCCGGGACCTGGAGTCGGGGGCGTGGGCGCGGCGCCACGCCGACCTGCTCCACCGCGCGGAGCTGGACGCCGGCTACCGGCTGGTGGTCACCTGACCGCCTCCCGCCGCGGCCAGGGCGGCCAGCGCCATCTCCCGGAGCAGGGCGGCGGCGGCCGGGCCCCGGCCGGTGTGCGGCGTGGAGTTGAGCAGGCCGAACGCGCCGTGGGCGGCGACCCGGGCGGCCTCGGGCGTGAGGTCGGGGTAGCGGGCGCGCAGCGCGTCCACCCAGATCTCGACGTAGGTGCGCTGCAGCCGCCGCACCTTCTTCTGCGCCTGCGGGGGCAGGTTGGCCAGGTCGCGGTCCTGCACGACGATCAGCTCGGGCTCGCCGAGGGCGAAGGCGGCCTGGAACGCCACCAGCGCGGCGAGCACCTCATCGGGGTCGTCGGACGCGGCGGCCCGCTCCCGCCCGCCGGCCAGCAGGTGCTCGCTGATGCCGACGAGCAGCTCGGCGAGCAGGGCCTCCTTGCCGGGGAAGTGGCGGTAGAGCGCCGGCCCGCTGACGCCGACGGCGGCACCGAGGTCGGCGATGCTCACACCGTGGAAGCCGTGGCGTGCGAAGAGCTGCGCGGCCACGGCGAGGATCTGCTCGCGCCGCGACCCCACCGCCGTCATCCCCGGAGGCTACCCCGCGAGGTGAACGGACGCTAACCCCACGACCTGGCCTTCCCTCGACGCGCAGGCGCGCGGGCGCCGGTCGTGCCACTGTGGTGGTCATGCTGCGCGCGCGCCCCGCCGGTCCGTCCGACGACCCGGGTCTGCGCCGGCTGTGGCCCTACCTGCGGGCCCAGCGGGGGTCGCTGCTCGTGGTCGCCGCCCTGTCGCTCGTCGCGGCCGGCACGTCGCTCGCCCAGCCGCTGCTCGTCGGGCGCGTGATCACCGCGGTGCAGGAGTCCGGGCCGATCGCGGCGACGGCCGGGCTGCTCGTCGGCGTGCTGCTGCTCGGCGCGGTGATCGGGGCCGTCGAGTCCTTCCTGCTCCAGCGCACGGCCGAGGGCCTGGTGCTCTCCACGCGGCGCACCCTGGCCGACCGGCTGCTGCGCCTGCCCGTCGCCGAGTACGACGCCCGCCGCACCGGCGACCTGATGTCGCGCATCGGCGCCGACACCACGCTGCTGCGGGCCGTGGTCACCTCCGGCCTGCTGGAGATCGCCAGCTCGGCGGTCGTGGTCGTCGGCGCCGCGGTCGCGATGGCGCTGGTGGACGTCGTGCTGCTCGGCGTGACGCTCCTGGCGGTGGCGCTCGGCGCCGTCGTCATCGCGTCGGCCTCGCGCCGGGTGCGCGCGCTGTCCACCCTCACCCAGGTCCGCGTGGGCGAGATGACCGCCGCGGTGGAGCGGGCCATCACCGGGGTGCGCACGATCCGGGCGGGCGGGGCCACCGACCGCGAGGTGCGCGGGGTGGAGGACGCGGCGGTCGCGGCGTACGAGGTCGGGGTGCGCAGCGCCCGGCTGCAGGCGCTCGTCTCGCCCGCGGCCTCCCTGGCCACGCAGGGCTCGTTCATCGCCGTGCTCGGCATCGGCGGGGCGCGGGTCGCGGCCGGCGCGCTCACCGTCGGCGAGCTGGTGTCGTTCGTGCTCTACCTGTTCCTGCTGGTGCTCCCGCTCGCGCGGCTCGCCCAGTCCTGGACGCAGCTGCAGAGCGGGCTCGGCGCGCTCACCCGCATCGAGCAGGTGCGCGCGCTGCCGCCGGAGGACGCCGACGACGTCCCGGTGAGCGCCCCTCCCGTGCCCGGCGCCCCCGCGCTGGAGCTGCGCGACGTCGACTTCACCCACGCCGACGGCACCGCCGTCCTGCACGGCGTCGGCTTCACCGTGCCCCGCGGCACCCGGACGGCGCTCGTCGGGCCGTCCGGCGCGGGCAAGTCCACGATCCTGGCTCTGGTCGAGCGCTTCTACGACGTCACCGGCGGGTCCGTGGCCGTGGACGGGGTGGACGTCCGCTCGTGGCGGCGCGAGGAGCTGCGGGCCGGGATCGGCTACGTCGAGCAGGACGCGCCGGCGCTCGCCGGCACCCTGCGGGAGAACCTGCTGCTCGCCGCGCCGGACGCCGACGAGCGCGCCCAGCGCGACGTCCTGGCCGCGGTCAACCTCACGGGCCTCGTGGAGCGCTCACCGCACGGGCTGGACGTGCCGGTCGGCGAGGGCGGGGTGCTGCTGTCCGGCGGGGAGCGCCAGCGCCTGGCCATCGCCCGCACGATGCTCGCGCGCCCGCGCCTGGTGCTCCTCGACGAGCCCACGGCCAGCCTCGACGCCCGCAACGAGCAGGCGCTGCGCGACGCGATCGACGCCGCGGCCGACGGCACCCGCGCGATGGTGGTCGTCGCCCACCGCCTGTCGACGGTGGTGGACGCCGACCAGATCGTCGTGCTCGACGAGGGCCGGGTCGTGGCGGCGGGGACGCACACCGAGCTCCTGGAGCGCAGCCCGCTGTACGCCGAGCTGGCCCGCACCCAGCTGCTGGTGTGACCCGGCCCGGTGGTGAACACCGGTTAACGCTGCGACCTGGCGCTGCCGGTTAACGGTGGTTAACATCCCCGCCATGGTCGCCGCTGCCCCGACTGCCCCGACGACGGGCCACCGCGCCCTCGTCGACGACCTCCGCACCCAGCTGGCCACCGCCGCCCTGGGCGGCCCGGAGCGGTCCCGCGCCCGGCACGTCGAGCGCGGGAAGCTGCTGCCCCGCGACCGGGTGGACGCGCTGCTCGACCCGTCGAGCCCGTTCCTGGAGCTCTCCCCGCTCGCCGCCCACGGCCTCTACGGCGGTGACGCGCCGGGGGCCGGGATCATCACCGGCGTCGGGCGGATCGCCGGGCGCGAGTGCGTCGTCGTCGCCAACGACGCCACCGTCAAGGGCGGCACGTACTACCCGATGACGGTGAAGAAGCACCTGCGCGCGCAGGAGGTGGCGCTGCACAACCGGCTCCCCTGCGTCTACCTCGTCGACTCCGGCGGCGCGTACCTGCCCGAGCAGGACTCGGTGTTCCCCGACCGCGAGCACTTCGGGCGGATCTTCTACAACCAGGCGCAGATGTCCGGCCAGGGCATCCCCCAGATCGCGGCCGTGCTGGGATCGTGCACCGCCGGCGGGGCGTACGTGCCCGCCATGAGCGACGAGGCCGTGATCGTCAAGGACCAGGGCACGATCTTCCTCGGCGGCCCGCCGCTGGTGAAGGCGGCCACCGGCGAGGTCGTCACGGCCGAGGAGCTGGGCGGCGGGGTGCTGCACTCGCGCACCTCCGGCGTCACCGACCACCTCGCCGACGACGACGCGCACGCCCTGTCGATCGTCCGGCGGATCGTCGGGACGCTCGGCCCGCGCCCGCCCCGCCCGTGGGACGTCGTGCCCACCGTCGAACCCCGGTTCGACCCGACTGAGCTCTACGACCTCGTGCCCACCGACTCCCGCACCCCCTACGACGTGCGGCGGGTGATCGAGCGCGTCGTGGACGGCTCGGAGTTCCACGAGTTCAAGGCCGAGTACGGCACCACGCTCGTCACCGCGTTCGCCCGCATCCACGGCCACCCGGTCGGGATCGTCGCCAACAACGGGATCCTGTTCTCCGAGTCGGCGCTCAAGGGCGCGCACTTCATCGAGCTGTGCGACCAGCGCGGCGTCCCGCTGGTGTTCCTGCAGAACATCTCCGGGTTCATGGTCGGCCAGGAGTACGAGGCCGGCGGCATCGCGAAGAACGGCGCCAAGATGGTGACCGCGGTGGCGTCCACCCGCGTCCCGAAGTTCACGGTGATCATCGGCGGGTCGTTCGGGGCGGGCAACTACTCGATGTGCGGCCGGGCGTACTCGCCGCGGTTCCTGTTCATGTGGCCCAACGCCCGGATCTCGGTCATGGGCGGCGAGCAGGCGGCCACGGTCCTCTCGACGGTCGGCTCGGGCGCCGACCCCGACGCGATCCGCGCGCAGTACGAGACCCAGGGCCACCCGTACTACTCCACCGCCCGGCTCTGGGACGACGGCGTGATCGACCCGCTCGACACCCGCACCCTGCTGGGTCTGTCCCTGTCCGCCGCCGCCAACGCGCCCCTGGCCGACCCGGCCTTCGGCGTCTTCCGGATGTGAGGCCGATGTTCTCCACAGTCCTGGTCGCGAACCGCGGGGAGATCGCCGTGCGGGTGATCCGCACGCTGCGCCGGCTCGGCGTCCGGTCCGTCGCCGTCCACTCCGACGCCGACGCGGGCGCCCCGCACGTCGCCGCGGCGGACGTCGCCGTGCGGATCGGGCCGGCCGCGGCGGCGCAGAGCTACCTGTCGATCCCCGCGATCATCGCGGCCGCCCGGGCCACCGGCGCGCAGGCGATCCACCCCGGCTACGGCTTCCTGTCCGAGAACACGGCGTTCGCGTCGGCCTGCGAGGAGGCCGGCATCGTGTTCGTCGGGCCGCCGTCGTCGGCCATCGAGGCGATGGGCGACAAGATCCGCGCCAAGCAGACCGTGGCCAAGGCGGGCGTGCCCGTCGTCCCCGGCTCGGACGGCGCGGGCCTCGACGACGCCGCGCTGGCGCTCGCCGTCGAGGACGTGGGCTACCCGGTGCTGCTCAAGCCCAGCGCGGGCGGCGGCGGCAAGGGCATGCGCGAGGTGCACGAGCCATCGCAGCTCGCGGACGCGATCGCGTCGGCCCGGCGCGAGGCCCGCGGCTCGTTCGGCGACGACACGCTGCTCGTCGAGCGGCTGGTCACGACCCCGCGCCACATCGAGATCCAGGTGATGGCCGACGCCCACGGCGGCGTCGTGCACCTCGGCGAGCGGGAGTGCAGCCTGCAGCGGCGGCACCAGAAGATCGTCGAGGAGGCCCCGTCCGCGCTGCTCACCCCGGTCCAGCGCGACGCGATGGGCGCGGCGGCCGTCGAGGCCGCGCGGTCGGTCGGGTACGTCGGCGCGGGCACCGTCGAGTTCATCGTCGGGGCCGACGCGCCGGACGAGTTCTTCTTCATGGAGATGAACACCCGCCTGCAGGTGGAGCACCCGGTCACCGAGCTCGTCACCGGCCTCGACCTGGTGGAGCTGCAGCTGCGGGTGGCCGCGGGGGAGCCGCTGCCGCTCGCGCAGGACGACGTGCGGCTCGACGGGCACGCCGTCGAGGTGCGCCTCTACGCCGAGGACCCGTCCGCGGGCTTCCTGCCGACCGGCGGGCGCGTGCTGGCGCTGTCCTGGCCCGAGGGCGTGCGCGTCGACTCCGGCATCGCCGCCGGGGGCGTCGTCGGCTCGGACTACGACCCGATGCTCGCGAAGGTCATCGCCCACGGCACGGACCGGGCCGACGCGCTGCGCCGCCTCGACGCGGCCCTGCGCGACACCGCGGTGCTCGGGCTGGGCACCAACACCGCTTTCCTGCGCGCGCTGCTGGCCGACGACGACGTCCGCGCCGGGCGGCTCGACACCGGCCTGGTCGGCCGCCGGCTGGAGGACTGGACCCGCGCCGAGCTGCCCGCCGACGTGCTGCCCGCCGCCGCGGCGCACTCGCTGCTGGAGCTGGAGCCCACCGGCGCCGTCGTCGACCCGTTCGACGTGCCCGGCGGCTGGCGCGTCGGCGCCCCGGCCTGGACCACCTGGCGGATGAGCGTGGACGGCGGGGCGCCCGTCGTCGTCCGGGCCCGCGGCCGGGCCGCGCACGCCGTCGTGGTCGTCGGCGACGGGCCGGAGGTGGCCGTGAGCGGGAACGGCGGCCCCGGCGACCGATTCCGCGCACGGGTCGACGGGGTCGACCGGACCTACACCGTCGCCCGCGACGGCGAGGTCCTGTGGCTCGGCCGCGACGGGCGCGCGTGGGCGGTCCGCGAACAGGCCCCCACCGACGCGGCGGGCGCCGAGGCGACCGGCGGGGGCGGACCGGTCCGCTCGCCCATGCCCGGCACCGTCACCGTCGTCGAGGTGGCCGAGGGCCAGGTCGTGGCGGCCGGTGACCGGCTCGTCGTCGTCGAGGCCATGAAGATGGAGCACGTCCTGACCGCGCCCGTGGACGGCACCGTCCGCGGGCTCACCGCCCGCGCGGGCACCACCGTGGCGCGCGACGCCGTACTGCTGGACATCGAACCCGAGGAGCAGGGCTGATGGACCTCGAACTGACCGAGGAGCACGAGGCGCTGCGCGCCACCGTGGAGGACTTCGCCCGCAAGGAGGTCGCGCCGGTCATCGGCGAGCTCTACGAGCGCGGGGAGTTCCCCTACGACCTGGTCGCGAAGATGGGCGCGATGGGCCTGTTCGGCCTGCCCATCTCCGAGGAGCACGGCGGCATGGGCGGCGACTACTTCGCGCTCTGCCTGGCCCTGGAGGAGCTGGCGCGCGTCGACTCGTCGGTCGCCATCACGCTGGAGGCCGGCGTCTCCCTCGGGGCGATGCCGATCTACCGCTTCGGCACGGAGGAGCAGAAGCGCGAGTGGCTGCCCGCCCTCGCCGCGGGCGAGCGGCTCGGCGCGTTCGGGCTCACCGAGGCCGGGGGCGGCTCCGACGCCGGGGCCACCCGCACCACCGCGCGCCTGGACGGCGACGAGTGGGTGGTCAACGGTTCCAAGGCGTTCATCACGAACTCCGGCACCGACATCACCTCGGTCATCACCGTCACGGCGATCACGGGCGAGCGCGAGGGCGGGAAGAAGGAGATCTCGGCGATCATGATCCCGGCCGGCACGCCCGGGCTGCGGGTCGGGAAGCCCTACTCCAAGGTCGGCTGGTGCAGCTCCGACACCCGCGAGCTGTTCTTCGACGACGTGCGCGTGCCGGCGGGCAACCTCGTCGGCGAGCGCGGCCGCGGCTACGCCCAGTTCCTGTCGATCCTCGACGAGGGCCGGGTCGCGATCGCGGCGCTGTCGGTCGGGCTGGCGCAGGGCTGCGTGGACGAGTCGGTGCGCTACGCCCAGGAGCGCGAGGCGTTCGGCCAGCGGATCGGCACCTACCAGGCCGTCCAGTTCATGATCGCCGACATGGAGGCCCGCGCCCACACCGCCCGGCTGGCCTACTACGCGGCCGCGGCGAAGATGCTCAAGGGGCAGCCGTTCAAGAAGGAGGCCGCCATCGCCAAGCTGGTGTCGTCGAACGCGGCGATGGACAACGCCCGCGCGGCCACGCAGGTCTTCGGCGGGTACGGCTTCATGAACGAGTACGCGGTCGGCCGCTTCTACCGGGACGCGAAGATCCTGGAGATCGGCGAGGGCACCTCCGAGGTGCAGCGCATGCTCATCGCCCGCCAGCTCGGCCTGTAGCGCGACCGCCGCCCGCCTCGCCGGGCGGACGGCGCGCGCAGCGCGCGTCGGCTCGCGCAGCCCCAGCCCCGGCGGCGCAGCCCGCCCGCGCGCTGCGCCCACCGATCGACGCTGCGCGAACGGGGTGGCGCTGCACGAGCCTCACGCAGCGCTCGTCCGCTGGCGCAGCGCTCGTCCGCTGGCGCAGCGCTCGTCCGCTGGCGCAGCGCTGGGCCCGGCGGCGCAGCCCGCCGGCGCGCTGCGCGACATGACCAGTGCTGCGCGAGCAGACGGGCGCTGCGCCACGGGAGGTGGGTGCGCGGCGCGGGATCGCTGCCTCGCGCAGCGCTCGTCCGCTCGCGCAGCGCCCGCACCGCTCGCGCAGCGCGCCGGCGTGCTGCGCGAGCCCGTCCGTGCTGCGCCAGCCCGTCCGCGCTGCGCCAGCCCCTCAGCGCTGCGCCAGCCCGTCCGCGCTGCGCGAGCCCGTCCGCGCTGCGCGAGCCCGTCTGCGCTGCGCCGACCGCGCAGGGCTGCGCCGGCTGCCGTCGGCGCGCTAGGGGTGGCTGCCGCGCAGGACGGCGAGGGCCGCGGCCGGGCCCTCCCACACGTGCGCGGCCCAGCCGTGCGCCCGGGCCGCCTCCACGTTCTCCGGCTTGTCGTCGAAGAAGACGGTGGCGCCGGGACGGGTGCCGAGCAGCTGGTCGGCCCGGGCGTACATCGCCGGGTCCGGCTTCATCAGGGCCACCTCGGCCGAGAACACCAGGGCGTCCACCACCGAGCTCCACGGCGCCGCCCGCACCGCGGCGGCCAGCGGGGCGGGGGCGTTGGACAGCACGGCCAGCCGCTCGCCCGCGAGGTCGGCCAGCAGGGCGGCGCTCTCGTCCGGCAGGTCGGACCACTTGTGCGCGTCGATGCGCTCCAGCCGCTCCAGGAGCGCGGGCTCGGGCTCGCGGCCGAGGGCGCGGACGACGCCGGTCCAGTACACCGCCGCGGCCTCGCCCAGGTCGAACGCCAGCCGCCCGGTCCAGTAGGCGGCGGAGAAGTCGGCCTCGGGCACCCCCACCTCCGCGGCCAGGAGCGGGATCACGCGGCTGGACGGCACGAGGACGCCGCCGAGGTCGAACACGACGGTGCGGGAGCTCTCCACACCCGCACCGTAGCGGCGTCCGCAGGGGCGGACGCCGACCCTCCACTACGCCGCGGGCACGGGCTCCGGATGCAGTACGTGACGCACTCGCGCTCGGCGCGCCCCGGCCGGCGGTCCGCGCTTCACTCGTCCGGGGCCGACCGACCGGGTCGGCCACGGACGAGAGGACGAGACCGATGCGCATCCGACGGGTCCTGAGCACCGCCGTCGTCACCGCGGCGCTGGCCCTGAGCGGCGTGGCCGTCGCGACGCCCGCGATCGCGGCCCCCGCCGCGGCCGGGGCGCCGACCCACGCCCGCCACGACGACTCCGCCGTCTCCCTGCACGGCGGCCGCACCACCCTGCACCTGGACCGCGGCACCGCCGGCGTGCTCGCCGACAACGGCGTCAGCGTCACCGCGATCGACGAGGCGACCGGCGGCGGCACCCGCTTCGCCTTCCCGATCACGGGCGGGTCGGTCGTGCCCTCCACCGCCGCCGGCGAGATCGAGCACGTGGGTGGGCTGGAGTTCGCCGCCGGCGACGTGACGCTGAGCGTCGAGGACTTCGTGATCGACACCGTCGAGGGCGTGCTGACCGCCCGGGTGACCGGCACGCAGACGCGCGTGCCGCTGCTGGACCTCGACGCGAGCGGCGCCCGGATCCAGGACACCCGCAACCGCTTCGTCGTGCGGGGCGTGCAGGCGACGCTGACCGACGAGGCGGCCGGCGCGCTGAACGACACCTTCGGTGTCGACCTGTTCTCCGAGGGCCTGTCGATCGGCACGGCGACGGTGCGCGCCGGCAAGTGACGGCGCGCGAGCGGGTGGGACCGCCCGCGAGCGAGTAGGGCCCGCCGGCCGGGCCGCCCCCGCGGCGGCCCGGCCGCGCCCGTGACGGGCCGCCTGCGGGAGCCCCCGGCCGACGGACGACGATGGCGGGGTGAACGCCCGCTTCGCCCGGATCGTCGTCCTCGTGTCGGGGGCGGCGATCCTCGTCGTCGAGACCCTGGCCACGCGGCTCGTCGCCCCCTACGTCGGGCTCACGCTGGAGTCCACCACCGCCGTGATCGGGGTGGCGCTGGCCGGCATCGCGGCCGGGGCGGCGCTGGGCGGGCGCTGGTCCGACACCCTGCCGCCGCGGCGCGTGGCGGCCGGCGCCCTGGCCGTCGGCGGGCTCGGCGTGCTCGCCGTCCGCCCCCTGGTGCGGCTGCTGGGACCCGTGCTCGGGCCCGGGCCGGTGGCGGCGGTGCTGCTGGTGGCGGCCTCCACGCTGGTGTCGGTCACGGCGCTGGCCATGGTGACGCCCGCGATCACCCGGGCGCGGCTCACCGGGCTCGACGGGTCGGGCTCGGTGATCGGCGACCTGTCGGCGGCGGGCACGATCGGGTCGCTGGCCGGGACGTTCCTCACCGGGTTCGTGCTGGTCACCTTCCTGCCCGTCACCGCGATCCTGCTCGTCACGGCCGGCGCGTGCCTGGCGCTGGCCCTGGCCGTGTCGGTGGAGGCGCGCCGCGCGGCTCCGAAGCTCGGGGGCGCCGCGCTGGTGCTGGCCGTCGCGCTGGTCGCGGTGCCGGGCCGCTGCGACACCGACACCGTCTACTACTGCGCCCGCATCGAGCCCGACCCGGAGCGGACGAGCGCGCAGGTGCTGGTGCTCGACGACCTGCGCCACTCCTACGTCGACCTGGCCGACCCCGCCCACCTGGAGTTCGCCTACATCCGGCGGTTCGCCGCCGCCGTCGACGCCGCGTTCCCCGCCGGGCAGCCGCTGCGGGCCGTGCACGTCGGCGGGGGCGGGTTCACGATGCCGCGCTGGCTCGCCGCGACCCGGCCCGGTTCGGCGTCGACGGTGCTGGAGGTGGACGCGGGCGTGGTCGAGCTGGGCCGGCGGGAGCTGGGCGTGGACGCCATCCCCGACCTGGACGTCCGCCTGGGCGACGCCCGCACCACGCTCGCGTCGCTCCCGACGGCCTCGGCCGACCTGGTGGTCGGGGACGCGTTCGGCGCGCGCTCGGTGCCCTGGCACCTGGCCACCACCGAGTTCGTGGACGAGGTGCGCCGGGTGCTGCGGCCCGGCGGGCTCTACGTGCTCAACGTGATCGACCGCGACCCGCTGGCGCTGCTGTCCGCGGTCACCGCCACCGTGGGCGAGCGGTTCGTGCACGCCACGCTGATGATCCGTCCCGACCAGCTGGAGCCCGGTGGCGGCGGCAACGCCGTGCTGGCCGTGTCCGACACCCCGCCCGACCTGGCCGCGCTGCGGGCGGCCGCCGAGGCGCGCGGCGAGCCCGGCTCGGTGCTCGACGACGCCGCGACCCGGGCGTTCGGGCGCGGGGCGGTGGTCCTCACCGACGACCGCGCGCCCGTCGACCAGCTGCAGACCTGAGAGCGGTACGGTCCGTCGGTGGCCGACTGGAACGATCTGCTGTCGTTCGTGCGCGTGCGCTACGAGATCATGCGCCAGCGGGACGGTGAGCTGTGGTTCCGCCTGCCCACCACGGGCGAGCGGGCGCAGACCGTGGCCGTCCGGCTCGTCACCGGCGAGGACGCCCACCCGTGGGCGCAGATCACCTCGGCGGTGGGGCGCCCCGGCGAGCTCGACCTGGGCCGGGCGCTGGAGATGGCGGCGGCCCCCGTCACCGGCGGCCTGGTCGCCGCCGACGGCCTGGTGCTCTTCCGGCACTCCATCCCGCTGCACGACACCGCGCTCGACGGGTTCGACCGGTCGTTCCGGCTCGTCGTCGACGTGGCCGACCGCATGGAGCACGAGCTCACCGGGGCCGACGAGCACTAGCGGCCCGCAGGCCCGCCCCCAGCTGGACGGCGAGGGCCACGGCGAGCACGGCGAAGGGCGCGGCGCGCCCGCCCGTGCCGTGCAGCCACCCGACGAGCAGCGGCCCGAGCGCGGCGGCGGCGTACCCGGCGCTCTGCGCGAACCCGGACAGCGCGGCGGTCTGCTCGGGCGTGGACGAGCGGAGCGCGAACAGCGCGAGCGCCAGCGGGAACCCGCCCGAGCCCAGCCCGAGCAGCACCGCCCACAGCCCCGCCCCGGCCAGCGGCGCGACGAGCAGGCCGGTCCAGCCGGCCAGGGACGCGAGCGTGAGCAGGACGACGAGGCCCCGGTGGGACCGCGAGCGACCGGCCAGCCACGGCACCGCGAGCGACACGGGCACCCCGAGCACCATCACCAGGGCGAGGAGCCAACCGGCCGTCGGCGCCGGCGCGCCCGCCTCGCGCAGGAACTGGGCGAACCAACCCATCACGACGTAGGCCTGCAGCGCCTGGGCGCCGAAGAACGCGGCGAGCGCGCCGCGCAGGCCCGGTTCCGCGGCCGCCGGCCTGGGGACCGGCGGACGGTCCCCCGGGCCCCGCCGGGCCACCAGCCAGAGGGCGGCCGCCGCGGCGGCGGGCAGGGCCCAGGCGGCGAGCGCCCACCGCCAGCCCGGGAGCAGGCCGGACCGGGCGGCGAGGTCGGCCAGCGGCACCGAACCCGCGGCGGCCACGGCGGCGCCCAGCGCGAGGACCGAGGTGTAGAGCGCCGTCACGCGGCCGACGGCGTGCGGGAAGTGGGCCTTGACCAGTGCGGGCAGCAGCACGTTGCCGAGCGCCGCCCCGGCGAAGGCCAGCGCGCTGGACGCCAGCAGGGCCGCCCAGCCGACGGCCGCTCCCCGCAGCAGCGACCCGAGCGCCACCAGCAGCAGCCCGGCGACGAGCACGCGCTCGCCGCCGCTGCGCCGTGCCGCGCCGGCGGCGAGCGCGCCGACGGCGGCGAACGACAGCACCGGCAGGCTCGTGAGCAGCCCGGCCGCGACCGGGGTCAGCCCGACGTCGCGACGGACCTCGGCCAGCAGCGGGCCCAGGGCCGTGACGGCCGTGCGGAGGTTGAAGGCGGTGAGCACCACCGCGGCGACCAGCAGAGCCCGACCCGCCGTCCCCGACGCCGGCGGGGCCGGGGCGGCGGTCCTCACGCCGGGACCGGCGCGGCGCCGGCGGCGAGCGCCGGGTGCGGACGGACGCGCGGGGGCGGAGCGGGGTCGGGGACCCGGACGGCGACGGCGGGCACGGGCATCTCCTGGTGGTGGGGGCACTCGGGACCCAGTTCGCCACACCGGTCTGTCGCGGAGCTGTCACGCGCGCACCGGGTGGGGAGGTAGCTTCGCGTCGTCGTCACGAGCCTGTCGCGAGGAGCCGGTCGGGGTGGAGCTGCTGGTGCTGGGCCCGCTGGAGGTGCGACGGCGCGACGGCGAGCCGCTGCCGGTGCGGCGCGGACGCCCGCGGCGGCTGCTGCTGTCGCTGCTGCTGCGCCGCGGCGACCCGGTGCCGCGCGACGTGCTCGTCGACCAGCTGTGGGGCGACGAGCCGCCGGTGAACGCGGACAACGCGCTGCACCTGCTCATCTCCTACCTGCGCCGGACCATCGCCGGGGCGGAACCGCGCATCGACCGCGTCCCCGCCGGCTACCGGCTGGTGATCGCGCGCGACCGCGTCGACGCGTTCCGGTTCGAGGACCTGGTGCGCGCGGCCGTCGCGGCGGACGCCGAGCCCGCGCGGCAGGTGCGGCTGGCCGAGGAGGCGCTGGCCCTGTGGCGGGGTCCCGCGCTGAGCGAGGCCCGCGACGACGCGTTCGCGCAGGGCGACGTCGCCCGGCTCGACGAGCTGCGCGTGCAGGCGCACGAGAGCCGGGCCGGGGGCCTGCTCGCGCTGGGCCGGCACGACGAGGCGCTCCCCGACCTCGATCAGCTCGTGCGCGAGCACCCGTTCCGCGAGCGGCTCCAGGGCCGGCTGGCGCTCGCGCTGTACCGGGCCGGACGGCAGGCCGACGCGCTGCGCGCCCTGGAGGCGGCGCGCACGGCGCTCGTCGACGAGCTCGGCCTCGACCCGGGTCCGCGGCTGCGGGAGCTGGAGCAGCGGATCCTGCGCCAGGACCCCGCGCTGGACCCGGTCCCCGTCGCGGACGCGCCCCCGGCCCCGGCCGCCGTCACCGGGCCCGCCCCGGCGGCTCCGCCGGCGCCGGCCGTCCCCGCCGTCCCGCTCGCGCTGACCCCGCTCGTCGGGCGCGCGGACGAGGTGGCCGCCCTGCGGCGGGACCTGGCCGACCACCGGCTGGTCACGCTGACCGGCCCGGGCGGCACGGGCAAGACGCGGCTGGCCGCGGAGGCCGTCCGCACCCGGGACGGCGCCGTGTGGTGGGCCGACCTGGCCCCGGTGGGCTCCCCCACCGGGGTCGGGGCCGCGGTCGCCGCGGCCGCCGGCACCGGCCTGGCCTCCGGCGACGAGGCGGCGGGCGAGCTGCGGCGCTGGATCGGCGACCGGGACGCGGTGCTGGTGCTCGACACGTGCGAGCACGTCCTCGACGGTGTCGAGGGGGTCGTGCGGGAGCTGCTGGCCGGGTGCCCGGCGCTGCGCGTGCTCGCGACGAGCCGGCGAGCGCTGGGCGTGCCCGGCGAACTCGTGCGGCCGGTCCCGCCACTGGCCCTGCCCGACCCCGACGACGCGGGCGTGGACGGCGTCGCCGCGAGCCCGGCCGTGCAGCTGTTCCGCGACCGCGCCGCCGCCGTGCGGCCCGGCTTCGCCCTCGACGGGACGAACGCGCAGGCGGTGGCCACGGTCTGCCGGCTGCTCGACGGCCTGCCGCTGGCCATCGAGCTCGCCGCGGGCCACGTCGCCGCGCTGAGCCCGGCCAAGGTCGCCGAGCTGCTGCGCGACCGCATGCGGCTCCTCGGTGACGGCGACGAGCGCCGGGGCCGGCACGCCGGGCTGCGGGCGACCCTCGAGTGGAGCTACGAGCTGCTGTCGGCCGAGGAGGCGGCGTTCCTCGACCGGCTGTCGGTCCTGGCCGGACCGTTCCCGCTGGAGGCGGGCGTCGAGATCGCCGGCAGCGGCCTGGGGACCGACGGCCTGGCCCTCCTGCTGAGCCTGGTGCGCCAGTCGCTGGTGGCCGTGGCCGACGACGACCACTTCCGGCTGCTGGACACCGTCCGCGCCCACGCGGCGCACCGCCTCGCGGCCGATCCCGCGCAGGAGCGGGCGGCCCGCGACCGGCACGCGCGGTGGTTCCGCGCCTTCGCCCGGGACGCCGACCTGCACATCCGCGGCGCCGACCAGGCCGGCTGGCTGGCCGAGCTGCGCACCGCCCGCGCCGACCTGCGGGCCGCGCTGCAGCACTGCCTGGACGGGACGCCGCCGCGACCGGCCCTCGGCGCCGGGCTCGTCTGCTCGCTGTCCTGGTTCTGGTCCCACGAGGGCTCCTTCGCCGAGGCCCGCGAGTGGATCGCCCGGGCGACCGCCGCCGGGCCGCACGACCCGCGGACCGACGCGTGGCTGCACCTGGCCGCCGGGATGCACGCGGAGTCCACCGGCGACCTGCGACTGGCCGAGGCCGAGTGCACCGCCGCGGCCGACGGGTTCGCCGCGCTCGGCGACGACCGCGGCGAGGCGCGCAGCCTGCTGCACCTGGGCACCGCGCGCTGGGCGCTCGGCCGGCTGGACGCGGCCGCCGCGGCCCAGGACCGGTCGATCGCGCTGTTCCGCTCGGCCCGCCACGACAGCGGCGCCGGTCTCGGGCTGGTGCTGCGCGCCCGCACCGCGCTGGACCAGGACGACGGGGCACGGGCCCGGGAGCTGCTGCTGGAGGCGCGCCACGTGCTGCGCCGGGCGGGGGACCCGCACCTGGTGGCGCTGTGCCTCGAGCAGCAGGCCCGCACCTGCCTCGCGGAGGGCGACATCGCCGGGGCGGAGCCGCTGGCCCGCGAGGGCCTGGCGGTCTTCGAGTCCGTCGCCTACCCCGAGGGCGTGACGGCGGCCCTGCAGACGCTGGGCCGGGTCCGGCTGGCGCTCGGCGACCCGGCGACGGCCGTGGCCCTGCACCGGCGGGCGGCCGGGGACGCGCTCGACCTCGGGCACGCGGGCGCCCTGGCGGAGAGCCTCGAACTGCTGGCCGAGTCCGTCCTGGCCGCGGGTGACGGGGCGGGCGCCGCCCTCCTGCTCGGCCGGGCCGAGGACGTGCGCGGGGACAGCGGCGTCCCGCGGGGGCGGTCCGCGCAGCGCCGGCTCGACCGGTGGCGACCCCGCCTGCTGCGCGCGCTGCAGGACGGCGGGGCGGCTCCGGCGGAGGACCGCTCCCGGTCCACCCGCGAGCTGCTCGCGCGGGTGCCGACCACCGCACCGATCGGGCCGTGACACGCGGCCGACAGGTCCGCGACAGACGCGCTCAGCAGGGTCGGAACCAGCCGCGGCGCAGGCCGCGGCCCGACCCCGGGAGTACCGATGCCCCGCCTGCTGCACATCGCCTCGTCGCCGCGCGGCGAGCGCTCCGAGTCCGCCGCCCTCGCGGCGACGTTCCTCGACCGCTACCGCGAGCTCGACCCGCTGGCCGAGGTCGACACCTTCGACCTGTGGGACGGCACCCTGCCCGAGTTCGGCCCCGCGGCCGCGGCGGCGAAGATGACCGTCTTCGCGGGCGGCACGCCGCAGGGTGCCGAGGGCGAGGCGTGGGAGCGGGCGGTCGCGACCTTCCGCCGCTTCGACTCCTACGACCGCTACCTGTTCAGCGTCCCGATGTGGAACGCCGGCATCCCCTACATCCTCAAGCAGTTCATCGACGTGGTCAGCCAGCCCGGCATGGTCTTCGGCTTCGACCCGGTCGAGGGCTACACCGGGCTGCTGCGCGGCAAGAAGGCCGTCCTCGTGCTCACCAGCGCGGTCTACGGCCCGGGCCGCCCGCCGTCGTTCGGGTCCGACTTCCAGGCCCCCTACCTGCGCGACTGGCTGCGGTGGGCCGGGGTCACCGACGTCGCCGAGGTGCACTTCCGGCCCAACCTGGCCACCGCCGACGCCGACGCGGCCCGCGCGCTCGCCCACCGCGAGGCCCGCGACGCGGCCGCGAAGCTCTGAGACCCGAGGAGCCCGACATGACCGCGCACATCAGCCGCGACGACCTCGCCGCCGGGATCGCCGCCGGACGCCTCACCGTCGTCGACGCCCTGCCCGCCGCCTACTGGGCGCAGCAGCACCTGCCCGGCGCGCTGAACCTCGTCGAGGACGACGTCGACCGGCTCGCCCCCGGCCTGCTCCCCGACCGCTCGGCGCCCGTCGTCGTCTACTGCTCCAACGCGGCGTGCGGCAACTCGCGCGCCGTCGCCGCCCGCCTGGAGCGGCTGGGCCACACCGACGTCCGCACCTACCCCGGCGGCATCCAGGACTGGGTCGAGGCTGGCCTGCCCGTCGAGGCGGGCGCCGTCCCGGCCGACGACCGGACGGGCTAGGCGCGGGCGCGGTCCGGCTCGGCCAGCACGCCGGGCCGCTCGTCCACCGACACCAGGCGCGTCACGGTGGGGTGGCCCTCCTCCAGCAGCGCCGTGTCGGTCCCGGGCTCCGCGGGGCCGGTGACCTCGGCGTTGCCGAGCACCAGGCCCTCGCCGTCGTCGCCGGTGCGGTGGTCGATCCGCACCCGGACGGCGCCGAACCGCGACAGCCGCGCCTCGCGCAGGGCCTTGATCTCGTCGGGGGCCCGGTCGGGCACGTTGAGGTTGAGCACCGTGCCCTCCTCCTGGGCGAGCAGCAGGTCCAGCACGTCCGGGACGACGTGCCCGATCGCCTCCCAGTGCGGGTCGCTCGTCGGCTGCCACCCGCAGTCGAGCGACACGGCGAGCGCGCGCCAGCCGTGCAGCCCGCCGGTGAGCGCGGCGCCCACGGTGCCCGAGTGCAGGACGGCGTGGCCGACGTTGGCGCCGAGGTTGGCGCCGGACAGCACGACGTCGGGCTGCGGGTCGAACCAGCCGCGACCGGCCGAGTGCACGATGAAGCCCGGGTGGCCCTCCACCGCGTAGGCGCGGACGCCGTCGAGGCCGGGCAGCTCGCGGGGGTGCAGGCGGACCCGCCCGTCCTCGCGGACGGCGAGGATCGAGCCGCCGACGCCGCTGCTGTCGATGTGGGGGGCCGCCACCGTGACGTCGAACCCGGCGTTGCGGGCGACCTCCGCGAGGGCCCACAGGCCGGGGGAGTCGATGCCGTCGTCGTTGGTGATCAGCGCGTGCAGTCGTCGCGAGGAGGCCACTCGCACCAGGCTAGCCGTCCGGCCCCGACCCCGCCGACGACTAGGGTGGGTCGCCGTGCACACGCCGATGGCGCCCACGGGCGAGCAGTTCGAGATCCGGTGCGGTGGCACCCGTGCGGTGGTCACGGAGGTCGGCGCCGGCCTCCGGGTGCTGACCGTCGACGGGCGGCCGCTGGTGGAGACGTTCGCGGAGGACGTCCGCCCGCCCCGCGGCGCCGGGGCCGTCCTGGTGCCGTGGCCCAACCGCACCGCGGGCGGGCGCTGGACGTGGAACGGCGCGGCCCAGCAGCTCGCGCTCACCGAGCCGCCGGCCGGCAACGCGATCCACGGCCTGCTCCGCCACGTGCTCTACCGGCCGGTCGAGCGCTCCCCCGAGGCGCTCGTGCTGGCCGCCGTCGTGCCGGCGCAGCCGGGCTGGCCGGTGCCGCTGGACACCCGTGTGCGGTTCGCCGTGGACGCCGACGGGCTGACCGTCACCCACACCGTGACCAACGTCGGCACCGCGTCCGTGCCGTTCGGTATCGGCGCGCACCCGTACCTGCGGGCCGGGGCCGCCGCCACCGACGACTGCACGCTGACCCTGTCCGCCACGACCCGGCTGCCCCTGGACGACGGCCTGCCGTCGGGCCCCGAGGAGCCCATCGACCCGGTGCTGCGCAGCGGCCTCGCCCTGCGCGGGGTCGAGCTCGACCACGCCTTCGGCGGCGCGGAGCCGGTGGACGGGCGGGTGCGCCACCGCCTCGACGGCCCCGACGGCGGCGTGGAGCTGTGGGCGGACCCGGCGTTCGGGTGGGTGCAGGTGTTCACCCCCGACGACCACCCCGACCGCGGCCGGGCGGTGGCCGTCGAGCCGATGACCTGCCCGCCGGACGCCCTGAACTCCGGCACCGGGCTGCTGTCGGTCGCGCCCGGGGAGACGTGGACCGGGAGCTGGGGGATCGTGCGGCGATGACCCGCCCCGCGCTGCGCACCCGAGCGCGGGCCCGCTCCTCAGTTGAGGTGCGCCCGCAGGCTCCGCGCCGCGGTGCGCAGCCGCTCGGCGTGCGCGGCGGGGGCGTTCTGCGCGCGCTGCTCCAGCAGCGCGGCGCCCTCCGGCCACCGGGCCTGGTCGCCCAGGGCCCGGCCCAGCTCGAGGACGTCGGTGAGCCGCACCCCGGGCAGCAGCAGCCGCATCCGCAGCACCCACTCCACGTCGCGGGGCCGCTGCCGCGCCCGGTACACCGCACGCAGGTTCTCCAGCATCCGGGCGAGGATCGAGCGCACCGGCGCGGCGGTGAGCAGGTGCGGCCCGAACGGCACCTCCGGACCCGCACCCGTGGAGCGCCGGAACAGGGCCTCGCACTCGGGCCCGCTCACCTCGGTGCCGCCGGCGAACACGTCGAGGTAGCGGGTGGTGCCGGTGGGCCGGACCAGGAAGTGCCCGGGCATGCCGACGCCCTCGACGCCGATGCCCGCCCGGCGCGCCACCTCGATCGTGACGACGGCCAGCGTGATCGGGATGCCGAGGCGGCGGTGCAGGACCTGGTGCAGCAGGGAGTTGCGGGGGTCGGCGTAGTCGGCCGTGTTCCCCCGGAAGCCCTCGTCGACGAACAGCCGCCGCACCAGCCCGTCCACGCTGGTGACGCCGGCGGCGAGCCGGTCGAGCTCGGCGAGCCAGCGCCGCTCGTCGAGATCGGGGTCCGCCCCGGCGGCCAGGGCGAGCGCGGCGCGGTCCAGCGCGGGCTCGGGCACGGCGACGATCCGCCCGAACCGCTGCACGGCGTCCACGCGAGCATCGTCCGCCCTGGTCGCCGTCCGCGTCGAGGGCGGGGGGTAGACAGAGGACCATGACCGACAACCACCAGGTGCGCCTGGCCGCCCGCCCGCAGGGCCTCCCGACCGCCGAGGACTGGGAGCACACCACCGAGCCCGTGCCGGAGCCGGGCGACGGGCGCTTCGTCGTCCGGGTGACGCACCTCTCGCTCGACCCGGCCATGCGGGGCTGGATGAACGAGGGCCGCTCGTACATCCCGCCGGTGGGGCTGGGCGAGGTGATGCGGGCGCAGGGCGCGGGCGTCGTCACGGCCTCCGAGCACCCGGACTTCCCCGAGGGCGCGGTCGTCACCGGCACCTTCGGGGTGCAGGAGCACGCCGAGTCCGACGGCCGGGGCGTGCTCGTCGTCGACCCGGACGCGGCGCCGGTCACCACGCACCTCGCACTGCTCGGCATGACCGGCCTGACGGCCTACTTCGGCCTGTTCGACGTCGGCGCGCTGCGCGACGGGGACACGGTGGTCGTGTCCGGGGCCGCCGGCGCGGTGGGCAGCGTCGTCGGGCAGCTGGCGAAGATCCGCGGGTGCCGGGTGGTCGGCATCGCCGGGGGGCCGGAGAAGTGCGCGTGGATCGTCGACGAGCTCGGCTTCGACGCCGCGATCGACTACCGCTCGGAGAACGTCCACAGGGCGCTGCGCACCCACGTCCCGGACGGGATCGACGTCTACTTCGACAACGTCGGCGGGGAGATCCTCGACGCCGCGCTGGCCCGGCTGCGCCGCGGGGCGCGCGTCGTGGTCTGCGGGGCGATCAGCACCTACAACGCCACCGAGCGCCCGCCCGGCCCGGCCAACTACCTGTCCCTGCTGGTCAACCGGGCGCGGATGGAGGGTTTCGTGGTGTTCGACTTCGCCGACCGCTACGCGGAGGCCACGGCGGAGATGGCACGCTGGCTGGGCGAGGGGAAGCTGCGCAGCCGCGAGGACGTGGTCCGCGGGGGTGTGGCCGACTTCCCCGAGGTGCTCCTGCGCCTGTTCCGCGGCGACAACACCGGCAAGCTGGTCCTGCAGATCGCGGACTGACAGGCTGGGCCGCGACGAGAGGAGAGCAGATGCGCGTCTTCACCGGGGTGGACGACCTGCGGACCGCCGTGGGCACCACGGTCGGCAGCAGCGACTGGCTGACGATCGAGCAGGGGCAGATCGACGGGTTCGCCGACGCCACCCACGACCACCAGTGGATCCACGTCGACGCCGAGCGCGCTCAGGAGGGGCCCTTCGGCACCACCATCGCGCACGGGTTCCTCACGCTGTCGCTGCTGCCCGCCCTGATCGCGCAGGTGTACCGGGTGGACGGGGTGAAGATGGGCATCAACTACGGGCTCAACAAGGTGCGCTTCACCTCACCCGTGCCCGTCGGCAGCAAGGTGCGGGGCACCATCGAGCTCACCGACGTCGGTGACGTGGCGGGCGGCGTGCAGCTGGTCAACAAGGTCACCGTCGAGATCGAGGGGTCGGAGCGGCCCGCGCTCGTCGCGGAGTGGCTCACCCGCCAGTACGTGTAGAGGAGATCCCGTGCGCGACGCCGTCATCTGCGAGCCGCTGCGGACCCCGGTCGGGGGCTTCGGCGGGTCGCTGCGCGACGTGCCGGCCCACGAGCTGGCCGCCACCGTGATCCGCGGGCTGCTGGAGCGCACCGCGCTCCCGCCGGACGCGGTCGACGACGTCGTGCTCGGGCACTGCTACCCGACGATGGACGCCCCGGCGATCGGGCGCGTCGCCGCGCTCGACGCCGGGCTCCCCGTCAGCGTCACCGGCCTGCAGCTCGACCGCCGCTGCGGCTCCGGGCTCCAGGCCGTGCTCTACGCGGCGATGCAGGTGCAGGCGGGGGCCTCGGACGTCGTGCTGGCCGGCGGCGCCGAGAGCATGTCCGGAGCGTCGTTCTACTCGACGTCGATGCGGTGGGGGGCCAAGGCCGGGCCGGGGGTCCTGCTCCACGACTCGCTGGCCCGCGGACGCGTCACGGCGGGCGGGATCAACTTCCCGGTCCCGGGCGGGATGCTGGAGACCGCGGAGAACCTGCGCCGCGAGTACGGCATCCCCCGCGAGGAGCAGGACGAGTACGCGGTGCGGTCGCACCAGCGGGCCGCCGCGGCCCGCGACGACGGGCGCTCCGCCGAGGAGATCGTGCCGGTCGTCGTGGAGGGCCGGAAGGGCGACGTCGTCGTCGACGCCGACGAGCACATCCGCGCCGACTCGTCGGTGGAGAAGCTGGCGGGCCTGCGGCCGATCCTCGGTCGGGACGACCCGGACGCCACCGTCACCGCGGGCAACGCCAGCGGCCAGAACGACGGCGCGGCGGTCTGCGTGGTCACCCACCCGGCCCGCGCGGAGGAGCTGGGGCTGCGCCCGCTCGCCCGGCTGGTGTCCTGGGGCGTCGGCGGGGTGCCGCCGGCCACCATGGGCATCGGCCCGGTGCCGGCCGTCGCGAAGGCGCTGGACGCCGCGTCGCTGGCGCTGGCCGACATCGACCTGATCGAGCTGAACGAGGCGTTCGCGGCGCAGGTGCTGGCCTGCACCCGGGAGTGGGAGTTCTCCGACGCCGACTTCGCGCGCACCAACGTCAACGGCTCGGGCATATCCCTCGGCCACCCCGTCGGGGCCACGGGCGGGCGGATCCTCGCCACCCTCACCCGCGAGATGGTGCGCCGCGACGCCCGCTACGGCCTGGAGACGATGTGCATCGGCGGTGGTCAGGGCCTCGCGGCGGTGTTCGAGCGGGTCTGACCGGCCGGTTCCGTTCCTCCGCGCGGAGGAACTGATCGTCTGTGACGTGAAACACCCGGCGCGTCGGGTACGACATGAACCGTGGACCACCAGCGGGAGACGGGGAGATGTCGGGCGTGACGACGACGGTGCCGGGATCGACCGGACTGACCGGACGGGACCGCGCCGTGCTGCGCGCCGTGGCGGACGAGCGGTGCGAGTTCCGGGGCGGGTGCGAGCCGGTGCTGCTCATCGACGGCCTGGCCTGCTCCGACTTCTCCGCGGCGCACCGCCTCGTCGACGCGGGGCTGCTCGGCGCCCCCGACACCGCCGTCGCGCTCGCGCCGGCCGTGCTCACCCCGGCCGGACGCGCCGCCCTCGACGGCTGACGCCGCGGCCCGGATCACAGCGGACCGGGTTGCCGCGGACCGCGGACGGGTGCACAGTTGCATGCAGCAACTCGATGCATGAGCCATGCAAACCCGAGGTGGAGACATGTTCCGCGACGACGAGCTCACGGTGGCCGACTCCGTCGGCATCGAGCTCATCCGGCTCGTCCGCCTGATCGACCGCAAGCAGGCCGCGCACCGCGCGGAGCACCCCGACGCCGTGGAGCGCCCCACCTACCTGCTGCTCGTCCACCTGGTCAAGGACGGTCCGCAGCGGGCCGCCACCCTGGCCGAGGCCGTGCACTCCGACCCCTCCACCGTCAGCCGCCAGGTCGCGCAGCTCGTGCGGCTGGGTCTGGTCGAGCGCGCCGCCGACCCCGAGGACGGGCGGGCCACGCTGCTCGCCGCCACCGCCGAGGGCCACCGGGTGTTCGAGGAGAACCGCCGCACCCGCACGGAGCGCATCGCCGCGATCCTGGCCGACTGGGAGCCCGCCGACCGGCGCCGCTTCGCCGAGCTGCTCGGCCGCTTCACCACCGACTTCGAGAACCACACCGGACCGGGCCGCTCGCTCGCCCCGACCCGGTGCTGAGGAGACGCATGTCCGCCCCCGCTGCGCCGCCCGCGCAGGGCTCGCCCGCCCAGGCGTCGCTGACCCACCGGCAGATCCTGACGATCTTCGCCGGCCTGATGATCGGCATGTTCCTGGCGGCGCTCGACCAGACGATCGTCGCCACGTCCATCCGCACCATCGCCGACGACCTCGACGGCCTGAGCCTGCAGGCCTGGGCCACCACGGCGTACCTGATCACGGCCACGATCACCACGCCGCTCTACGGCAAGCTGTCGGACCTGTTCGGGCGCAAGCCGCTGTTCCTCACCGCGATCTCGATCTTCGTGATCGGCTCGGTGGCCTGCACGTTCGCCGACTCGATGTACCAGCTGGCGGCGTTCCGGGCGATCCAGGGCCTGGGCGCGGGCGGGCTGTTCTCGCTGGCGCTGACGATCATCGGCGACATCGTGGCGCCCCGCGAGCGCGCCCGGTACCAGGGCTACTTCGTGGCCGTCTTCGGCACGTCGTCGGTGCTCGGCCCGCTGGCGGGCGGCTTCCTCGCCGGCCAGGAGGAGATCCTCGGCATCACCGGCTGGCGCTGGGTGTTCCTCATCAACGTGCCGCTCGGCATCCTGGCGCTCGTCGTGGTGACGAAGGTGCTCAACGTCCCGCACACCAAGCGGGAGCACCGCATCGACTGGCCCGGCGCCCTCGCGCTGGCCGTCGGCCTCGTGCCGCTGCTCATCGTGGCCGAGCAGGGTCGGACCTGGGGCTGGGGCTCCCCCGCGTCGATCGTCTGCTACGCCGTCGGCGCCGTCGGCATCGCGCTGTTCCTGCTGGCCGAGCGGCGCATCGGCGACGACGCGCTGCTCCCCCTGCGCTTCTTCCGCACCGGCGTGTTCGCCTGGGGCTCGGTCGCCGGCTTCATCGCGGGCATGGGCATGTTCGGGGCGCTCGCCCTGCTGCCGCTCTACCTGCAGATCGTCAAGGGCGCGACGCCCACCGAGGCCGGCCTGCAGACGCTGCCGCTCGTGCTCGGGATCATGAGCATGTCGGTGTTCTCCGGCCAGATGATCTCGCGCACCGGCCGCTACAAGATCTGGCCGATCATCGGGCTCACGCTGATGATCGTCGGCATCGGGTCGCTGTCGACGATCGACGTCGACACCCCGTACTGGCAGGTCGCGATCATCATGGTCGTGATCGGCTGGGGCCTGGGCGGCAACATGCAGCCGCTGACGCTGGCGGTGCAGAACGCGATGCCGCCGCGCGACATGGGCGTGGCGACCGCCTCGGCCACCTTCTTCCGGCAGATGGGCGGCACGCTCGGCACCGCCGTCTTCCTCTCGGTGCTGTTCGGCGGCCTCGGCCCGCAGGTGACCGACCGGTTCGCGGCCGCCGCCGGCGACCCGGCCTTCCGCGCCGCCGCCACCGACCCGGCGATCGCCGCCGACCCGGCCAACGCGCCCATCCTCGGCGCGCTGCAGGGCGGCGCGCCGCTGGACTTCGACGACTCGTCGTTCCTGTCCGCCGCCGACCCGGTGCTCGCCCGCCCCATCCTCGAGGGCTTCGCCGGCTCGATGAGCATCGTGTTCCTCGGGGCCGCGGCCGTGCTCGTCGTCGGGCTGTTCGCCGTGATCATGATGAAGGAGGTGCCGCTGCGCACCCGGTCCGGCGTCGACGCCCGCGCGGACGAGGACGGGCGCAGCGGTGACCGGCCGGTCGCCGCGCCCGCCGAGGTGCCGGCCCCCGCGGCCGTCCCCGCCGTGGTGACGACCGACGGCCTCCCGGCGGGCGGACCCCGCAACGGCCGGGCGCCGACCACGGACGGCGCGGCGCACCCGTCGACCGGGGCGGGTCCGCAGCCGACCCGGCACGGGGCGCACGCGGCCGACTGATCCGCCGCCACGACGGCTGCGCCGGCTCCGGCGCAGCCGTCGTGCACCGGTCGCAGCCGTTGCAGCGGCTGCGCGGCGAGCGCAACGGGTGCGCGAGCGGTCGCGCCGTCGGGGGCGGGACGGACTCCCGTCAGTGCGCCGGCTCTCCCGCCGCGGCCGCGGCGTCCGCCTCGTCCTGCGCCCGCTTGTAGCTGGCCCTGATCTCCCGCTCCGCGTCGGCGCGGCCGACCCAGGTGGCGCCCTCGACGCTCTTGCCGGGCTCCAGCTCCTTGTAGATCTCGAAGAAGTGCTGGATCTCGGCGCGGTCGAACTCGGCGAGGTGGTGGATGTCGCGCAGGTGCTCCTGGCGCGGGTCGACCGACGGCACGCAGAGGACCTTGTCGTCGCCGCCCTTCTCGTCCTTCATCCGGAACATCCCGATCGCCCGGCACAGGATGATGCAGCCGGGGAAGGTGGGCTCCCGGACGAGCACCAGCGCGTCGAGCGGGTCGCCGTCCTCGCCGAGGCTGTTCTCGATGAACCCGTAGTCGGCGGGGTACTGGGTGGCCGTGAACAGGGTGCGGTCCAGGCGGATCCGACCGGTCCTGTGGTCCACCTCGTACTTGTTGCGACCACCCTTGGGGATCTCGATGGTGACGTCGAAGTCCACTGGGGCTCTCATCTCCTGAGGTTCGGTGCGGGCCTGGTGCGCCTCGCCCCTAGTCTGGTGCACCGCGCGGGAGCGCGGACGAGGAGGTGCGACTGGTGGGCATCGGTGACCGCCTGCGGGTGCCCGGTCGCGGCCTGCGACGGGCCGTCGGTGTCCTGACCGTGCTCGTGCTGGCGGCGGGGCTGGGCAGCGCGGTCTCGCTGACCGCACCGACGCTCGTGCAGAACCTGGGTCTGGCCGGTCCCATCGCCGCGGCGCAGCCCGCCGAGCCGGTACCGGTGCTCGGACCGCTGCCCGGGGGCGTCCCCGCCCCGACGACCGACGCGCTCACCGCGCTGCTCGACGAGGCGGCGCAGGACCTGTCCGGGGAGTTCTCCGGCACCGTGCTCGACCCCGCCGACAGCTCCGTGATCGCCGCCGTCGACGCCGACACCCCGCTCGTCCCCGGCTCCACCGCGAAGGTGCTGACCGCCGCGGCGGCGCTGCTCACCCTCGACGCCGACGACGGGTTCGTCACGCGCGTGCTGGCCGGGTCCGAGGCGGGCACGGTCGTGCTGGTGGGCGGGGGCGACCCGACCCTCACCGCCCTGCCCGACGGCGAGACCGGCACCTACCCGACGCCGTCGCGGCTCCGCGCGCTCGCCGACGAGGTCCGGGCGGCCTCGCCCGGGCCGGTGGAGCGGGTGCTGGTCGACCTGTCGCGCTGGTCGGGACCCGAGCTGGCCGACGGCTGGGCCCCGGGCGACGTGGCCGGCGGCTTCGTCACCCCGATCGTCCCCGCCATGCTCGACGGCGGGCGCGCCGACCCGGAGCTGCAGGACGGGCCGAGGGTCGGCGACCCCGGGCTCGCCGCCGGACGGGCGCTGGCAGAGCTGCTCGACGCCGACCCGGACGCCGTGGAGGAGGGCACCGCACCCAGCGGCGCGCAGCAGCTGGGCGCGGTCGTGTCCGCGCCGTTCTCGGTGCTCGTCGAGCACATGGTGCGCAGCTCCGACAACGTGCTGGCCGAGGCGCTGGCCCGGGAGGTGGCGCTGGTCCGCGGGGGCCCGCCGACGTTCGACGGCGCCGCCGAGCAGACCCTGGAGGCACTGCGGCAGGCCGGGTTCGACCCGTCCGGGGTGGTGCTGGAGGACGGCAGCGGGCTGTCCAAGCTCGACCGCGTGCCCGCCCGGCTGCTCGGCGAGCTGGTGGCCGCGGCGGCCGCCCCCGCCGAGCGCGAGGACGACGTGGAGTTCCTGCGCCCGATCATCACCGGGCTGCCCGTGGCGGGGGGCGACGGCACGCTCGACGACCGCTTCGGCACGGCGTCCGACGCCGCGGCGGGCCGTGGCGCGGTGCGCGCCAAGACCGGCACGCTCACCGGCGTGAGCAGCCTGGCCGGCGTCGTCGTCGACGCCGAGGGGCGGCTGCTCGTGTTCGCGCTGATGTCCAACGGTGTGAACCCGGCCGAAGCCCGGCCCGAGCTGGACGAGGTCGCGGCGGGGCTCGCGGCCTGCGGCTGCCGCTGACCCCCGCGCAGGCGGCCCGCGTTCCGTAGCGTGGGGCGGGTGCCGTCCGCCACCACCGCCACCGGGTTGCCCGTCGACTGGGAGCTCGCCGCCCGCACCGCGGGGCGGCTGACCCCGCCGGGCCCCACCGTCACGCTCTCCGAGGCGATCGAGCTGGTGGAGCGGCTGCGCACCGACGCGGCCGTCGCCGAGGGCCACGTCCGCGAGGTCACCGGCCTGGGCGCCGGGCTGCCGCTGCTGCCGGCCGACGTCGTCGACCGGCCCGCCTGGGCGTCCGCCGCCGTGGCCGGGATGCGCGCGCTCACCGCCGACGCCCGCCTGCCCGCCACCCCGCGCCTGGCCCGGGCGGTCACCGCCCGCACGGCCGGGCTGCAGATCGGCGGGGTGCTCGCCTACCTGGGTGGGCGCGTGCTCGGCCAGTACGACCCGTTCGGCGGCTCGGACGGGGAGGGCCGGCTGCTGCTCGTCGCCCCGAACGTGCACGCCGCCCAGCAGGCGCTCGACGTGCCGTCCACCGACTTCGGCCTGTGGGTGTGCCTGCACGAGGCCACCCACCGCCTGCAGTTCACGGCGGTGCCCTGGCTGCGGGAGCACTTCGCGGGCGAGGTGGGCCGGCTGCTGTCGCTCGGCGAACCGGCCGGGCTGGCCGAGCGCCTGCCCGACGCGCTGCGCGCCCTGCGCGAGTCCCGCGGCGACGCGCTCGCGCTCGTCGAGGTGCTGCAGGGGCCCGAGCAGCGGGCCGTGCTCGACCGGCTGCTCGCCCTGACGACGCTGCTGGAGGGCCACGCCGACCACGTCATGGACGCCGCCGGGCCCGAGGTCGTGCCGAGCGTGGCCACGATCCGGCAGCGGTTCACCGTCCGCCGCCGCGGCGGCGGGATCGTCGACCGCGTCCTGCGCGCCCTGCTCGGGGTGGAGGCCAAGGTGCGCCAGTACGCCGTCGGGGGCGCGTTCGTGCGCCACGCCGTGCTGGCCACGGGCATGGAGGGCTTCAACCGCGTCTGGGAGGGCCCGGAGACCCTGCCGACCCGCGCCGAGCTCGACCGCCCCGGCGACTGGGTGCGCCGCGTCCACGGCTGACCACGCCCCGCGCCGGCGCCCCCGGATCGCAGCGAGGTGGCCTTGCTGCAGCGGGGGCGGCGGGGGCGGCGGGCCGGTCAGGCGCCGGGCAGGAACAGGCAGAACGGGTGCCCGGCCGGGTCGAGGAGCACCCGCACGTCCGCCTGCGGCTGGTGCTCGGCCACCCGCGCCCCCAGCCCGACGGCGAAGGCGCACGCGGCGTCCAGGTCGTCCACGAGCACGTCGAGGTGCAGCTGCATGCGCGGGTCGCCCGGGCCGGCCGGCCAGACCGGCGGCACGTGGTCGGGCTCGTGCTGGAAGGACAGCCCGGGTCCGCCGTCCTCCGGTCCGATGCGCACCCACTCCGGCTCGTCCTCCCGCGTCCGCCAGTCGAGCAGCTCGCGGTAGAACGCGGCGAGGCCGCGCGGGTCGGGGGTGTCGAGGACGATCGCGCTCAGACTCATCTCGGGCCGCTGCACGCCCACGGCGTACCCGCTCGCCGGGTCGATCCGCACGCGCGGCGTGGGAGGCTGGCCGGCGTGGCGGGCGCGGTCGGCGAGGTGCGGCGGGCCGTCCGCGCCGTGCTGCGCGCGCTGCCGCCGCGGGTGCGGGCCGCACCGCTGCTGGTGGCCTGCTCGGGCGGGGCCGACTCGCTGGCCCTCGCCGCCGCAGCGGCCGCGGAGCACGCGGACGCCCGGGCCGCGGTGGTCGACCACGGCCTGCAGGACGGGTCGGCGCAGCGGGCGGCGGCCGCGGTGGAGGCGCTGGCCGGGCTCGGCCTGCCCGCCGCGGTGCACCCCGTCGTCGTGACCGGGTCGGGCGGGCCGGAGGCCGCGGCCCGCACCGCCCGGTACGCGGCGCTGCGGGCGGCGCGCCCGCACTCCGACGCGGCGGTGCTGCTCGGCCACACCCTCGACGACCAGGCCGAGACGGTGCTGCTGGGGCTGGGCCGGGGGTCGGGGGCGCGGTCGCTCGCCGGCATGCGCCCCTGGGACGCGCCGTGGTGCCGCCCGCTGCTGGACCTGCGGCGGGCGACGACGCGCGCCGCCTGCGCCGAGCTGGGCCTGCCGGTGTGGGACGACCCGCACAACACCGACCCGCGGTTCACCCGGGTGCGGCTGCGCCACGAGGTGCTGCCGCTGCTCGAGGACGTGCTGGCCGGCGGGGTCGCGGCCGCGCTGGCCCGCACCGCGGCGCAGCTCCGCGAGGACGACGACGCCCTGGACGCGCTCGCGGGCGACGCCCTGCACCGGGCCGGCGACCCGCCGGACACCGCCGTGCTCGCCGCGCAGCCCTCCGCCGTCCGGCGCAGGGTGCTCCGCCGCTGGTTGCAGCACCGCGGGGTGGGCGGGTGCACCGACGCGCAGCTGCGGGAGGCCGAGCGCCTGGCCCGGCCGGGCGCCGACCGGACGGGGGTCGCGCTGCCCGGCGGGTTGGACCTGGTGCGCCGGGATGGCAGGCTCGACCTCGCCCCCCGCACCCGCCCCGAGGAGGACCCCCGCCGTGTACGACGGTGACATCGCATCCACGCTGGTCACCGAGCAGGCGATCCGCGAGAAGACCGCGGAGCTGGCGAGCACCATCGGCCGCGACTACGCCGACACCGGCCGGATCGACGGGGGGAAGGGCGACCTGCTGCTCGTGGGCGTCCTCAAGGGCGCCGTGATGTTCATGACGGACCTCGCCCGCGCCCTGCCCGTCCCGGTCCAGCTGGAGTTCATGGCCGTGAGCTCCTACGGCTCGTCCACCTCGTCATCGGGCGTGGTGCGGATCCTCAAGGACCTCGACCGCGACATCGCCGACCGGCACGTGCTCATCGTCGAGGACATCATCGACTCGGGGCTGACCCTGTCCTGGCTGCTGAAGAACCTGGAGTCGCGCGGGCCGGCGTCGCTGGAGGTGTGCACGCTGCTGCGCAAGCCGGACGCGGTGAAGGTCGAGGTGCCGGTGCGCTACGTCGGCTTCGACATCCCCAACGAGTTCGTCGTCGGCTACGGCCTCGACTACGCCGAGCGCTACCGCGACCTGCCCTACATCGGCACGCTCGACCCGTCGGTCTACGCCTGAGGGCGGCGCCCGGCTCAGCCGCCGAGCGGGGGCCCGGCCGGCGTCGCCAGCAGGGCCGGGTCCACGCCGGGCGGCGCGGGCGTGAACGCCTCGGTGCCGTCGACCAGCGAGACGTCGCCGAGCCCGCCGTGCGCGTTCGCGTAGACGAGCGCGCGCGCCAGGTCGGACAGGCCGTTGCTCACCGGCAGCGGGGCGAGGTTCAGCGTGGAGAGCACGCCGACCGCGGCGCCCTCCGCGTCGAGGAAGCCGCTCCCGGAGTCGCCGGGGACGCCCGGGGTCAGCGTGAAGACCTCGTGCGAGCGACCCCCGCCCGCGTCGGCGGCGGCGACGCCGACCTTGGGCGAGAGCTGGCCGATGCCCGGGCGCACCGGCGAGTTGCCGTAGCCGAACACCTGCTCGCCCGCGACGAGGCCGTCGGCGTCGACGCCCTCGGGACCCCCGAAGAAGGGCACGCTGGGGTTGACGTCGGCCGCGTCGGCCGGGGCGATCTCGACGAGGGCGAAGTCGTTGAACTGGCAGGCGTCGGGGTCGGTCTCGCCGCGCTCCTGCATCGTGACCCACGAGCTGTAGGCCAGCGCGCCGGCGCGCCGGGTGCCGTCGGCGGCCAGGATCGCGACCGGCGTGCCGAGGCCGCGGGTGCCGGAGTCGCAGCCGTCGGTCTCCGTGGCCTCGCCGGTGCCCGCGCAGTGGGCGGCCTGCCCGAGGAACACGCGGTCGCCGGAGGTGAAGACGAAGTTGGCCGTGCAGGCCCCGCCGCCCTCGGTCTCGGTGACGACACCGGGCCGGATCGCCGCGCTGCCCACCGGGGCCCAGGACGGGACCGGCTCGACCGGGGCCGGGGCCGCGACGACCGGGGCGGCGACGGCCGGGGCCGCCGGCGCGGGGGGCGCCGCCGTCGCGCCCGGGGCGACCAGCAGGGCCACCGCGACCACCCCCGCCGCGGCCGTGCCCGCCGCCGCGCCGCGCCTGCTGAACCGCGCCATCCCCGCACCCCCGTCACCGCCCTGCGGGCGCCATCCTTCTCACCCGTCCCCGCCGGGTCAACGAGGGGGTGCGGTACCGGTCACTCCCCGTCGCGGGCGGTCCGCGGCGGGAACACGCGGCGCCCCCCGCTCGTTCGACCAGCAGGTACCGCCGCCGACGCCCGCACCGCAGGGCAGGCCGCCCGTCCGACCGCTACCCTGGTCCGACGTGGCCGGTCACGGCGCCGCGGAGTTCTCACCAGGGAGGGTGAAGGCCGAACCGGCCGAATCTGAATGGACCGCAAGCGCCTCGTCCGCAACCCCTTCATCTGGATCCTCGTCGCGATCCTGGTGTACTTCACCTTCAGCGTGCTCTTCGACGACACGCGCGGGTACAGCCGCGTCGACACCTCCGTCGCGCTCACGCAGATCACCTCCGGGAACGTCACCGAGGCGCTCGTGGAGGACCGCGAGCAGCGGCTGCGGCTCACGCTGGCCGACCCGATCGACGTCGAGGGCCAGCAGACCACCGAGGTGCTGACGCAGTACCCGCTGCAGACCAGCGACCGCCTCGTCGAGGCCCTCCAGCAGGCCCCGAACACCCCCGCGTTCGACGTGCGGGTGCGCCAGGACTCGTTCCTGACCACGATGCTGATCTACCTCATCCCGCTCGGCCTGGTGCTGCTCGTCCTGTTCTGGATGATGAACAACGCCCAGGGCGGCGGGAACCGGGTGATGTCGTTCGGCAAGTCGAAGGCCAAGCAGCTCAACAAGGACATGCCGAAGACCACCTTCGGCGACGTCGCGGGGGCCGACGAGGCCGTCGAGGAGCTCTACGAGATCAAGGACTTCCTCCAGAACCCGCAGCGCTACCAGGCGCTCGGCGCGAAGATCCCGAAGGGCGTGCTGCTCTACGGCCCGCCCGGCACCGGCAAGACGCTGCTGGCCCGCGCGGTCGCCGGCGAGGCCGGCGTGCCGTTCTACACGATCTCCGGCTCGGACTTCGTCGAGATGTTCGTCGGCGTCGGCGCCTCCCGGGTGCGCGACCTGTTCGAGCAGGCCAAGCAGAACAGCCCGTGCATCATCTTCGTCGACGAGATCGACGCGGTCGGCCGCCAGCGCGGCGCCGGCCTCGGCGGCGGGCACGACGAGCGCGAGCAGACGCTCAACCAGCTGCTCGTCGAGATGGACGGCTTCGACGCCCGCGGCGGCATCATCCTCATCGCCGCGACCAACCGCCCCGACATCCTCGACCCCGCGCTGCTGCGCCCGGGCCGGTTCGACCGCCAGATCCCGGTCGGCGCCCCCGACATGGCCGGCCGCAGGGCGATCCTGGCCGTGCACTCCAAGGGCAAGCCGTTCGCGCCCGACGTCGACCTCGACTCGCTCGCCAAGCGCACGGTGGGCATGAGCGGCGCCGACCTGGCCAACGTGATCAACGAGGCCGCGCTGCTCACCGCCCGCGAGAACGCCACGCTGATCAACGGCGCGGCGCTGGAGGAGTCGGTCGACCGCGTCGTCGGCGGGCCCCGCCGCAAGGGCAAGATCATCTCCGAGCAGGAGCGGAAGATCACGGCGTACCACGAGGGCGGCCACGCGCTCGCCGCGTGGGCCATGCCCGACCTGGAGCCGGTCTACAAGCTCACGATCCTGCCCCGCGGGCGCACCGGCGGCCACGCGCTCGTCGTGCCCGAGGACGACAAGGGCCTGATGACGCGCTCGGAGATGATCGCGCGCCTGGTGTTCGCGATGGGCGGGCGGTCGGCCGAGGAGCTCGTGTTCCACGAGCCCACCACCGGCGCGTCCTCCGACATCGACCAGGCCACGAAGATCGCCCGCGCGATGGTCACCGAGTACGGCATGAGCGCCCGCCTGGGTGCGGTGCGCTACGGCCAGGAGCAGGGCGACCCGTTCCTGGGCCGCTCGATGGGCAGCAAGGCCGACTACTCGCTCGAGGTCGCCCACGAGATCGACGAGGAGGTGCGCGCGCTGATCGAGGCGTCGCACACCGAGGCGTGGGAGATCCTCAACACCTACCGCGACGTGCTCGACGAGCTGGTGTTCGAGCTCCTGGAGAAGGAGACGCTCACCCGCAAGGACCTGGAGCGCATCTTCGGACGGGTGGAGAAGCGGCCCCGGATCACGGCCTTCAACGACTTCGGCGGGCGCACCCCGTCGGACAAGCCGCCGATCCAGACGCCCGCCGAGCGCGCCCGCGAGCGCGGCGAGCCGTGGCCGCCCGACACGGAGCCGGTGCGCGAGCCGACCCCGGTCGGCTCCTACCCGGCGGGCGGCCCCGAGGTGCCCACCCCTGGACCGCCCACCGGCTGGGAGGTGCCCGTGCCGCCCGCGGTCGAGCAGCGGCCCGTCGAGCAGCGCCCGACCGAGCAGCGTCCCACCGCGGTGCCCCACAACTACGGGGCCCCGCCGGACTGGCGGCCCGCCACCACCCCGTCCGGCCAGGCCTGGCCGCCGGAGGCGCGCTGGCAGGCCGGGGCCGCGCCGCAGCAGCCCGGCTGGCCGGGTGGCACCAACGGCCACGGCTCGAACGGGAACGGCTCCCACGCACCGGGCGACGACCGGGGCGGCCCCGACCAGGGCGGCCCCCGCTGAGCACGACCGAGAGCGACCGGGCCGTCGCGGCGGCCGACCAGGGCACCGCGAACGGGTCCCGGCCGACCGTCGACCGGGCCCGGGCCGAGGCGGCCGTGCGGGAGCTGCTCATCGCGGTCGGGGAGGACCCCGACCGCGAGGGGCTGCGGGAGACGCCGGCCCGCGTGGCGCGGGCCTACGAGGAGATCTTCGCGGGCCTGTACGTCGACCCCGACTCGGTCCTGGAGAAGACGTTCGACGAGTCGCACCGCGAGCTCATCCTCGTGCGCGACATCCCGATGTTCAGCCAGTGCGAGCACCACCTGCTGCCCTTCCACGGGATGGCGCACGTCGGCTACATCCCGGGCGAGAACGGCCGGGTCACCGGCCTGTCCAAGATCGCCCGGGTCGTCGACCTGTACGCCCGCCGCCCGCAGGTGCAGGAGCGGCTCACCGCCCAGGTCGCCGACGCGATCGTGCGCAAGCTGTCGCCGCGGGGCGTGATCGTGGTGATGGAGGCCGAGCACCTCTGCATGGGGATGCGCGGGATCCGCAAGCCGGGGTCGCGCACGGTCACCTCGGCCGTCCGCGGGATCTTCCAGACCTCGCAGACCTCCCGCGCCGAGGCGCTGTCGCTCATCCGGGGTACCTGAGCCCCATGCCCGCTCTGCCGCAACCCGGACGCTGCGCCGTCCTCGGGGTCCTCAACGTGACGCCCGACTCCTTCTCCGACGGCGGGCGGTACCTCGACCACGACCACGCCGTCGCCCACGGCATCGCCATGCGCGACGCCGGTGCCGACCTCGTGGACGTCGGTGGCGAGTCCACCCGGCCCGGGGCCGGGCGCGTGGAGGGCGACGTGGAGGCGGCCCGCGTGCTGCCGGTCGTGCGCGACCTCGTCGCCTCGGGCGTGCGGGTCAGCATCGACACCACGCGCGCGAGCGTCGCCGAGGCCGCGATCGAGGCCGGCGCCTCGGTCGTCAACGACGTGTCCGGGGGCCTGGCCGACCCCGGCATGGCCCGCGTCGTCGCCGTGGCCCGCGTGCCGTGGGTGCTCATGCACTGGCGCGGCCACAGCGACCGGATGGCCGAGCTGGCCTCCTACGAGGACGTCATCGGCGAGGTGCGGGCCGAGCTGGTGGCCCGGGCCGACGCGGCCGTGCTCGCCGGGGTGGACCCGGACCTCATCGTGCTCGACCCGGGCCTGGGCTTCGCGAAGACCGCCGCGCACAACTGGGCGCTGCTGCGCCGGCTCGACGTCCTGGTGGCGCTGGGGTTCCCGGTGCTGGTCGGCGCCTCGCGCAAGCGCTTCCTCGGGGAGCTGCTGGCCGACGTCGAGGGCACGGCCCGCCCGCCCGCCGCCCGCGACGTCGCCACGGCCGCGATCAGCGCCCTCGCCGCGTCCGCCGGGGCGTGGGGGGTGCGGGTGCACGACGTCGAGGCGACGATGGACGCCGTCGCGGTGGTGGCGGCCTACCAGCTCGGGGCGTCCCGGGCGCGGCCGGGGACGGGCCCCTGATGGACCGGATCGAGCTGCGGGGACTGCGGGTGCGCGGGTTCCACGGCGTGTTCGAGCACGAGAAGCGCGACGGGCAGGACTTCGTCGTGGACATCACCGTCTGGATGGACCTCGCGCCCGCCGCCGCGTCGGACGACCTCGCCGACACGCTCCACTACGGCGAGCTGGCCGAGCGGGCGGCGGCCGTCGTCGCCGGGGAGCCGTGCGACCTGATCGAGACCGTGTCCGCCCGCATCGCCGACGACGTGATCACCGACCCGCGCGTGCAGGCCGTCGAGGTGGTGCTGCACAAGCCGCAGGCGCCGATCCCGCTGGACTTCGCCGACGTCGCCGTCGTGGCGCGCCGGTCCCGCCGGTCGGCGGGCGGGGGGAGGATCGTCCCCGCATGACGCGCGCGGTGCTCTCGCTCGGCTCCAACCTCGGTGATCGCCGCGCGCACCTGCGGGCGGCCGTGGCCGGCTTCGCGGACGTGCTGGTGGCGGCCTCGCCGGTGTACGAGACGGCGCCGTGGGGCGGGGTCGAGCAGCCGGACTTCCTGAACATGGTCCTCGTGGTGGACGACCCGGGGGCCGACGCGTGGGCGTGGCTGCGGCGGGGGCAGGCGCTGGAGGACGCCTCCGGCCGGGTGCGGGAGGTGCGCTGGGGCCCCCGCACGCTCGACGTCGACGTCGTGCTGGTGTCCGGCCCGGACGGGCCGGTGCGCAGCGACCACCCCGACCTGCTGCTGCCCCACCCGGGCACCCCGGAGCGGGCCACCGTCCTGCGACCGTGGCTCGACGTCGAGCCGGACGCCGAGCTCCCCGGGCACGGGCGGGTCGCCGACCTGCTGACCGGGCTGGACGAGTCCGGACTGCGCCCGGCCGGGGAGGTGCCGTGACCGCCACCCGGCCGCGCGACCTGCTCGTGGCGGGGGCCGTCGCCGCCGCCGTGGTGCACCTGCTGGTGCGCCTGACCTACGGCGCGCTGCCGTCGGTGCCCGCGCTGGCCGGGATCACGCTCGGGGTGCTCGGGGTCGCCGAGGTGATCGCGGGCAACGCGCTGCGGGCCCGCATCGAGCGGCGGCCGGGCACCGCCCCCGTGCAGCCGCTCGTGGCGGCCCGGGCCGTGGTCGTCGCGCAGGCGTCCGCGCTGGGCGGGGCGATCGTGGCCGGCGCGTGGGCCGGGCTGCTGGCCTACGTGCTGCCCCGCAGCAGCGAGATCGCGGCCGCCGCGGGCGACGTCGTCGGCGCGGCCGTGGGCCTCGGCTGCGCGCTCGTGCTCGTCGGCGGCGGGCTGTGGCTGGAGCGCTGCTGCCGCACCCCCGACGACCCGGACGAACCGCACGCGGCGCGCTGAACCCCTCTAAGGTGATCCGGTGACGCAGTGGACGCAGAGGACCCAGCTGATCCTGAACGGGCCCCTGCCCACGCCGAAGCGGCAGCGGCGCTCCGTGCTCGGCCCCGTCGTCGGGTTGGTCCTGCTGGCCGTCTGCGCCCTCATCGTGCTCGGCATCGTGCGCAGCAGCATCGGCACGGCGGGCGTGCTCGTCGGCACCCTGTGCGCGCTGCTGCCCGTCGGGCCCGTCGTGGCGACGTTCCTGTGGATCGACCGCTGGGAGCCCGAACCGCCCCGGCTGCTGCTCGGCGCGTTCCTGTGGGGCGCGGGCTTCTCCGCCCTGACCGCGCTCATCATCAACTCCTCGGCCGCCGTGGCGATCGACGCCGTGACCGGCGCCGGCGACGTCCTGGGGGCCGTGCTGGTGGCACCCGTGGTCGAGGAGGCGGTGAAGGGCGCGTTCCTCGTCGGCCTGCTGCTCTTCCGGTTCCGCGAGTTCGACGGCGTGGTGGACGGCATCGTCTACGCCGGGCTGGTGGCCGCCGGCTTCGCGTTCACCGAGAACATCCTGTACCTCGGCAGCGCCTTCGCCGAGGAGCAGATGGCGGGCCAGAGCGGCGGGGTGCTGGGCGTGCTGCTGCTGCGCGGCCTCCTGTCGCCGTTCGCGCACCCCCTGTTCACTGCCATGACGGGCATCGGCGCGGGGATCGCCGCCCGCAGCGGCAGCATCGGCGTGCGGGTCGTCGCGGTGCTCGGCGGCTACCTCGTGGCCGTCGGCCTGCACGCCGTGTGGAACGGCTCGGCCGTGCTGCTCGGCGGCACCGCGTTCCTGGGCGTGTACGTCGTCGTGATGCTGCCGCTGTTCCTGATCATGATCGGCGTCGTGGTGTGGCAGCGCCGCCGCGAGCAGCGCACGGTGGCCGAGCAGCTGCCCGAGTTCGCCCGCCTCGGCTGGATCGCGCCCAGCGAGGTGCCGCTGCTGGCCAGCCTGGCCGGGCGGCGCGGCTGGCAGGCGGCGGTGCGTCGGCGCTCGGGCAAGCCCGTGGCCGACGCGGTGGTGCGCTACCAGGCGGCGGTCACCGAGCTGGCGTTCCTGCGCGCCCGCATCGCGCGCGGGTCCGCCGGGCACCAGGCGCGGGAGTGGCACGACGAGGCGCTGCACGGGCTGATCGAGGCCCGGCTGGCCGCCGTGGGACACCCGCAGGCGCTGACGGTGGCGATGCGGCACGGCGGCGCGCCGGGCGGAGCGGGCTGGACCCCTCCGCCGCCCGGGCCGCCCCCGGTGATCCACCCGCAGAGCGGCCCGCAGTCGTGGCCCCCGCCGCCGCGCTGATTCCCTTCGCTCCTGCAACATTTCCACCCGGTTCCGGTCCTTGCGTTCCGGAACGTCTTTCACTCATCCGGACGGATCACGATCACATCTCGACCGGGGTTGCGCCGCAGGTCACGCTCCTCGACCGCGGCGGTGCATGATCCGCGTGAGGAAACCTCGAACCGCTGCGCCATCCAGGTGGTCGCTGCCGTGAACAGCGTCACGAGGACAGAGCACGCCCATTGAGACATCGGTCATGCATTCCTCGGTAATCCGTTCGTAATGTGGCGGACGGCCCTGCGACACCACCGCTCATCCGGAGCGGCGGGCGCCGGGTCACCGGTCGGACGACGAGGACCGGCGCGCGGACCCCCAGACCGCGCGCGATCCCCCCACGTCCTCGTTCCGGCGCCGGGCCCGCGGGCCCTCCGCCTCGTCGGCCGGTGCTCACCCGAGGACACCCTCTGTGCTGAACCGCTCCCTGCCCACCGTCGCGCCCTCCGTCCCCACGGGGTCGCGCCACCGCCCCGGCCGCGCGCACGCCACGCGCGCCGCGATCGTGGCCACCGCGTCCGCCGCGGCCGCCCTGCTGGCCGTGCTGCCCGTGGACGCCCCCGCGCCGGTCCCCGCCGTCGCCGCCCCGCTGGCCGTCCCCGCCCTGGCGGACGCCCCCGCCCCCCTCGCCACGCAGGCCGCTGCCCTGCCGGCGCCCGTCGTCACCGCGCCGGCCGCCCCCGCGAGCGCCGCGCCGGTCGTCACCGCGGACGTCGCCCCCGTCGCGGCCCGGAGCACGGCCGTCCAGCTGGCGCTGGGCAAGGTCGGGTCGCCCTACCGCTGGGGTGGCACCGGTCCGCGCGCGTTCGACTGCTCCGGGCTGGTGAACTGGGCCTTCGACCAGGTCGGCGTCGACCTCCCCCGCACGTCCCGCGCCCTGTCGCGGGTGGGGACCCCGGTCTCCCGCGCCAACCTGCAGCCCGGCGACCTGGTCTTCTTCTACTCGCCCGTCAGCCACGTCGGCATCTACATCGGGGGCGGGCGGATGGTGCACGCCAGCACCTCGGGCAAGCCCGTGGCCGTGGCGAGCATCGACGGGCGGCCGTTCCACTCGGCCCGCCGCGTCTGACGCGCCGGCCTGACGGGAACCGGGACCCCGCGTAGGGTCGCGATCATGAGGCCCGTCGCGCTCGTCACCGGTGCGTCCCGCGGGATCGGGGCCGCGGTCGCCCGGGTCCTGGCCCCCGGCCACGATGTCCTGCTCGGCGGCCGCGACCAGGAGGCGCTGGACGCGCTGACCGCCGAGCTGCCCGGGTCGCGGGCCTGGCCGGTGGAGCTCACCGACCCGGCCGCGGTCGCCGAGGCCGCGGCCGGCGTCGAGCGCCTCGACGTCCTGGTCCACTCCGCGGGCACCGGCGTGCTCGGCACCGTCGCCGACACGCCGGCCGCGGTGTGGCGCCGGCAGTTCGAGGTGAACGTCGTGGCGGTCGCGGAGCTCACCCGGCTCCTGCTGCCCGCCCTGCGCGCCGCGCGGGGCCGGGTGGTGTTCATCAACTCCGGCTCCGGGCTCGCCGCCCGGGCCGGGTGGGCGCCCTACGCGGCGACGAAGTTCGCGCTGCGCGCCTTCGCCGACGCGCTGCGCGCCGAGGAGGCGCCGCACGGCGTCCGCGTCACCTCCGTCCACCCCGGCCGCACCGACACCGAGATGCAGCGCCGGATCGTCGCGCACGAGGGCGGCACCTACGACCCGGCGGCCTACCTGCGCCCGGAGTCGGTGGCCGGGGCGGTGCTGCTCGCCGTCACCGCACCGCCGGACGCGGCGCTGACCGAGCTGGTGCTGCGCCCCGCCGGTTCCTCCTGACATCCGTCACGAGAGGGATGCGCTACGGGCCGTCGGGGTCCTAACCTGCTCGTGTGGCGGGGGAACTGGAGCGCTCCGAACTCCGGGCGTCGGATGCGGACCGCAACGCGGTGGCGCACCGGCTGCAGGTCGCCGTCGACGAGGGCCGCCTGACGCTCACCGACTACGACGAGCGTCTGCAGCAGACGTACGCCGCACGCACCTACGGCGAGCTGGAGCGGGTGACGGCCGACCTGCCCGCGGCGCCGGCGCCGGCGCTGCCGGCCGAGGCGTCGTCCGCGTACTGGCGCGAGCAGGCGGACGAGTGGCGCGGCTGGGCCGGCACGGCCGTCGTGCTCGTGACCATCTGGACCATCACCTCGATCGCCGCCGGTGGCCCGCTGTTCTTCTGGCCGATGTTCCCGCTCGGCATCTGGGGCGCGATCCTCCTGGCGCAGCTGGTGTCGGGAAGACCGCGCGAGGAGATCGCGGCGAAGGCGGACTCGAAGAAGCGCGAGGTCGAGGCCGTGGCGGAGAAGTCCGACGCGAAGTCGGGCTCGAAGAAGTCCGAGTCGAAGAGGTCCGGCTCGAAGAAGATCGACTGAACCGGGGGTGGCGGGTGCTCGATCCCGGGTCGGTCGACCTGCGCCGGCTCGCCGACGCGCTGGAGGACCGCGACGGCACGACGCGGTGGTTCCTGCACCTGCGCACCGGTGAGCTGGTGGCGCGAGCGCAGGACGCCGCCCCCGACGACGACCTCCGCGAGGTCCGCGCCGTCTCCGCGCGCGAGGGCTACCGGGACATGGCCGACTTCGTCGCGAGCATCCAGCACCGGCGGGCGTCGGACCTGCTGGAGCGGGCCATCACCGGTCGCGGCGCCTTCCGCCGCTTCAAGGACACGCTGGTCGAGTTCCCCGACCTGCGCGAGCAGTGGTTCCGCTTCCGCGACGCCCGCGCGGCGCGGCGCGCACTGCGGTGGCTGGCCGACGAGGGCCTCGTCGACACGGCCGCGGCCGCCGCGCTCGCCGCGCAGCACGCGGACCCGGGCGGCGCCCCGCCGGACCTGCCCACCGCCGTCGCCGCCGACCTCGGCCTGCTCTACGGCGACCGGCTGCAGCGCGTCCGCGTCGTCACCGACACCGACGACGTGCTCGCGCTGGCGCTGGTGCTGGCCGACCTGCGCGACCCGTGGGACGAGCTGCGCGTGCTGGACGAGGTGCTGTGGCGCCACACGGAGCGGTCCGGCCGGCTGGTGACGGCCCTGCCGGTGACCGCGGCCGACCTCGTCGCGCCGACCACGGCCGTGCTGCGCCGGGCCGCGGCGGGCGGCGCGGCCCGGTGAGCGTCGTCCGCGCCCGCGACGAGCTGTTCGCCGCGCACCTGCTGGTGAACACCGGGTTCCCCGCGCCCACCGTGGCGCTGGCCGTCCGCGCCGCGCTCGCGGCGGCCGAGGAGGCCCTGCTGGCGCTGGACCGCACCCCGGCCGCGGACCCCGCGGTGCTCGGGGCGCAGTTCGTCCGGCACGTCGTGCGCGACCGCGGGCTCGACCCGCGGGCCGGCCGGCTGCTGCGCTCGCTGCTCGACCGGGCCGAACTCGCGGCGGCCGGACCGGTACCCCCGGACGAGGGCCCGGCCGCGCTGGCCGACGCCACCGGCGTCGTGGACGCCGTGGACGCCTGGCTGACCCACTCGGAGTTCGTGGCCATCGCCCGCGACGCGGGGACGCCCACCCGCCCGAAGCCGGTCAGGCGACGACGTTGACCAGCCGCCCCGGCACCACGATCACCTTCCGGGGCGCGCGCCCGTCCAGCAGCTCGACGACCCGCGCGTCCGCCAGCGCGGCGGCCTGCACGTCCTCGGTGGACGCGTCGGCGGCCACGGTGACGCGGGCGCGCACCTTCCCGTTCACCTGGATCGGGTACTCGACGACGTCCGCCACCAGCCAGCGCTCGTCGACCTCGGGGAACGGGCCGTGCGCCAGCGTGCCCGCGTGGCCCAGCCGCGACCACAGCTCCTCGGCGACGTGCGGGGTCAGCGGCGCCATCATCAGCACCAGCGCCTCGGCCACGGAGCGCGGCACCGGCGCGGCGCGCCGGGTCAGGTGGTTGTTCAGCTCGATCAGCTTGGCGGCCGCGGTGTTGTAGTGCAGCGCCGCGTAGTCGGCCCGCACCCCGGCGATCGCCCGGTGCAGGGCGCGCTGGGTGTCGGCGTCCGGCTCCTCGTCGACGACGGTGACCTCGCCCGTGCGCTCGTCGACCAGGTTGCGCCACACGCGCTGCAGGAACCGCTGCGAGCCGACGACGTCGCGCGTGGACCAGGGGCGCGAGACGTCCAGCGGGCCGGTGGACATCTCGTACAGCCGGAAGGTGTCGGCGCCGTAGCGCTCGCACATCTCGTCGGGCGTCACCACGTTGCGCAGCGACTTGCCCATCTTCCCGTACTCCCGCCGCACCGGCTGGTCGTTCCACGTGAAACCGGACTGCTCGTCGCCGACGACCTCCTCGGCCGGCACGTAGGTGCCGCGGGCGTCGGTGTAGGCGAAGGCCTGGATGTAGCCCTGGTTGACCAGCCGGCGGAACGGCTCCTCGGAGCTGACGTGCCCCAGGTCGTGCAGGACCTTGTGCCAGAACCGCGCGTACAGCAGGTGCAGGACGGCGTGCTCGACCCCGCCGACGTACAGGTCGACGCCGCCGGGGTCACCGGGGCGCGCGGGGTCGGCGCCCAGCCAGTAGCGCTCGACGTCGGGGTCGACGAAGCGCTCGTGGTTCTGCGGGTCCAGGTAGCGCAGGTAGTACCAGCACGACCCGGCCCACTGCGGCATCGTGTTCGTCTCGCGGACCAGCCCGTCGCCGGCGTCCAGCCACTCCGCGGCCCGGCCCAGCGGGGGCTCGGGGGAGGTGTCGGCGTCGTCGGGGTCGTAGGACCTCGGCGAGTAGTCGTCGATCTCGGGCAGCTCCACGGGCAGCTGCGCGTCGTCGACGGCGATCGGGCCGTCGGCGTCCCAGACGATGGGGAACGGCTCGCCCCAGTAGCGCTGGCGGGAGAACAGCCAGTCGCGCAGCTTGTACTGGATCACCGACTCACCGGCGCCGCGGGCGGCCAGCCAGTCGGTGATCGCGCGCTTGGCCTCGGTGACGCCCAGACCGTCCAGGCTGATCTCCTCGTTCGCCGAGTTGATCGCCGGGCCGTCGCCGGTGAACGCCTCGCCGTCGAAGCCCTCCGCCGGCGCCACGGTGCGCACGACCGGCAGGCCGAACCCGGCGGCGAAGTCCCAGTCGCGCTGGTCCTGCCCCGGCACGGCCATGATCGCGCCGGTGCCGTAGCCCATCAGCACGTAGTCGGCGACGAAGACCGGGATCTCCCGACCGTTCACCGGGTTGACCGCGTACGCGCCGGTGAACACGCCGGTCTTCTCGCGGTTCTCCTGGCGGTCCAGCTCGGTCTTGCGCGCCGCCGCGCGGCGGTAGTCCTCGACGGCCAGGGCGGGCGTCTCGGCCCCGCCCGTCCAGCGCTCGTCGGTGCCGTCGGGCCACGCCAGCGGCGTCAGGCTCGTGACCAGCGGGTGCTCCGGCGCCAGCACCATGTAGGTGGCGCCGAACAGCGTGTCGGGGCGGGTGGTGAAGACCTCGATCTCGGCGGGGGCGCCGGTGCCGGTGGTGGTGGGGAAGCGGACGCGGGCGCCCTCGGAGCGGCCGATCCAGTTGCGCTGCATCGCCTTGATCGAGTCCGGCCAGTCCAGCCGGTCCAGGTCGGCGACCAGGCGGTCGGCGTACGCGGTGATCCGCAGCATCCACTGCTTCAGGTTGCGGCGGAACACGGGGAAGTTGCCCCGCTCGCTGCGCCCGTCGGCGGTGACCTCCTCGTTGGCCAGCACCGTGCCCAGGCCGGGGCACCAGTTCACCGGGGCCTCGGAGACGTAGGCCAGGCGGTGGTCGTCGATCACCGCGCGCCGCTCGGCGGGGCTCAGCTCGGCCCACGGGCGGCCGTCGGGCGTCGGGCGGGACCCGTCGGCGAACGCCGCCTCCAGCTCCGCGACCGGACGGGCGCGCTCGCCGTCGTACCAGCTGTTGAAGATCTGCAGGAAGATCCACTGGGTCCAGCGGTAGAACTCGACGTCGGTGGTGGCCACCGAGCGGCGCGGGTCGTGCGCCAGGCCCAGCTGCCGCAGCTGCGCCCGGTACCGCTCGACGTTCTCCTCGGTGGTCTTGCGCGGGTGCGTGCCCGTCTGCACGGCGTACTGCTCGGCGGGCAGGCCGAACGCGTCGTAACCCATCGCGTGCAGCACCGAGTGGCCGGTCATCCGCAGGTACCGGCCCAGCACGTCGGTGCCGATGTAGCCCAGCGGGTGCCCGACGTGCAGGCCGGCGCTCGACGGGTACGGGAACATGTCCAGCAGGTAGAACTTCTCGCCCGACACCTCCCCGGCCCACGGGCCCGACGGGTTGGGCGTGTGGAAGGTGCCCTCGGCCTCCCACCGGTCCTGCCAGCGGCGCTCGATGTCGGCGGCCAGCGCCGCGCCGTAGCGGAAGGGGGGCGCGTCGCCCGTCGCGGCGTCCCCCGTCGCGGCGGCGGCGGTGCTCGGGTCGGTGCTCATGCTCATCCCTCGTCCTGGTCCCGGAAAAGTCGAAGACCCCCCAGCCGAGAGGCATGAGGGGTCACCGCGCCGGGAGTGTCGCTCAGACCGGCGCGGCGCTCGCGAGAAGTCGCTGGGCCACGTGACCAGGGTAGCGGCGGCGCGCCCCGGGCCGCGACCGGGTTGACCTACCCCACCCGCCCCGGCCTCCTCCGTCGGCCTTCCGTCCCCCGTACCCTGGAGGGGTGCCCCTGCTCGTCCGCCTGCCCCTCGGCGCGCTGCTCGTCCTCGTCGGTGTCGCCCTGCTGACCGTCGCGGTGCTCGGCGCGCGCGGTTGGCTGCCGCGCAACCGCTGGGCGGGTGTCCGCACCACCGCCACGCTCCGCTCGGACACCGCGTTCGCGCTGGCCAACCGGGTCGCCGCCGCGCCAGTGGGGGCGGCGGGCGCCGTGGCGGTCGTGGGGGGCGCGGTCGTGCCCTTCGCCACCGGAGCCCCGGTGCTGGTCGTGCTCGGCGTGACCGTCGTGGGGCTGCTGGCGCTCGCCGGGGCGGGCGGGATGCTGGGCGACCGGGCCGCGCAGCGCGTCCCGGCGGAGGCGCCGCCGGCGGCCTGCGCCGGCACCTGCGCGGGTTGCGACCTCGTGGCCGGGTGCCGCCCGGCCGCCGTCACCGAGCCCCGGGCGGTACCCGGCGCGTGAGCGGTCCGGGGGTCACCAGCCCCAGGAGCCGGGCCCGCCCTTGAACGGCCCCACGACCTCCGGGGTGATCCACCCGCCGTAGAAGCCGCCGGGCTGGGGCTCGACGCGCACGCCGTCCAGGGTGATCTCGTCGAACGGCGCCGCGTAGACGGCGACGCGGTCGTGCAGCTCCGGGTAGCGGCGGTCCGGCTCGGGGTACCACCAGCCGACGGCCTCCAGCGCCGGGGCGCCGGGCACGACGACGTCGACGTAGCGGGCGCTGCCCTTCCACTCGCAGAAGGTCGTGCGCGCGACGGGCACGAGGTGCTCGCCGAACGCCGTCCGCGGCAGGTAGAAGGTGGGCGGGTGGCTCGTCTCCAGCACGCGGACCAGGTCGTCGGTGTCGGCGACGACGACGCCCGCGTAGCGGAGCACGGCGCGGCGGCGGTCGGCCTCGGCGCGCGGGGGGCGGGGGTAGTCCCAGACGGACTCCTGGCCGGGACCGGTGGGTTCGGGGCGGGGGCGGGGCACGTCCCCATCGTGGGGGCACCGGGCCGGGCCCGCGCGCCGGTCAGTTGAGCTTGACGTCCGAGGGGTAGGTGGCCAGCAGCGCGATCGGCACGCCCTGGCGGCGCAGCACCCGGGCCCACAGCTCCGGCCCGGACGCGGTGACGACGTCGTCGGGCAGGCCCGGCACCACGATCCAGTCGCCCCGCTCGATCTCCCCGGCCAGCTGCCCGCCACCCCAGCCCGAGTAGCCGGCGAAGACGCGCAGGCCCCGGAGCCGGTCGGCGAGCGCCTGCGGGTCGCCCTCGAGGTCGACGAGGGCGACGGGTCCGCGCACGCCCGTCAGCCCCTCGACCGCGGCCGACTGCCCGGTGCGCAGCGCGGCCAGGCACAGCGCGGTCTCCGGCTCCACCGGGCCGCCGACGTAGACGGCGTCGGGCTGCGCCGACAGCGGCGCCCACTTCGGCAGCACCTCGCGCACCGCGATGTCGCTGGGCCGGTTGAGCACCACCCCGAGGCTGCCCTGCCGCCGGTGCTCGATCACGAAGACGACGGTGCGCCGGAAGTTCGGGTCGTCCAACCCGGGCGCGGCCACCAGCAGCATGCCGGGCGCCACCCCGGAGTCGTCCACCACCCGCCCATCCTGGCACCCCGGGCACCCTCCGGCCCACGGTGTGCCAGCCTTCGGGACATGCCGGACGCGCCCCGCCCCTGGCTCCGCGGGCCGGGCTACCGGCGGCTGCTGGCCGCACGGTTCGCGACCCAGGCCGGTGACGGCATGTTCCAGGCCGCGCTCGGCGCCGCCGTGCTGTTCAACCCCGAGCGGCAGGCCGACCCGCTGGCCGTCGCGGCCGGCCTGGCGGTGCTGCTCCTGCCGTACTCGCTGGTCGGCCCGTTCGCCGGGGCGCTGCTCGACCGGTGGGACCGCAGGCGGGTGCTCCTGTGGGCGAACCTCGCCCGCTCCGGGCTCGTGCTGGGCGTCGCGGCCGCGGTGGCGGGGGGCGTGGCCGGGCCGGCGCTGTTCGCGCTGGCGCTCGCCGTCACCGGGGTGAGCCGGTTCGTGCAGGCCGGGCTGTCGGCCGCGCTGCCGCACGTGGTCGGGCGCGCCGACCTCGTGCCCGCCAACGCCCTCGCCGTCACCGCCGGTGCGGGGTTCTCCGCGCTCGGCGGGGTCCTGGCGCTCGGGCTGAACGCACTGGTGGGGGCGGGGGACCGCGGGTCCGGGGTGACCACCGCCGTCGCCGCCGCGGCGCCGCTGCTCGCCGGGCTCGTCGCCGGGGGGTTCCGGCCGGGGGCGCTCGGACCCGGCCCGGCCGACGACCGGACCACCGGCCGCGCCGTCGCCCGGGGCCTGCTCGACGGGGCCCGCGCCGTGGCCGCCACCCCGCCGGTCGCCGCGACCTTCCTCGCGCTGGCCGCCCACCGGCTCGCCTTCGGCGTCGCCACGCTGCTCACGCTGCTGCTGTTCCGCTCCGCCCCCGCGGACGCCGGCGGACCGCCTCCCGGGCTCGCGGGCGTCGGCGCGACGGTGGCGCTCGCGGCCGCGGGCCTCGGCTGCGCCGCGCTCGTGACCCCGCCGCTGGTGCGCCGGCTCGGCCGGCCGCGCACCGTCCGCGCCGCCCTCGCCCTCGCCGGGGCCGCCCAGCTCGCGCTGGCCGCGTTCCTGGGGGTGCCCGCCCTGCTGGCGGCCGCCTTCGTCGTCGGGCTGGCCGGGCAGGTCGTGAAGCTCTGCACCGACGCCGCGGTGCAGGGCGACGCACCCGACGGCGTGCTCGGGCGCGTGTTCGCCCTCTACGACATCGTCTTCAACGTCGGCTACGTCCTGGCCATCACCGCGACGGCGCTGCTCGCTCCGCCGGACGGCCGCGCCCCGGCCCTGCTGGTGGCGGGCGCGGCCCTCTACGGAGCCGGCCTCCTGGCCCACGACGCTTCCCTCCGCCGCCGCCCCGTGGCAGGAAAGCCACGTTCAGGACGCGAGACGTCGTGAACGTGGCTCTCCTGTCATCGAGGTGGGGTCACGGGTTCTCGGTCGCCCACGCCCGCAGGGCCGCCTCCGCCGAGTCCCGGTCCATCGGCCCGTGCTCCATCCGCAGGGCCAGGAGGTGCTTGTAGGCCCGCCCCACCCGCGGCCCGGCCGGGATCCCCAGGACCTCCATGATCGCGTTGCCGTCGAGGTCGGGGCGGATCGCGTCGAGCTGCTCCTGCTCGCGCAGGGCGGCGATCCGGTCCTCCAGGCCGTCGTAGGAGCGCTGCAGGGCGGCCGCGCGCCGCTTGTTGCGCGTGGTGCAGTCGCTGCGCACCAGCTTGTGCAGGCGGTCCAGCAGGGGGCCGGCGTCGGCGACGTAGCGGCGCACGGCGGAGTCGGTCCACTCGCCCTTGCCGTAGCCGTGGAAGCGCAGGTGCAGGAACACCAGCTGCGCCACCTCGTCGACGACCGACTTCGGGTAGCGCAGCTCGCGCAGCCGCCGCCGCGTCATCTTGGCCCCGACGACCTCGTGGTGGTGGAAGCTGACCCGCCCGTCGGGCTCCTTGCGGCGCGTGTCGGGCTTGCCGATGTCGTGCAGCAGCGCGGCGAGGCGCAGCACGAGGTCGGGCCCGTCGGTCTCGCGCGCGATCGCCTGCTCCATCACCACGAGCGAGTGCGTGTAGACGTCCTTGTGCTGCATGTGCTCGTCGGTGGCCAGGCGCATCGCGGGCACCTCGGGCAGCACGTGGTCGGCCAGGCCGGTGTCCACCAGCAGCTCGATCCCGCGCCGCGGGTGCGCACCGAGCACCAGCTTCGACAGCTCGACCTGCACCCGCTCGCGGGTGATGCGGGCGATCTGGGGCGACATCGCCGCCATCGCCTCGACCACCCGGGGGGCGGGCGCCAGCCCGAGCTGGGAGACGAACCGGGCGGCGCGCAGCATCCGCAGCGGGTCGTCGGCGAACGACTCCTGCGGCGTCGCGGGGGTGTCCAGGACGCCGGCGTGCAGCGCGGCCAGGCCGCCGTGCGGGTCGACGAAGGTGCGGTCCCCGGTCAGCCGCACGGCCATCGCGTTGACGGTGAAGTCGCGGCGCACCAGGTCCTCGGCGATCGTCTCGCCGAACGCCACGACCGGGTTGCGGGTGACGCGGTCGTAGGCGTCGGCCCGGAACGTCGTGATCTCGACGGTGGTGCCGCGCAGGCGGGCCCCGACGGTGCCGAACGCGATCCCGGTGTCCCAGACGGTGTCGGTCGCGCCGCGCAGCAGCGCGAGGACGGCGTCGGGCCGGGCGTCGGTGGTGAAGTCCAGGTCGTCGCCCGCGCGGCCCAGCAGCGCGTCGCGGACGCTGCCGCCCACCAGGTAGAGGTCGTGGCCCGCGGCGGCGAACCGGGCGGCGAGCTCGTCGGCCACCGGCGGGATCGGGACGAGGTCCACGAGCGCATCCATCTGGGAGCGGGCGAGTTCGGCGGGCGGGACGGGCACGACGGGCCAGTGTAGGCGCTCGTCGAACGGAGCCCGCTGGGATACCGCAGAGGAAGCCCAGACCACCGGTCCCGTGCCCGATGCGCAGGAGGGTCGGACAGGGACCGCCGGGGTACCGCGGGAGGCGGTGCCGCGCGGGCGGCGCCGGGATACCGGTCCCGCCGCGACGGTCTCGTTACCATCGGCGCATGTCCACATCCCGCGGCCGCTCGGGGGGGCGCCGCGGCGGTCACTCGACCGAACGGGCGGCCACCCCGCGCGCCGCCGCCGAGCGCCGGCCCGACCGCAGGCGCCGGCTCCGCACGGTCGACGAGACCTCGGCGGGCGGCCTGGTCGTCGACCACTCCACCGGCTCCGCCGCCGTCATCGGGCGGCTCGACCGGCGGGGGCGGCTGCTCTGGTCGCTCCCCAAGGGGCACATCGAGGCCGGTGAGACGGCCGAGGAGGCGGCGGTGCGGGAGGTGCAGGAGGAGACCGGCATCATCGGCACCGTGGTCGCACCGCTGGGCACCATCGACTTCTGGTTCGTGGCCGAGGACCGCCGGGTGCACAAGACCGTGCACCACTTCCTGCTGCGCGCACTGGGCGGCGAGCTGTCCGACGAGGACGTGGAGGTCTCGGAGGTGGCCTGGGTGCCGCTGGCCGAGCTGGAGTCGCGCCTGGCCTACGCCGACGAGCGGCGGCTGATCCGGCGGGCCACCGAGCTGCTGGACGATCCGGCGTGAAGAGGGGCCCGGCACTGGTCGCGGCCCTGGTCGCGGCGGTGCTGGCGCTGCTCGCGGCCACGCCGGGCGGTGCGCTCGCACAGCCGGCCGGCGACGTCGGCCTGACCCTGGAGCTCGACGAGCTCGCCCCGCGCGTCGTCACGGCCGACGGTCCGACGGTGCTCACCGTCACCGGGACCCTGCGCAACACCGGCGCGGTGGCGGTGCGCGACCTGGGCGTGCGCCTGCAGCGCGGGGAGCCGCTGCGCGGGGAGGCCGCCGTCCGCGACGCCCTGGCCGGCGACGCCGCCACCGACGCGAGCGCACCCCGGTTCCAGGAGCTGCCCGACGCGCTCGTGCCGGGCGCCGAGGCCCCCGTCCGGCTCACCGTGCCCCTGCGGGGCTCGCCCGAGACCGGCCTCGCACTGGCCACCCCCGGGGTGTACGAACTGCTGGTCAACGTCAACGGCGTCCCGGACGGCGGCGACCGCGCCCGGCTGGCCGCCGTCCGGATGCTGCTGCCGGTGCTCGGCCTGCCCGCCGGCCCGGACGGGTCCGAGCCGGTGCCGGACGCCGGGACCGCCGCGGTGCCGGCGACGCTGCTGCTCCCGCTGGCCGACCAGCCCCGCCGGCTCACCACCGTGCCGCTGCCCGGTGCGCCGGCGCTGCTGTCCGACGACGTGCTGGCCGGGTCGTTCCGGCCGGAGGGCCGCCTGGGCGGGCTGCTCACCGCCCTCGTCGAGGCGCCGGACGCGGCCCGGGACGCCGTCTGCGTGGCCGTGGACCCCGACCTGCTGCAGACCGCGGCCGCGATGCGCGCCGGGTACGAGGTGCAGCGGCCGGACGGCACCCGCGTGCCGGGGGCCGGCGCCGAGGCGGCGGGCCGGTGGCTGGACGACCTCGCCGCCGCCGTCGCCGAGCGCTGCGTGGTGGCGCTGCCCTTCGCCGACGCCGACCTGGTCGCGCTCACCCGCGCCGGGCTCGGCGCCGCCGCCGCCGACGCCGTCACGGCCGGTCGCGCGATCACCGAGGACCTGCTCGGCACCCCGCCGCTCGACGCCACCACCTGGCCCGACGACGGCCTGGTCGACGCGGCCGCCCTCGACGTCCTCGCCGGGTCCGGCACCGCCGCGCTCGTGCTGTCCGGGGACGGCGTGGACGCCGGCGACGCCGCGGCGGGCGCGGTGGCGCTGACCGGCGGGGTGCGGGCGCTGGTGGCCGACCCGCTGCTCACCGACGCCGCCGACACCGACACCGCGGCGCTCGGCGAGCGGTCGGGCGGGCAGGCGGCGGTCGCCGCGGCCGCCGGCGGGCCGCTCGCCACGCAGGACCTGCTCGGCGCGCTCGCCTTCCGCGCCGGCACCCCCGGCACCGGACCGCTGCTGCTCGCCCCGCCGCACCGCTGGGAGGTCGACGGCGCCGCCGCCGGCGCGCTGCTCGAGGGCGTGGCCGCGCTCGCCGATGCCGGCGCGCTGGGCGGTCGCACCCTCGACGCCGCGGCCACCGGCCCGGCGCCGGACGCCGCCGGCGAGCCCGCGTACCCGCTGGGCGCGGCCGAGGTGGCCCCGGAGGCGACGGCGTCGCTGCGGGGCGTGCTCGCCGACCTGGACGACCTGCGCTCCTCCGTCGTCGAGGACGAGCGCGGGGTCGACCCCGACGAGCTGTTCGGGATCCTGCGCCTCGGCGCGGTCCGCGCGGCGTCGGCCGCGTGGCGCGACCGGCCCGCCGAGACGGCGGCGGCCGCGCGCAGCGCCGCCGACCAGGTGGCGGCGGTCCGCGCGTCGGTGTCGGTGCTGGAGCCGCCCACCCCGTTCTCCCTGGGCACGTCCGACTCCCCGCTGCTGCTCACCGTGGCCAACGACCTGCCCGTGACGGTGCGGGTGCGCGTGGAGCTGGCCAGCACCTCGGGGCTGCGCGTGGCGCCGATCCCGCCCGTGGAGGTGCCCCCGCTGGGGCGCCGTCAGGTGGAGGCCAGCGCGGAGGTGCTGCGCTCGGGCGTGTTCACGGTCGACGCCGCGGTGCTCACCGAGGACGGCGGGCGGCTGGGCCCGCCGAGCCGGTTGCAGGTGCGCTCCACCGCCTACGGGACAATCACCCTGTGGCTGACGGGGACCGCGGGGGTGCTGCTCGTGGTGCTGGCGGGCCGGAGGATCCTCCGCCGGATCCGCACGGAGCCGGGCCGGGCGACGACGACGCCACCCCCGTCGCCGGGATCGGCGGACGGGCCGACGGTGCCGGTGCGGGTGCCGGACGCCTCGACCGCACCGAACCCTCCTGGCCCGCGCACTGGCCCAACCCGACCCGACCGGTCGGACCCGGCTTCCGGGTCCGCCACGCCACCGGGGCGGGAGCGTCCCGCGGTGCCGCAGGCGTCGATCCCACGGTCCCCGGGGCCCCGGCCCACGATCGACCAGCTCCCGGTCAGCCCGATCCCGCACCGCGTGACGCCGGCCGGACCGGCGACGTCACCCCGGCGACCGGAGTCCCCGTAGACGCCCCGCGCGGCCCCGACGGCCGCCCCGTCCCGCCGCCCGCCGGACCCCCACCGGCCGGGCCGCCCCGTCGACCGCGCGACCCGGCGGACGGGCCGCCGCGGGCGGACGAGGCGACGGGTCCCTCGCCGTCCGTGCCCGGTCCCGACCGCGGCCGGCCCGGTCCCGACCGGCCCCGCCCCGAGCAGGGCCGCCCCGAGCAGCCCCGCCCCCGGCCGCCCCGCCCGGAGCAGGCCGGGACCGACCCCTCGCGTCCCGACCACCCCCGTCCGGACCTCCCGCGTCCGGACCTTCCGCATTCCGACCAGCCGCGACCCGAGCAGGGCCGTCCCGAGCAGGGCCGCCCCCGGCCGCCCGGACCCGACCCGCGCGGCCCGGCACCCCGACCCGGCGCGCCGGGACCCTTCCCGCCCGGTCCGCCCGGGCGCCCCCCGCCCCCGCCCGCCGGCGGCGTCCCCCCGGGCCGTCCCGGACCCCGCCCGCCCGGGCGGCCGCCCGGCCCCCCGCCCGGCCCCCCGCCCGGCCATCCGCCGGGCCCCCCCGGAACCGGCCGTCCCGGGCCCCCGCCCGTGCCGGCGGACCGCCAGCGCACGGAACCGGTGGCCCGACCGCCCCGGGCCGGCGCCCCCGCACCGGGCCTGCCGCCCGTGCCCCCGCCGTGGGCCGCCGCGCGCCGGCCGGGCCCGCTCCCGCTGGGCGAGCAGCCCACGCGGCAGTTCGCCCGCCCGAGGTGGGTCCCGGCGCCCGGGGACGACGAGCTCACCCAGGTCTTCGCGCCGATCGTCCTGGACGACGACGACCAGGAGAGCGGTGACGGCCGCGAGCGCGGCCCGTCGGTGGGCCGTTCGAGCAGCCGGATGGCGCTGGCCAGCCTGGTCAGCCGGGCCACCGGCTTCCTGCGCCAGGTGCTGCTCGTCGGCGTGCTCGGGGTCAGCCTGGTCAACAGCTCCTACACCATCGCGAACACGCTGCCCAACATCGTCTACGAGACGCTGATCGGAGGGGTCCTCTCGGCGGTGCTCATCCCGCTGCTGGTGCGCGCGCAGAAGGAGGACCCCGACGGCGGCGAGCGCTACACGCGGCGCCTGCTGACGCTGGCCGGCTCGGTGCTGCTGCTGGCCACCGCCCTCGCGGTGGTGGCCGCACCGCTGCTCACGGCGCTCTACATCGACGACGGCGCCGCCCCGGCGGCGCGGCCCCTGACGACCGCGCTCGCCTACCTGCTGCTGCCGCAGATCTTCTTCTACGGCATCGGCGCGATCCTGGGCGCGATCCTCAACAGCCGGCAGGTCTTCGGGCCGTTCGCCTGGGCGCCCGTGGTCAACAACGTCGTCGTGCTCGTGGTGCTCGGCGTGTTCGTCCTGGTCCCCGGGGAGATCAGCCTCGACCCCGTGCGGATGGGGGAGCCGAAGCTGCTGGTGCTGGGCGTCGGCACCACGCTGGGCATCGTCGCGCAGACCGTCGTGCTGCTGCCGGCGATCCGGCGCGTCGGCTTCCGCTTCCGGCCGGAGTTCGGCTGGGACCCGCGGCTGTCGCAGGCCCGCAGGCTCGCCGGGTGGGTGGTCGGGTACGTCCTCATCGGCCAGCTCGGGCTGGTCGTCACCCAGCGCATCGCCTTCGCCGCCGACCCCGGCGGCCCGACGGTGTACTCGAACGCCTGGCTGCTGCTCCAGGTCCCCTACGGCATCCTCGGGGTCTCGCTGCTCACCGCGCTGATGCCGCGCATGAGCCGGGCCGCGGCCGACGGCCGCACGGCCGACCTCGTGGCCGACCTGTCGCTGGGCAGCCGGCTCTCGGCGGTGTTCCTGCTGCCCGTCTCCGCGCTGATCACGGTGTTCGGCGGGCCGATCGCGGCGGCGCTGTTCGCGTACTCGCCGGAGAACGAGGCCGGGGCCGCCCAGATCGGGGCCGCGCTGTCGGTGTCGGCCTTCGGGCTGCTGCCGTTCGCGATCACGATGCTGCAGATCCGCGTGTTCTACGCGCTCACCGACAGCCGGACGCCCGCGCTGATCCAGCTCGTCACGATCGGGGTGAAGATCCCGCTCCTGCTGCTGTGCGGCGCCCTGCTGCCGCCGTCGCAGGTGGTGCTGGGCCTCGCCGCGGTGAACGCGCTGTCCTTCGTGGTGGGGGCCGTCGTCGGCCAGGTGCTGCTGCGCCGCAGGCTCGGCTCGGTGCCCAGCGGCGACGTGCTGGCGACGATGGCGTCGGCCACCGTCGCCTCCCTGCTCGGAGCGCTCGTCGCCTACGGCGTCGTCACGCTGCTGCCGATCCCCGACGGCTGGCCCACCCCCCTGCGGGCGTGGACGTCGCTGCTGATCGCGCTCGTGGTCGCCGCCCCCGCGATGCTCACGGCGATGCGCCTGCTGCGCGTGCGCGAGGCCGATCCCGCCGTCGACCGGGTGCTCCGGCTCACCGGACGGCTGAGACGCGGGCGCACAGCCGGGGGCGGACGGTAGGCTGCCCACGGGGAGTCCGTGGCACGGGTGGTGGCAGCCCGGGGGAGGATCTGGGGTGACCGAGCGGGAGCGCGCGGTTCGACCGCGCGGGCGCCGGGCCGGCGCCTGCGGGGGAGGACGATGAGCGAGGTGGTCAGCCGACCCTCGGTACCCCCCGGTGAGCTGGCTCCGGTGCCCCGGCCCCCAGCGGCGCCGGCGACGACGGCCGGCACGCTGCTCACGGGCCGCTACCGGCTCCGCACCCGGGTCGGCTCCGACCTGGCCGCGGGAGCCGAGTTCTGGCGCGCCGAGGACACCGTGCTGCGCCGCGACGTCGCCGTCACCCTCCTGCGCGCCCTCGCCCCGGAGAAGGGCGCCATCGGCGGCGACGAGGACCCCACCGGCGCCCACCGCGCCGAGGAGATGATCGTCCGCGCGCTGCGGTCCGGCTCGTTCGAGCACCCCGGCTGCGCCCGGCTGCTCGACGTGCTCTCGCCCGGTGCGTCCGGCATGCCCGCCGACGTGCTCGGCGCCGCGGTCACCGAGTGGGTCAGCGGCCGCAGCCTGGCCGAGGCCGTCGGGGAGGGCATGCTCAAGCCGCTCGCCGCGGCCCGGGCCGTCGCCCCGCTCGCCGCCGCCGCCGAGGAGGCGCACCGGCACGGGTTCGTGCTCGGCTGCGACCACCCGCAGCGCGTCCGGATCACCCCCGACGGCCGCGCCCGCGTCTGCTTCGCCCTGCCCCGCCCCGACACCCAGCCCGCGGACGACGTGCGCGGCCTGGGCGCGGTGCTGTTCACCCTGCTCACCTCCCGCTGGCCGCTGTCCGGCGCCGACGCGGCCCGGGCCGGCCTGCCCGCCGCCGACCGCACGGCCTCCGGGGGCGTGGAGCCGCCCTCGGTCGTCCGCCCGGGCGTGCCCGTCGAGCTCGACGCCGTCGCCACGGGCACACTGGGCCCGGAGACCGCCAGCGGGCACGTGCGCACGGCCGCGGCGGTGCGGCGCCTGCTCGACGAGGCCGTGGCCGAGGACGACCGGCACGCGCTGTTCCCCCCCGCCCGCGACGGCCTGCCCTCCGCGCCCGACGACGTGTGGCAGGACCCCGGCACGGCGAAGCCCGTCGACCCCGCGCGCCGTCGGCGCCTGCGGGTGGCGCTGGCGACCCTGGCCGTGGCCGTGGCCGTGGTGCTCGGCTACGTGGGGGTGCAGGTGATGTCGCTGTTCAGCGACGCGTCCGGGCCCCAGATCGTGGTGGAGGCGCAGGACCCCGGGTCCGCCCCGCCCGCCGACGGCGACAGCGGTGGCAGCGGTGGCGGGGGTGCCGGAGCGCCACCGGCGGGCGGCCCGGCGACGGTGGCCGACACCGAGGTCGTCGACACCGTGGGCGACCGCGACAACGCCAACCGCGTCAGCCGCGCCGTCGACGGCGACCCGACGACCTCCTGGAACACCAGCACCTACGACCAGCAGTTCCCGGTCTACGCGCCCGGTATCGGGATCATGGCCTCGTTCGCCTCCGCGGTGCAGCTCTCCGAGCTGACCATCACCTCGGAGAGCCCGGGCACCGTCGTCGAGGTGCGGTCGGCCCCGTCGGCCGACTCCACCCTGGAGGAGACCGAGGTCATCGCCGAGGCGACCCTCGGCGAGGGCGACACCACGATCGCCCTGGACGGCAGCCCGACGGTGGAGCACGTGCTGGTGTGGATCACCGAGCTGGGCGACCGCGAGGGCCGGTTCGCCACCGCGATCAACGAGGTCGCGTTCCGCCGCGCCGGCTGACGCCACGAGTTCTCCGGAACGCCCACGGGCAGCGGGGTCGCCGACCTAGCCTCGCCCCGTGCCGCACCCGCCCACCGACGCGGAGCTGCTCGCCGCGCACCGGGCGGGCGACCGCACCGCCTTCGCCGAGCTGGCCGGGCGCCACACCGACCGGATGTGGGGGACGGCCGTGCAGACGCTGCGCGACCCGCACGAGGCCGCCGACGCGGTGCAGGACGCCCTGCTGGCCGCGCACCGCGGCGCCCACCGGTTCCGCGGCGACGCGTCGGTGCGCACCTGGCTGCACCGCATCCTCGTCAACCAGTGCGTCGACCGGATCCGGCGCGCGGCGGCCCGCCCGGTCACGACGCCGTGGCCGGAGCACGACCTGCCCGCCCGCGGGCCCGACCCGGCCGCCGAGCTCGCCACCCGGTTGGCCGTGTCGGACGCGCTCGCCGCGCTCCCGGTCGAGCAGCGGGTGGCGGTCGTGCTCGTCGACGTGCAGGGTTGGTCCGTGGCCGAGGCGGCGGACATCCTCGAGATCCCGCCCGGCACCGTGAAGAGCCGCTGCGCCCGCGGCCGCGCCCGGCTCGCCGGGCTGCTGGGGCACCTGCGGGAGGAGGCCCCGTGACGCGCCCGGAGCCGGACGTCGAGCTGCTGGCCGACCTCGACGCGGGCCTGCTGGACGACGACCGCGCCGACGAGGTGCGGGCCGCCGCGCTGGCCGACCCGCGGTTCGCCGCCGTGCTCGACGCCCTCGCCGCCACGCGGGCCGACCTGGCCGGCCTGACGCCGCCGCCCGTGCCCCCGCCGGTCGCGGCGCGCTGGTCGGCGGCCCTGGCCGACCTCGACCCGCCCGCCCCGGCCGTCCCGGCGCGGCGCCGACGGCTGCTCCTCGCCGCCGCGGCCCTGCTCGTCGCGCTCGTGGGCGCGGGGGTGGTCGCGGTGACGGGCGCGCTCGATCCCCGCACCACGGTCGCCGTCACCGGGGTCGACCTCGGCGCGGTGGGCCGCGGTGCGATCGGGCAGCGCGACTTCGGGCCGGTCGAGCCGGTCGGCTGCTTGGCGGGTCTGGGCGTCCCCGGCGGCGTCGCGGGCGGGCGGACGGTGCGGTTCGAGGGCACCCCCGGCGTCCTGCTGGTCGTCACGCCGGGGGAGCGGGGCCGGTTCCGCGTCGTCGTGGTCGACGAGGCCTGCTCGCGCCTGCTGGCCGACACCCTGGTCGGCCCGTGACGCCGCTCGCCCGGTGCGGCGCGGAACATCCACCCCTGGGATCGTGTTGTGCAGACCGGAGGTCGTCGACAGGGAGGACGGGGAGCATCGTGAGCGCCGAGAAGGTGCACGAGCTGATCATCATCGGCTCCGGGCCGGCGGGGTACACCGCTGCGGTGTACGCGGCCCGGGCGCAGCTGGCGCCGCTGGTGTTCGAGGGCACGCAGTTCGGCGGGGCCCTGATGACCACCACCGAGGTCGAGAACTACCCCGGCTTCACCGACGGCGTCATGGGTCCCGACCTCATGGAGCAGATGCGGAACCAGGCGAAGCGCTTCGGTGCCGACCTGCGCGCCGAGGACGTCGAGCAGGTGTCGCTGGACGGCGACGTGAAGACCGTGCTCGTCAACGGCGAGACCCACCGCGCGCGCGCCGTCATCCTCGCGATGGGCGCGGCGGCCCGCTACCTCGGCGTGCCCGGGGAGCAGGAGCTGCTCGGCCGCGGCGTCTCGGCCTGCGCCACCTGTGACGGGTTCTTCTTCCGCGACCAGGACATCGTGGTCGTCGGCGGCGGCGACTCGGCGATGGAGGAGGCCACCTTCCTCACCCGCTTCGCCCGCAGCGTCACGATCGTCCACCGGCGCGAGGAGTTCCGGGCGTCCCGGATCATGCTGGAGCGCGCCCGCAACGACCCCAAGATGCGCTGGGCGCTCCACAGCGAGGTCGTGCGCGTGAACGGCGAGGGCTCGGTGAGCTCGGTGACCCTGCGCGACACGCGCACCGGCGAGGAGCGCGACCTGCCGGCCTCGGGCATGTTCGTGGCCATCGGGCACGACCCGCGCAGCGCCCTCGTGGCGGGCCAGGTCGCGGTCGACGACGCCGGCTACGTGCAGGTGTCCTCGCCGAGCACCCACACCGACGTCCCGGGCGTCTTCGCGTGCGGCGACCTGGTCGACCACACCTACCGCCAGGCCATCACCGCGGCCGGCTCGGGCTGCTCGGCGGCGATCGACGCCGAGCGCTGGCTGGCCGACGGCGTGATCACCACCGAGATGGCGGGCGGCGGCTACGGCGCCGCGGCCGAGCAGGTCGCGGCCGTCACCGGCTGAGCGCCCCGCTGAGCACTGCAACCGACCACAGGCACGACGAGGGAGAAGAGATGGGCAACAACACCGTGGACGTCACCGACGCCACGTTCGACGCCGACGTCCTCAAGAGCGACAAGACCGTCGTCGTCGACTTCTGGGCCACCTGGTGCGGACCGTGCAAGATGGTCGCCCCGGTGCTCGACGAGATCGCCGGTGAGAACAAGGACAAGCTCACCGTCGCGAAGCTCGACATCGACGCCAACCCGGAGACCGCCCGCACCTTCCAGGTCATGTCGATCCCGACCATGATCGTGTTCCAGGACGGCAAGCCGGTCAAGCAGATCGTGGGCGCGAAGCCGAAGGCGGCGCTGCTCTCCGACCTGGCCGACTACCTGGCCTGATCCCGGATACCCCACGCGTGCCCCGCTCCCGCACGGGAGCGGGGCACGCGTTTTATCACAGTCCGGACACGCCGCACGGCGGGCCGCTGCACGGTCGGCACGACCGGGCAGGGCACAATGGGGCGCCCTGCCCGGACGGGCGGCGGCGGGGCGACACCGAGCGAGGAGTGCATGCAGCTGTTGCGCCGAGGGGACAGCGGGCGGGCCGTCACGGAGGTCCGCACCACCCTGCGCCGGCTCGGTCTGCCGGCGGACCCGGGACCAGGGATCGTCGAGGACCAGTTCGACGTCCGACTCGAGGAGGCCGTGCGCGCGTTCCAGCAGCGCCGCGGCCTCATGACCGACGGGATCGTCGGGCCCGCCACCTACCGCGCCATGCGGGAGGCCGGCTGGACGCTGGGCGACCGCATGCTCGCCCTGATGATCTCCTCCCCGATGAGCGGTGACGACGTCACCGTCCTGCAGGAGCGGCTGCTGGAGCTCGGGTTCGACCCGGGCCGCCCGGGGGGCGTGTTCGACGAGCGCACCGAAGCGGCGCTGCGCGCGTTCCAGCGCGAGTACGGGCTCGTCCCCGACGGCCTGTGCGGGCCCGCCACACTGCGCTCGCTCAAGCAGCTGGGCCGCAAGGTCACCGGGGGCCGGCCGCACCTGCTCCGCGAGCAGGAGCGGCTGCGGCAGGCGGGGCCGCGGATGCGCGGCAAGCGGATCGTCGTCGACCCCGGGCACGGCGGCATGGACCGCGGCGTCGCCCACGGCGACGTGGCCGAGGCCGACCTGGTCTGGGACCTCGCGCGCCGCGTCGTCGGCCGCATGACGGCGACGGGTATGGAGGCCCTGCTGTCGCGCCGCGAGGACACCTGCCCGGCCGAGACGGAGCGGGCGGCCTTCGCCAACGACGCGGGCGCCGACCTCGTGCTGTCGCTGCACACCGACGCCAACCGCAGCATGCACGCGCAGGGGATCGCCACGTTCCACTTCGGCAACGGGTCCGGCGCCACGTCCACGGTCGGCGAGGCGCTCGCCGGGCTGATCCAGCGCGAGCTGCTCACCCGCACCGGGATGGCCGACTGCCGCACCCAGGGCCGCACCTGGGAGCTGCTGCGCCTCACCCGGATGCCGGCCGTGCGGATCGAGCTCGGGTACCTGTCGAACTTGGGCGACCGGCGCAAGCTGCTCAGCCCGGACTTCCGCGACGTGGTGGCCGAGGGCATCCTCGTGGCCGTCAAGCGGCTCTACCTGCTCGGCCAGAACGACCAGCCGACCGGCACGTTCACCTTCTCCGACGTCCTGGCCCGTGAGCTGGAGCGTGGCGGGGCCCAGGCCATCTGAAGGCCCTCGCACCGGCCCGACCCCGGACGTGCGGCCACGGCCCGCTCAGCGCGCCCTGAGCGGGCCGCTGGCGGGCGGTCAGAAGCGGGCCGGTACCCGCTCCACGGGGGCGGGGGCCTGCATGGGGACGGTGATCTGACCGAGCAGCTGCTCCAGCGCGGCCTCCACGTCCTCCTTCCACGTCATCGCCGACCGCAGCTCCATCCGCAGCCGCGGCCAGCGCGGGTGCGGACGGACGGTCTTGAACCCGACGCTGCGCAGGAAGTCGGCGGGGATGAGGCACCCGGGCTCGGTGCCGGGACGCGCCTCGCCGAACGCCTCGACGGCCTTGACGCCGCGGCGCGTGAGGTCGCGGACGACGGCCTGCGCGAGCATCCGGCCCAGACCCTCCCCGGCGAACTCCGGCATCACCTGCATCGTGGTGAGCAGGACGGCGTCGGCGCTCACGGGACCGGTCGGCATCTCCGCGGCCCGGGGGACGGCCGACGGGGGCGCGTACATCACGAAACCGGCCGGCGCCCCGTCGACGTGCACGATGCGGCCGCAGGAGCCCCACTCGAGCAGGATCTCGGAGACCCACGCCTCCTTCTCCAGCTCGACCGAGCCGAAGTCGACCGCCTGGCGGCCCAGTGTCTCCGACAGCTCCCAGAACACGCACCGGCGACACCGCTTGGGCAGGTCGTCGAGGTTGTCCAGCGTGATCGGGGCGGCGTGCCAGGACAACAGGACCTCCGGCGGCGGAGTCGGGAGAACCGTGGGTGCCGCCGCCGACGCGCCGACCTCCCTCAGGGTAGATCGATGCAGGTCGCACCGGTACCCGTGCGCGGCGAGAGGCGCCTCACCGACGACGAAGGGCTCCTCACCACCCGTCCTGGTTACACTCCTCCGAACCGAGCAACGCTGGAGGACCCGTGGCCGACGCCCCGCTGCCCGTTCCGCACGAGTCCTCACGCCCGGCGGCGGAGCGGTTCGCGGCGCGCACGGCGGGCATGACGGCGTCGGAGATCCGGGCGCTGTTCGCGGTGGCGAGCCGGCCCGAGGTGGTCTCGCTCGCCGGCGGGATGCCGAACATCGCCGCGCTCCCGCTGGACGCGCTGGCCGTCGAGGTGGCCGACCTGGTGTCCCGCGACGGGCAGGTCGCGCTGCAGTACGGCTCCGCCCAGGGCGTGCCGGAGCTGCGGGAGCAGATCTGCGAGGTCATGGCCTGCGAGGGCATCCGGGCCGACCCGGGCGACGTCGTGGTCACCGTCGGCTCGCAGATGGCGCTGGACCTCATCACCCGCATCTACTGCGACCCGGGCGACGTGGTGCTGGCCGAGGGCCCCTCCTACGTCGGGGCGCTGGGCAGCTTCGCGGCCTACCAAGCGCGCGTCGTGCACGTGGCGATGGACGAGCACGGGCTGGTGCCCGACCTGCTCCGGGCCGCCCTGGAGTCGCTGGCGCGGCAGGGGACCACCCCGAAGTTCCTGTACACGATCCCGAACTTCCACAACCCGGCCGGCGTCACGCTCACCCTCGCCCGCCGCCACGAGGTGCTGGAGATCTGCGCGCGGTACGGCGTCGCGGTCGTGGAGGACAACCCCTACGGCCTGCTCGGGTTCAGCGGCACCGTCTACCCGGCGCTGCGGTCGATGGACCGCGACGTCATCTACCTCGGCTCGTTCTCCAAGACCTTCGCCTCCGGACTGCGGGTCGGCTGGGCGCTCGTGCCGCCCGCGGTGCGCGACCGGCTCGTGCTCGCCGCCGAGTCGGCCACGCTCTGCCCGCCGTCGTTCAACCAGATGCTGGTCTCGCGCTACCTCGCCGGGCACGACTGGCGGGGCCAGGTGAAGACCTACACCGAGGCGTACCGCGACCGCCGCGACGCGATGCTGCGCGCGCTGGAGACGCACCTGCCCGAGGGCTGCACCTGGAACGTGCCCGACGGCGGCTTCTACGTGTGGCTCACCGTGCCCGAGGGCGTCGACACCAAGGCGATGCTGCCGCGGGCGGTCACCGCCCGGGTGGCGTACGCGTCGGGCACCGGCTTCTACGCCGACGGCTTCGGCAGCCGGCAGCTGCGCCTGTCCTACTGCTACCCGACCCCCGAGCGGATCACCGAGGGGGTGCGGCGGCTGGCCGCCGTGCTCGAGGCGGAGCTGGACGTCATGCGCACCTTCGGCACGCCCGCGCGGCTCGGCGGTGGCGCGTCGTCGGGCCCGCAGACGCCGTTCCCGCACACCCCGTAGACAATGCCCGGGTGATCACCCGGAATGTCGCGGTCCTGGCCGGAGGCCTGTCCCACGAGCGCGAGGTGTCGTTGCGGTCCGGGCGGCGACTGGCGTCGGCGCTGCGGGGGGCGGGGCTGTCGGTCGTGGAGTGGGACGCCGACGCGTCGCTGATCAACCGGCTGCGCACCGACCGGCCGGACGCCGTCGCGATCGCGCTGCACGGCGGCGAGGGGGAGAACGGGTCGGTGCAGGCGGTGCTCGACCTGCTCGACGTGCCCTTCGTCGGCACCCCCGCCGCGGCGTGCCGGCGCGCGTGGGACAAGCCGAACGCGAAGGCCGAGCTGGCGCGCGCCGGCCTGGACACCCCGGAGTGGGTCGCCCTGCCGCACACCACGTTCCGCGAGCTCGGCGCCCAGGCCGTCCTCGACGCGATGGCCGAGCGGCTCGGCGTGCCGCTGATGGTGAAGCCGGACCAGGGCGGCTCGGCGCTCGGCGCCCAGGTCGTGCGCACGGCCGCCGACCTGCCCGCCGCGATGGTCAGCTGCCTCGCCTACGCCGACACGGTGCTCGCGGAGCGGTTCATCGCGGGCACCGAGGTGGCTGTGTCGGTCGTCGAGGGGCCGGACGGACCGTACGCGCTGCCGCCCGTCGAGGTGGAGGTGGTCGGCGGGGTCTACGACTACACGGCCCGCTACACGCCGGGGGCGGCCACGTTCCACTGCCCCGTCCGGCTCGACGCCGCCACCATCGCCCGCCTGGAGGAGAGCGCCGTCGCCGCGCACGGCCTGCTCGGCCTGCGGGACGTCTCCCGCACCGACGCCGTCGTCGACGCCGAGGGGCGGGTGCAGATCCTGGAGGTCAACGTCTCGCCCGGGCTGACGGACACCTCCCTGCTCCCGACCGCCGTCGCGGCGTCCGGGGTCGACCTCGGGGTGCTGTACGCCGGACTCGTGGAACGCGCTGTTTCACGTGGAACATCGGCCTGACGTTCCTCCACGGAAGCGGTGTTCCACGTGAAACACCGGAACGCAGCGGCTCCCGTTTGGTCGTCGTCGGCTTGCTCGACTGTCCACAGCGCCACCTGCCGAACGCCTCCATCGAGGCGCCTCTCCAGGCGTTCCGCAGCAATCACGCCTCCGCCGCGCTACCACTCGCGGGGAGGTGGGAGCGTCGTCCTCCACCGGACACGGCGGGCCTCGCCCGCTGCTGGACCACGCGCATCGGCGGACTGGTCGGCCGAGTCGGTCGAACCGCCCGATCACGGTCCGCTCGGCGAGTCGCCGGCCCTCGCTGGTCGGGACGCAGCCCTCGTCCGCTCGCGCAGCACTGGTGGTGCCGCGCAGCGCGTGGGCGCGCTGCGCGGCCTCCGCACGGGCTGCGCGAGTGTCTCCGCACTGCGTGAGCCACCGAGGAGTGGCCAGTGCCGTGTGTCGCCGGGAGCACAATGATCGCGGGGTGAACCGTCGTCGGTGATGGCGTCGACCGAGTTGGAGCCGTCGGTCTACCCACGATCCTGCGGCCGGCCGGGGCTGGTCGAGCGGTGGAACCGCTACGCCCACCGGGAACGGCGATCGGGACGGATCGCCGGGCTCGGTCGGCTGCTGGCGTGCTGCTGCACCGAGTGTGCTGCGGGTGCGTTCCGGACCGCACGGGGTGCACGGTGATCGTGCGGTGCGGCGGTTCCGCGTACCGCGCAGCCCGCGGCTCATGCTCCCGGCTGGTGCTCACGAGCCCGCCGCAGCCGCGTGCTGGTCTGCTCCTCAGTGGGGACCGGCCGCGTGCAGGACGACTGCGCGCGGAGGAGGGCGATGCGCAGAATAAGCCCGGTGCGCTCCGCCTCCTACCTCCTCGGGACTCCCGCCGACGGGCGGGAGCGTCTTACCGGTTCGGAATCGGGCGACGGCGTGAACGGCCGGAGGCACCACACAGCGGGCCCCGGCTTGAACGCCGATAGCGGGGCGCCGGGGAACGGGGTCGGGGCGACCGGGGGAGCGACCGCTCCATCGCTCTGGCGAGTTCGCACCCGGCCGAGGGAACGGGTTCTCGTCCGGCGAGCACACCCCCGCGTGCCGACGTCCACGAGTTCCCCCACGGATCGCATCGCTGACCCGCGGCAGGGCTGTCGAGCCGGGCAGCGCGCCCTCGATGGCGGTGAGTCATCCGGAAGCCCGCCCCCGGCGAGTGGCCGGGGACGGAGCACCGTCTTCGGAGTCAGGGGTGCAGTACGGCGCCACAGGCGGATGTTCCACGTGGAACCACGGCGATAGGGCCGGCGGGCCAGGTCCACCGGACCATCCTCCGCCAGCGGGGAAACGCGTCCGGAGCGGCGAGCGGCCCACGTTTCACGTGGAACACCGCGCCGGAAGATGGTGCGACGACCTCAGCCGGCGGGCGGCGTCATGAGACCGGCGATGCGCTCGAGGTCCTCGACGGACCCGAACTCGACGACGATCCGGCCCTTGCGCTGACCCAGCTCGACCTTGACCCGGGTGTCGAACGTGTCGGAGAGGCGCTCCGCGAGGTCCTGCAGCCCGGGCGCCTGGAGGGGGCGTCGACGGGCCGGCTTCGTCACCGGCTGCTCGCGCCGTAGGAGGACGACGGCCTCCTCGGTGGCCCGCACCGACATGCCCTCGGCCACGATCTTCGCGGCGAGCTCCTCCTGCGCCGCGGCGTCGTCCAGCCCGAGGAGAGCGCGGGCGTGCCCGGCGGACAGCACGCCGGCGGCCACGCGCCGCTGCACCGGCACCGGGAGCTTCAGCAGCCGGATGGTGTTGGTGACGACCGGGCGGCTGCGGCCGAGGCGGTCGGCGAGCTCGGAGTGCGTGACACCGAACTCGGCGAGCAGCTGCTCGTAGGCCGCCGCCTCCTCGAGCGGGTTGAGCTGGACGCGGTGGATGTTCTCCAGCAGCGCGTCGCGGAGCATGACGTCGTCGGCCGTGGTGCGGACGATCGCCGGGATGCGCCGGAGGCCGGCGCGCTGCGAGGCGCGCCAGCGGCGCTCGCCCATGACGAGCTGGAACCGCCCGGGCTCGGACTCGCGCACCACGATGGGCTGCAGCAGCCCGAACTCGCGGATCGAGTGCTCCAGCTCGGCGAGCGCCTCCTCGTCGAAGGCGGTGCGCGGCTGGTGGGGGTTGGGGGAGATGGCGGCGACGTCGATCTCTCGGTACTCCGCGCCCGCCACCGCCTCCGGCCCGTCGGCGGTGCGGTCCTCGCGCACCGGCCCGCGCCAGTCCGGGGGGAGCTGGTCGCGGCGGCGCAGCGACATGTCGATGGCGGCCGGACCCGAGATGGGGAGTTCGACCGGCCCGGTGGGGATGAGCGCGGCCAGTCCGCGGCCCAGTCCGCCCTTGCGCTCCGGCGCCCTGCGCTCGGCCACCACGGCTACCGCCCGTCCATGCGGATGCGACCGGCCGCGCCGCGCTCGGCGATCTCCCGCGCCGCGTCGACGTAGTTCATGGCGCCGCGCGACCCCGGGTCGTAGGCGAGCACGGTCTGCCCGTAGCCCGGGGCCTCCGACACCTTGACGCTGCGGGCGATGACCGTGCGCAGCACCGTCGGGCCGAAGTGGCTCCGGACCTCGGTGGTGACCTGGTCGGCGAGCTTGGTGCGCCCGTCGTACATCGTGAGCAGGATCGTCGAGACGTGCAGGTCGGTGTTGAGGTGCGACCGCACGAGGTCGATGTTGCTCAGCAGCTGGCCGAGACCCTCCAGCGCGTAGTACTCGCACTGGATGGGGATGAGCACCTCGTCGGCCGCCACGAGCGCGTTCACCGTGAGCAGCCCCAGCGACGGCGGGCAGTCGATGAAGACGTAGTCGACGTCGAGCTCGTCGAGCGCCTCGGGGGAGAGGGCCTGCTTGAGCCGGCCCTCCCGGGCGACGAGGGAGACCAGCTCGATCTCCGCGCCCGCGAGGTCGATGGTCGCCGGCACGCACAGCAGGTTGGGCGACGCCGTGCTGGCCACCGCCGCCTCGGACAACCGGATCTCCCCGAGCAGCGCCTCGTACACCGACGGCGTGCCGAGCCGGTGCTCCACCCCGAGCGCGGTGGACGCGTTGCCCTGCGGGTCGAGGTCGATCACCAGCACCCGCACGCCGTGCATCGCGAGCGCCGCGGCCAGGTTGACGGTGCTGGTGGTCTTGCCGACGCCGCCCTTCTGGTTCGCGACGGTCAGCACGCGCCGGTGCACCGGGCGCGGCATCCGGTGCCGGTCCGGGTGCAGCACCCGTGCGGCCCGGGCCGCTTCCTCGGCGATCGGCGTCCACTCCGGTGTTCCACGTGAAACCTGTTGCTCCGTCACGCCCACGAACCCTCCTCGCCGCCGCCGGCCGCGCCCATCATCGCCTGTCCCGCCGCGGCACCGCGACAACGGTGGTCATCGGTTCGACAACGCCGGCGCCGCACCGGGTGAGCGTGGCCGGGCCACCGCCCGCCTTGCGCACCGCGACGGCGTCCCGCTCGATCTCGGTGGCGGCGGACCCGCCCTTCACGGCGAGCAGGACGCCACCCGGCCGGAGCAGGGGGAGGGCCCACCCGGCGAGGCGGGCGAGCGGGGCGACGGCACGGGCGGTGACCACGTCGGCCCCCTCCCATCGCCGTCGCACGGCCTTCTCCTCGGCGCGGCCCCGGTCGATCCGGACCTCGAGGCCGAGGTCCGCGACCACCTCCTGGAGCCACTCGACCCGTCGGGCCAGCGGCTCCAGCAGCACGATCTGCAGATCCGGCCGGGCCAGGGCCAACGGTATCCCGGGGAGGCCCGCCCCCGAGCCGATATCGACGACCCGGGCGGCGTCCGGTACCAGTTCGGCGACCACCGCGCAGTTGAGCACGTGCCGCTCCCAGATCCGCGGCACCTCGTGCGGCCCGATCAGGCCGCGCTCGACCCCGGTCGTCGCCAGGTGCTCGGCGTAGCGCCGGGCGAGCGGCAGGCGGTCGCCGAACGGGTCAGGCATTCTTGAAGACGACGACCTGCCGGCGGGGCTCCTCGCCCTCGCTCTCGCTCGACACGCCCTTCACGCGCGCGACGGCGTCGTGGACGACCTTGCGCTCGAAGGGCGTCATCGGGCGCAGGCGCACCGGCTCGCCCGCCGCGAGCACCTCGTTCGCCGTGCGCGTGCCGAGCTCGGTCAGCTCGTCGCGCCGCGCCTGGCGCCAGCCGGCGATGTCGAGCATGAGCCGGCTGCGGTTGCCCGACTCCTGCTGCACGGCCAACCGGGTCAGCTCCTGGAGCGCCTCCAGCACGGCGCCCCGGTCGCCCACCAGCTTCGTGAGGTCCTCGCCGCCGTCGATGCTGACGATCGCGCGGCCCGCCTCGACGTCGAGGTCGATGTCCCCGTCGTAGTCGAGGACGTCGAGCAGGCGCTCGAGGTAGTCACCGGCGATGTCGCCCTCGCGGACCAGGTGGTCGTCCGGGGTGCCGCCCTGAGCGGTCGTGGGCACGATGCGTCTCCTCTCGACAGGTGTTCGGCGCCGCCGGCCGGGGCTCGGCGACGCCGTCCGGCCCCGCGGGGCCGTGTGGTCTTCTGGGCGTCAGCGACGCCTGCGGGGGCGGCGCGCGGGCGGGCGCGAGCCGCCCGGGCGCCGCGACGCGCCGCTGCCGGCGGGCTCCGCCGGGACGCTGGAGCCGGACCCGTTGGCCGAGCCGTTCGCCGAGCCGTTGGTCGAGGAGCCGCCGCCCGCGGTGGAGCCGTTGGTCGGAGCCGTCGTCGAGCCGCCGGCGGAGCCGGGGGACTTGGGCGTCCTGGGCGTCTTGCGCTGGACCGGCTTCGCACCGGGCGTCTTCGCCGGCTTGTCGAGGTCGACCGCGGGCGCCGGCGTCTCGGGGCGGACGGGCTTCTGCCCGGGCTTGGGGGCGCGCGCCTTCTGCACGGCGACGGTCTGCTCGCGCTTGGTCGACTCCTCGACGTCGATGCGCTTGTAGACGACGTACTGCTGGCCCAGCGTCCACAGGTTGTTGGCGACCCAGTAGAGGAGCACGGCGAGCGGCAGGAAGGGGGCCCCGACGACGACACCGATCGGGAACACGTACAGCATCAGCTTGTTCATGATCGCGGTCTGCGGGTTCTCGCCCTGCGCCGCGGTCTGCCGCGCCACGGAGTGGCGCGCCGTGATGTGCGTGAAGATGCCCGCCGCGATCATCAGCGGGATCATCACGATGAGCATGCTCGCCAGGGAGGTGCCGGCCGCCTGCAGCGCCTGCTCGCCCTGCAGCGGCCACGCGCCGAGCTTCGCGCCGAGGAAGTCGGCCTCGATGAACGACCGCACCTCGTCCTGGCCGAAGAAGTAGTTCTCGGTGCGGACCGATCCGTCGCTGTTGAGGGGCGTGAAGTTGCGCAGCACCTGGAACAGGCCGATGAACACCGGCACCTGCACGAGCACCGGCAGGCACCCGGCGACGGGGTTGACGCCGTGCTCCTTCTGGAGCCGCTGCATCTCCTCGGCCTGCTTCTGCCGGTCGTTCGCGTACTTCGTGCGGAGCTTGGCGATCTCCGGCTGGAACTCCTGCATCTTGCGCATGGAGCGCACCTGGCTGACGAACGGCTTGTAGAGGATCGCGCGCAGGGTGAAGACGAGGAAGACGACCGAGAGGGCCCAGGCGAAGCCGTTGTCGGCGCCCATGACGGCGCCGAAGACCTTGTGCCAGCACCAGAGGATGAACGAGACCGGGTAGTAGATGAAGTTCAGCACCGAGCTTGCTCCTCGTGGTGGTCCGGTCGGGCCGGGACCGGGTCGATACCGCCAGGGTGCCACGGCGCGCACTTGAGCAGGCGCCGGAGCGTGAGCCAGGACCCGCGCAGCGCCCCGTGGCGCTGGAGCGCCTCGATGGCGTAGCTGCTGCAGGTGGGGTGGAAGCGGCAGACCGGGGGGAAGGCGGGGGAGACGTAGGTCTGGTACCCGCGCAGCAGGGCGACGAGGAGCCGGGCCGGAGCCCCGACCAGTCCCCGCTGGCGCCCGCTCACACCCGCACCGCCTTGCGCAGCACGGACTGCAGGGCCGCGTCGAGGTCGGCGCCGAGCTCCGCCGACGAGGCCGAGGCCGACGGCGGGAGCGCCCGGACGACGACCCGCGCTCCGGCGGGGAGGGCGGCCAGCCGCGGGGCCAGGAGGTGGCGGAGGCGCCGGGCGACGCGGTGGCGGACGACCGAACCCCCGACGGCCTTGCTCACGACCAGGCCGGCGCGGGGCACGTCGTCGCCTCCCTCGATGTGCAGGTGGACGACCAGGCACGACCGGCCGCTGCGCCGACCCCGCCGGATCGTGACCGCGAACTGGTCGGCCGCCGTCAGGCGGGAGCCGGCCGGCAGCACCGGCGCGGCCGGGTCAGGCCGAGAGCCGCTCGCGGCCCTTGCCGCGGCGGGCGGCGAGGATGGCGCGGCCGGCGCGGGTGCGCATGCGCAGCCGGAAGCCGTGGGTGCGCGCGCGGCGGCGGTTGTTCGGCTGGAAGGTGCGCTTTCCCTTGCTCACGGTGCTGCTCTCCTGCTCGACGGCACGGCCGACCGGTCGCCCGGCCGCTCGACCGGATCTGATCGGCGTTCGGCACCGCAGGACCTGCGGCACTCCTGCACGCAAGGGTACGCAGCCCGTTCACGGGGGGTCAAACCGCCCCGGATCACCCGGTTGCACGTCGCGGACCAGGGCGCCTTGTGGGTAGCAGGCGGTCTTGTTAGCGTGCCCCTTCGCAGTTCGCCGGTCAGGGGGATCGGGAACGCACCACGTCAGGACCCGCACGGGCCCCTGGGAGCATCGCTCCGGGGCCCGCGTACCGTCCTGCTCACAGCTGTGGACAAGTCTGGGGACGGCCCGCGCGGTCACGACCTCTCGACGATCGAGGACCGGGGAGGGGATGGGCATGGTCGACCGGCCCGTCGATCCCGTGAAGGTCGATCTCGTGCAGGTGTGGCACCAGGTCGTCGCCGACCTCTCGAGCGGCGGCGGCGACGCTCCCGCCCTGTCCTCCCAGCAGCGGGCCTTCCTGCGGCTGACCCGGCCCCTGGGCGTCATCGACGGCACCGCGCTGCTGGCCGCGCCGAGCGAGTTCGCCAAGACGGCGATCGAGCGCGTGCTGCGCCAGCCCATCCGGGGGGCGCTGGGCCGGCACCTCGGCGTCGCCGTCAACCTCGCCGTGGTCGTGGACGCCTCGGCCGCGTCGAGCGGCACCGACGTGCCCGAGCCGCCCGGGCGCCCCGAGCCGGTCGACGGCCTCCGCCCGCCCCACGACCGGCTCGGCCCGGACCTCGGAGCGGACGACGGCGCGGACGACCGGGACGAGCTCCCCGGTCCGGCCGAGCGGGACAGCGGACCGGAGCGCAGCACCGAGCCGGCCCACCTCGACGGGCACGGGTCGCTCGCGCCCCGCGGCGCCGACGTCTGGACCGCCTACTCCGGCCCGCCGCCCGCCGACCCGGGCACGGCACCGCGCAGCCAGAGCCGGCTCAACGAGAAGTACATCTTCGACACCTTCGTGATCGGCGCCTCCAACCGGTTCAGCCACGCCGCGGCCGTCGCCGTCGCGGAGCAGCCGGCCCGCGCGTACAACCCGCTGTTCATCTGGGGCGACTCCGGGCTGGGCAAGACCCACCTGCTGCACGCCGTCGGGCACTACGCGCAGCGGCTGTTCCCCGGGATGCGCGTGCGGTACGTGTCCACCGAGGAGTTCACGAACGACTTCATCAACTCCCTGCGCGACGACCGCAAGGTGGCGTTCCAGCGCCGCTACCGCGACGTCGACGTGCTGCTGGTGGACGACATCCAGTTCCTGGAGGGCAAGGAGGGGACCCAGGAGGAGTTCTTCCACACCTTCAACACCCTCCACAACGCCAACAAGCAGATCGTCGTCTCCTCCGACCGGCCGCCCAAGCGCCTGGAGACCCTCGAGGACCGGATGCGCACCCGCTTCGAGTGGGGGCTGATCACCGACATCCAGCCGCCCGAGCTGGAGACGCGGATCGCGATCCTGCGCAAGAAGGCCGCCCAGGACCGGCTCGCCGTGCCCGACGACGTCCTGTCCTTCATCGCCGAGCGCATCGAGCGCAACATCCGCGAGCTCGAGGGCGCGCTGATCCGGGTCACGGCCTTCGCCTCGCTCAACCGGCAGCCGGTGGACACCCAGCTCGCCGAGATCGTGCTGCGCGACCTCATCCCCGACTCCGGTGCCTCCGAGATCACCACCTCGGTGATCATGGGCGTGATCGCGGAGTTCTTCGGCGTGACGATGGACGACCTCTGCGGTCCCGGCCGCACCAAGGCCCACTCCCAGCCCCGCCAGATCGCCATGTACCTGTGCCGGGAGCTCACCGACCTCTCGCTGCCGCGCATCGGCGAGACGTTCGGCGGCCGCGACCACACCACCGTCATGCACGCGGACAAGAAGATCCGCAACGAGATCGCCCAGCGCCGCAAGACCTTCGAGCAGGTGCAGGAGCTCACCGCGCGCATCAAGCAGCGCGCCCGGCACTGACGGCTCCCGGCCGCCCCCGCGGTCGCGTGGGGCACGGCGGCGGTCCCGGGTAACCAGTACCCGTGTTCGACGTCGACCCCCTGGTCCTGCTCGCCCGCGAGGTGCTCCGCGAGCGCACCGCCCTGCTCGTCGCCGAGGCGTGCGCCTGGAGCGTCGGGCTGTCCGACCGCCCGCACGTCGTGCGGCGCGACGGCCGGCTCGTCCGCACCGGCGTCACCCTCGGGGTGCGCGCGGAGACCGAGCTGCCGCTCGGCGACGAGGAGGACCCGCGCCCGGGCAGCTTCCGCGACGCCCTCGCCGCGCTCGACGAGGGCGGCACGCCCTTCTCCGAGCACCTGGAGCACGAGATGGTGGAGCCGTTCGTGCTGGACACCTGCGTGGTCGCGGCCGGCCGCGCGCGCACCGACCACCCCGCGGCCTGGGCCGAGCTCCTGGACGACCTCGGCGAGGACGGCGCCGACGTGGTCGCCGTCGTGCGCGCCGCCGAGTGGGAGACGCCGCTGCGGGTGCAGGCCGAGCAGCTGGTGGTGGCCGCGCTCGGCGACCAGCCGCTGGTGGAGGTGGAGGCGGAGGGGCTGCCCCTGTCCCTGGTGCGCGCGGCGGAGCGCACGACCCGCGCGGCCGCTCCCCGGCCCGCGGCGGACCCGGGCGGCGGTGTGCCCGCGGAGCTCGCCGGGGCGGTGTTCGTGGCGGACGCGGCGCTGCGGGGAGCGGGGCTGGACCTCCCGGTGCCGCCCGCCCAGGCCGACCGCCTGCTCGACGTGCTGCGCGAGGCCGGCGTGCAGCTCGACGAGGTCGCCGGGCTCCTGCCCCACCTGCCGGTGCTGGCCGCCACCGCCGCGGAGGTGGCGGCCACGGCCGACGCGGTGCGCCGCGGCGGGTGAGTCGTCTCCCCGGGGGTACCGGTCGGCGCACCGGGACCCGGACGTGTCGGCACGTCGCCGGACCGGGTCGGCGCGCCTCCGACGGGCACCGGAGCGCAGCCGTCCACAGGTCCGTCCACCGGCCTGGGCGACCGCTCGGCGTCCGGACGCGGCCGCCCGGCTCCCCGGTCGTGGTCGACCCGCGACCCCTGCGGTGACGCAGCGTTGCTGTTCACGTGCCCCGGGAGGACCCCGTGCGTCCCGGTGACCCCGTCGGGCACGCCGCGGCCGCGCCGACCCGGTCGCGCAGCGTTCCCGGGCGTGCACTGCTCCGCCCACATCTGGGGACAACTCTGTGGACGTGCGTCCGGGGGCCGGTGGACGGATCGCGCCGTTCCGGTGGACAACCGGTGACCGGACGGTGGGCGGATCGGCCCGCCGGCGATCCGTCCACGGGGACGGGCGTCCGCCCACCGGTCGTCCACCGCACCGGTCCACAGGACGCCACGCCGCACCACCTGCGACGACGGGCGCTGTCCACACGATCCACAGGTGTGAGTACTACTGCTGTTGTTCTCTTCCCCAGGTACTACCTGGGGAACGACGGTGGGGACAGCGGCGTCGCAGGCCCCCCGGCGGGGGAGCCGGGGCCGGAGGTGACACCCCCGCCGCGGAGGCTCTACGGTGGTCCTCCCCGCCCGCCGTCGGTCCACGGCTCCGCACCATCCGCACCATCCGCACGAGCCCGCCGGAGCGAGAGGTCCACCCATGAAGTTCCGGGTCGAACGCGACGTCCTCGCCGATGCCGCGGCCTGGGTCGCCCGCAGCCTCCCCGCCCGGCCGCCGGTGCCGGTGCTCGGCGGCGTGCTCGTCGAGGCGGCCGGGGGCGGGGACGGGGACCGGCTCACCGTCTCCGGGTTCGACTACGAGACCTCGGCCCGCGTGGAGCTGGACGCCACGATCGGCGATGCCGGGCGCGTGCTCGTCTCCGGGCGCCTGCTCGCCGACATCACCCGGGCCCTGCCGTCGAAGCCCGTGGACGTGGTCGTCGACGGCGCCCGCGCCGCGATCACCTGCGGCAGCAGCCGGTTCAGCCTGCCGACGATGCCCGTCGAGGACTACCCCCAGCTGCCGGCCATGCCGCAGCAGGCCGGCACCGTGCCCGGCGACGTCCTCGCCTCCGCCGTCGCGCAGGTGGCGGTGGCGGCCGGGCGCGACGACACGCTGCCGATGCTCACCGGCATCCGCCTGGAGATCGAGGGCAGCCGGCTCACCCTCGCCGCCACCGACCGCTTCCGGCTCGCCGTGCGCGAGTTCGACTGGGACCCCGAGGACGCCGGCCAGTCCACCGCCGTGCTGATCCCGGCCCGCACCCTGTCCGACGTCGCGAAGACGCTGTCGGGGGCTGGCGCCGTCCAGATCGCGCTGTCGGCCGGCGACGGCATGCTCGGCATCACCGGGGGCGGCCGCCGCGCCACCACCCGCCTGCTCGACGCCGAGTTCCCGCGGTTCCGCCAGCTGATCCCGACCGACCACACCACGGCGGCGATCGTGGAGGTCGGCCCGCTCACCGAGGCGATCAAGCGCGTCCAGCTCGTCACCGACCGCGTCGCGCAGGTGCGCATGGAGTTCGGCGACGAGGGGCTGCGGCTCACGGCGGGCGGCGACGACGTCGGCAGCGCCGAGGAGGAGCTGCCCTGCGAGCTCGACGGCGCGGCGCTGACGATCGCGTTCAACCCGTCCTACTTGCTGGACTCGCTCGGCGCGCTGCACACCGACCGGGCGCAGCTGACGTTCACCACGCCCAACCGGCCCGCGCTGGTCCGTCCCGTCCCGCCGCCCCCCGCGGAGGGTGAGGCGGCGCCCGACCCCGGGTACCTCCACCTGCTGATGCCCGTGCGCCTGCCGGGCTGAACTCGACCCACAGGAGTACTGCGCCGTGCAACTCGGACTCATCGGCCTGGGCAAGATGGGCGGCAACATGCGGGACCGGCTGCGCGCCGCCGGTCACGAGGTGGTCGGTTACGACCCCCGCCCCGAGGTGAGCGACGTCGAGTCGCTCGCGGCGCTGGCCGCCGCACTGACCGCGCCGCGCGTCGTCTGGGTGATGGTGCCCTCGGGCGAACCGACCCGCTCCACCGTCCGCGCGCTGGCCGACGTGCTGGAGGCGGGCGACCTCGTCATCGAGGGCGGCAACTCCCGCTACACCGACGACGGCCCCAACGCCGCCCTCCTCGACGAGAAGGGGATCGGCTACCTCGACTGCGGCGTCTCGGGCGGCATCTGGGGCAAGGACAACGGCTACGGCCTCATGGCCGGCGGGTCGCCCGAGCACATCGAGCGCGCCATGCCGATCTTCGACGCCCTGCGTCCGGAGGGCCCCCGCGAGGAGGGCTTCGCCCACGCCGGCCCCGTCGGCGCCGGCCACTTCTCCAAGATGGTGCACAACGGCATCGAGTACGGCCTCATGCAGGCCTACGCCGAGGGCTACGAGCTGCTCAGCGCCGCCGACCTCGTCACCGACGTGCCGGGCGTGCTGCAGGCGTGGTCGCGCGGCACCGTCGTGCGTTCGTGGCTGCTCGACCTGCTCGTCCTCGCGCTCAAGGACGACGCCGGCCTGTCGAAGCTCGACGACTACGTCGAGGACTCGGGCGAGGGCCGCTGGACGATCGAGGAGGCCATCACCCACGCCGTGCCGCTGCCGGTGATCTCCGCGGCGCTGTTCGCCCGGTTCTCCTCGCGCCAGGAGTCCTCGCCGGCCATGCGGGCCGTCGCGGCGCTGCGCCAGCAGTTCGGCGGCCATGCCGTGCGGTCGTCCGGGCCGGCGGCCGTCCCCGCCGACCACGCCGGACCGAGCTCGGGCACCGGCTCGACCCGGTAGTGCACCTGCGGCGGCTGGCGGTCACGGACTTCCGGTCCTGGGAGTCCGCGGAGCTGGACCTCGGGCCGGGAGTCACCGTGCTCGTCGGCCCCAACGGCGTCGGCAAGACCAACCTGGTCGAGGCGGCCGGCTACCTCGCCACCCTGGGGTCGCACCGCGTCGCCACCGACGCGCCGCTGATCCGCCGCGGGGCGGAGCGGGCCGTCGTCCGCGGCACGGTCGTGCACCTGGGGCGCGAGCTCCAGGTCGAGGTGGAGATCGCGGCCGGGCGGGCCAACCGGGCGCGCCGCAACGGTGCGCCCGCGAGACCGCGCGACCTGCTCGGCGTCCTGCGCACCGTGCTGTTCGCACCCGAGGACCTCGCCCTGGTCCGCGGCGACCCCGCCGAGCGCCGCCGCTTCCTCGACGACCTGCTCGTCACCCGGTTCCCCCGCTACGCCTCCGTGCGCGGTGACTACGACCGCGTGCTGCGCCAGCGCTCGGCCCTGCTCAAGACCGCCCGGCAGGCGCGCGCCGACCTCTCCACCCTCGACGTGTGGGACGGCCACCTCGCCCACCACGGGGCCGTGCTGCTGGCCGGCCGGCTCGCGCTGGTGGCCGACCTGGCGCCGCACGCGGTCGCCGCCTTCGCCGAGGTCGCCCCGACATCCGAGGGGATCGGGCTGGCCTACCGGTCCTCCGTCCCGTTGCAGGAAGGCCACCTTCCCGCAACGACGTCGCAGGAAGGTGGCCTTCCTGCAACCCGGCCTGGCGACCTGGAGCCGCTCCTGCTCGACGAGCTCGCGCGCGTCCGGCGCCAGGAGGTGGAGCGCGGCGTGTGCCTGGTCGGCCCGCACCGCGACGACCTCGACCTGCGCCTCGGCGAGGGGCCGGCCAAGGGCTACGCCAGCCACGGCGAGTCGTGGGCGCTCGCGCTGGCGCTGCGCCTGGCGTCCTACCGGCTGCTGTGCGCCGACGACGTCGAGCCGGTGCTCGTCCTCGACGACGTCTTCGCCGAGCTGGACGCGCGGCGCCGCCGGGCGCTGGCCGACGTCGCCCGCCGCGCCGAGCAGGTCCTCATCACGGCGGCCGTCGCCGAGGACGTCCCGGACGGTCTCGACGGGGTCCGCTTCGCGGTGGACGGCGGCCGGATCGGGCCCGCGACGGGAACCGGCTCGTCAGGGGCGCGGGTGTGATCGCGACCACGTGTGGACAAAGGTGTGGATACTGTGGACAACTCCGACCGCACTGGTGATGACCGGCGGGAACGACCGTCCGACGCGTCCCGGCGACCGCCCGTCCCGCCGAGTTCTCCACAGGCCGTCCCCAGCCCTGGGGACGACGGGGGACCGACCGCCGGTCGTGGAGCGGACATCGCGCGGGAGGCGCTGCGAGCCGCTCGGGAGGCCTCGGCCCAGCGGGCGGCCCAGCGCTCGGCCGAGCGGGGCGGGGCGCGTCCGACCGGTCAGCGCAGCCGTCGCCGCCGCTGGTCCGGACCCGGGCCGGACGACCGCGACCCGCAGCCGTTCGGCCGGGTCGTGTCGCGGGTGGCGCTGGACCGCGGCTGGTCGCCCCGGCTCACCGACGCGACGGTGCTCGGCCGGTGGCCGCACCTCGTCGGCCCGGACATCGCCGACCACTGCACGCCGGTCTCGCTGCGCGACGGCGAGCTCGTGCTGCAGGCCGAGTCGACGGCGTGGGCCACGCAGCTGCGCACCCTGCAGCGCCAGCTGCTCACCCGGCTCGCCGCCGCCGTCGGTCGCGACGTGGTCCGCCGCATCCGCGTCGTCGGCCCCCAGGGCCCGAGCTGGCGCCACGGTCCGCGGACGGTGCGGGGGCGGGGACCGCGCGACACGTACGGCTGACGCCCGCTCAGGGCGCCGTGACGCGCCCGGAGCCCGTTCCGACCCCCGTGCCCGGCGTCGGCACCCGCCGCGGGGCCGGATCGGCGTTCTGCGGCGAAACCAGGCGTGTCCCCACGCGGTTCCTGTCGGCCTGCACCGGTAGTATGGAGGGGTGGTACCGGGCGCCCTGGTGGTGCCCGGTCGAGCGGCCCGTCCGAGCTCCCCGGGGCGGGCCCGATCGAACGAGGAGAGTCAGCGGCCCGTGCCGGAGAAGAAGAACAGCTACAACGCAGGGTCCATCACCGTCCTGGAGGGACTCGAGGCCGTCCGCAAGCGGCCCGGCATGTACATCGGCTCCACCGGCGAGCGCGGCCTGCACCACCTCATCTGGGAGGTCGTGGACAACGCCGTCGACGAGGCGATGGCGGGCCACGCCACGCGCGTCGAGGTGGTCCTGCAGGACGACGGCGGCGTCCGGGTCACCGACGACGGCCGCGGCATCCCGGTCGGCATGCACCCGGTGGAGAAGAAGCCCGCCGTCGAGGTCGTCATGACCGTGCTGCACGCGGGCGGCAAGTTCGACAGCGACTCCTACGCGGTCTCCGGCGGCCTGCACGGTGTCGGCGTCTCCGTCGTCAACGCCCTCTCGGTCGCGCTCGACGTCGAGATCCACACCGACGGCCACGTCTGGCGCCAGCACTACGCGCGCTCCGTGCCCGGCCCCCTGCGCAAGGGCGAGCCGACGACGCGCACCGGCAGCTCGGTCACCTTCTGGCCCGACGGCGACATCTTCGAGACGCTCGTCTTCGACATCGAGACGATCCGCCGCCGCCTGCAGGAGATGACGTTCCTCAACAAGGGGCTCACGATCGTCCTGCGCGACGAGCGCAACGGCTCCTCGGCCGACGCCGAGGAGCCCGACGCCGAGGGCTACGTGGCGAAGGTGAAGGAGTTCACCTACTGCTACCCCAACGGGCTCGAGGACTTCGTCGCGCACCTCAACAAGTCCAAGGACCCCATCCACAGGAAGCTGGTGTCGTACCAGGCCGAGGGCACGGGGCACGCGGTCGAGGTCGCGATGCAGTGGAACGCCGGCTACACCGAGTCGGTCTACACCTTCGCCAACACGATCAACACCCACGAGGGCGGCACCCACGAGGAGGGCTTCCGCGCGGCGCTCACCTCCACGGTGAACAAGTACGCGAAGGACAAGAAGCTCCTCAAGGACAAGGACCCCGCGCTGTCGGGCGAGGACATCCGCGAGGGCCTGGCCGCGATCGTGTCGGTGAAGGTCAAGGAGCCCCAGTTCGAGGGGCAGACCAAGACCAAGCTGGGCAACACCGAGATCAAGTCGTTCGTGCAGCGCGTGAGCAACGAGTGGCTGTCCGACTGGCTCGAGCGCAACCCCGCCGAGGCGAAGACGATCGTCAACAAGGCGGTGTCGTCCGCGCAGGCCCGCGCGGCCGCGCGCAAGGCGCGGGAGCTGGTGCGCCGCAAGAGCGCCGGCGACATCGGCGGCCTGCCCGGCAAGCTCGCCGACTGCCGGTCGACCGACCCGTCGAGGTCCGAGGTCTACATCGTCGAGGGCGACTCCGCGGGCGGCTCGGCCAAGTCGGGCCGCGACTCGATGTTCCAGGCGATCCTGCCGATCCGCGGCAAGATCATCAACGTCGAGAAGGCCCGGATCGACCGCGTCCTCAAGAACACCGAGGTCCAGGCGATCATCACGGCGCTGGGCACCGGCATCCACGACGAGTTCGACCTGGCCAAGCTGCGCTACCACAAGGTCGTGCTGATGGCCGACGCCGACGTCGACGGCCAGCACATCCGCACGCTGCTGCTCACGCTGCTGTTCCGCTTCATGCGGCCGCTGGTGGAGCACGGCCACGTGTTCCTCGCGCAGCCGCCGCTGTACAAGATCAAGTGGGGCGGCCGGGGATCCGAGCCCGAGTTCGCCTACTCCGACCGCGAGCTCCAGGGCCTCATCGAGGCCGGCCGCGAGGCGGGCAAGAAGCTGCCCAAGGACGAGGGCATCCAGCGCTACAAGGGCCTCGGCGAGATGAACGCCAAGGAGCTGTGGGAGACCACGATGGACCCGGCCCACCGGGTGCTCCTGCAGGTCACCCTGGACGACGCCGCCACCGCCGACGAGCTGTTCTCCGTCCTCATGGGCGAGGACGTGGAGTCGCGCCGGTCGTTCATCACCCGCAACGCCAAGGACGTGCGCTTCCTCGATGTCTGAGGCTGCGCGGAAGGAACTGCACCGTGACTGACACGCTCGATCCCGCCCTGCCCGCGTCCGGCGGCGACCGCACCGAGCCGGTCGACATCCAGCAGGAGATGCAGCGCTCCTACATCGACTACGCGATGAGCGTGATCGTCGGCCGGGCGCTGCCGCTGGTCGAGGACGGGCTCAAGCCGGTGCACCGGCGCGTCCTGTACTCGATGGGGGAGAACGGGTTCCGGCCCGACCGCTCCTACGTCAAGTGCGCGCGCGTCGTCGGCGAGGTGATGGGCAACTACCACCCGCACGGCGACAGCTCCATCTACGACGCGCTGGTGCGCCTGGCCCAGCCGTGGGCGCTGCGCTACCCGCTGATCGACGGGCAGGGCAACTTCGGCAGCCGCGGCAACGACCCGGCCGCCGCGATGCGCTACTGCGTGGTCGGCGAGACCCGGGTTCGGATGGCCGACGGCTCCACCGCCCGGATCGGCGCCATCGTTCCCGACGCCCTGCCCCACTCCGACAACCCGGTCGACCTCAAGGTCCTGAACCGCAGTGGTGACCCTGTCCGTGCGGAGATGCTCTTCCACTCGGGCGAGCACCCCACCCTGCGCGCCACGACGGTCGAGGGCTACGAGCTCACGGGCACCCACAACCACCCTGTGCTCTGTCTCGTCGACGTCCTCGGCGTCCCCACCCTGCTCTGGAAGCTGCTGGAGGAGCTGCGGCCGGGCGACCGCGTCGCACTGCAGCGCACCCCGCACGAAGAGCTCGGAGTGTGGAGCACTCGGGATGCGATGGAGGCGTTCCTGCTCGGTGCCTTCGTCAGCGAGGGCTTCGTCTCCGAGGGCCGGGCCGGTTTCAACAACGTCGACCGCGAGTTCTTCGACCTCGTCCTCACCGCCTACGACGCGGTGGTCGGGGGACGTCGATACGTCTCCTCGCGCCGCATCGCCTCGGGATCAGTGCTGCACGAGCTGGACGTCCAGGACACGGGGTCGCTGCGGAGCAGCGTGCTCGCGGAGATGACCGGTGACCGGTCGGCCGAGAAGCGCGTCCCGGAGTCGATCTGGGCAGGCACCGCCGCTCGAAAGCGCCTGTTCCTCCAGGCCCTGTTCACCGGCGACGGGTCGTGCTCCGCGCTGCCCCGGGGCACCGTCCAGCTGTCCTACTCCACACGCAGTGAGCAGCTGGCCAAGGACGTGCAGCAGCTGCTGCTCGAGTTCGGGGTCGTCGCCCGCCGCTACCGCCACGCCACCGGCGAGCTGAAGGTCGTCGTGACCAACCGCCGGGACGCACGGGTGTTCGCCGAGCGGATCGGCTTCCTCGGGATCAAGCAGGCGAAGCTCACCGGGATCCTCGGGGAGGACGTCCCGCGGAGCACCTCGCTCAGCCGCGACCACGTCCCCGGACTGAGCGCGTTCCTGCGCGAGCACGGCGCGGCCGCACGGGCGGATCGCGAGTGGCTGCGCTGCAACAACGTCGACCGCATCGAGCGGTGGGAGCAGCGGTCCGAGGAGATCCTCGCCCACGTCACCGAGCCCGACGCGCGAGCGATCGCGCGGGAGCTCACCGACGGCCGCTTCTACTTCGCCGAGGTCGGCACGGTCACCGACGCCGGCGTCCAGCCGGTGTACAGCCTGCGGGTCGACACCGAGGACCACTCGTTCGTCACCGACGGCTTCGTCAGCCACAACACCGAGTGCCGCCTGTCCCCGCTCGCCATGGCGATGCTGCGGGACATCGACGAGGACACCGTCGACTTCTCCGACAACTACGACGGCAAGACCCAGGAGCCCGACGTCCTGCCGTCGCGGGTGCCCAACCTGCTGATCAACGGCAGCGCGGGCATCGCGGTCGGCATGGCCACCAACGTCCCGCCGCACAACCTGCGCGAGGTCGGCGCGGGCGTCGTGTGGGCGCTGGACAACTGGGAGGCGACCGACGAGGAGCTCCTGTCGGCGCTGATGGAGCGCATCAAGGGCCCCGACTTCCCGACCGCCGGCCTGATCGTCGGCCGTGACGGCATCGAGCAGGCCTACCGCACCGGCCGCGGCTCGGTGCGGATGCGCGCGGTCGTCGAGGTCGAGGAGGACGCCCGCGGGCGCACGATCCTCGTGGTCACCGAGCTGCCCTACCAGGTCAACCCGGACAACCTCATCGAGTCGATCGCCGCGCAGCACCGCGACGGCAAGCTCGCCGGCATCGCCGAGATCAACGACGAGAGCTCCGACCGCGTCGGCATGCGCATCGTCATCACGCTCAAGCGCGACGCCGTCGCGAAGGTCGTGCTGAACAACCTCTACAAGCACACCCAGCTGCAGTACGGCTTCGGCGTCAACATGCTGGCGATCGTCGACGGCGTCCCCCGCACGCTGCGGCTGGACCAGGTGGTGCGCAACTACGTGCGCCACCAGATCGAGGTCATCGTCCGGCGCACCCGCTACCGGCTGCGCAAGGCCGAGGAGCGGGCCCACATCCTGCGCGGCTACGTCAAGGCGCTCGACGCGCTCGACGAGGTCATCGCGCTGATCCGCGCCTCGGACACCGTCGAGGTCGCGCGCACCGGCCTGATGCAGCTCCTCGACGTCGACGAGGTGCAGGCCCAGGCGATCCTGGACATGCAGCTGCGGCGCCTCGCCGCGCTGGAGCGCCAGAAGATCATCGACGAGCTGGCCGAGATCGAGCGGGAGATCGCCGACCTCGAGGACATCCTGGCCCGGCCCGAGCGGCAGCGGCAGATCGTCCGCGACGAGCTCACCGAGATCGTCGAGAAGCACGGCGACGACCGGCGCACCACGATCGTGGCCGACGACGGCGACGTGACCAACGAGGACCTCATCGCCGTCGAGGACATCGTCGTCACGATCACCCAGACCGGGTACGCGAAGCGCACCAAGACCGACCTGTACCGGGCGCAGAAGCGCGGCGGCAAAGGCGTGCAGGGCGCCGCGCTGAAGCAGGACGACATCGTCGCCCACTTCTTCGTGTGCTCCACGCACGACTGGATGCTGTTCTTCACCAACAAGGGGCGCGTCTACCGGCTCAAGGGCTACGAGCTGCCGGAGGCCAACCGCTCGGCGCGCGGCCAGCACGTCGCCAACCTGCTGCCGTTCCAGCCGGACGAGCACATCGCGCAGGTCATGAAGATCAAGGACTACCAGGCGGCGCCGTACCTGGTGCTGGCCACGCGCACGGGGCTGGTGAAGAAGTCGCGGCTCACCGACTTCGACTCGCCGCGCTCCGGCGGCCTGATCGGGATCAACCTGCGCGAGGACGACGAGCTGGTCGGCGCCGTGCTCTGCTCGGCCGACGACGACCTGCTGCTCGTCTCCGCGGAGGGGCAGTCGATCCGGTTCACCGCGAGCGACGAGGTGCTGCGTCCCATGGGTCGGGCCACGTCCGGCGTGCTGGGGATGCGGTTCAACTCCGGCGACCGGCTGCTGTCGCTCGGCGTGGTGCAGGACGACATGTTCCTGCTGGTCGCCACGGCGGGCGGCTACGCCAAGCGCACCCCGATCGAGGACTACCCGGTGCAGGGCCGCGGCGGCAAGGGGGTTCTGACGCTCCAGTACGACCGGCGGCGTGGCACCCTTGTCGGCGCGCTCATCGTCGGGATCGACGACGAGCTGTACGCGATCACCTCGACCGGTGGGGTGATCCGGACGTCGGCCCGTGAGGTGCGCAAGGCGGGGCGGCAGACGAAGGGTGTGCGGCTGATGAACCTCGGCGAGACCGCCACGCTGCTGGCGGTGGCGCGCAACGCCGAGGACATCGCCGACGACCCCGAGCCCGCCGCCTGACGCCCCCGGCCCGACCGACGCGGCGCGAAGAGGAGATGCTCGACCCGTGAGTGACAAGCAGCGCGACCCGGACCAGTCGATCCCCACCCCCGGCGGCTCCACCGCCGGGGGCGCGGACCGGCCCGCCGACCACGCTGCCGGCGCGCCCGCGGGTGGACCCGCCGCCGCGCCGGCGTCGCCGGCCGTCGAGCCGGTGGCCGAGGGGCCCGGCCCCGCTCCGGAGGAGCCCGCCCGGCCCGCGGCGGTCGAGCCCGAGACCGTCGTCCAGCCGCACGCCGGGCAGAACGGCGCGGGGCAGAACGGCGCCGGGCAGAACGGCGCGGGGCAGAACGGCGCCGGGCAGGCCGCCCGGAACGGCACCACGGCGGTCGAGCAGCACACCGCCGACGCCCCCACCGTGGTGGACGCGCGGCCGGCCGACCCGCCCACGATCCGCACCGCCGTCCCGGCGGGGGCGCGGTCCTACCCGGGCCTCGCGCCGGCCGGGTCCGACCCGGGGCTGCGCCCGGTCGGCGGTGGGTCGTGGTCGCCGAGCCCGGTGCCCGGTCCGGGCCCCGGCGCGGCCTCGCCACCGCCGTGGAGCCGCGTGCCCGGGGAGGACTCCGCGCCCCCGCCGCTGTCGTCGTCCCCGATCCCGGACGGGCCGACGGCGTTCCTCGCGGTGCCCGGCCGTCCCGTCCCGACGGACGAGACGGTGGGGGAGACCGGCGGCTGGGCCGCCGTCCGGGCGGTGCGCAACCGCCCGCCGCGCCAGGCCGCGCTGCAGCTGCGCCGGCTCGACCCGTGGTCGGTGCTGAAGCTGGCGCTGGTGCTCGCCGTGGTGCTGTTCTTCGTCTGGCTGGTCGCCGTCGGGGTGCTCTACGGCGTGCTCGACGGCGTCGGCGTGTGGGACCGCCTGAACGGCACCTACGCCGACCTCGTCTCCGGCGAGACCCAGACCGGCGCCGCCCCGCTGATCAGCGCCGGCAGCGTGCTGGGCTTCGCCGCGCTGATCGGGGCCGTGAACAGCCTGCTGTTCGCGGTGGCCGTCACGATCGCCGCGTTCGTCTACAACGTGTCCGCGGACCTGGTCGGCGGCATCGAGGTGACGCTGTCCGAGCGGGACTGACCCCGGCACGGGGCGGCCGGGGGAGCGGTGTAACCTTGGCGCCCTCGGGGCCCATAGCTCAGGTGGTTAGAGCGCATCGCTGATAACGATGAGGTCGGAGGTTCAAGTCCTCCTGGGCCCACCCACTCTTCTCCCTCTTCTCTCTCCCCACTCCTCTCGGTCGCAAGGGATCTCCGATGAAGAAGCTCCTCACCGTCGCCATCGCTCTCGCCGCGGGCGCGCTCGTGTTCGCGAAGGTCCGCTCCTCCCGCTCCGAGGCCGACCTGTGGCACGAGGCCACCACCCGCTGACCTGGCCCGTCCCCGCGAGCGGGTAATCTGCTCGACGACGGGGACGTAGCTCAATTGGCAGAGCACCGCCTTTGCAAGGCGGGGGTTAGGGGTTCGATTCCCCTCGTCTCCACCAGCGAGAACGGGCCCGAGCAGTAGTCCGGTCGGGCCCGTCGTGCCACGCACGCGCCACAGCGGCGGCTCACCCGCCGTCAGGGTTCGATCTGCAGTCGCCCGTCGGTCCATCTCCTCGGCGATCGCGCGGTCTCGTCGGTCTGCGGCGTGCTGGGTCCGCAGCGGCGCGGGAACTCCACGGCCTTTCACGTCCAGGTCGTGTCAGGGTTCCGGGTCATCGTGACGGCGTGTACGAGACCGAACCGGAGCTCCGGGACCTGCAGACCCTCATCGACGCCTCGCTCGGCCGGTCCACCGCGCACCTGCGGTCGATCATCAGCGGCGAGCGCAGCCTGACGGCCGAGCAGCTGACCCGGGTGCTCACCGGGATGTGCGTCCTCGTCCTGTCCACGGTCACCGCGAAGGGACAGCCGCGCGTCAGCGCCGTGGACGGGCACTTCCTGCACGGGCGCTGGATCTTCGGCACGGCTCGCGGCGCGGCGAAGGCACGCCACCTGCGGGCGCGACCGGCGGCCAGCGCGGCGCACGTGCGCGGCGAGGAGCTGGGGGTGTTCGTCCACGGCGAGGTCGAGGAGCTCGTCTCGGCCGACGGGTCCACCCATCCCGACTGGCCGCCGATCCACGAGCACCTGCGCGGCTCCTACGGCGACTTCTACGGCGACGCCGACTGGAACGACGTCGTCTACTACCGGCTGCGGCCGACCTGGATGGCGGCTTACACGACCGACCCGGCCCGCCTCCTCGCACAGGCGCCGTAGCTCGTCGGGGCGGGTGCACCCGGCCGAGGAAGTCGCGGGTCAGCGCGGCGATCTCGACGAGGTGCGTCTCGAGCGCGCAGTGCCCTCCTCCGACCAGCGGGAGCGAGCCGGGTCCTGCCGGTGTGCCCACGGTGCTCAGCGTTCCTCCGACCACCGGGGCTGGGTGACCGACCGGTGCGCCGTCGCCGCTACGTCGTCGGGCGCCCGTCCTCCGAGGACCGCTCGACCTCGTCGGGGGCGCTCTCCACGTCGCCCGCGCTCCCCGCGAGGTCGGCGGGGTCGGTCGTGCCGCCCGCGTCGTCCTCGATGCTGAGGTTGCCGAAGGTCTCGTCGGTCGTCCCCGCCTCCGGTGCCTCGTCCGCGGGCTGTGAGATCTGCTCGGACATCCCTGACCGCCCCTCCTCACCCGACGCGCCGGTGCTCCGGGTCCCCCAGGCTGTCCCCGTGGCGCCGCTGCGTCAACCGGCCCGCGACGACCGGTGCACGCTGCGGCCTGCGGGTACGCCGGGCAGGTGACCCGCGCCGACGCCGATCCGTTCGTCCACGTCGCCCTCGGCGACTCGATCTCGATCGACGAGTACGCCGGCGGCCCGGGCCGCGGGGGCGCCGCCCTGCTCGCCCGCAACCGGGACGACGAGTTCCCCGACTGGCGAGGACGGGACCTGAGCACTCTGCACGGGCGGCTGCAGCACCACCTCCTCGCGGTCGACGGAGGAACCACCCGCACGCTCCTGGAGTTCCAGCTCCCCCGGCTCGAGGCCGCCGGGGTGGCGCCCCGCGTCGTGACGCTGACCATCGGCGGGAACGACGTGCTCGCCGCCTACGGCGACACGGCAGGCGCGCGCCGGATCGTCCGCACCGTCGGCCGGCGCGTCGAGCAGGCCCTCGGCCGGATCAGGCACCTCATGCGGGACCCCGACGACCCGATCGTCCTCGGCACCGTCTACGACCCGAGCGACGGCACCGGCGACGCCGCGCGGGTGGGCCTGCCACCGTGGCCCGACGTCGTCGACGTGCTCGCCGAGCTGAACGCCCGGCTGCGTGCGGTCGCCGCGGACCACGGCGCCCGGATCGCCGAGATCCACGACCACTTCCTCGGCCACGGTCTGCGCGCGGGCGACCCGGCCCAGCGCGACCCCCGACCGAGCGACCGCGACCTCTGGTACTGCAACATCATCGAGCCCAACGCGTGGGGCGCCGACGCCGTGCGGGCCTGCTTCTGGCGTGCGCTCCACCCGGCGACGGGCGGATGACGGGACGACGCCGGCAGAGGGCCTGGTCGCCGTCCTCGCCCTCACCACGGGCAGCCCACCTGAGCGGCCCGGACGCGGTGCGGCCGTGGCCGCGGCAGAACCCTGCGGTCAGGTCGCCGGCGTGTAGGCCAGGTGCACCACGCCGTTGCCGAAGCCCTCGGCCGAGGCGAGCTGCATGGTGGTGCGCGGACCGCCCTCGGGGAACAGCCGCGGCCCCTCGCCCACGGCGACGGGGTAGACGTAGAGGTGCAGCTCGTCCACCAGTCCGTCGGCGATCATCGCCCGCACCAGCGTGCCGCTGCCGCTCACGTAGATGCCTCCGGCCACGCCGTCCTTGAACTCCCGGATCCGCGCGGGGTCGTAGGCGCCGAGGATCGTGGAGTTCTCCCAGCCCTCCGCGCTGTCCAGCGTGCCGGAGACGACGTGCTTGGGCGTGCCGTTGAAGAACGGCGTACCGGGGTCGTCCTCCATCGTCCGCGACGACCAGGCCGGGCCCATCTCCTGCCAGGTCGTGCGGCCGAGCAGGATCGCCTCCGAACCGCCCTCGGTGAGGGCGCCGATCGAGGCCGCCATCTCGTCGGTGAAGGGGTAGTCCATGGTCCACATCGGGGCGCCGATGACCCCGTCGAGGGTGGTGAACTCGTGGACCTTGATCGTTCCCATGGCCGTGCTCCTCGGTGTCGTGCTGCCGGTGTCGTCGCTGTCGGGGGGTGGACGTCGACGACGGCAGGATCTCATCGGCGCGGGGCGGGGTAGTCCGAGGGCATGTCGCCCCCCGCTTCGCTGACGTTCGTCGGCACGGCCACCACCGTGCTGCGCCTCGGTGGTTTCACGCTGCTCACCGACCCCAACTTCCTGCGCCGCGGCCAGCGCGCGTACCTGGGCAACGGGCTGTGGACCAAGCGCCGGACCGACCCAGCGCTGGGTCCCGACGAGCTGCCCGACCTCGACGCGCTCGTGCTGTCCCACCTGCACGGGGACCACTTCGACCGCGTCGCCCGCCGCTGGCTCCCGCCCGAGCTGCCCGTGCTCACCACCCGGCACGCGGCGAAGCGGCTGAGCCGGCGGACGACGCGCTCGGCGCAGGCCCTGGACACGTGGGAGCGGTTCACGACCACGCGGGGCGCGGAGACGCTGCACGTCACGTCCGTGCCCGGCCGGCACGCGCCGGGTCCGCTGCAGGCGGCGCTGCCGCCGGTGATGGGGTCGGTGCTGGAGCTGGAGCGCGACGGCGCCACCGTGCTGCGCGTCTACGTCACCGGGGACACGCTCTGCCGCCCGCTGCTGCGCGCGATCCCGCAGCGGCTCGGCCCGATCGACGTCATGGTCACCCACCTCGGAGGCACCCGGGTGCTCGGGTTCCTCGTCACGATGGACGCGGAGCAGGGCACCGACCTCGTCGACATGATCGACCCCCGGGTGGTGGTGCCCGTGCACTACGACGACTACGGCGTCTTCCGCTCCCCGCTTTCGCACATGGTCGACGCGATGCGCGCCCGCGGGCACGCCGACCGGCTCCGGACGGTGCACCGCGGCGACACCATCGAGCTCGCCTGACCCACGACCCGGCCGGATCGGCGGGGCGCCGATGTTCCACGTGGAACATCCGTTGACCCCGTCCGGGCCCGGACGGCACGATCGTCGTCGGTCGACGGCGGAGGAGCCACCATGATCCTGATCAACATCAAGTTCCCGATCCGGCCCGACAGGACCGACGAGTGGATCGCTCTGGCCGACTCCTACGCGAAGGCGGTGAACGCGGAGGAGGGCAGCCTGTTCTTCCAGTTCTCCCGCAGTCTGGACGACCCGCACGAGTTCGTGTGCGTCGAGGGCTTCCGCGACGCCGACGCGGGCGCGGCCCACACGAAGACGGCGCACTTCGCGGAGTTCGTGGAGAAGGCGCCCGACTGCGTCGCCGCGCAGCCCCAGATCATCTACATCGACGCGCCGCAGGTGGACGGCTGGGGACCGATGGGGGAGATCAGCCCGCGCTGACGTCGTAGGGTGCAGCCCGTGCGCGTGGTCGAGCTGTGGCGGTTCCCGGTGAAGTCGTTGCAGGGCGAGCGGGTGGAGGCCGGCGAGCTCGGACCGCGCGGGCTCGCGGGCGACCGCACGTGGGCGATCTTCGACCGGGACACCGGCTTCGGCCTCACCGCCCGCCGGGTGGCCGACCTGCTCTTCGCCTCGGCCCGCCTGCGGCCCGACGGCACCCCGGAGATCACGCTGCCCGACGGCACCATGGCGGCCGACGACGCCGCGCTGTCGGCGTGGCTGGGCCGCCGCGTGGAGCTGCGCGGGGCCGACGACCCGCGCGACCGCCGCTACGAGAACCCGTTCGACACCGAGAACGAGGGCGACTGGCAGCCGTTCGACGGGTCGCGCGAGGCCTTCCACGACAGCCGCACGGCGTCGGTCACGATCCTCTCGACCGGCACGCTCGCGGGCCGCGAGCGCCGGCGGTTCCGCGCCAACGTCGTGGTGGACGGCGCCGGGGAGGACGACCTGGTCGGCCGGTCGGTGCAGCTCGGCGCCGCCCGGCTGGAGATCGTCGCGCCCGTCCCGCGGTGCGTGATGGTGACGCGCGCCCAGCCCGGCGGGATCGGGATCGACCGCGACGTCCTGCGGCGGATCCACCGCGAGCGCGGCGGCACGCTGTCGGTCGGCGGTCCCGTCGTCGCACCGGGGCCGGTGCGCGTCGGGGACGAGCTGCGCCCGGTGTGATCCACGCGGGCGGGCGGGACCCCGGGCCTCAGCCGAGGCCGCGCCGCCGGTCCGGGGGCCGGGGCTCCCCCCGGCGGCGGACGAGGACCACCGCCCCGAACACGACGGACAGCACCGTGGCGACGAGCACCAGCACGAGGATCTCCGCCACGGGCGGGCACGCTACCGGTCCTCACCGCATCCGGCGCAGGCCGAGCGCCTGCAGGGCGGCGAAGCCGGCCACGGCGCCGGCCTGACCCAGCACCACGACGACCCCGGCGGTCGTGAGCGGGGCCAGGAGCGCGACGAGGACGCTCGCGACGACCCAGCCCGCGTTGCCGAGCACCACCGCCCGGGCGAGCGGCCGGGGGACGACCGGGCGCGCCGCCAGCGCGACCAGCCCCGCCGCGAAGGCGGTGAGGAACGCGCCGACCCCGAGGACGGCCGGTGCGGGCGCGCCGAGCAGGTCGCCCAGCGCCGGGGCGGCGAGCAGGCCGGCGACGCCGAGCGCCCCGGACGCGGTGGCGTCCAGGCGCAGGACGGAGCGCAGGAGGTGGTCGGTGGAGGTGGGACGCAGTGTCGTTGTCATGCGTCCAGCCTCGGCCCGGGAGGTCGTGCGGTCGATGACCTCCGACGTCGTGCGGCGGGCTCAGCCGGTCGGCCCGCCCGGGCCGCCGGTCTGCGCCAGCTGCTGGACCAGCGCGGCCGCGTCGAGGGCCTGCATCGCCCCGAGCCGGTCGCCCCCGTCGACGAGCCCGATCGGCGGGGCGGCGTCCTGCTCGTCCCCCGCGCCGGCGGAGTCCGCGGAGGGGAGCCCGGCCCCGGCCCCGTCGGGCGCGGCCGGCGTCGACGGGGCGCGGACGGCGGGGGCGCCGGTGGCGGGGGTGGCCGGCAGCCCGGGCACCGCGAAGGCCTCGCCGGCCGGCAGCTGCGGGCCCGCGGTGCTCACCTCGGGCACCTCGACGCGGGCGGCACCGGGCACCGCCGAGCTCTCCAGAGCGGGGGCGGCGGGCAGCTCGGGGACTGCGGGGAGGCCGTCGACGGCGGGCAGCGCGGGGGCGGCGGGGGCGGGTCCGGCGAGGCCGAGGCCCAGGGCGGTGAACCCGGCTGCCGCGACGGAGCTGCGCAGGGCGCGTCGCACGGGGCTGCTCATGGTCGTGGGTGTCCTTCCGGGCGCTGTCGGGGTCGGACGGCACAACGACGGCCGGGAGGACCGGATGGCGTACCGGGACCTCCGTCCACTCGTCGTGGTGGCCCCCGCGTGTCGCTCGTGGGCAGGATGGCCACGTGCGGGGCGACGTGTCACGGGGATGGGCGCTCGGGGCGGGCATCGGGTTCGGCGCCGGTGCCGCCCTGGCCACGGGCATCGGCTGGTTCTACTCGGGCGTGCTGCTCGACACCCGCCGCGACCTGCTGCTGCCCGAGCGGGTGCTGCGGGTGGCGGGCGACGTCGTCACGCTCGCCGGCTCGCGGCTCGCCCGGCAGCCGGGGGTCTGGGGGCTGCGCACCGCCGACGCCCTGGCCCGGATCGGGCCGGTGCTGGACGACCGCGGCCGGGAGGTGGACCGCCCGCTGACCGGCGGGGACCGCCCCGCCCCGGGACCGGCGGTGCTCGACGCCGGCCCGTTCGACCCGGACCCGGGCGCCCGCGGGCTGGCCTTCGCCGAGGTCGCCGTGCCCACGCCGCTCGGTCCGGCCCCGGCGTGGCACGTGCCGGCGGGCGGCGACACCTGGGTGGTCGCGGTGCACGGCCGCGGCGCCACCCGGCGGGAGAGCCTGCGGATCCTGCCCGCGCTGCACGCACTGGACCTGCCCGTGCTCGTCGCCAGCTACCGCAACGACGGGGACGCGCCCGCGAGCCCGGACGGGCGCGACCACCTCGGCAACAGCGAGTGGATCGACGTCGCCGCCGCGGTCCGGTTCGCCCGCGACGCCGGCGCGCGCCGGATCGTGCTGTACGGCTGGTCGATGGGCGGGGCCGTCACGGGCGCCTACCTGGACCGCGGGGTGCACGCCGCCGACGTCGCCGCCGTGGTGTGGGACGCGCCGCTCGTCGACTGGCGCGCCACCCTGCGGCTGCAGGCGCGCAACCGCCGCCTGCCACCGGGGCTCACCCCGCTGGCGACGTCGATCACGAGCCGGCGGATCGGCATCGACTTCGACCGCTTCGACCTGCGCCGCCACCCGCCGGCCGTCCGCCCGCCCACCCTGCTGGTGCACACCGACGCCGACACCGCCGTCCCCGTGCAGGCCAGCCGGGACCTCGCGGCCGCGGCGCCGGGGCTGGACTGGCCGCTGCGCTACGTCGAGGTGCCCGGTCTCGAGCACACCGCGGCGTGGAACGCCGACCCCGCCGCGTACGAGGAGCTGGTGGCGGGCTTCCTCCGCGCGACGCTCTGACGGCGGGGCTGGCACGATGGGTCCGTGACCGATTCCAAGCAGACCGCGACGCTGCGGACGTCCGAGGGCGACATCCGCATCGCCCTGTTCGGCAACCACGCGCCCAAGACCGTCGCCAACTTCGTCGGGCTCGCCACCGGGCGGGGGAACTACTCCCAGCCCAACGCCAGCGGCGGGGACTCCGGCCCGTTCTACGACGGCTCGGTCTTCCACCGCGTCATCAGCGGGTTCATGATCCAGGGCGGTGACCCCACCGGCACCGGCCGCGGCGGCCCCGGCTACCAGTTCGGCGACGAGTTCCACCCCGAGCTCCAGTTCGACCGGCCCTACCTGCTGGCCATGGCGAACGCCGGACCCGGCACCAACGGCTCGCAGTTCTTCATCACCGTGGGCCCGACGCCGCACCTCAACCGCCGCCACACCATCTTCGGCGAGGTGGCGGACGCCGAGTCGCGCGCCGTCGTCGACCGGATCGCCGCCACCAGCGTCGACCGGTCCGACCGCCCGCTGACGGACGTGGTGATCCAGAAGGTCGACATCTCCGAGTGAGCGCCGAGTGACCACCGGTCCGGCCGGGCTGCCGCCGCACGCCCCGGCGGTGTGCGTGCGGCACCCCGACCGGGCCACCGGCCTGGCCTGCACCCGCTGCGGGCGGCCGTCCTGCCCGGAGTGCCTGCGCGAGGCGTCCGTGGGCTACCAGTGCGTCGACTGCGTCCGCGAGGGCAACCGGGACGTGCGACGCGCGGTGACGCCCGCCGGGGCGCCCACGGGGACGCGCCCGCTCGCCGTCCCCGCGCTCATCGTCGTCAACCTGCTGGCCTTCGCCGGCACCGCCGTGCAGGCGGGGAGCATCGCCGACAACTACCGCTCCGAGGCGTTCCTGACCTTCGCGCTGATCCCCGACGCGGTGAGCGCCGGCGAGTGGTGGCGGCTGGTGACCTCCGGGTTCCTGCACTTCGGGCCGCTGCACATCGCGTTCAACATGCTCGCCCTGTGGATGCTCGGGCGGGACGTGGAGGTGCTGCTCGGCCGCACCCGGTTCCTCGCCGTCTACTTCATCGGGATGCTGGGCGGGGCCGCCGCGGTGATGGCGCTGCTCCCCGGGCGCAGCCTGGTCGCCGGCGCGTCCGGAGCCGTGTTCGCGATCATGGGCGGCCTGCTCGTGGCCCTGCTGCGCCTGCGCCGCCCGGTCAACCAGGCCGTCGGGCTGATCGCGGTGAACCTCGTGCTCGGTTTCGTCGTCCCGGGCATCTCGTGGGAGGCCCACGTCGGCGGGCTCCTGGTCGGTGCGGCCGCCACGGCGGTGCTGCTGTGGGCGCCCGCCCGCAACCGCGTGCCGATGCAGGTGGCGGGCCTGGCCGCCCTGACGCTGCTGGTCCTGGGGACGATCGCCGCCGCGGCCGCGTTCTGAGACCCGCACTCCGGAGCCAGGACGGTTCAGGGCCTCCACCTGACCGCGTTCCGGCTCCGGAGTGCGGTCAGGGGCGCAGGGTCGTGAGGTGGTCGGCCACCTCCGACGGCGGGGCGCCCAGGTCCAGGCGGCCGAAGACCAGCAGGCGCTCCGTGCCGTCGGCCGACCGGGTGTCCACCTCCAGCAGCTCACCGGACAGGCCGAGGCGGCGGGTCGGCACCACGCGCACGCCCTCCACGAGCGGCCAGGGGTGGTGCCGCGGGCGGACCAGACCGCCGACCGTCAGCCCGTCGGGGTCGGCGCGCAGCCGCGGCCGGGCCCGCGTCGCGTAGAGCGCCGCCCCCAGCAGCCCGACCGCCGCGCAGGCCGCGATGACGAGGCCGGCCGGGTCGGCCCCGGAGGTGACGAGCAGCGCGCACCACACCGCGGCGGCGGCACCGGCCGTCCACAGGAGCGCGACGTGCAGCCTCGGCGGGGCCCACTCCCGGTGGTGGCTCACGGTGCGGTGCTCCCGCTGCTCAGCGCCACCGCATCGTCATGAGGAGACCGATCACGATGAGCGAGAAGCCGATCAGGAAGTTCCACGGGCCGAGCGCCGCCATGAACGGGATGGACTCGCTCGCGAGGTAGTTCACGACCAGCCAGGCCAGCCCGACCACCCACAGGCCGATGAACACGGCCACGTAGATCGGGTGGGTGGGGCCCTTCACCTTGACCGGCGTGCGGGTGTCCGTGCTCGGCGGTGCGGTGTAGGTGGCCTTCTTGCGGACCTTGCTCTTCGGCATCTGTACCTCGTGTCGACGGGCGCGCAGGACGCGCGGACGTTGCCGCCACGGTAGCGCGTGGAGCCCGCGACCAGCAGTCAGGCGCTCGCGGTCAGCTCCGCCATCTCCGCCGTCAAGGCGGCCACGACCGGTTCGGGGACGGGGTGGCCGGCGCTGCCCATCCAGGTGGCCAGCATCCGGTGGCCGCCCTCGGTGAGCACGGACTCGGGGTGGAACTGCACGCCCTCGATCGGCAGCTCCCGGTGCCGCACGGCCATGATCACGCCGCCCTCGGTGCGCGCCGTGGCCTCCAGCTCGGCGGGCAGCGTGTCGGGGCGGATCGACAGCGAGTGGTAGCGCGTGGCGGTGAAGGGGTCGGGCAGGCCGGCCAGCACCCCGGCGCCGTCGTGGTGCACCAGCGAGGTCTTGCCGTGCAGCAGCTCCGGGGCCCGCTCCACCACCCCGCCCCAGGCGACGCCGATGGCCTGGTGGCCCAGGCACACGCCCAGCAGCGGCGTGCCGGTGCCGGCCGCCCGGCGGATCGCGTCGATGCTCGCCCCCGCCCGCTCCGGCACGCCCGGGCCGGGGCTGACGAGGACGCCGTGGACGTCGGCCAGCTCGTCGAGGTCGACCTCGTCGTTGCGCCGCACCACGGGGTCCGCGCCGAGCTGGGCCAGGTACTGGACGAGGTTGTAGACGAAGCTGTCGTAGTTGTCGATCACGAGCACGCGCACGGGACCAGTGTCCCCCACGCGGCGAGCTAGTTGCCGGAGGAGTCGCCGGCGTCGCCGAGGGTGATCACGAGCCGGTCGCCGTCCTCCAGCGCCTGGCCCGGGTCGACGGACTGCTCGATGACGCGGTTGTCCAGGCTCGGGTCCTCGACCTCCTCCTCCTCGAACCGCACCTGGCCGTTGTTGAACCGGGCCGCGTTCAGGAGGTCCACGGCCTCGTCCCGGGTGCGGCCGAGGAGGTCCGGCACCGTGGGCTGGTTGCCCCGGGAGACCTGGATGGTGATCTCCGTGCTCGGCTCCACCCGCTGGCCGGCGGCCGGGTCGGTGCCGACCACGGTGCCCTGCTCGCCCCCGCCGTCGACGTCCTCCTGCTGGACGTTCGTGAACCCGGCCTGCTGCAGGGTCTGCCGCGCCTGGTCGACGCTCTGGCCGGCCACGTCCGGGATCTGCCGCGTGGTGACCTCGCGGCCGATGACCAGGCTGACCGCACTGCCCGCCGCGACGGTGGAGCCCGGCGTCGGGTTGGAGGAGAGCACCCGCCCGACCTCGTCCGGATTGGTGGTGTCCCGCTGGGTGACCTCGCCCACCGCGAGGCCTTCTGCGACGAGCTGGGCCTCCGCCTCCCGCTGCGTGAGGCCGGTCAACGCGCCGACGCGCACCTGGGAGGGTCCGCTACCGACGCTGATGGTGACGGGGGTGCGCTCGGCGACCGGAGTGCCGGGAGCCGGGTCGGTCGAGACGACCAGCCCCTTCTGCTCGATCGGTGATTCCACGGGGACGACCGTGGGGGTCAGGTTCTCGGCGAGCAGGGCCGACCGTGCGACCTCCTGCTGCTGACCCACGACGTTGGGCAGCAGCAGTTGCCGGGGTGCTGCCGGCCCCCCGAACACCTGGGACAGCACGAACCCGACCAGGGCGAGGGCGCCGACGACGCCGAGCACGATGGCGACCATGCGCCCCGTGCCGCGGCGGCGGTCGTCCTCGTCGTCGTAGTAGGCCGGCACCGCCGCGGGCGGGAGGGTGTGGCGCCCGGTGCCGCCGATCCGCCGGGTGGGCGCGGTGCGGGGCGCGGCCATCATGGCCGTGCGCTCGTCCTCGCTCATGACGACCGGCGCCATGGGGCTCTGGCCGCTGCGGACGCGCACGAGGTCGGCCCGCATCTCGGCGGCGGACTGGTAGCGGTTGGCCGGGTTCTTCGACAGGGCCTTGAGCACCACCGCGTCGAGCTCCGGCCCGATCTGCGGGTTGAGCTCCGACGGGCGCCGCGGGTCCTCCCGCACGTGCTGGTAGGCCACCGCGACCGGGCTGTCGCCGGTGAACGGCGGCTCGCCGGTGAGCAGCTCGAACAGCACGCACCCGGCCGCGTAGACGTCCGACCGGGCGTCCACGGCCTCGCCGCGGGCCTGCTCGGGGGAGAGGTACTGCGCGGTGCCGATGACGGCGGCGGTCTGCGTGACGTTCTGGCCCTCGCCCAGCGCGCGGGCGATGCCGAAGTCCATCACCTTGACCGCGCCCGCGTTGTTGATCATCACGTTCGCGGGCTTCACGTCCCGGTGGATGATCTGGTGGCGGTGGCTGAAGTCCAGGGCCGCGCACACGTCGGCCATCACCTCGATGACGCGCTGCTGCGGCATCGGGCCCGTGGTCTTGACGATGTCGCGCAGCGTCTGGCCGTCGACGAACTCCATGACGATGTAGGGGAGCGGGCCGAACTCGGTCTGCACCTCACCCGTGTCGTACACCGCGACGATGGCGGGGTGGTTGAGCGACGCGGAGTTCTGCGCCTCGCGGCGGAACCGCAGCTGGAACTGCGGATCGCGCGCGAGGTCGGCGCGCAGCACCTTGATCGCGACGTCCCGGCCCAGGCGCGTGTCCAGCCCGTGGTGCACCTCGGACATGCCGCCGTAGCCGAGCGTCTCACCCAGCTCGTACCGGTCGGACAACAGACGGGGCGTGGTCATCGGTGCCTCTGGGAGGGTCGGGTGTCGATGGTCATCATGCCGGGCGGTGCGCCGGATCCGGGTGCCGCCCCTGCGGCCACCCCGCCCGCGTGCACCACCGTGCCGGCGGCCGCCCCCTGCGGCCCGCCGACGCCGGGTTCCCCCTCCCCGAGGACCCGGAGGACGTAGATCCCGAACACCACGGCCGCCAGGGTGAGCAGCACGAACAGCGCCAGGAGCAGGCCGCGGCTCGGTCCCCGGTTGGGGGCCAGGTGCAGCGGTCCGGTGGGCGGCGCGACGGGCCGCGGCCGCGGTGGGGCCGGGCGCGGCGCCGGTGCGGGCCGCGGGGCCGGCGCGACGTCCGCCGGCTCCTCGTAGAGGTCCGCGGCGAGCGGTCGGCTGGGTGCGGCGACGGTGGGCCGGTAGGGCGCCGCCCCGCCGGACTGCAGGGCCAGCGGGAGCGGCATCGACTCGCCGCGCCGCACCGCCGCGACCGCGTCGGCGAACTCGCCGCCGGTGGCGTAGCGCTGCGTCGGGTCCTTGACCAGCACCGACTCGATGAGCCGGCGGGCCGGCAGCGGCACGGAGGCGGGCAGCGGCGGCGCCTCCTCGCGCACCTGCATCATCGCGACGGCGACGGCGCTCTCGGCCCGGAACGGCCGGTGCCCGGCCAGGCACTCGTAGCCGACGATCCCCAGCGAGTAGACGTCGCCGGCGGGGCCGGCCTCCGCGCCGGAGGCCTGCTCGGGTGCGATGTAGTGCGCCGTGCCCATGACCATGCCCGAGCGCGTGACCGGGACGGCGTCGGCGGCCTTGGCGATGCCGAAGTCGGTGATCTTGATGAGCCCGTCGGTGCGCACCAGGATGTTGCCCGGCTTGACGTCGCGGTGCACGAAGCCGCGCTCGTGCGCGGCCTGCAGGGCTCGGGCCGCCTCCTCGATGATCCGCAGCGTCTCGTCGGGGGCGATCGGGCCGCGGGCGATGACGGCCGACAGCGGCTCGCCGCGCACCAGCTCCATCACCAGGTAGGCGGTGCGGCGGCCGCCGCCGTCGGGGCGGTCCTCGCCGTAGTCGTGCACGGCGGCGATGCCGCTGTGGTCCAGCGACGCGACGGTGCGGGCCTCGATGCGGAAGCGGTGCAGGAACTCCGGGTCGTCGGACAGCTCGGCCCGCAGCACCTTGACGGCGACGTCGCGGCCCAGCCGGGTGTCGGCCGCCTGCCACACCTCGCCCATCCCGCCGACGGCGATGCGCCGGTCGAGCTGGTAGCGGTCGGCGATGAGCTGGCCGGCCGCCAGCAGGCTCACGGCACGCCCCTCACTGGCTTCCGCCCAGCGCCGCGCCGATCACCGCGCGCCCCAGCGGGGCCGCCACGGTGCCGCCGGTGGCCGCGAGGTTGTTGCGGTCGCCGCCCGCCTCGACGATGACGGCCACCGCCACCTGGGGGTTCTCGGCGGGGGCGAACGCGACGTACCAGACGTGCGGGGGAGTCGTCTTGGGGTTCGGTCCCCACTCGGCGGTGCCCGTCTTGGCCGCGATCTGCACGCCGCGGATCTTGCCGTCGGGCGGGTAGCTGTTCTCGTTGTTGACCATCAGCTCGGTGAGCGTCGCCGCCGTCCCGGGGCTCACCGCCTGGCCGAGCTGGTCGGGGTCGGTGGTGTCGACGACCGTCAGGTCCTGGCTCCGGATCTCGCTGACCAGGTAGGGGGCCATGAGCGTGCCGCCGTTGGCGATGGCCGCCACGACCATCGCGTTCTGCATCGGGGTGAGCGCGACGTCGCGCTGCCCGATGCTCGACTGCTGCAGCGCCGCGGTGCTCTCGATGTCGCCGATGGTGGAGTCGGCCACCGGCATCGGGACGGCGATCTCCTGCGTGCCGATGCCGAAGGCCTCGGCCTGGTCGCGCAGCGCCTCCTCGCCCAGCTGCAGCGCGAGCTCGGCGAACGCGGTGTTGCAGGAGCGCTGCAGCGCCTCGCGCAGGCTGGCGGTGGCCGCGGTGCCGCAGGCGTTGCCGTTGAAGTTCTGCAGCTGGGTGGCCGTGTCGTCCAGCGTGATCGACGAGGCCGCCGTGAACGGGCTGTCCGGGGTGTAGCGGCCGCTCTCCAGCGCCGCCGCCACGTCGATGAGCTTGAAGGTCGACCCGGGGGGATAGGTCTCCTGGATCGCCCGGTTGGTGAGCACCGACGGCTCGGCCCCGGTGAACTCGCCCCAGGCGTCCTGCTGGGTCTGCGCGCTGAAGCTGGCCAGCGGGTTGGGGTCGTAGGACGGCGTCGAGGCCATCGCCAGGATCGCCCCGGTCTGCGGCCGCAGCGCCACGATCGACCCAGTGTACCCGCGGTCGGCCAGCGCCTCGTAGGCGGCGCGCTGCACGTCCGGGTCGATGGTGGTGACGACGTCGCCGCCGCTGGGGTCGCGCCCGGTGATGAGGTCGGACAGGCGGCGGGTGAACAGCCGGTCGTCGCTGCCGTTGAGCACCTCGTCGGTGGCGCGCTCCAGCCCGCCCGCGCTGTAGATCAGCGAGTAGTAGCCGGTGATCGACGCGAACGCCGGGCCCTCCGGGTACTCGCGCTGGAACGGGTACTGGCCGTCGCTGGGCACGCTGCGCGCCAGCACCTGCCCCTCGGCGCTGATCTGCCCGCGCTGGCGGGAGTACTCGGCGAGCAGCACCCGCTGGTTGCGCGAGTCGGTGCGCAGGTCGCCGGCCTGCACCACCTGCACGTAGGTCAGGTTCGCCAGCAGCAGCAGGATCATCGCCATCACGGCCACGGCGATGCGGCGCACGGGCTTGTTCACGACCGGGGCCCGATCACGACGGCCTCTGCACGAGCTCGGTGCCCGCCTCCGCGATGGGCGGCAGCGGGGCGGCCGGGCGGCGGGGCAGCGGGGCGCGCGCGGCGTTGGAGATGCGCAGCAGCAGCGCGATGAGCGCGTAGTTCGCCACCAGCGACGAGCCGCCGTAGGACAGGAACGGCAGCGTGAGGCCGGTCAGGGGGATGAGCTTGGACGCCCCGCCCGCCACGATGAAGACCTGCAGGGCGAGGGTGAAGGCCAGGCCCGTGGCCAGGAGCTTGCCGAAGCTGTCGCGCACCGCGAGCGCGCTGCGCAGCCCGCGCGTGATCATCACGAGGTAGACGACGAGGATCGCGGCCAGGCCGATGAGGCCCAGCTCCTCGCCGAGCGAGGACAGCATGAAGTCGCTCTCGGAGTACGGCACGAGCTCGGGGCGCCCGGCGCCCAGCCCGGTGCCGCCCAGCCCGCCGGTGCCCAGGCCGAACAGCGCCTGGCCGATCTGGAAGCCGGAGCCGTCGAAGTCGGCGAACGGGTCGAGCCACACCTGCACGCGGACCCGGACGTGGTTGAACAGCTGGTAGGCGACGAACCCGCCCGCTGCGAAGATCGACAGTCCGATGACCAGCCAGGACACCCGCTCGGTCGCCGTGTAGAGCAGCACCAGCACGATGCCGAAGAACAGCAGCGACGTGCCCAGGTCGCGCTCGAGCACCAGCACGCCGATGGAGAACGCCCAGGCCAGCAGCAGCGGGGCGAGGTCGCGGGCGCGCGGGAGCTCCATGCCGAGGAGGCGCTTGCCGGCGCTGGAGAACAGCTCCCGCTTCTGCACCAGGTACGCCGCGAAGAACACGATCAGCAGGATCTTGGCGAACTCGCCGGGCTGGATGGAGAAGATCCCCACCCGCAGCCAGATCTTCGCGCCGTTGACCTCGGAGATCGACGAGGGCAGCACACCGGGCAGCGCCAGCAGCACCAGGCCGCCGAACCCGGCGGTGTAGGCGTACGAGGCGAGCTTGCGGTGGTCGCGCACCAGCCAGAGCACGAGGGCGAACAGCACGAGGCCGACCGCGGTCCAGGCCACCTGCCGCGTCCACAGCGCCGAGGGCACCTCCTGCGCGCGCTCGACGGCGCGGGCCGCCTTGGCCAGGTCGATCCGGTGGATCATCACCAGGCCCAGGCCGTTGAGCAGCGCGACGGCCGGCAGGATCAGCGGGTCGGCGTACGGGGCGAACCGGCGCACCGCGAGGTGCGCGGCCGCGAACAGCCCCAGGTAGGCCGCGCCGATGATCAACAGGTCGGTGGTGAGCTCCTGCTCCTGGTTGGCCTGCACCAGCACCAGCGCCCCGGTGACGATCACGGCCGCGAAGGCGAGCAGGACGAGCTCGATGGTGCGCCCGGTGGGCGGCGTGGGGGCCGGAGCGGGAGCGGGGTCGCTGACGGGGGCGGTCATCAGCGCACCGGCCGGCAGGTGACCCCCGGTACCAGCGGCTGGGCCGGGGCCGGCTGCTCCGCGAAGTCGGGGTAGACGAGGTCGGGCAGCCCGGGCACCGGACCCGCGGGCGCCGCGGGCGGCGTCGCGGCGGTGCACACCGGCAGCAGCCGGTCGCGGAGCTTGTCGACGTACTGCTGCGCGCCCTCCCGGCCCGAGCCCGACACCACGCCGGTGCGCAGCGCGCTGCGGTCGGCCTCGGGCAGGTCGGTCAGGAGGATGCCGGTGGGCTGGGCGTTCCAGTGCAGGGGCTGGCCCAGCACCTCGCCGCGCACGCCCTGCAGGACCACGACCGACCCGCCCGGCTCCTGCACGCCGACGAAGTACTGCTGGGCCACCCAGATGCGGGCGAGCACCCCGGCGCCGACGAGCACCGCCAGCACGGCCGCCACCGCCACCATCAGGCGCAGGCGCGACCGCGCCGGGGCGGGCGCCGGGGCCAGGGCGGCCGGTGCGCGGGCCGGCGCGGGCCGGGTCAGGGTGGTGGCGGACGCGCGGGCCGCCGCCGAGTCGGGCCGCGGGCCCTCGTCGCCGTCGCCCACCGACCCGCCGAGCACGGGCGCGTCCTCGCCGAAGTCGATGTCGACGACGTCGGCCACGATGCAGGTGATGTTGTCCGGGCCGCCGCCGCGCAGCGCGAGCTCGATCATGCGGTCGGCGCAGTCGCGGGGGTCGCGGTAGGCCTGCAGCGTGTCGCGCAGGGTCTCGTCGCTGACCACGCCGGACAGCCCGTCGGAGCACAGCAGGTAGCGGTCGCCGGCGCGCGCCTCGCGGATCGTCAGCGAGGGGTCGACGTCCTGGCCGGTGATGGCGCGCAGCAGCAGCGAGCGCTGCGGGTGCGTGTGCGCCTCCTCCTCGGTGATGCGCCCCTCGTCGATCAGCGACTGGACGAACGTGTCGTCCTTGGTGATCTGCGTGAGGTGGTGCCCGCGCAGCAGGTACGCCCGGGAGTCGCCGATGTGCACCATGCCCAGCCGGGACCCGGCGAACAGGATGGCCGTGAGCGTGGTGCCCATGCCCTCCAGGTCGGGGGCGTCGGCGACGTGGCGGGTGATGGCGGCGTTGCCCTCGACGGTGGCGTCGCGCAGCGCGCGCAGGAGGTCGTCGCCCGGGGTGTCCTCGTCGAGCGGGGCGAGCGCGGAGATCACCAGCGACGACGCGACCTCGCCCGCGGCGTGCCCGCCCATGCCGTCGGCGAGGGCCAGGAGCCGCGGACCGGCGTAGACCGCGTCCTGGTTGTTCTGCCGGACGAGCCCGCGGTCGCTGCGGGCCGAGTAGCGCAGGACCAGGGTCATGGGTTCTCCGCCTCCACGTCCGGGCGGTGCGGGGTTCGGGATCGTGCCTCGTGCAGCTCGTTCATGATCGGAGCTCGATCACCGTCTTGCCGATGCGGACAGGGACGCCCAGGGGCACCCTGGTCGGTCCGGTGACCTTAGCCCTGTCCAGGTAGGTGCCGTTGGTCGACCCGAGGTCCTCCACGTACCACTCGTCGCCCTGCAGGGAGATGCGCGCGTGCCGGGTGGACGCGTAGTCGTCGTCGAGCACCAGGGTGGAGTCGTCGGCCCGGCCGATGAGGATCGGCCGGGAGTCCTCCAGCGACACCCGCGTGCCCGCCAGTGCGCCCGCCGTGACGAGGAGCTGGCGGGGTGTGCGCGTGCGTCCACCGCCCCGGGGCGCGCTGCGCCGCGCCCCGGGCAGCATCGCCCGCAGCCCGGACGCCGCGTAGAGGTCGGAGCGGACCACGCGCAGCGCGACCAGCACGAACAGCCAGAGGAGGGCCAGGAAGCCCGCCCTGGTCAGCTGCAGCACCAACTCGGGCACTCGCGGCGAACTCCTTCTCCGGCGTACTGGTCGACGAGGGGACTACTGGGTGCGGAAGACCAGGCTGGAGTGTCCGACCCGGATCACGTCGCCGTCGTTGAGCTGCCACGTCTGCACCGGGTTGCCGTTCACGGTGGTGCCGTTCGTGGAGCCGAGGTCGGTGAGCGTGGCGGCCTGACCATCCCAGCTGATCTCCAGATGGCGGCGCGACACGCCGGTGTCGGGCAGCCGGAACGCCGACTCCTGGCCCCGGCCGATCACGTGGGTGCCCTGGGTGAGGTCGTACTTGCGGCCCGAGCCGTCGTCGAGCGTGAGCGTGGCCGCGTAGCCCTGCTGCTGCCCGTAGCCCTGCTGCTGGCCGTACTGGTCGTAGCCGGGCTGCTGGCCGTACCCGGGCTGCTGCTGGCCGTAGCCCTGGTCGTAGCCGGGCTGGCCGTAGCCGGGCTGCTGGCCGTAGCCGGGCTGCTGGCCGTAGCCCTGGTCGTAGCCGGGCTGGCCGTAGCCGGGCTGGCCGTACCCCGGCTGCTGCTGGCCGTAGCCCTGGTCGTAGCCGGGCTGGCCGTAGCCGGGCTGCCCGTAGCCGGGCTGCTGCTGGCCGTAGCCCTGGTCGTAGCCGCCCTGCGGCTGCTGGCCGTAGCCGGGCTGCTGGCCGTAGCCCTGGTCGTAGCCGGGCTGCTGCTGCCCGTACCCGCCCTGGGGGTCGTAGCCCGGCTGGCCGTAGCCGGGCTGCTGCTCGTACCCGCCCGGCTGGGGCTGCTGGCCGTAGCCGCCACCCTGCTGGTCGTAGGCCGGCGGGGCGTAGGTCTGCTGCTGCCCGTACCCGGGGGCGTTCCGGTCGTAGCCGTACTGCCCGTTCTCCTCGGGGTGGCCCGGTTGCTGGCTCATGGGTTGCTCTCCTGCGTCGCTAGCTCGCACTGCGTCCCGACGGGAAGCATCGGGGTCGACGGACGAGCGGGTGCGGAACTGTCCCGTGTGCAGCGCATCGGAGCGCTCCAGGAAGACTACGACCTCGCCGTAGGTGTCCCAGCCCTGGTCGGCGAGTTGCTCGGTGACGTAGCCCGACAGCGAGTCCACGATCTGCGCCGTGTCACCCGCCATCCGGTCGAAATCGGTGGGTGCGAGCAGCACGGTGTACCGGTTCGGCGCCAGGAGACGCCCCCCCGCCAACTGCTCGATGTGGTCCTCGGCTTCCCGGAGCAGCCCCTGCATGACCTCCTGGGGGACGACGCTGCCTCCGAAGACGCGCGCGAAGGCGTCGCCCACCATCCCCTGCAGACGGCGCTCGAACCTCCCGACGCGACCCAAACCGATCTTCCTCCTTCTCGCAACGGCGTGTTGCGGACAGCACCGATCGTATCTGTGCTAGCCACCAGCGTGCCGCCCCCCGATCGGGAGGCTCCTGCCGGGGGGTGCTAGGTTCTTCCCCGTCAGGGCGAGTGGCGGAATGGCAGACGCGCACGGTTCAGGTCCGTGTGTCCGAAAGGACGTGAGGGTTCAACTCCCTCCTCGCCCACACTTTCACCCCCGTCGTACCGCGGGTCGGTCCGGGTGGTCGGCGAACACCAGCAGATCGGCGGACGGTCGCCCCTGGTCGGTGTACGCCGGCAGGGTCCACTGCAGGTCCTCCGGCAGAGCGCGCGCCAGAGCCGCGGCGGCCATCCCCAGGTGCACCGTGACGTCCAGCGGCAGGCCCCGGTCGAGCAGCAGCGGTCCCGCCAGCAGCACCACCCCGTCGGGGGGCAGTTGCTCGTAGCCGTCGCGGAACGCGCGGTCGGTGGCGGCGTTCCACAGCCGCGGCAGCACTCGCCCGGAGCCTTCCGGGCCGGCCGGGTCGAGCACCTCCCGGCGCAGCGCGGCCGCGTCGAGCCAGCCGTGGCGGAACTCGTCGGGGTCGGTGCGGCCGAACTCCAGCCGCACCGACGCCGGGCGCAGCCAGTCGCCGGCGTCCACGACGACGGCGGCGCGCCCCCGGACCCGCAGGAGCTCGGCCGCCGACCGGGCCAGCCCGACCGGGTCGGTCGGCGGCGGTCCGTCGACGGCCACGCGCACGCGCCCGGGGCGCGCCGCGGCGAGCTCCGCGACCTCGGCGGCGAGCCCCTCCCGGCTGACGGCCTCGATGCGCACGGCGCCGACGCTGCCACAACGGCTGCGCCCACGCCGGCGCAGCCGTTCTGCACCCGGCGCAGCCGTCGCGACGGGTGCGCGGCGCTCCGAACGGCTGCGCGGCGGTCGGCGCAGCCGTCGCGGCGGCACCTACTGGCGGTAGCCCTCGACCGTCGACGGGTCGCGCAGCTGCGCGCCGTCGGGGTCCAGGCCCGCGCGGCGGCGGGCGTCGCGCTGGCGCAGCAGGTCCCAGTAGCGGTCCAGCTGGACGCCCAGGTCGTCCAGCCGGGCCCGCTCCGACTCCGACAGCGGCTGCCCGGTGTGGGCGCGCTCCAGGCGGTGCTCCTCGGCCACGAGGTCGTCGATGCGGCGGTGCAGCTCGTCGTCGTCCATGATCCTGTCCGTTCGGTGGGGTGTCGCGCGGGCCGCGCGACACCGAGACTGGACCCCGTGGCCGCGCGGCGCAGCACCGGGTCGTCGATCACGCGCGCCCTGCGGGTGGTCGAGGCCGTCGCGGCGGCGGGGGACGGCGTCACGGCCAAGGCCATCGCGCGCCGGCTCGACCAGCCGCTGCCCACCGTCTACCGGGCGCTCGGCACGCTCGTCGAGGAGGGCTACCTCGTCCGGCTGCACGGCGTGCGCGGCTACGGGCTGGGCTACCGCGTCGCCGACCTCCACCGCAGCCTCACCGAGCAGGTGCGCCCGCCGGCGGGCGTCCGCGCCGCCCTGCACGACCTGCACGGCAGCACGGGCGCGTCGGCGCACCTAGTCGTCCTGCGCGACGCCGACGTCGTGCTCGCCGCCGTCGACGCCTGCGACCGCCACCCCGTGCCGGACGGCCTGGCGGTCGGCGAGCCCACGCCGGCCCACGCCCTGGCGGCCGGGAAGGTGCTGCTCGCGGCGCTGCGCCCGGCCCGCGTCAGCGAGCTGCTCGTGCACGCCGGGGCCGGCGCGCTCACCCCGCGCACGATCGTCGAGCGCCGGGAGCTGGACCGCGAGCTGCTGCGCGTGCGGGCGGCGGGCGCGGCCGTGGAGGTCGACGAGTACCGCACGGGGCTGGCCGGGGTGGCCGCCCCCGTCCGCGCGGCCGACGGCACGGTGCGCGCCGGGATGGGCGTGTCCGTCCCGCGCGCGGACTTCGGTGAGCGGCGCTGGGAGCTGGAGACCGCCGTCCGGCGGGCCGCGGAGCGCGCCGCCCAGGCCCAGGGCCCGTCCGACGGGACTCCGGCCGGCCCGCGGCTCGGCACGGATCCGTCGGGGAGGCCCTAGCCTCCCCCCATGGACGCCCCGTTCCGCGCCGACCACGTCGGCAGCCTGCTCCGTCCGCCCGCGCTGATCGAGGCCCGGGCCCGGCGCGCCGCCGGGACCCTCGACGACGCGGGTCTGCGCGCCGTCGAGGACGCCGCGGTCCGCGACGCGGTGGCGATGCAGGAGGAGGTCGGCCTGTCCGCGGCCACCGACGGCGAGTTCCGGCGGACCTCCTGGCACATGGACTTCATCCACCGCCTCGGCGGGATCACCACCACCGACGAGCAGATCCGCGTGACGATGCGCAACGCGACGGGCGAGGGCGCGTTCACCGCCGCGGGCATCGCGATCGGGAAGGTGCACCTGGCCGAGCCGGTGTTCGCCGAGCACTTCGCGTTCCTGGCCGCCACGACCCGGCTCGTCCCGAAGATCACCATCCCGTCGCCGAGCATGGTCCACGCCCGGGGCGGCACGGCGGCGGTCGACCGCACCGTCTACCCCGACCTCGAGGAGTTCTGGGCCGACCTGGCCGGGGCCTACGCGGCGGAGGTCCGGGCGCTGCACGAGCTGGGCTGCCGCTACCTCCAGCTCGACGACACCAGCCTCGCCTACCTCAACGACCCCGCCCACCGCGCCGCGCTCGCCGCGAAGGGCGACGACCCGGACACCATGCACCTGCGCTACGTGCGCACGATCAACGTCGCGCTCGCCGACCGGCCGGCCGACCTCGCCGTCACCACGCACATGTGCCGCGGCAACTTCCGCTCCTCCTGGGCGGCGGAGGGCAGCTACGACCACGTCGCCGAGGCCGTCTTCGGCGAGCTGGCCGTGGACGGGCTGTTCTGCGAGTTCGACGACGAGCGCTCCGGCGGGTTCGCGCCGCTGCGGTTCGTGCCGCCCGGCAAGAAGGTGGTGCTGGGGCTGGTCACCACGAAGACCGGCGAGCTGGAGGACGCGGACGCGCTCAAGCGGCGCATCGACGAGGCCGCGCGGTACGTGCCGCTCGACCAGCTCTGCCTGTCCCCGCAGTGCGGGTTCTCCTCCACCGTCGAGGGCAACGACCTCACCCCCGACGAGCAGCGCGCCAAGCTGGAGCTGGTCGTCCGGGTCGCGCAGGACGTGTGGGGATGACCGACGGACCGGCCGGTTGGGCCGGGCCGCTGCACGCCCGGGTGCTGGACGCGGCGGGGATCGGGACCGGGACGCGGGTGCTCGACCTGGGCTGCGGCACCGGCGCGTTCGCCGCGGCGGCCGTCGCGCGCGGGGCCCGGGTGCGCGGGATCGACAGCGACCCCGGTGCCGTCGCGCGGGCGCGGACCGCGGTGCCGGAGGCGGAGTTCGCCGTCGGGGACGCGCACGAGCTGGGCGACCCCGGACCCGTCGACGTCGCCGCGGCCGTGCAGCTGCTCGGGCACGTCGCCGACCCGCGGCGGGTGCTGGCCGAGGCGGGCCGGGTGGCGCCGCTCGTCGCCGTCACCGCGTGGGGCCCGGAGGAGCGGTGCGAGGTGCGGGCGTTCGGGGAGGCGCTGGAGCCCTTCCTCGGGCCGCGCCGGCCCGCGCCCGCCCCCGACCTGGACGCCCTCGCCGCCGCGGCCGGGCTGACCGTCGTCACGCTCGACGCCGTCGTCTGCCCCTTCACCTACGCCGACGTCGACGACGTGCTCGGTCCGCTGTTCGCCTCGGCCATCGGGCTGGCGGCGATGGGGGCGGCCGGGCCGGTCGCCGTCCGGGACGCGGTGCTGGCGCGGCTGGAGCCGCACCGGACCGGGGAGTCCTACGTGCTGGACAACGAGTTCCGGGTGCTGGTGGCGCGCAGCTGATCGAGCAGGCCGGCGTGGTCCCACAGCGTGCGGTGGGAGACGATCCGCGACCGCGTGACCCCTTGGCTGGACGTGTGCCGGAACCCGACGACGGTGATCGCCAGGACCTCCACCGCCAGCCCGGTGGCGGGCACGCCGGGGAGCAGCCACGGCAGCTCGCGGTCGTGGGTGAACGCCACGACCGACTCGTCCACGACCCGGCGCTGGTCGGCCGTGCGCGACACGCGCCGGAAGGCGAGGTCGGCGGGCAGGTGCGGCAGCACGTCGCGCTCCAGGTAGCGGGCGAGCGCGTCGCGGCCGCTCGCGCCGGTGCCGGCGGGGACGTTGGCGAGCACGCACTCGTCGCCGACGAGGGCGAGCGCGGCGGGGAGGTCCCGCCGCTCGTGGACGGCCGCGCGGAACGCGCCGGAGATCCCCTCCAGGTCGCGGATGAGCTGCTGGATGCCGACGGTCACGGGAGCTCCCCGCGCACCGGCGTCAGGAAAGCCACGTTCACGACGTCCGGCGGCATGAACGTGGCTTTCCTGACGTCATGGCGGGCGGGGGTCAGGCCGTCCCCACCCGGTCCGGGTAGCGGGTCTTGAGGAAGCTCTTGCAGAACTCCCCGTTCGTCTCGATCCCGATCCGGGTCAGCCGGGCCCGGCGCAGGTGCAGCGGGACCTGGGCCGAGCTGACGCGGCTGCCGTCCGAGTGGAGCAGCAGGGGCGCGTCGTCGTCGTGGGGCAGGCCGAGCTGCGCGCGGCGGGCGCGCAGCCGGTCGAGGTCGCCCGACGGCGCGACGGCCCCGAGGGTGAGGCCGGCGAGCTCCTCGGGCCCCGCGCCCGCGTCCACGAGCGGACGGGCGACGCGGTCCTGCCCCGCGATCACGGCCTTGTCGAGGAAGATCCGCCGCAGCTCGTCGAGCTCGTCGGTGGCCTCGCCCTCGAACGTGGCCACGAAGCCGGCCTGCGCCGCCACCCCGCCGTTGATCTCGGCGGACGCGTGGTGGTCGGCCAGCGTGACGTCGGCGCGCACGACCCCCTCGACGGCCGACACCGCGTCGTAGGCGTCGGCCACCATGAGGAAGGAGAAGTTCGGCGCGCAGAAGAAGGTGGGCAGCCGCAGGACCACGGTCGCCACCCCCTCCTCGGACACGGTGCACGACTCGACGAAGTCGAGGTCCGTCACGGGCTCGTCCAGCTCCGGGTCGAGCACCGTGTCCAGCGCGCGCCAGACGGCGTCCCGGAGCGCGCTCACGCCTGCGCCCCCGCGATGTCCTCCACCAGCTCCTGACCCGGCTGCAGGGTCTCGCCCGCCGTGGTCGGCAGCTGCAACTCGGCCGGCACGGGGATGTCGTAGAGCTTGGCCGCGTTGAGGCCGAGGATCTTCTTCTTCGTGGCCGTGGTGAGCCTCGGGTAGTCGCTGAACGCCTCGTCGTCGGGGATCTGGTAGTCGACCAGGCCCTCGATCTGCCACCTCGGCGTCCAGATGTTGTAGTCGCTGCCGAACGTCAGGCGGTCCTCGCCGACCCAGAACAGCAGTTCCCCGAGCACCTTCGCGAAGAACTTCGGCCGCGCGTGCATGAGCGCGCCGACGACCACCGAGCAGCCGGCGTAGACGTTCGGCTCCTGCACCGCCATGTAGCAGAAGTCGTCGATCCGCGGGATGCCCGCGTGCTCGATGATGAAGTTCAGCTCGGTGAAGTCCGACGCGGCCTGGTCGACGTCGTCGGCGTTGAACGCGTCCTTGTTGAGCGGCCAGATCGTGGGGCCCTTGTGGGCGTGGATGTTGCGGATCCCGAGCTCCTGGCACTTCTCCAGGAACCGGTAGGCCTCGGGATCGGTGAGCTTCCAGCCGCGGGAACCGTTCTCGTGCCACTCCGCGGTGTAGAGCTTGACGCCCTTGAGGCCCCAGCGCGCGTGGTCCTCGACGAGCTGCTTCATGCCGGCGTCGCCGTCGCGCGGGTCGAAGCGCCCGTTCACGATGAGCTTGTCGCCCCAGCGCTCCAGCAGTTGCGCGTTCTGGGCGGCGGTGTTGAAGCCCTCGGCGTACCACTCGTTGAGGTAGGTCGACTGGAAGATCGCGTGGTCGACGTAGCCCTCGACGAACATGTCGCGCTCGAAGTCCTCGGGCGTGATCTTCAGGAACTTCTCGTAGTCCCAGTGGGTCTCCGGCGGCGCCAGCTGGTGGTAGCCGTAGAAGCAGTCGATCCAGCCCTTGGCGTACTGCTCGCGGCCCTCGCGCCAGTTCTCCCGGCTCGCGTCCCAGAAGTGGCTGTGGGAATCGACGATGAAGTACTTCTCGCCATCTTTCTCGTACATGGGGTCGGACTCCTTCTCTAAGGGACCAGGATCGCGCGGCCGCGGACCCGGCCGGCGTCGAGATCGTGGAGAGCGTCGAGTGCGGCGTCGAGCGGGTACTGCCTCGTGTGGAGAGTGACCTTCCCGGCCTGGGCCAGGACCATGAGCTCGGAGAGGTCGGCGTAGGTGCCGACGATGTTGCCGATGACGTTCTTCTCCCCGCCGACGAAGTCGAGCGTGGGGGCCCGGAACTCGCCGCCGTAGCCGAGGATGTACTGCGACCCGGCCGGAGCGGTCATCTGCCAGGCGTCGAGCTCGGCGCCCTGCTCGGCGACGAAGTCGAAGACGACGTCACCGCCGAGCCCGTTCGTGAGGTCCTTCACGGCGTCGACGTGCGTGCCGTCGGCGAGCACGGTCTCGTCCGCGCCGATCTGCTTGGCCAGCGCCAGTGCGTCGGGGTTGCGGTCGACCACGACGATGCGCGTGCCCGTGATCGCTGCGAGGGCCTGGATCGCGATGTGGCCGAGACCGCCGGCGCCCTGCACGACGGCGGTGGTGCCCGGGTAGAGGTCCGGCACCGCCTTGCGCACCGCGTGGTAGGCGGTGATGCCCGCGTCGGCGAGCGCGGCGACGTCGGCCGGGTTGGTGCTCGGGTCGAGCTTGATGCACGCCCGCGCGGTGGTGCGCAGGTACTCGGCCATGCCGCCGTCGTTGTCCGACAGCCCCGGGAAGAACGCCGCCTCGCACTGCATGTCGCGGCCCCGCCGGCAGGCCAGGCACAGCCCGCAGGAGGGCTGCGGGTGCAGGATCACCGTGTCGCCGACGGCGACGTTGGTGACGCCCGCGCCCACCTCGTGCACCCAGCCGGCGTTCTCGTGCCCGATGACGTAGGGCAGCTCCGGCCCCATCGCCTCGGCCCAGTCGCCGTTGATGATGTGGAGGTCGGTGCGGCAGACCCCGGCGCCCCCAATCTTGACGATCACGTCGAGCGGGCCCTGGATCGTGGGCTCCGGGATGTCGTCGATCCTGGGATCGGCGTGGTACTCGTGCACGCGGACGGCCTTCACCGCAGTACCTCCTCGGGGAGTCAGTGGCTCCGTCCGATCCCATCCGCGAGTGCCCGTGGTCACAACCCGGTTCATTCCGCATGACGAGAAAACGGGCACGACCCTCACCCGGACGGCTCTGCGGCCAGCACGGACAGGTGCGTCGTGCACGACCGACAGCCCGGCGTTCCGGTCGGGCCGTGGGCTTGTACTCGTGAGTAACCTCCGATCCATGACGGTGGACACGAGCTGGGTCGGCGCGGCGATGGGGCAGTCGGTGCCCTGGGTCCGCGAGGTGGGCATCACCTTCGGCGAGACGACGGCGCAGCGGTGCGTCGCGCACCTGCCGGACGCGCCCGAGCGGCACAACCACGTGGGCGGCCCGCACGCGGCGATGATCTTCGGGCTGGGCGAGACGGCGTCCGGTGCGGTCGGGCTGGCGGCGTTCGGCGCGTCGATGGAGCGGGCGACGCCGCTCGTCGTCTCCTCGGAGATCTCCTACCTCCGGCTGGCGAAGGGCCCGCTGACGGCGACCGCCGTGCTCGAGCGCGACCCCGCCGAGGTGCTGGCGGAGCTGGACGCCGGGGCCCGGCCCGAGTTCCGCGTCGCGGTGTCGATCACCGACGGGCAGGACCGGGAGACCACCCGGATGAGCGTCCTGTGGACGCTGCGGCCGAACCGCTGATCGCGGGAGGGGCGCCGACGCCGTAGCCTCCGCGGTCGTGCATGTCGTGATCGCAGGAGCGCACGGGCAGATCGGGTTGCGGCTGGTGGCGCTGCTCGCGGGCCGCGGGGACACCGTCGTCGGGGTGGTGCGCAACCCCGACCACGTCCCCGACCTGGAGGCGGCCGGGGCCACCCCGGCGGTCGTCGACCTGGAGGCCGCCACCGCGGGGGACCTGGCCGAGCACCTGCGGGGCGCCGACGCCGTCGTGTTCTCCGCCGGCGCGGGGCCGGGCAGCGGGATCGAGCGCAAGGACACCGTCGACCGGGCCGCCGCCGTGCTGCTCGCCGACGCGGCCCGGCTCGCCGGCGTGCGCCGCTACCTGCTCGTCTCCTCCGCCGGGGTCGACGAGCCGCCCGCGCCGGGCACCGACGAGGTGTGGGCCGCGTACCTGCGCGCGAAGAAGGCGGCGGAGGACGCGGTGCGCGCGGCCGACCTGGACTGGACGGTCCTGCGCCCCGGGCACCTCACCGACGACCCCGGCACCGGCCGGGTGCTGCTCGCGCCGCCGCCGGTCGGTGCCGGCGGCGTCACCCGCGACGACACCGCCGCCGTCCTCGCCGCCCTCCTCGACACCCCCGGCACGGCCGGGCTGGTGCTGGAGCTGCGCGAGGGCGACGCCGACGTGCTCGAGGCCGTGCGGGGGCTGGCGTGAGCGAGCGCGAGTTCGACGTCGTCGTCATCGGCGGCGGCGCGGTGGGGGAGAACGTCGCCGACTACGCCGTCCGGGCCGGGCTCACCGCGGCGATCGTGGAGGCCGAGCTGCTCGGCGGCGAGTGCAGCTACTGGGCGTGCATGCCGTCCAAGGCGCTGCTGCGCACCGGGCACGCCGTCGCCGCGCTGCGCCGGCTGCCCGGCACCACCGCCGAGTTCGACCCGGCCGCCGTCCTCGCCCGCCGCGACGCGTTCGTCCACGACCACCACGACGACAGCCAGGTCGAGTGGGCGCAGGGTGCGGGGATCGCGCTGGTCCGCGGCCGGGCCCGGATCACCGGGGAGCGCACGGTCGAGGTGGACGGCGAGCGGCTCACCGCCCGCCACGCCGTCGCCGTCTGCACCGGCAGCCATCCCGTCCTCCCGCCCGTCCCGGGCCTGGACACCGTGCGCACCTGGAGCTCCCGCGACGCCACCACGGCGAAGGAGGTGCCGCCGCGGCTGGGCGTGCTCGGCGGCGGCGTCGTCGGCTGCGAGCTGGCGCAGGCGTGGCGCCGGCTGGGCTCGGAGGTCGTGCTGCTGCAGGACGCGCCGGGCCTGCTGCCGTCGATGGAGCCGTTCGCGGGCGAGCGGGTGGCGGCGGCGCTGCGCGAGGAGGGCGTCGACGTCCGGCTGGGCGCGCACCTCGACTCGGTCGCGGCCGACGGCGACGCGATCGCCCTGCGCGTCGGCGACGAGACGCTCGTGGTGGACGAGCTGCTGGTCGCCACGGGTCGCCGGCCCGTCGTCGCCGACCTCGGCCTGGAGTCCGTCGGCCTCGACGTCGAGCCGGGGTCACCGCTGGAGGTGGACGACTCCGGGCTCGTGCGCGGCGTCGTCGGGGGGTGGCTGCACGCCGCGGGCGACGTCACCGGCCGCGCGCCGCTCACCCACCAGGGCAAGTACGCGGCCCGGATCGTCGGCGCCGCCATCGGGGCCCGGGCCGCCGGCACGCCGCTGGACGACGCGCCGTGGGGCGAGCACAGCGCCACCGCCGACCACGGCGCCGTCCCCCAGGTGGTGTTCACCGACCCCGAGGTGGCGTCGGTCGGCCGCACGGAGGCGCAGGCCCGCGAGGCCGGCCTGGACGTCCGGGTGGTCGACTCGCCGATCGCCGTCGGCGGGTCCGCGCTGCAGGCCGACGGCTACGACGGCGCCGCGCGCCTGGTCGTCGACGCCCGCCGCGAGGTGCTGGTCGGGGTCACCTTCGTCGGCCAGGACGTGGCCGAGATGCTCCACTCGGCCACGATCGCCGTGGTGGGCGAGGTGCCGCTCCCCCGGCTGTGGCACGCGGTGCCGGCCTACCCGACGATCAGCGAGGTGTGGCTGCGGCTGCTGGAGGCCGACCGGCACCGATGAGTCCGGCCGCGCCGCGTCGTCCTCCCCGTGACGCACCGTCCGCACCCCGCAGGAGGAGACATGTCGTTCCAGGCCTACCTCGACACGATCGAGCGGAAGACCGGGAGGGTCCCCGCCGACCTCGTCGCCGAGGCGCACGAGCGCGGCTACGGCCCCGCGACGAAGCCGGCCGAGATCATCGCGTGGCTGAAGGAGGAGTACGACCTCGGGCGCGGGCACGCGATGGCGCTCGTCCACGTGGTGCGCAACGGCCCCACGATCAGCGAGAAGCACGTCGGCACCACGGGGGTGCACCGCGACGGGTCGACCGAGCTGCGCCTCGACGGGATCGCGAACCGCTGACCTAGGGCGCCGACTGCGTGAGCGCGGCGGCCACGCCGAGCGCGGCCGCCATGAACGCCACCTCGGTGCCCGCCCAGCGCAGCACCGGGCGCCGGCCCGCGGCGAGCCGGCGCCGGGCGAGGCCGCCCAGCCCCGCCAGCACCGCGAGCAGCACCGCCTTGGTGACGACGAGCTGCCCGTAGCCGGTGGTGAGCAGGGCGCCCCAGCTCGGCAGCCGCAGGACGGCCGCGCCCGCCCCGGTGACCGCGATGACGACCACGCACCACCCGGCGATCCGCGAGAACCGGGGCAGCGTCCCGGCGAGCAGCGCCGCGTGCCGGGTCAGCGCCACGAGCAGGACGGCGAGACCGCCCACCCACAGCCCGGCCGCGCCGGCGTGCATGCCCGCCGTCAGCACGGCGAGCTGGTGGTCGGGCGCCGTGCCGGCGTGCCCGGTGACGGCCGGGGTGACCAGGCCGAGCAGGGCCACCACCAGCGGCACCGACGGCGCGAGCCGGTCGGGGTCGTGCAGGGCGACCGCCGCGCACCCGGCGACGGCGAGCGCGCACGCGGCGGCCAGCAGCAGTCCGCGGCCCGCGGCCAGCTCGACCGACCAGCGCCGGAGGTCGTCGACGGCCAGCGCGGAGACCGGGCGGCCGAACGCGTCCGCGGCGCGGAGGGTGGCGCCCACCAGCACGAGCGCGGCCCACGCCCCGCCGAGCACGACCAGCGCGCGGTGCCCGGAGCGGCGGACGGAGGCGCGCTCCCGCCGGGTGCGCCCCTCGGCGGCGGGCAGCAGCAGGCCCACCAGGGCCACGCCGACGCAGGCCACCGCGACGACGTCGGCGGCGGCGCGGGTGGCCGTGACCAGGAGGGTGGTGGGCGGGGTGGCGCCGGTGCCCGCCGCGACCCCGGCCACCGCCGCCGCGCCCAGCGCGACGACCGCCCAGCCGGCCGGCCGGAGCCAGCCGGCCGGGCGCACGTCCGCGCTGGTCACGATCGTCCCGGGCCGGTCAGCCGCGCCCGAGCCGCAGCGCCGCGGCGACCCCGCCGCCGACGAGCACCACCGCGCCGAGGACCCACGGCCAGACGGGCGTCCCGCCGGCCGGGGCCGGGGCGGGCACCGCGGCGGGGGCCGCGGCCGGGGCGGCGCTCGGACCACCGGTCGCGGCGGCGGCGCCACCGCCCGCGGTGGAGGTGGTGGTGGTGGTGAAGGAGACGCTGCCCGTCACCGGGTGCCCGTCGGCGGAGATCACGCGGTAGCCGATCTCGTAGCGGCCGGCCGGTCCGAGCGGGGCGACGTCGACGGTGACCGTGCCGCCGTCGGCGCGCACGTCACCGGTGCGGTAGTCGCGGCCGTCCGGCCCGATCACCGTGACGGTGGAGAAGCCGGGCTCCATCGCCTCGTTGAACACCAGCGACACGGTGGTGGGCCCGGTATCGCGGGTGGAGCCGTCGGCGGGGTCGCTGCTCACCAGCCGGGTGTGGGCCGCGGCGACCCCGCTGCCGAGCAGCAGGGCGAGCCCGCAGAGCAGGGTGAGCGCCGTGGCGCGCAGCAGGCGGGTCATCGCTTCCTCCGGTTGCTCAGGACGGCGCCGCCGCCCACGCCGACGCCCAGCGCACCGACGAGCAGGCCGGCCCCGCCCAGCCAGCGGGCGGTGTCGTCGGTGGTGGCCGGCGTCGTCGGGGTCGTGCCGGGCGCCGCCACCAGCTCGACGGTGGGCGCCGGGCGCTCCGGCTCCGCGCCGTCCGGGCCGGGTTCCTGGTCCCACGCGACGACCTCGCCGTCGTCGTAGGTCTGCACGGCGGGCAGGACGAGCCGGTCGGTGCCGGTGGGGAGCGGGCCCAGCGACAGCGGGAAGTCGGCGTACTCGCCCGGACCGATGCGGACGCCGGGGTCGGCGGTCCAGGTGACGGACGTGACGGCCTCGGTGACCGTGCGCCCGTGCCGCTCCACCGGGGGGTCGAGCGGCGCGCGGGTGAGCGTGGCGGTCCAGCCCGGGCGGGGGGTGGTGCGCACGGAGGTGATCGGGTGCTCGGGCGGCAGCTCGACCCGCAGGGCCACGGTGCCGGCGGTGTCGGACTCGGTCGGCACCCGGAAGGTGACGACGGTGTAGCCGCCGGGCTCGGCCGTGCCGGGCTGGGCGGTGACGTGCGCGAGCGCGGGGGCGGCCGTGACGAGCGCGGCGGCCCCGGCCGCGGTGAGGACGGTGGCGGCGCGCAGGGCGAACCGCCGGGACGGGTGGGACATGCGGGTCTCCGGATCCGGGGGAGCGGGTGGGTGCTGGGTCAGCACCGCACCGGCGGTCCCCGGCGGGCGTGCGCCGAGCTGAGCGCGGCGGCGAGCCGCAGACCGGTGGCGGGCCCGGCGGGCCGGGCCGCGGGGAGCGGGCGCGCGGCGGGCAGCGGCCCGGTGCGCCGGGGCAGCACCCGGGCCAGCGCCGAGGCGACGGCCGCGACGGCGCTGTCGGCGCCGCGCACCGCGACCGCGATCAGCACCGTGGCGAGGGCGTGCACCGCGAGCATCCGCCCGCCGTGCACCGGGGCCGGACCCGCGGTGTGCGCGGGGTGCAGCAGCTCCAGGAGGTGGTGCAGCACGAACTGGGCCGCACCGAGCACGAGGAGCAGGCCCACCGGGCCGCGGGTGCGGTCGGCCAGGGGCACGAGCACCCCGCCGAGCAGGGGCACCAGCACCACGAGCAGGGCGGGGTCGGGCAGCGCTCCGCCGCCCGCCGCGTGCCCCGCCGCGGTCAGCAGCGCGCACAGCAGGGCCAGCCCCGCTCCGCGCACGCCTCCGGTCACGGTCCCGACGGTAGTCGCCCGGGCCGTCGCGCGGTCAGTCCGGGACGACGCCGAGGCGCCGCAGCAGGTCCACCTCGATGCGGTCCAGCTCCGCGCCGATGGCGCGGTAGGCGGTGCGGCGCCGCGGCGAGGGCATCTGCTCCGCCGCGCGGACGGCGACGGCGAGGTCGGCCAGCCGCGGGCGGGTGGCGGCGACGAACGCCTTCTCCGTGCCCCGGTCCTCCAGCTCGGTGAGGGCCTCGGCGACGCGGGAGAGCCGGGCGTGCAGCGCCCCGCCCGGACCCGAGTAGGCCTGGAGCTGGTCCGGGGCCACGCCCATCCGCGCCGCCCGGCGCGCGTCCCAGGCCCCGCGGGCCACGGTCGCCGCCGCGAGGGCGTACGGCGCCAGCAGCGGTGCGACCGCCTTCCCCACCCCGACCAGGCGCTTCGCCCGGGCGGCTGTCAGCGGCGTCCGCGCCGCGGGGACGGTCGTGTCCCGTCGCCGAGCCATGCTCGCCTCCTCGTCACACGGGCTCCGGCCGGGTGGCCGGGTGCGCCCGGGCGCAGCCTATGGCCTGCGGCTCCCCCCGGCAGGCGCGGATCTTGTCAGGGGCGCTCTCTACCCTCGGGGCGTGACCACGACAGCGCGTCCCGACGCCGCTCCCGGGACCGCTGCCGTCCCCGTCCTCGACGCCGGTTCGCTCACGCGCTGCCGCCGCCGCATCCACCTCGACCACGACCCCACCGCCCCCGAGGTGCGGCCCGTGCCGGCCGATCCGGCCCTGGAGCAGCGGCGGGCCGACGCGGCGGTGCACCGGGCCCGGCTGGGCGAGCGGCTGGCCGCGGCGGCCGGCGCGGGCTGGTCCGCGGTGCCCGACGGCGTCGACCGCGTCGCGGCCACGGCCGCGGCCGTGGAGGCCGGGGCGGCGTTCGTCTGGGGTGCGGTGCTGCCCTCCGACGGGGCGCGCCGCGGTGGGGCCGAGCTGCTCGTCCGGCTGCCCGACGGCGGGTACGTGCCGGTGCTGGTGGTGCGCCACCGCGTCACCGACCCCGGCGAGGGCGCCGTCACCTCGGCCGTCGACGAGCCGTGGCCCGCGCGGGGCCGGCCCGACGGCGGGCGGCGGGTCCGCTCGCACCCGCGCGACCTGCTGCGGCTCGCCCACCTGCACCGCATGCTCCGCTCGGCCGGCTGGGCCCCGCCGGAGGGGGCGCGGCACGCCGACGTCGGCGGGGTGATCGGCCTCGACGCCGACGTCGTGCTGTGGCACGACCTGCGCGCCGGGCACTGGCCGGGCGGCCGGTCCACCCTGGGCGAGTACGACGCGCGCCTGGCCGACCGGGCCGCCGTGGCCACCGCGGCCGCCACCGGCGGTCCCGCGCTGGCCCGGCCGTCGCGGGTGCTGGAGTGCCGGCGCTGCCCGTGGTGGCCGGTGTGCGAGGCCGAGCTGGTGGCGGCCGACGACGTGAGCCTGGTGGTGCGGGGTGACACGGCCGAGGCGCTGCGCGGGGCCGGCATCGGCACGGTCTCGGCGCTCGCGGCCCTCGACCCGGCCGGCCCGTCGCCCGTCGCCGTGCTGGCCCAGCCCTTCGACGACGCGGTGGTGCTGGCGCGGGCGTGGCAGCGGGGGCTGGCGGTGGTGCGCCGCGTGCCGCGCGTCGACGTGCTGCGCGCCGACGTGGAGGTCGACATCGACATGGAGAGCTTCGGGGAGTCCGGCGCCTACCTGTGGGGGGTGCTGCTCACCCACCCCGGCGGCCGGCGCCCGGGCGACGAGGAGGACGGCTACCGCGCCTTCGCCACGTGGGACCCCCTGCCCACCCGCGACGAGGCGCGGTCGTTCGCCGAGTTCTGGACGTGGCTGTCGGGCGTGCGGGCGCGCGCCGCGGCGAGCGGGCGCACGTTCGCCGCGTACTGCTACAACGAGCAGGCGGAGAACCGCTGGCTGCTGGGCTCGGCGCAGCGGTTCGCCGGCGAGCCGGGCATCCCTCCGCTGGCCGAGGTCGAGGCGTTCATCGCCGACCCGGGGTGGATCGACCTCTACGCCGTCGTCGACGAGTGGTTCCTCTGCGCGCAGGGCAAGGGGCTCAAGCGGGTGGCCCCGGTCGCCGGGTTCACCTGGCGCGACGCCGAGGCGAGCGGGGAGAACTCCATGCGCTGGTACCGCGACGCGGTCGGCATGGACGCGGCCGAGCCCGACGCCGCGCAGCGGCGCCGGCTGCTCGAGTACAACGCCGACGACGTGGCCGCCACGCACGCGCTGCGCGTGTGGATGACCTCGCCCGCGATGGCGGAGGTGCCGCTGGCCGCCGAGGTGTGACCGGGGCCCGGCGCCGTCAGGATGGCCCGGTGACGACACCGCGCGGGACGACCCCGGCCCGGCAGGAGCAGCGGGGTCCGGCCGGTGCCGCCGCCAGCACCCACTACCTGGGCACCGCCACGGCGATGGCGGTGCTGGCCCGCGGCGGCAACGCGTTCGACGCCGCGGTGGCCGCCGGGTTCGTGCTGCAGGTCGTCGAGCCGCACCTGTGCGGGCCGGGCGGGGACCTGCCCGCCGTGTTCGTCACGGCCACCGACCCCCGGCCCCGGGTGCTGTGCGCGCAGGGCGTAGCGCCCGCCGCCGCCACGGTGGAGCGGGTGCGCGACGGCCACGGGCTGCCGGTCGTGCCGGGCACCGGGCTGCTGGCCGCCACCGTCCCGGGCGCGTGGGACGGCTGGCTCCTGCTCCTGCGCGACCACGGCACGCTGCCGCTGGAGGACGTGCTCGCGCCCGCCCTGGGCTACGCGGCCGGCGGGTTCCCGCTGGTGCCGCGCATCGCGCCCACGATCGAGGCGGTGGCCGGGCACTTCCGGGAGCACTGGCCGTCCTCGGCGGCCACCTGGCTCGTCGACGGCCGCGCCCCGCAGCGCACCCACCGGCTGCCCGGGCTGGCCGCCACCTGGCGCCGCCTGCTCGACGCGGCGGTCGGCCCCACCCGCGAGGCGCGCATCGACGCGGCGCGCGACGCCTGGTGCCGCGGGTTCGTCGCCGAGGAGATCGCCGCGTTCTGCACCCGGCCGGTGCGGGACGAGTCGGGCCGCGACCACCCGGGCCTGCTCACCGCCGACGACCTCGGCCGCTGGTCGGCCACCTACGAGGACGCGCTGGTCACCGGGGTCGGCGGCGGCTGGTCGCTGGCCAAGTGCGGGCCGTGGTCGCAGGGGCCGGTGCTGCCGCAGGCGCTCGCGCTGCTGCCGGACCCGCGCTACGTCGACGGCGTCGCCACCGCCGACACCGTCCACCGCGCCGTGGAGGCGGTCAAGCTCGCCTTCGCCGACCGCGAGGCGTGGTACGGCGACAGCGCCGACGTGCCCGTCGCCGCGCTGCTCTCCGACGCCTACTCCGCGCAGCGCCGGACGCTGATCGGCGACACCGCCTCGGCCGAGCTGCGCCCCGGGTCACCGGACGGGCGCCCGCCGCGGCTCGCCGCGCACGCCGTCGCGCCGGCGCGGGCCGACCGGGGCGGCGGGCCCGGTCTCGGCGAGCCGACCGTCGCGCGCACGGGCGCGGTGCGCGGCGACACGGTGCACGTCGACGTCGTGGACGCCGCCGGCAACATGGTCTCGGCCACCCCGTCCGGGGGCTGGCTGCAGAGCTCGCCCACCATCCCGTCGCTGGGCTTCTGCCTCGGCACCCGGGCGCAGATGTTCTGGCTGGAGGAGGGGCTGCCCTCCTCGCTCGTCCCGGGGCGGCGGCCGCGCACCACGCTGTCGCCGTCGCTCGCGCTGCGCGACGGCGAGCCGGTGCTCGCGTTCGGCACCCCGGGCGGCGACCAGCAGGACCAGTGGCAGCTGTGCTTCTGGCTCGCCCACACCGCGGGCGGGCTCGACCTGCAGGCCGCGATCGACGCCCCCGCCTGGCACTCGACCGCGTTCCCGTCGTCGTTCGCCCCGCGCGGCTGGGAGCCCCTCGGGCTGGTCGCGGAGTCGCGGCTCGGCGCCGCCGCGCTGGACGAGCTGCGCCGCCGCGGCCACCGCGTCGTCGACGCCGGCCCGTGGACGCTGGGCCGGCTGTGCGCCGTCGGCCGGGGCGGGGGCGACCTGCTCCGCGCCGCCGCCGACACCCGCAGCGGCGTCGGGGCGGCCGCGGCCTTCTGATCCGACCTGATCTGATCCGATCTGATCCCCCGGCGGTCAGGACTGCGTCGCCGCCCACTCCGCCAGCCGGCGCTGCGCCTCCTCGGGGGCCACGTCCTCCACCCGGGTCATGATCGCCCAGCGGTGGCCGAAGGGGTCGATCACCGAGCAGAACCGGTCGCCGGTGACGAACGTCGAGGGCTCCTCCCGCACGGTGGCCCCCGCGGCGGTGGCGGCGGCGAACACGGCGTCGACGTCGGGCACGTAGATGCAGGTGGAGGAGCTGCTGCCGTCCCGGTCCCGGGCGGGGGCGACCAGGCCGTACTGCGGGTTCGGGTCGCCCAGCTGCAGGCGGCCGGCACCGAGGTCGAGCTCGGCGTGCACGACGGTGCCGTCCGGCCCGTCCATCCGCTCGACGACCGCGGCCCCGAGGACCGCGACGTAGAAGTCGATCGCCTCCGCGGCGGGGGAGCACACGAGGAACGGGGTGAGCGTGGTGTAGCCGTCCGGGCGGCCGTCGGTCACGGGCATGGGCCCAGTGTCGTTACGCTCGACCGGTGGCGTCTTGGACGAACGCGACACGCGCCCCGGCCCCCGGGGTGCTGCGGCCCGCCGCCACGGCGCAGCGGTCGGAGCTGCGCCGCGAGTACCCGGTCGACCCGGCGCTGCGGCCCTTCGTGGAGCGGTACTGGTCGGTGCGCTGGGACCGGCGCGGCGCCGAGCCGTTCCGCTCGGAGGTGCTGACCCACCCGTCGGTGAACCTCGCGGTGGAATCGGGCGACGCGCCGCGGCACGGGGGCCACGTCCTGCCGGCCGCACTCGTGCACGGGGTGGTCACCCGCCGGTTCGTGATCGACCTGACCGGCTGGGGCCGGGCGACGGCCGTGAAGTTCCGCCCGGGCGGGTTCCGGGCGTACCGCGGGGAGCCGGTCGCCACCGACACCGTGCACCGGCTCGCGGACGGCGACGCCCTGGTGCGCGCGGTGCTGCGGTCCGACGACGACGACGTCCGGGTGGCGGAGCTGGACGCGGCGCTCGCGGCGCGGGTGCCCGAACCCCACCCCGAGTACCTGCTGCTCACCGAGGTGCTCGCTGCCATGCGGGGCTCCAGGGAGCTCACCCGCGTCGAGCACGTGGCAGCGGCCTGCGGGCTGTCGACGCGGTCGGTGCAGCGGCTGTTCCGGCGCTGGGTCGGGGTGGGGCCGAAGTGGGTGCTCGCCCGGCACCGGCTGTGGGACGCCACCGCGGCCATCGACGCGGGCGGGGTCGAGGACCTGGCCGCGCTCGCCGCCGAGCTCGGCTGGTTCGACCAGGCGCACTTCAGCCGCGACTTCCGGGCCACGGTCGGGTGCACACCGTCGGAGTACCTGGCGCAGGCCGAGCAGGCCCGCTGACCAAGGTGGAATACGATTCTGGAGTGATGTTCCAGTACGTGGTTCCACGATGACGGTCAAGCAGCGAGCCGCCCGGGCGGACCGGGCCGCGGCCACCCGTGAGCGCGTGCTGGAGGCGGCCGGGCCCCTTTTCGTCCGGCAGGGGTACCTGGAGACGACGATGGCGGCGCTCGCCCGCGCCGCCGGCGTCGCCGTGCAGACGCTCTACCTCTCCTTCGGCAGCAAGGCCGCCGTCCTGGAGGCGCTGCTGGCCCGGGACCGCCCGATCGGGCGACCCCCCGCCGACCTCGCCGCCGAGGCCGACGGCCGCCGGGCGCTGGCGGCGCACGTCGCGGCGACCGCGGCCGAGGTGGCCCGCCGCCACCCGCTGGCCGCCGTGCTGCGGGCCGCCGCGGCCGACCCCGAGCCGGCCGCGCTCCTGGCGGCCGAGCGCACCGCCGCCCTGGCGGTGCACGCCGCCGCCGTCGACGAGCTGGCCGACCGGCCCGGCTTCACCCACGAGGTCTCCCTGCAGCGCGCCACCGACTCGATGGCCGCGCTGCTCGCGCCGGAGACCTACGCCCTGCTCGTCACCGGCCAGGGCTGGACGGTGCCCGACTGGGCGGACTGGGCCACGCGCCACCTGGTGGCCGAGCTGTTCCCCGACCGGTGACGGCCGGTCCGGTACCGCACCGGCCACCGGCGGCCGCTCCCGCACCCGACCGGCGACCACGACCGGACCCGGCCACCCCGAGCGCTGCGAGAACGACGGGGTCGCGGGGCACACTGCTCGGGTGACCCTCGCCCGGCTCGTGCTGCCCGCACCGCCCCCGATCGACGCGCTGACGCTCGGGGTCACCGAGCGCGGGCTCGCGCTGGTGGCCTTCGGCGACCGGCCCGAGGTCGTGGCGCGGGCGGCGGCCCGGCTCGGGGGGCCGGTGATCGACGACGCGGCCCGCACCGGGCCGGTGGCCGAGCGGTTCACCGCGTACCTGGCCGGATCGACGCGGGCGTTCGACCTCGACCTCGACTGGGCGCTCACCGCCGGGCTGCAGCGCCGGGTGCTGGAGGCCCTGCACGCCACCGTCCCCTTCGGGGCCACCACCACCTACGGCGAGCTGGCCCGCCGCGCGGGGGTCGCCTCGGCCCGGGGGATCGGGTCGGTCATGGGCTCCAACCCCCTGCCGGTGGTGGTGCCCTGCCACCGGGTGCTCGGCGCCGACGGCCTGGGCGGGTTCGGGGGCGGGCGGGCGGTCAAGGAGTGGTTGCTGGCGCACGAGGGCCTGCTCACCCCCGCCCTGGAGTTCCCGTGAGCCCCACCCCGGCGACCCCGTCCCCCGCCACCCCGGACGTCTTCGACCCCCGCGTCTTCGCCCGGGGGATCCCGCACGAGGCGCTGCGGCACCTGCGCGACACCGACCCCGTCGCCTGGCAGGACGAGCACGCCGTCGGCGCGTGGCCCGCCGGTCCGGGCTACTGGGCCGTCACCCGCCACGCCGACGTCAAGCACGTCCTGCGCAGCCCGCAGGACTTCTCCTCCCACCTCGGCGCCACGCAGATCCGCGACCCCGACCCGGCCGACCTGCCGTTCATCCGCCGCATGATCCTCAACATGGACCCGCCCGAGCAGGTGCGGCTGCGCACGCTCGTCGCCGGCGCGTTCACCCGGCGCCGCCTGGAGCGCTCCGCCGCCGCGATCGCCGAGCGCGCCGCGGGCCTCCTCGGGGCGGCGGTCGCGGCCGGCGGTTGCGACCTGCCCCGCGACGTCACCGACGACCTGCCGCTGCTCAACCTCTGCGACCTGCTCGGCGTGCCGGCCGGCGACCGCGCGCTGCTCAAGGGCTGGACCGACCGCGTCATCGGCTACCAGGACCCCGAGCACGCCACCGTCGTCACCGACGAGAGCGGGCGGCCCGTGAACCCGCGCTCCCCGGCCCAGCTCGCCGACATGTTCGCCTACGCCGACGAGCTGGCGGCGGCCAAGCGCCGCGCCCCCGGCGACGACGTGGTGTCCGCCCTGGTCACCGCGGAGGTCGACGGCCGCGGCCTCACCGCCACCGAACTGCAGATGTTCTTCTTCCTGCTCGTCGTGGCGGGCAACGACACCGTGCGCAGCGCGCTGCCCGGCGCCGTCCTCGCGCTGCTGCGCCACCCCGCCGAGCACGCGCGGCTGCGCGCCGACCCGGACCTGCTGCCGTCCGCGGTGGAGGAGCTGCTGCGCGTGCACCCGCCGGTGCTGACGTTCCGGCGCACCGCCACGCGCGACCTCGTGCTGGCCGGGCGGGAGATCGCGGCCGGCGACAAGGTGGTCGTCTACCACTGCTCCGCCAACGCCGACGAGCGGCGCTTCCCCGACCCGCAGCGCCTCGACCTCGCCCGCGCCGACAACGAGCACCTCTCCTTCGGCCAGGGGCCCCACCTGTGCCTGGGCGCGGCGTTCGCGCGGCTGCAGGTGCGCGCGTTCCTCCGCGCCTTCCTGGCGCTGCCGCCGCCCGAGCTCGCCGGGGAGCCGCGCCGGCTCACGTCGAACTTCATCAACGGCATCACCCGCCTGCCGCTGCACTGGGGGAAGCCCGGTCGAGGGGTCACCTGATCGGACTACTACCCTGCGTGTGCAGTCGGACACCAGGAGGTGATCGCATGGCGCGGTCGGGTGCGCTCGCAGCAGTCGCTGCCACCGGAGCCCTCACCGCGGCCCTCGCGGGCTGCGCGGTGCCCGGCCAGCTCGGCAGCGAGGAGGCCGCGGAGAACCCCGCACCGGCCACCGCGGCGCCCGCCGGACCCGGCGTGCCGCAGCTCCTGGGGGTCGGCCTGATCGACTACCCGGTCGACCTCCGGACCCCGGGCCCGGCCGTGTTCTCCGTGCGCGAGCTCGTCATCCCGCCGGGCGGCACCACCGGCTGGCACACCCACCCCGGCACGGAGACGTCGGTGGTCACCCGGGGCACGCTCACGGTGCAGATCCGCGACGGCTGCGCACCGGTCCGCTTCGACGCGGGCGACGCGCTGTTCGTCGCCGACGCCGTGCCCCACGTCCAGCGCAACGAGGGCACCGCGCCCGTCGAGATGGTCGTCACCTACCTCCTGGCCCCCGGGGCGCCCGACCGGGTCGACGCGCCACCCCCCTGCCCGGCCTGAAGACCTCTCGGAAACCGGCCCCGCTGTGGGACAGTGGGGGCGTGGCAACGAGAACGGTCGCCGGCGTCGACGGGCGCACGTGGTCGGTGCGGCGCAACATCGAGTGGTCGATGCCCGCCACGGGCGACGACTTCGAGCACGACGTCGACGGCGGGCGCGGCGCGGCCGTCCTCATCCTGTCGGCGATGTTCCTGTTCTGGGTGATCCTGATCGTCTGGACCCCGCCGCTGGTGCACGTGCCGTGGTTCCTGTGGGTCATCGCCGCCGTGGTCGTGCTGTTCTTCCCGGTGCGCTGGTACCTGCGCCGGCCCTGGACCGTGGTCGCCGAGACCGCCGGGTCCTACGACCAGCCGGCCGAGCGCTGGACCGGCACCGTCCGGGGCGGGTCCAAGGCGCGCGAGGAACTGCGCATCGTCATCCGCCGCCTGCGCACCCAGGGCACCCCCGCCCACGCCGACAGTCCGCTGCAGCCGGTGAACTGATGCCCGAGCTGCCGGAGGTGGAGGCGCTGGCCGCTCATCTGCGCGAGCACGCCCTCTACCGCCCGGTCGCCCGCGTGGACGTCGCCTCGATGAGCGCGGTGAAGACCGCCGACCCGCCCGTGCAGCGGCTCGTCGGCCGGGTCGTGACGGGGGCGGCGCGCTACGGCAAGTTCCTGGCCGTCGAGTTCGCCGACCGCCCGGGCGAGGAGCTGCACCTCATCACCCACCTGTCCCGGGCGGGCTGGCTGCGCTGGCACGAGACCGCCGCGACGACGCCGCCGAAGCCCGGCCGCGGCCCGCTGGAGCTGCGGGTGCACCTGGACACCGTCGGCGGGCCGGGCTTCGACCTCACCGAGGCGGGCACCCAGAAGCGCCTGGCCGTGTACCTCGTGCACGACCCGCAGCAGGTGCCGGGCATCGCCCGGCTGGGGCCGGACGCCCTCGCCGTCACGCGCGACGAGTTCGCCGCGCTGCTGAGCGGGCGGGGCGAGCGGATCAAGACGCTGCTCACCGAGCAGACGGTGCTGGCCGGGGTCGGCAACGCCTACAGCGACGAGATCCTGCACACCGCGAGGCTCTCGCCCTACGCCTCGTCGGCCCGGCTGACCGACGAGCAGGTCGACGTCCTGTACGCCGCGCTGCGCTCGGTGCTCACCGACGCCGTCGAGCGCTCGGTGGGCCAGAAGGCGGCCGAGCTGAAGGGCGAGAAGCGGTCCGGCCTGCGGGTGCACGCGCGCACCGGGATGCCGTGCCCGGTGTGCGGGGACACCGTGCGGGAGGTGTCGTTCGCGACGAAGTCGTTCCAGTACTGTCCGTCCTGCCAGACCGGTGGACGGCCGCTCGCGGACCGCCGGCTGTCGCGACTGGTCCGGTAGCGGGAGGAGGTCGGCGTGGAGGTGCTCGCCGGTTCCGTCGTCCCGGTGCTGGCGCTCCTCGTCGTGGTGTTCGCCGTGCTCGCCGTGGTGTTCTTCCGCCGCTGGCAGCGCCTCGCGCGCGGCACCGACCTGGAGAAGAACACGTTCTCCACGCTGCACACCGTCGCGCTGGCCGCGCCCGCGCTCCGCGAGGGCCTGCACCCCAGCTCGGCGAAGGTCGCGCTGCCGTTCCTGCGCCAGCTGCTGGAGGCCCGCGCGCTGGCGATGACCGACGGCGAGGCCCAGCCGCTGGCCTGGGACGGCGGCGACGACCACCACCTCCCGGACGTGCTGGAGCTGGCCCGGGAGGTCGTGCAGACCGGCCGGCAGCAGGTGAAGTCGCACGGCTCCCTGGAGTGCGAGTACAAGGGCAGCTGCGAGGTGCGCGGCGTGGTCGTCGTGCCGCTGGAGAGCGACGGTAAGATCATCGCCACGCTGTCGGCGCTGAGCACGTCCACGGCCGGGCCGTCGCTGCTGCGCGCCGCGGCCGAGGTCGGGCGCTACGTCTCCAGCCAGCTGGAGCTGGCCGAGCTGGACGAGTCGCGCGCCCGGCTCAACCGGGCCGAGGTGCTGGCGCTGCGCGCGCAGATCTCCCCGCACTTCATCTACAACGCGCTGACGACGATCGCCTCGCTCTGCCGCACCGACCCCACCCGCGCGCGCGAGCTCGTCATCTCCTTCGCCGACTTCACCCGCTACTCCTTCCGGGACGCCGGCGCCGACGGCGGCGGGCTCTACACCACGCTCAAGGACGAGCTGGCCAACATCGAGCGCTACATCGAGCTGGAGAAGGCCCGCTTCGGCGAGCGGTTCCGCATCGAGCTGCAGATCGCCCCCGAGGTGCTCAACGTGGTGGTGCCGTTCCTGGCCCTGCAGCCGCTGGTGGAGAACGCGGTGCGGCACGGGCTCGCCGGGCGCACCAGCGGCGGCCGGATCGCGATCACCGCGGAGAACGCCGGGTCGGAGTGCGTGATCGTCGTGGAGGACAACGGTGTCGGCATGGACCCCAAGCGCCTCAAGGAGGACCTCGCCGACGCGCACCTGTCCGGCGCCCACGTCGGGCTGGGCAACGTCGACGACCGGATGCGCGCCGCCTTCGGCGACGACTTCGGCCTCGCGGTGGAGACCGACGTCGGCCAGGGCATGAAGATCACGCTGCGCGTGCCCAAGTTCAAGCTGAACGTGCGCGCCGGCGCCTGACGGCGGGCCGCCGCGCGGATCCGGGCGGCCGCGTAGATTCGGGAGGCATGGACGTCTCGCGCCTGCCCGCGCCGATCGCCTCCCGCCTCCCGGGTGGCCGACCCGACAAGCCCGTCGTCTCCCTGGTGCGGCTCAACGGAGTGATCACCTCGGCCTCCGGGCCCGTGCCCCGCTCGGTCATCAACGCCGCCGCGCTCGAGAAGACGCTGGAGCGGGCGTTCGCACCGGAGAAGCTGGCGGCGGTGGCGCTGCTGATCAACTCCCCGGGCGGCTCGGCCACCCAGTCGGCGCTGGTCGCCGACCGCATCCGGCAGCTGGCCGACGAGAAGGGCGTGCCGGTGTTCGCGTTCTGCGAGGACGTGGCCGCCTCCGGGGGCTACTGGCTCGCCTGCGCCGCCGACGAGATCTACGCCCACGCGACGTCGATCGTCGGCTCGATCGGCGTGATCAGCCAGAGCTTCGGGCTGGACGGCCTGATCGACCGGATCGGGGTGCAGCGCCGGCTCTACACGGCGGGGGAGTCGAAGTCGCGGCTCGACCCGTTCCTCCCCGAGAAGCCCGAGGACGTCGTGTGGCTGCGCGGCCTGCAGGACCGCCTGCACGACCTGTTCCGCGAGTGGGTGCAGGCCCGCCGGGGCGACCGGCTCGCCGCCGGGGCCGACCTGTTCACCGGTGAGGTCTGGACCGGCGGGCAGGCCGTCGAGCTGGGCCTGGTCGACGGCCTGGGCACCGCCCGCACCGTGCTCGCCGAGCGCTTCCCCGACGCCGAGCTGTCGCCCGTCGAGGGCCGCAGGCCGCTGCTCGCCCGGCTCGGGCTGGCCGGTCAGCCGGCCGCCGCGTGGGGGGCCGACGCGCTGCTCGGACTGGTGCAGGCGGTCGAGGTGCGGGCGACCTGGGCCCGGTTCGGGCTGTAGTCCCCCGATCCGGTGTTGCGTTCGCGCCGTCCGGGGAAAACCCCGCAGGCAGGAGCCGTGGAGGGCCGGGTACCGTCCATCGCGGCGCGTGACCGGACGAACCCGATTGGTGTCTGCCCCTGGCACTCACACGGTTTCGCCGTCACCATGGTGGCCCGTGATCGTCGAAGCGCCCGTGCAGGATGAGGAGATCGTGGACAGCAACGACAGCTCCGGCGGACTGGTCGTCCTCGCCGTGGACGACGAGGCGCCCGCTCTCGAGGAACTCGCCTACCTGCTCGGGGAGGAGCCGCGCGTCGGCACGGTGCTCACCGCGTCGGACGCCACGGACGCGCTGCGCATCCTCAACAGCCGGCAGGGCGTCCGCGAGGCCGCGTCCGGCCCCCCGCGGGGCACGCTGAACGTCGCCACCGGCACCCGCGTGGCCGAGCGGTCCGACATCGAGGTGGTGTTCCTCGACATCCGGATGCCCGGCCTGGACGGCATGGAGCTCGCCCGCGTGTTCTCCTCGATGGCCGTGCCGCCCTCGGTCGTGTTCGTGACCGCCCACGACGACCGCGCCGTCGACGCCTACGAGGTCGGCGCCGAGGACTACCTGCTCAAGCCGCTGCGCTCGGAGCGGCTGTCCGCGGCCATCGACCGCATCCTCCAGCGCCGCGCCAGCACCGCCACCGAGCCGGTGGCCGACCCGGGCAGCGAGGACGAGGTCATCCCCGTCGAGCTGGCCGGCACCACCAAGCTCGTGCCGCGCTCGTCGGTGCGCTACGTGGAGGCCCAGGGCGACTACGCCCGCCTGCACACCCACGAGGGCAGCCACCTCGTCCGCATCCCGCTGTCGGTGCTCGAGGACCGCTGGCGCGACGCCGGCTTCGTCCGCATCCACCGCTCGTACCTGGTGGCGCTGCCGCTGGTCACCGAGCTGCGGCTGTCGGGGTCGGGCTACGTCGTCCGCGTCGGCACCGGTCCCGACTGCGCCGAGCTGCCGGTCAGCCGCCGGCACACCCGCGAGCTCAAGGACCGGCTGGTCCGCGCCACGAAGCAGGCGTGGAGCCAGCGGTGACGGCGACCCGGTAGGGGAGCCCGGCCGTGTCCACCTCCATCGACGCGCCGCCCGTGGCCTCCGGGCCGCCCGACGGCCCGGAGGACGGCGACGGCTGGTTGCAGCGCGAGATGCAGCGGCGCATGGCCGAGCGCGGGACCGGCCGCGGCGGTCGGCACGCCCGCCGCGAGGTCGCCGAACCGCCCCGCGGGGTCGACCACGTCCCGCGGCACGCCGTGGCCACGCCCGGCCCGGGCGCGCTGCGGCCGGCGCCCATCGGCGGGCCGCCCCGGCCCGCGGGTCCGCCCGCGAGCGCGGGTGCGGGCTGGTCGCGACCGGACACCGAGGAGGCGCCCCCGCCGCCCGTCCCCGCGGTGGTCGTCCCCGCACCGGCTCCGCCGCCCGTCCCGCCGGCGCCCGCCCCACCACCGCCCGCCCCCCCGGCGCCGGTCGCGGAGGTCGTCGCGCCCCCGGCCGTCGTGCGACCCGTCGCGGCGCCGGAGCCGGTGCGGGAGCCGGCCCCGGAGGTGCTCGGCGGGCCGTCGCGGTCCGGTCGCCCCGCGCCGCGGGCGTTCCGCCGGCGGCGCTCGGTCGACGTCCGGAGCATCCTCGACACCCCCCCGGCGGAGTTCGGCGGTCCCCGCTTCCACGAGCCCGACACCTACGTGCCGCCGGAGCCGCAGGAGCCGGACTCGTTCGGGGGTCCGCTGTTCCACGAGCCGGCCACGCCCTCGCCGCGCCCCACCGAGGTGGTCGACGCGGCCGCGGTGGGCCCGGACCTCGACGGCGGGCCCCGGCCCACCACGATCGCCACCGGTCCGGCCGCGGACGTGCTGCCCCCGCGCGACCCCGCCCGGCTGCTCGCCGCGCCCTCCCGACCGGCCGACGTGGAGACGACGGCCCAGCTCACCGCCGTCGTGGGTTACGACGACGACGATGACGACCTCGACGACGACGACCTCGACGGGCTCGACGACATGGCGGGCGACGACGGGGTCCTGTGGTCCCGCGGCGACCCGGGGCCGGAGCCCCTGGTGCCCGAGGCGCAGCGCACCGTCGTGGTGCTCTCCGAGCGCCGCGCCCGCGCCCGGCCGGTGCGCAACGTGGAGACGCTGCAGGACGGCAGCGTCGTCGGCGAGCTGCTGCGCACCGACCTGATCCGCTCCCAGCTGGGGCTGGCGCTGCGGTCCGCCGTGGCGGCGGGGCTGTTCCTGGGGCTGCTCCCGCTGGTGTTCGCGCTGTTCCCGGCCGTCGGCGAGATGGAGGTGCTCGGCTTCCGCCTGCCGTGGGTGCTGCTCGGGGTGGCCGTGTACCCGTTCCTGTGGCTGCTGGGCCGCCTGCACACCCGCTCGGCCGAGCGGATCGAGCGGGAGTTCGCCGACCAGGTGCAGGACTGACGCCCGTTGTCGACGACGTCGGTGGTCGCCCTGGTCGCGATCGCCCTGGTGGCGGTGGTGTCGGCGGCGATCGGCTCCTACGGGGTGCGCGTCACGCGCAGCACCTCGGACTTCCTCGTGGCCTCGCGGACCGTCGGCGCCCGCGCCAACGCCAGCGCGATCTCGGGGGAGTACCTGTCGGCCGCCTCGTTCCTGGGCATCGCGGGCCTCATCCTGCGGGAGGGCGCCGACGCCCTCTGGTACCCGGTGGCCTTCGTGGCCGGCTACCTGTCGCTGCTGCTGTTCGTGGCCGCCCCGCTGCGCCGCTCCGGCGCCTACACGGTGCCCGACTTCGCGGAGGCCCGGCTCGACTCCGCGCGGCTGCGCCGGCTCTGCACGCTGGTGGTGCTCGTCATCGGGTGGCTGTACCTGCTGCCCCAGCTGCAGGGTGCCGGCGTCGCGCTGACCGTGCTGACCACCCTCCCGGCGTGGGTGGGCGTCGCCGCCACCGGCGTGGTCGTCCTGCTCACCGTCGTCGTCGGGGGGATGCGCTCGATCACGTTCGTGCAGGCGTTCCAGTACTGGCTCAAGCTCACCGCGCTGGCCGTGCCCGCCCTCGTCGTCCTCGCGTTCTCCCTGGACGGCCCGCACACGTTCGACCGCCCCGAGGCGCCGGACTTCCGCCAGGCCACCCCGGTGCAGGTGCGCACGGACGTGGTGCTCGAGGTGGCCGAGCCCGTGGCCCTCGTCGCCGCCGGCACCGTCGACGGCGCGGCCGTGGACGGGCCGCTGCAGTGGGCTCCCGGTCAGCACGTCGTGGAGGCGGGGAGCCGGCTGGAGTTCGCGGCGGGCAGCCCGGTGCCCACCGTGGTCGGGTCGCCCGCCACCGACCGCGCCTGGCTCACGCCGATGTCGGGCTCCCGCGCCGACCAGCTCCTGGAGATCTACTCGATCCTCATCGCGGGGTTCCTCGGCACGATGGGGCTGCCGCACGTGCTGGTGCGCTTCTACACCAACCCCGACGGGCGGGCGGCCCGCCGCACCACCGTGATCGTCCTGGCGATGATCGGCGCCTTCTACGTCCTGGTCACGCTGATGGGCGCGCTGTCGCGGCTCTACACCCCGCAGCTGCTGGTGAGCGGCCAGACAGACTTCGCGGTGCTGCTGGTGCCCACCGCGGCGCTCGGCCCGGGCTGGGCGGGCTGGCTGCTGGGCGGGCTCGCCGCCGCCGGTGCCGCGGCCGCGTTCCTGTCGACCTCCTCGGGCATCGTCGTCAGCCTGGCCGGCGTGCTGTTCACCGACGTGCTGCGGGGCCGCTGGCGCGACTTCCGCATCGCCACCGTCGTCGCCGTCGCACTGCCGCTGGCGATGGCGCTGTCGGTGACGCGGCTGGACTTCTCGCTCACCGTGCCGCTCGTGTTCGCCGTGGCGGCGTCCACGTTCTGCCCGCTGCTCGTGCTCGGCATCTGGTGGCGCGGGCTCACGGCCGCCGGCGCGGTGGCGGGCGTGGCCGTCGGGGGCGCGGGGTCGGTCGGCGCCACGCTGGCGAGCATGCTGCTGGTGCTGCCGCCGGGCTGGGCCGGGGTGCTGCTGGCCCGCCCGGCCGCCGTCACCGTGCCGGCGGCGTTCCTCACCATGGTGCTGGTCAGCCTGCGCACCCGCGACGAGGTGCCCGCGGACGTCGACCGCACGCTGCTGCGGCTGCACGCACCCGAACGGCTCGGGCTGACCCCCGAACGGAGGGGTGGGGACGGGGCCGGCCCCCGGGTGGGGTGACGGGCCGCGGTCCACCTGCGACGATGCTGCGGTGTCCATGACCCCGGCTGCGGTGGCGGCGCTCGTCGCCCTCGCGGCCGTGGCGCTGACCTCGGCGGTGATCGGGTCGATCGGCGTCCGCTGGACGCGCAACACCTCGGACTTCCTGGTGGCCTCCCGGACGGTGGGCCCCGTCGCCAACGGCGGCGCGATCTCGGGGGAGTACCTCTCCGCCGCGTCGTTCCTGGGCGTGGCCGGGCTGATCCTCCAGGACGGGGCCGACGCGCTGTGGTACCCGGTGGGGTTCGCGGCGGGCTACCTCGCCCTCGTCCTGTTCGTGGCGGCGCCGCTGCGCCGGTCCGGCGCCTACACGGTGCCCGACTTCGCCGAGGCCCGGCTGGCCTCCGCACCCCTGCGCCACGTCTGCACCGCGTTCGTGCTGGTCATCGGCTGGCTCTACGTGCTGCCCCAGCTGCAGGGCGCCGGGCTCACCGTCACCACGCTGACCGGCCTGCCCTCCTGGACCGGGGAGCTGGCCTCCGGGCTGATCGTCGTGGGCACGGTGGCCCTGGGCGGGATGCGGTCGATCACCTTCGTGCAGGCGTTCCAGTACTGGCTCAAGCTCACCGCCGTCCTCGTCCCCGCCGTCGTCGCCGTCCTGTTCTTCCTCGGCCAGGACCGGGGCCTCGACCGGCCGCTGCCGCCGGAGTTCCGCGGCGACACCACGGTGGACATCACCACCGACGTGCAGCTCGAGGTCACCGCACCGGTCACGGTGGTCGCCACGGGCACGGTCGACGGCGTGGAGCGCACCGGGGAGGCGCTGCGCTGGGAGCCCGGCTCCTACGCGGTCGGTGAGGGGGCCGAGCTGGGGTTCACCGCGGGCAGCCCGGTGCCGGTGGTCGCCGGCGCCGTGGGCGACGACGCGTCCTGGCTGCTGCCCTACCCCGACGAGCACCCCAGCGGCGTCCTCGCGACGTACTCGCTGATCCTCGCCACGTTCCTCGGCACGATGGGGCTGCCGCACGTACTGGTGCGCTTCTACACCAACCCCGACGGGCGGGCCGCGCGCCGCACGGCCGTGGCGGTGCTGGCGCTGATCGGCGGCTTCTACGTGGCGGTGACGCTGCTCGGCGCGCTGTCGCGGCTCTACGTGCCGCAGCTGCTGGTCAGCGGGGACACCGACGCGGCCGTGCTGCTGCTGCCGCAGGCGGTGCTGGGCTCGGGCTGGGCCGGTGTGGTGCTGGGCGGGCTGGTCGCCGCCGGGGCGTGGGCGGCGTTCCTGTCCACCGCGTCGGGCCTGGTCGTCAGCGTGGCCGGCGTGCTCGCCACCGACGTCCTGCGCCGCACCCGCGCCCGCGACCTGCGCTGGGCCACCGTGCTGGCCGGCGCGGTGCCGCTCGGGCTCGCGCTGGGCGTCGACCGGCTGGACTTCACCGAGGCCGTCGCGCTCGTGTTCGCGGTGGCCGCCTCGACGTTCTGCCCGCTGCTCGTGCTCGGGATCTGGTGGCGGGGGCTGACCGACGTCGGGGCCATCGCCGGGGTGGTGTCGGGCGGGGTCGTGTCGGCGGGTGCCGTGGTGGCCAGCCTGGCCGGGATCGGCGGCGACGGGTCGCTGGGCGTGCTGCTGCAGCGGCCGGCGATCGTCAGCGTGCCCGTCGCGTTCGCCGTCATGGTGGTCGTGAGCCTGCGCACCGCCACCCGTCGCCCGATCGATGCCGATCACGTGCTGCTGCGGTTGCACGCTCCGGAGCGGCTCGGCCTGAGCCGCGACCGCCTGGTGGAGCGGACGGGCGAACCGGGGTAGCCCAACAGAGTGGTGCATATCACTCACAGTCACCGGTCTATGGTTCGCGGCGTCGACCACCACCACACACCGGGAGACCCCTGTGAGCACGGCTGATCGCTACGGCAGGACCGTGTACGAAGAGGTGCAGGACAGCGCGGAGTTCGCCGACCTGCGGTCCCGGCTGCGCCGCTTCGTCTTCCCGATGAGCGCGGCGTTCCTGCTCTGGTACCTCCTGTACGTCCTGCTGGCGTCCTACGCCCGGGACTTCATGGCGATCAAGGTGCTGGGCAACATCAACGTCGGCCTGGTGATCGGCCTGCTGCAGTTCGTCAGCACCTTCCTCATCACCACGCTGTACGTGAACTACGCCAACCGGCACCTCGATCCCGCGGCGGCCCGCCTCCGGGAGCGCATCGAGGGACCGGCGCGATGATCCTCGCGCAGACCCGGGACGTCGACACGACGCAGCTCGGCAGCGTCTGGCTCAACGTCGGCATCTTCTCCGTGTTCGTGGCCGTCACCCTGGTGTTCGTCTACCGGGCCAGCCGCACCAACCGCTCCGCCTCGGACTACTACGCCGCCGGCCGCTCGTTCACCGGCCCGCAGAACGGCGTCGCGATCGCGGGCGACTACCTCTCGGCCGCGTCGTTCCTCGGCATCGCCGGCGCCATCGCGCTCAACGGCTACGACGGCTTCCTCTACTCCATCGGGTTCCTGGTCGCCTGGCTCGTCGCGCTGCTCCTCGTCGCGGAGCTGCTGCGCAACACCGGCAAGTTCACGATGGGCGACGTCCTGGCGTTCCGGATGAGGCAGCGCCCGGTGCGCGCCGCGGCCGCCACGTCGACGCTGGTCGTCTCCTTCTTCTACCTGCTCGCCCAGATGGCCGGGGCCGGCGGGCTGATCGCCCTGCTGCTGCAGATCCCCAACACCAACCGGTTCGGGCAGAGCCTCGTCATCGCCGTCGTGGGCCTGCTGATGATCGTGTACGTGCTGGTGGGCGGCATGAAGGGCACCACCTACGTGCAGATCATCAAGGCCGGGCTGCTCCTCGTGGGCGCCGCCGTGATGACGGTGTGGGTGCTCGGCATGAACGGCTTCAACCTGTCGAACCTGCTCGGCGACGCCGTCGCCAACAGCCCGGCCCGCGGCGACGCGCTGCTGGCCCCGGGCCTGCAGTACACCAACCCGATCGACTTCATCTCCCTCGGCCTCGCGCTCGTGCTGGGCACGGCGGGCCTGCCGCACATCCTCATGCGCTTCTACACCGTGCCGACGGCCAAGGAGGCCCGCCGCTCGGTCGTGTGGGCGATCTGGCTGATCGGCGTGTTCTACCTGTTCACGCTGGTGCTCGGGTACGGCGCCGCCGCCCTCGTCGGGCCGGACGCCATCGCCGCGGCGCCCGGTGGCGGCAACTCCGCGGCCCCGCTGCTGGCCTACCGCCTCGGCGGCGAGCTGCTGCTCGGCATCATCTCGGCGGTCGCGTTCGCCACGATCCTCGCCGTCGTCGCCGGTCTGACGATCACGGCGTCGGCCTCCTTCGCCCACGACGTGTACGCCAACGTGATCAAGGGCGGCCGGGCCTCGCCGGACGCCGAGGTGCGCGTGGCTCGGACGACCGCGCTCGTCGTCGGGCTGGTCGCGATCGTCGGCGGCATCCTGGTCAACGGCCTCAACGTCGCGTTCCTCGTGGCGCTCGCCTTCGCCGTCGCCGCCTCGGCCAACCTGCCGACGATCCTGTACTCGCTGTTCTGGAGGCGCTTCAACACCACCGGGGCGCTGTTCAGCATCTACGGCGGGCTGATCTCCTGCGTGGCGCTCATCGTGTTCTCGCCGGTCGTGTCCGGGCCCAAGGGCATCGTGCCGAACGGCGGGTGGGCGGTGTTCCCGCTGGAGAACCCGGGCATCGTGTCGATCCCGCTGTCGTTCCTGCTGGGGGTCGTCGGCACCTACGTGGGCGGGTCGCAGGGCGTCGACCACCGCCGGACCGCCGAGATGGAGGTCCGCTCCCTCACCGGCGCCGGCTCGGAGAAGGCCGTGGTCAACCACTGACTCACGGGCCTCGTGGCAGGATCCGGGGCATGACCGTCCCTTCCGTCCCCGCCGCCGAGGTCCCGGCCGACGCCGCGCTGCTGGACGTGCGCGAGGCCGACGAGTGGGCGGCCGGGCACGCGCCCGGCGCCCGGCACCTGCCGATGTCGGAGTTCACCGCCCGGCTCGACGAGCTGCCCGACGACGACCCCCTCTACGTCGTGTGCCGCTCCGGCGGCCGCTCGGCGCGGGTCGTGCAGTACCTGGCGGCGCAGGGCCACAACGCGGTCAACGTCGACGGCGGCATGCAGGCCTGGGCGGCGGGCGGGCGGCCCGTCGAGGCCGACGGCGACCGCCCCGCCGAGATCGTCTGAGCCGTGGCCGTCACCTGCCCCCGCTGCGGGCGCAGCACCGCGCGGGTGGAGCGCCACTGCCCGCACTGCGGGCTGCCCGCGCTGCTGGAGTGGGTGGCGGTCCCGCCGGCCGGCGCGGCGGAACCGCCGCCGGTACCGCGCCGCCCGCCCTACACCGGCCCGCCCCGCTACGCCGTGCAGCAGCGCGGCGGGCTCCCGCTGGGCCCGTGGCGGCGCGACCCGGGGCCCGTCGACCCGGACCCGGTGCAGCTCGTCCGCTCGGCCGCCGGCACCGCCGTCCCGCTGCTGCACGCCTGCGCCGCGGTGGCCCTCGTCGCCGCGGTCGCCGAGGGCTGGCGCTACTCCCTGCTGCTGGCCAGCCGCTCCGACGCCCTCGACGCCACCACCGTGTCCGTCTCCGACGCCCTCGTGCTGTCCGCGGGTGCCGTCGGGGTCGTCGGCACGCTGCTCGCGGGCCTGCTCGTGGTGCTGTGGAGCGTGCGGGCTTCCGCGGCGGCCGCCGCAGTCGCCGGGGTGCGGCCGGCCCGGCGCACCCGCGAGATCGTGCTCGGCTGGCTCGTGCCCGTCGTCAACCTGGCGGTGCCGGGCGCGGTGCTCGCCGAGATCGAGCACGCCGCGCTGCAGCGACCGGGCGGTGAGCGGCCCCGGCCGTCGCGGCTGCTCGTCGTGTGGTGGGTGCTGTGGGTGGTGAGCGTGCTGCTGGCGGCGTTCGTCGCGCTCTGGTCGCTGCGCACCGGCGTGCAGGCCCTCGCCGACGGCGTCCTGCTGCACGCGGTGCTCGACGTGCTCGCCGCCGCGACGGCCGTCGTGACCGCGCGGGTCATCACGCACCTCACCCGCCTGCTCGTCCCCGCCCGCACCGACCGTCGCGAGGTGCTGGTGCGGCTGGCGCCGCCCGTGAGCGCGCAGCCGGGCTAGAACCCTTCTGCGCGCTCACGACCCCCGTCAGGCGACGGGCAGGGTGCGCAGGCCGCGCATCACGAACGTCGGGAGGCGCTCCGGCTCGCCCGCGAGCGCCATCTCCGGGAGGTGGACGCGCAGCGCGTCCAGCACCGCGGCGATCTCCAGCCGGGCCAGCGGCGCGCCCAGGCAGTAGTGCACCCCCGCGCCGAAGCCCAGGTGCGGGTTGCGCGTGCGCCCGACGTCGAGATCGTCGGGTGCCTCCACGGCCTCCGGGTCGCGGGCGGCGGCGCCGAGGAGCGCGGCGATCCGGGTGCCGACCGGCACCGGGTGGCCGGCCACCTCGGTGTGGCGCAGGGCGGTGCGCTCGAACAGCTGCAGCGGCGGGTCGAAGCGCAGCAGCTCCTCCACCGCGGTCGGGGTCAGGGCCTCCTCGGTGCGCAGCCGCTCCCACTGGTCCGGGTGCCGCAGCAGCGCCAGCACGCCGTTGCCCAGGGCGTTCACCGTGGCCTCGTGCCCGGCCATGAGCAGCAGCGCGGCCGTGCCCACCAGCTCGTCGGCGTCCAGCCCGCCCGCGGCCAGGTCGCTGACGAGGTCGTCGCCGGGCCGGCGGCGCCGCAGGTCGGCGAGCCCGCGCAGGGCGTCGACGAACTCCGCCGCGGCCCGCTCCGCGGCCTCGCGCCCCGCGTCGGGCAGCCCGGGCTCGTACATCTTCACGATCGCGTTCGACCAGTCCCGCAGCGCCGACCGGGCCGGCTCGGGCACGTCCAGCAGCTCGGCGATGACCTCCACCGGCAGCACCGCCGCCACCTGCTCCACGAGGTCGCCGCCCCCCACCAGGCCGGCGACGAGCCCGTCGGCCAGCGCCCGGACGGCCGGCTCCAGCCGGGCGGTGTGCCCCCGGTTGAACGCCCCGGCCACCAGGCCCCGCAGCCGGCGGTGGGGCTCGCCCTCGCGCTCGAGCAGGGAGTTGCGGTGCAGCAGGTTGAACGCGCCGAACCGGTCGGCGGGCTCGGCGTCGACCCACACCCGTCCCAGGTCCCGGCCCCGCAGCACCGCCGAGCACGCGGCGTGCGTCACCGCGACGGGCGCGCCCAGGCCGGGGTGGTCGTGCACGGGACCGAGCGCGCGCAGCGCGGCGAACGCCGGGTACGGGTCGGCCAGGAACGACGGGTCGGACGGGTCGAACAGCACGCGCCCCATCCTGCCCGCTACCGTCTGTCGGACCATGGCGAAGAAGACACGTGTGCGCCCCGCCGAGGGCGAGAACCCGCGCCGCCCCTGCCCCTGCGGTTCGGGCAAGCGCTTCAAGGCCTGCCACGGCGCCGGCGACGACGTCATCGTCACCCGCCCGTTCGCCGGGCTCGCCGCCGAGAGCGACCTGGTCGCCCTGCGCGAGTTCCTGCCGTCGGCCACCGCCCCGCTCCCGGTCCTCAAGGGCGCGGCCACACTGGCGTCGGTGCTGCCCGGGGCGTCCGCCGCGATGGTGCGCCCCGACGGCGAGATCCTGCTCGGGATGCAGGTGCAGACCCGCTCGGGCGACCTGTCCGCCGACCTCGCGAAGGCCCTGACCTGGGCGCGCAGCGCCGAGCCGGGCACCGCGCTGCCGGTCGTCGGCCCCGGCCTGACCGGCAGCGAGCGCCTGCAGGACCTGCTCGACGTCGACGCGCCGCTCGACCTCACCGTGCACGACGACTTCGCGTGGTGGGTCACCCCGCGCGACGGGAGCGAGCCGACCGCGGAGGTGCTCGCCACCGTCGAGCGCGCCAACGCCGTGATCATGCCGACCGCCGCGGTGCCCGGCGAGGGCGTGCGCTCCGCCTACTGGGTGGACACCGGCACCAAGGCGCACCTGCGCTGGGTGCGGCCCGAGCCGGAGGAGCAGCTCGTGGCCGCGCTGGCCCGGCTGCAGGCCCGCGGCGAGCTGGCGCTGGGGGAGGGCACCAAGTACGCCGGGTCGTTCCGCGCGCACGGCCTGCTCGTGCCGGTGTGGGACCTCGACCGCGAGATGCACGCGTCGGAGTGGAGCCGGCCCGTCACGGCCTTCGCCGCCCGGCTCGAGACGGCCCTCGCCGACGACGCCCCGCTGACGGCCGACGAGCGCCGCGCCCGCGACGCCCTGGCCGGCAAGCAGATCACCCTGCGGTAGCCGGGCGCGGTGGCGCCGGAGCTCAGCCGCCCGTCGCCACCGTCACGCGGCCGCCCGCGACGGGCGGCGCCGTCGGGTCGAGCGCCTCGCCCCTCGACAGCTCGCGGGCGATGAAGTCCTCGATGTGGAACAGGTTGTCGCGCGCCCGCTGCACCACCGTGAGCAGGGTGGACATCGACGCGACCTCCTCCACCTGCTCCTTGAGGAACCACTGCACGAACTGCTCGCCGAGGTAGTCGCCCTCGTCGCGGGCGGCGCGGGCGAGCGCGGTGATCTGCGCGGTGACCGCCTTCTCCTGGTGCAGCGCGAGCCGCACGACGTCCTCGACCGAGGAGAAGTCGTTGCGCACGTCGTCGACGCCGGGGATCGCGACGGGCAGCCCCGAGTCGAGCAGGTAGCGCACCATGCTCATGGCGTGGTTCCGCTCCTCCAGGGCCTGGGCGTGGAAGTGCGCCGCCAGCCGCGGCAGGTCCTGCCCGTCGCAGTACACCGCCCCCGCCGCGTACTGCTGCGACGCGGTGAACTCGCTGCGGATCTGCTGGCGCAGCAGGGACAGGAACGTCGACTCGGCCACGGGCCCCAGCGTACGACCGGACAGCCTCACCCGACCCCGTCCGGCAGCGCCAGGTGCAGGGCGAGCGCGGCGACGAGCGCGGCGGCGGAGACGAGGTCGATCCGCGCGGTGCGTCGCGACGCGGCGTTCGCTCCCGGCGTCGCACCGGCCAGGACGGAGAAGGCGAGCATGCTCGCGACGTTCACCGCGACGGCCGGCGTCCGCCACGACGGAACCCCGGCGGCGACGACGAGCGCCCCGCCGAGCAGGCCCAGCAGCAGCGCGCGGTGCCGCAGCAGCAGGAGGAGGTCCGGGTCGGTGACGGTGACGGCGTAGAGGCGCCGCAGGGCACCCGCGCCGGTGATCCCGGCGAGCGGGAGCAGGTTGACCAGGCCGCAGGCCAGCAGCGTCGGCACCACCACGATGTCCACCGCGCCACGGTGGCGGCCGGGGCGGCCCGGCGCGATGACCCGGGAGGTCGTGCGGAGTGCCACCTATGCTGCGGCGCATGGGACTTCTGGACGGCAAGGTCGTGATCGTCACCGGCGCGGGCCGCGGTATCGGCCGCGGTGAGGCGCTGGAGTGCGCGGCCCAGGGGGCGGCGGTGGTCGTCGCCGAGTTCGACCCGGAGACGGGGGAGCAGGTGGCCGAGGAGATCGTCTCGGCCGGCGGGCGCGCGGTCGCCGTCAGCGGCGACGTCGCCGACACCGACGTCGCGAACGGGCTCGTCGAGACGGCGGTGCGCGAGTTCGGCGGGCTCGACGCCCTGGTCAACAACGCCGGCATCCTGCGCGACAAGACGCTCGCGAAGATGACCGACGACGACTGGGACGCCGTCGTGCGCGTCCACCTGCGCGGCCACTTCCTGCCCACCCGCGCGGCGGTGCAGCACTGGAAGGCCGAGGGCAAGCCCGGCCACGTCGTGCACACCGCGTCGACCTCGGGGCTGCTGGGCAACTTCGGGCAGTCCAACTACGGCGCGGCCAAGGCCGGCATCGCGGCGTTCTCCACGATCGTCGCGATGGAGGGGGCGCGCGGCGGCATCACGTCCAACGCGATCGCCCCCACCGCGCTGACGGCGATGACGCTCGGCCTCATGCCGCAGGAGTACCGCGACCAGCGCGACGCCGCCCTGGCCCGCGGCGAGTTCGACTTCTTCGCCCCCGAGAACGTCGCCCCGCTCGTCGCGTTCCTCTGCTCGGACGCCTCGGCCCACATCAGCGGCAAGGTGTTCGGCGTGCAGGGCGACAGCATCGAGGTGTTCCAGCCGTTCACCTCGGTCGCCGAGGTCAAGAACGACGGGAAGCGCTGGGACCCGGCCGACATCGGCGGGCGCATCGACGAGCTGTGGGCGGCCAGCGGGATCCAGCCGGGCGCGGAGAACATGATGGCCCGGATGCGCTACCAGATCCTGTGACCCCTCGTGAGTGGCCACGAGTGTTCTAGCACTCGTCGCCGCGCACGGGCGGCGCCAGCCGCTAGATCCAGTCGACGTACGGGCTGACGAGGGCGTACCCGACGAACGCCACCACGTCGATGAGGGCGTGCGCACCGACCAGGCACCACAGCCGGCCGGTGCGCTGCCACACCCGCCCGAACACCAGCCCCATCACGACGTTGCCCACGAACCCGCCCAGGCCCTGGTAGAGGTGGTAGCACCCGCGCAGCAGGGCCTGGGCGAGCAGCGAGCCGCCGTCGGACCAGCCCAGCTGCCGCAGCCGGGTCATCAGGTAGCCGACCATCACCACCTCCTCGGCCCAGCTGTTGGCCAGCGCCGAGACGACCAGCACGGGCAGCTGCCACCAGGTGCCGTCCAGCGTGGTCGGCACGATCGTGGCGCTGACGCCGAGCGCGCGGGCCACCAGCACCAGGCCCAGGCCGGGGACGCCGATCAGGGCGGCGAGACCGGCCGCGCCGAGCGCGTCGCGGCCGGGGCGCCGCGCGTCCAGCCCGACGGCGCGCAGCGCGATCCCGCCCCGGATCAGCAGGTAGGCGCCCAGCGCCCCCCAGCCGACGAGCTGCAGCGCGCGGACGAGCTGCACCGCCAGGTCGACCAGGTCGGCCCGCGCCGCGGGGGCGTTGAGGGCCACCTGCTGCTCGGCCAGCGGGACGGGCTGGAGCAGCGCGTCCACCAGCGACAACCCGCTGCGCACCGCCGAGAGCCCGAGGGTCACGGTGAGGACCACCGCGACCTCCAGGACGAGCAGGCGCCGCGCGCGCGTGTCGATCTCCACGGAGGCCCGGCTCACGGGCCGGCACGCTACCGGCGGCGTAGTCTGGTTCCCGTGTTGCGGTTGGCCCTGTCGGCGAAGTGGATGGTCTGGAACGTCCTGACGCTCGGCGCGATGGTCACGTGCGGGCTGCTCGCGGCCTGGCAGTGGAGCCGGGCCGGGTCCGCCATGGGGTCGGCCCTCAACGTCGGCTACGGCCTGCAGTGGCCGGTCTTCGCCGTCTTCTTCGGCGTCATGTGGTGGCGGATGCTGCGCATGGAGGCGCGCGGGCTGGCCGGCGAGCAGCCCGACGGGGCAGCGAAGCCCTCGACCGATCCCGCTGCCCCCGAGCCGGTCCCCGCCGAGCCGGCCGCCCCCGAGCCGCCCGCGCCCGCCCCCCGTCCCGCCCCTGCGGGCCGCAGCCCGTTCACCGCCCGGCCCCGAACGCCGGTGCCGGTGCTCACCCCGGACGAGAACCCGCAGCTCACCGAGTACAACCGGCTGCTGCGCCGCCTCGCCGCGCAGGACGAAGGGAAGTAGCCGTGTCGATCGCCACCGCGCTGCGCAACTACCGCATCACCGCCTGGATCACCGGCATCGGGCTGCTCGTCCTGGTGTTCGTCGCCATGCCGCTCAAGTACTTCTTCGACACCCCGGGCCCGGTCGCGATCGTCGGCGTCACGCACGGGTTCCTCTACATGCTCTACATCGTGGCCACGCTGCTGCTCGCCGAGCGGGTGCGCGCCAAGCCGCTGGAGGCGCTGGTCGTGCTGCTGGCCGGCACGATCCCGATCGCGTCGTTCCTGGCCGAGCGGGCGGTGACCACCCGCCTGCGCGACCGCGCCGCGGCCGCGTAGCGCAGCGCTGACGGGTTCGCGCAGCGCCGAGGAGCCGGCGCAGCGCGCCGGTGGGCTGCGCCGAGGGGGCGCGGGCTGCGCGACGGGACCGGCGCTGCGCGGAGCTCAGGCGGGGGGTCGGAGTGGGCAGCCGACCAGCCGGTGGAACTGCTCGTGCAGCTCGTCCGGGGTGCTGATCGACCGCTCCCAGGCCAGCCGCACGTCGTGGTCGGCGTCGCCGACCTCCACGCGCAGCCGCAGCCCGCACCGGTCGATGCCCAGCGGCCGCACGCGCGCCCCGCGCGCGTCGCGCAGCGGGACGGGCAGGTGCCGGGCGAGCCTCTCGAACACCTGCGGGTGCGACTGCTCCAGGTGCGCCAGCCACGGGTGCTCGCGGTGGCAGAACGGGTCGGGCGTCGCGGCGGCGAGGTCGAGCGGGGCGAGCGCGGCCGTGCCCTCGGCGTCGGAGAGGACGGCGGAGTGCGGGGTGAGCCGGACCAGGACGGCGCCGTACCCGATGTCGAGCAGGGCCGGGTCGGGGCGGTGGTCGGCGAGGGCGAGGGCGATCCGCCGGGCGCGGGCGGGCTCCACCGCGCTGATCCGGCCGGTGATCCAGAGCAGGCCGCGGACGGGTTCGCGCAGGTCCACGGGGGCGGTGTCGGCCAGCTCCAGCATCGCGGACGCCTCCCCGGAGATCCGGTCCAGCAGCGGCTCGTCCCCGGCCAGCAGCAGGGTGGCCGACCCGTCGGCGTGCACGCGGTGCGTCCGCGGGCGGGCGATCGGCGCGCCGGTGCCGACGAGCGCGGCGGTGGTGCTCGTGCGGGCCGCGACGCTGCGGGCGCGCTCGGCGTCCGTGGGCGCGGGCGGCCTGCGCAGTCGCGTGGTTCCCAACTCCGACCTCCTCTTAGGAGAGCCTAAGCTAGCTCCTCCGGTCCGGCGGGGGCAAGCAGCGGCCGTTGTGACCCCGCCGTGAGCGACCCGTTAGCGTCTGGTGCTGTGACGACGGTGCGCGACACGGGAACCGGGCCGCCCTGGTCCGTCCCACCGCTGCTCGCCCGGCTCCTGGACGACACGAGCCTGCTCGGCGCGCGCGACGCCGCCCCGCCGCTGGCCGAGGTCGTGGAGCACCACCTCTCGGCCCGCGACGGGGAGTTCGGCGGCACGATCGGCCACCTCGCCTGCCCCGTCTCGCGGCTGCCCGCGCTGGTCAAGGAGCTCTCGCGGATCGGGCCGCAGCGCCCGGTCGACCTGGCGCTCGTCGTCGACACCGGGCTGGGCGCGGTGCCCAAGGCGCTGTCGACCGCGACGTCGCGGCCGGGCCTGGTCACTCCGCGCACCGTCGAGACGGCCGCGCCGCCGGACGTCGACGCCGTCTGGCTCGACCGCGTCGCCGAGTTCGTGCCCGATGACGTCGTCGCCGTGGTGGAGCCGCGCCGCCCGGCCTCCGACGACCCCGACGAGACGGCCGCCTGGCTCGACGCCGTGCGCCGCGTCGCCGACCAGGGCTGCGCGCCCAAGCTGCGCTGCGGCGGGCCCCGGCTGTCCGACGCGCCGTCGACCCACGACGTCGAGCGGTTCGTCCACCTCGTCGCCGAGACCGGCCGCGGCTTCTCCGCCCTGGGCCTGGGACAGGTCGTGCGCGGCGAGGACCCCCGCCGCCACGGCATCCTCAACCTGCTCGTCGCCGTCGCCCGGGCGCAGTCCGGCGGCGACGTCCCGGGCGCCCTGCGCAGCACCGACGGCGCCGCGCTCGCGGCGGAGATCAGGGAGCTGTCCGACGAGGCGGTGGCCGACGTCCGCGGGCTCTTCGCCCGGTGCGGCGCCGACCCCGCCGCCGCGTCGACGTTCGCCGGGCTCGGCCTGCTGGCCCGCTGATGACCGCACGCCTGGCCTTCCTCGGCCCGCACGCCACGTTCACCGAGCAGGCGCTGCGGTCGCTGCCCGAGTCCCGCGGCGCGGAGCTGGTGCCCTGCACCGGCAGTCCCGCCGTGCTCGACGCGGTGCGCCGCGGCGAGGTCGACGCCGGGTGCGTGCCCATCGAGAACAGCGTGGAGGGCTCCGTCGGCGCCGTGCTGGACGGCCTGGTCACCGACCCGCCGCTGGTGATCGTGCGGGAGGCGCTCGTCGCCGTGCGCTTCGTCGTCCTGGTGCGCTCGGGCACGAGCACCGCCGACGTGCGGCGCATCGGCTCGCACCCGCACGGCGTGGCGCAGACCCGGGGCTGGCTCGCCGCGCACCTGCCCGACGCGGAGGTGCTGCTCACGTCCTCCACGTCGGACGCGGCGGCGCAGGTGGCGGCCGGGGACCTGGACGCCGCCGTCGCGGCCCCGCTCGCCGCCGAGCAGCACGGGCTGGAGGTCCTGGTGGACGACGTCGCCGACAACCCCGGCGCCGTCACCCGCTTCGTGCTCGTCACCCGGCCGGGCCCGCCGCCGGCGCCCACCGGCTCCGACCGCACCGCGATCGCGGCCACCATCGAGAGCTGGCCGGGCTCGCTGCTGGCTCTGCTCGCGGAGCTGTCGCTGCGGGGCATCGACCTCACCCGCATCGAGTCGCGGCCGACCAAGGACCGGCCCGGCGAGTACTGGTTCCACCTCGACGCCACCGGCCACGTGGCCGACCCCGCCCTCGGCGAGGCCCTGGCCGCCCTGCACCGCCGCTGCGAGCGGGTGCGGTTCCTCGGCTCGTTCCCCCGCGCGGTCGACCGCACCGCCCCCGCCCCGGTCGCCCACCCGGTGCCCGGCGGTGGCGCGGCCGCGTTCGCCGCCTCCCAGGACTGGCTCGCCGGGCTGCGGGCGGGGACCGCGTCGTGAGGCTCGTGCTGGCCCGGCACGGGCAGACGCCGTCGAACGTGAGCCACGTGCTGGACTCCCGCCCGCCCGGCCCGTCGCTGACCGCGCTCGGCCGGGCGCAGGCCGCGGCGCTCGGTGAGCGGCTGGCGGGCTGGGACGTCACCGCCGTGCACGCCTCCCGGGCCGTCCGCGCGCAGGAGACGGCCGCCCCGGTCGCCGCCGCGCACGGGTTGGCCGTGGACGTCGTCGACGGCGTGCACGAGGTGGACTGCGGCGACCTGGAGGGCCGCGGCGACGCCGAGGCCCGGGCGCTGTTCGACGCGATGTACCGGGCGTGGTGGAGCGGCGACCTGGACGCCCGCCTGCCCGGCGGGGAGTCCGCACTCGACCTGCGCGCCCGCTACCTGCCCGTCGTCGAGCGGCTGACGGCCGGCGCCACCGGCGCGGTCGTGCTGGTCAGCCACGGCGCGGCGATGCGCGTGGCCGCCGGCGCCCTGCTCGGGGACACGGTCGAGACGCAGTACGTGCCCAACACCGGCCTGGTCGTCCTCGCGCCCACCGCCACCGGCTGGGCCCTGGAGCGCTGGGACACCCCCGAGGACCTCCCCGTCACCACCACCCCGGCGGCCGACACCCCCGCCGCCGGCTGACCCACCCGCGGGGGTGGGTCAGCCCCAGCCGAGGTCGTGCAGGGTGTCCTCGTCGATGCCGAAGTGGTGGGCGACCTCGTGCACGACGGTCACCGCGACCTCGCGCACGACCTCGTCCTCGTCGCGGCACACGTCGAGCAGGGCCCGCCGGTAGACGGTGATCCGGTCCGGGAGGACGCCGCCGTAGTCGGACGTGCGCTCGGTGAGCGCCACGCCCTCGTACAGGCCGAGGAGCTCGGGCTCGTCGGGGTGGCGGTCCTCCACGAGCACGACGACGTTGTCCATCGCCGCCGTCAGCTCGGGCGGGATCGTGTCCAGGGCGTCGGCGACGAGCTCGTCGAACCGCGCCCGGGTCATCTCGATCACCCGCCCCCGAGCGGCGCCGGGAGCTCCAGCGGGCCCGGGATCTCCTCCCCGATCGGCGGGGGGTTCTCCGACGTCGGCACGGGCTCGCCGGCCGGGGGCACGGCGGGGTCGGGCGTCGCGGCCGGGTCGGTGGGCGGTGCGGCCGGGTCGGTGGGGGCGGGGGGCTCGCTGGTGGGCGGGGCGGGCTGCCCGGCGGTCGGCACGCTGGTGGCGGGCGGCGCCGCCTCGGTGCCCACCTGGACGTTCCCGGTGACGGAGCCGGTGACCGGCGCGAACGTGCTCTTGTCGGGCAGCAGCGCCGCGACGTTGCAGTTCACCCGCCGCGAGCCGGCGGCCCAGGACTCCTCGGCCATGTTGTTCCAGTACACCGTGAGGCCCTTGTCGGCGACGACCGTCGGTCCGCCCGCGTACTCCGCCGCGACCTCGCCGCAGCGGGTCTGCAGGAACGCGTCCTGGTCGGCGACGGCGGGGAACCCCTCGGTGAACTGGTCGGAGAGGTCGACGATGCCGACGGTCTCCAGGGCGTGCGGGCCGGAGCAGGCGACCGGGTCGCCGACGCGCGCGCCGTCGATGGCGAGGCAGGTGCCCGGCTCCTCGACCGCGGACTGGTCCACCTCGGCGACCTTGCCGACGATCGGGTAGAGCGCGCCGGAGCGGGAGGCGCTCTGCAGGCCGCAGCGCAGCTCGCGGTCGCCCAGGTCCCACTTCGTCGGCGACGGCTTGAGCGCGCCGACGCGGAAGCGGCCCTGCGGGTCGAGCGCCCCGCCCAGGTACTGCAGCACGAGGGGCTGGCAGCGCTCGGTGACGAGCTGGCGGAACACGTCGTCCGACGGGAGCGCCACCTGGTCGGTGAGCGGCACCACGCCGGCCTGCTCGAACAGGTGCGGCTGCTCGCAGTCGACGAGCGCGGTGTCGGCCGCGTCGGGCCGGTTCCAGGTCAGGCAGGTGCCCGGGGTGGCCGGCGGTGCCGGCACCTGCACGACCTCGGGCGCCTTCGGCCCGGCGGGCAGCGCCGCGAAGTTCCCGAGGACGGGGACCTGCACGTCGGTGGCCGTGTCCACGAGGGCGACGCCGAGCATGACCAGGGCCCCGACGAGGAGGCCGCCGCCGACGCGCAGGAACGGGTGCGGCGTCGGGCGCTGCCCGGGGTGGCGGGTGGAGCTGCCGACGGGACGGCGGCGCGGCGACGGGGAGCGCGGGGGAGCGTCGTCGCCGTCCACCGGCCGGACGGGCGCGGTGAGCGTGGAGTCCATGTCGCCCGTCATCATGCCGTGACCTCGGACCGTCCCCCGACCGGTGCGGGCTCCCCGGGCGGCGACCGGTCGGTCGTGTGCTGTGAGCGTGGGCGGGTACGGTGCGCCCGCGGCCGTACGGGTGATGGGGGCTGGAACATGGCGCAGGACGACGACCGGCGCGAGGACGACGGCGAGGACCGGGACGGGCCCGAGGGGGGCCGGATGCGGTTCCAGGACGGCTCGACGGCCCCCCGCGAACCGTCGCTGGCCGAGCGGCGCGCCCGTGAGCTGGCCCTGCGGCGCGAGGCCGAGGAGCGCCTCCGGGCGGAGGAGGACGCCGAGCAGGCCCGGAAGAAGCGCAAGCGGGTCCTCGTCGGCACCGGGGTCACCGTCGGCGTCGTCGCGCTGATCGCCGTCGGCTACTCCGCGGCGCAGCCGCAGGCGACGACGACCGCGCAGTGCGTGGACGAGGAGACGAACGAGATCGTCGACGAGTCCAACTGCGTGACCCCCGCCCCCACGGGCGGCTACTACGGCGGCGGCTTCTACCCGATCTTCATCGGCGGCGGCGGGCGGCAGTACCACTACAACTACGGCGGCACCGGCACCATCGGCGCGCCCGTGCAGGGCGGCACGACGGCCGTGCCGCGCGAGGGCACCCGCGTCACGACGCCCTCGGGCCGCGACGTCTCGCCCCGCGCGTCCAGCCCCGGCATCTCCCGCGGCGGCCTGGGCGTGTCCGGCGGCGGCTCGTCGAGCGGCAGCTAGCGGGGGGACGGCGATGCAGAGACACCGGGGGGAGCCGCGGCCGGGCTGGGAGGCCGTGGTGCGCGAGCAGGGCCTCGTCTACGGCGCGCCCGGGCGCGGCGTCGGCGGCGCGCCGCGCCCGTACTGGGACGAGTCGGTGCACTACACGTTCTCGATGGACGAGATCCTGTCCCTGGAGGCCGACGTCGAGGTGCTGCACGGGATGTGCCTCAACGCCGTCGACCACGTCGTCACCACCGAGCGGTTCCGCGACTTCGCCATCCCCGAGCACGCCTGGGAGGCGGTGGCGGCGTCGTGGCGGCGCAGCGACCCGCACGTCTACGGGCGCTTCGACCTGCGCTACGACGGGTCGGGCCCGGCCAAGCTGCTGGAGTACAACGCCGACACCCCCACCACGCTGCTGGAGGCGTCGCTGCTGCAGTGGTACTGGCTCAAGGACGTCCACCCCGGCGACGACCAGTGGAACTCGCTGCACGAGAAGCTCGTGGAGCGCTGGGGCGAGATCAGGGCCCGGCTGCCCGGCAACGAGCTGCACTTCACCTGGTCCGGCTCCGACACCTCCGGCGAGGACCACGTCACCGTCGGCTACCTGCAGGAGACCGCCGCGGAGGCCGGCTTCGACACGGTCGGCCTGGCGATCGAGGACATCGGCTGGGACGCCCCGCTGGACCGCTTCGTCGACCTCGAGGAGGAGCAGATCGCGGCGGTGTTCAAGCTCTACCCGTGGGAGTGGGTCGTCACCGACGACTTCGGCAAGCACGTGCTGCGCAGCCTGCCCGAGACCCTGTGGATCGAGCCGCTGTGGAAGACGATCCTGTCCAACAAGGCGATCCTCGCGGTCCTGTGGGAGATGCACCCCGGCCACCCCAACCTGCTGCCCGCCTACCTCGACCAGCCCGGCCTGCTCACCGAGTACGTCCGCAAGCCCCGGCTCGGCCGCGAGGGCGCCAACATCACGATCGTCGGCGCCGGCTCGGAGGTCGAGACCGGCGGCGTGTACGGCGAGGAGGGGTTCGTCTACCAGCTCCTCGACCCCCTGCCCGAGTTCGACGGCTTCCGGCCCGCGCTGGGCGCCTGGGTCGTCGGCGACACGGCGGCCGGCCTCGGCATCCGCGAGACGGTCGGTCTGGTGACCGACGACGGCGCGGCGTTCGTCCCCCACCGCATCCCCACCTGAGAGGCTCCCCGCCCATGACCGCCCCGTCCACCGCAGCACTGATCAACCCCGGCTTCCTCGGCGTCCTCGGCACCGGGGTCGGTGCGATCCTGCTCTACGCCGTGCTCGGCGTGCTGCTCCTGCTGCTCGGCTTCTACCTCGTCGACCTGTCGACGCCGGGCAAGCTCAACGAGCTGGTGCGGGCGGGCCGGCCCGGCGCCGTCGTCGTCACCGCGGCCGGGATGATCAGCATGGCGCTGATCGTCGTCACGGCGATCTACACCTCGTCCGGGTACCTCGTGGAGGGGCTCGTCCAGACGGTCGTGTTCGGCCTGGTCGGGATCCTCGCCCAGATCGGTGCGGTGCGGCTGCTGGAGTGGGTGCTCCGGATCGACGTGCGGGCGGTGCTGGCCGACGAGCGCCTGGGCGCGCAGAGCTTCGTGATCGCTGCCGCGCACCTGGCGATCGGCCTGGTCGTCGCCTTCGCCATCATCTGAGCCGGCCTCGTCCGGGCCCGTCGTCGGTGCGGGCGAGGACCGCCGCCGCGGCCTCGCCCCACCGCTGCGGCGGGGGCTGCTCGTGCCCGACGCCGTCCAGCTCGACGAGCCGGGCGCCGGGCACCAGCCGGGCCAGCGCCCGCCCGTGCTCGACGGGGAACAGCGGGTCCGTCGTGCCGTGCAGCACGAGGACGGGCACCGCGATCCGCGTCGCGTCGAGGCCGGTGGGGGTCGCCCCGTCGGCGAGGAAGTGGTTGGTCATCGACGCCGCCATGTCGCGCGTGCGGTCGACCTCCCGGGCGGCCAGGCGCCGGACGCGCGGCTCGTCGAACCCGAGGCCGCCGGCGTAGGGGCGCTCGACGTCGACCCGGTACCGGAGCACGGCGTCCCGGTCGGTCCAGTCGGGCTCGGGGTCGGGGTCGGCGAAGGCGGCCGCGAGCTGCGGGGCGGGTCCGGGGAGCCCCCGGTGGTCGCCGAGCGGCGTGGTGGCCACCAGCGTCAGGCTGCGCACGCGCTCGGGCCGGGTGAGCGCGACGACCTGGGCCAGCCCGCCGCCCATCGACAGGCCCACGAGGTGGGCATCGGGCCGGCGCAGCCCGTCGAGGACGCGCAGGACGTCGTCGGCGAGGTCGGCGCCCGTGTACGCGGGTCGCCCCGGGGGCGAGGCCGTCGAGCGGCCGGTGTCGCGGTGGTCGTAGCGCACGACCCACCGCCCGCCGGCGGCGAGCAGCCGGCACCACCCGTCCTCCCACCACACCATGGACTGCGCCCCGCCCGCGATCAGCAGCACCGCCGGGTCGTCCGGCGACCCGAACGCCTCGACGCACAGCTCCACGCCGTCCACCACCAGCACCTGCTCGCCCATCCGCCACCCGCCTCGCCCGAGGGAACCGCCACCGGGTCCGACCGGGGAGCGCGCCGGAACTCATCGCCGCGGGCTCACCAGGGGGTGCGGGCCTCGGCGCGGCGGTATCGTCCCCGCGTGGAGACGCGGCCCGTCGGGACGATCACCCTCGACGGCGACGGCCGGGTCCGCACGGCCGACGGCGCGGCCACCGCGCTGCTCGGGCCCGACCTGCCCGGCGCCGACCTGCACGACCGCCTCCACGGCTCGGCCCACCGGCGCGGGGACTGCCCGTTCCACGCCGTGCTGGGGGGCGGCCGCGCGCACCGCGGCACCGACGCCGTCACCGGCCGCACCTGCAACGTCGAGCCGCTCGTGGTCGACGGCCGGGTCGAGGGCGCGGTGGTGCTCGTCGGCGGGCCGGCGCCCGCGGACGACCCGGCGGCCCGGGACCGCTTCCTCGCCGAGCTCGACCGCGTCCTGCAGCCCCTCGACGACGCCGAGGAGGTGATGACCGCGGCGGCTCGGCTGCTCGGCGAGCACCTGGCCGTTGACCGCTGCGCCTACGCCGAGGCCGAGGCCGACGAGGACCACTTCACGATGACGGGCAGCTACGCCACGGGGCTGCCCCCGCTGACCGGCCGGTTCGCCATGTCGCAGTTCGGGGACGAGACGCTGCGGCAGATGCGGGCGGGCGAGCCCTACGTCGTCGCCGACGCCTTCAGCGATCCCCGCGTGCGGCCGGACCAGCGCGGGATCTACGAGCAGACCGGGTTCAGCGGCGTGATCTGCCTGCCGCTGCACAAGGGCGGCCGGTTCGTGGCCGCGATGGCGGTGCACCAGCGCACCCCGCGCCTGTGGACCGCCGCCGACGTCGACCTCGTGACGGCCGTCGTCGCCCGCTGCTGGGAGTCGGTGCAGCGGGTGCACGCGGTGGCGGCGGTGCGCGAGGGCGAGGAGCGCTACCGGCTGATCGTCGAGCGCGCGGCCGACGCGATCTTCCTGGCGGACGCCGACCTGCGCTACATCGACGTCAACGCCGCGGCGTGCGCGCTGCTGGGCTACTCGCGCGAGGAGCTGCTGGCCCGGACGGTGGTGGACCTCGTGCGCCCCGAGGACGCCGAGCGGCTCGCGGACCTGGTGGTCCGGCTGCGTGCGGGGGACGCGCCCACCGAGGTGTGGGACCTGGTGCGGGCCGACGGGGCCACCGTGCCCGTGGAGCTGAGCCTGCGCGCCGGGGCGCGGGGGCAGCTGCAGGCGATCGGCCGGGACATCACGGCCCGCCGCCGCGCCGAGGTCGAGCGCGAGCGCCTGCTCGCCCGGGAGCGGGAGGCCAACGAGCGGCTCCGGCGGTTGCAGACCACCACGGCGGCGCTGTCGCGGGCGACCACGCCGGGGGCCGTGCTGGACGTGGCGGCCGCGCACGCGGAGGGCCTCGGCGGCGTCGCGGTCGTCGTGCCCCGCGGGGCCCGGCTGGACGCGGTCGTGGTGCGCGGACCGGACGCGCGGCCCGACGCCGAGGCGCTCGCCCGGGCCGCCCGCGACGGCGTCCCGGTGTGGGCGGGCGTCCCGCACGCCGTCCCGCTGCTCGTGGAGGGCCGGGCGGTGGCGGTGCTCGGGCTCTGGCCCGAGCGCCCGCTCGACGAGGAGGACCGCGCCGCGCTGCTCAGCGCCGTCGAGCAGTGCGCGCTCGCCTACGACCGCGCCCGCCTGACCGAGGCCGAGCGCGAGGTGGCCGAGGTGCTCCAGCGCAGCCTCCTGCCGGCCGCGCTGCCCGACGTCGCCCGGCTCGCCGCCGCCTCGCGCTACACCCCGGCGGCGGCGCACACCCGCGCCGGCGGGGACTGGTACGAGATGCTTCCGGTGGGGGACACCCGCGTCGCGCTCGTGGCGGGGGACGTCGTCGGGCACGGCCCGACCGCCGCCGCCGTGATGGGGCAGCTGCGCAGCGCGCTCGCCGCCGCCCTCCTCGACGGCAGCGGCCCCGCCGCCGCGCTGGAGCGCCTGGACGCCTTCGCCGCCCGCGTCGCCGGCTCGACGGGCAGCACGTGCGCCTGCCTGGTGCTGGACTGGGCCACCGGCGACCTCACCTGGGCGCTCGCCGGCCACCCGCCGGTGCTGCTGCTGGACGAGGACGGGGCGCGGCTGCTCGACGACCCCGCCGCGCTCGGGGCGGTGCTCGGGGTGCGCCCCCGGAGGCCCTACCGGGAGGTCACGCGCCGGCTCGCGCCCGGCTCGTCGCTGGTGCTCTACACCGACGGCCTGGTGGAGCGGCGCGGGGAGGGCCTCGACGACGGGATGGAGCGGCTGCTCGCGGTGGCCGGCGCCCTGGCGGGGGAGGGGCCCGGGACGGCGGTGGCGGGGCTCGTCGACGGCCTGCTCACCTCGGCCGGCCCGGCCGACGACGTCGCCCTGCTCGTGGTGCGGCTGGTGCCCGAGCCGCTGGAGGTGGAGCTGCCCGCCGTCGCCCGGTCGATGGCCCGGCTGCGCCGCGTCGTCGAGCAGTGGGGGACCCGCGCCGGCCTGGGGGAGGAGGCGCTCGACGACCTGCACCTGGTGCTCGGCGAGGCCGCCGCGAACGCCGCGGAGCACGCCTACCCCGACGGGTCCGGGGACGTGCGGTGCTCACTGGTGCGCGAGCGGGACGGGGCCGTGCGGTTCACCGTGCGCGACGGCGGGCGGTGGCGGCCGGTGCCGGTGGACAACGGCCACCGCGGGCACGGGCTGCGGGTGATGCAGCAGCTCAGCGAGGGGTTCCGGGTCGAGCGGGGCCCGGAGGGCACCACCGTGGCGGGGCGGCTGCTCCCGGCCGCGCAGGTGGTGCCGCCGCCGTCGCGGCGGCCGATCGCGCCCGGGCCGGACGACTCGCCGGTGGTGGTGGAGGAGCGCAGCGACGGCGCCGGGCGCGCAGTGCTCGCGCTGCGCGGCGACCTCGACCTCGCCGGTCGCGACACCGTCGCCGCCGCCCTCGCGCGGGCCGGCCGCGGCGCCGTGCTCGACCTCACCGGGCTGCGCTACCTGAGCAGCGCCGGGGTGGCGCTGCTCGCCGGCGCCCCGGACGTCGCGGTGCGGGTCGCCGCGGGCTCGGCCCCGGCCCGCGTGCTCGCCCTGACCGGCCTCGCCGGCGCGCTCGACGTCGACGTCGTCGCCGCGGGTTGACCCTCGACCAGGTCGAGGCGGGAGGTTCTGCGGCGTGGAGAGCATCGGGGCGACGGCCCGGGCGTCGGGCCTGACGGTCAGCGCGCTGCGGTTCTACGACGGTGCGGGCGTGCTCGTGCCGGCGCACGTGGACCCGCGCACCGGCTACCGGTCCTACGCGCCCGACCAGGTGGCCGTGGCCCGGCTCGTGGCGGTGCTGCGCCGCACCGGGATGCCGCTGGCCGCGATCCGGGAGGTCGTGGCCCACCGGCACGACCGCCCGCGGGTCGCCGCGCTGCTCTCCGCGCACCTGCGGGGGCTGGAACGGGGCGTCGCCGACGCCCGCCGGCTCCTCGCGGGCGTCCCGTCGCTGCTGGAGGAGAGCCCCGTGACCCCCACGACCCCGTCGTCGAGCCCCTGCGTCCTGACCGACCTGCCCCGCGTCCTGCGCGCCGTCCGCTTCGCCACCGGCACCGACCCGGCGTTCCCGGTGCTGACCGGCGTGCTGCTCGACGTCGGCGGCGGGAGCCTGACCGCCGTCGCCACCGACCGCTACCGGATGGCCGTCGCCTCCGCCCCCGCCAGCGGCACCGCGTCGGTGGTGGTGCCGGCGGAGCTGGCCGACCGGCTGGCCGAGCTGGACGGGGAGGTGGAGCTGACCGTCGCCGACGGGCGGGTCACCGCCCGTCGCGGCGCGACGACCGTCGAGGGCCCGGTGCTCGACGGCGCCTTCCCCGACCGGTCCCGCCTGCTCCCCACCGCCCCCGCGACCCCGGTGACGATCGGCGTCCCGGCGCTGCGCGCAGCGGTCGCCGCCGGGGGGACGCGGACGGTGCGGCGCGAGACCGACGGGGTGGACGTCGCCGTGACCGTGCTCTCGGTGGACGGGGCGGGCCGCCTCGTCGTGGGCGCCGGGCGCACCGGGACCGGGGTGGACGTCGAGTTCCTGCTGCAGGCCGCGGACGCCGGCGGGCCCGGGCAGCTGGTGCTCGACCTGGACGGCCCGCTCGCGCCCCTGCGCATCCGCCCGGCCGACCGCGACGACGCGTTCTCGTTGCTCATGCCCGTGCGTCTCTAGTCTGGAGGCGTGCAGCCTCCCCTCCTCGTGGCCACCGACGTCGACGGCACCCTGCTCGACCCGTTCGAGCGGGTGCCCGTGCGCGCCGGCGCGGCGATCGAGCGGCTCGTGGCGGCCGGGGTGGGGTTCGTCCTGGTCACGGGCCGCCCGCCGCGCTGGATCCCGCCGGTCGTGGCGCTGCTCCCCGTCACCCGGCTGGCCGTGTGCGCCAACGGCGGCGTGCTCTACGACGCCGTGGAGGACCGCGTGCTGTGGGCGCGCACCTTCGACCCGGACACGCTCGCCGAGCTGGCCCACGCGGTGGCGGGCGTGCTGCCGACGGCCGGGCTGGCCGTCGAGCGGGTCGGGGTGCGCGCCGAGGACGAGGACGCGCGGTTCGTCGCCGAGCCCGCCTACCGGCACGCCTGGCCCGACTCCGACCAGCACCTGACCGAGCGCTCCGAGCTGGTCAGCCGCCCGGCCGTGAAGATGCTGGTGCGCTGCCCCGAGCTGAGCAGCGACGCCATGGTGGCCGCGCTCGCCCCGGTGGTCGGGGACGCGGCCGACCTCACCTTCTCCCACCCCGGCGGGCTGGTGGAGCTCTCCCCGCCCGGCGTCACGAAGGCGACCGGGCTGGCCGAGGTGGCCGAGCGGCTCGGCGTGGGCCCGGCCGACGTCGTGGCGTTCGGCGACATGCCCAACGACCTGGAGATGCTGCGCTGGGCCGGGCACGGCGTGGCGATGGGCAACGCCCACCCGGCGCTCAAGGAGGTGGCGGACGAGGTGACCGCCGCCAACGGGGAGGACGGCCTCGCGCTGGTGCTGGAGCGCTGGTTCTGACCCGGTGACCGGCGGGTGCGGGCAGCGACCGCCCGGCGCCGGCCCGCCCGCGGCCCTGCGTACCATCGGAGGGACCGAGCAACCCCCGACCGGCCCGCGCGCCCCCTCCGCCAGCGCCGCAGCCTGGAGGCCCCGCCGTGGCGCACGCCCCGTCGACCACGCCCGTCCCGACGCCGTCCGCACCCGCGGTCGTGCCCGTCGCCCCCTTCGAGGTCCGGGCCCTGAGCGCGGTGCAGCGCACCGTCGGGCCGCCGCCCGTGGTGCGGGTCGCGCGCGGGATGTCGCACTTCGGCGAGCACGCCGCGGGGTGGCTGGCCCTGGGCGTCGCGGGCGCGCTGCTCGACCGGGCGCGGCGCCGCGACTGGCTGGTGGCCACGGCCGGGGTCGCGCTCGCGCACGGTGCGTCGATCGGCGTCAAGCGGGTGGTGCGCCGCCCGCGGCCGGACGACCCGAGCGTCGAGGTCCGCGTCGGCACGCCCAGCCGGCTGAGCTTCCCGTCCGCCCACGCCACGTCCACCACCGCAGCCGCGGTGCTGTTCGGCGCCCTGCTGCACCGCGTCGGCCGGGGCCGCGCCGTCGCGGTGATCGTGCCGCCGATGGCGCTGTCGCGGCTGGTGCTGGGCGTCCACTACCCCAGCGACGTCGTCGCGGGCTCGCTGCTCGGCGCCGCCGTGGCCACGGGCACCCGCCGCGCTGCCCACCGGAGCACCCCATGACCAGCACCGACAGCCCTCCCGTCCCCGCACCCGCCCCCCACCGCACGCCCGCCGCTGTCGCGTTCGGGGTGCTCAGGACGATGCGCCCGCGGCAGTGGGTCAAGAACGTCCTGGTGCTCGCCGCGCCGTTCGCCGCCGGCGAGCTGCTGCGCCCCGGCATCGCGCTGCAGCTGGTGATCGCGTTCGTCGCGTTCTCCCTCGCCGCGTCCGGGGTGTACCTGGTCAACGACGCCAAGGACGTCGAGGCCGACCGCGTGCACCCGACGAAGCGCAACCGGCCGATCGCCGCCGGGATCGTGCCGGCCCCCCTGGCGGTGGGCGTCGCCGTCGTGCTGCTCGCCGGGTCGATCGCGCTCGCCCTGCTGGCGAGCGCGGAGCTGGCCGCGCTGCTCGCCGTCTACGTCGTGGTGCAGCTGGCGTACTGCTTCTGGCTCAAGCACCAGCCGGTGCTCGACATCTGCATCGTCGCGTCGGGCTTCCTCATGCGCGCCATCGCCGGCGGTGCGGCCACCGGGATCGCGCTGTCGCAGTGGTTCCTGCTGGTGGCGGGCTTCGGGTCGCTGTTCATGGTGGCCGGCAAGCGGTACGCGGAGATGATGCTGGCCGAGCGCACGGGTGCGAAGATCCGCAAGTCGCTGGAGGCGTACTCGGCGTCCTACCTGCGCTTCGTGTGGGCGCTGTCGGCCACCGTGCTGATCACGACCTACAGCCTCTGGGCGTTCGAGATCCGGGAGACCGAGAACAACCCGATCTGGTCGGCGGCCTCGATCGTGCCGTTCGTGGTGGCCGTGCTGCGCTACTCCGTGGACGTCGACAAGGGCGAGGGCGGCGAGCCCGAGGAGATCGCGCTCGGCGACCGGGTGCTGCAGGTGCTGGCGCTGCTGTGGGTGGGCACCCTGACGGTGGCCGTCTACTCCTGAACGCCGGCGGCCACCCGGCCGCGCATCCAGTCCAGCGTGGCCCGCAGGCCCTCGGGCAGCGGCGTGGGCGGGGGGAGCGCGAGCTCGGCCCGGGCCCGCGACACGTCCAGGCAGCTGCGGGTCACCTCACCGGCCCGCGCGGGGCGGAACACCGGCTCCAGGCGCGGCACGTCCGCGGCCCGCGCGATCTCGTCGACGAGCCGCAGGAGGTCGACCTCCTCCCCGGTGCCGATGTTGTAGACGCCGTGCGCGAGCTCCGCCGCCTCCGCGGCCACCAGGTTCGCCGCGACGATGTCGCCGACGAACACGAAGTCGCGGGTCTGCCGACCGTCGCCGTAGACGACCGGGACCTCGCCGGCCAGCGCGCGGTCGCAGAAGATCGCGATGACGCCGCCGTCCCCGCGCGGGTCCTGCCGGGGCCCGTAGACGTTGCCGTAGCGCAGCGTCACCACCTCCAGGCCGTGCGCGGCGGCGAACCACTCCCCGTACCGCTCGACGGTGTGCTTGCCCAGGCCGTAGGCGGAAAGCGGGCGGGCGGGCTCGGTCTCGGGCGTCGGCAGCACGGTCGACTCGCCGTAGACCGCGCCGCCGGTCGAGGTGTTCACCACCCGCCGCACGCCCGCCCGCGCGGCGGCGGCGAGGACGTTCAGCGAGCCGACGACGTTGGTGTGGGCGTCACCGGCCGGGTCGGTCATGGAGTGCCGGACGTCGACCTGGGCCGCCAGGTGGAACAGCACGTCGGGCCGGAAGTCGGCGAGGTGGCGGTGCACGGCGGCCCCGTCGCGGACGTCCACCCGCGCGAGGACCGCCCCGGCCCCGCGGGCGGCGTCGAGGTGGGCCTCGTCGCCCGTGGACAGGTCGTCCAGGACGAGGACGGGAGCGCCCGCCCCGACCAGGCGGTCGACGAGGTTCGACCCGATGAATCCGGCTCCGCCGGTGACCGCGGCACGCATCGCGGTGAGGATAGGCGGACCGTCGGCCCGCCCGGGGGCAGCGCCCCGGGCGGGGCGTGACACGATCGGGCCTGATGAAGGGCATCATCCTGGCCGGGGGATCCGGCACGCGCCTGCACCCGCTCACGCGCGCGGTGTCGAAGCAGCTCCTGCCGGTGTACGACAAGCCCATGATCTACTACCCGCTGTCGGTGCTGATGCTCGCGGGTATCCGGGAGATCCTGCTGATCTCCACCCCGACCGACCTCCCCCTCTTCCGCCGGCTGCTCGGCAGCGGCGAGGAACTCGGTCTGTCGATCGACTACGCGGAGCAGCCTAGCCCGGACGGCCTGGCGCAGGCGTTCATCATCGGCGCCGACCACGTGGGGGACGACCCGGCGGCGCTCGTCCTGGGCGACAACATCTTCCACGGCCCGGGCTTCAGCGACCTGATGCACGACGCCATCGCCGAGATCGACGCCGGCGACGTCGGGTGCGCCCTGTTCGGCTACGCGGTGCGCGACCCCCAGCGCTACGGCGTGGCGGAGGCCGACCCGGACGGGCGCCTGATCTCGATCGAGGAGAAGCCGCAGCAGCCCCGCTCGGACCGGGCGGTGACCGGCCTCTACTTCTACGACGGCCAGGTCGTCGAGATCGCCCGCGGCCTTCGGCCCTCGGCGCGCGGCGAGCTGGAGATCACCGACATCAACGTCCACTACCTGAAGGAGGGACGGGCCCGGCTGCACGACTTCCGGCGCGGGTTCGCGTGGCTGGACACGGGCACCCACGACTCGCTCCTCGACGCGAGCGAGTACGTGCGGGTCCTGGAGCACCGGCAGGGCATCCGCATCGCGTGCCTCGAGGAGATCGCCATGCGGATGGGGTTCATCGACGCCGCCCAGTGCCACGCCCTGGGCGAGAAGCTGGGCAAGTCGGGCTACGGTCAGTACGTCATGGAGGTCGCGGCGAGCTTCGAGCGGCGCACGTAGTCGGCCAGCCGTTCCCGCCAGTCGGGGAGGACGACACCCGCCTGCGCTGCGCGACCGAGGTCGAGCACGCTGTTGAGCGGGCGGCGCGCCGCGTGCGGCTTGTCCGCGAAGTAGGCCTCGCTGCTGGTGCCCGTCACGGGGAGGTGGGCGCAGCCCGCCTGCGCGTACACCTCGCGCGCGACGTCGGCCCAGGACGCGGGCTCCCCCGACCCGGTGACCTGGTAGGTGCCGGGCTCCGCCCCCGAGTCGAGCAGGTGCACGATCGCACCCGCCAGGTCGTCGGCGAACGTGAGCCGCCCGAACTGGTCGTCCACCACCGTCGGGGCGACGCCCCGGGCGGCCAGGCCCAGCATCGTCCGCACGAAGTTGCGGCCGTCCCCGACCACCCACGTCGGCCGCACGAGGTAGTGCCGCGGGACCGCGGCGACGGCCAGGTCGCCCGCCGCCTTCGAGGCGCCGTAGGCACCGAGCGGGGCCACCGGCGCGTCGGGCGGCGTCGGGCCGGGCCAGGTGCCGTCGAACACGTACTCGGTGGACAGGTGCACCAGCGTGCAGCCGGACCGCGCGGCCGCGGCCGCGAGGGCGGCGGGACCCGCGGCGTTGGCCCGCCACGCCTCGGCGCGGCCCGGCGCGGTCTCGGCCGCGTCCACGGCGGTGAACGCCGCCGCGTTGATCACGACGTCGACGCCGGCGAGGTCCGGCGGCGTCGTGATGTCGCACTGCTCGCGCGTCAGCGCCACGGCGTCGGGGAGCGCTCGCGCCAGCGCCCGTCCGACCTGGCCACCGGCGCCGAGGACCAGGATCCGCATCAGACGAGCGCGAGGTCGGCCAGGACGGGGTGCGCCCGGTCCTTCGCGGACTGGATGGCCCGCTCGGGGCCGATGGGCCAGTCGATCCGCAGCGCGGGGTCGAAGGCCTGGACGAGCGTGTACTCCGCGTCCGGGGACCAGTGGGCGTTGACCAGGTAGGTGTAGACCACGTCGGGCGTCAGCGTCTGGTAGGAGTTGCCGCAGCCCCGCGGCACGAACAGCGCGTTGCCGGGGTGGAGCTCGAAGGTCTCCACCCGACCGAACGACTCCCCGGGTCGGAGGTCCACGATCGCGGCGAAGGCCACCCCGTGCGCCAGCGACACGTACTTGTCCCACGGTTCCGCGTGGATCCCGCGGGTGACACCCACCTCGGCGTTGTACGACACGTTGCTCTGCACGGGGTCGAACGGCGCCAGTCCGGCGACCTGCAGCGCCGTGCGCCGGTAGGACTCCATGAACCAACCGCGCGCGTCCCGGTGCATGTCGAGCTCGAGGTGGAGCAGGCCGGGGATCGATGTCCGATCGGTTCGCATGCGCTGACCTCCCGTAGGACGACACGGCGAACCCCGACTACCCGCCGTCGAATGACGCAGACGTACTCGCTCGGGTGACGGGAATCGTTGCGTCGCCGGGGACCGCGGTCGGAGTCGATCTACACGGTGGAGCCCGACGACGTCCGGGCCGACCACCACGTCCACGCCGCGGACAGGACCGGGTCCACGAGACCGGCGGCCTCCGGCTCGCTCCCCGAGCGGTACGCGGCGTCCACGAGCGCGACCTGGTCGGCGTCCACGTCCCGCCGGGCCATGCCGACGGTGTTGGCCCCCCGCACCCGGGCCGGGGTCCCGTACGCCTTCGCGAACGGCGGCACGTCCCGCGTGACGGCGGACGACATGCCGACCATCGCGCCTCCGCCGACCACCCTGCGCTGGTGGACGGTCGCGTTCATCCCCAGGGTGGCCCCGCTCCCGACCAGGGCGCGCCCACCGATCGAGACGCCCGCCGACGTCGTCACCCCGTCCTCGAGGACGCAGTCGTGGGCGATGTACGAACGGCTCAGCAGCCAGCAGCCGGCCCCGATGCGCGTCGGCGCGTCGGCGCCCTGCTGCACCGCGGTGAACTCCCGCAGGACGCTGCCCGCGCCGATCTCCACGCCGTGGTGGTCCAGGTCGCCCGCCCACGCGACGTTCTGCCGCGAGCTCGTCAGCTCCGGGGGCGACCCGATCACGCACCCAGCGCCGATCTGCACCCCGTCGCCGATGCGGCACGGGCCCAGCAGCACCGCGTGCGGTCCGACGACGACGTCCGCGCCGAGCTCGACGCCGGGGGACACCACGGCGGTGGGGTGGATCTGCACGGCGACACGCTAGAGGTGGGGGGGCGGGCCCGCTCCACCCGCCCGACTACCCTCGTGACCCGTGTCCGTCGCCGCAGAGAGAACGATGATCCCCATTTCGGCCGTGCAGCTGGGGCCCGAGGTCGAGGCGTCGGTGCTCGACACGCTGCGGTCCGGGGTGATCGCCCAGGGCGCCAAGGTCGCGGAGTTCGAGCGGGCCTTCGCCCGGCTCGCCGGCGTGCCGCACGCGGTGGCCGTCAACAACGGCAGCACCGCCCTGACGGCGGCGCTGCTCGGTCTCGGGGTCGGCCCGGACGACGAGGTGCTCACCTCCCCGTTCACCTTCATCGCCACCGTCAACGCGATCCTCGCGACCGGTGCGCGCGTCCGGTTCGCCGACATCGGCTCCGACGACTTCAACCTCGACCCCGCCGCCGTGCGCGCCGCGGCCACCGGGAGCACCTCGGTCCTCATGCCGGTGCACCTGTTCGGGCAGACCGCCGACATGGACCCGATCCTCGACATCGCCCGGGCGGGTGACCTGAAGGTGGTGGAGGACGCCGCGCAGGCCCACGGCGCCACCTACGGCGGGCGTCCCGCCGGGTCCTTCGGGGTCGGCTGCTTCTCCCTCTACGCCACGAAGAACATCACCACCGGCGAGGGTGGGATGATCACCACCTCCGACGACGCCCTCGCCGACCGGCTGCGCGTGCTGCGCAACCAGGGCATGCGCGCCCGCTACCAGTACGAGATGGTCGGGCACAACTACCGGCTCACCGACCTGGCGGCCGCGGTCGGGCTGCCCCAGATGGTGACCTACCCCGAGCAGGTCGCCCGTCGCCGCGCCAACGCCGCGCGCCTCACCGAGCTGCTGGGCGACGTGCGGGGGCTGGTCCTGCCGCAGCAGCTGCCCGGCCGCGAGCACGTCTGGCACCAGTACACCGTGCTCGTCACCGACGAGTCCCCGGTCGCTCGCGACGACCTGGTCGGGCTGCTGGCGGAGCGGGGCGTCGGCAGCGGCGTCTACTACCCGAAGCTCGCCTTCGACTACGACGCCTACCGCGAGCACCCGCTGGTCGAGCCGGCCGACACGCCCGTCGCCGCGCGCGTGGCCCGGCAGTGCCTGTCGCTGCCCGTGCACGCGCGCCTCGCCGACGGCGACGTGGAGCGGGTGGCCGCCGCCGTGCGGGACGCGCTGTCGTGAGCACCGCGGCGCCGGGGCGGGATGGGGGTCAGGGGCTGAGCGCACGCCGGTTCCTGACCTACCTCGTCGTCGGCGTCGCGGGCTTCGCCGTCGACTTCGGGCTGCTCCTGCTCTTCCGCGAGGTCGTCGGGGCGCCGGTGTGGCTCGCGGCCACCATCGCGTTCTGGGGCAGCCTCGGGGTCGTCTTCCTCACCAACAAGTACGTGACCTTCGCCGCGCAGGGGTCGGGGCACCGCCAGCTGGTGCGCTACTTCATCCTGCTCGGGTTCAACTACCTCGCGACACTGGCCGTCCTGTACGTCGCCGAGCGCACCGGGCTGGGCTACCAGCTCGGCAAGGTCGCCGCCGTCGCGATGACGACGGTCTGGAACTACCTCGCCTACCAGCTCTGGGTGTTCCGCACGCCGGACCGGGATCCGGTCGGCCCCATCCCTTCAACCTGAGGATCCACCGCCGTGCTCAAGCTCGCCATCGTCGGCGCCGGGGTCATGGGGGCGAACCACGCCCGCGTGGCGCGCGCCGTCCCCGGACTCGAGATCGCCTACGTCGTCGACCCCGACCTCGCGCGCGCCGAGCGCGCCGCCGCCAGCAGCGGTGCCCGGGCCACCACCGACCTGGGTGACGTGCTCGGCCGGGTCGACTGCGCGATCGTGGCGTCCCCGTCGTCCTTCCACGAGGAGCACGGCCTCGCCCTCATCGGGCGCGGCACGCACGTGCTGGTGGAGAAGCCGGTGGCGGTGTCGGTGGAGGCGGGACGCCGCCTGGTGGACGCCGCGGCCGACGCCGGGGTCGTGCTGCAGGTCGGGCACGTCGAGCGCTTCAACCCCGCGGTGCTGGAGCTGGACCGCCTCGCGGGCGACGTCGTCCACATGGAGACCGCGCGGATCGGGCCCTACAGCAGCCGGGTCGAGGTCGGGGTCGTGCTCGACCTCATGATCCACGACCTGGACATCGTGCTGTCGCTCGCCGGCGCCGAGCCCGTCGACGTCCACGCGACCGCCCGGTGCACGCGGTCCTCCACCGAGGACCTGGTCTCCGCGCTGGTCACCTTCGACAACGGGGTGAGCGCCTCGCTGACGGCGAGCCGCATCGGCCAGACCAAGATCCGGACGCTGGCGCTGACGCGGGAGAAGGACTACGTGGCCGTCGACCTGCTGCGGCAGGACGTCACCATCCACCGCGTGGACCACTCCGAGTACCTCTCCGACGAGGGCACCCGCTACCGCCAGACCGGCGTCGTCGAGCTGCCGTTCCTGGAGAACCGCGGCGAGCCGCTGTACCTGGAGCTGTCGCACTTCGCCCAGACGGTGCGCGAGGGCGGGCAGCCGCGGGTGAGCGGGCGGGACGGCCTGCGGGCGCTCGACCTCGCGATGCGGGTGCGCGCGGCGGCGGGCCTCGGCGAGTAGGGACGCGCGATGTACCGAGACAACCGGATCGCCGCGGTCGTGCCGGCGTTCAACGAGGAGAAGCTGATCACCAAGGTGATCACCACGATGCCGGACTTCGTCGACCACATCATCGTGGTGGACGACCGGAGCGCCGACCGCACGGCCGACGAGGCCCGCTCGACCGGCGACCCGCGGGTCACGGTGATCACCCACGAGGTCAACACCGGGGTCGGCGGGGCGATCGTCACCGGCCACAAGACCGCGCTGGAGCTCGGCGCCGACGTGGCCGTGGTGATGGCGGGCGACGCGCAGATGGACCCGTCGTACCTGCCGGCCCTGCTCGACCCGATCATCCTCGAGGGCTACGGGTTCGCGAAGGCCAACCGCTTCTTCTCCACGAACTCCTACGAGGGCATGCCGAAGTACCGCATCTTCGGCAACATCGTGCTCTCGTTCATGACCAAGTTCGCCTCCGGCTACTGGCACGTGTTCGACCCGCAGAACGGTTACACGGCGACCCGCCGCGACGTCCTGCAGCGCCTGCCGCTCGACCGGCTCGCGCCGCGGTACTCCTACGAGAACGACGTCCTGATCAACCTGAACATCCTGCGCGTCCCCGCGACCGACGTGCCGATCCCCGCCGTCTACGGCGAGGAGGTCTCGTCGATCAGGCTGAGCCGGGTGGGCCCGGAGATCTTCAACCTGCTCGTCAAGGGCTTCTGGCGGCGCTTCCTGTGGAAGTACGTCGTGGGCTCGTTCTCGCCGGTCGCGCTGTTCCTGCTCGGCGGCCTCCTGCTCACCCTGTTCGGCACGATCGTCGGCATCTGGACGATCCTCGAGACGCTCGGCCCCCCGATCGCCACCGCGGGCTCGGTGATCCTGGCCGTCGCGCCGTTCCTGCTGGGCATGCAGATGCTCATGTACGCCCTGATGCTCGACATCCAGGAGAGTCCGGACCGGCCGTGGGCGCCCCCGTCGCGGCAGCTGCGCGAGGACCCCGTGGCGCCGCGGACGCCCCGCAGCGTCCCCCCCGCCGCCTGAGCCCCCTGCGGGGTGGGCGGCGGTCGGGCCGGCCCGGCCGGTGAGTGTCGAGCTGCGCACCTCCCGGTCAGTTGCGCACGATGCGACGTACGCAGGTGACCGGAAGGTGCGCGCCGTGAGCGCGATCCCCGGGTTTCAGACGTCGGGGTCGGTGCGGTCGGTGATGCGGTAGACGACGGCGTCGGGGTTGCGGTAGACGACCTCGAGGTAGGGGGCCGACGCCAGGTCGGCCAGGCCCGGCGCCCGGCTCTCGTAGCCGCGCAGGAACCCGTCGGCGACGTAGACGAACCCCACGTCGAGGTCGCGGACCGCCGCCCGCACGGCCGGGTCGCTCTCGTACTGGTTGAACCGCGCGGCCAGCACGTCCACGTCGGTGCCGCCGAGGCCGGTGCCGTCGTAGTGCCCGGCGACCGGGAGCACCCCGGCGAGGGCGTACATCCACACCGAGCCGTCGTTGCGGTCGTTGAGGACGCGGACGCCGTCCGGCACGATCCGCTCCAGCTCCCGCATCGCGACGATCTCGTCGGTGGACACGGCGGGACCCTCGCCCGTGTTGATCGTCATCTTCTCGGCGTTCCGCTGGAGGTCGAGCCCGCTGCTCACGACCGCGAAGGCCACGAGCACCAGGGCGCCGAGCAGCGCGGGTGCCGCGGCGACCGCCGGCGCGGTCCGGTCCCCCGCCCGGGCGGTGGCGCGCCGGAGGCCGGCCACGGCCAGAGCGTGGACCTGCGCCAGGCCGTGCCCCACCAGGACGCACGCGACGAGGGCGACGACCCCGGCGAGCCGCCAGCGGTCGTTCCACCAGGGGCGGGTCAGCGCGTTCACCCACGGCGCGTCCGAGCTCGCGGCCAGCACGAACAGGGTGCCGAAGACGACGACCGGGAGGCCGACCCAGCGGAGGTCGCCGAGCCGGTGGTAGGTGAGCAGACCCACCGCGGCGAGGACGGTGAGCGCGCCCTGCAGCGTGCCGGCCGCGTGGCTGAACGTCAGGACCTGCACGATCGAGGTGGACCAGGGCAGGTCGGCCGGCCAGTCGACCGCGGGGAAGCTCGACGCGCTGTACACGCTCCCGCCGATCTGCAGGAACGACAGGGCGAGGCCGGCGACCCCGGCCGCACCGAGGGCGAGCACGTCGCGCGGGGCGCTGCGCGGGCTGCGCGCCCACCGCCAGGCGACGAGGGCGACCGCGAAGACCACCGCGCCGAAGAGCATCGCGGGGTGCAGGCAGACGAGCCCGGCCGTCCCCAGCGCCAGCAGCGCCACGGGTCCGGTGCGCTCGCGCACGCCCCGGGCGTCCATCACGTCGGCCATCAGCACGACGAACACGGGGGTGAGCACGGCACCGGTGACGTAGGGCAGCAGCGGGCCCCGCCAGAGCATGTCGTACAGCGCGCTGACCGACACCGCGGCCAGCGCGGTGCCGGCCGCGTGCACGGCGGTCCCGCCGGACCGGCGGACGACGACGGCGAGGACGAGGGCCGCCAGACCCGGCAGGAGCGCCGTGTGCGCGTTGAGGACCGACGGGAGGTCGCGCTCGGTCACCTGCCGGACCAGGGCCCCCAGCACGTGGTAGGCGTTGGGGTAGAAGATCGCGGTGCCGGGCTCGAACCAGTTCACCTGGCTCATCCCGAACAGGCTCGCGTCCCCGCGGTCGGCGATCCAGCGGATGCCGTTGGCGTGGAACACCGCGTCCCAGTCCTGGGGGACGGTGCCGAGCCGGCGCAGCCCCCCGAGGACCGCGGCGGCTCCGACGACCGCCGCGGTGAGGACGGCTGCGGCGACACCCGCGTGCGCCGCCCGGCTCCAGCTGTCGGGTGGCGCGGCTGGCGCCTCCCGGCTCCGCGCGACCAGGCCGATCAGTGCGCGGACGGCCGCCACCGCGAGCGCGATCGCCACTGTGCCCGCCAGGAGCACCGGGACCGACCAGGGGACCCCGGCCGCGGAGCTCCACGGACCGGTGAGGCCGGCGACGGCGTAGGTCAGGAGCGGGGCCGCCGCGGCCAGCCGCCAGCCCTGCAGGCCGCCGGCGACCCCCACGACGGCACCGGGCGCGAGGACGACGACCAGGTAGAGGAGCATCAGGCCGACGTCGGACGCTCCCACGTCGGGCAGCGGCACCGGTTCCTCCAGGCGACGACGACGGCGGGGCTGCGATGGTACCGGGGACCCTCCGGCCCCCCGGACGAGCGGCGGGTGCGCCCTCCCGCCGCTCCGTCCGCCGCGCAGGCGACGCGCTTCCCGGACGGCCGCGTCGGCACTCGGGCGTTCGGCCCAGGTGACGGGGACCGGCGCGGGGAACCGGTGTGCGGCTCCGCGTGGTGCACTGGGGCGGGTGACGGGAGGTCGCGCATGGCCGACTACCTCGTCGGGTCCGCCGTCGTCGACGCGACACCCGACCCCGCCGACGTGGCGGCCGGCCGGGTGCCGCTCGCGGGGTACGTCGCGCGCACCGGGCCGGCGACGAGCATCGCCGCTGCGCTGACCACCCGCGCGCTGGTGGTCGACGACGCGGCCGGCGGGGTGGTCGCGCTGGTCACGCTGGACGTCTGCGCCGTGGAGCACTCCTCCACCGACGGCATCCGCGCGCGGGTGGGCGCGGCGACCGGCGTGCCACCGGAGGCCGTCCTGGTCACGGTCACCCACACCCACTCGGCGCCGGTGACGCGGCCGTTCCCGGTGTTCTCCGACGCCGCCGCCGTGCCGGACCCGGCGTACCTCGCGCGCCTCGCCGACGGGGCGGTCGACGCCGTCGCGCGGGCGTTCGCCGACCGCCGGCCGGCGCGGCTCTTCCTCGGGCGCGGGGTCAGCGCGATCGGGTTCGACCGCCACCGGGTCGGCGGCCTCCACGACGACGTCCTCGACGTCCTGCAGGCGGTCGACGACGACACCGGCGACACGATCGCGGTCGTGTTCCTGCACGGGTGCCACCCGGTGAGCGAGCCGGACCTGTCGGTGGTGTCGCCGGACTTCCCGGGGCCCGCCCGGGACGGCGTCGAGGCGGTCTTCGGCGGGGACGCGCTGTTCGTGCAGGGGTTCGCCGGCACCGTGGACCCGCGAGCGGGGATCGACGTCGGCGGGCAGCTGGCCGCCGACGTCGGCGCCGTGCTGGCGGGCCCCCTCGTCCGGCTGCGCGGCCCGGTGCGGGTGGCGGCGCGCACGGTCGACCTCACGATGCGCCCCCCGCCGTCCCGGGCCGCGGTCCAGGACCTGCGGGACCGGCTGGTGGGCGAGCTCGACCTGCAGAGCGCGGCGGCCGGCCGGTGGTGCGACCTGGTCCTGGCGGGCGCGGCGGCCGAGGAGGTCCGCACGGAGCTGGTGACCGTGCGCATCGGCAGCGGCCCCGGCGCCTGGCGGCTGTGCGCCTGCTCGCACGAGGTGGTGGGCGACTGGGCGGCGCCGGTGCGCGCGTCGTGGGACGAGTCCCTCGTCTCGCTCGCGGGCTACACGGGCGGTGTCGACTGCTACCTGCCCACCGCGGCGATCCTCGCCGAGGCGCCGGACGAGGAGTTCCCGCTGCACGCCAGCTACGAGGGCTGCACCTCCTTCCTCTACTACGGGCTGGCCACCCGGTTCGCCGCGTCCGTCGACGCCGAGCTGCTCGGGGCGGTCGACCGCCTCGACGGTCACATCAGGAGGGCCGCGGGCGGTGCGGTCGCCGACGGCGACGGCGCGGTGGTCCTCGTGCGCGTGCCGGACGGCGCGGCCGCGGGTGCGCTGTCCGCGCCGACGGTCCCCCCGGCGTGGACGGCGCTGCCGGGCGACCTGGACGGACGGCCGGTCGTCGTCCGCGCGGTCAACGGCGCGCTGGCCGCCTTCGCGCGGGGAGCGGACGGCGCGCTGCTGCACGCGTGGCAGTCGGGTCCGGAGCGGGTCTGGACGCCGTGGACCCCGCTCGGGGGCGAGCTCCTCGGGGACGTGACCGCGCTGGTCGCGCTGGACGGGCGTCTCGCCGTCCTCGCCCGCGGCGCGGACGGCGGGCTGCTGCTCGCCGCGCAGACCGCACCGCTGGCGGGGTGGGCCGGCTGGGTGCCGCTCATCGGCGGAGCGGGCGGCGATCCGGTCGCCGCGGTGACGGCGGGCGGCGAGGTCGTGGTCGCGGCCCGCGCCCCGGGCGGTCCGGTGCTCGCCCTCGTCCTGCCCCCGGGGCTCGACGGCGGCGCCGCGTGGGAGGAGGTCCTGCCGGGGCCGGCGGGCCCGCCGGTGCTGGCCCCCGACGGTGCGGGCGGAGCCGTCCTCGGCGCGGTGGGGGAGGACGGCGCCCTCGTCACGGCCCGCTACGACGGGTCCGGGGGGTGGAGCGCGCCGGTGCCGACCGGGGGCCTGCTCACCGGACGCCTGGCCCTCGCCGTCGCCCCGGACGGTGCGGTGACCGCCGTGGCCCGGGGGCGTGACGACGTCCTGCACGTGGCGCGGGCGGCGTCCGGGGCGGCCCGGTGGGGGCCCTGGTCCCCCCTCGGCGGGCCCGTCACCGGCGATCCGGAGCTGGTCGTCGTCGCCACCGGGGCGGTCTGGGTGATCGCCACGGGACCGGACGGCTCCGTCACCGTGATGACGGTGCCGGCCCGCGTGCGCGGCCCCCGGCGCTCCACCCGGTGGACCCCACCGTGAGACCCCACCGTGAGACGCTGCTCCCACTGGCTCACCCGCCCGTCCGCCCCGATCCGGCGCCGCTACCCTCGGTACTCGTGGGTTACGCGGATTACGACCTCATCGTCGTCGGCTCCGGCTTCTTCGGGCTGACCATCGCGGAGCGTGCCGCCGCCGAGCTGGACAAGCGCGTCCTGGTGCTCGAGCGGCGCTCGCACATCGGCGGCAACGCCTACACCGAGCGCGAGCCGGAGACCGGGATCGAGGTCCACCGCTACGGCGCGCACCTGTTCCACACCTCCAACGAGCGCGTGTGGCAGTACTGCAACCGCTTCACCGCCTTCACCGGCTACCAGCACCGCGTGTTCGCGCGGGTGGCCGACCAGGTCTACGCGTTCCCGCTGAACCTGGCGCTGATCAACCAGTTCTTCGGGCGCGCCCACACCCCGGCCGAGGCCCGGGCTCTGATCGCCGAGCAGGCGAGCGAGATCGAGACGAAGGACGCGGCGAACCTCGAGGAGAAGGCGATCTCGCTCATCGGGCGCCCGCTCTACGAGGCGTTCGTCAAGGGCTACACCGCCAAGCAGTGGCAGACCGACCCGACGAAGCTCGACGCGTCGATCATCACCCGGCTCCCGGTGCGCTACACCTTCGACAACCGCTACTTCAACGACACCTACGAGGGACTGCCCGTCGACGGGTACACCGCGTGGCTGGAGCGGATGGCCGACCACCCGAACATCGACGTCCGGCTGGACACCGACTGGTTCGGCGTGCGGGACGAGATCCCGGCCGGCACCCCCACCGTCTACACCGGCCCCCTCGACGCCTACTTCGGCAACTCCGAGGGCGCCCTGTCGTGGCGCACGCTCGACTTCGAGCAGGAGGTGCTCACCGACGTGGGCGACTTCCAGGGCACCACGGTCGTCAACTACAACGACGAGGCCGTGCCCTACACCCGGATCCTCGAGTTCCGCCACTTCCACCCCGAGCGCGACTACCCCACGGACAAGACCGTGATCGTCCGCGAGTACTCCCGCTTCGCCGAGCCGGGCGACGAGCCGTACTACCCGGTCAACACGCCCGAGGACCGCGCGAAGCTGGCCCGCTACCGCGAGCTCGCCCGCAAGGAGACGGTCGACCGCAACGTGCTGTTCGGCGGCCGCCTGGGCACCTACAAGTACCTCGACATGCACATGGCCATCGGCTCCGCGCTCACCATGTTCGAGAACCGCATCGCCCCGCACTTCCGTGACGGCACGCCGCTGTCGGGCACGGAGTCGGGGGAGGACTGACGGCGCCGCCGCCACCCCACCGACCCGTGAGCACCACACGTGAGGACCGCTCTGTGACGACCACCGCCGCCACGACCACCTCGACCGCCCCCCGCGGCGCGACGTCGTCCCGCGGCCTGCTGCAGCGGGTCATCCTGCCGCGCTCGGGCGACCCGATGTCCGTCCGCTCGCTCTACCTCGACGAGCGCACCGGCCTCCGCCTGCACACCCCGCCACCCCTGCCCGGTGCCGCACCGCTGCGCGAGGTCACGCTGCTCGGCACCGCCGCTACCGCGCGGAAGCTGCGGGTCACCTCGCGCACCTCGGCGCTGGTGCCCGAGCAGAGCGAGGTGTCCTTCGGGGCGTACTTCAACGCGTTCGCCGCGGGCTACTGGCGGCGCTGGTCGCGGCTCACCGAGGTCCGCCTGCGGCTGTCGCTGACGGGCAGCGGGCGCGTCGACGTCTACCGCACCAAGGCCGACGGCTCGCACATCTACGTCGCCGGCCAGGTCGTCGACGGCGCGCTCGAGCTGGACCTGGGGCTCGACCTGCGGCCGTTCGAGGACGGCGGCTGGTACTGGTTCGACCTCACCACCGACTCGGGCGAGCTGTCGCTGGGCTCCGGCGGCTGGTACGCGGCCGAGGAGTCGCCCACGCCCGCGGCCGTCGCGATCGGCATGCCGACGTTCAACCGGCCGGCCGACTGCGTCGCCACGCTGAACGCGATCGCCGAGGACCCGCTGGTGCTGGCCGCGGTCGTCGCGGTGATCATTCCGGACCAGGGCGCGAAGAAGGTGCGCGACCAGGCCGGCTACGCCGAGGTCGCCGCGAAGCTGGGCGACCGGCTGCGGATCATCGACCAGCCCAACCTGGGCGGCTCGGGCGGCTACGCGCGGGTCATGTACGAGGCGCTGGGCAGCACCGACTGCGAGCAGATCCTCTACATGGACGACGACATCCTGCTCGAGCCCGACTCCGTGCTGCGCGCGGTCGCGTTCTCCCGCTACAGCCGCGAGCCGGTGCTCGTCGGCGGCCAGATGCTGTCGCTGCAGGCCCGCTCGCAGCTCTCGACGATGGGCGAGGTCGTCGACCGCAACGCCTTCCTGTGGCGCAACGCGCCCGGCACCGAGCCGCACCACGACCTCGCCGAGAGCACGCTGCGCCAGACGCCCTGGCTGCACCGGCGCACCGACGTCGACTACAACGCCTGGTGGATGTGCCTGATCCCGCGCCGCGTGGCCGAGGACGTGGGCATGCCGCTGCCGCTGTTCATCAAGTGGGACGACGCCGAGTACGGGCTGCGGGCCCGCTCGCGGGGCTACCGCACCGCCACCGTGCCGGGCATCGCGATCTGGCACATGTCGTTCCTGGAGAAGGACGACACGTCGGACTGGCAGGCCTACTTCCACTACCGCAACCGGTACGTGGCCGCGGCGCTGCACGGGCCGGACAACCCGCGCGCGCTGCTCGTCGACACCGTGAAGCGCTCCCTGCGGCACCTCATGCTCATGGAGTACTCGGCGATGGCGCTGCAGGAGATGGCGCTGCGCGACTTCCTCGCCGGCCCCGAGGCCCTGTTCCCGACGCTGCCCACGGTGCTGGGCCGGATCCGGGCCAAGCGCGCCGAGTACGACGACGGGCGCCCGCTCGACTCGGCCACGCAGGTGCCGCTGTCGGAGCTGGACGCGCTGGCCGCCCAGGCGTTCCCCGAGCCGCCCACCACCAAGGCCACCATCGTGAAGGGCCTGGCCCGCAGCGTGCTGCACAACCTGCGGACGCCGGACCCGGCGCACGCGCGGGTGCCGCAGCGCAACGTCCCGTCGCGGCAGGCGCAGTGGTTCGTGCTGTCGCGGCTCGACTCGGCCACGGTCTCCACGCCGGACGGGCGCGGCGTCACCTTCCGCCGGCGCGACCCGGCGCTGTTCAAGCAGATGATGGCGACGTCGGTGCGCCAGGTGCGCGAGGTCGCGAAGGCCTGGCCGGAGCTGCGCCGCCGCTACCGGGCCGCGCTGCCCGAGCTGACCAGCCGCGAGGCGTGGGGCCGCGAGGTCTTCGACCGGCGCTGACCCCGGGGGACGGCGGCTCGGCCTACTGCGCCGAGCCGTCGTCGGCGGCCTTCCACTGGGCGAAGGGGCGGTCGAGCCGCCACCCGTCCGGGCCGCGGTCGAGCACGCGGTCCTCGCAGCAGTCGGGGTTGGACAGCGCCTCGAACAGCGCCACCGACCAGTCCAGCGCGCGGCGGGCGAGCAGCCGCATCATCAGACCGTGGGTGACGAGCAGCAGCGCGTCGACGCCGGGCGGGCGCCGGTCGAGCTCGGCGAGGAACGCGGCGATGCGGTCGTCCACGTCGGCCCCGGACTCGCCGTGGGCGAGCCGGTAGAAGAAGTGGCCGTAGGCGTTGCGCTCGGCCTCCTGCCGGCGCTGGCGCGCGTCGTCCTGCAGGTTCCCCAGTCCTGCTCGCGCAGGCGCGGCTCCTGCACGGTGACGGCCGGGTCGAGGTCGAACAGGCGCAGGGAGTCCAGCGTGCGCCGGTACGGGCTCACGACGACCCCGTACGGCCCCGGGCCGAGCAGCTCGCGCAGCCGCGGCCCGGCCGCCCGGGCCTGCTCCTCGCCCCGCTCGGTGAGCGGCAGCGCGTGGTCCGGGATGCGGGTGCAGGCCGACTCGTCGACGTTGCCGAGGCACTCGGCGTGCCGCACCAGGACCAGGCGCACCCCGTCTCAGCCCTCGTCGATCCCGTAGAGCCGGGCCCAGTTCTCCCGCGCGGTCAGGCCGGCCATCGCGTCGCGGTACAGCTGCGCCGCGGCCGGCCCCTCGCTCCGGACGCGGCGCAGCAGGCGCGCGCCCCGCTTCGCGAGCTCCAGGGCCCGAGCCCGGTCGCGCGTGCGGACCCGGAACCCGGTCTCGCCCATGTCGGCGACGACGGCGCGGCGGAACGTCGAGACGTGCCACCAGTGCGCGTCCCCGGCCGGCACGAAGCCGCTCTCGCGCGGCGCCCGGTCGGTGAGCAGGAACGCGACGCGCTTGGCCCAGGTCAGCGTCTCGCTGCCCGGTCCGTCCGCCCCGGCCTGGTCGCGGACCACCTCGACCTCGCGGAAGTCCGGCGCGTGCCGCGGCAGCTCGCTCATCGGGTGCACGACGGTCTCCGGGTACGCCGCGCGGATCCGCCGGATCTCCGCGGCGGCCGTCGCCGAGCCGTCGCGCAGGATCTCCGGGCCCTCCAGGAAGTCCTCCACGGCCTGCAGCAGCGTGGCGGCCAGCCCGTAGTGCATCGACACCAGGTACTGGGACAGCAGCAGCCCGATCCGGCGCGCGATCCGCGTCGTGGAGAAGCCGGTGTGCAGCGACGCGGTGATCAGGCCGTTGCGGAAGTTGAAGTACCGGTGCCACTCGTCCCAGTCCTTCCACCCGAAGTCGGCGTGCCAGACGCCGGCTCCGGGCAGGGCGACGGTGGGGAAGCCGTGGGCGCGGGCGCGGTAGCCGAACTCGATGTCGTCCCACTGGAAGAACAGCGGCAGGGGGTAGCCGATCGCGCGCACGATCGACGCGGGGATCAGGCAGGACCACCAGCCGTTGTACTCGGTGTCGACGCGGCGCTCCTGGTTGATCGGCAGGTCGCGGTCGTCGAGCCCGAGGAGGTAGGCCTCCTTGAGCGCCCCCGGCATCTCGATGCCGACGCGCAGGTCCTCCGGGTCGGCCTTCTCGGCGGAGATGTGCAGGTGACCCGGGTGCAGCAGGTTGAGCATCTGCCCCCCGACGATCGTCGGGTGCCGGGTGCTCGCCGCGAACGCCGTGAGCCGCACGAGGATCTCCGGCTCCAGCAGCACGTCGTCGTCCATGAGCAGGACGTCGTGGTGCTCGGACGGCGCGCCGGCCGTGGCGTCGAACAGGCCGCGGGTGAAGCCGCCCGCCCCGCCCAGGTTGGGCTGGCGGACGTAGCGCAGCCGATCGCCCAGCAGGGCCGCCACCTCGGCGAACCGCTCGCGCGACTCCAGCGGGTCGCTGCCCTGGTCCACCACCTGCACCCGCCCGACGGTGTCGAGCGCCTCGGGGTCGCCGGCCAGCGCGGTGAGCGTGTCCAGGCAGTCGTCCACGCGGTTGTAGGTGCAGATGACCACGTCGGTGACGGCGACCGGCCGGGTGGTCTCCACGGTCCACCGCACGTCGGAGACCGTGAGCACGCCGGTCTCGGTGGTGATCTCCAGCCACATGCCGCCGCCGTCGAGGAAGCGGTCGACCGGCCCCACCAGGGTGATCTCCGCGACGCCGTCGACGGCGGTGTAGATCTCCACGCCGTCGACGATGCGCCACACCTTGTTGGTGTCCGACGCCATCAGGCGCACGCGCCCCGTGCCGCTCGCCCGCAGCTCCGCCCGCACCTGCGGCACGTCGGTCCAGCGCTGCCAGTAGGTGGCGTGGAAGCGGCCGAAGTAGGTGTTGGTGGACACCGTCGACGCCGGTGCGAGGTGCACGCTGCCGCGCTCGCGGCGGGCCGCGCCGCGCTCGACGCGCGAGTACAGGTCCTCGGGCACCCGCAGCGACGGGCCGAAGAACAGGCCGCGCTGGGCGACGATCCTCCCCGGGCCGGCCTCCGTCGCGGGAGCGTCGGGTGCGGCGGCCGGGTCGAGCCGGTCGGGGGTCGTGAGCATGGGGTGGGGTCGTCTCCTCGGGCGGGTGGCGTCGCGACATTGTGGCAGCCGCCCGGTGGGTCACCCGACGGTGTCGAGCCCGGGTACCCGCGCGCTCCCGTTCCGCGCCCAGCCCGGCACCGCCTCGCTGGTGATCACCGGTTCCGGCCGGGCGAGCGGCTGCACCGGGGTCCAGCGGACGACCTGCGCGGCGTCGCGGAGCGGGTCGCCGTCGAGGTAGGTGGCCATCCGCTGCTCGGTCACCAGCAGGCGCGGCGCGGCGAACGGGCCGCCGAAGGCGGGGTCGTAGGTGATGCCGGCCGCGGGGTCAGCGGCGGGCGGCGCCACGCGCCAGGTCGGCAGGTCGGCCGAGCCGAGCGCGAGCGGTGCGGGCGCGAGGCACGGGAACACGAACGCGACCGGCCAGTCCAGGACCGCCGGGCTGCCCGGCGGGACCACCTCGGTCATGGGGGTGAGGACGGGGACGCGCGGCAGCGTCACCAGGGCCGGCTCCGCGCCCGGCCCGCCGCTCACGGCCAGCCGGACGGACGCGGCGCGCTCGGGAGCGGGCAGGCGGACGTCGCGCACCCCGCCGCCCTCGTCGTCACCGGCGGTGAGGCGGACCCGGCCCAGCACCGCGCCCCGGTCGTCGCCCCACTCGAGGGCCGCGGTGTCCCCGGGCCGCAGCGCGCCGGACACCGTGACGACGACGGGCAGGTCGCGCCGCCCGGGGTCGAGCGGGCGCCAGGCCGTGGTGGTGTCGCCGGCCACGGCCATGGCGGGGAGGGTGGCGCCGCCGACGTCGACCGGGCGCGTCCCGGGCACCGCCCCGCCGGCCAGCAGGCCGGCGGCGGGGTCGGTCTCCACCGACAGGCGCTCCTGCAGCCCGCACGGGCGGCCGGTGAGGAGGGCGAGCGCGTCGGAGGCGGGCGTGTAGCTGCCGCGCTGCTCGACGGCGGTGCGCGCGAGGCTGAGCACCTGCAGCGCGAGCACGCCCGCGAGCACCAGCGCGAGCGCGGGGACGGGCCCGGGCACGCGGCGGGGCACCGGCGGCTCCGGCGCGCCGGAGGAGCGCGCCCACGCGGCCCGGCCGGCGAGCGCGGCGACGACGAGCAGCCCGGCCACCAGGGCGAGCGTCGTCACGCGCTGACCGAGCAGCTCGGGCGGCCGGTCGGAGAACGTGGGGGCGAACCAGCCGGACGCGAACGGCCAGGCGTTGTACCCGGCGAGCACCAGCGCCCCGACGGCCGTGGCGGCGGCCAGCCCGGTCGTGAACGCGCGCGGCCGGGCCCGCAGCGGCGCCGACGCCCACGTCGCTGCGCCCAGCACGAGCACCGCCGCGCCGATGCCGGCGACGTCCCCGAAGTGCTGCGTCCACTTCGTCGGCGTCGCCGTCAGCACGGCCAGGGACAGCAGCAGCACGGCGGTGGTCCGCCGGGCCGGACCGGTCGCCAGGCCCGCGCGCGCCCGGCGCAGCCGCGCCAGCACGCCGGCGGCGGCGAGCAGGGTGACCAGGACGGCCGCCCGCCGCCCGATGGCGCCCTGGAACGAGTCCGGCTCCAGCAGCAGCGCGTACCGCTCGTACTCCTGGTACCACTCCACCCCGCCGCCGATCAGCTGCCGCACGCGCGTGGCCTCCAGGACCGCGGCGAGGCTCTGGTCGGACACCATGAGCAGCACCGCGGTGGCCGGCAGCGCCGGCAGCAGCGCCGCCTGCGCCCACCCCGCCGGGTGCGCGCGCACCAGCCGCAGCAGCGGCACCGCGGCGGCCGCGAACGGGGTGAACGCGATCAGCCCGCCCGGCGTGAGCGCCGTGGTGGCGCCGGCCAGCACCAGCCCGACGGCCACGGGCAGCAGCCGGCGGGTGGCCACCGCCCGTTCCACGGCCAGCACCACCGCGAGCAGCCCGACCGCCACCCACGGCTCCGGACGCAGCCCGAGCTGGAACGGCACCCACCACGTGCCGAACGCGAGTGCGGCGAGCCACGGCCGGTCGGCGCCGGGGCCCAGCCGGGGCAGCAGCGCCCGGGTCAGCAGCACCCAGGTGAGCAGGCCCAGCAGCACCGACGGCAGCCGCATCCACAGCGTCGAGGGCGACACCAGCGACCAGAGGTGCAGCACGTCGTAGAACCAGCTGAACGGCGCCTCGGGCGCGTTGAGCCAGCGGTACGCGTTGCCGACGAAGCCGTTCTCCCCGCGGCTGCGGACGATCCCGGCGATGTAGCCGTCGTCCACGGTGACGGCGCCGACCAGCCACCACAGCACCGCACCCGCCACCACCGCGGCGTCGGCGGGACCGGGGCGCCACCAGCGGTGCGGCAGCAGGCGCACGCGCCGGCCCGTCCTGCGGTCGAGGACCGCGAGGACGGCGAGCACCCCGAGCAGGGCGAGCACCGCGACGGCGCCCAGCGCCAGCTTCAGCGGTGAGGGCGAGGTCTGGAAGCGGGTGTCGGCCGTCAGGGCGAGGGTCACGCCGTCGTCCACCTCGCTGAAGGCGCCGGCCACGGCCGGGCGGCGGTCGCCGGGTCGGACGACCTCGCGGTCGCCGACGCGCAGGACGGTGCGGTCGGTGTCGAACACGACCTCCACCGCGCACGACCCCCCGGACAGCGGGACGCGGGCGAACTCCCCGCCGGCGCTGCTCACGGCCACCTCGCCGCCCTCAGCGACGATCCGCAGCCCGGGCAGGGGGGACGCCGCGGGATCGGGGCGCAGCGGCACGGTGGAGAGCAGCACCCCGCCCTCCCGCACCGCGGCGCAGCCGGCCGCGGCGGTCAGCGCGACCGGCTGGTAGGGCATGAGCGGGATCGCCGCGGCCCCGTCGGCCGCGGTCCAGGTGTAGGAGACCCGGGGCTGCTCGACGGGGGCGAGCGGGAACGCGACCGCGGCGGCCAGCACGAGCAGCGCGAGCGCGAGCGCCGCCCGGCGCAGGCGCGCCGCGCTCCCCGGACCGGCGGAGCGGTGTGCCGGCCCGGCCGTCGGCGCCGCGGGCGAGAGCACGGCGGTCACCCTAACCAGCGGCTGCGGACGCCCGGCGGGCGCCACGACGGCTGCGCCGGGGCCCGCGCACCCGTCGTGGTCGCGGCGCAGCCGTTGCGAGGGCTGCGCGGGTCACCGAACGGCTGCGCCGGCCGTCGCGCAGCCGTTCTGCGCGCCCCGCCCCCGCCGGTGCTCGGCGCCTCGGGGACGATGGACGGGTCCGACGACCAGGAGGGGGCGACCCATCAGCGCGACCGTCGAGGCCGAGCCGACCCCGCGCCCGGCCCCCGAGCCCGCTCGCCGCAGCGCGGTGGTGTGGAACCTCGCCGTCTCCGCGCCCGTGCTCCTCGGCTTCGCGGCCCTGGTCTGGCACCGCCGGTGGATGAGCGACGACGGGCTGATCGTGCTGCGCACCGTCCGCCAGCTGCTCGCGGGCGCCGGGCCGGTGTTCAACGCCGGTGAGCGGGTGGAGGCCAACACCTCCACGCTGTGGACCTACCTGCTCGTGCTGCCCGGGCTGGTCCCGGGCGTCCCGCTGAACTGGACCGCCGTCGTGCTCGGCCTGCTGTGCTCGGTGGCCGGGGTCGGCCTCGCCCTCGACGCGGCCCGGCGCCTGTTCGGCGGGCACCGCCGGATGGTGCCGTTCGGCGCGCTCGTCGTCGTGGCGCTGCCGCCGTTCTGGGACTTCGGCACCTCGGGCCTGGAGACCGGGCTCATCGTTGGCTGGCTCGGCCTGACGTGGTGGCTGCTGGTGCGGCGCCTGGTCGCCCACCGCGACGGAGCGGGCGCCGGCCCGGCCTGGCCGGCGGCGCTCGTGCTCGGCCTCGCCCCGCTCGTCCGGCCCGACCTGGCGCTGTTCGGGTTGGCCGCCGCCGTCGCGCTCGTCGTGCTGGAACGCCGCCGGGGGGTGCGGGGGATCGCCGCCCTGGCCGCCGTCGCCGCCGCGGTGCCGCTGGCCTACGAGGTGTTCCGGATGGGCTACTACGGCCTGCTGGTGCCCGGCACGGCCGTGGCCAAGGAGGCGAGCAGCGCCCGCTGGCAGCAGGGCTACCTCTACCTGCGCGACCTCACCGACACCTACTGGCTCGCGGTCCCGCTGCTGCTCGTCGCCACCACCGCGGTCCTGCTGGCCTGGCGGCTGCGCCGCTCGTGCGCGGATGCGGCGGCCGGGGCGACCATCGCCGCGCACGGGGTGGTGCTGGCCGTGCCGTGGGTCTCCGCGCTGGGCCTGGCCGCCTACGTCACCCGCGTCGGCGGCGACTTCATGCACGGGCGGATGCTGCTGCCCGCCCTGTTCTGCCTGGTCCTGCCGCTGGCCGCGGTGCCGCTGTCGCGGTGGACGGCCCCGCCCGCGCTCGCGATGGGTGCGTGGGCCGTGGTGGCAGTGCTCGGGCTGCGGCCCGCCTACGACACCCTCGGCCCGAACGGGGTCGCCAACGAGCGCCTCTACTACGTCCTCATCGTGGACCGGCCGAACCCGGTCGTGGCGGAGGACTTCGTCGAGCACCCCGTGGCCCCCGAGGGCGTCGCCGCGCTGGAGGCGGCGCCCGGCCCGTCGCTCGCCCTCCCGGGTCCCGGTCCGGACGGCCTGCGCTGGTGGACCTTCGCGACGCCGGACCGCCCGGACACCATCACCTGGCTCAACCTCGGCGTCACCGGCGAGCTCGCCCCGCTCGACGTCCGCGTGCTGGACGGCGTGGGGCTCACCAACCCGCTCGCCGCGCACGCCACGTCGGTGCCCGACGGGCGCATCGGACACGACAAGGACCTCCCGCCGGAGTGGTTCCTCGCGGACTCCGGCAGCGCGGAGACCGGCTTCGTCGACCCGGCCGGCACCGCGGCGGCGCGGGCCGCCCTGGCCTGTCCGGACACGCGGGAACTGCTGGAGTCCTACCGGGCGCCGCTGACCGCGCAGCGGTTCTGGCGCAACCTGACCGGCGCCGTCGAGCGCACCGCGTACCGCTACGACCGCGACCCCCGGGTGGCGCAGGACTGCCGGCCGGTGGGGTAGCGGGGCATGATCGGCCCATGACACTCCCGCTCGGTCCCGACGAGCTGCTCACCACCACGCGCTCGGTCCGCAAGCGGCTCGACCTGGACCGGCCGGTGCCCATCGAGCTCGTCCGCGAGTGCCTGGAGATCGCGCTGCAGGCCCCCACGGGCAGCAACCAGCAGGGCTGGCACTGGGTGGTCGTCACCGACCCGGTGCTGCGGGCCGGCATCGCGGGGTACTACCGGCGGTCGTTCGAGCTCTACCGCGACTCGCCGCGCTACGCGGGGAACGCCGGCCGGGGCGACGACGTGCGGCAGGCCCAGCAGACGCGCGTCGCCTCCTCCGCCGACCACCTGGCCGAGCAGATGCACCGCGTCCCGGTGCTCGTGCTGGCCTGCATCGAGGCGGCCGCGGAGCTGCCGCCCGGCAACCAGGCGGGGCTGTGGGGGTCGCTGCTGCCCGCGGCGTGGAGCTACCAGCTCGCCGCCCGGGCCCGCGGCCTGGGCAGCGCCTGGACGACGCTGCACCTGCGCTACGAGCAGGAGATCGCCGCGCTGCTGGGGATGCCCCCGCACGTCCGCCAGGGCGTGCTGCTGCCCACCGCGCACTACACGGGCGAGACGTTCCGTCCGGCGCGCCGGGAGCCGCTCGACGCGGTGCTGCACCTCGACCGCTGGTAGCGGACCGTGACGGGATTGGGGGGCTCCGCCGGCCGAGCTGCCCGGTCCTGATCACCCGATCGCCGCAACGCACGGGAGCGCAGGGTCACGGGCACGGCCGAACAGGTACGGCCCGGGTGTCACCCGCACCGCGGCCGGAGAGGGCTTCGTTGCTGCCACCGTGACGATCTCGGCGCCCCGAACCACACCATCCGGCACTCAAGCCGACCCCTCCGGGGAGATCCGGACGCTGACCGGGCTCCGCATCGTCGCCGCCGTCTGGGTCGTGGTGTTCCACTTCCACTTCACCCCGCTGTCCGGGGTCGCGGAGGTGGTCGGCCTGCTGGGCCCGCTGATCACCTCCGGTGCGCTGGGCGTCGACCTGTTCTTCGTGCTCTCCGGGTTCGTCATCGCCCACACGTACCTGGCGACGATGGGCCCGGCCCTGCGCGTCGGGGACACGGCGCGGTTCGTGTGGGCGCGGTTCTGCCGGATGTGGCCCGTGTACGCGCTGGTGTTCCACCTGTTCGGGCTGTGGCTGCTGGCCCGGCTCGTGCTCGGCTCCGACACCGACATCGCCTTCCAGGGCGTCCAGCCGGTCCTGTCGGTCGGCCAGTGGGTGCAGCAGGTGCTCATGGTGCAGATGTGGAACGACCAGTACCTCGACGGCGCGTCCTGGGTGGGCTCCACCTGGTCGATCAGCGCGGAGTGGCTGGCCTACCTGCTGTTCCCGGCCGCCGCCCTGGTGTTCTTCCGGTTGCGGAACCTGCCCGTGGGCGTCCTCGGCGCGGCCGCGGTGGCGCTGATGGTGCCGATCGCCACCGCGTGGGTGACCCTGGGCCACCCCTACTACCCCTGGAGCTGGGCCGTCCGCATCCTCTGCGGGTTCGCCGCGGGCGTGCTCGTCCACCTCGTCGTGCGGCGGGTGCCGCGCACCGCGGCCGTCCGGCGCGCCGCCTCCTGGACCGCCGCCGTGCTGCCGGTGGTGATGGCCGCGGTGCTGTGGGGCGGCCGGTTCGCCGCCCCGGGCGCCGGCGGTGTCGTGATCGTCGCCTTCCCGGTGCTCGTCGGCGCCCTGGCGCTCGCCGACCGCGGCCCGGCCGCGCTGCTCGGCCGGCCCGCGCTCGTGCAGGGCGGGCGCGTGTCCTACGCCCTCTACCTGGTGCACATCCCGGTGTTCGAGCTGTTCTGGCTGGCCCAGGCCTACGTGCCCGCGCTGCGCGGCGGCTTCGTCGGGCACCTCGCCGGGGCGGCCGTCGTCGTCCTCACCTACCCGCTGGCCGCTGCGGCGTTCCGCTGGGTCGAGGAGCCGGCCCGCCGCCGCCTCAAGGCGCTCGTGCCCGCCCCGGCCCACCCCGACGCGCCCGCGGCGCGCAGCGCGACCGCGCCCGCCCTGCCCGCGCCCCGGCACGCCGCCGGCCCGCACCGCCGCGCCACGCTGGCCGCGCTGCTCGTGGACGCCACCCCGCGGCCGCCGGCGCACCGCCTCGGCGACCCGGCGGTCGTGCTCGAGCGCACCGCCCGGGTGCGCGCCGCCGGCCTGCACGCGGGGAGCTGAGGAGCGCCCCCTCCCGCCCGGTCGACGGAGCGGGAGGGGGCGCCGCGGTCAGATCGGCAGGCGCCGGAACAGCGGGCGGGGCACGTGGCGCAGCGCGCTCATGATCCAGCGGTAGGCGCCGGGCGCCCAGACCAGCTCCTTGCGGGTGCGCACCGCGTCGACCACGACCGCGGCGACGGCCTCGGGGGTGGTCGCCAGCGGCGCCGGCTTCAGCCCCTCGGTCATGCGCGTGTGGACGAACCCGGGCCGCACCACCGTCACCGTGACGCCCTCGGGGCGCAGTGCCTCGGTGAGCCCGGAGTAGAACGCGTCCATGCCGGCCTTGGTGGAGCCGTAGACGAAGTTGGAGCGCCGCGCGCGCTCACCGGCCACGGAGGAGAACGCGACGAGCGCGCCGTGCCCCTGCGCCGCGAAGCGCTCGCCGAGCAGGACGCCGACGGACACCGCCGCCGTGTAGTTGACCTGCGCCAGCTCGACGGCGGTGGCGACGTCGGTCCAGGCCTTCTCGTTGTCGCCGAGCAGGCCGAACGCCACCAGCGCCACGTCGAGGTCACCGCCGGCGAACGCCCGCTCGACGGCCTCGGCGTGGGTGTCGAGGGCGCGGGCGTCGAAGTCGACGGTCTCCACGGCGCAGCCGCGGGACTCCAGGCGGGTGCGGGCGGCGTCGAGGCGCTCGGACTTGCGCCCGGCCAGCACCACGCGCAGAGGACGGCCGGTGGCGGCGAAGGCCTCCACGGTCGCGAGGCCGATCTCGGAGGTGCCGCCGAGCAGCAGCACGCTCTGGGGGTTGCCCAAGGCATCGATCACGGTACGAGCTCCAGACGTCGGGCCATGTCGGAGGTGAACACGCCGCTCGGGTCGGCGGCGTTACGCACCGCGCGCCACTCGTCCAGGCGCGGGTAGCCGCGGCGGATCGCCTCGGCCGTCGTGCGCGACTCCTTGGCCAGGTAGTGCCGGCCGCCGGCGTCGAGCACGAGCTCGTCGAGCTCGTCGCACAGCGCGGCCAGGCGGGGGTTCACCGGGATGTCGACGCACAGCGTCCAGCCCGGCATCGGGAACGACAGGGGCGCGCGGTTGCCGGGGCCGAAGCGCTTGAGCACGTTGAGCGCGGACACCTGCCCGGTGGCGGCCATCCGCTCCAGGACGGTGCGCACGACGTCGCCGCGCTCCAGCGGCACCACGAACTGGTACTGCAGGAACCCGCGGGGGCCGTACACCCGGTTCCACTCGCCGGCGATGTCGAGCGGGTGCAGGAACTGCGTGATGTTCTGGACCGCCCCCCGCCGCGTCGGCGACTTGCGGTACCAGAGCTCGCTGAACAGCCGCCCGGTGAGCCGGTTGAGCAGCCCGGGCGGGAACACGTCGGGCACGGTGAGCAGCTGCGGGGCGTCGAACTTGAGCGGGTCGCGGCGCAGCTTGGCCGGCAGCTCGTCGAGCCGGGCGTGGTTGGCCCGCATCAGCAGGCCGCGGCCGAAGTGCGCCCCGCCGGTGACGGCGTCGAACCAGGAGACGGTCTCGGCGTACTTCTCGTCGTCGACGCCCTGGCGGGCCATCAGGTCGTCGAGGTTGTCGATCTGCTCGGTGTCGACGGTGAAGTACGCCGTCTCGACGCGGTGCAGGCGCACCCGGGCGCGCACGACCACGCCGGTGAGCCCCATGCCGCCGACGGTGGCCCAGAACAGGTCGTCGTCGGGGGTCAGGGTCCGCAGCGCGCCGTCGGCGGTGACCAGGTCGAGCGACACGACGTGGTTGCCGAAGCTGCCGACGGCGTGGTGGGCCTTGCCGTGGATGTCGGCGCCGATCGCGCCGCCGATCGTCACCTGCCGGGTGCCCGGCAGCACGGGCACCCACAGCCCGTGCGGCAGGGCCGCGCGCATCAGGGTGTCCAGCGAGACGCCGCCGTCGACGTCGGCGATGCACGACTCCGGGTCGATCCCGTGCACGCGGGACAGCCCGGTCATGTCGAGGACGAGCCCGCCGGCGTTCTGCGCGGGGTCGCCGTAGGAGCGGCCCAGCCCGCGCGCGATGACGCCGCGCGAGCCGGCGCCGGCCAGGGCGGACGCGACGTCCTCGGGGGAGCGGACGGTGACGACGGTGGCGCGCGTCGGCGCGGTGCGTCCCCAGCCGCGCAGCAGCGCGGGGGAACCGGTGGTGGTGGCCATCGACGCCAGGCTACGCCCGCCCGGGAAACCGGCTGGAGGCTCCACCGCCTGGAGCGCCGAGCCTGCCCGCATGCCACCGAGGAGACCCGTCCACCGCGTCGTGCTGCAGTTCCCCGCGGGCGCCGCCCCCGTCCCCGACCTGGGGAAGATGCTCGGACAGACCGGCGTGAACCTGCTGGAGGTCAAGCGCCGCTACGACGAGCTGAGCGCCCCGCAGCGCGGCGACGTCGTGCCCGCCGAGATCACCGTGTTCGACGACCGCTCGTTCGCCGTCGCGCTGCGCACCCCGCCCACGTCCTTCCTGATCCGCCGGGTCGCCCGCGACGGCGCGATCAGCGCCGCCGACCTGCGGGCCGTGGCGGAGCGCAAGCTGCCCGACCTGAACACCGCCGACCTCGACGCCGCGGTCCGCACGGTGGCGGGCACGGCCCGCTCGATGGGGATCCGCGTCACCGCTCCCGGGTGACGTGCCGCACTAGGCTGGCCGCCGTGACCGTGCAGCCACCCGATCCGCCCGGCATCCGCATCTCCGACGCCGACCGCGAGCGGGCCGCGACCCGGCTGCAGCAGGCGATGGCCGAAGGCCGCATCACGCTCTCCGAGCTGGAGGAGCGGCTCGCCGTGGTCTACGCGGCGAGGTACGAGGCCGACCTGCGCCCGCCGCTGGCCGACCTGCCCGGCGACGCGGTCGCGGCCGTGCTGCCCACGGCGGTGGCGCGGCCGCCGGGGAAGCCGCTGGTGCTCAGGGCGGGGATGTCGACGATCAAGCGCACCGGCGACTGGGACGTGCCGGCGCTGCTGGAGCTGCACAGCGGCATGGGCACGATCGTGCTCGACTTCTGCGACACCGTGGTGCGGCACCCGGTGGTCGACATCGAGGTGGACATCGGCGCCGGCACCGTGCGGCTCCTGCTGCCCGACGACGCCACCGCCGACGTCGACCACGTCGTGTCCACCATGGGCACGGTCCGCAGCAAGGTCCCCTCCCGGCCCCGTCCCGGCGTGCCGCACTTCGTCGTGCACGGGCGCAGCAACATGGGCACGCTGGTCGTCCGGCGCCGGTACCAGCTGGGGAACCTCCGGTTCTGAGCCGATACCCTCGGCCCGTGACCGCCACCGCCGAGACCCCCGGGCTGCGCGGCCAGCTGGGCCGGTTCGTCGCCGTCGGGCTGGTGTCGGCCGTGGTCGACTTCGGCGTCTACCACCTGCTGCTGCTCGCCGGACTGTGGCCGGCGCCGGCCAAGGGGATCAGCTTCGTCCTCGGCACCACCACCGCGTACCTGCTCAACCGCCGGTTCACCTTCACCGCCGCCCGCGGGGGCGGGGCGCGGTTCGCCGGGTTCGTCGCGCTCTACGGCACGACGTTCGCGCTCAACGTCGGCGTGAACGCGCTCGCGCTGGCCCTGCTGCCGGCGATGCCGCTGCGCACCAGCGCGGCGTGGGTGCTCGCGCAGGGCGTGGCGACGGTCGTCAACTTCGTCATGCTGCGCACGGTCGTCTTCCGCGCCTAGCCCCGCCCCAGTCCGGTCCAGGTGAAGCCGGCGCGGCGCAGGATGTCGGCGTCGAGGAGGTTGCGCGCGTCCACCACGACCCGGGTGCCGATCACGCCGCCCAGCGCGGACCAGTCGAGCGTGCGGAACTGCGGCCAGTCGGTGAGCACCACCAGCGCATCGGCCTCCTTCGCCGCCTCCAGGGGGTCCTCGACGACGTCGATGCCGTCCGTGGTGCCCGGGACGCCCCGGGGGTGCGCGGGGTCGTAGGCCGCCAGCTCGGCGCCCTCGGCCCGCAGCAGCGCGGCGACGGCGAGGGCGGGGGAGTCGCGCAGGTCGTCGGTGCCCGCCTTGAACGTCAGCCCGAGCAGGCCGATCCGCCGCCCGGCCAGCGACCCGCCGGCCGCGGCCCGCACCTTGTCGACGACCAGCGCCCGCGTGGTGTCGTTCTGCCGCAGGCTCGCCGCGATCAGCTCGAACCCGACGCCCGCCGCCTCCGCGGTCCGCAGCAGCGCGTGCGTGTCCTTGGGGAAGCACGACCCGCCCCAGCCCGGGCCGGGGGACAGGAACGCCTTGCCGATGCGCCGGTCGTAGCCCATGCCCTCGGTGACCTCGGCGACGTCCGCGCCGAGCCGCTCGCACAGCCCGGCCAGGGCGTTGACGTAGGACAGCTTCATCGCGAGGAAGCAGTTGGCCGCGTACTTCACCATCTCCGCGCTGGCCGCGTCGGTGAGCAGGGTGGGCGCGCCGAGCCGGGCGTACAGGGCGGCGACGCGCTCGGCCGCGCTCTGCGACCCGCTGCCGACCACGATCCGGTCCGGGTGCAGGAAGTCGTGCACCGCGCTGCCCTCGCGCAGGAACTCGGGGTTGCTCACCACCGCGACGTCGTCGCGCGCGAGCATCGCGGCCGTCGTCGCCGCGGTGCCGACGGGCACCGTCGACTTGTTGACGATGACGCACCCGGGCGGGAGGAGCGCGCCCACCTCGTCGACGACGGCCTGCACCGCCCGCAGGTCCGCGGCGCCGCCCTCACCCATCGGCGTCGGGACGCACAGGAAGACGATCTCGGCGTCGGCCCGGTCGTCGCCGATCACGGCCGCCCTCGCCCCGAGCGCGAACCGCAGCCGCCCCGCGGCCAGGCCCTCGCCGACGAGCTCGGGCAGGCCGGGTTCGAGGATGTCCACCTCGCCGCGACGCAGCCGGTCGATCTTCGCGGTGTCGATGTCGGCGCAGACGACCCGGTGCCCGAGCGAGGCCAGGCAGGCCCCGGTCGTCAGGCCGACGTAGCCGGTGCCGATCACCGCGATGCGACGTGCGAACACTCCGAGCTCCCCTCGACGTCCTCCCCGCACAGTGGGTGGGGTGGATGCCGGGACCGCGTACGGCCAGGTGGTGTCCGGTGGCGGGGAGCTGACGTCTGGGTGAAACCCGCTCAGGGGCGGGTGAAACGCTCCGCCCGGCCGTCGCGGACCAGCCGCAGCCAGGTCCGGAACCCGGCCGGGTCGCGCCGGGTGACGAGGAAGTACCAGGCGAAGCGGGGCAGCTCCAGCAGCCCGACGCGGCGCATCCCCGGCTGGGAGACGAGGTAGCCGCGGTTGCGGTAGGTGTAGAACCGCTTGACGTCGTCCTCGGGGTCGCGGGCGTGCAGCCGCCCGCGCAGCATCGGCCTGTCCTCGTGCCGCGCCGGCGGGTGCAGGTAGGCCGCCTGCAGCGCGGTGCCGAAGGGCAGGCCGGAGCGGACCAGCCGGCGGTGGATCTCCACCTCGTCGCCGCGGACGAACAGCCGCAGGTCGGGCACGCCGACGGCCTCCAGGGTGCCTGCGCGGAACAGGGCGCCGTTGAACAGGGCGGCGATGCCCGGGAGGAGCTCGTCGTCCGCGCCCTCGGCGGTCAGCAGGGCGGTCCGGGTGGCGTGCCAGGTCAGGCCGCGGCGGACGGGGAAGGCGAGCCGGTCGGGGTCGTCGAGGTCGCAGACGGTGGGGGAGACCGCCGCCAGCCCGCGGCGCTCGGCCAGGTCCAGCAGGGTGCCGAGCACGCGCTCGTCGGCGGCGCGGCCGTCGTCGTCGGCCAGCCACACCCACTCCGCGCCGAGTGCGAGGCCGTGCAGGATCCCCAGCGCGAACCCGCCGGCGCCGCCGAGGTTGCGCCACGACGGCAGGTAGGTGGCCGGGATGCCGCACGCCTCCACGACGGCGCGGGCCGGCCGGTCGGGCCCGTTGTCGACGACCACGAGGTGGTCGACGGGCCGCTCCTGCTTCGCGAGGACGTCCAGCGCGCCCCGCAGCAGCTTGGCCCGGTGCCGGGTGACGACGACGGCGACGACCGAGCCGGGGGGCAGCGGGGCGGCGGCGGTGGCAGCGGTGGCAGCGGGGTGACCCTGCTGCGACTGGGTCGGAGCGGTGCCACCCCGCTGCGACGCGGTGGAGCCCGTCACCGGTTCGGCTGGGAGTCAGGGACCCTGCGCAGTTCGCCGATGACGTCGTGGCCCTTGTAGTGGTGCAGCACGTCGCGCAGCGGGCCGTGCTCCCTGATGGTGCCGTGCTCCATCCAGATCGCGGTGCTGCACAGGTCGGCGAGGAACTCGTCGGAGTGGCTGGCGAACACCAGCATCCCGGAGCGGTCGACCAGCTCCTTGAGCCGGTCGCGCGCCTTGGCCAGGAACTCCGCGTCGACCGCGCCGATGCCCTCGTCGAGCAGGAGGATCTGCGGGTCGACGCTCGTCACCACGCCGAGCGCGAGCCGCACCCGCATGCCCGTGGAGTAGGTGCGCAGCGGCATGTCGAGGTAGTCGCCGAGCTCGGTGAAGGCCGCGATGTCGTCGACGCGCGCCTCCATCTCCTTGCGCGTCATGCCGAGGAACAGCCCGCGGATGAGGATGTTGTCCAGCCCGCTGATCTCCGGGTCCATCCCGACGGCGAGGTCGAACACCGGCGCGACCTTGCCGACGACGCGCGCCCGCCCGCGCGTCGGCTCGTAGATGCCCGACATGAGCCGCAGCAGCGTCGACTTGCCCGCGCCGTTGTGCCCGACGAGCGCGACGCGGTCGCCCTGGCGCAGCGACAGCGTGATGTCGCGCAGCGCCTCGATGATCGGGACCTTGCTCTCGGTGCCGATCCGGCCGCCGGCCCGCCCGAGGACGGCCTTCTTCAGCGAGCGGGTCTTCGCGTCGAACACGGGGAAGTCGACCGCCGCGCCCTCGATGTCGATGCTGACCACGCTGCTCACACCCAGTACGCCACGCGGGCGCGGTAGTTGCGCAGCGCGACGAGCGCCACGGCGATGCCGACGACGGTGATGGCGCCGGTGATGACCCAGTGCCGCCAGGCGATGTCCTGGCCGAGCAGCGGCTGGCGGACGATCTCGACGAAGTGCAGCACCGGGTTGAGCTCGGCGATCCGCGCGCGCTCGGCGATGGCGGGGTTGTTCAGCAGCGTGTCGTACTGCCACACGATCGGCGTCATGAAGAACAGCAGCTGGCTCAGGCTCGCGATGATCGGGGGGATGTCGCGGAAGCGCGTGGCGACGATGCCTGCCAGCACCGCGATCCAGGCGCCGTTGAGCAGCAGGACCCCGAACGCCGGGATCGCCATGAGCGAGCTCGCGTTCAGCGGCGTGCCGAAGATGACGACGAGGGCGACCCAGACGACGAGGTTGTGGGCGAAGAACAGCGTCTGGCGCCACAGCAGCCGGTAGATGTGCAGGCTGAGCGGGGCGGGGAGGAACCGGATCAGCCCCTCGTTGGCGATGAAGACCTCGCTGCCCTCGAGGATGCAGCCGTTGATGAAGTACCAGATCAGCAGGCCGGTGGCGACGTAGGGCAGGAACGTCTCGATCGGCTGGCCGAACAGCGCCCCGTAGAGGATGCCCATCGCCACGGCGACGACGGCCATCGTGATGCTGATCCACAGGGGGCCGAGCACCGAGCGCTTGTAGCGCTGCTTGATGTCCTGCCAGCCGAGGTAGCCCCACAGCGTGCGCTGGCGCCAGCCCTGGTTGAGGTCGCCGAACGCCCGCGCCCAGCTGCGCGGCCCGGGCTCGTGGGCGACGGCGGGGACCGCGGCGTCCTCGGCCCGCTCGTCGCCGGTCGTCACGGTCTGTGCCACCGGGCGAGGGTACCGGCGGGGCGCCGACGGCCCGGCCCCCGCCTCCCCCGTTGCAGGAAGGCCACCTCCGGGCAACGAGCTCGCGTGGAGGTGGCCTTCCTGCAACGGGCCGTCAGAGGTACTGGCCCGTCCCGCGGCCCAGGCCGGCGTCCCCGGGCTGGGCCGCCGTCACGCCGGGCGGCAGGCCGCGGCGCATCTGCTCCAGCTGCGCGCGGGCGGCCATCTGCTGGGCGAACAGCGCGGTCTGGATGCCGTGGAACAGCCCCTCCAGCCAGCCGACCAGCTGGGCCTGGGCGATGCGCAGCTCGGCGTCGGACGGGGTGGCGTCCTCGGTGAACGGCAGGGAGAGCCGCTGCAGCTCCTCGCGCAGCTCCGGGGCCAGCCCGTCCTCCAGCTCCTTGATCGAGTTCTCGTGGATCTCGCGGAGCCGGGCGCGGGAGGCCTCGTCCAGCGGCGCGGCGCGGACCTCCTCCAGCAGCTGCTTGATCATCGTGCCGATCCGCATGACCTTCGCCGGCTGCTCGACCATGCCACCGATACCTCCCGGCTCGCCGTCGCCGCCGGCGTTCCCGGCGCCGTCCTGGGCCACCGCGGTCACCCCGACGGGCCGTCCGTCCGGCCCGACCACGACGACCTGCTGCTCGGCCCCACCTTCGGGATGCGTCATGCCCCCACCGTAACCACCCCCGCCGTTCCGCACTCAGCGGACGAGCAGCAGCTTCCCGACCACGCCGCCCGCCTCCAGCGCGGCGTGCGCGCGGGCCGCCTCGGCCAGCGGGACCCGCTCGTGGACGACCGGGCGCACCCGCCCGTCGGCGAGCATCGGCCAGACGCGCTCGACGACGGCGGCGCAGACCGCGGCCTTGCCGTGCGGCCCGTCCACCGGCCGCCCGCGCAGCCCCATCGCGGTGATGCTGGCGCGCTTGCGGATCAGGGCGCCCAGGTTCAGCTCGGCCTTCGCCCCGCCCTGCAGACCGATGATCAGCAGGCGGCCGTCGTTAGCGAGGGAGTCCAGGTTCGCGGCCAGCCCCTGGGCGCCCATGTTGTCGAGGATGACATCGGCGCCGTGGCCGTCGGTGGCCTCGGCCAGCCGGGCAGGGACGTCGTCGTGGTAGTCGATCACGATGTCGGCTCCCAGCTCGCGGCAGCGCTCCATGCGGTCGGGCGCGCCCGCCGTCGCGGCGACGCGGGCCCCGAGCGCCTTCGCCACCTGGATCGCGTGGGTGCCGATGCCGCTGCTGCCGCCCTGGACGAGGAACGTCTCGCCCGCCGCGAGCCGCCCGGCCATGACGATGTTGGACCAGACCGTGCACGCCACCTCGGGGAGGCCGCCGGCGTCCACCAGGTCGACGCCGGGCGGTACCGGCATCACCTGCGCCGCCGGCACGGCCACGCGCTCGGCGTAGCCGCCCCCGGCGAGCAGCGCGCACACCTCGTCACCGACGGCCAGGCCCGTCACGCCCTCGCCGACCTCCGCGACCCGGCCCGAGCACTCCAGCCCGATGATCTCCGACGCGCCGGGCGGGGGCGGGTACTGGCCCTGCCGCTGCATCGTGTCGGCCCGGTTGACCGCGCTCGCGACGACGTCGACGACGACCTCCCCCGGCCGCGCGACGGGGTCGGGCACCTCGGTCCACTGCAGCGTCTGCGGCCCGCCGGGCCCGGTCTGGGTGATCGCGAACATGGCCGCGACGCTAATCCCGTCGTGGCCGCGGCGCCGCGCCGGTGCACCTGCCCGCACGAGCGCCGCCCGGCCCCTGCGCGACCTGGTCCTGCGCACCCCGCGCCCGGAGCTGCGGCCCGACGACGCAGCGGGCCCCGCCGAGCTGGTCGAGGTCGCCCGCTGGTCCGAGGGTCAGCCGAGGTCGACGCCGCGGGCGAACGTGTCGCAGCGGCTCGGGTCGCCGGTCTCGTAGCCCGTGGAGTACCAGAGCTCGCGCTGCGCGGAGCTGCCGTGGCTGAACTGGCTCTCGTCCACCCGGCCGCCGCCGAGCTCGGTCTGGATGAAGTCGTCGCCGATCCGGGCCGCGGTGTCCAGCGCGGCGGCGACGTCGTCCTGGGTCACGCCGACGATCAGCGGCTGGCCGTCGGACGTCGGCGTCGTCGTGGCGTGGTTGGCCCACACCCCCGCGTAGCAGTCGGCCTGCAGCTCCAGGCGCACCGAGCCCGACGTCGGCCCGACGTCGCCGGACTGCACGCGGCTGCTCGTGCCCAGCAGGGCCTGGAGGTGGTGGCCGTACTCGTGCGCGATCACGTACGCGCGGGCGAACGTGCCGCCCCGCGCGCCGAAGCGGGTCTCCAGCTCCTGGAAGAACGACAGGTCGATGTAGACCTCGTTGTCCGCGGGGCAGTAGAACGGCCCGACGGCGGAGCTGGCGCTGCCGCAGGCGGTGTTGACGCCGCCGGAGAAGAAGTTGGTGCGCGGGGGCTGGTAGGTCTGTCCGGAGCGGGCGAAGGCGTCGGTCCAGTAGGCGTCCAGGGAGTTGACGACGGCCACGACCTCGCAGTCGAGCTGGCTGTTGGCGTCCGCACCGGTCCGGCAGGCCTGCGCCACCTGGGCCGTGTCGGCCGTCTGCCCGCCGGACAGCCCGCTCAGGCCGCCGGGGAGCCCGTAGCCCCCGCCGCCGCCCGCGTCGATCGAGCCGCCGCCGATCTGGCTGAGCAGGAAGTACAGGATCAGACCGACGATGCCCAGCCCGCCGCCGCCCGCGGCCACCCGGCCGCCGAGCCCGCCACCGCCACCGCCGCCGCCGAACCCGCCGCCGCGCCCGCCGCCGCCCCGCAGGTCGTCGATCTGCGAGGTGTCGAGCCGGGCGTCCTCGTTGAACCGCATCGCTGCCTCCCCGTACGGCTGTCGCGCGCATGAGACCACACCGCGGCACCGCCCGTTCACCGTCACCTGACCGCCGTCCCGACCGTGGCCACGGCGCTGGCGCTGATCACCCCCGTACCCGCGGCGGCTGCTCCCCAAAGGACCACCTCAGCGTGTCGCGCACTCCGGCGTCGAGGGGGGTGTGCGGTGGCTGCTGGGCGGGCGGCCGTGGGTGCACGCTGCCGTCCCGTGCTGGTGGGGGTGGGTACTCTCGCGCGCAGGGAAGCGTGGCAGAGCGGCCGAATGCACTCGCCTTGAAAGCGAGAGTCCCGCAAGGGTCCGGGGGTTCGAATCCCTCCGCTTCCGCAGGTCATGGACTCGCGGAGTGCTCCGGGCGATCGTCCGCGTCGGGGTTGACGGCAACCGGTGACGGCAACGCCCCAGCGACCGCCGATCCGAGCCGGCTCAGCGCCGCCGCCTTCTCGTCGAGCCGGCCGTGGGCGTAGACCATCATCGTGACCTTGATGTCGCTGTGGCCGGCGATCTCGCGGACCACGTGCGGGGGAACGCCCAGCGCGAGCAGCAGCGACACGGCGGTGTGCCGCAGATCGTGGAAGCGCAGGGTGGGCACGCCCGCGCGGACCCGGACGGCCTGCCAGTACTTCGTCAGGGCGTAGGGCGATGTCGCGCCACCGAGCGGGGTCACGAAGACGAACCCGCTGTCCTGCCAGCGGTCCCCGGCGGCTGCCCGCTCGTCCTCCTGACGCGCCCGGTGCTCGCGGAGTGCGGTGACGACGACGTCCGGAAGCGGGATCAGCCGACGCGACGCGCGCGTCTTGGGCGGCTGGACCCGCGGCCCGCCGGCCACCCACGCCAACGTCTGGCGAACCCACAGCCGCCGCCCATCGAGATCCACGGCGTCCCAGGTGAGGCCCAGCAGCTCACCCCGACGCATCCCGAGCACGACCGCGCAGAGGTAGAGCGCGTACAGACGATCCCCGGCGATCTTCTCCAGCAAGGCCCGCGCCGCGATCGGGTCCAGCCCGCCGCCGACCTCGTACTCCGGGTTGCTGGTCTTGACCAGCTTCGCCACGTTGCGGCTCACCAGCTCCTCGCGCACCGCGTTCGACAGGGCGTTGCGCAGCACGGCGTGCGCGAACTGGACCATCCGCGGCGACAGCGTCCGCAGCCCACCACCGTGACCCGTCGTCTCCTTCTCGCGCAGCGCGGCCAGGAGGCGACGGACGTCGGCCGGTGAGAGGTCGACGAGGTAGCGGCTGCCCACCACGGGCTTGATGTGGCGCCGCACCATCACCTCGTAACCGCTGTAGCTGCTCGCGCGAAGCTCCGGCCTGACCACGTGTTCGAGCCAGTAGTCGAGGTACTCGTTCACCGTCATCTTCCGGGTGGACTGCGGGATGCCCTGCCGGGCCTCGTCGAGCAGCCGATCGAGCTTCTCCCGGGCTTCCTTCCGCGAGCCGGCGTAAACCCGGACCCGGCGTCGGCCGCCGTCACGGACCAGCACCACCGCTGCACCCTCGTAGCGACCGTCCGCGCGGCGGTAGATCGTGCCCTCACCGTTCGCGCGCTTCCGCCCGCCCATCAGCCCGCCTCCCGTTCGAGCTGCACGAGTCGGGCGGCGTACTCACGAACGGCGTCGACCGGGATGCGACGAAGGCTCCCGATCTTGACGGAGGTGATCTCCTTCGCCGCGATCAGCGCGAACACCCGAGTCCGGCCGATGTGCAGAGACTCGGCGACCTCCTCCACGGTCAGGAACAGCCGCTCCACTGCGACGCCCTGCTTGCGGTTCACGCTGCCCTCCTGGTGTCGGATGCGGTGGTGCTCCGCCGTAGGTTGCGGTGCTTCTCGGCGATGGCGGCGGCCAGCTCGCGTTCGCCGTCGTTGCGGTGGCCAAAGTGGACCGGCCACCAGTCGTTGACCACGACGACGGTGGCGAGGTCGATCGGGATGGCGTTGTCGTCGGCCGTCTCGGCGGCCAGGGCGTCGAGGTCGGCGCGCAGCCGGAACAGCCGGCGCTCGGCGCGCAGGGCGCGGAAGGTGACCGAGTACCGCTGCGACTTGGTCAAGAAGTGGCCCCTGAACGCGAGCATGTGGGCCCAGCGCCGCAGGTTCAGCTCCTCGTAGCGCTCCTGGCCGCCGAGGTCCCACGCGGTGCGGATCATCGCCGCGTGGTGCGCGGTCAGGTCGAGGTGCTCGACGTGCTCGATCTCCCGGATGGGGCGGTCGGCGCCGGGGGTGGCGCCGGTGGTCTTGGTGGCGTACTTGGCGATGTAGCCGGCTAACGCGGTGTCGGTGATCGCCCCGTCGGCGTCTTCGACCTGCCGGGCCGCGGAAGCGGTGACGGGTCGTAGGTCGAGCTGGGCCCCCCATCCCAGGGTGAGCGCGGTCCCGTCGGGCCGGGTCGCCGTGATCGTGGCCGTGCGGGCGGCGTGGGTGACAGCGGCGCGCAGCTCGGCGTCACCGAGGCCGGCGGGTGCGGGATCGGTCGCGCCGTTCGGGCCGTCGACCCGGATCACGGCGTGGAAGTGCACCAGTCCGCGGCGCTGGTACTCCGCGACCTTGGCGTAGGACAGCCGGGCGTGGTCGCGGAAGTCGCGAACCCGGACCCCGAGGGCGCCGGCGAGGGCGCGGCGCAGGGGTGAGGGTGAATCGGGCCCAGAGCTTCCCGGCGTGGGCCTGCCAGAGCACCGCGCCTTCGTAGTCGTAGGTGTCGGGATCGGTGGCGCAGCCGATGCGGGGGTCGTCGACGTGGTGGCGCTCTCCGCACCGGCAGGGCACCACGACGCCCCGCGCGGTGACCTTCCTCGTGTGGACGGGCCCGAAGGAGGGCGCGGTGAGGGTGAGGAACGCCCGGGGCCGGTCGGTGACGGTGGCCGGGACGCCCTTGGAGTCGTCCCCGGCGAGGCCGGCGCGCAGGAGGTGGAAGGCGTCGGCGGCGTAGCGGTCCGAGCACGCCGGGCACACCGCCTCCCGCCGGTTCCCGCACGGGGCGAGCACGGTTCCGGCGCGCTCGAGCAGGACCGCGCCGTCGCGGTCGAGCACGGCCGAGGAGCCGGTGAGGTGGATGGGCGCGGCGCAGCCCTTGGTGGTGTCGACCTGGGCGCGCCAGGTGGGAAAGTCGCGGTCGCGGAGCCGGGCGGTGACCAGGTCGAGCACGCCCCGGTGCTCGTGGTGGTGGGTCATCGGGTGGCCTTTCCGATGGTGTGGGTGGTGGACCAGCGGTCGAGCAGCCGCCGCCCGGCGGCCGGGACGGTGAGCGTGGTGGCGGCGACGACGCGGCCGGCGTGGGTGACCTGCCGGGTCCCGCCGAGGCGCAGGTGGCGGGAGTCGAGGAGTTGGGCGACGGTGTCGGCCTCGAACACGGGCACCGGCTCGACGTCGACGCCACGAATCCCGACCCGGCCGTCCGCGGGGCGCACGACACGCTCAGCGGGTCCGAGCAGCAGGTAGCCGGGCGTGATCGCGAGCCGGAGCACCGTGGCGATCAGCTCCGGATCGGCGGTGGATCGATCAGCGCGCTGCTCGGGTGCCGCGCCGGAGATGGCGGGGTCGCCGAACAGGGCTTCCTGCTGGCCACCCCGGGGGCGCGGGATCGGGACGTGAGGGATGGGTGCGAACGATCCGGTGCGCGGGGTCGGTCGCAGTCCGGGTCGGCGGCGGGTGTTCATGCGCCCCACCACCAGCGGAAGGAGGCTTCGTGGGTCCACTCCCGGATGAGCAGGCGGGTGAGGTGGATCTCGATCAGCACGGCGATGATGACGGCGAGCACGAGGGCGCCGGAGCCGGTGCCGAACCACCACCAGCAGCCGGACACGAGCAGCGCGAGCAGCAAGGTTCCCTTGAGCCAGGTGGCGAGGGCCCAGGTAGTGGCCTCCCACATCACGCCACCTCCTCAGCGGCAACCGCGGGCCCCGGCAGCGCGGACGGGCGGCCGATCCGCGCGAGCTGGGCGCGGTCGTGGGCGTCGAGCAGGTGCGGCGCGTGCTGGGCGCGCCAACGGGCAGCGGTAACCGCGTCCGCGCGGTCTTCGCGACGCTCCCGGGCCCGCCGGGCGAGTCGCCGCAGGGCGAGCACGGCCAGGACCAGCCCGACGGCGGCCCCGACGGCGAGGTTCGCGGCGTGCTCGACAGCGGGAACCAGAGCGGCGAGCAGGGCGAGCCCGCAGATGAGCGCAGCGGCGGTGGTGAGCCGGCGGGCTTCGGCGGTCCGGGTGGTGGCGTAGTCATTCATGATGCGTGCTCCTCTCCGCGCTCGTCGTCGCGGTCGTGGTCGGCCCCGCCGTGGTCGGTGGGGTTGTCGATGGGGTGCAGGTGGCGGGTGCCAGGCGTGGCGCGGGCGACGAGCTCGTCGATGTCGCGGTCAGACACCCAGCCGGCGCGGAACCGGACGGGGGCGCGGGTGATGTCGTCGAGGACGAATCCGATCCCGGCGTGTGCGTCGTCGCCGGGGATCTGATCCGCGAGGGCTCCGCGGTCGCGAGCGCCGTCGCCAAGGGCCATGTCGACGTGCGATGCGGCGGTGACGGCCAGGCAGAGGCGGATGGTGAACAGGTCCCGGACGTCGACGACGTCCTTGGTGGGCTCCTGGACGTAGCCCATGACGGTGTGGTCGGCGGCGCGGCCCTGGGTCAGGACCTCCGCCAGGAGCCGAAGGGACTCGCGGACGTCGCTGCGCTCGCCGTAGGCAGTGAGCATGGCCATCTCATCGATGACCAGCAGCTCGACCGGAGTGTCACGAGTGATGGGGCAGGTGCGGACGCCTTCGGCGCGCATCCACTCCTGCCGCTCCGTCATGGAGTCGCGGAAGTCGGTGAGCAGGTCGACCGCGTTGGTGCTGGTGGTGGCCCAGCGGTGGAACAGCGGCTCCCCGCGGTCGGTCTCGGTGCCGCCCTTCAAGTCCACGACCCACAGGCGGACGAGGCCGTCGCGGATGAGCGGGGCCATCGCGCGCAGCGGTCCCCACAGCAGCGAGCCTTTCCCGGAGCCGGAGCGGCCGACCACGAGCAGGTGCTTGCCGCGGATGCGGAGCAGGAACGGCGCACTGGTCTCGGTGTCGCCGATGTCGAGCGCGTTGAGGTCGACTTCATCGACCCGGCCCGGGATCGGCGTCGCCGGGACGGTGGTGGGGAACGGCATCCGGCGCTCGACGACCAGGGCGAGCACGCCGGGGCGGACGCGGGTGGTGGTGACTCGGTGCGCGCCGAGGGCGTCGGCGAGGGCGGGGGCGCGTTCGGTGAAGGTGTCGAGGTGCTGCCCGCGGACCATCCGGACCGTGATCCGGTCGATCGACGGGGTGACTGCGCGGACCCGCAGCACCCGGGGCACGAGGGGCTGGCCGGTGCGGGTGTCTCGGGTCAGCTCGCAGTCGGCGAGCACGCCGGCCCAGCGCCGGCCGCGGTAGGTCGTCCAGCGCCGCCAGGTCGACCGGACCCGGGGGGCCACGAATCGGTCATAGGACGGTGGGTGCACCCGCCACCAGGTCAGCGCCGTGACCAGCAGCGTGCCGAGTACGGCGGGGACGACGACGGGGGCCCAGGTGCGGGCGGCGGCCAGCAGGCTGGCGGGGACGAGCAGGAACAGCGGGTGGCGGATCAGCCAGGCGAGGGCGCGCCATTCGGCGCCGGTGGAGCGGGTCGAGGTCCGCGGGGCGATGGTGCCGTGCCGGCCGCGGGTGTTCGGGTGGTGCTTGGTGGTGGTGAACATAATAAAGCGCTCCTGAAGTGGGTCTGGGCATGGAACGGGCCGGGACGCAAAGTGAAATCAGTGCGTCCCGGCCCGGATTTGCGGGTGCTGCTAGCCCGGCTACTTCTTGCGGAGCAGCGGGCGGGCGGCGTCCATCATCGTGGTGGCTTTCGCGACATCGCGGACGAGGTTGGTGTGGGTATTGCGGAAGCTCCCGCGGCGGATCGGAATGCCGCGCGTCGCTTCGCGGAGGCGGCGCATGGCGATGTCGAGTTCGTCCACGACGCGATCGGCAGAATGGGACATGGGTTAGTGCCTCCAGTCCTTGACGATGAGTTCGGGCTCGAACCGCTTCGCCTGCCCCGACAGCACCCGCAGGGAGTTGCGGCAGCCGCGGACCGCGGAGCGGACCTCGTCGGCGGTGGCGACGTTCCAGTGCCGCCGACCGGCCCCGCGCCACGAGGTGCCGTCGTTCGCGTTCTTGGCGAGCTTCTCGGCTTCGGCCAGGACGTCGCCAACCTGCTGGAGCGCGGCCCAGAACTCGGCGAACCGGGCCACGGCCCGGTTGTCCGCCCGTCCGCGCTGCCAGTTCCGTGCGGCCCGGTAGGTGTCTGAGGCGGTGGCCATGGCTCAGACGCCCTTGCGGATGGCGGTCTGGGCCAGGCGCAGGCCCTCGGCGACCCCGGCCCGCCACGCCTGCTCGGTCGCCACCAGTTCGGGGCCGTCCTGGCGCAGGGTCCAGCGGCGGCGCTCGCGCTCCAGCCGACGCACCAGGCGCCCGACTCCCGCGGTCGGGCGGGTCTTGTTGTTGTTCGTCATCGTGCTCATGGGTTCACGTCCTCGAACTCGTGGATGTCGGTCGTGCTGTTGAAGGTGTTGCTGTCGGTGGTTCCGGTGCCGCCGCACGCAATACACACGCCATCGGCGGCGCACAGGTCGCAATCGGCGCCGTCACCGGCGTTGGGGTAGGAATCGGGCAGCGTGCCGTAGCCGTCGCACGGGTCGCACGCTCCCGATCCGGAACACCCGTCACAGGTCATCACGCCCCCCTTTCTGTGGTTGTGGACCGCTGTCCGGCGCGCGGATTGCGGGCCGGTTTCGGGCATGGGTGTAGCCACTGTGGAATTGTCAAAGAACTCATCGACCACCAGAACGGCGCCGGAAATCGTGCTCCGCCCGGGCGGGCGGGGGGTGCTGGTGCGGGCGGGGCCGCGGGGTGGTGCTACTTCTCCCCGCGCGGGCCGGGAGTCGGGGCGACCGGGGCCAGGCCGACCGCGCGGAACGACAGGCCCGAGGTGACCCGCCCGTTGTCGCTCTTGATCTCATACGGCGACACCCGCGGGTGCACCAGCGCGACGCGGGTGCCCTCCTCGAAGCCCTCGCCGGGGTCGGTCTCCAGGGTCACCTTGATCTCCTCGCCCTTCGGGGTGCGCCCCTCGGGGCCGGGGCGGACCTTGGCGAAGACGTGCACCACGAACTGGCGCACCCCCTCGCGGTTGGTCACGAACGACCCGTCCTCGCGCAGCTTCGGTGCGGGGGGTTCGACCACCGTCATGCGGTAGCCGTCGAGCACGACCGGGATGTTCTGCATCGCTCCTCCTCGTCCTGTCCGGGCCCGGTGCTCCGGGCTGGTGGAGACCACTCTCCGCAGAACCCAGGGACGGCCTCACCACAAGGCTGGACAACTCAGGACGTCTCAGTCATTCTCAAGTCGTCCCTACTCGTCCTGGAGGCGCGACATGGCGAACGAACGGCTACGAGACGCCATGCTCGCCGCGGGCCTCACCATGGAGCAGGTGGCGGAGAAGGCCGGCGTCGATCCCAAGACCGTCGAGCGCTGGACCACCCAGACCGACCGGGTCCCCTACGCGCGGCACCGACGAGCACTGGCGACCCTGCTGGGACAGGCCGAGTCCTACCTGTGGCCCTCGGCTGTGCCACCGGAGCGGCAGGCGACGATCGCCGCATCGGAGATCGTGAGCGTGTTCCCGCACCGCCAGGCCATCCCGTCGGACCTGTGGGGCCGGCTGCTGCATCAGGCCACGGACCGGATCGACGTCCTCGTCCACGCCGGGCTGTTCCTCGTCGAGCGCCCCGACTTCATCCGCACCCTCGCCGAGAAGGCCGGCGCCGGGGTCGCGGTGCGCATCGCGTTCGGGGACCCGGACTCCGACGCGGTCGCGCTGCGCAGCGAGGAGGAACGCCTTGGGGACGGTGTGCTCGCCGCCCGGATCAAGTACGGGCTGGTGCCCTACACCCCGCTGCTGGGCACGCCCGGGATCGAGTTCCGCTACCACGGGACCACGCTCTACAACTCGATCTTCCGGTTCGACGACGAGATGATCGTGAACAACCACGTCTACGGCGTACCCGGAGCGCACGCACCGGGGCTGCACCTGCGCAAGCTCGGCGCGGGTGACCTGTTCGCCACCTATGCCAAGAGCTTCACCGACGTGTGGGCGCTGTCGAAGCCGGCCACCTGGTGATGGGATGGAGGGCATGGCCCGCATCGACCACTACCAGGACCCCGACGCTCCGAAGGCCACGAGCATCGTGGTCGCTGCGAGCGCGTTCGTCGTCGACGACAGCGGGCGGCTGCTGATGATCCGGCGGACCGATAACGGCCTGCACGCGCTCCCGGGCGGGCGCCACGAGCTGGGCGAGACCATGACCCAGACCGCGATCCGAGAAACCGACGAGGAGACCGGGGTGACCGTCGAGGTCACCGGGCTGGTCGGCATCTACTCCAACCCCCAGCACGTGGTGGAGTTCAGCGACGGCGAGGTCCGCCAGGAGTTCTCGATCTGCTTCCGCGCTCGACCGGTCGCCGGGGAGCCCCGGCCCAGCGATGAGAGCAGCGAAGCCGTGTGGGTCGAGCGGGACCGGATCGCGTCGCTCGATGTGCACCCGTCGATTCGGCTGCGGATCGAGCACGGCTACAGCGACCGGTCCGAGCCCTACTACACGTGAGCTGCCGCGCCGACATGCCGCTTCCACTCCTCGGCCCGCGCTATTGCGGCTTGCCGTTCAGCCATGCCGGCAGCCAAGGCGCGGATCACGTAGTGGCCGGGAGCGTAGCGGGCCCGCACGTCGTCTATGCGGCTGGCGAAGTCCATGCACTGCCCATCCGGACCCGTGGTCATGTCGACGTACCAGAGCAGGTCCCGGGTCAACGTGCGCTCGTCGGTGAACTCCGCGAGCTGGTCCCCGAGCCCGAGGGCATCGGCTTCTGCAGCCGCGGACGAGTGGAAGGCGACCAGCCCGACGAGGCGATCCGGTGCATCGGCGGTCGTCAGGTAGTGGGCGCCGTCGAGCGGGTGGAAGCCGGTCACCGCGAGCGAGGGGGCGTAGCCGACGTCATGGAGCCACGCAGCCGCGTGGAACAGCTCCCGATCCTCGTCGAGGAACGGGGCCAGTCTTGCCGCTTGTCCGGCCACGCTCTGCACGTGCGCCCACCGTCGGGGCAGCGCCGACTCCAACAGGTCCCGAGCCGTCTGCTCGGCCCACTCCACCAACGACACGGCTGTCAGGCTACGGACGCCACCACCAGGAATCAGCGCCGCTGGCCGATCACTGAGCCTTTGCCAACCTGAGAAGGCGCTGGCGATCATAAGCCGCTGAGGCACCCGGACCGCGGGCCCACCACCCTCGGTAGGTGGTATCGGCCAGCGCGCTCATACCCGTGTGGTTAAGGGCGTTGATGATCTCGTGCTCGCCGGCTGCGCGCATGTCTTGCCGGCGGGATCCCGCAGTGGGAGGTGCTGCCTGGACGCCACCACAAGCCGACAGGCCCCCTTCAGCCGTCGGCCGTACCGGTGCGAGGCTCCGCGGCCGGAGCAAGGTCATGCCGCGACTCCGGACAACGAGTCTCGACAAGGGCGTATCACCACCGGAACGATGACATCCTCTTCGATAGCTTCCCAGGCGCTCCGGCGGAACAGGGGGACACGCATGACCACGACCACCGAGACCGGGGACCTGCCTGGCTCGCGAACTTCCTTCCTCGTTGAGTTCCCACCCCGGGCGGGACTGAAGGACGTCACCTCCAAACCCGAGGCACTGTCGGAGCGATCGGCCACGGCAATGAACGCGGCGATGTCCTCTATCCGCGATGTCGCGGATCGTGTTAATAGCACCGTAACCGGTCTGATCAGGCAGCCCGAGGAGGTCGAGGTGGAGTTCGGCATCAAGCTGGACGCCGAGGTCGGAGCTCTCATCGCGAAGACCCGTGTCGAAGCGCACATGATGGTCACCTTGAAATGGACTCGCGACCAGGGCGACGGACATGCAGACGGCCAAGCTCAGTAGGCAGCGGCTCAAGGAATTCACCGTCGAGGTACGGGACTGCAGGACCGACGAGGCCGCAGGCACAGGTGTGCTGGTCTCAGCAGATGGCCTGGCGGTGACGTGCTCGCACGTCGTGCGAGCTTGTGGTGTCGATCCTCGGGCAATCAAGGCCGGTGAGGTGCTGGTCCAGCTTCCGACGACCCCGGGGCACGACGCGATCATCCGCCTGGCTGAGGTGGTGTGGTACCCACCCGATCACGACGACGACCTGGTGATCCTCAAGCTGGCCGGTGGCCCGATACCCCCTGAACGCGTCGGCATCTGCGGCCCCGCTGGCGACGCGGAGGAAGTGGCCTTCAAGAGCTGGGGGTTCCGCAAGCGCGGGGAGTACCGAGGGCTGATGGCCCGCGGAGTCATAGAGACACGCGTCGACTCCAAGCTGCGCTACCTCGCCCAGGCCCTGCAGTTGCGGTCGGCGGACCTCGATTCGGGCATGAGTGGTGCGGCCGTCCTCGACGTCGAACGGAACATCGTGGTGGGCTTCGTCTTCCAGGTTTGGGATGATCCGGACTCGCAGAAGGACCGGGATCTCGCTTTCGCCGTGGACGCCGCCCTCCTGGCCCACTCACCCCTTCACGCGTCCATCGTCGACACCGCTCTCCCGCTCGCTGCCGCCGCCCCACCCGTCCTGCATCCCGCAGTGGGGCTCGCCCGGTCGACGGAACTCGGGGCCGATAGGGCGGGTCCCTCGGGCCTGCCGCTCCCAGAGCACCTTGGCAAGTTCGTGGGCCGTGACGCACTGCTGGCGAAGCTGGCACACGCATGGGCCGACCCTACGATTAAGATCATCGGTATCACTGGGCTGGTTGGGGAGGGCAAGACCAGCCTGGTACGGCAATGGGTGGCCCAAAGTGGCATTGAGCACGCCGTTCCGCCGTCGCGGCCGCCGGTGTGGTGGTCCTTCGACCCCACAACAGCCGAGGAGGACGATTTCCTCACGGTGATCATCCGGCATCTGTTAGGACCTGACGCGCGGACACCCCCGTCGGCAGCAGCGAAGGCTCATCTCGCAGCCGCGCTGCTGCCCACGGTATCGCGACTGGCGGTGGTGCTCGACGACGTGTCGCCATACCAGGTGGACCGGGGCGACCTGTACGGGACGTTCAGGGGCGGGGCCCTCAAGGACTTCCTGCTCTACTCCGCCGCGGCTGACCACGACTCCCTGGTGATCCTTACAAGCGAACTCCCCTTTCCCGATCTCGAACCCATCAAGGGCTTTGAGCAGGTGGAGGTGGGTCCCATGGACCGGGAGTCTGGCCGGCAGCTGCTGCTGGAGAATGGCGTCACTGGTGCGGAGGAGGTGCTGGACCAGCTCGTCGACGAGTGGGGCGGCAACGCGCAGGCGCTCACCGCCGTCGCGATCTATCTGAAGACCAGGAACGGCGGCATCGCCAGCCGCGCGGCAGATCTACCAAGGATGGCGGAGGAGCTGCCGTTCGAGAACCGGCTACAGGCAATTGGCAACGCTATCCAGGAACGGCGCGGACCCGTAGAGCAAGTGGCGCTGGAGCTGTTGGCCCTCGCCCGACGACCCCTTAAGGTTGACGTTCTGCTCTATATGCTCCGCGAGCTGTCTAACATGGGGCTGGGTCCGTCGCCGCCACCCGATCTTGACGATCTGACCAGGTCGGCCGCCGTACGCGCGAGTGCTGTCGGGCTGGCGCCTCATCCTGTGCTCCGTGCCCTCTACCGAAAGCGCTTGCGCGTGGCGGACCCCCGGCTGCTCCGGGCCTGCCATCGCCTCCTGGGGAACCACTACTACTCGGCCGGAGCGTCTGGCTCCTGACCTGTGGTCCCACCGCTCCACCGCCGCGTCTCGTCCTCGACCGCTCGACGGCCGCGCACGTAGCCCAGCTCGCCGGCGAGCTCGGCCGCCAGGTACGCCTCGGCCTGTGCGTTGACGCCATCGCCCAATGCCGCGCGGGCGACCGCGAGCTGGATCCGGCTGTCCACCTCGGCCAGGCGCAAAACCGACGACTGCGCGATCGCCAGCGCCTCGCTCGCCGCGAAGATCGCGTCGCGCGGCCCCTGCCGCTGGTTCATAAACCAGCCGCGCGCTATCAGCGCGTCAGTCAGCACGACCTTGTGCCCGAGGGAGCGGGCGAGGTCTACCGCGTCGCTCGAATACTGTTCGAGCTGGACCTCGGGAAGCGTCGACGGGATAGTACTGATCTGCGCGAGGATGAGTGCGACGTCGGACTGCCATCCCCGCTCCGCGCAGAAGGCGTAATTCTCCTGCGCGATGCGAAGCGCCTCGGCCGGTTGTCCCGCGTTACACAGGTACTCCGCGTGGCGTACGCCACTCCGGCTGTAGAGAATCGGGAACGGCGTGTCGGCGGCGGCAATACGCAGCGCTCGCTTGTACGCCACGGCCGCTGCCTCGCTTTGCCCGGTGAGGTCTGCGAGCCGGCCCAGCACGGTGCTGGCGACTAGGACGTCCTCCTGTTCACCGGATTCCATGGCGAGGCCGAGTGCGGTGTCAGCAACCGCTCGGCAGCTGCGGAGAGCCCCATTGGCCAGGTACGTCTCGGCTAGGTTGTGGTATGTGATCGCGGCGCTGTGCTTGTCGTCCATCGCCAGGGCTGCCCTTGCGGCGCGGCTCGCCATGGCGGCGGCCTGATCGAGTCGACCTAGTACGTGCAGACACACCGCGGCTTCGTGCATGATCCATCGGCGGGATGCCGGACTGGTAGTCCTTGGGTCGAGAGACAGGTCCCGGAACGGGAAGAACTGGGTGAGCGCGTTCAGTGCCACTTCATGCCTGCCGAGGATGCTCGTCAGCAGGGCCGACGGGCCGCGGTAGACGTATGTGTAGAGCAGGGCGGCGGCCGCATCCACATCGCCAGCCGAAGCCGCGTGGTAACTCGCCTCAATCAGCGTGTCCAGGCTGGCGAGCGTCTTGGTGTCGAAAGACGGTGGGGGGACGTCCGCGTCGTAGACGCGCGCGTCCAGGGAGGAGTTCTCCCAGATCTCGACAAACTCGCCCATGTATGCGGCTGTGACGTCAGGCATGCTGCTCTCGCCCAAAGATCCAAGCAATCGGAACGGCACAATGTACCACTATCAACAGGCCTTCGACCGGACTGCTGGGCCTTGGTCGACCGGCGGTCGGTGGATCGGGCCGCGTGAGCAGTATCGAGCAGCACCTCGGCCCGGGGCCGCGCTAGCGGGCGTGGGCGGTGTTGACCTCCTTCGACCTCGGTAAAGAGGCGCCGGTATCGGCCGGTGTCAGGTCGGCGCGGCATCGGCGCTGCGCCACCCGCCCTGAGGGCCGCCGCCCTGATCGGCGGTGTCGGCCGCTGCGGTCACCCGGTGGCGTTGAGCGCGTCGATGATCTCGTTAACGGGCGGCGCCCATCTCATGCCGCGCCCTAGGCAACGTAGGTGAGTGGTCACGCCACGGCGCGCCTCTGCTGACCAGCCCGTCCACCAGGTTGGCAGGGGCCCACTTCGTCCGACGTCAAGTATCAGCTGGGACAGCCTGACCAGCAGACGCCCTGCCTACGGCCGCGGTGTCCAAACTTTCCCTACTGGTTTTCAAGGCGCCGCCCTGACGGGCGCCGCGCGGCGCTGTGTCCGATGCAGCCGCAAGCGCTCGCACGGGGCGTGCGGCCTCCGGCCGGTCCCCGCGCGGCGCGCGGCCGCCGGCAGGCGCCGCGTCGGATGCACACCTTCGCATTCAGGAGCGCATGATCGACTTCAGATACTCGGCCATTGCGTTAGGCGCGATCGTAAACTCTCGAGGTGCTGAATCGTTGTGGTGACGGACAAGATCCGGCGCGCCTCGCCTTTTAGTGCTGGCAAGTTGGTGGATAACGACGACCTCACTCGGGCGAACGTCTAGTTTTCCGCACTGCCGATCACGGCAGACATTGCCGAATGCGCGAATTAGCGAAGCCGTGTAGCGAATTTTTCCTGCTGCATGGCCAACACCATCCGATGTGAGGTCGAGTTTGGTGTAGGCGCTGATCCAGCCGGACGTACGGAGCTTGTGGGCTGTCGGAGGAACCTGCCGGTCAGTGTCGTGCACAACCCATCCCACAGACCAGTCAGCGTGTGAGACTTGATTGCGCATCTGGATGAAGCGATCGACCCATCGCTGTAGCGCCCGATGCACGTTCAAGTCCGAATCGTTCAGGTCGCCAGCTTGACGGCAGAGCGTAAAGAATAGCTTGGATATCGGCGCGGCAGTAAGCGGCTCGTAGACGGCGTCGATCAATGGGCTTCTCGCAACTTGAGATGACTCCGACGCATGAGGCGCCTCGAGTAGCATTGCGCCTGATCGATGTAGGGCGGAGATCATTTCCGAGAATGCGACCGTGAAGTCGCCTAGGGCAAGTAGCAAATTCAGCGTGTCGTGATTTCCTTCGCTGCCGTTAGTCACAGGTCCCATGCTACGTTCACTGCTCGATACGGCACGAGTAGTTCTGCGCTGAAGGGGACCTTCTGCCCCACAAAGAGTGTGCGCTCGCCGCGCGGCAGGTCTCCGGGATGGCCAGCTCGTAGCCGCGGTGGCTTCTGATGGAGGCGGGTGCGGCATCCCGCCGACCTCCCCAAGGGCTACCACACGGTGTCCCGGGCGCAGCCTTGGCAACGCGGCTGACGATCGGCAGGCTGGCTGCGCCCGGGACACCGTGCGGTCGGGCTGCGCCAGGTCGACGGGATGCCGCACGTAGCCCGTACTGGGTCAAGAGCGGTGGTCGGCCGTTCGGCAAATGTTTGGATCCCGTGTATGGCACGCTCGCGGGTGGGCAACCGCGAGCGGGCTAGCTGTCGCCAAGTGTCCCGCACAAGCAGCGACGGCCCGCTGAGCTGACTGCTGCTGGTGCTCCGCTTGAGCGTGGCGGCCCGGCCACCTAGGGGGTGCTCCGCAGCAGAGGCCAGGGCTTCCCGCGTCCGAGATCCTCGCCGCCTGGCCTTCAGCCCGCGTTCTGAATGTACCCGCGCAGCCTTAGTCGCCGCGCAAATCCATCCTCGAGGTTGCCCACGAACCGGGTCTGGACATCCACGCCCTCGCGGAGGCCCTCGACGCGGGCCGGTACCAGCGCGACCTGCTCGACGGCCACGTGATCGCCCAGGCCGGTGCCATCGCTGATTTGTCGTCCATAAGCGATGGCCGGATGATGCGTCGTCGTCTTCTTCCGCTCACGCAGGAAGTCCGCCAAGGTGTCGACATGCCCTTCACCGTGATTGTCGGCCGCTTCCGCGTGGTGGGCCAGACCCAGGCCGGGAAGCTCTCAGGCTTCGAACCGGACGGGGACTCGGTGCAGTTCCTTCCCGACAACCCAGCACTGCTGGATCGGCTACCGGTGCTCGAGCGGCCGGTGGACTTGACTGCGGTCGGATCGACGCAGCTGCGGATGGAGGGCATGGATGCCCTGGAGCTGCACTACAGCGGCACGCATCAGCCGCGGCCACTGGCTGACCAGGCCCGCGACGTGCTCATGGACCATCTCGGGCTCTCGCCGCTGACCTACCAGGAGCCGCGACTGACGAAGGTGGTGCCGCCGGCGGTCAACGACGGCCAGCCAGGATGGATCGCTTCGCGCAGCCTGGACATCTATGGCCGGCCCATCGCCTGGGTGTTCGCCGGCGCCCCACCGGTAGCCGACGGCGCCGAGCTGTTCCTCGACGCCGATCAGGTCCGGGCCAGCGCCAACCAGGCCCAGCTGGCAGCGGGTGCGGCGTACCCTCTGCTGTACGACACCCTGTTCGCGGAGCTGCGTGCGGTCATGGCCGATGCCGCAGTCGCTGCGCAGGCGAACGGGGTGGGGCTGTGGGCTCAGGACCGCACCCGCGCCGGCATTGACGGATCCTCCGTTCCCGCGCTGGAGCAAGGCGCGGTGGTGTGGCCCAAGCTGTACCGCCGCCTGGTGGAGTTCCACGGCGACCAGAACGGCAACCAGGGCCGCGACCTGACCGAGTTCGGCGAGTGGTTGGCCACCCAGAAGTCCGAGCAGGTCCTCGACCTCGACAGCGACGCCAACTTCACCCACTTCGACAACCTGGTCGCGGTCGATGGCGAGCAGGTGCGACTGCTGCGTGACCCACACCGAATCGTCGTCCTGTCGGCGAAGGGCACGCTCAGCCGCTGACTACTCGCGACCTCGTCTTGCGCGAGGCACCGCCTCGGATGCTGCGGTGCACGCGCTGTTCTTTCTGGTGCTCTCACCCGGTGGCTCAGGGCGTCTGCAGCTCTGTGCCACCGGGTGAGCTGACGGCCTCTACTTCGCGCCGGCCTCGGCGAGCTGGGTAAGCAGCAGCGCACCGCGGAAGAACTTGTTCTTGCACAGGTCCTGAACGGTCTTGATGTTGAACGCTTCCTTCAGCAGCTTCGCGTCGCCCTCGCTGACACCGGCCAGCGCGTCGACCGGGGCCTTGAGGACCTCGGCGAGGGTCTTTCTCCCACGCCTTGTGCAACTACGGCCGAACGGGTGCTGTATCCGGGGACTGAGTTCGATCGAGGCCCACACGGTCTTGCCGTCGGGGTGCGGCACCCACCCCCACGAGGCAGCCTTATCGATCATCCGTAGGCCCCAGCCCCGGCTCGGGTCGTCCTCGGTGGAGCGCAGCACCGGCGGATCGGGGCTGTAATCGCGCACCCGAACCTGCACTCGGTCCCCGACACGGCCCAGGGTGAGCAGCATTGGTTGAGCCGAGCACGCTTGCTACGTACCTGGTGCCCGCGATGCCCTGTTCTGCGCTGAGGCACATCGTGCCGCTGGTCAGCTGGCTGTAGGTCGGGGCGCTGGGCGTCGGTGTTCGACTCCTTCGTGCGGAGCTGCGCCGGTGCCGGGCGCACTGCGACGCCCCCATCGTCGTGCATCCGCCCCCTAGTACCTGGGCTGAGCCTCAACTCGACGCAGGTGCATCAATTGCAAACGAGGATGCATAGCGTTCGAAGGGAGTAACGATCTGCGGCATGGCATCGATGAAGCTCGGGAGCACAAGCTAGCGTGATGGAGGACCTGTGGCGGCTGATGTTGAGCGTGTGACCAGTGCTGGGCACGCGCAAGTCGCTACAGGGACCAGACTCAAGTTGCGAGTACTGCGCCACGCCATCGTCCTGGCTCTCGTGACACTGATGTCGGTGCTAAGCCCGGCTCATCCCGCAGGTGCTGCCGTTGCTCCGGTTGTGGCCTCGTTGTCGCCGAGTAGTGGGCCGACCTCTGGCGGGACCGTTGTGACGGTGGAGGGTGCGGACTTCACCGGTGCTACGAGGGTCACCTTCGGAGGCATTGCTGGTTCAGCGCTAACTGTGGTCTCAGCGACTCAGCTCCGGGTGACCACGCCGCCTCGAGCCGCTGGCACGGTAGACGTTCGGGTTGTTACACCGGATGGGACCAGTCGGGCGGTCCGCGCTGCGAGGTACACCTATACCGCCGTTGCTCCGGTTGTGGCCTCGTTGTCGCCGAGTAGTGGGCCGACCTCTGGCGGGACCGTTGTGACGGTGGAGGGTGCGAACTTCACCGGTGCTACGAGGGTCACCTTCGGAGGCACTGCTGGTTCAGCGCTAACTGTGGTCTCAGCGACTCAGCTCCGGGTGACCACGCCGCCTCGAGCCGCTGGCACGGTAGACGTTCGGGTTGTTACACCGGATGGGACCAGTCGGGCGGTCCGCGCTGCG